>JAABUX010000042.1_pt1 | contig 209249 bp, 218 predicted proteins | sample 5561851 | NCBI WGS metagenome assembly JAABUX01 (sample SAMN10711883, study PRJNA513361) | rock metagenome | isolation source: Antarctica rocks | place: Antarctica: Victoria Land, Richard Nunatak red sandstone | collected 2016-01-03
GGTTTACGACCCGAAGGCCTTCTTCCCACACGCGGCGTCGCTCCGTCAGGCTTTCGCCCATTGCGGAAAATTCCTCACTGCTGCCTCCCGTAGGAGTCTGGGCCGTTTCTCAGTCCCAGTGTGGCTGATCGCTCTCTCAAACCAGCTACCCATCGGAGCCTTGGTGGGCCGTTACCCCTCCAACTAGCTAATGGGGCGCGATCCCGTCTTCAAGCCGATTGCTCGTTTTAACGTTCCGTGATGCCACGGCACGTTTCATGCGGTATTAGCTAACCTTTCGGTTAGTTATCCCCCACTCGAAGGTAGGTTGATCACGTGTTACTCACCCGTCTGCCACTAGGTATTGCTACCCCGTTTGACTTGCATGTGTTAGGCACGCCGCCAGCGTTAATCCTGAGCCAGGATCAAACTCTCCATAAAAACCAGCCGATCTCACGATCGCTGAGTCGTGTCGGAGCCGTTTGGGCTCTTCAAATCGATGACCACTCGATGCCGCTCGCCCGAAGGCAGACGGCCGGTGTCGAATCCCGAAAGATTCGCACCACTACGGCGCTGGCGCGACCGTAGAGTCACTATTTCGCTTCAGCCGACGTATGCGCGAACTCCCGGTGGAGCCGGGGGTCGCCGTCGCTGAAGCATGTTCTCTCATCACGAACGACAAACAAAAAAGCGGCTTTCGCCGCAAACTGTTCGACCTCCGAATGGAGACCCACGGACTTATGCGCTACTGTACTGCTCAGTTTTCAAGGAGCGAACACAAACGTCTGGCCCGGTCTGAACCGGATCAATGACCGCATCGTGGGGGCCAAACGTCAGAGTCAACGTCGGCTATGTTATCGCGCGGCGCAACTATAGTCAAGCCTCAACGACGGCTTTAGAGCAAATCGGTGCGTTCACTCGCGAGGGAAGGCAGCCGGCGGAGCGACCACCCGGACGGCTCGGCTAGGAAGCCCTCGGCGTACCGCTAGAGAACGCTCGAGCGCGATGAGCGCCTCTTCGCTTTCGATCGGCCGGCCGCGTCTCGCCGAAGCGCTGCAGCTCGCGATCGACGCTAGCCCGATCGTCGCGGTCATCGCGCCGGCGGGCTACGGCAAGTCGCGGGCGATCGCGCTCGGTCTCGCCCGCCTCGGCCGCCCGGCGGCACGCTATACGGCCCAACGCTGGCATGCCGGCGAATTCGCCGGACCGCTCGTCGCAGAGGTGCGGCAGATTCGCCCGGATTTTGGGCGGTTGACGCTCGCACTCGCACGCCGGCGGCCGAGCGAGACCGACGCCGGCGCGACCGCGACGGAGGGTCAGCGGCTCGGCGCGGCCTTCGCAAGCGACCTCGCACACGTGCTCGAGCCGATCGTCATCTCGATCGAGGACGCTCATCTCTTCGAGGGCGACGCCTACTTCGCGGCGTTCCTCACCGGCCTCACGCGCGTGCTGCCGGCCCATACGCGCCTGATTCTCGAAGGCCGCGTCGTTCCGACGGGGGTCCCGCTCGCCGAATGGATCGTCGGCGAGCGCGCGACGCTCTTCGGGGTCGACGACTTACGGCTCGACGCAGCGGACGTGATGCGTCTTGCGGAACGCGCGGGGAGACCCGTCGATCGTGCGACGGCGACGGAGCTGCAGAGCCGATTCGACGGCTGGATCGCCGGACTCACGCTGCACTTTGCCGCCGGCGCGGGCCCTGCCGTCGTCCGCCGGCCCGGTCGATGCGTCGACGGCGTAACCTGCTCGATGCGGCGATCGACACGCTCCCCGCGCCGCTCGCCGCGTTCCTCGAGACGACGATCGCCTACGAGACGCTCGACCGCCGCGTCCTCGAATGCGACCCGCGGCTCCCGAGCGTCCTCCCCGCACGGTTCCGAGACCTCGAACGCAGCGGCGCCATGTTCTCCGTCGAGGAGCCGCAGGAACGCTATCGCCTGCACCCGCTCTTTCGCGAAGCGATCCTCGCGCGGATGCGCGCGCTGCTCGGATCGCGCGCGATCGCGACGCTGCACCGCGACGCGTCGGTCCTGCTCGAGCGAATCGGCCGGACGGGCGCGGCCTTCTTCCACGCGCGCGAGAGCGACGATCCGGCGGCGCTCGCCGCCTTTTTGCAACGCAACGCGTACCGGCTCTGCATCGCGGGGCTGGGCGCACGCGCCGCCCGGACCGCTCGCGGCCTCGAGGGGACGACGCCGCTCGCGGGAGGCGTGGCGGCGCAGTTCGCCGGGATGCTCGCCCGGCAACGCGGAGAGCCCGGTGCGGAGGCGTCGTTTCGCGAGGCACTCGCGCAGGCTCGCAAGCGAGGTGACGCGCTCGCGAGCGCCTCGCTACGGATCCTCCTCGGCGAAGACGCGATCGCCCGCGGCGAGCGGCTCGCGCCGGACGACATCGCGGAGATCGGGCGCATCGGTCGCAGCGTGATGCCGGCCGCTCGCGTCGATGCCACGCTCCTCGCCGGCTGGTCCGCCGTGCTCGATCACGATCTCCCGCGCGCCCACGCCCGAGCACGGGAGGCGCGCGAACTCGCCGGCGACACGCTCGTCGCGCGGACGCGCGTCGTCTCGCTCGAAGCGTACACCCGTACGGTGCTCGGCGACTTCGCGGCGGCCGACGCCGCCCTCGAAGAGACGTTGCGCGCGCTCGAAGGCAGCGACCACGTGGTCCTGCTCGCGCAGACGCAGGTCTGGTACGCGCGGCTCGCCTTGCTCTGGGGCGACGTCGCCGCCGCCAAGGATTTTGCGACGCAGGGCCGCGCCCTCGCGCGGCGGCTCGACCTCGCAGCGGAGCTCGCCGGCGTGGAACTGGCGCTCGCCGAAATCGCGTCGCACGAAGGCGACGTCGCCGCGACCGAGGCGGCGTTTCGCGGGGCACGGGCGCTCGGGGCATCGGCCTGGTACGCTGCGGATCGCGACCGGATGGAGGCGCACGGCACGCGGTTCATCGGGCGCGCGATCTTCGCGCGAGCGGGAGCTGGGCCCGCGCTCGCGCACCTGCGAGCGGCCCTCGGGGGCTCGCTTCCGCCCGAGCGACGCGCTCCGCTGCTCGCCGATGCCGCCGCCTTCGCGGTCCTCACCGGAGACGCAGCGGCGCCGGAGCTCGACGCGTTCTCCGAGGCGGCAGCCGCCGCGCGTGTCGCGGACGGCCTCGACGCCCTCACGCTCGTCGTCGCGATCCGGATCGCGGCTCTCGCGCGCGCCGCCGCGGGACGACCGGCGGTCCCGGGCGGGTTGCCGGCCGGCATCGAGACGGCGTACGGCCGCCTCGTCGCGGCACGGATCGACCTCACCGCCTCGCCGATGCGCGCGGCGTGCTCGCCGCCGTCGAAGGCAGCGCGCGATCGCTCGAGATGCATGGTCGGACGTTCGAGGCGCGTCTCGTGCGGGCGTTCGCACCGAGCGGCGGAACGCGGCCGCAAGCCGTAGCGGTCCCGAAGCATGCCGGGCTCACGCCGCGCGAGGGCCAGGTGCTCGCGCTCCTCGCCCAGGGTCTGACGAACAAGGAGATGGCGCAGCGCTTCAGCCTGAGTCCGCGCACGGTCGACACGCACGTCGAACGCGTGCTCGCGAAACTCGGCGTCGCGACACGGACGCGCGCCGTCGCGGCGGCCCTGCGCGCGGGGCTCGTCGCCGCGCCCTAGCCGTCACTCGCCGGCCGGACGCCCTCCGGCGGCCGGACGCAGCGCCTTCGAGACCAACTTTGCCTGCGTGAAGAGCTGCAGATAGTCGGCGCCGCCGGCCTTCGAGTCCGTCCCGGACATATTGAAGCCGCCGAAGGGATGACCGCCGACGTACGCACCCGTGCTCTTGCGATTGAAGTACAGGTTGCCGACGTGGAAGCGCTCGCGCGCGAGTTCGAGCCGCTCGTCGCTCGCCGAGTAGACGGAGCCCGTCAGGCCGAACTCCGTGTCGTTCGCGATCGCGAGGGCGTCGTCGTAGTCCGCCGCTTCGATCAGCGCGAGGACCGGCCCGAAGATCTCCTCCTTTGCGATCGTCGCCGTACGGTCGACCTCGATCACGGTCGGTTCGAGAAAGAAGCCGTCGCGCGCGACGCGCGAACCGCCGGCGAGGAGGCGTCCGCCCTCGCGTTTCGCCGTCTCGACGTAGCCGAGCATCGTCTGCAGCGCCGCCTCGTTGATGACGGGACCGACGTTCGTCTCGAACGCCGTCCCCTCGCCGATGACGAGCGCGCGCACGCGCGCCAGCAGCTTCTCCCGGAAGACCGCGAAGACGCGAGAGTCGACGATCGCCCGCGAACAGGCCGAGCATTTCTGGCCGCTGAAGCCGAACGCCGAGACCGCGACGCCCTCCGCTGCAGCGTCGAGATCGGCGTCGTCCGCGACGACGATCGCGTCCTTGCCGCCCATCTCGGCGATCACGCGCTTGATCCAGATCTGTCCCGGCTGCGTCTTCGCCGCGAGCTCGTTGATGTGCAGCCCGACCTCCTTCGATCCCGTGAAGGCGACGAAGCGCGTCTGCGGATGGGCGACGATCGCGTCGCCGATCGTCCGCCCCGCACCCGGCACGAAGTTGAGGACGCCCGGCGGCAGCCCCGCTTCGTGGAGGAGATCGACGAAGACGGCGGCGATCACGGCGCTGTCGCTCGAGGGCTTGAGCACGACCGTGTTCCCGGCGACGAGCGCGGCCGTCGTCATGCCGGCCATGATGGCGAACGCGAAGTTCCATGGCGGAATCACGACGCCGACGCCGAGCGGCACGTACGCGAGGCGATTCTCTTCACCGGCGACGGGCGTGAGGGCCGGCGGCGTCGCGTAGCGGAGCGCCTCGCGGGCGTAGAACTCGAGGAAGTCGATCGCTTCGGCCGTGTCGGCGTCGGCCTCGATCGGCGTCTTGCCGACTTCGAGCACGAGCAGCGCGTCGAAGTCGTCGCGGCGCGCGCGCACGAGCTCCGCTGCCCGGAAGAGGACCTCGGCGCGGGCCGCGGGCGCCGCCCGCTGCCAGGTCTCGAAGCGCCGCGCGGCCACCTCGATCGCGCCCGTCGCCTGCGCGCGCGAGGCGGAGGCGACCGTCCCGACGATCCGCGCGGGATGCGCCGGGTCGACCGAGACGATCCGGGTCTCGCCGTCCTGCCGTTCGCCGTCGATCACGAGCGGATAGTGGCGCGGTCCGGCTCGTTCCAGGCGCTCGATCGCGGCCGAAAGCGAGGCGCGCTCCTCGGTAGAGCGAAAGCTGCGAATCGCTTCGTTGGCGAAGGGGGCGCGGGTCGTCACCGGTGTCGTCACGGGTCTCCTCCAGAGTCATTCGTTCTTGCCCGAGATACGCCGCGCGGTCGCGGGTACCGTCTCACGCCGGCCGGCCCGCGGTCCGGGGCACCGGCGGCCGAGGCGGCGAACGCCGCGCGGCATGAGCGTCTTCATCGAAGCGGCCGATCTGCTGGAGCACCGTAGCGACCCCGCGCTGCGGGTGATCGACGCGCGCAGCGTTCCGCACGGCGGTGCGGTGCCGATGCGTTCCGGACGCGAACGCTACCTCGACGGTCATGTGCCGGGCGCGGTGCATCTGGACTACGCCGTCGAACTGCGCGACCCGGCCTCGGCGATCGCCGTGCGAGTCGCGCCTCCCGAGCGGTTCGCGCGCATCATGGGCGATCACGGCATCGGCGACGGTCATCGGATCGTTGCCTACGATGACGGCGACGTGCCGTTCGCGGCGCGTGTCGTCTGGATGCTCCGGCTCTACGGTCACGACGCGGAGATCCTCGCCGGCGGCCTGCCCGCCTGGATCGCCGCCGGCGGCCCGCTCGCCGAGAACCTGCCGAGCCACGCGGCCGCCCGGTTCACCGTCACCGAACACCCGGAGCTCCGCGCCTCCCGCGCCGACGTCCTCGCCGTCGCCGAGGGCCGTTCGGCGGCTCAGCTGCTCGAAACGCAGCGCGATCGGACGTACGCGCAGCGCGACCGCGACCTTCCCCGCGCCGTCCGGCTCTCCGGGAACCTGCTGCTCGAAGATGCCCGCGGCGGACGGCCGGCGGAGCGTGCGACGATCGACGGGCTCGTCGCGGCGGCGGGCCTCGACCGGACGAAGCGGACGATCGTCTCGTGCGGCAGCGGCGTCTCGGCGGCCGGCTCGTACCTCGCGCTCAGCGAGGCGGGCTTCACCGATCTCGCCGTCTACGACGGATCGTGGCTCGATTGGCAGGCCGCCGATATGCCGACCGTGTCGAAGCCGGCGCGCTGACTCGAGGCGTGGAGGGACACCCTCTTCGCGAAGCGTACGACGATGACCGGAGGATTTTGCTAATGACGACGATCGAATCGACCCTGACGGCGGCCCCCGCGAACAGCGGAGGCGTCTCGACGAACGACGTCGCGGCCGTGGCGACGACGTATGCCTTCCAGCGCGCCGCCTTCGCCCACGCGCCGAACCCGAGTCCGGCCGAGCGCCGCGAGCATCTGAGCCGCTTGATCGCGCTCGTAATGGAGAACCAGGGCGAGATCGCGGAGGCGATCAGCCGCGACTTCCTCTACCGCACCCCGCGCGAGACCCGGGTACTCGAGTTCGTACCGAGCATCCTCAATCTCAAGCACAGCCGCGCGCATCTCGCCGCGTGGATGAAGCGCGAGAAGAAGGCCGGCAACAAGTGGACGAATCCCGGCACGGCGCACGTCGAGTGGCAGCCGCTCGGCGTCGTCGGCGTGATCGTGCCGTGGAACTACCCGCTCTACCTCGCTCTCGGACCGCTGACGTCGGCGCTTGCGGCCGGGAACCGCGTCATCATCAAGATGTCGGAGGCGACGCCCCACTTCGGCAGCCTCTTCCAGCAACTGATCGCCGAGCGCTTCGATCGCAGCCACGTCGCCGTGCTCAACGGTGACGTCGACGTCGCAAAGGCGGTCGCCTCGCTTCCGCTCGACCACCTGCTCTTCACGGGGTCGACCGCCGTCGGGCGTTCGGTCATGAAGGCGGCGGCGGAGAACCTGACGCCCGTGACGCTCGAACTCGGCGGCAAGAGCCCCGCGATCGTCGGTGCCGGCATGGCGGTCGAGACGGCCGCCGCCCGCATCGCCTACGGCAAGTTCTTGAACGCGGGCCAGACCTGCGTCGCGCCCGATTACGCCCTCGTGCCGGCCGACCGCGTCGAGGCGTTCGTCGCCGCGCTCGGTAAGACGTTCACGCGGCTCTATCCCGCGGGCGCCCTCGGTGCCGATTTCACACGCATCATCGACGAGCGGCATTCGAAGCGCCTCGCCGGCCTGATCGACGACGCCCGCTCGAAGGGCGCGCGCATCCTCTCGCTCGACGCGACCGCGAGCGACGCCGCGACGCACGTCGTCACGCCGACGCTCGTCCTCGATCCGACGGACGACATGCTCGTGATGAAGGAAGAGATCTTCGGACCGATCCTGCCGATCGTCACGTACGAGACGCTCGACGAAGCGATCCGGTTCGTCAACGCGCGACCGCGGCCGCTCGCGCTCTATCTCTTCGATCGCGACGGCGAATCGATCAAGCACGTGCTCTCCTCGACGATCTCCGGCGGCGCCGCGGTCAACGAGACGATCTTCCACCTTCTGCAAGATAATTTGCCATTCGGCGGCATCGGACCGAGCGGCATGGGCGCCTACCATGGCAAGGACGGGTTCGCGACGTTCTCCCACAAGAAGGGCGTCTTCGTCCAGTCGAATCTGCTCCGCGGCGCGACGCTGCTCGAGCCGCCGTATAGCAAGATCAGCGATTTCGTCGTCGACCTGATGCTGCGCTTCTAGCTCCCCCATCCAAAGGCTCCCCGGGCGGCCCCGCGGCTCGCCGCCCGGGGCCGGCCGGGGAGCGGGACGCATACGCTGCCGCCGCGTCGAGCTGCTCGCCGTCGACCGGACCAGCGCATCCGCTCCCTAGGGTGCGGTTGGTACCTGCGGCCGGATGGGCCCCGTGATCGTGGCCTCGAGCGCGAGCACGATCTTGCCCCGGGTCTTGCGACGTGCCAGCTCGTCGTAGGCGTCTCGCAACGACGCCAAGGGATAGATGGCGGTCAGCGGCATGACGATCTCGCCCCACGCAATGAGATCCGCGACGGACGCGAGGGTTTCGCGCGAAGCCGCCGCCGCCGACCCATCCGTCTTCACGCCGTGTCTTTGCGCGCCCGCGAAATCGATGATGGTGTCGATGCGCTCGCGCGCGACGCCGAGTGAAAGCGCGAGATCGATGTAACCGCCACCGAAGAGATCGACGAACGCATCGAGTCCCGTCGGCACGATGGCCCGCAATCGCTCTGCGAGCCCGTCACCATAAGCGACGGGCTCGACGCCGACGGAACGGAGAAACTCCGCATTGCCTTCGCTCGCGATGCCGATCACGAGGGCACCCGCACGTCGCGCGAGCTGGATCGCGAGCGATCCTACGCCGCCCGCAGCCCGCGCGGAACCAGTCGAGCGCCGGCGGCTTCGGAATCAGTTGCGACGGGCTCACCGCGACGTACTCGGCCTGCGCCGACCGTTGATCCGTCCAACCGAGTACCTCATCGCCCGGCGAGAATCCAGAGACACCCGCTCCCACGGACTCGATACGTCCCGCAAAATCGCTCCCTTGTCCGAAGGGAAATTCTCGCGGATACATGTCCTCGAGCAGACCTTCGCGGATGGAGATCTCTCCCGGGTTCGTGCCCGCGGCGACGACGCGTACGACCGCCTCGCCCGCATTCGGCTCGGGCTTCGCGACGCCGACGATGCGAAGCCGGTCGGCCCCGCCGTACGCGGAGAGTTGTACGCTTTTCGGCATGCGTCTCCGTTCGTCTCCGATCTAACAACGTCCGCGTTCGTGCGATCGGCGACGCCGCGTCGTCACGGCGGAGCTGACGGCCGTGCCGCTCCTTGCTAGTGTGCCCCGTCAAGCAGATCTCTCATAGAGATCGCGAGGGATTTTGAGCCGGCACCGCGCCTGAGAGACCCGAACCGTCAGCGCCGACTAGCGCTTGCGTTGCGCGCGGAGCCGTTCGATGCGTTCGACTTGTTCGATGTCGCGCAGCTCTTTCTCACGACCGCTCGCACGCTTGTTCCGGATGAAGTCGTCACGTCCGAGCACGCGAACCGGGACCCCTTCGACGGTGCTTTCGACAGCGCGTTCATACGCTAGTGCAAAGTCCGGGACGCCGGATATCTCGGTGATGATGTCGATGCGAACCGGAACGACTCCGATCTGAAAGATCGTGTCGAGCTGGGCGAAGTCGTCGACGGAGACGCGATCGAGCGGCGCTCCGAACGCGGCGAGCGCGTGACAGACCCTCGCTGCGTTTACGAGCGTGGGCTCGACCCAGACGTCGAGATCGCCGGTCGCGCGCGGCCGGCCATGTACGGCGAGCGCGTGCGCGCCGACGATGAGAGATCTAACGCCGGCGCCGGCGAAGGCGCGTAAGAGATCGACGAAGTCGAGGTGCATCGTCGTTGCCCTCCTCGAGCGCCCATGCGAATCTGGAGAGCACTTCGACGGCCGCAAGGCGGTCCTCGATCGTCATGCGTTCGTCGTTGGGATCGAGTTCCTCGAACGCCTCGTCGCCGAGGCGTCCGAGACGCGCCCACGCGATCGTGCGACGACGCGCGGCGCGTTCTGCGAAACCCGAATCCTCCATACGCTCGACTTCGGCGTCTCGTACCGGTAACCCGGGTAGATACGTCGTGTCGCTGGGTCCTGCGATTGCCTGCGATCCTCACCGTGGCGGATCCGCGATCGTGCACATGGGTCCCGTATGCGACCGGCAAGCTAGAGGGTCGTCTTCGCCTGGACCTGGCCGACGCCGAGCCCGCCGTCGATGCCGATCGTCTGACCCGTCAGCCACGCCGCCTCCTCCGAGAGCAGGAAGACGGCGGCGCTCGCGATATCGCCGGGTTCGCCGATGCGCCCGAGCGGGTGCATCGCGACCGAGGCCTGGAGCGTCGGCTCGCTCGACCAGAGCGATTGCGAGAGCGGCGTCTTCGTGAGAGCGGGGGCGATCGCGTTCACGCGGAGTCCGTAGCGCGCGTACGAGATCGCGGCCGACCGCACCATCGCCTCGATCGCGCCTTTCGCAGCCGCGATCGCTTCGTGATTCTGCAGACCCATGCGGGCCGCGACCGTCGAGAAGAGTACGATGCTCCCTCGGCGGCGACGCATCAACTTCGGGATGACGGCTTTGAGCGCGACGAACGCGCTGACGGTGTTGATCTCGAGCGTCGCTCGGAAGTCATCGACCGAGAGCGCGTGCAGGGGCTTCAGGACGATGCTGCCGACGGCGTGCACGAGACCGGTCGTCTCGCCGAGGTCGCGCTCGATGCGCTCGACCGTCTCGGCGTACGCCGGAGCGTCGAGAACGTCGCAGACGTACGGCGTCGCGCCGCTCGCGCTCGCCGCCTCCGCGAGCCGCGCTTCGTCTCGCGCGACGATCGCGACGCGGGCGCCACGCTCGACGAGCCGCCGCGCGGTCTCGCGGCCGATGCCGCCCGAGCCTCCATTGACGATGATGAGTTCCGGCACGCGCTGCTCCTCCTGCGACTGCTACCCGGAACGCAGACGCCGCGAGCGCGGCCTCCGGTTCCCGCTCACGGGTGAGCGGCGGCGGCGACGAGCGGCGCGAGATACGCACGCGCGCGCGCCGCGGCGTCGGCAGGACTCGACGCCTCCGCGATCGCCGAGACGAGCGCGCTGCCGACGATCGCGCCGTCCGCATGCGCGACGACCGCGCGCACGTGCGCCGCCGTCGCGATGCCGAAACCGACGGCGATCGGCAGCGTCGTCTGCGGCCGCAGCGCCGCCATGCGTTCGGCGATCCAGGCGATATCGGGTTCGCGCGCGGCGCCCGTGACGCCGAGCCGCGAGACGAGATAGACGAAACCGTCGCTCGCGGCAGCGACGCGGATCGCACGCTCGAGGGGCGTCGTCGGGGCGACGAGCTGGGCGAGCGGGATGCCGCGCGCCGCGAGGGCCGCGCGGATCGGCCCGGCCTCTTCGATCGGCAGGTCCGGAACGATCGCGGCGCTCCCGCCCGCCGCCTCGAACGCCGCGGCGAACCGGTCGAGACCGAATTGGACGATCGGATTCGCGTAGGTGAAGGCGATCAGCGGCGGCATCGCGGGATCGGCGGCCGCCGCATGCACGACGCCGAGCACGCCGCCGATCGTCGTACCGCGCTGCAGCGCGCGGTGCGCGGCCGCAGCGACCGCCGGTCCGTCGGCGAGCGGATCGCCGTACGGAATGCCGATCTCGATTGCGGCGGCCCCCGTCGCGGCGAGCGCCCGCACGACGGCGAGCGTGGCCTCGAGGCTGGGATCGCCCGCCGTGACGAACGGCATGACCGCGCCGCGCCCCTCGCGTTTCGCTCGCGCGAACGCCTCCGCGACGCGCCCGGCTCCCGTCACGCGTGGATCGTCGCGCGCGCCTTGCGGCCGTGCGCCACCGCGCCCTCCGCTTCGAGCGAGGCGACCTGGCGCGTATCTTTCTCACCGCGACCGCTCAGGTTGACGAGCACGAGCGCCTCCGGGCCGAGCTCGCGGGCGAGGTCTTCCGCATACGCGATCGCGTGCGCCGATTCGAGGGCCGGGACGATGCCTTCACGTTCGGCCGTCCGGTGGAACGCCGCGAGCGCTTCGTCGTCGGTCGCCGAGCCATACGTCGCGCGGCCGCTCGCATGCAAGAAGGCGTGCTCGGGGCCGACGCCGGGATAATCGAGGCCCGCGCTCACGGAGTGCGTGTCGCGCACCTGGCCCTCCGCCGATTGCAAAATCAGCGTCCGCGCGCCGTGCAGGATGCCGACCGTGCCGGCATTGATCGAGGCCGCGGTGTCGCTCGCGCCGAGACCGTGCCCCGCCGCCTCGACGCCGTGCAACCGCACCTCCGGATCGCTAGCGAAGCCCGCGAAGATGCCGATCGCGTTGCTGCCGCCGCCGACGCAGGCGACGACGTCGGTCGGCAGGCGCCCGTAGCGCTCGAGCATCTGGGCGCGCGCCTCGATCCCGATGACTTTCTGGAACTCGCGGACCATGTACGGATACGGGTGCGCGCCGAAGACGCTGCCGACGACAAAGAACGTGTCGTCTCCGCGGCCCGCCCATTCGCGAAAAGCTTCGTTCGTCGCGTCCTTCAGCGTGCGGGTACCGCTCTCCACCGCGTGCACGGTCGCGCCGAGCAGCTTCATCGTGTAGACGTTCTGCGACTGCCGTTCGACGTCGTGCGCGCCCATGAAGATGTCGACCGGGATGCCGAGCTTCGCGCCGATCGTCGCGGTCGCGACGCCGTGCTGGCCGGCACCCGTCTCGGCGATTAATCGTTTCTTGCCCATGCGCCGTGCGAGCAGACCTTGGCCGACGACGTTGTTGATCTTGTGGGCGCCGGTATGGATCAGGTCTTCGCGCTTGAAGACGAGCTTCGCGTCGCGTTCGCCGACGAGGCGCCCGGTCTCGTAGATCGGTGAAGGGCGGCCGACGTAGTCGCGCAAGATGTCGTGGTAGCTCCGCCAGAAGGCCGGATCCGCGAAGGCTTCGTCCATCGCGCGCTCGAGGGCTTCGATCGCGCCGAACAACACCTCCGGCACGAATTTGCCGCCATAGGTGCCGCCGAAATATCCACGCTCGTCGGGTCTCTGCATATCCGGTTCGACGTTCGGCGGCGGCCCGCCGGCGCCCCCGCGACCACTAGGCCGAAGGGTCGCGCGTTCCCCGGACGGCCGCGACGAAGGCCTGCATGCGACGCGCGTCTTTGGCCTCGCCCCGCTCGATGCCGGACCGGACGTCGACGGCGTACGGCCGGGCGACGCGGACGCACTCCGCGACGTTCTCCGGGGTCAGCCCGCCGCTCACGCCGACGCGTCCCCACTTCGCGGCCTGCGCGACGAGCGACCAATCGAAGGTCGTGCCCGACCCCCCGGCCCGGTCCGCCGCGAGCGTCTCGAAGACGGGCAGCACGCGCGCATCCGGAACGACGGCGGCCGCGAGGCTCGCGCCCGAGGCCGCCCGCGCAACGCGCACGACGCGCAGGCACCGCTCCCCGCCGAAGCTCTGCACGTACGCGTCGCTCTCCGAACCGCTGAACTGCGGCAGCGCGCCGAGGGCCTCGCAGATTCGCCGCACCTCGTCGCCGGGAGCGTCCGCGAAGACGGCGACGCGCTCCGTCAGCGCGGGCAGCGCGCGCACGACTTCGCGCGCTTCCTCGAGGGTGACGCGGCGAGCGCTCGGTGCGAAGATCAGCCCGATCGCGTCCGCACCCGCCGCGACGGCGAGCTCGGCATCGTATGGCGAAGTCATGCCACACATCTTGATCCGCGGCCGCACGCGCGCGGGCGGCGCGTGCGCCACGTAGCGCAGGATCGTCGCACCGTCCGGGCCGGGGCGGCCGCCGCTCTGCCGCGTCGCGCGAAAGCCCGCGCGTTCCGCGAGCGCCCGGGCAGCAGCCGCCTCCACCGGCACGAACGCGTGAATCTCGCTCAGGCGGAGCGGTCCGAAGGCCGCCGTGAGCAGCGCGCGCGCGAGTTCGAGGCCGAAGCCGCGGCGACGCTGCGCCGGCACGAGCGCGAGCGCGAGCACGAACGACGCCCCGCCGTCCTCATCGCGCACGAGGCGAATCCCCGCGTCGCCGATCGGCTCGCCGCTCGCCGCGAGCACGACGGCTCCATGGCCGATGCCGATCTCGTCCGTCCCGAGCGCCGCCGACGCGATCCACGCGCGGACCGCGGCGCTCCGCTCGCTCGACCGCACGATCTCCGGCACGCCGGCGTCGAGGAGCACGGGGAGCGCCTGCACCGCCGCCTCCGCCGAGGGCGCGTAGGCTACGAGCCGCAGCCGGGCCGTTTCGAGCGGGAGGAGCGGCGGATTCAGGTGAGCGCCCCCGCGCCCGCCCACGCCGCCTTGAGCGCCCGGGCCAGCTCCTCCGGATCGTCGTCGCGCATCAGCGACTCGCCGACGAGCACCCCTCGCGCGCCGCTCGCCGCGAGCCGCGCGGCATCGGCGGATGTCCGCACGCCGCTCTCCGCGATCGCGACGATCCGCTGCGGAATGCGCGGGATCAACCGCTCGCTGACGGTCAGATCCGTCACGAACGTCCGCAGATCGCGGTTGTTGACGCCGATGACGGCGGGCTGCAGTCCGATCGCCCGCACGAGCTCCCGTTCGTCGTGCACTTCGACGAGCGTCTCGAGGCCGAAGCGTTGCGCCTCTTTGCGCAGACGCTGGAGCGTGAAATCGTCGAGGCCGGCGACGATGAGCAAGATCGCGTCAGCGCCGTACGCCGCGGACTGCACGACGTCGTACGGATCGGAGAGAAAGTCTTTGCGCAGGATCGCGAGGCTCGAAGCCGCGCGCGCGACGTCCAGATGCGCGAGATCGCCGAGGAACCGCGACTCCTCCGTGAGGACGCTGATGGCGTCCGCCCCCGCGCGATCGTAGCGCGCGGCCGTGGCGGCGACGTCGAACGTCGTCACGATCGTGCCGGCGCTCGGCGAGGCGCGCTTGATCTCGGCGACGAGCGCGCCGCCGCGCGCGCTCGCGAGGGCCGCCGCGAACGGCCGGCGCTCGGTGCGGCGCGCCTCGGCGCGCTCGGCGAGTTCGGCGTAGGATTCGCGCCGTTCGTTCTCGGTGCGGCGCAGACGCTTCGCTGCGAACAGCTCGCGCAAGAGATCGCTCATGATCTTCCTTTCGCGAGCGGCTCGGCGCTCGCATCCCGGGCGGCCTCGAAGACGGCGAGCGCCGCGCCGCTGCGGAGGCTCGCGCGCGCGAAAGCGAGCGCTTCGCGCATCGTACTCGCGCGCTCCGCGACGACGAGCGCGAGCGCCGCGTTCAGGGCAACGACCTCGGAGCGTGGCGAGATCTCGCCACGCAGGATCGCGAGCAGCGCGTCCGCGTTCGCCGCAATCTCGCCGCCGCGCAGGGCCTCCGGCGGCGTGCGGATGCCGAAGTCGTTCGGGTCGAGCAGGTACCGCCGCAGCGAGCCATGCGCGAGCTGGACGACCTCGGTCGGATGGTCGCCCGCGACTTCGTCGATGCCGTTCGCCGCCCGCACGACGGCCGCGCCGCGCACGCCCAGCGCCTGGAGCGTCTCCGCGACGATCGTGAGATGCGCGCGGTCGGCGACGCCGACGATCTGATGCGTCGCCCCGGCCGGATTCACGAGCGGACCGAGCAGGTTGAAGACCGTACGGATGCCGAGGGCGCGGCGGACGGACGCGACGCGCTTCGTCGCCGGATGGTAGTGCGGCGCGAAGAGAAAGACGAACCGGTCGCGCGCGAGCCGGCGCGCCGCTTCGGCCGGCGGAACGTCGATCGCGACGCCGAGCGTTTCGAGGACGTCCGCGCTCCCGCACGTGCCGGAGGTCGCGCGGTTGCCGTGTTTTGCGATCGCGACGCCGCAACCCGCAACCGCGAACGCCGCCGCCGTCGAGACGTTGATCGTCTGCGCGCCGTCGCCGCCCGTGCCGCACGTATCGGCGACGATGGCAAGATCGTGCTCGACGCGGATCGCCCGGGCACGCATCGCCCGCGCGAGACCGAACACCTCGCTCGTGCGTTCGCCCTTGATCGCGAGCGCCGTGAGGAACGCCGCCGCCTGCGCGTCGTTCCAGAGGCCGTCGACGATCGCGTCGAGCGCCTCCGCGGCCGTCTCGGCCGAGAGGTCGCGACCCGCGACGAGATCGCGCAGCACGGCCGAGAACGCCCGCACCGGCAGCGGCTCCGCCGCCGGCGCCTCCCGCGCCGCCGTCACGGCAGGCGCGCGCCGGGCGTCGCGAGCAAGCGCGCGCGATCGAGCACCTCATCACCCAGCGGATGGGTGAAGCCGCGCGCGCTGCTCGCGATCGCGAGGAACGACGCGAAGAGCTGGTAGCCATCCCGTGTCAGGACGGACTCCGGATGGAACTGGACGCCGTGGATCGGCAGCGTGCGGTGGACGGCTCCCTGCACGACGCCGTCGTCGCTCGCGGCGTTCGCTCGCAGCTCGGACGGGAACGGCGCGTGCGCGACGCAGAGCGAATGGTAGCGCGTGGCCTCGAGCGGTGAGGCCAGTCCTTCGAAGACGCCGCTCGCGTCGTGCGTCACGACCGAGGTCTTGCCGTGCATGAGCGCCGGCGCGTGATCGACGACGCCGCCGAAGTACTCGCCGATCGCCTGCAGCCCGAGGCAGACGCCGAGCAGCGGCGTTCGCGTACGCGCCGCATAGCCGATCGTTGCCATCGTCGCGCCCGCCGTGCCCGGGCGGCCGGGGCCCGGGCCGATGCAGATCGCATCGTGCGCCGCAAGCGTCGTCTCCGACAGCGCCGGATCGTCGTTGCGCAGCAGGGTCACCTCGGCGCCGAGCGCGCCGAAGAGGTGGGCGATATTGTGCGTGAAGGAGTCGTAGTTATCGACGAGCACGAGCCGCGCCACGCGCCGCGCGCTCACGACTCGACTCCCATGGTCGAGGGAGACTCGACTCCGAGAACTTCGCGGACGATGCGCGTCTTTGCGAAGATCTCGGCGTACTCGGCGCGCGGGTCGCTGTCCGCGACGATACCGGCAGAGGCCTGCCAGTAGGCGCGACCACCGGACGTCGCGACGCTGCGCAGGACGATGCACGAGTCCATGTCGCCGTCGAAATGGACGTGCGCGACGCTGCCGGCGTAGAAGCCGCGCGCGACGGGCTCGAGCTCATCGATGATCTGCATCGCGCGGATCTTCGGCGCGCCCGTGACGGTCCCGGCCGGAAAGGCGGCGGCAAAGAGATCGAGCGCGTCGCGCCCGGGGGCGAGGCGTCCCGTGACGTTCGAGACGATGTGCATGACGTGACTGTAGCGTTCGATGACCATCAGCTCGTCGACGCGCACCGAGCCGGTCGCGCAGACGGCACCGAGGTCGTTGCGTCCGAGATCGACGAGCATCACGTGTTCGGCGCGTTCCTTCTCGTTCGCGAGCAGTTCGGCGGCGAGGGCGACGTCGGCGTCCGGCGTCTCCCCGCGCGGCCGCGTGCCCGCGAGCGGTCGCAGGCGCGCGCGTCCCGCATCGAGCCGGACGAGGAACTCGGGTGACGCGCCGAAGGTCGCGCGCTCGCCCGACTCGATGAAGAACATGTAGGGCGAGGGATTGCGCGTGCGGATCTGCCGGTAGACGTCGAAGGGATCGCCCTCGAGCCGGCTCGAGAACCGGATGCCGAGTTGCAGCTGGTAGACGTCGCCCTCGTAGATCGCCCGCTGGGCGCGCGCGACCGCGGCGAGGAACCCGGGCTCGTCGAACGAGGCCGCGACCGGGCCGCGTGCGGCGACGGGGCCCGGAACCGAGGTGCGCACCTGCTGCAACCGCGCGACGTACGCGTCGAGCCGCGCCTCGACGCTCGCGACCGGAAGGCCAGGGGTCGCGAGGCCGATCAGGGTCAGCCGGTGCGTGAAGTGATCGAAGACGACCCAGACGCCGGGCACGACCGCTTCGCAGTCCGGGACCTCGACGTCATGCGGCGGCCGTCTCCCGAGGCGCTCGAGCACGCGCGCCGCGTCGTAGCCGAACGTGCAGACGGCTCCGCCCGGGAACGGGACGTTCGCGAGTACCCGCGTCGCGTCGTCGATCCGGTAGCGCGCGAGCGTCTCCCTCAGACGGGCGAACATCTCCGGATCGCGGTCGAGCACGAGCGTTTCCAGATAGTCGAGCCCGATGAACGAGTAGCGGGCGATGCGATCCGTGCCCTCGACGCTCTCGAGCAGACACGACCGGCCGGGCGTGCGTAGCGCGAGGTACGCGGCGATCGGCGTGACGGTATCGGCGACGAACGACCGGACGACCGGAACGAGCCGGACGCTACTCCCCGCGAGCCCGACCACGCACGCTCTAGCGAACGAGTTCGAGCAGGGACAGTTCGGCGGCGTCGCCGTGGCGCACGCGCGTCTTGATGATACGCGTGTAGCCGCCGGTGCGGCCCTCGAGGGCGGGCGCGATCTGCTCGACGAGCTTCTTTGCGACGGCCTCTTCGTAGAGGTACGCCGAGACCTGGCGGCGCGCGTGCAGATCCCCGCCCTGCGCGGTCGTGATCAGACGCTCGACGATCTTCGAGATCTCCTTTGCCTTGATCGTCGTCGTCTCGATCTTCTCGTGCTTGAAGAACGAGGTCGCGAGATTACGCAGCAGGGCCTTGCGATGGCCGTCCGGGCGCGAGAGTCGCTTGTATGCGATTTGGTGCGGCATAATCGTTACACACTACGGCTGGCGCAGCGCGAGACCCCTCTCGTCGAGCACTTGCTTGATTTCATCGAGCGACTTCTTGCCGAAGTTCCGCATCTTGATGATTTCGTCTTCCGTCATGTCGAGGAGCTCCGAGACCTTCGAGATGCCCGCGCGCTTGAGGCAGTTGAACGACCGGACCGACAGATTGAGCGACTCGACCGGGATATCCCACTCGCTCGCCGGAGCCGGCGCCGGCGCCTTCTCTTCCGTGTTGAACGACGTAAAGAGGTCGAGCTGCTCCTGCAGGATCTGGGCGGCCGCGGCGAGGGCGTCGTCCGGCGTGATCGAGCCGTTGGTCTCGATCTCGACCGTCAGACGATCGAAGTCGACCGATTGGCCGACGCGCGTGTCGTCGACCGTGAAATTGACCTTGCGGATCGGCGAGAAGATCGAGTCGAGCGGAATCAGGCCGATCATGTGCTCGATGTTCTTCTGCTTGTCCGAGGAGACGTAGCCGCGGCTCTTCTCGACGCCGATCTCCATCTGGATCTTCGCCGACTTCGCCGTCATCGTCGCGATGTGATAGTCGGGCTGCAGGATCTCGACGTCGGCATCCGGCGAGATATCGGCCGCCGTCACTTCTTTCGCACCCGAGACCGAGAGCGTCAGCACTTTCGGTTCGTCCGAATTGAGTTTGATCGGCAGACCTTTGAGGTTGAGCAGCAGATTGGTCGTGTCTTCCACGACGCCCGTCATCGTCGAAAACTCGTGCAGCACGCCGTCGATCTTCACGTACGTGACCGCGGCACCCGGAATCGTCGAGAGCAGCACGCGCCGCAGCGAACTCCCGAGCGTGATCCCGAAGCCGCGATCCAGCGGCTCGATGACAAACTTCGCGTAGTTATCCCGACGCTCCCGAATCTCGATGCCGGCCGTCGTCGTCAATCCTTCTAGCGTAGACATTCGTTCCTATCTCCTCGCACTGGCGTTATCCGGCCGCTCCCCGAGCCCCGATCCCCCGCCCAGCACAACAGTAATGATGTTTTCCCTAACCCGAACCCCCGCGGGACCGCCCGCCCCGCCGTAGGCCGCCCCGCAGGGCCGGCCCCCCGCCGCCCGCGTCGCCCACGCGAAGGCGGGTGAGTGGGCCGATTTTCGTCTCCGGCAAGGAGCCTAGCTGCGAAGTGTGCGCAAGCACATGAGCAGCGTAGCGACGCAGCCGGAGGCGAAAAGCGGCCCACTCACCGGGAGTAGTATTCGACGATGAGTTGCTCGTCGACGGGCGTGTCGATCTGCTCTCGCGACGGAAAAGAGAGCACCTTCGCCGTGAGCTCCGTCTCGTTGTACTCGAGCCACTCCGGGTGCGAGCGGGCCTTCGCGACCTCGAAGTTCGACTGCACGAGCACGGACTCGCGACTCCGCTCGCCGAGCGTGATGACGTCGCCGTTGCGCACGAGATACGACGGCACGTTGACGATGCGGCCGTTGACGCGGAAGTGGCGATGCGTCACGAGTTGACGCGCCTGGGCGCGGCTCGCCGCGAGATTGAGCCGGTACACGACGTTGTCGAGACGCCGCTCGAGCAGCTGCAAGAACGTCTTGCCGGTCTGCCCCGGGACGCGCGCCGCGTCGCGGAAGTAGTTCTCGAACTGGGTCTCGTGGACGCCGTAGTAGCGCCGCATCTTCTGCTTCTCGCGTAGCTGGCGGCCGTACTCGGAGATCTTCTGACGCGTCGGCTTGCCCTGTGTCTTCTGACCCGGCGCCGTGCCGCGGCGCTCGACGGCGCATTTTTTGGAGAGACAGCGATCGCCTTTGAGAAAGAGCTTGATCTTCTCGCCGGTCTTGCTCGTCGCCGTTTCGCGACGACAGAGACGGCAGACGGGACCCGTATAGCGTGACACTAGAACGCCTCCGCTGCGCTACGGCGTGAAGGAAAGAAAAGGGGGCTGAGGAGTGCTCGCATCAGACGCGGCGGCGTTTCGGCGGACGGCAGCCGTTGTGAGGAATCGGCGTCACGTCCTTGATCAGGGTGATCTCGAGGCCGGCGGCCTGCAGGGAGCGGATCGCGGCTTCACGGCCGGCGCCCGGGCCTTTGACGTAGACCTCGGCGCTCTTCATGCCGTGATCCATCGATTTGCGGGCGACGGCTTCGGCGGCCATCTGCGCTGCGAACGGGGTCGACTTCTTCGATCCTTTGAAGCCGAGATTGCCGGCCGAGGCCCAGGCGATCACGCTGCCCTGATTGTCCGACATCGTCACGATCGTGTTGTTGAACGACGAGTGGATATGCGCCACGCCCGACGCCACGTTCTTGAATTCGCGCTTCTTGCGCGTCTTCGTCTGCTTCTTCGCGGCCAAAACTGCTCCGTCGTTTATCTTGCCCCGCGCGGCGAGCCCGGGGTGTCGTCACCTCGACCCTCCGCTCTCGAACGTGCGAGGCGCGGCAGAGTCTCATCGCGGACGAGCGGTGATTCCGTCCGGCGGCATCGAACACGCGAGGCCGACTCCTGTTTATACCCGACGCCGGGGCCCGCGGTCAAGCCTCCGCACGCCCCGACGTTTCGCTCGAAGGTGAAATCGGTATAATCAGCGGCGACTCATCACCTCGTAAGGAGACGCATGCCGCATCCCGCCCAGAGCCTCACCGCAACCGCCCTGCTCGCCCTCGCGACGCTCTCACCGGCGCTCGCGAAGAGCTCCTCTCACCGGGAGTTCGACGGCACGATCGTCGAGATCTCGCGCGTGAATATCAAAGTGCACGGCGTCGAAGGCGGCAAGGCCCAGACGCTCGGCTTCGAGGGCAACTTCACGAAGCAAGCCAACCTGCACAAGGGCGAATACGTCCGCGTGATCTTCGATCAGAAGTTCCTCGGCCTTCGCCATGCCGATGCCGTCGCGCCGTACGGCGCCATGAAGCTGCAGAAGCACTAGCCTCAGGGCGTCAGTCGCCGGCGGTCGCGATCGCCGGCGACGCTTCCGCCGTACGCCGGCAGTAGTCGCCGAAGCGTTCGCCGTCACGTCGCTCCCTTCGGAAGGCGACGAGGACGTCGTCGATCGCCGGACCGAGCTCGGCGAACGGGACGAGCTCCCGGTGGAGCCGGTTGAGGCGCGTCGATTCGAGATTGCCGCCGAGATACAGATTGTACCGATCGGCGCTGACGCCGACGATGCCGATCTCGCCCATGTAGGGCCGCGCGCAGCCGTTCGGACAGCCCGTCATCCGCAGCGTGATCGGTTCGTCCTGCAACCCGAGTTCGCGCAACCGGCCTTCGAGCCGGTCGACGAGCGACGGCAGGACGCGCTCCGCCTCCGTCAAGGCCTGACCGCAGGTCGGGAGCGCGGGACACGCCATGGCAAAACGCTCGATCGGCGCGATCGCTTCGACCGGGCGGACGGCGGCGCTCGCGAGGATGCCGTCGATCGCGCCGCGCTCCTCGCGCGGGATGCCGACGAGCAAGATGTTGTGGTTCGGCGTCAGCACGAGATCGAGCCCGAAACGCTCGACGATCAGCCGCAGCGCCGACTTGAGCTGCGCGCCGTCCCCGTCGCGCACGCGGCCGTTCTCGACCGAGAGACCGAGGAAGAGCCGGCCGTCGCCCTGTTCGTGCCAGCCGAGATAGTCGCGAAACTCCCACGCGGGGAGGCTGCGGAACGGCTCGAGTGCGAAGCCGGCCTGCCGCTCGACCTCGGCCCGAAACCAGTCGAGTCCGCGGTCGTCGATCGTATATTTCAGCCGGGCGTGTTTGCGATTCGTCCGATCGCCGTAGTCGCGCTGAACCTCGACGATCGCCTTGACGGCGGAGAGCAACCGGTCGGGCGCGACGAAACCGAACTCGCTCGCGAGACGCGGATACGTCTGCGGCTTGCGATGCGTCATGCCGAGACCGCCGCCGACGTACAGATCGAAGCCGAGCGGCGTTCCGTTGTCGCCGAGCAGCGGCACGACGCCGATGTCGTTCGTGAAGATGTCCACGGAGTTGTCGCCGGGCGCGGCGACCGCGACCTTGAACTTGCGTGGCAGGTAGGTCGTGCCGTAGATCGGCTCGACCTCGGGCTCGCTCGTCGCGACGCGTTCGTCGTCGACCCAGATCTCGACGTAGGCGCCGGTTTGGGGCGTCAGGAGATCCGCGATCGCGTGCGCGGTCTCGCGTGCGACCCGGTAGGCAGGCGCGGCGAACGGCGCCGCCGGCGCCATGACGTTGCGATTGATGTCGCCGCAGGCGCCGAGCGTCGAGCCGAGCGTCTCCGCGATCGTGCGGATCGTCTCCCGGAGCTCGGTCTTCTCGACACCGTGCAGCTGGAAGCCCTGGCGCGTCGTGACGCGCATCGTGCCGCTGCCGTGAGCGTCGGCGAGACGCTCGAGCGCGAGAAACAGGGCGGCCGGCACGAAGCCGCCCGGGCTCTTCGTGCGCAGCATGAAGGAGTACGCGGGACCTGCGCCGGCGGCGTTGCGCTCCTTGCGTTCGTCCCGGTCGTCCTGCTGATAGATCCCATGGAATTTCAAGAGCTGCGTCGACGGTGTCGCGAAATGGGTCCCGCCCGCGGCGAGCTCACCTGCGAGCGTTCCGCGCAATTGACGGCTCTGCGCCTTGATGCCCTCGACACTAGAAAGTTCGGCCACGCGCGCACGATATCACCACGCAGGCGGGGCGGCAACGACAAAACGTGGCGCGCCGCGCCGCGCGGCCGAAGCTTTGTAATGAAAATCACACCCCTCGGCGGTGTTCATCGCCCGCTCGCCCGCCGTATCTTAGAGAGAGTGAGAGAATCCAGGACCGAGCGTCCGGCTTCGAGCCTTCGAGCCTTCATGCGTTTTCTGAGTGACGACGCGGGCGCCGTCATGGCCGAATACGCCCTCGTGCTCTCCGGGCTGACGATCACGGGCGTCCTCGCCTTCGAACTCATCGGTCGCACGGCGAACACGGCCGTCGCGCGGAACACAACGAACCTCACGAACACCGCGCTCGTGGTCCCATGAGGGCTCGCCGGGCGCCGGGTCCGCCGAGAGAGGCGGAGCGCGGCGCCGTGCTCGTCGAGACCGCGCTCGTCGCCGGTATCATCCTGACGTTCCTGCTCTTCGGCATCCAGACCGGCATCCTCGGCTTCCTGCAGATCACGGCCGACGCCGCCTCGTTCGTCGCCGCACGCACGGACACCCTGAGCACGGCCGACCCGCGCGTCTACACCGCGGCGCAGTTCTCGCAGCTCCGGCCCGGCGACGTCGCGACCGCGGTGCCGATCCCCGCTCCGACCTCCACCGTGCCGGTCGATTATGGCTATAACGGAGCCACGGCCGATCCGAATTACTACCAGTTTCACCGGACGGGCGGCTATTCGCAGTTACAGCCGATTCTGCGGCAGGTCACCGTCACGCCCTCGAAAGTTTTCAAAGTCGGCGGCGTCACCCCCGTCATTCGCGGCAGCGATACCGAACCCGAATGGACCGAATGCGGCGCCCACTTCAACCTCGCCGGGTCGACCGCGCAGTGCGGCGGCGTCGCACCCACGAATTACCAGACCGACTATTTCGCGAACGGCGAGAACACGCCGCCGTACTACGTCGGTTTCAATCAGATGCAGGTGTGCAACCAGAATTTGCCGTGGGGTTACTTCGACGGGCTCTGTCCGCCCGGCGGCGGTTCTTCGTCGACCGGCTTCGCCGGGCTCGGCGTCGCGGAGCGGCTCGAAGTGTCGAACTGGAGCCGTGCGACGGCGGGCGCGATCAACGCGACCGACCTCTTCTCCGAGGCGGGCTGTCACCAGCGGTACTACGCGCAACTCGCCGACTTTTACGAGGCGTACACGACGTTACGGTACCTGTACGACAAAAATCAATCTTCGATGCATGCGATGCTGTTCGACTCGGGGCTCGCCACCCGGTACCCGTATACGAACTGGTCCGGATACAGCGATCCCGCTCATCCGGCGAACCTGGCCATTCGGACCGTCTATGGCTGGGACCAGCCCGTCGTCCCGAGTGCCCCGCTCGGAACCGACCAGGCGACGCCGGGGCTCGGCTGTTGAACCGCACGAGCGCGCGCGCGGGCGAGCGTGGCCAAGTGCTGCCGCTGTGGGCGCTCGGCTCGATCACGACGTTCGCGCTCATGTTTCTTGCCATCAATTACGCGAACGCCGTCCGGTATCAGATTCGAGCGCAGAACGCGGCCGACTCGGCGGCGACGGCGCTCGTCGCGATCCAGTCGCAGCGCTTCAACTTGATGAACGTGGCGCTCTACAATGCGAACGTCGAAGAGTATCGCCTGCGCCGCACCCTCGACGGGCTCTTGCTCTCGACCGCCTTCTCGGGCGGCTGCGCTGCGAATATCAATTTCAATACGGTGTACACCGAGATCGACATCACCCCCGGCTTACCGCCGGCCGGATCGTGCTCGGCCGCGTACGAGAATCTGCGCTTCTTCTATCTCAAGAGCTTCAACCGCTACACGGCGGACGTCGTCGCCCTCAACGACATCACGAACGACCTCAGCTTCAAGAACCACTTCACTCCCGACGCAAAGGATCTCTTGGCGCAACTCGGGCGCGGGTCGCCGCAGTGTCTCACGCCGCCGAAGGCCGTCGCCGGCGTCACCTCCTCGACCGTCGGTGACTGCGCGATGACGTACGGCATCGTCGAGCTGAGCCAGCGCACGCAGTTGCTCGCCGTCGAACAGAACGTTGGCAACTTGCTCGTCCCGGGTCTCGGCTATCACAGTCTGACCAAGGGCGTCGATACGGAGAATCAGGATCTGCTCGCGCCCGTTCAGGTCGACATCACGACCTGCGATGCGATCCCCCCGATCATCCCGAACTTCGGGCCGATCCATCTCGCGACGACGTACGCGATCGGCCGAGCCGCCGCCGCGGACGTCATGGTCGAAGAGGACTGGCTCGACCCGGGCCGGATCGACGATCCCGTTCGCGCGGCGAACGAACCGTTCCAAGGGGTCGAGTCCTACACGACGACCTCCGCCGCGGCGTCGGGCGACCCCGGCGCGACGTACGACTGGTACGGCGTCGACTTCGGCGGCAACGACTCGTACGCGTACCCGAAGAGCGGCTATTTCTCATCAAACCTCGGCAGGGACGAGCTCAGCGTCCGCGTCGGGTGGTGGAGCGCGATTCCCATCCGGCCCTTCTACCCCGCGCCCCTGACGACGGCGGGACAGTGTCCGGCCGCGTGACGTCGCGCGCGACCGTCCGTGGCTCCCGCGGCCAGGCCGTCTTCGAGACGGCGCTCTTCATGCCGCTCTTCCTGCTCGGCTTCTTCGGCGTCATCTTCGCCGTCAGCTACGCCTCGCTCGCCGAACGCGTCCAGTTCGGCGTGCGCTACGGCGGCGCGATCTCGAACCTGTCGAGCCCCTATCAGTCCTACTCGCTCTTTGCCATGTACGACGAGATCGACGGTGGGAGCTCCCACGACGCGACGAACTGCGGCGGCGCCGAGCCCGACACGACGCAGCTCACGGCGAACCGCGCGGCGCTCTGGCAGCCCGGCAGCGGCACGCAGCTGCCGCAGTGCCAGGGCGGCATCGGCGAGATCATCTTCAAGAATGACCAGCCGATGCTGCTCGAGAACTCGCTGATGCAGCTCTCCGCGAAGACGCCGCTCAGCGGTTTCATGCAGGCGCACGTCTTCGGCAAAGCGACGACGCAGACGACCTCCGCAACCGGCAACTTCTTCCGGTCGCCGGATATCGGCACGCTCGTCGGCTGCACGTCGATCGCAAGCGCCGTCAAGTATTCGCTCGAAGGTCAGAAAGACACGCTCACGACGAGCGCCCCCGGGACCGCGATCCCGCTCTCCGTTCCGACGGCCTCCGTGCTCGCCGCGCCGATGGTCTGCTCGACGTTCGTGCCCGGCGACAAGCTCGCCGATGCCTCGCCGCCGCCGCTGATCGTCACGACGCCGACCGCCTGTCCTGCGGGCTATTCGGGCTCGGGGGGGAACTGCGCTACGCCCTGTCCGCAAGGTTATCAAGGTCAGCCGGGAATGTGCTTTACGCCGTGCCCGGCGATGTACACGGGCCAGGCGCCGAACTGCGTGCCCCCCACCATGCCGCCGACGACGCCGCCGACGACGCCGCCGCCGACGCCCGTACCGACGTCCTGTCCACCCGGGTATAGCGGGACACCGGGACACTGCGTCCCGCCGACGCCGTCGCCGACGCATCCGCCGACTCAGCCTCCGGCGACGTCCCCGCCGACACCGACGCCGCCGCCGAAGCCCACGCCGACGCCGACGCCGCTTCCGACGCCGACGCCGCAGCCGACCGCCGGCGAACGGTCGTGACCGCGACCGCCGCGATCCTCGTCGCCTCCGGCATCTCGGGGGCGGCGAGCTTCGCTGCGACCTGCGTCGTCACGCATGGCGCGCGCGCGGCCGCCGTGCCGCGGGCGCCGGAGCCTCTCCCGACCGAGATCGTCCGCATGGTGCTGACGCTCGCGAGCGCCGCGACCGGCGCCATGCTGCAGTCGCGCGCGAGCGCCGAGCCCGGCGGGGCGATCGGCAGCTCGGATGTCGTGATGGGCGCCTTCGTGCTCGCCGGTCTCTCGGCCGCCGTCATCGCGGGCATGCGCCGTGGGCCGGCCGCCTCGGAGCGCGCGTTCTATCTCGGCATCGCGCCGGTCGTCGTGGTCGTCTTCGTCTCGATCCTCGGCGGCGAGTGGTTCGCGCTCGGCGCGGGGCTCCTGTGCGCGCTGCCGTTCGCCCTCGCGGGCTCGTTCTTTCCGCGGCCGTCGACGACCGACGACGCGATGTACGCGGGCCTCGCGGGAGCGGCGCTCAGCCTCTTTCCCGCGATGGCCGTGCTCTTGATCGGCTGCCTGACCTCACTCGGCGTCGCACGGCTGCGCGCGATCCCGCCCGGATCGATCCGTTTCTCGCCCTACGTCGCCGGCTTCGCGATCGTCGGACTGCTCGTGCAGATCGCGCTGATTCCCTAGCGGCGCGCGCGCCGCGGGCTCGGCCGGCTAGTCGTGCACGAGAGCGAGATAGTGGCGCGTGATCGCGGGACCGCGGAGCGCGCGCTCGTACGCGAAGGCGGGCGACGCTGCGGGCGCGACGGAGGCCGCGGGCATGACGGGAGCCCCGAGCGCCTCGGCGGCGATCGACGGCTCCGCGGGGAAGCCGGCGTTCGCGACGGAGAGCGGATGCCGCCCGGCGGCCGCGTCGCCGATCCCCCGGGGAGGCGGCGCCGTCACGGGAAGCGGCGGCAGCGGCGTGCCGCCGGGAACCGGCGTCGGGGCCGCAACCGGCGCCGCCGATTGCTGCGGGGCGGCGGATTGCTGCGGCGCGGCCGATCCCGGCGGTGCGGTCGCCGGGGCGGGCGGAAGCGGCTGGGCGTTGATGACCGGCGGGCGTCCGTCGCCGCCGTCGACGGCGACGACGTTGTGTTTTGTCACGATGTACGGCGTCATGACAAACACGACGTCCGTCTCGGTCTTCTGATACGATGTCGACCGGAAGAGTTCGCCGAGCACCGGGATATCCGCGAGCAGCGGGATCTTCGTGATGTTTTTTTGCTCGATGCGCCGCAGCAGCCCGCCCATGACGATGCTCTCACCGTCGTTCGTCACGATGTCGGTCGAGATGCGGCTCGTTTTGAACGCCGGGACCGTGAAACCGTTGAGGCTGATGCCGTCGGCGAAATCGAGGTCGGAGATCTCGGGGGTGATCTCCGATTCGACGCCGCCGTCGGCGTCGATCGTCGGCGTCACGTTGAGCTGCACGCCGAACTGTTTGTAGTCGATCGTAACGGTGCCGAGGCCGTTCGAGACCGGAATCGGCACTTGGCCGCCGACGAGGAAGGTCGCGGTCTTGCCGGGCTTCGTGACGAGATTCGGTGAGGAGAGCAGACGCGCGTGGCCCTGCTGGATCATCAGGTCGAGGGTCGGTGCGAGCAGGCTGATGCGAGCGAACGGTCCGACGTCGAAGGGATGATTGGGAAGTGTCACCTTCCCCGGATTCTCGACCGCCGTGAGCGACGGCTGCGGCAGGATCGTGAACGTCTGCGAACCGCCGTTGAGCGAGCTCTGCTGCGCGGCCTGCAGGCGCAGGCCGAGCTGGCTCTGCGCCGTGCGATCGACTTCGAGCACGTCGACCTTGATGTCGACCAGGCTCTTCGCATCCGTGACGAGGCGGTCGACGACCTTGCCCGTCGTCTTGAGGAACGGCCCGGCGAGACCGCCGACGGCGTCGAGCACGCGCTGCTCGACGCTCCGGTCTCGCACGCGGCCGCTGACGACGATGTCGCCGGCCGGATCGAGATCGAAGCGCAGATCGCGCGCGTTCGGAATCGACGACATCCGGCGCTCGAGATCGCCGAGCGGCTTCACGACCGCGACCGTGTTGACGACGACCGGATCGACAACGCCCGCTTCGAACTTCAAGCCCTTGTACTGCGCGATCGTATCTTGGACGCGCTGGTAGGCGACGAGGTCCGCGACGTGTCCGCCGACGAGGAGGCTCTCGCCGAGCACCGTGACCTGCAGGTCGGGATCGTTCAGGGAGCGCTGCAACAGCCGCGCGATCTGATCGAGGCGATGCTCCGTCACGGTCAATTCGTACGTGCGACGGACGCCGCCGTCCCAGATGAAGATCGTCGTCTCGCCGGCGGCCTTCGCGTTGATGACGATTTCATGTGCATCGAGCGGCACGGCGCCGGCGACGTGGCCGTCGCCGACGGCGACGCGACCGATGTTGCGTCCTTGGATCACGATCGAGTGGCCCGTTTCGAGTGACAAGATCGATCCCGCCGCGCCGGCCGGCGCGGGAAGCAGCAGCGCGAGCGCCGCAGTACCGAGCAGCAGCTTCGATCGCTTCCTCACCACGCTACGAACCTAAGTATTTCTCGATGCCGGATCGAAAAGAATAGCACAGTGTTAGTATCGGAAGGACGCGGCCTCACATGAGTGTTCGACTCGAAACGACCGGCCGCACGTGCGTCGCCGCCTTGCTGCTCGTCTCTGCCGTGACGCTGGGAACCGTTCCCGCACGTGCCGACACGGGCGTCTCGTTGCTGCATGTCGCACGCACGCTCGGATTCAGCTATCGCTATCTCCAATACGAAAATGCCGTGGAGCTCATACGGCCCGGCGGGATCGTTGTCGTTCGTCCGGGCGATCCCTTCTTCACGATCAACGGCCGCACCGAACCCGTCAATGGTATGGCACCTGAGTATCGCGACAACGACGTCTACGTCTCACGCGCCTTCGTGCGAGAGATCCGCGGCGCCGGTTCGCCGTACCGCTACACGGGCGCAGGACGGGAATTCGGCGCAGCGCACGCCCCGGTCACCGGGAACGTCACGGGGCTCGCGCTCGGGCAGACTCCGGCGACGAACGTCATCGACGTCTCGGGCGTCGCGACGCCCGGTGCCGTCGTGACGATCGTCCTGAAGTCCGCGCTCTCCGAGGACCTACCCCTGACCGTCATCGACAGCGTCGAAACGACGGCGGATGCGGGCGGCCGATTTGCGACCTCCATCTCGACCGAACCCGTCCACTTCGCGCCGGCTCAGTACGTCGTCGAGGCGTCGAGCCCGAGCGACGTGAAGCCCGTCGTCCGGGTCCTCGTGCCGCAGCAGCGCAACCCCGCACACCGGACGGAGGCCGATCGGGGAATCTGAGACGCGTAGTTTTTACGTGTCAGAGGGCGCGCGCGGCCGGCACGAAGAGCGCCACCTGAAAGATCAGCGCGAGGAACGGAGCGAACGGGATCGAGCTCCCCTGCCGCTTCAGCGCGAGGCCCGTTCCGGCGGCGGCGAAACACGCGAGGGCGACCGAGATGACGCCGAGTTGCGTGCCGAGGACGAAGCCCCCGAGCGCCGCGACGGCCGCGTCGCCGAGCCCGGCCGCGCGCCGCTTCGAGACGAGCGACGCGACGGCGAACGGCGTCGCGATGAGGAGTCCGACCATCAGCGAGACGACGTCGCCGGTCGCAAGGTCGAGTGAGGCGCCGGCGACGGCGAACGGGAGCCCGATCGCGAGCGGCACGTGTCCGAAGCGCAGGTCGGCGCAACACGCAAAGTCGAGGACGAGGCAGAAGCAGCCGATCGTCACGAGTGAGACCGGAACGATGCTCTGCGCGACGTTGAAAGCACCGGCCGCGCCCGTCACGAGCGCGAGCGCGCCGACGAGCCGGTCGTCGAACGGCGACGGACGCTCGGCCTTCGGCACGCGCAGGGCGAGCAGCGCTTCGAGCGCGCGCACACCGAGATACGCGCCGCCGCCGAAGATCGCGAACGCGAGGACGATGCCGTAGCCGCCGCTCATTGCGATGAGAGATACTGCGCGATGATGCCGCCGAAGATCGTCAGGAAGAGCGCGGGCAGCATGAAGAGGGCCATCGGCAGCACCATCTTCGTCGGCATCAGATTCGCGAGCTCTTCGGCGCGCGACATGCGCCGGTGGCGCGTCTCCTCCGCGAGCTCCTTGAGCACGGTCGACATGTTCGAGCCCAAGCGCTCGGCCTGAACGAGCGCCGTGACGACCGAACTGAGCTGATCTTGATGCACGCGGTCCGCCATGCTCTTGAGCGCGTCGGCGCGCGAGCGGCCGAGCCGGATCTCCGAGAGGGCGGCGGCGATCTCCTCACCGAGCGGGCCGCGCGCGATGTCTTTCGAGGTGACGAGCGCCGCGTTGAACGCGAGCCCCGCGGAGACGGTCGATGCGAGCATGTCGAGAAAGTCGGGTAGCGCGCGCTGGATCTCGTTCTTGCGTTTCTTGCCGGCCTGCTGCAAGCGTGAGAACGGCAGATAGCCGAACAGCACCGCCGCCGGAACGACGCCCGCGTACCAGATGGAATCGATCTGCAGGTAGAACACGAAGCCGGCGATCGCGGCGATCCCGAAGACGGCGGCCGCGACGGCCTGCACGACGAGCTTGGCCGGCGTGACGGAGTAGAGTCCGGCTTCGTCGAGCTGCCGTCGGACGTTGCCCCGCTGCTTTGCATTGAAGATCTTCCCGAAGGCGTCACTGCGCGAGGTCTTGCCATCCCACGTCGGTTGCTCGGCCTTCTCGAGCCGTTTCGCGAGGTCGCTTTTGACAGGAATGAGCGAGTAGACGACGGCGGCAACGAGAAACGTGATGCCGGCGCCGATCGCCACGAGTTCGAAGAGATGCGAGCCCACGACCAGCGCTCCTACACGTCCAGCTGCAAGATCTTGAAGATGACGAAGGCGGCCGCGAATTCGAGCAGGCCGATCGCGCCGAGGATCGCCCAGCCGACGTGCGTGTGGAAGAGAGCCGCCGCCATGTCGGGCTGCGTCGTCAGAACGAACCCGCCGACCATGACCGGCAATCCTCCGATGATCGCGCCGCCGAAGCGGCCCTGCGCCGTCAGACCGTTCATCTTACGCACGATGCGGCGCCGGTCGCGGATCGTCATTGCGAGATTCTCGAGGACGGTTGCGAGGTCGCCGCCGGTCTGCGCCTGCACCCGGATGACGCGCGTGAACATCTGCATCTCGTTGCCGGGGATCGTCTTCGCCATCTCTTCGATCGCATCGACGAGCGCGATGCCGAAGTTCGTGCGCCCGATGACGCGCCGGAACTCGCGCCTGGCGGGATCGGGCAGCTCGTCGACGACGATGACCAGCGCTTGCCGTAGTCCGATGCCGACGCGAAGCGCGCCCGCGATCGCACGGAGTGCCATCTCGAACTGGTCGGCGAACGCCCGCAGACGCAGGACGTTCCGAAGCCGGAGGTAGATGATGCCGGCGTACAACACGATGCCTTCGACCGCGACGAACGAGCAGAGCGTGATGACGAGCGACGGCTTCCACCAGATGACGATCGCGACCCACAGCAGCGCGCCCGTCCCGACGAGCCCGAGCGCGAAATCCTCAGGAGCGATCGCGAGGTCGGCGCGGTCGATCTCCGTCTTGAAGATGGCGCTGTAGCGCCCGAGCAGGCGGCGCAGATCCAAGTCGGTCGCGTAGGCGAGCAGTGCGATGCAGCCGAAAACACCGGCGCCGATCGCGTAGGGAATGCCGGCGGCTACCATGTCGCCGTCGTCATCTCCATCTTCGTGAGTTCGCGCGCATCGTACCGCACACCCGACTCTTCGAAGCGCGTCGTATAGTGCGGCTGGACGCCCGTGTATTGAAAGACGCCCTGGACTTTGCCGTTGACGTCGAGGCCCTGCGACTGGTAGCGGATCAACTCTTGGAGCGTCACGACCTCGCCTTCCATACCGACGACCTCCGTGACGCTCACGACCTTCCGCGTCCCGTCGCGCATGCGTTCGATCTGCACGATGCCGTCGATGGCGCTCGCGATCTGTTCGCGGATCGCGCGAATCGGAAGGTCGAAGCCGGCCATGAGGACGAGCGTCTCGAGCCGCGCGAGCGCGTCGCGCGGCGTGTTGGCATGCAGCGTCGTCAGCGAACCGTCGTGGCCCGTGTTCATCGCTTGGAGCATGTCGAGCGCCTCGCCGCCGCGGCACTCGCCGACGACGATGCGGTCGGGGCGCATGCGCAGCGCGTTCTTCACGAGATCGCGGATCGGCACCGAGCCCTTGCCTTCGATGTTGGCGGGGCGGGATTCGAGCGAGACGACATGATCTTGCTGGAGGAGCAGCTCCGCTGCATCCTCGATCGTCACGATCCGTTCGTCCTCCGGAATGAAGTTCGAGAGGATGTTGAGGAAGGTCGTCTTGCCCGTGCCGGTTCCGCCCGAGACGAGGATGTTGAGCCGCGACTCGACCATCGCGCGCAGGAGGTTGACGGCTTCGGGCGGCAGCGAATTGAAGCGCACGAGGTCCTCGATCCCGAGGCGCTTCTTGCCGAAGCGCCGGATCGTGAGCGTCGCGCCTTTGAGCGAGAGCGGAGCGATGATCGCGTTGACGCGCGAGCCGTCCGGGAGCCGTGCGTCCACCATCGGCGAGGACTCGTCGATGCGGCGGCCGAGCGGCGCGACGATGCGCTCGATCACGAGCCGGACGTGGTGGTCGTCGTTGAAGACGCGGTCCGAGCGCACGAGTTTGCCACCGCGCTCGACGTAGATCCGCTTCGGTCCGTTGACCATGATCTCGGAGACCGCGGGATCGCGCATCAGATCTTCGAGCGGTCCGAGGCCCAGCTGTTCGTCGATGATCTCTTGCTTGAGCTCCGAGCGGTCCTGGGCGTCGAGGTCGCCGATATCCGTGCGGTTCTGCAGCAGCTCCGAGATCATCGAGTCGATCGTGTCGCGCAGCCGCGAGATCTTCTCGCCGTCGCTCTGGCCGCGGGTCGCCGCGATCAGATCGACCCGCGAGACCATCGCTTCGCTGATCTCGTGCCGGATGCGGTTGCGACGCTCGTTCCGTTCGCGGCGCGACCCGCCCTCGGGCTCGGCCGCATCGAGCGCGACGATCGGTTCGCCGACCCCGCCGTCGCGCACGTGCGTGCCGTTCGAGGAGCCGTTGCTGCCGTACGACGACTCGATCGGCGAGGCCGTCGTGATGAAGGTCCGGCGCAGATTCGCGAACGGCGGCTCCGGCGGTGCGTCGACGAGGCGCTTCGCGAGCGCGTCGATCGTCTTGTCATAGCCGCGGTCGCGGTCGGCCGGAATCTCGGCGACGACCGAGACGCCGAAGATGCGCTCGAGTTCGCGGATCGCGATCTCCGCCTTCTGCCGTCTGCCGTTCGTCACGAGCCAGATGCGGTTCGACGGAATGCCGAACCGCACGAGATCGCGGACGGTCGTGCGCGTCGCCGCGGTGCCGAGCATGTTCGGTTCGAGCACGACGATCGCCCGGGACGCCCGGGCGACGAGCGGCTGGACGTGTTCGGAGAACGGGCGCCCCGCGTCGATCAGCGCGATGCCCTCCGTACTCGAGACGTCGTCGGCGAGCGCCTCGAGATCGCTCGGGCGCAGCGCGTAGACGTCGTCGTATTTGTCGAGCAGTTCGACGACGTGGACACCGCCGACGTTGGTCGCGGAGGAGACGGAGTGCGAGCGGTTGGCGTTCAGGGAGCGGATGCCGTCGATGAGCTCGCCGATGCAGCGCCGGCCCGAGAGATCGGCGTCGACGAGCGTCACCGGGCGCCCGGAACGCGCCAGCGATTTTGCCAGATCGACGCAGAGCGTCGTCGCGCCGGAGCCGCCTTTCGCCCCGACGACGAGGTAGGCGCTCGCGCTCAGCGGCCGGCCCCCTGCGCTTGATCGCCGATGATGACGAGGATCGTGCTCGGCTTCGGCTGCGGCGGCGCGCCGGAGACGCTCGGCATCGGAGGAACGGAGACGGCGGCGGGTGGAGCGAGCGCCGGCGCGGGCGGCGCGAGATCCGGCAGGACGAGCGGCTCGACGGCCTCGGAGCGCGCCGGCTCGTTCGGGTCGCGTAGCGCGATGCGGAGCGTCGTGTTCAGATCGGCGAAGGTCAGCAGATCCGCCTGCGCCGCCGTGACGGCGAGCGTGACGGAGGCCGGAGCCGCCGGCCCGCCGGGAGCGGGGCTCGAGGCATCGGTCGCTTCGAGCGTGCTGTTGACGGCGAGCACGAGCGCACCGCGGATGATCGCGCGCGTCGGCGGCACGCGCGCACCGCCGTGGGCGACCGAAGCGAGGACGTCGACGCGGTCGCCGGGTTCGACGAGCGCCGAGACCGACTTCACATAATCGACCGGGATCGAGACCGCCCGCAGCCCGTGCGCGAGCTTGCCCGTGATGCCGATCTGCGCCGGCCGGCCGACCTCCGTATCCGTGAGCGGCGCGCCCTCGGAGATCGCGATCAGCGAGACGTCGCCTTCGGCGGCCTTCGGATCGCTGACCGCGCCCGGCACGATCTGGTCGACCGGCCGCCGGACCAAAGTCAGCATATCGGGCTGAATCTTTTCGTGCGGATGGATCTCGCGACTCGCGACGACGACGGCCCGCGTATCGACGACGGCGGGCGCCGGCGGCGCGACCGTCGTGAGATAGCGAACGGTGAGCAAGCCGACGGCAGCCGCGACGACGATCGCGATGATGAGCGTGGTACGGCGACTGTTCAAACCTGCTGCCTCTAGCGTCCGACGGACGATCACGCGCCGTTCCGGAGAAGCGCGCACGTGACCTTACGCATACTGTTCGGCTACGCGATCACGGTCATTTAGAGAAGGGCGGGAAGCTGGGGACGCTTCGCCCCTGCCTTACGATCTCTTGACGCGATGGGTGCCGCCGGTGACGCCGGGCACGCGTGCCGCCGCACGCCCGTGCGAACGTAAACACGGCCGCATGGCTCCCTCGGAAGAACCGTCGCGCGATCGGTCCACCCGCAGGCGCGCCGGCGGGACGGATCCGGGCGAGTCGTCCGCGGCCGGTGGAACCGCTAACGATCGAGCCGGCGCGTTCCGATCGGCCGGGTGATTACTTCTTGACGGCCTTTTTCTTCGCGCCGACGGTCTTCTTCGGACCCTTGCGCGTGCGGGCGTTCGTCTTCGTGCGCTGACCGCGGACGGGCAGGCCGCGGCGATGCCGGATACCGCGATAACAACCGATATCGGTCAGGCGCTTGATGTGGCCCGCGATCTCGCGCCGCAGGTCGCCTTCGACTTTGACGATGCCGTCGATCGCGTCGCGGAGCTTCTTCTCGTCGTCTTCGGAGAGGTTCTTCGCGCGCGTGTTCGGATCGATGCCGGTGCGGGCGACGATCTTCTGCGCCGTCGGCAGACCGATGCCGAAGATGTACGTCAGGGCGATCTCGAGGCGCTTCTCGCGCGGCAGATCGACGCCGGAGATGCGTGCCATCAGCCTTGCACCTGTTTGTGCTTGGCGTTCGCCTCGCAGATGACGCGGACTTTGCCTTCGCGGCGGATGACTTTGCACTTCTCGCAGATGCGCTTCACGGATGGACGGACTTTCATCGTTTCGTTCCTCGGGCGGCCGGAGTGGGAGCGCCCGGTGGGCGGGCAGGGCGGAGGGGCGGGACGGGAAGGAGTCGCCTCATGCGGCGATCTCTTCTTTCGGCCGGAATTTGCCGACGTCTTCGTGTTCCAAGATGTCGCGGAGCGTCAGAATCTTCGGGCCGTCGTCCGTCAGGGCGACCGTGTGCTCGAAATGGGCGGCGAGCTTTCCGTCCGCCGATACGACCGTCCACCCATCCGCGAGGGTTTCGACTTCGTGCGTTCCCTCGGTGATCATCGGCTCGATCGCAAGACACAGACCGGGCTTCAGGACGATGCCCTGGCCGCGCGACCCGTAGTTCGGCACCTGCGGCTCCTCGTGCATCTTCGTGCCGATGCCGTGCCCGACCAGTTGCCGTACGACGCCGTAGCCGGCCATCTCGGCGTGCTGCTGCACGACGTGGCCGATATCCGAGAGCCGGTTGCCCTTCTGCATCGCGGCGATGCCGAGCATCAAGCACTCCTGCGTCACGCGCATCAAACGCTCGGCCTCGGGCGAGACGGTACCGATCGCGATCGTCACGGCGGAGTCGCTGACGTACCGCTGGAAGGTCGCGCCGATATCGATCGACAGGATATCGCCATCACGCAGGACGCGGCGGCCCGGAATGCCGTGGACGACCTCCTCGTTGACCGAGGCGCAGATCGAGGCGACGTAACCGCTGTAACCTTTGAAGGTCGGGACCGCACCTTGGTCGCGGATCGACTTCTCGGCGAGACGGTCGAGATCGCCCGTCGTCATACCGGGCTTCGCCGAACGGATCAGCATCGCGAGCGTGCGGGACAATATTTTGCCACTCTGACGCATGATCTCGATCTCGCGCGGCGACTTGATCGTGATCATGCGGCGCCCGCGATCGCAAGGTCGCTGACGATCGTCGCCGTGACGTGCGCGATCGGTTGCAGCCCATCGACGCGAACCAGCAGAGCCGTCCGATCGCTCGCCACCGGCGCCGGCCGCGAGCGATAGTAGCTCACGAGCGGCGCCGTCTGGGCTTCATAGGTCTCCAGGCGAACCGCGGCCGTCTCGGGGTTGTCGTCGGGACGCTGGACGAGCGGCCCGCCGTCCTCGTCGTCGATGCCGGCGACGCGCGGCGGATGACTCTCGGCGTTGTAGACGCGGCCCGAGCGCGGGTTCGTCCAGCGCGAGGAGACGCGCCGGATCAGGGTCTCGCGGTCGGCCTCGAACAACACGACCCCGGTGAGCGGCAGCTGCAGGCGCTCGAGCAGGGCGTCGAGGGCCCCGGCCTGCGCGACCGTGCGCGGAAACCCGTCGAGGATGAAGCTCCGGCGACCCGCGAGTTCGACCGCCATCATCGCGACGATCAGCTCGTCCGGCACGAGCGCGCCCGCGTCCATGAACGCCTGCGCCTCCTTGCCGAGCGCGGTGCCCTCGCTCCGATGCCGGCGCAGAATGTCACCGGTCGAGATCTGGGCCGCGCCGAAACGCTTCTCGAGGATCTTCGCCTGCGTGCCCTTGCCCGCGCCCGGCGGCCCGAGCATGATCAGGCGCAGCGTCGCGAGCGCCGGTTGCACGGCGTTCATCGCTTGATGAAGCCTTTGTAATCGCGCATCGCGAGGCGCGCTTCGATCTGCGTCATCGTATCGAGCGCGACGCCGACGACGATCAGGAGCGAGGTCGAGCCGAGATAGAACGTCGTGACGCCGAGACCTTTTTGCAGCGTCGACGGCAGCACGGCGAGCAGGCCGAGATAGATCGCCGCGACCGTCGTGATGCGCAGCAAGATCCGGTTGATGTAATCGATCGTCGGCTGGCCCGGGCGGATGCCGGGGATGAAGGCGCCGCTCTTCTTGAGATTGTCCGCGATGTCGCGCGTGTTCACGACGATCGAGCTGTAGAAGAACGTGAACATGACGACGAGCACGAAGTAGACGATGTTGTAGAGCAGCGAGTTCGGGCTGAACCACGTCTGCAGGAAACGCGAGAAGGCCGCCGCGTTCGTCGGGAACTCGATAGAGCCGATATTGTAGTGCGTCTCACGGACACCCGGATGCGCGAACCACGAGAGCGCTTGCTGCGGCAAGAGCAAGATCGAGATCGCGAAGATGATCGAGATGACGCCCGAATTGTTGAGCCGCAGCGGAATGTACGTCGAGCGGCCCGCGGTCATCTTGCGGCCGACGACGCGGCGCGGCTGCTGGACCGGGACGCGGCGCTGGCCTTGGTACATGAAGATGATCGAGACGATCGTCACGAGCGAGATCACGAGGAAGATCAGCAGGCCGAGCACGTTCAGACCGTTCTTTTGGCCGAGCTGGACCGTCTGACCGACGTAGGTCGGATAGCGCAGTACGATGCCGATGAAGATGATCAGCGAGACGCCGTTGCCGATGCCCTTGTCCGTGATCTGCTCGCCGAGCCACATCAAGAAGAGCGTGCCGGCGACGAGCGTGACGATCGCGTAGATCAGATACTGGATCGAGTGGTCGTAGAAGACGCCGGCCGAGCGCATGTTGATGCACATCGTCGTCGCCTGCAAGACCGCGAGCACGACCGTTAGCCAGCGCGTGTACTGACTGATCGCCTTCCGGCCTTCTTCGCCACCTTTTTTTGCCATCTCCTCGAGCTGCGGGATCACGACCGTCATCAGTTGCATGATGATCGAGGCGTTGATGTAGGGCGTGATGCCCATCGCGATGACGGAGAGCTTCTGCAGCGCGCCGCCCGAGAGGAAGCCGAGGAAGTTGTAGAACGAGCCGCCCTCGAGCAGGCGCGACCACGTCGCCTGATCGACGCCCGGGAGTTGGACGTGGATCATGAAGATGAACACGGCGAACGCGAAGACGACGAAGCCGACGCGTTTGCGAATATCCGGAACGAGCAGCGCGGACTGGAGGTTCGCGAGCAAGCTCTAGGCTTCCGGCTCGATCAGGGTTGCGCCGGCGGCTCCGAGCGCGGCGCGCGCGGACGCCGAGAACAGGACGTCGCGGAACGTCAGGCCGCTCGGCAGCGTCTTGCCGTGCTTGTTGTCGCCGAGGATCTTGACGCCGTCGAACAGCTTCGCGATCAGTCCTTTTGCGAGAAGGACATCCGGCGTGATCTCGACGGTCGCATCCCATTCGGTGAACGCGTGGAGGTTGACGACCGCGAGCTTCGTGCGGAAGTGGCCGATGTCGCGCGCGCGCTGCGAGACACCCTTGCGCTGCGGCAAGCGACGGGCCCACGGCGTCTGGCCGCCTTCGAAGGCCGGCCCCTTGCCGCCGCCCGAGCGGACCGTCTGACCTTTGCCGCCCTCGCCGCCGGTCTTGACCATACCGGAGCCGTGACCGCGGCCGACGCGCGTGCGCTTCGGACGCGCGCCCGCGTTCTCTTTGAGCGTCGCGAGCGTCGTGCGGGCCGTGACTTCGGCGAGGCCGGTGCCGCGCGCGGGTTCGGGGCTCTGCTTCTTCTGTGCCATGTGGTTCCTACGCGTAGAGTTCGGCGACGGTCTTGTCGCGCAGCTTCGCGACTTGCTCCGCCGTCCGCAGCGACTTCAGCGCTTCGTACGTGGTCATCACGACGTTGATCGGGTTCGAACTTCCGAGAGACTTCGTGAGGATGTCGTGGATCCCGGCGAGCTCGAGCACGGCGCGCATCGGACCGCCCGCGATCACGCCCGTGCCGGGAGCGGCGGGCTTCATGAAAACGCGGCCGGCGCCGATCTGGAGATTGACCTCGTGCGGGATCGTCCGCTCGACCATCGGGACCGTGATGACGGCCTTGCGGGCCTGCTCGACGCCCTTGCGGATCGCCTCCGGCACTTCGCCGGCTTTGCCGATCGCGAAACCGACCTTGCCTTTGCGATCGCCGACGACGACGAGCGCGCTGAAGCTGAAGCGCTTACCGCCCTTGACGACTTTTGCGACGCGGTTCACACGCACGACGGTCTCTTCGAATCCGGAGTTGTCGCGATCGCGACCACGATTGTAGTTCACGCGAACGCCTCCGCTTCGCTACGGCGAGCGAACGCCTCCGCTTCGCTACGGCGTGAAGGAAGCCGCGGGGGCGAGGCCTTCGCGGTTGACGCCGCCGCTTCGCGGCGGCGTGCCTCCGCTTCGCTACGGCGTGAAGGAAGCCGCGGGGGCGAGGCCTTCGCGGTTGACGCCGCCGCTTCGCGGCGGCGTGCCTCCGCTTCGCTACGGCGTGAAGGAAGCCGCGGGGGCGAGGCCTTCGCGGTTGACGCCGCCGCTTCGCGGCGGCGTGCCTCCGCTTCGCTTCGGCGTTGGAATGGGGTTGCCGAGAACGCGTTTGCTTTGGTGCGGCTTGGATGTTGGGTCATGGTTAGAATGTGAGCCCCGCTTCGCGTGCCGCGTCGGCGAGGGCCGCCACGCGTCCGTGGTATTTGAGTCCGCTCGTGTCGAAGACGACGGCGTCGATGCCGGCCGCTTTCGCTTTGCGACCGATCGCTTCGCCGACTTTTTTTGCCGCATCGACGTTCGTGCGTGAATCGAGGCCGCTGAGCTCTTTCTCGCGAGTCGACGCGGCGACGAGCGTGTGGCCCCTCGCGTCGTCGATGACCGCGGCGTAGATGTGGTGCAGCGTGCGCGAGATCTGCAGGCGCGGCCTTTCGGCCGTCCCGACGACCTTCTTGCGCAGACGGGCGTGGCGCTTCAGGCGCCGCGCGTCGCGTGAGTGCGTGGACATTACTTCTTACCAGCCTTGCCCGCTTTACCGAGCTTCTTGCGAACGACTTCGCCTGCGTACCGAATGCCCTTGCCCTTGTAGGGCTCGGGCGGCCGCAGGTCGCGGATCTCGGCTGCGATCTGGCCGACGCGCTGCTTGTCGATGCCGTCGACGTGGATCTTCGTCGTACCTTCGACGACGAAGGCGATCCCGCTGGGCGGATCGATCGAGACCGGATGCGAGAAGCCGAGCGACAGGTTCAGCTTTTCGCCGGTCTTGTTCGCGCGGTAGCCGACGCCTTGGATCTCGAGGCTCTTGCGGAAACCCTTGCTGACGCCTTCGATCATATTCGCGACGAGGGTGCGCGTGAGGCCGTGCGCCGAGCGGTGGGCCTTGGAGTCGGCCTTGCGCGTGACGACGACCATCGTGCCGTCGACGGCGACCGTGACGACCGGCAACACGTGCTGGAAGAGTTCGCCCTTGGGGCCTTTGACGCGCACGGAGTCGGGCGCGACGTCGACCGTGACGCCGCTCGGAACCGTGACGGGGAGCTTACCGATTCGTGACATCTTCAGATCACCACACGTACGCGAGGACTTCGCCGCCGAAGCCTTCGCGCTTGGCGCGTTTGCCGGACATGATGCCCTTGGACGTCGACATCACGACGAGTCCGAGTCCGCCGAGCACGCGCGGGATCTCGGTCGCCGAGGTGTAGACGCGAAGTCCCGGACGGCTGATGCGACGCAGCCCCGTGATGACTTTCTCTTTCTCCGGACCGTACTTGAGCGCGATCTTGATCCGGCCTTGCGGCTGCGCTTCGATGTATTCGAAGGACCGGATGAAGCCCTCGTGCTGCAACAGCTCCGCGAGGGAGCGCTTCATCTTCGAGGCCGGGATGTCGACCGTCTCGTGATTCGCCGTGTTGGCATTGCGGATGCGGGTCAAAAAGTCCGCGATCGGATCGGTGATGACGCCCATCTACCAAGACGCTTTCGTGATGCCGGGAATGAAGCCGCGGTGCGCGTTCTCGCGGAAGCAGATGCGGCACATGCCGAACTTGCGGTAATACCCGCGCGGTCGGCCGCACGTGAGGCACCGGTTGTGCTGACGCACGGAGAACTTCGGCGTCAGTTTTGCCTTCTCGATGCTCGAGGTCTTAGCCATTGAACGCCTCCGCTTCGCTACGGCGTGAAGGAAGACGCGGGGGCCGGGCCTTCGCGGTTGACGCCTCCGCTTCGCTACGGCGAGCGAACGCCTCCGCTTCGCTACGGCGAGCGAACGCCTCCGCTTCGCTACGGCGAGCGAACGCCTCCGCTTCGCTACGGCGTGAAGGAAGCCGCGGGGGCCGGGCCTTCGCGGTTGACGCCGCAGCTTCGCTGCGGCGTGCCTTCGCTTCGCTTCGGCGTTTGAAGATTGGGGGGTTCATGCGGTGCGCTCCTTTTGGAGGGGGAGGCCCATTTGTGTTAGGAACTCCGTTGCCTCGGCGTCGGTTTTGGCAGTCGTGACGATCACGATGTCCATGCCGCGCGCTTTCTCGACTTTGTCGAAATTGATCTCGGGAAAGACGAGCTGCTCTTTGAGACCCATGTTGTAATTGCCGCGGCCGTCGAACGACTTGCGCGAGAGGCCGCGGAAGTCGCGAATGCGCGGCAGCACAACATTGAAGAGCTTGTCGAGGAAGACGTACATCCGGTCGCCGCGGAGCGTGACCTTACAGCCGACGTTCATGCCTTCGCGGAGCTTGAAGGCCGCGATCGACTTCTTCGCCTTCGTGATGATCGGCTTCTGACCCGAGATCGTCTGCATCTCGTTGACCGCGACGTCCAAGATCTTCGAATTCTGAATCGCGTCGCCGACCGACATGTTGATGACGACCTTGTCGAGCTTCGGGACCATCATGACGTTGCCATAACCGAATTTCTCGATCATCGCCTTCCGAACGTCGGTCGTGTACTTTTCTTGGAGTCGCGTGCCGGCCACGATCAGCGTCCTTTTCCAGGTTGAATGAGCTCTTCACCCGAGCGGACCGCGATGCGGAGGCTCGTGCCGTCCTGCGCGGTCGTCCGACGCATACGCGTCGGCAGGCTCGTCTTCGGGTCGACGAGCATGAGCGTGGAGATCGGCAGCGGCGCCTCTTTCTCGAAGATGCCGGCCGACTTCGCGCCGCCGACGCCTTGCTTCGTATGACGCTTCACGACGTTGAGACCTTCGACGAGCGCCGTGCCGGCTTTCGGCGAGACGGACTTGACGACGCCGCGCTTGCCCTTCTCTTTGCCGCGAATCAGTTGAACCGTGTCACCCTTGACCACGTGCGGTTTCTTGATCGCCTGCATTACAACACCTCCGCTTCGCTACGGTGTGAAAGTATCTTCATTAACGACACCTCCGCTTCGCTACCGTGTGAAGGTATCTTCATTACAACACCTCCGCTTCGCTACGGTGTGAAGGTATCTTCGTTAACGACACCTCCGCTTCGCTACCGTGTGAAGGTATCTTCATTGACGACACCTCCGCTTCGCTACGGCGTGAAGGGATCTTCATACTAGAGCACCTCGGGGGCGAGCGAGGCGATCTTCAGGAAGCCGCGGTCGCGCAGTTCGCGGCAGACCGGGCCGAAGACGCGCGTGCCGCGCGGATCGAGGCTCTCTTTTTCGCCTTTGATGATCACGCAGGCGTTCTCGTCGAACTTGATGATCGAGCCGTCGGGACGGCGCATCGGCTGCGCGCAACGCACGACGACGGCCTTGACGACTTGGCCTTTTTTGACCGCCGCGCCGGGGATCGCGCTCTTGACCGTACCGACGATGATGTCGCCGACGTAGGCGTACTCGTGACGGCTGCCGCCCGAGACGTGGATGCAGAGCAGCTCGCGCGCTCCGGAGTTATCGGCGACGCGAAGTCGCGTCTCTTGCTGAATCACTTACTTCGCCTTTTCGACGATCTCGACCAAGCGCCAGCGCTTGTCGCGGGAGAGCGGACGGCACTCCATGATGCGGACCAGGTCGCCGATGCCGCAATCGTTCTTCTCGTCGTGCGCCTTGAAGCGCACGGAGCGGCGAACGAACTTCTTGTAGGTCGGATGCGCGATGCGCGTCTCCGTCACGACGACGATCGTCTTGTCCATCTTGTTCGAGCTGACACGGCCTTGCTTGATGCGGCGGCGATTCCGCGCGTCGTCGTCCGCAGCCGCGACGGGTGCCGTCGCCTCGGTCGTCGCGAGCGGGGTCTCCACGTTATGCTGCTCCATGCTTGGCCTCCGCGATCCGCTTTTCGCTGATCGCCGTCTGAATCTGAGCGTACTGGCGGCGGACCGCCTTCACGCGACTGAAATCCGAGAGATGTCCCGTCCGGAGCTGAAAGCGCAGATTGAAGAGCTCTTCCTTCGTCTCGCGCGCCTTGAGCTGGAGCTCCGGAATCGAGAGCGCGCGCATCTGCGCGAGTTCGTCGCGAGCGATCATGACGCGAGCTCCTGCTCCGCGCGCGTCACGAACTTGACGGAGATCGGCAGCTTGGAGGATGCGAGGCGAAGCGCTTCTTTCGCGACGGACTCCGGAACGCCGGCGATCTCGAAGAGCACGCGGCCCGGCTTGATCACCGCAACCCAGCCCTCGGGATTGCCCTTACCGGAGCCCATGCGAACCTCGGCCGGCTTCTTCGTCACCGACTTGTCCGGGAAGACCTTGATCCAGACTTTGCCGCCACGCTTGATGTAGCGCGTCATCGCGATACGCGACGCTTCGATCTGGCGATTCGTCATCCAGCACGGCTCGAGTGCCTGGAGCCCGTATTCACCGAACGTGAGCGTGTTGCCGACGAGGGCTTTGCCGGTCATGCGGCCGCGGTGGACGCGGCGCCATTTGACGCGTTTCGGGGTGAGCATCAGGCATTCTCCTCGGCGGAGGGGGCATTGTCGGCGGGGGCGTCGTCCGCCGCAGGGGCGGCGTCGGTCGCGGGGGCGGCCGCGGCGGCCTGGGGCTCCGTCGCCGTCGACGAGGTCGACGGCGCGCCCGGGCGTTCTTGGGCATCGGTCGTGTGCTGCGAGGCGGGCTCGACCTGCGAGGTCTCGGTCGTGACGCCGCTGCCCGATTGGGCGTTGCGGTCGTGGAGTTCCGATCCGCCGTGCGCGCCGAGCGCGTGCGCGTGGTCGACCGGCGGCACGCCGTCGATGACGGATGCGAGGGAGGCGCCGTCGTGCGAGATCTCGCCGGGCGTCGGCAGCGGAGCGGGCCGACCGGCACCGGGGCCGCCGGCGCCGGGACCGCCGCCGCGTCCGCCGCGGCGGTCGCCGCGACGATCGCGGAAGGTCGCGCGCTCGCCGGCGGGTGCCGCCGGCCGCGCGTCGCGCTGATCTTGGATCGCCTGACGCTGAGCGTCCGGCATGACCTCGCCACGGTAGATCCAGACTTTGCAGCCGATGCGGCCGAAGGTCGTGAACGCCTCGACGTGCGCGTAATCGATGTCGGCGCGCAGCGTGTGCAGCGGCACCTTGCCATCGTGGTTCTGCTCCGAACGCGCGATCTCGGAGCCGCCGAGGCGGCCGGAGACCATCACCTTGATGCCGCGCGCGCCGGCCTTCATCGTCCGGCTGATCGCCTGCTTCATCGCGCGGCGGAAGGCGATGCGCTTCTCGAGCTGGTCGACGATGTTCTGGCCGACGAGCCGCGCGTCGAGCTCGGCCGTCTTGATCTCGACGACGTTGACGGTGATGATTTTTTGCGTCAAGCGCTCGAGATTCTTCCGGATGTCTTCGATGCCGACGCCGCGCTTGCCGATGATGATACCGGGCTTCGCCGTGTGGACGATGACGCGCGCTTGATTGGCGCGGCGCTCGATCTCGACGCGCGAGATCGCGGCGGCCCGCGTCAGACGGCCGAAGTATTTGCGAATCGCCTGGTCTTCGTGTAGCCAGAGCTTGTAGTTCTTTTTCTCGAACCAGCGGCTGTCCCACGTCCTGGTGATTCCGAGACGGAGGCCGACGGGGTGAATCTTTTGTCCCATGGTTATGCGGCTCCGGGGGCGTCGCCTGACGCGGGCTTGCGGGTGCTGCGCTTCGCGGGCTTCGGCGGCTTCGCGGCGGGGCTCGCGGCCGCGGAGCGGCGCGTCTTGATCGTCGAGAGCGCGATCGAGGCACCGGGGCGCCGCTTCGGCGCGCGCTGCGGCGGCTGCGGGCCGACCGCGATCGTCACGTGCGACATGCGCTTGCGCTTGAAGGCGGCGCGGCCTTGCGCGCGGGGATCGAGCCGCTTCGTGAAGCCGCCGCCGGGACCGCCGTCGACCGTGATCTTCACGATGTAGAGGCCCTCGGTCTCCATGTTGTGGTTATGGTCCGCATTTGCCACGGCCGACCGGAGCAGCTTCTCGAGCGGCTCCGAGGCGTAGACGCCGGCGAACTGCAGGAGGACGAGCGCTTCACGCACGGTCTTGCCACGAATCGCGTCCGCGACGCGGCGCAACTTGCGCGGGCCGACGCGGGCGAATTTGAGGTGGGCGACGGCGCGCTGCGGCGGGGCGTCGAGATGCATCGCCGTCACGTTATTTCACCGAGCTCTTGTCGCCGCCGGAGTGGCCTTTGAACGTTCGCGTCGGAGAGAATTCGCCGAGCTTGTGGCCGACCATATTCTCCGTGCAGAAGACCGGGACGTGCGCCTTGCCGTTGTGCACGCCGATCGTGTGGCCGACCATCTGCGGCACGATCGTGCTCGCGCGGCTCCAGGTCTTGATGACGCGCTTCTCACGCGACGCATTCATCTTCTCGACCTTGTCCATCAAATGGTCAGCGACGAACGGACCTTTTTTGAGGCTGCGCCCCATTAGAACGCCTCCGCTTCGCTACGGCGTGAAGGAAGCCGCGGGAGCGTGTGCTTCGGGGTTGACGCCCCCGCTTCGCGGGGGCGTGCCGCAGCGACGCTGCGGCGTTTGAGGGCGTTTGGCATTATTTGTTGCTCCGCTTGCGGACGATCATCTTTGCGGTGCGCTTGTTGCGGCGCGTTTTCTTGCCCATCGTCATTTGGCCCCAGGGGGTGGTTGGGGGGCGGCCGGAGGTGGAACGGGCCTCGCCGCCGCCGTGGGGATGGTCGACCGGGTTCATCGCGATGCCGCGCACCGACGGACGCTTGCCCATGTGGCGCATGCGGCCGGCTTTACCGATCACTTCGTTCTCGTGCTCGACGTTGCCGAGCTGACCGAGCGTCGCGCGGCACGTCATCAGGATCTTGCGCACTTCGCCCGAGGGCATGCGGACCTGGGCGTATTCGCCTTCTTTTGCCATCAACTGAGCGGAGGAGCCGGCGCTGCGAACGAGCTTGCCGCCTTCACCGGGGCGCAACTCGATGTTGTGGATGACGGAGCCGAGCGGGATCTTCGCGATCGGCAGCGCGTTGCCGAGCTTGATGTCGGCCGACTCGCCGGAGTCGAGCAGGTCGCCGATCTTCAGGCCGACGGGCGCGAGGATGTAGCGCTTCTCGCCGTCGCGGTAGTTCAGCAGCGCGATGCGGGCCGTGCGGTTGGGATCGTACTCGATCGCCGCCACCTTCGCCGGGATGCCGTCCTTCGTGCGCTTGAAATCGATGATGCGATACTGACGGCGCGTGCCGCCGCCCTTGTGCCGCACCGTGATGTGGCCGTTGTTGTTCCGGCCCGAGTGCTTCTTCTTGACCTCGATCAGGGAACGCTCGGGTGCCTTCTTCGAGAGATCGGAGAAGTCCGCAACCGTCTTGAATCGCACGCCCGCGGACGTCGGCCGGAATCGCTTGACCGCCATTAGATGCGTCCCTTACTGCTCAAAGTAGTTGATTCCGGCTAGTTCGATCTTCTGGCCCGGCTTCAGCGTGACGACGGCTTTTTTCCAATCGGTCTGCTTGCCGGTCGTGCGCACCTTGCGGCGCGAGAAGTTCTTCGTCTTGCCGAGCACGTTGATCGTGTTGATCTTGATGACGTCGACCTTGAAGATCTCGCGCACGGCGAGTTTGATCTGCGTCTTCGTCGCGCGCGGGTGCACTTCGAAGGTGTACTGCTGAAAGGCCGTGCCGGTCATCGATTTCTCGCTGACGAGCGGGGCGAGGATGACGTCGCGCGCGTCCATCAGGCGGTCTTCTCTTTTGAGCCGAACGACATGAAGCCGCTCGCGAGATACTCGTACGCGGCCGTCGTGAGGACGAGGCGCGTGTGCCCGAGGATATCCTTGACGTCGAGCGCGCCCGTGTGCGTGATGCCGACGCGGCCGAGGTTGGCGCCGGCGCGGACGATCTTGAAGCCGGTCGTCGCGTACTCGCTCTCGGCGAAGACGACGAGCGTCTTCGTGCCTTCGCGCGCCGCCTTCGGCGACCCGAAGAGCAGCGAAGCGAACGCCGCCGTCCGCACGAGCGTGTAGGACTCCGAATCGAGCAGCGTCACGGCGTCGGATTGGAAGCGATCGGCGAGCGCCGCGTGCAGCGCGACGCGGCGCTCCTTCTTGTTCATCGAGATGACATACGAACGGGGCTGCGGTCCGAAGACCACGCCGCCGTGGCGCCACTGCGGCGACCGCGTCGAGCCCTGACGCGCGCGGCCGGTGCCCTTCTGCTTCCACGGCTTGCGACCGCCGCCGCGCACTTCGTCGCGCTTCTTCGTCGAAGCGGTACCGGCGCGGCGGTTCGCGAGCTCGCGGAAGACCGCGCGTGCCATCGCGTGGGTCCTCTTCGCGACGTCGGCCGTGAAGGCGACGGGAACCGCCTCTTCACGCAACGTCGCGCCCGTATCATCGATGACGAACATCAGAACGCCTCCGCTGCGCTACGGCGTGAATGAAATGACATCAGAACGCCTCCGCTGCGCTACGGCGTGAATGAAATGACATCAGAACGCCTCCGCTGCGCTACGGCGTGAATGAAAATGAAAAGACATTACTTTTTCTTCTTCGTGTCGGCGACGGGAGCGACGACCTTCGGCTTCGGCGGACGTACGGCGTACGTCACCATCACGAGGGCGTTCTTCGGACCCGGCACGGGACCGCGGACGAGGAGGACGTTCCGCTCGACGTCGCGCTGGACGACCTCGAGATTCTGGTGGGTGATGCGATCGACGCCATAGTGACCCGGCCGGCGGCTGCCTTTGTGGACGTTCTGCGCGTTCGTGTCGCCATTGGAGCCCGGCTGACGGTGGATCATCTGGCCGTGGCTCGCGCCGCCGCCACTGAAGTTGTGGCGCTTGATGCCGCCGGCGAAGCCGTGGCCCTTCGAGATGCCGCAGACGTCGACGCGGTCGCCCGGCTCGAAGGCTTCGACCGTGATCGTCTGGCCCGCTTCGACGCCGTCGATGCCGCGGCGGAACTCGCGAATGTATTGACGGGGCTCGAGGCCGGTCTTCGCATACCGGCCGAGCAGCGGCTTCGTGAGGCGCGACTTCCGGATCTCTCCGAACGTGAGGGCGACGGCAGCGTAGCCGTCCGTCTCGACGGATTTGCGCTGCAGCACGGAGCATGGCCCAGCCGCAATGACTGTCACGGGCACGTACCGGCCATCTGCGGTGAACACGCTTGTCATCCCGACCTTGCGGCCGACGATGTTCTTCATCGGAAAACGCCCTTCGGTGTCATCGCCCGAACCGTCTCATCAACGGAGCCAGGCGTTCATCTTGGTTCTTCGACCGCGACGCACGAACGCACGTCGCGGCACTCGACCACAACCCGCGTAGCTTACCAGGCCGCAGAACCCGTGTCAAACGGCCACGTTCGCGGATCGCGCGATCGTCCTCCGCAGCGGCTCGACGGAGGACACGCTCCGAGCTCGAGAACCGAGGCCTAAGCCCGCGCTTCACGTCAACGCTCATCGGGCCCAAGCATGCGCTTGTTCCGCAGATGACAGGCCGTCGTCGCCAAAGACGGATCGACCGGATACGCGCGAACGATCTTCGTGCCTAAAGGCGGTATTCGCCATCCGCCGGGAGGATGAGGCCGAACGCTCGATCGTCGCGCGGGGCGTCACCGGTTCTTCCGCAAAACGGAACGCCGGCCTATGCTGACGCTCACGACCGTTTCGCTCGTCCTGCTCGGCGCGGCGCTCGGAGCCTCCCTTGGGTCGTTCGGCGGTCTCGTCGTCGAGCGGCTCGTGCGTGGCTCGCCGTGGAGCCCCGGGTCGGCCTGCACGGTCTGCGGCATTCGGCTCCGGCCCGGCGACCTCGTCCCCGTGCTCTCGTGGCTGCAGCTGCGCGGCCGGTGCCGGCACTGCGGCGCGCGAATACACGCCGCGCTGCTCGCCGTCGAGATCGCGGGGGCGCTCGCCGGCGCAAGCATCGCGGCGGCGTTGCTGCGCTAGACGAATCCGGTGGGGCGGCGCTTCTTTGCGCGGGTTGACACCGGTCATGTAAACGATTACCTCTGCACGCACGCGTGGAGGGCGCCGGTTCGGCTCTCCGCGCTGAGTACGGAGAGGTGGGGTCGGCATGGGCATCTCCCTTCGGAGCGCTTCCCGCGCGCGTATCCGCTCGCGGGAAGCGCGGACGTCGCGGAGGATCGCGGACGGCGGCGTTTTTAGAGGTGGAGCTCCCTCCGGAGTTCGGCGAGACGACGTTCGATCGCGGCGTAGAGACGCGCGTCGCCTGCGAGCGTGCCGAAGAGCGCTCGATCGGCGACGAAGCCGCGCAGCGGATCCGCCGACGCGAGTAATGCGTGCGCGGCGGCTGCGTCCATGACGCCGTCGTCGTATACGAACGCCGGCGCGTCGCGATGCCACCGTTGTAAGAAGAGCAGGAAGAGCGCGGGCAGGGCCGCGGTCGCTTCCACCGGCTCGCCGCGTCCCAGACGATCCGTGAGCGTCGGCACGATCCAGCCGAGCATCTTCGCATATCCGTCCGAACATCGGCGACGCGTTGTCGGCACAGATCGACGCATCGAAGGTCCACGTCTTCGATCGCGCGAGCGGCATCGCGTATCGCTGAGGCCCGACTCCCCCAAGTCCGCGCGTCGTCAACGGAGCCGGGATGGCCGCTCCGAGGCCTCCAGATGCACCAGCTCCTCCGAGTCGCTCCAGAGCTTGGCCGCTTTTCCCGCGTCGTACGAGACCGCCGAGGACCGCGCCTCGCTCAGCACTCCGTCTTTTGATTGGAAATACTTACCCGAACCGTCCGCGAAGGCCGGATCGGCCGCTAACGTCGCGATCGCTTCTCCCGAAAACGGCATCTGGCCCATCGTGACGCCGATCTTCCTCATGACAAACTTGGCAGCGGAGCTCCGGAAGATCGGCGGCGCCATGCGGCCCATTCCCGTCTCCGGGATGAAGCCCGGGTCGTCCGCAATCGACAGGGCGGGCGTCCCCGCCCGCCGCAGTCGCCGGTCCATCTCATACGCGTAGAGGATCGTGCAGAGCTTCGAGGTCGCATACCGCCGCCCGCCGGAGATCGGCTTCCCGTTCCGGCCCTCGTCCGCGAGGGCTCGTGCGTCAGGCTCGACCGCCGCACCGACCGTTTTGCCGTCCATCGAGTCGGGATCGTGCGTGCCGCTCGCCGTCCAGACGATCCGCCCGCCCGTCGCGACCGAGCCGAGCAGCAGATTGGTCAGCAGGAAATGGCCAAGGCAGTTCCCCGCGAACGTCTCCTCGTATCCATCCGCACTATACGAGACGGGCCCCCGGAACTGCCCTCCGGCATTGCACACGATGCTCGCGAGCTCTCCGCGATCCGAAGCTCCGGCGCGGAGCATCGATTTGCACGCGGCGGCTCCGGCGCGCACCGAAGCGAGCGAGTTCAAGTCCATCTCGAGCACCTCGACGCGGGCCCCCGTATCCGTCCGCAGCCGCTGCGCCGCGCGTTCGACCCGCTCCGCGTTTCGCCCGGCAAGGATGAGATCACACCCGTACCGCGTGGCAAATATCTGCGCCCCGGCGAGCCCGAGCCCCGCATGGCCTCCCGTCATCAGGACGGTCGGCCGACCCGTCCCGGCCTCGGGCGAGACGATCTCGTCCGCGCGAGGCACGAATGGCGCGCTCATGTCCGTAGCGCGAGAACGTCTCGCGCCGTGGTCCAACGCCTACGGCCGTACCGGTCATTGTCGAGTGGCTCGAGCTTGCCACGACCGCTGGCCATGTCGCGGAGATACTGCATGCCTTGCCATGCCGGGAAGACGGCGTCGCTTCGCGGCGTGAGCGCGCGCACGATCCGAATGAGCATGCTCAACAGCCCGATTCCACCGGGACGCCAGAGTCCGAATCGTTTCTCCGTGATTTCGGTCATGAGGCCGGCCAGCCGGCGTGGGCTCACCGTCGAGCCGGCGATGCGCAGGAAGCGGGGTGCCGCGTCGTCGAGGGCGACCTCCGCGACGTACCGCGACGTCGTCCTTGTTCGTGAAGTCGAGCGGTTGGTCGGCGCTTCCCCAATAGAGAATCTTGCGCTGCTCGCTCAGGACGATCGGCGCCGCGCCGGCGAGGAGGTCGGCGAAGGCGCCGTTGAGCACCGAGGTGGCCTTGATCGGGAGGCCGTCGATTCGTTCCATGAACCTGCGGCGCAGATCCAGATTGCGGTTCTCGCCTGGGCGGGTCTTGGTAAAATCCAGTGAATAGTCGGACGGGATGAAGCGCGGGACGCCAGCCGCGACGGCGGCATCCAGCAGCTTTCCCTGCATCCCGAGCATCACCGGCTCGAGGCCGTTGAGGGCGGAGACGACACAGGATGCCCCGTCGCAGGCGTTCCTCAGCGCGGTGGCATCGTCGTAATCGACCTCGACCACCGTCGCACCGACCGCCGCGAGCCCCGGGAGGAGCGCGGCCGGCCTGCCGGGCCGCGTGAGTACGCGAAACGCGACTCGCCGGCGGCCCAGGGCGGCTGCGATGCGCCCGCCAAGGTCGCCGGTAGCGCCGGCAAGGACGATCGGCCCGCCGCTCGACGACTTCACGACGTCGGCTCCCGTCGATCGACATCGGGCGTCTTCTCCGGCTCGGTAGGTCTCATCTTTGCATCACTCCTCGACGAAGCCGTATCATGTCGTCGACGACAAACTGAACGGTCTCGTTCAGTTTTTGTGACCCTTGAATCCGCCCAGGAGTTCCCGATCGCTGATCTTTCCGCCGATGGCGACCATGTGGCCGAAAAAGCCCGTCAGGGACGCGGGGGCCGTCCCCCGCTCGGCCGTACGCCCGAGGTCGATGCCCGCATCCTCGATGCGGCGACGCACCTCTTTTTGGAGCGCGGGTTCGAGGCGACCAGCTGCGAGCAGGTCGTCGCACTGGCACGCGCCGGCAAGGCAAGTCTCTACGCACGCTATCCGAATAAAGAAGCGTTGTTCGCGGCCGTCATTCGCCGCGCCGTCGACTCAGCGCTCGCGCCCGCGAGCCGGGTGCCGACCGGTCAGCCGCTGCGGGAGCGGCTCATCGCGGTCGGCATCTCCATTCTCGAGCATTCGCTGCAGCCGAACGCCGTCGCGCTCATGCGAGTCATCATCGCCGAAGCCCCGCGTATGCCGGAGCTCGCCCAGCACGTCGATCGTATCGGGTGGGAGGCCGGCGTGCGGCGAGTTGCCGAGGCGATCGCCGCGCGACATCCTTCGGACCCCGCAACGCTCGCGGAAGCTTGGCCCGCCGCTGCCCGCTTCATCGAACTCGTCTTCGTTCCGCACCAAATGCGCGCGCTGCTCGGGGACAGCGACGCGAGCCTCAAAGCAGGCGCACGCGGCCGAATCGAGATCGCGATCGACACCTTGAGCGCCGCGGGACTTCTCGCGTCGTGGCAGTGACGGGCGGACCAGATGTCACTCCATGAGGTTTCGCGCGGATGAGCGCGAGCGGGCGTCGACTCCTGGTCGTCTCTAGCGTTTTTGCGCTCGTGTCGGGACTAGCCAGAATGGCGACATGAAGCGTACGCTCATTCTGGTCCTAAACGATCGAGATATTGCCTTGGCGTGAACACCGGTGGTACCGGATTGACCAAATCACACAGGTGCTGATTGCCTGAGACGAGCGTTTGCACGACACCCGCGCGCGCTAACGCGACTAGGTAATCGTCGCCGGGGTCCGGCGTTAGACCTGCGATTGGTGGTGGGTCCGGGACGATCGTCGCGAGCTGCCTCACGAGATCGACGTACGCTCGGACCTCCGGCTCCGTCACGTACCGACGGAACTTTGGTCGCAACAACACGTTTCGAGCTCGTGGAGCAGCGCTGGGGAGGCTACGAGCTCGAAGTCGCCGAGGATCCAGTTTTGCATCAGCATACGCGGCGCGCCCGTCGCGGAAATCAAACCGGCGACGAGCACGCCCGGATCGAAGACGGCTCGTTCTATGAGCGGCCCTGATGAAGTTCCTCATAGGCCAGATCGAGCGCCTCTGTCTCGCCAAGAGTGGACCGGGCGCTGACCTTCTCGAGCAGTTCGATCCCAAGGTGGGCGCGCAATGCTTCCTCCATGACCTGATAATCTCGTTTTCCAGAACGCGCCGCGGTTACGCGCATCGTTTTGAGCACGTCCTCGTCGAGGTAGACCGTCGTTTTTCGTCTCACGAAGGCATTTTAACAGAAAGCAAGCTTTCCTTCAAAAATCCACCCTGCAAGCCACTTTGAAACGGAAAATGGCGAGCGAGAGATCACGGACCACCGCCGATAAGTGTCGGCATGAACCACGCATTCACGGCGCGTTCGCCGGGGCACGCGCGGGTGCTTGCGTAAGAGAACCCGACGCAAAGGACTGCCGTTCGGCGGCGACCTCTTCGCGCTGCCGTTCTACGGTGAGAGTTCGATGACTTATTATAACAAGAAGCTGTTTTCGGAGGCTCATCTGACCATACCGGATCACCCGACCTGTGACCAAATCGCGGGATTCGCAAAAAAACTCCACGCACCGGCAAAGAATCAGTACGGTATCTGTTTACGCGGCCGGCCCGGATGGGGTGAGATGGGCGCTCAGCTCTCGACCGTCATCAACACGTTCGGCGGCTCGTGGTTCGGTGAAAAGTGGCAACCGCAGTTCACCAATCCCGCCAGGACGATCGTCGCCGCGCCGGCGAGAAGGTCGGCGAAGGCGCCGTTGAGCACCGAGGTGGCCTTGATCGGCAGGCCGTCTATTCGTTTCCCTGAACCTTCGGCGCAGATCCATATTGCGGTTCTCGCCGGGTCGCGTCTTGGTAAAATCCAGTGAATAGTCGGACGGGATGAAGCGTGGGACGCCGGCCGCGACGGCGGCATCCAGCACTTTCCCTGCATCCCGAGCATCACCGGCTCAAGGCCGTTGAGGGCGGAGACGACACACGATGCTGCGTCGCAGGCGTTCCTCAGCGCGGTGGCATCGTCGTAATCGACCTCGACCACCGTTGCACCGACCGCGGCGAGCCCCGTGAGGAGCGCGACCGGCGTGCCGGGCCGGGTCAGCACGCGAAAGGCGACTAGCCGACGGCCCAGGGCGGCTGCGATGCGCCCGCCAAGGTCGCCGGTAGCGCCGGCAAGGACGATCGGCCCGCCGCCCGACGACTTCACGAGAACGGCTCCCTTGGTTCGACATCGGGCGTCTTCGCCGGCTCGGTAAGGATCATCATTGCATCACTCCTCGACGAAGCCGTTTCATGTTGTCGAAGACAAACTGAACGGTCTCGTTCAGTTTATGCGACCCTCGAATCTGCCAGCATCAACGCTTGAGCACGGCCGGAGCAGGGGACGCTGACGGTGAGCATCGGCACCAATACAGAAGCGACTCGCGAACAAACGGATCGCCGAGGCGTCCTATTCATTCTTGAGAATCTTAAGAAAAACAAAGCTATTGTTAATTAGAGCAACGGCGAAGTAGCTAGTCCCACTTGACATGCTGCTTGCCGTCAACTAGGATCGCCTTACCGAGCTGGCATTACAATCCTTAACCACCTTTTTCCCGAGGACATATCATGGTCCGTCGTCAGCTACTTGCGACGCTAACTTCCATCGCAGTATTTTCGGGCAGCGCGCTTACCGGCGTTCGAGCTGGAACATCACGTTTTATGTCGCCACCTGCCGGGACCGAACCTGAGCCGCTGGCAATCCCGCAAGACGCCGCTACAACAGCTAAGGCGCGCGCGTGGCTTGACCGTGTTCGACTCGGCAGAATTGATCGCACTCAGCTCGACCCGCAGTTAAGCGCTATTCTTCCTGATCGTATGATTACCGGGGGCGCTAAGTTGATAAGTGGTTTTGGGACCCCGCTAGGAATGTACCCGTTTGAAACGCGCATCGCAGCGACTGGCACTGCGCACTACTACCGAGTGAAGTATGCACGGTCGACGCTAACATGGATATTGTCACAAAATCCAATTGGTCAAGTTAATGGGCTTACGCTACGTCGTCGTGCGCACGACACGATCTACAGTGCGATAGTCAGCGGACCTGGGTCATTCTAAGAAGCCGCATACGTCTGGCGTCCCGGCGGTGCCGGCGTGCGCTCGTGGTTGCGGCGCGGCGCAGCCTCCCACATCGTATACACGGTCCGCGTCCTGCTCGAGTGCGAGGAAGGGCGCTTCGTCCTCCGTGACCCCCGGATCGAGTTTTTCGTCGGCCTCGGGATCGGGAGCCGGCGCCACTTCGCCTCGTCTGCCTCGGGGAGGACGGTCGCCCGTGCGCTCCGCTTCGCGCAGGATGGCCGAGATCAACTGGTGAGTGTTCATGCGACGGCTTGTGCCCAGGGACACGCGCGGGTGCTTGCGTGCCAGGAACCCGACGCCGCAGCCCGGATGAGTCGTGCATGCAAACGCGCACGCTCGGAACCACCGGTCTCTCGCTCTCGGCGCTCGGCCTCGGCTGTATGGGCATGTCGGCTTTCTACGCGGGCCGCGACGAAGACGACGACGCCTCGATCGCGACCATTCACCGGGCGCTCGACCTCGGTGTCACGTTCCTCGATACGGCCGAAGCCTACGGCACTGGTTCGAACGAACGTCTGGTCGGCCGGGCGATCGCCGGCCGTCGCGACGCCGTCGTGCTCGCGACGAAGTTCACGCCCGTGACGCCGGAGGGCTCCGCGACCGGGACCGGCTACATCCGCGAAGCCTGCGACCGCAGCATGAGGCACCTCGGGGTCGACGTGATCGATCTCTACTATCAGCACCGCGTCGACCGGCATCGCCCGATCGAAGACACCGTCGGTGCGATGGCGGAACTCGTTGCGGCCGGGAAGGTTCGCGCCCTCGGGCTCTCGGAGGCCGCGCCCGCGACGATCCGGCGCGCGCACGCGGTCCATCCGATCGCGGCGCTGCAGACCGAGTACTCGCTCTGGACGCGCGAACCCGAAGCGGAATTGCTCGCGCTCACGCGCGAACTCGGCATCACGTTCGTCGCCTACAGCCCGCTCGGTCGCGGTTTCCTCGCCGGCGCCTTCGCGAAACCGGAGGACCTCGGCGAAGGCGACTCGCGCCGTACCATGCCTCGTTTCCAAGGCGCGATGTTTGACCAAAACCTGCGTCTGGCGGACGCGGTGAAGACGATGGCGGCGGAGCGCGACGTCACGCCGGCGCAGTTCGCGCTCGCCTGGGTGCTCAGCCGCGGCGAGAACGTCGTGCCGATCCCGGGAACGAAGCGGCGCGAGCGCCTCGAGGAGAACGTCGGCGCGCTCGCCGTCACCCTCACCCCGGACGAACTCGCGCGGATCGACCTCGTCTTCCCGCCCGGCGTCGCGGTCGGCGATCGATACGCGGCCGCCGGTATGACGACGCTGAATAACTAAGATCACGACGTGTACTCGAGAAACGAAGACAAGGGCGCGATCGCACGTACTTACGACTAGTGCTGCCCTGATCGCAGGTGGTAAGCTTTGGTACAAGTCGACGGTTTATCCTGAAATTCTCGAGGTAAAGCCTGATGAGACCGGGGCTTTTACTCCTCCTGCAGTCCATTACACGGCTTGCTTTGAACGGGATTGGTCTGCCGCGGAAGATCCATCCCTCACCGGCAAGCCATAGAGCCTCTCACGGCCCGTTCGGCTTGCCGGATGGTTTCGCGTAGAGACGTGCGTGAGATTGGTCCTCCCCCGATTCTCTAAGATCGCGGATGCCCCGAAACGGGAACGAGAGCGGAGATGCAACCCTCCGCCCTCGTCCTCCCGACGTCGCTTCTCACCCTCTGCGCTCTCGGCGAGCGCGCCTCTCTGCGCATGCTGCGCAAGTCGCGGCTCGACGCCGAAGGCCGCCTCGACGAGACGCGACGCGACGATCGCGAGCATTCGCATATCGCTCCGTTACCCCGTGACCACCTCTGCGCCCGCCCGCTCGAGCTGTGGCGCGACCGTCGCCTCGGGCGGCTCCGCATCCGCATTAGCAAGATCCTGCGCGAGGCGGCGATCGAAGGTGACCTGGAGACCATCGCCGACGAGGCTGACGGCGAGCAGCGTCAGCACGATCAGCAGGCCCGGCGTCGCGAGCAGCCACCACGACGAGAGCGCATCGGGAGCGAGGGCGTCTTGCAACATATTGCCCCACGACGGCGTCGGAAGCTGGACGCCGAGGCCGAGGAACGAGAGCGCCGCCTCGGCGAGGATGTTGTCGCCGACGGCGAAGGCCGCCGCAACGATGACGGGCGCGAGGGCGTTCGGGATCAGGTGACGGCCGACGATCTGCAGCGGCGAGGCGCCGATCGCGCGCGCGGCCTCGACGAAGTCCCGCTCCCGCAGTGACAGCACCTCACCACGGACGAGCCGCGCGACGCCCATCCACGAGAGCAGCCCGAGCACGAGCACGATCGTCACGATCGAGAAGTTGTTCGTCAACGCTTCGACCGTGATGATGAGGAAGATCGACGGAAACGAGAGCATGGCATCGACGAAGCGCATCATGATGCCGTCGACCCGGCCGCCGGCGGCGCCCGCGACCGCCCCGTAGAGGAGCCCGACGCCGATCGAGACCGCCATCGCGGTGAAGCCGACGAGCAGTGACACGCGCGCGCCCGAAAGCAGCCGTGAAAGCTCGTCGCGGCCGAGCAGGTCCGTTCCCAACGGATGCGCGAGCGAGGGCGCGAGCGGCAGACCGAGGAGCGCGTGGTCGATGCGCAGCGGCGAGATCCCATCGAGCAGCGGCCCGAAGATTGCCGCGAGCACGAGGAAGAGCAGCATCGCCGCGCCGGCGACGGCGCTGCGTTCGCGGCCGAAACGCGTGAGGGCGGAGCGCATCAGTCGTACCGGATCCGCGGGTCGACGAGCGCGTAACCGATATCGGCTAGCAGATTGCCGACGACGACGAGGGTCGCGGAGAGCAGCGTGATCGCCATGACGACGGGATAGTCGCGCGCGAAGGCCGAGTTGATGCCGAGATAGCCCATGCCCGGGATCGAGAAGACGTACTCGACGAGGAAGGCGCCGCCGACCAGCGTCGGCAGGCTGAGGCCGAGCAGCGTGATCGTCGGAATCAGGGCATTACGGAGGGCGTGCTTGAGCACGACCTCGCGCTCGGAGAGCCCCTTCGCGCGGGCCGTGCGGATGAACGGCGCGCCGAGCGTCTCGAGCATCGAGCCGCGCTGGTAGCGCATCCAGCCCGCAAAGCCGACGACGACGAGCGTGATCACGGGCAAGACGAGATGCCGCGCGCGGTCGAGAGCGTCCGTGCGGCCGATCGCGTTCGCGCCCGAGGTCGGAAACCAGTGCAGGTCGCGCGCGAATATCTGGACGAGCACGACGCCGAGCCAGAACGACGGCACACCGTACGCCGCGAAGCCGGCCGCCGAGATGCCGACGTCGAGCGCCGAGCCGCGCCGCGTCGCAGCGAAGATGCCGGCCGGGATCGCGACGATCAGCGTCGCGAGCAGCGCCGCTCCGACGAGTTCGAGCGTGAGTGGCACCTTCTCGCCAACGACCGCGAACACGGGCCGATTGCTCGCGTAGCTGTTGCCGAGCGAGCCGTGCAGCAGGTTCCAGAGCCAGAACACGTACTGGACGTACCACGGTTTGTCGAGGCCGAGCGAGGCGAGGTACGCGGCCTTGCCGGCGGGCGTGAGGCCGCGCGAGGCGGCACCGAGCACGGCGACGGGTCCGCCCGGCGCGAGGCCGAGCAGCGCGTACGAGACGAGCGAGATGAAGAGCAGGAGCGGAACCGCGAAGACGACGCGGCAGACGACGTAGGCCGTCACGACCGCAGCGTCCAGTCGTAGACGTTCCACCAGAAGTTGCCATCGGGCTCGCGGTCACCGTGCACGTCGAGCCGCCGGCTCAAGAGAAAGCGTTCGTAATCGTCGTAGCCCCAGATGACCGGCAGATCCGCCGTCGTGCGGCGCTGCATGTCGTCGTACGCGACCTTGCGCTGCGCCGTCGTCGCGGCGGTCTGACCGGCGATGAGATCGCGGTCGACCGCCGGGTTCGCGTAGCCCGTAAAGTTGTTGCCGGCGGGCGCGGCCTGCGTCGAGTAGAGAAACGTGTACTGATCGGGATCGACGACGCCGCCCCAGCCCGTATAGGCGAGCTGGTACTCGAAGGCGTTCGTCCGGTTGATGAACGTCGGGTAGTCGAGCACCTGGACGGCGATCCGGATACCGATCGCCGCCATATCGCTCTGGAACTCGAGCATCGGATTCGCGCCGCCCGGACCCTTGTTCGGCAACGAAAGCGTGAAGGCGAGCGGAAAGCCGTTTTTCGTGCGGATGCCTGCAGGCCCCGGGCGCCACCCGGCCCCGTCGAGCAGCGCGCGGGCGCGCGCCGGGTCGTACGGATAGTGCACGGTGTCCTTATCGTGGTAGGTGAGGATTGCGAGCGGTGTGATCGTATCGTCGATGCGTTCGCCGCCGTGGAAGAGCCCGGCCGCGAGCGCCTCTCGGTTCCACCCGCGCTGCATCGCCTCTCGCACGGCGTGGTCGCGCAGACCTCTCTGACGGAGATTGATCATCACGATGCGTTCGTACAGGTCGGGCACTTGCAAGAAGACGAGATTCGCGCCTGCGAGCGCGAGGTTGCGGTAGATGCTCGCGTCGACCGTCTCGGTGAAGTCACCCTCGCGGTTGCGCATCGCCTCGCCGATCGCGTCCTGATTCAGCACGATCTTGATGTCGAGCCGCCGGGTCTTGGCCGGTCCTCGCCAATACTTGTCATTGCGCACAAACACGGCTTCGTTGTCGTGGTCCCAGTGATCGACCCGGTACGGCCCGAGTCCGACCGGATGCTCGCCGAAGCCCGTCGGCGAGAAGCGCATCTGCGCGGGCGGGATCTTGGCAAGAATGTGCTCCGGGATCAGCAATTCGAACAGCACGATCGAGACGAAGCCCGCATATGGTCGCGAGAGGTCGAAACGTACGCGGTACGGGCCTTCGGCAACGACTTTCTTCAAGAAATCGAACTGGCCGAGATACGGATCGCCGACCTTCGGATCGAGGATCCGGCTCCACGTGAAGACGACGTCGCGGCTGTCGAACGGCACGCCGTCCGACCACCGGACGCCGCGCCGCAACTCGACCGTCCAGTGCAATCGGTCGGGCGACGTCGCCCAGTGCGTCGCGAGCGCGGGAACGAATGTCAGGTTCGGGCCGTTCTCGACGAGACCGTCGAGGACGAGCGATCCGTACGTCGTCGCGGGCTGGTTGTTCGCGAAGAGCGGGTCGATCGTGTTTGCGTCGGAAGGCTCCAGCGCGACGATCGTATCGGCCGGCCGTGCGGAAGCGGTCGCCGCGCCCGCGCAACCGCCGAGCGCGGGGGCCGTGAGCGCGACGAGACCGGGAAGGAGCACGGCCCGCACGAAGCGCGTGAGTCGAGCGGATCTCATACGGTACCTCCCGCGCGAGCGATCAGCATGGCGTCGCCGAACGAAAAGAAACGGTAGCCGTGCGCGATTGCGTGCGCGTAGGCACGCATCGCGCGGTCGTAGCCGGCAAACGCCGCGACGAGCACGAGCAGCGTCGAGGCCGGCAAGTGAAAATTGGTCAAGAGCACGTCCGCCGTGCGGAAGCGGAAGCCCGGCGTGATGAACAGCTCGGCGCGGCCCGCGCCGGCGCGAACGCTGCCGTGCGCGAGCGCCGAGGCCTCGAGCGCGCGGAGGGCCGTCGTACCGGCGACCACGACGCGCCGGCCCTCGGCGATCGCCGCCGTGACGGCGGCGGCCGTCGCCTGCGGGATCTCGTAGGGCTCCGCGTGCATGACGTGGTCGTCGATCGCCGCGCCCTGCATCGGCTTGAACGTACCGATGCCGACGTCCAGCACGAGCGGCGCGACCGTGACGCCGCGCGCGCGAATCGCCGCGAGACCGCGCGGCGTGAAGTGGAGCGAGGCCGTCGGGGCCGCGACGCTGCCAGGCACGCGCGCGAAGATCGTCTGGTACCGCGCGGCGCGCGGATCCTCCGCCTCCTCCGAGCGCCCGACGTACGGCGGCAGCGGCAGCGAGCCGCACCGCGCGAGGAACGTCTCGAGATCGTCGTCGCCGAGCGCGAGCTCGATCTCGCGCGAGCCTTCCTCACGCACGGCCGTCACGAGCGCGCTCGCACGATCGTCGAAGCGGATGCGCACGCCGGGCGTCAACCGCCGGCCGGGACGGACGAGCACGTGCCAGCGACGCGTGGCGGGATCGTAGCCGCCTCCGTCCGCCGGTCGTAACAGCAGCACTTCGACCGTGCCGCCGCCGGGCTCGCGCGTGCCGTGCAGCCGCGCGCGCAGCACGCGCGTCTCGTTGATGACGAGGACGTCGCCGGGCCGCAGCACCTCCGCGAGGTCGCGGAAGACGCGATCCTCGAGCGCCTCCGGAGCCGAGCCCGTGCCCACGAGCAGCAGCCGCGCGGCGTCGGCGGGCTCGGCGGGCTCGAGCGCGATGCGTTCCCTCGGCAGATCGTAGCGGTAGGCCTCGACCGTGCGCGGCGCGAGCGTCCCTGCGTTCACACGCTGCCGAGCGTCGTGCCGGGGAAGTAGAATGCGACGATCTCGGCTGCGGTCGCGCCGCGCAGCGCCATGCCGCGCGCGCCCCACTGACACATTCCGGCCCCATGACCGAACCCGGTGCCGTCGATCGCGAGCCGCTCTCCCGCATACGACAGCGCCGTGATGCGCGTGCTGCGGACGACGAGCGTGCCGAGGCGACGCCGGAAGTCGACGGCATCGAGGTCGACGGCGATCTTCGCGCCGATCAGCCGCACGATCGCGGGCCGGCCGCTCGCGTCGACGTCGCGCGCACGCACGGCGCGCAGGCCTCCGAGCGCGCGCGCGATCCCGCTGCCGAGCGCGCGACCCGAGCCGTCCAGCGTCACGTCGCGATGCCAGCGGTAGTCGGGCGCACCCATACAATACGGATCGGCGTGCGCCCGGAGATATGGCAGCGAAAGGCCGCTCCCGGCTGGCGGTGCGGCCGGAGCGATCGGCGCGAGTTGCGCCGGCACGTACGGCGCGGCGGCGGCGGGATCGGGCGACGGCGTCGCAGGCGGCGCGGCGTCCGGGTGCGCGCTCCGGCCGGTCGGCTCGCCGCCGGGTCCCGCCGCGCCGAGGTCGGCGGCGATGTCGGCCGCGGTCGGTTCGACCGGTGCCCCGCGGCGACGATAAGCGACGGGCGCCGGCGTCGCGCGCACCGGAGCCGCCGGCGCCGGCGTCGCCGTCGCGGCGAGCGGCGCCGGATCGCCGGGGACGGCCGCGCTCGCCGCGACGCCGCCGTCGGCGACGGACGGTGCGGCGGCGCTGCCGGCGGCGTCGTCGGGACCGAGGTCGCGGAGCGCGACTTCGACCGGCTCCCCCGGCAGTCGCACGCCGTCCGCGCCCGCGGTGAAGCCGCCGCAGCACGAGCCATAGAGCACGTGCGCGGCCGCGCCGTTCCACAGCACGAATTGACCGGAGGTCGAGTCGACGGCGTCACGCGCTTCGACCGCCTCCGTGCCGGCGCCGCCGTAGAACTGGTCGCTCGTCGAGGCGACGACGTCGTATGGCAACTTCGGGCGACGACGCAGGAATGCGTACGTTCTCGCGGCGATCGCTTGCGCTTGCAGGGCGGCGCGCGGCCAAGCGGGCGAGACCTCACGGCTGACGACGCCGTACAAATAGCTATCGAGCGGCAGCGCGTTGACGACAACGGTCGTGCCGTCCGCGAGGCGTTCGAGCGAGTACGCGCCGCGAAAGGTCCGCTCGCCGTAGGCGAAGGTGTAGGCGTCGATGCGGCGCGGCCCCGCCCCGCTGAGTTCGCCGAGCGAGACGCGCATCGGATGGTCGATCTCGGCCCGGTCGACGTCGAGGCCGCCGCTCGCGCGCGCGGCACCGGGCAGCAGCGCGAACGCGGCGAGCCCGGCGAGGGCCCCCGCTCGCCTCAGAGCAGACGCTCCTGGAACGAGTGGGGCATCTTCATGCCAAGATGCGCGAACGCCGACTCCGTCACCTTGCGGCCGCTCGCCGTGCGCACGACGAAGCCGCGCTTGAGCAGATAGGGCTCGACGACGTCTTCGAGCGTCTCCGCGTCTTCCGTGAGGGTCGCGGCGATCGCGGCGATGCCGGCCGGGCCGCCGCGATACTGCTCCGCGATCGTGCGCAGGAACGCCCGGTCGAGCCGATCGAGACCGGCGGCATCGACGCCTTCGCGCGCGAGCGCCTCCACCGCGACGTCTTCCGTGATGCGGCCGTTCGCCCGCACCTCGGCGTAATCGCGAACGCGCCGCAAGAGGCGGTTCGCGATGCGCGGCGTGCCGCGACTGCACCGCGCGATCGCCTGGCCGCCGTCCGCGTCCATCGGAATCTCCAGCTTCACGGCGCTCCGCGTGACGATCTCCGTGAGTTCCTCCGTCGTGTAATAATCGAGATGGTGCGAGATGCCGAAGCGGTCGCGCAGGGGCGCGGAGAGCATGCCGGCGCGCGTCGTCGCGCCGATCAGCGTGAACCGTTTGAGCGGCATCTTCAGCGTCTTCGCGTGCGCGCCGCTGTCGAAGACGACGTCGATCCGGTAGTCTTCCATTGCCGGGTAGAGATATTCTTCGATCACGCCGCCGAGGCGGTGGATCTCGTCGATGAAGAGCACGTCGCCCTCTTGCAGCGACGTCAAGATGCCGACGAGATCGCCCGGCCGTTCGAGCGTCGGGCCGGAGGTCGGCCGCAGCGCCTGACCGAGATCGCGCGCGATCAGCGCCGCGAGCGTCGTTTTGCCAAGCCCCGGCGGACCGTAGAAGAGCACGTGTTCGAGCGGTTCGCCGCGCCGTTTCGCCGCGTCGATTGCAATCTTCAGATTGTCGACGACGGCGTGCTGGCCGACGTATTCATCGAACGAGCGCGGCCGCAGGGTCGCCTGCGCGAGCGCGTCGTCGGCCGTGCCGGCGGGCGCGACGATGCGCTCGGTCGCGTCCCCCGGACCGAGGACGATGCGGCGCGCCGGCGCTCCGTCACTCACTAGCCGACCCGTTTCGGCGCGCGCGTCCGTTTTCGCTGCATGGCGGTGCGCGCCGGGGCGGCCGCACCCGGAGGCTCGGCGCCGGCCTCCGGTGGCGCATCGAGCGCCGCGACGGGGACGGGCGGCGCGTCGCCGTGCAACACGCGGTAGACGTCCGCGAGAAACGCCTCCGTCGTGAGGGCCGCGGGCGAGCGGCGCAGCGCCGCCTCGATCATGCGCTCGGCCTCGGGCCGCTTGTATTCGAGCTGCAGCAGCACGAGTAGCGCCTCTTCGGCGAAGTCCGGACGCCGCGCGACCGCGTCGTGCGGGGGCGCATCGCGGATCAGCAAGAACTTGGTGACTTTGCCCTGCAGCTTTGCGACGATGTCGCGTGCCTTCTGCTGGCCGATCCCCGGCAGCTTCACGAGTGTTCCGTGATCACCGCGTTCGATGGCCTCCGCGATGCGGCCCATCGGCAGCGCGAAGGCGCGCGCCGCCGTGCGCGGTCCGATGCTCGTGACGCTCAGCAGCGCCTCGAAAAACTGCCGTTCGATCACATTCGTGAAGCCGAAGAACGTGAAGCGGCCGCTGTTACCCTCGAGCACGAAGTGCGGGAAGATCTCGAAGGTCAGCGCCGCCTCCCCGCGGGTCGCACGGATCTTCTCCTCGACGCAGGCCGGTAGCAAGATCTCGTATGCGAGGCCGCCGGTCTCGACGAGCACGCCGCCGGCGAAGCGATCGACGATGTGGCCCGTGATGCGCGAGAACACTACGCGCCGACGACGCGGAGCTCGGTGCGGGCGAGATTCGCGTGGGCGATGGCGAGAGCCAGGGCATCCGAGACGTCGTCGGGCTCCGGCACCGTCACGAGCGCGAGATGTTGCATCACGGCGCGCTTCACTTGCAGCTTCTTCGCCGCGCCCGAGCCCGTCAGGACGCGCTTCACGTACGCGTGCGCGAGCGCACGGACCGGCACACCGCAGAGATGCGCGGCAAGGTAGATCGCGCCGCGCGCGTGGCCCATCAGGACGGCGGTCGCGGGATGGTCGTACGCACTCCAGAGCTCTTCGACGACCATGACGTCGGGGCGCGTCGCGAGGATGACGGCCTGCAGTTCGCGGTGCAGCGCGCCGAGCCGCGCTTCCAGCGGCAGCGTCGCATCGGGCCGCACGATGCCGGCTTCGAGCAGCCGGACCGGCGCGACCGCCGTTTGCGCGCCGCGGCCGCCCGCGCCCGCGAGCGACTCGATCGCGCCGTAGCCGGTCGTGCGCAGGCCCGGGTCGATGCCGAGGATGCGCACTACGGACCGACGCCGCTGATCGTCACGTTGACGGATTCGCCGGCACGCAGCTCCGAGCCCGCGGGCGGGTCGGTCCGCTGGATGGTTCCTTCTTGTCCCTCTTGGGTGTAGTCGCGGTTGCCGACGCCGTAGCCATTATTGCGTAACACCTTCGTCGCGCGATCGAGCGTGAGACGCGAGACGTCGGGTACGGCGCCCGGTACCGCGACGTTGAGCGCGATACCGTCGCCGCGGCGCACGCCCGTGCCGGGCGCCGGATTCTCATCGAGCACGGTGCCGGTGCCGTCGCCCGTCTGGACGTACGTCAGGTTCGGGGTGAGGCCGGCGCCCCGGATCTTTGCCGTCGCGTCGTCGATCGAGAGATTGCGGACGTCGGGGGCGGGGATCAGCGTCGGCCCGCTCGAGACCGTCAGGTCGACGCTCGAGCCGGGGGCGACGGTCGATCCTGCATCCGGATGCTGCGAGACGACGACGCCGGCGGGAATCTGTTCGCTCGCCGCCTTCTGCACGCTCGCCGTGAGCCGCCGCGAACGCAGCGTGTTCTGCGCGTCGGCGAGCGACTGCTGCGTCACGTCCGGCACGGCGACGGGCTGCGCACCCTGCGAGACGACGAGCGTCACGACCGAGCGGATCTGCAGACGCCCCGGGCCCGGACGCTGCGCGAGCACGGTGCCGGGCGCGGAGGCGTCGAACCGGCTCACGAGCTTCGATGACAGTTTGTTGTTCTTGAGATAGCGCAGAGCGTCCGCCTGCGAGTACGTGACGAGATTTGTTACGTCGACGAACGGCAGTCCCGTCGAGACGTCGAGCTCGACGAGCGTGCCGCCCGGGACGGTCGAGAGCGGCGCCGGCGCTTGACGCACGATGCGGTCGCGCGGCGTCGTCTCACTCGCGACCTCGACTTCATGCACTTGCAGCCCGAGCGCGGCGAGCCGTTTCGCTGCGTCCGCATACGGTTTGCCGATGAAGTTGTCCATCTCGACGGGTTTCGCCGGCCCGGCGAAGCCCGCGAACGTCCCCGCGACGAGCGCGTAGCCGAAGCCGCCGGCGACGACGAGGGCGAGCAGCGCGAGGAACGTGACGACGAGCGACATCGTGCGCCGGTGATCCGCCGGCGACCGGTCGTCGTCCGCGCGCTCGAGATCGACGGGACCGACGATCGGGATCGGCTCCGTCTTGTGCGGATCGGGCTTGTCGGGGAAGCGCGACGGCCGCGGCTTCGGCGGCGGCAGTGTGAATTCGAGCGGCGAGGGCGGTAGCGGCCGCTCCGTCGTGCGCGACGCCTCGCTCGGATCGAGGGGCCGCTCGCGCGCTTCGCGGAGCGCGGTCGCGACGGCGCTCGCGGAGGCGAAGCGCTGCGCCGGATCTTTCTGCAGCAGTTTGCGGACGATCGCGGCGAGTGCGGGGCTGGCCGCGGCGACGCCGCCGGCTTCGAGCGGCGGCAGGGGCGCCGAGACGTGTTTGAGGGCGATCGTGATCGGCGTGTCGCCCGTGAACGGCAGCGTTCCGGCGAGCATCTGGAAGAGCACGACGCCGAGACTGTAGAGGTCGGAGGTCTGATCGAGGTCGTGCCCCTGCGCCTGCTCGGGCGAGATATACGAGACGCTGCCCATGACCATGCCGCGCTGCGTCGTCGTGATCGTGTGGGCCGTGACGGCACGCGCGATCCCGAAGTCGGAGATCTTTGCGACGTCGTCGCGCGTGATCAGGATGTTCGCCGGCTTGATGTCGCGGTGCAGCAGATTCTGACGATGCGCGTAGGCGAGCCCGCTCGCGATCTGCGCCGCGTAGTCGATCGCGATCGGCTCCGGGATGCGGCCGGTCTGTTCGATCATCTCGCCGAGCGTCGACCCGTCGACGAGTTCCATGACGATGTAGTACGCGTCGCCTTCGCGACCGACGTCGAAAACGTTGACGACGTTCGGGTGCGAGAGTTTCGCTGCGTGCTGCGCCTCACTATAGAAACGCGCGACGAAGTCGGCGTCGGCGGCGAGCTCGGCGCGCAGCACTTTGACCGCGACGCGCCGCCTCAGCACCGTATCGAAGCCTTGGTAGACCGTTGCCATGCCGCCGATGCCGATGCGCCGTTCGAGCCGGTAGCGGTCGCCGAGCGAACGATCGATCACGTCATCACGTCCGGTGACTCCGCAGGGCGGCGGCCAGCACGTGCTTCGCGATCGGCGCCGCGACGGCGCCGCCGTACCCGCCGTTCTCGACCACGATCGCGACGGCGACCCGCGGGGCCTCGGCCGGAGCGTACGCGACGAACCATGCGTGCGCGATTCCGCTCGCGTTCGTCGCGGTCCCGGTCTTGCCCGCGACCGTGACGTCCGGCAGCGCGGCCGCCGTCCCCGTCCCGCGGGCGACCGTCGCCGTCATCATCACGCCGATGCGACCGGCGGTCTCGCTCGAGATCGGCTGCGCCGCCGTCATCGCGCCCTGCGTGCGCTCGTGGCCACCCTGGCGGATCGCGCGCACGAGATAGGGCCGTGGCTCCGTGCCGCCGGCCGCGACGGTCGCAGCGATCAGGGCCATGCGCAGCGGCGTCACGAGCAGATTCGCCTGGCCGAAGCCGAGCTGTGCGAGGACGCCGGGCGTGACGGTCGCGCGCTTCGGCAGCCGGTCCACGGACGCCGGCAGCGTGAAGTCGAGCGGCTCGCCGAGATGCCACTTCGCCGCATCGTCGAACCAGCGGTCGCGTCCGACACCGAGGGCGATCTGTGCGAAGTCGACGTTGCTCGAGAGCGCGAAGGCGCCGGTAAGATCTTGTTCACCCGTCGCCTCGCCTTCGTTGTCATGGACGACGTACTCACCGATGGCATACGCTCCGTTATCGTCGAACGTGCTCTCCGGTGTGACCGTGCCGGCGTCGAGGCCGTCGGCGGCCGTGACGATCTTGAAGGTGGAGCCTGGCGGATAGAGTCCGTCGAGTGCGCGGTCGAGCAGCGGGCTGTGGGCGTCCTCGCGATTGAGCACGACGAACTCGCGGTCGATCGCCGCCGGATCGAACGACGGAACCGAGGCGAGCGCGAGGACTTCGCCCGTGCGCGGATCGAGCGCGACGCCGGCCGCACGGCCGTAGTGCGCGAGCTCCGTCGCGAGAACGCTTTGGACGACCGGGTCGAGCGTCGTCACGATCGTCGCACCGCGCTCGGGCTTGCCGCGTCGCGGATCGAAGGCCGCGAGCAGCTGATCGAACGGCGAGCGCGGGACGGCGTGCGGCGAGAGATCGAGATCGAAGGCGGCCTCGAGGCCGCTCTCGCCGTAACGCGACGAGACGTAGCCGACCGCGTGCGCGGCCGAACGGCCGAGCGGATAGACGCGGCCGTGCGCCGAGGATTGCGCGAGCGGGCTGCCGTCGCGCGCGACGATACTCCCGCGATACGGCCCGAGCAGAGCGGTGCGCGGATCGTGCGCGCTCCCCGTCACGGCCGCGGTCGGAAAGACCTGGACGGCGAGCTGGCGCAGCGCGAGCAAGGCGAAGAGCACACCGAAGAGTCTCCCGAGCCGGCCGATCGCGCGATTCACACCCATGTCGCGTCGCCGGACGGCGCCGCTACTCGGGCGTCGCGCGCGGGCGTTCGCGCAGCAGCGTCAGCCCGTCGTCCGTGCGAACGCCGAGATACGAGACGCCCGGGTTCTCTTCGATCGCGATATTGACGAGCCGGCGCATCGTCGGCTCGGGCAGGCCCGCGACCGCGAGCACGGGATCGACCCCGGCTTCGTCGAGCAGCCCGGGAGCGACGTACTCCGCGAGCGGCAGGGTCTCGAAGAATCGCTCCTCGTAGGGTTTGTCATGCCACGGACCGCGCCGGCCGAAGACGGTCGCGTGATAATCCCACGCGCAGAGCTGGCGGTCGTTCCATTTGAAATGATCGCGCACGCAGGTGCGCCGGCAGACCGCGCACTGCACGAGCGGGACGGGCGGATGACTGCAGCCGTCGAGCACGTCCTCCGGCACGTCCTCGGCGTTGAGCACGTCGTCTTCTTCCAGGACTTCGGGGACCTCGGCGTGCCAGCCGACGCGCAGCAGCATCTCGAGGTCGCGCAGCGGTGTGACGAACGACCGCTCGTCTTCCGGCGGAAACGTCTGATCGACCCAGCCGCCGACGTTGTCGGCCGCGATACTGACACGTTGCCAGCTCTCGCCGATGGCAACGCCGATCGGCGTCCACGCGATCGGCACGAGCCACGCGACGACTTGGCCCTTCTCGGCCCGGACGGACGAGATGAAGGCGAGCGTACTCGCGTTACCGCCCAAGACGAAGACCCGGCCGCTTCGTGGAGGACGTTTTGGTGGTCGTTCCATTGCCGCCTAAGTACGCAGCGAAGCGCGCAACCGCCTCGTGCGATCCGTTCGACCGGCGTGCGGCGTCACGCCGGCGGAACGGAAGCGTCGCTGCGCGACGCGCGAACGAACGCGGAGCGACGCTCGAGACCCAGGCGCCCTAGAGCTTCTTCGGAAGGAAGAGTACGCTGAGCCCCGTGACTTGCAGCAGCCGGCGGACCTGCGGGTTCACGTTGACGAGTTCGATCGTGCCGCCCGACTCTTGGACGCGCTTGCGGAACTGCACGAGCTCGGCGAGGACGGTCGAGTCGATCGAATCGACCTGCGAGACGTCGAGATCGAGCTCGTGCGAAACGTCGAGCGACGCAAGAAATTTGCGGAGCGTCTGACGGATCGATCCGTCGAGATCGCCGGTAAAGGGAAGCGATATCGCGTGTTCCACGTTCTTATCGCCAGTAACACCGCTCACGCACGTTTTGTTACGGATGCGGCGGAAGCGTGGCGCGCGGAGCGACGTAGGTGCCATGAACGACCGTGCCTTTGGGCGTTCGCGTCGCCATGTTACGCCGCTGCATCGTGACGCCCGGCCTCTGATCGACCCGGGTCCGTCCGACCGCGCGGAGCTTTCCTTTGTCATCGACCGTGACGGACTCTTGGCCGCCTTGCGCGTTCGTCGTGGTCGGCGAGTTCGCGAAGCCACCCGGCGCGCCGGCCGGCGTGACGGCGCCGCGCGGCACCGAGAGTTGTGCCGATCCGGCCAGCGGAACGGCGAGGAGCGCGAGCGCGCATGCGCTCGCAACGAGAGCGGAACCTGGATACGACTGCACGAGAGACCCTCCGATACGTCATCGTACCCGGTTCTGGGCGGCGGTACGCGAGGATCGCGCGGAATCGGCGAGAGCGGCGGCGCGTGCCCCGGCTTGGTATGATTGGAGCGAGCGCGGCGGGCCGGCGGTCGACTCGAAGGCGTCGGCAAGGGCGCTCGCGGTGTCGAGACTCGTGACGCAGGCGATGCCGGCTTCGACCGCGGCGCGCCGGATGCGATAGTTATCGGCGAGCTCCCGGTCGCCGGTCGCATTGTTGATCACGAGATCGACCGACCGGCCGGCGATCGCTTCGAGCACGTGTGGCGAACCGTCCGCGATCTTGTTGACGCGCTCGGCCGCGATGCCGTGTGCCGCGAGCAACCGGTGGGTGCCGGGCGTCGCGACGAGATCGAAGACGCGCGCGAACCGCCGGAGCGTCGGGATCGACTCGTCCTTCTCTTCATCGGAGATCGAGACGAGCACGCGGGGCGGCGGATCGCCGCGCTCCGCGTCCGGCAGCCGGATGCCCGCGGCGAGGAACCCCTTGCGCAGTGCCCCCGAAAACGCCATGTCGATGCCGAGCACCTCGCCCGTCGACTTCATCTCGGGCCCGAGGATCGTCTCGACGCCGCGCATCTTCGCAAACGAGAAGACCGGCACTTTGACGACGACGAAGGGGACGTCCGGCGCGAGGCCCGTTCCGTACGGCATGTCGCGCAGCTTCTCGCCGAGCGCGACGCGGGTCGCCGCCGCCACGATGTTGATGCCGGTCGCCTTCGAGATGATCGGCACGGTCCGGCTCGCGCGCGGGTTCGCCTCGATGATGAACAGTTCGCCCAGGTGAATGACGAACTGGATGTTGATGAGGCCGCGCGTGCCGAGCTCGCGCGCGATCGACGCCGTGACGGCCGTGATGCGCGCCTGCATCCCGGCATCGATCGACTGCGGCGGATAGACGCTGATCGAATCGCCCGAGTGAATGCCCGCGCGTTCTACGTGTTCGAAGATGCCTGGCACGAGGATGTCATCGCCGTCGAAGACCGCATCGACCTCGACTTCGAGCCCGCGCAGATACTTGTCGACAAAGAGTGGCGCGCCCGGTTTGATCGGCGGCGCCGTCTCGACGTACGAGGCGAGTTGGCCTTCGTTATAGACGATCTCCATGCCGCGGCCGCCGAGCACGTACGACGGCCGCACGAGCACCGGGAAGCCGAGCTCGCGCGCGATCGCGCGCGCTTGCCGGAACGATTGGGCGGCGCGGCCCTCGGGCCGCGCGACGCCGAGCCGCTGGAGGGCGGCTTCGAATTTGTCACGGTCCTCGGCCATGTCGAGACTGCGCCGGTCGCTGCCGACGATCCGCACGCCGCGGCGCGCGAGCTCCTCGGCGAGATTGATCGCCGTCTGACCGCCGAAGGCGAGCATGACGCCCGCGGCGCCCGTCGCATCGTACGTCGCCTGGACTTCGTCGGCTCCCGGAGGCTCGAAGACGAGCACGCTCGAGATGTCGAAATCGGTCGACACGGTCTCGGGATTGTTGTTGATGACGACGGCCGCGCGGCCCGCGTCGCGCAGCGCCCACGCCGCATGGACGCACGAGTAGTCGAACTCGATGCCCTGCCCGATGCGGATCGGACCGCTGCCGACGACGACGATCGCCTCGCGCTCCGGCAGGCGCATCTCGTCGCGTTCGAAGCGTGACAGATAGTAGTAGGGCGAGCGCGCCGGGAACTCGGCCGCGGCCGTATCGACCATGCGGAACGCGGCACCGTTCGCCGCGCCCGTCTCGTCGTTCCAGAGCGACCGGTTGTCGTCGCGGTCGGTCAGCGAGGCGATGCCGCGCCGGGAGTAGCCGCTCTCGAGCGCGCGGCGGAGGTCTTCGGCCGTCGCGTGCACGCGGAGCCGGCCCTCGAGCGAGACGAGCTCGTGCAGCTCGTGCAGCCAGAACGGATCGATCAGCGAGGCGCGCGCGAGGTCGGTTATGCGCGCGCCGCGGCGTAGGGACTCGGCGAGCGCGAAGAGCCGTTCATGCGTCGGCGCCGCGATCGCGGCGGCTAGTTCGTCGTCGTTCCAGTGCGCGAGGATGCCCGTGAGCGTCTCGCGTCCGAGGTCGAGACCGCGCAGCGCCTTCACGAGTGCGGCCCCGTAGCTGCGGCCGAGCGCCATCGCCTCGCCCGTCGATTTCATCTGCGTGCCGAGCCGCGTGTCCGCGCGCGGAAATTTGTCAAAGGGCCAGCGCGGAATCTTGACGACGACGTAATCGAGCGTCGGTTCGTAAGCGGCCTTTGTCACGCCCGTCACGGGATTCTGGATCTCGTCGAGCGTCAGGCCGAGCGCGATGCGGGTCGAGATCTTCGCGATCGGATAGCCCGTCGCTTTCGATGCGAGCGCGGAGCTGCGCGAGACGCGCGGGTTCACCTCGATGATCGCGTACTCCGAGCGCTCGGGATGGAGCGCGAACTGGATGTTGCAACCGCCCTGGACCTTCAAGGCACGGATGACGTCGATGCTCGCCGTGCGCAGCAGCTGATACTCCTGATCGGAGAGCGTCTGCGAGGGAGCGACGACGATCGAATCGCCCGTGTGAACGCCGACCGCGTCGACGTTCTCCATGTTGCAGACGACGATGCAATTGTCGGCCCGGTCGCGCAGAACTTCGTACTCGACCTCCTTCCAGCCGAGGAGCGAGGTCTCGACGAGCGCTTGATGGTTGAGCGAGGCTTCCAGACCGACTTCGAGCGTCGCGCGCATCTCGGCCTCGGAGTAAACGATGCCGCCGCCCGTGCCGCCGAGCGTGTAGGCCGGCCGGATGACGAGCGGGTAGCCGGCCTCGGCGCCGAAGGCGACGCCGGCCGCGACGTCGTTCACGACGACGCTGCGCGCGACCGGCTGACCGATTTCGATCATCTTCTCCTTGAAGGCCTCGCGGTCTTCGGCGAGGACGATCGTGGCGATCGGCGTGCCGAGCACGTCGACGTCGTAACGCGCGAGCACGCCCGCGCCTTCGAGTTCGACGGCGAGATTGAGGCCGGTCTGGCCGCCGAGCGTCGGCAGCAGCGCATCCGGCCGTTCGTGCGCGATGATCGCCTCCAGCGAGGCGACGGTCAGTGGCTCGATGTAGACGGCGTCGGCGATCTCGGGATCCGTCATGATCGTCGCGGGGTTCGAGTTGACGAGGACGACCCGGTGGCCTTCTTCCCGCAACGCGCGACACGCCTGGACGCCTGCGTAATCGAATTCGGCGGCCTGGCCGATGACGATCGGACCCGAGCCGATCACGAGGACGCTGCGGGGGGAAGACACGACCGCCGTTCTACCGCGCGAGCTTCCACGAGGCCTTCAGCCTCCGGCGATCAGGCGCGCTGCAGGGACGTGCGCGCGTAGACCTCGTCGAGGCCCAGCGTGCCGGTGCCGAGCGGGATCGCGCCGTCATCGAGATACGAGGTATGCCACGCGCGCGAGCGGTCGCGCAGATCGGCTTCGATGCGGCGCAGCTCCGTGTGGACGATCGCGTAGACGTCGAGCGAGGCGACCGCCCGGTACGCCGCGCGCTTCTCGATGAGATCGTACGCGCGCGTGCCCGGCGAGAGCACTTCGGCGATGACACGCGGGGAGTCGAACAGCGTCTCGGCACCACTGATCTCAGCGCAGACGACGCTCGCGTCGGGATAGTAGAAGGTCTGCGCGTCCACGCGGATCTTGAAAGCGGAGCCGAACGACCGGCATGGCTCGGGAAAGAGCCGGTCCAAGGCGACGCGGAGGTTGTGCGCGATGCGGTCGTGATCGGCCGTACCTCCGGCAAAGGCGACCGCGAAGCCGTGGTGGAGTTCGAAGCGGTCGCGCTGCCGGCTCTCCCACAGAAGGTACGTCTCCGCATCCAAGTTCGGGACGATCGGCTCCCGCATGCCGCGTCGTTCGACGCCGGCGCGCGGAGACCACCACGAAAGGTCCAAGCGGTCTCCGGCTGCACCTGCGTGCGGGAACGCTTTCATCATCGTACCACCCCTCCCGGTATAGTTAACAGAATTATCAGGCCGGGCGAAAGACGGTTCGGCCCGCTCCGGGAAGCGAGCCGCCCGCGCTCGCGGGGCGAGACGCCGAACTCTCAGCCGTCTCGCTCGCGATGCGATTGACGGAGAGTCGCGGTGCCGCACAGCCGCTGATCATCACGGGCCGCCGCGGCATGGGCAAGACCGTCCTCCTGCGGCGAGCGGTGCGCGATGCCGGTCCGCGCGATCGTGCGACGTGATCGCGCGACCCGCCCGCGACCGGAGCGTCGAGATCGACGATCGTGCGCTCGCGCTCCTCATGCGTGAGTGCGACGGATACCCGTTCTTTCTCCAAGAGTACGGCTCCGCGGCGTGGACGACGGTGCGCGATGGCCGGATCTCATACGACGGCGCGCGCGAGATCGTCCCGGGAGTACGACGTCTGCTCGACGAGAGTCTCTATCAATCGCCGTTCGAAAGCCTGACCGAACCGGAGCTCGGCTACGCCTTCGCCCTCGCGCGTCTCGGCGTCGGGCCGCACCGGGTGAGCGAGGTCGCAAAAGCCCTCGGCCAACGTGTCGAACGCATCAATTGGATCAGAAACCAATTGATCAAAAAAGAGATCGTCTACGTCCCCGTCACGGGTCTGGTCGAGTTTCGCTTGCCGCTCGCCGAACGGTATCTCGAGCGCAATGCGACGATGCTCGAGCGCCGCTTCGGAGTTCCACCGACCGCCTAACCACGAAAGGCTATGCGAGGCTCGGCGGCGCCTCGCTTTCGTGACGTTCGCGCCAGAGGAAGAGCCAGAACGCGAGGCCCGCGTCCTCGCCGTACGTCTTGCGGAAACGGCGTTCGATGACGTCGTCCGCGACGTGCTTCCGGCGGACGAGGCGCGCGTAGGTCGGGCGCGTCCACGAATCGAGCACGAGCCGCGAACGCCGGCCGAAGAGCATCATCGTGTGCGCGGCGGCGTAGGGCCCGAAGCCCGGCAGCGCGCGGAGGCGGGCGTCGAGCTCCGCGTCCGGCAGCGCCTCGGGCGGAGCGTCGCGCAGCGCCTCGAGATCGAGCGCACCATTCGCGACCTCGCGCGCGATTGCGCGCAAGAACGGCGCGCGATACCCCAATCTTGCCACGTCGCGCAGGACGCGATCGTCACACTCCGCGATCGCGGGCGCGCCGGGAAACGCCCGCCGGCCGGGCGCCCCTCGCGCGGGCGTGCCGAGTTCCGCGACGAGCGCCGCGATCATCCGCGTCGTGCCGCCCCAGGTGCAGTTCGTCGTGCAGAGCGTGCGCGCGACGTCTTCGAAGGCGCTCGGCGACCGGAGCATCCGGCCGACGCCGCGGGCGGTCCACGCGAGCTTCGGATCGCGCGCCGCACGCGCGTGGAAGGCCGACAGGTCGAGGTCGAGCGCGAGCATGGCACGGACTTGCCTGATGACGGCGTCGCGCGACCCGGACGCGAGACGCGGGCCCGCGATGTCGATCGCGAGGCGCCCGGCGGTCTCGCAGGTCAACCGCACGAACCGGCCTTCGTCCGCGCCGAGATCGAGCGTCGTTTCGAGCGCGCAGGGCGCGCCCGCGAGGTCGAGCCGGTTCGGTGCGAGCCAGCCGAGGCCGTGCGAGGCGATCGTCGCGCGAAAGTCGACCGCCTCGCCGCCCGCGCCGGCGAGGGCGAGTTCGAGTCGCCTCACGGCGAGAGGCGGGCGATCGTCCAGCGGCCGTGCGCGCCGCGTTCGTAGAGCAGGCGGTCGTGGACGCGGTTCTTGCGCCCTTGCCAGAACTCGAAGGCGCGCGGCACGACGCGAAAGCCGCCCCAGAACGGCGGCCGGTCGACATCGCGGTCGCAGAAGCGCTCCTCCGTCTCGGCGATCTGCCGCTCGACCGTCGCGCGGTCGGGGATCGTCGCACTCTGCGCCGAGGCCCAGGCGCCGATCCGGTGGCCGCGCGGACGCTTCGCGAAATAGGCGTCGCTCTCGGCGGCATCGAGCCGCACGACCTCGCCGTCGATCCGGATCTGCTTCTCGAGCGCGCCCCACCAGAAGACGACCGACGCGTGACCGGTCGCCGCGATCTCACGGCCTTTGCGGCTCTCGTAGTTCGTGAAGAACACGACGCCGCGCTCGTCGAAGCCGCGCAGCAGCACGACGCGCGCCGAGGGCCGGCCGTCCGCCGCGACCGTCGCGACCGTCATCGCATTCGGTTCGATCGTGCGCTCGTCCGCGACCGCCGCGTCGAGCCACGAGCGGAACGGGACGAACGGATCGGGATCCGCGTCGCTCTCGTTCAAGACCGACCGTTCGTAGGACGTGCGGGCTCCCGCGATGCGTTCTTCGAGACTCATACGTTCGGCTTCGACGGCGCGACGCGCCGGTCCATCGCGTCGTCGCCTCCGCTCCGCCGTTCAGACGGCTTCGGGCAAGATCCGATCAACGAACGATTCCAGCACCTGCAGGACGTCGATCGACGTGTTCGTCGCCGCGTGCGCGACGAAACTCGCGGCCAGCCGATTCGTGCGCCGCACGATGTACGCGAGGATCAGTCCGCCGGCAAAGTAGATCGGTGCCGAGGCGATCGAGCCGTGCAGGTACGAGAAGATCGCCGCGCTCGCATACGTCCCCGTACGGTATCCGAAGCGCCTCGAGAGCGGACCGAAGACGACGCCGCGGAGGCTGAGCTCTTCTTCGAACGGCGCGAAGAGGCTCGAGGTCACGAGGAAGAGCAGCCGCGGCCCGACCGCGGCGGCGTGCGGCGGCACCGCGGGCCGGAGCGACGGCAGCGCGCCGAGTCCGGCGAGATCTTCGAAGTGTTCGACCGACTGGTTCGCCGCGAGATAGCCGACGAAGGCGAGCAGTCCGAGCGCGAGATCGCCGCTCTTGAACGAAAAGATCGTCGTCGCTCGGAGCGGGATGCCACCGATGAAGCGCACCGCGAGAACGAGCACGACGATCCAGATCCCGCGCGCGCAGACGTCCTCGGCCGACGCCGCCCACGTGAGGCCATCCTCGGGACGCAGGTGCGCGAAGGCCGGAACGTACCGGTCGAGCAGGCTCCCCGACCCGTACTGCGTCGCGATGACGATTGCGAAGATGAGACCGGCGCGCGGCAACGTCAAGCCCGCGAGGGGCAGCTCCGCCGGGTCGTCCCCTCGTTGCCGGTCGACGCGCCATCTCACGGCGGCGGGCTCACTCGCGCGAGCGGCGCCGCTCCAGGAGGTGCGCGACGACCGGTCCGGCGACCGCCGTCGCGAGGCCGATCGTCGCGACCCAGATCGCGACCGGAACGTCGTGGAGCGCCGAACCGACATGCGCCACGACCCCGGGCGCGGGCGTCGGCGTCGCGTCCGCGTGGCGGCCGAAGCCGAAGAGGGCGAGGAGCACCGTCACGGGCGGCGCCCCCGCCGCTCAAAAGAGACGGCCGGCACCGAGCCCGCCGAGCAGCGCGCCGAGCAGCAGGCCGCCGCCGACGAGCGCGCTCGGAAGGCTCATGTCGACCCGCTGCTCCTTCCAGATCGTCGCCTTCGCGAGCGCTTCGAAATCCGCGATCAGCGACGCCGCATCGGTCGCTCCGACGTAGCGGCCGTGGCCGTCCTCCGCGATCTCGCGTAGGGCGTCCTGATCGATCGATGCCAGTTCGTTCGTGCCGGGGATGATCTCGCCGCTGCCGTTCGTACCGACGCCGATCGTCTCGATGCCGATGCCGAGCTGACCGACCTTCTTTGCGACGTCGAGCGGATCGAGACCGCGGTTGTTGATGCCGTCCGTCAGCAGGACGATCGCGCGGCGACCCGCCGGCGGCAACGACTGCGCGGCGAGCGCGAGGCAATCGCCCATCGCGGTCGCGCCGTCCGGCTGCGGGATGCGCTCGATCCCGCCGAGGACGGCGTCGAGATCGGCCGTCGGCGGCACGATGACTTGCGCCGAGTACGAGAACGTCGCGATACCGACGCGCGTGCCGTGCGGGACGGCGGCGACGAACGCTCGGGCCGCCGCGCGAACGGCCTCTGAGCGCGTCGGTGAGATGTCCTCGGCGCGCATCGAACCGGAGGTATCGAGGCAGAGCATGACGGTTCCGTCCGCGACCGGGACGCGCGTGAGCAGATGCGGCCGCGCGAGGGCGACGCCGAGGGCGAAGACGCCGACGACGAGGGCACTGAAGAGCGCGGCGATCGGCCAGCGCGGCGACCGGAGGGCGCGCGCGGCGAACGCCACGCTCGAGTAGGTCAGCGCCTGCGCGGACGTGCGCCGGTCGAGGAGACGGAAAAACCATCCGGCCGCGGCCGCCGCGAGGACGGCGAGCACGAGCACATACGGATGGTCGAAGTGCATCGGCTAGCGTGCGCCGACGACGGCCCGGAGGTTCGGCGGCACGGCCGCGCGGTCACCCGAAAAGACCGGCTTCAGCACGTCGACGCCCGCCGCCGTGAGCGCGGCCCGGCCGGGCTCGCCGAGCAGCCACGTGACGAACGTCTGCGCGCCCGCCGGATCGGCGCCGCCGGCCGGGAGCGCGACCGCGTACGTCGCGGGCGAGCCCGTGTGCGTCACCTCACCGATCGTCAGCGACGCCTTCGCGTAGGTCGCAGCCTCGGCGGGGTCGCCGAGGTTCGCGGTCTTCGGCAGCTCGATCTTCGGCAGCCCGCGGGCGACGCTCTCGGTCGCGTACAAGAAGGCGAGATCGACGTCGCCCGTTTCGAGACGCGTGAGCAGCGTCTCCTCGGGCAAGATCTGCGAGGGGTTGCGCGGATCGCCGAGCACGCGCGCGGCGAAGCCGCTCGGCAACGTGCCGTCGAGTTCGAGCAGGCGCATGGCAAGAATGCTGCGATAGCCCTTCGGATCGAGCGTCGGGTCCGTACGGCCGATACGGAGGTTGCTCGCGGTGAACGCCGCCGTCAGCGGCGCCTTGCCGCGCGCGACGTCGGCGAAGAGTTTCGCGAACGGCGACGAGCGCGCGTAGCCGAGCACGAGCCGGGTCGCGGCGAACGTCGCGTACCACGTCACGACGTTTTTGCGGGCGCTCGGCCCGAGACCGTCGAGCACCTTCGTATCCGCGCTGATGAAGACATCGGCCGGGCGCAGACCGCTCTCGATCTCGCGGGCGAGCGCGAGGCTGCCCTTGCCTTCGCCGAGGAAGCGCAGGCCGACGCTCGCGACGCCGCTCGCGACGCGGTGCTCCATCACGTCGACGAGCGAACCCGCATAGAGCACCGTCACGGGTGCGAGATCCGGCCGCGGGTTCGGTGTCGGCACGTCGGCGGTGCTCTGCGCGAACGCACGGACGGCGGGCGCTGCGGCGAGCGTCGCTGCAACCGACGAGGCGACGAACAGACGACGTTTCATCACGGCGCGAGCGCCTTCGGGCGACTCACGTCGAATGCCTGGGAGAGCGCCTCGACGCCGCCGCGTTCGTCGAGCACGCCGACGCGCGCGCCGAGACCGTGCAACGTCGCGAGCATCGCGGCTTCGCGCGCCGCCGATGCGATGCGATAGCGCTCGCGTCCGGAGCGCGTGACGAAGAGCCGCGTCGCAACGCCGGTCTCCGCATCGCGCAGCCGCACGAAACCGCGCAGCGGCAGCCCGTCGATCCAAGGGTCGCGCGCGACGAGCGTCGTCAGATCGAAACGCGCCGCGCAGGCGCGTAGCAACGTCTCATCACGCGCGAGATCGAGGAAATCGGAGACGACGACGAGATGCGTACCGCGGCCGAGCGCCGCGTGCGCGACGGCGAGCGTGCGATCGAGCCGCGCCTCCGGTGCCTCGCGGGCGGCCGCGGCGATGCGCGCGCCGCGTGGCCCGCGCAGCATCAGCACGCGCCCGGGCATGCCGACGCGCACGCAGCGGTCGCTGTCGATCGCGACGCCGAACCACGCGGCGGCCGCCTCCTGCGCGAGGCTCTCGAGCGTGCGCGCGCGGCCGACGCGCATCGAGGCGCTCGTATCGACGGCGGTCGCGAGCACGAGCGCCCGGTCCTCGAAGACGACGCGGCTCTGCAGCACGCCGGCCCGCGCGGTCGCGGCCCAGTCGATGCGGCGCGGATCGTCGCCTTCCACATAGGCGCGGAGCTCGGCGAATTCGTAGCCGTCGGAGCGCACGGGGACGGGCGCGCCCTCGCCGCGCATGCCCGCGCGGCGCTTCCCGCGCAACAGCGCGCGGCGCAGCCGGATCGCGAACGGGTCGGCGCTCACGGCGCGCTGACGAGCGACTGCGTCGAGACGGCTTCGCGCACGGGCTCTTCGACGACGAGCCGCCGGCCGGGCGCGTATTCGAGCGTCAGGATCGCGAGGTCGTCCGCGACCGTCCGGCTCCTCCGGCGCAGACGCACGGCGATGCGTTCGGCCATCGCGCTGCCGTCGGCAGCGACCTCGCCGAGCCAGAGGGCGACACCCTCTGCGCCGAGCATCGTGCCGCGACGGTCGCGCGACTCCGTCAGACCGTCCGTCGCAAGGGCGATGAGATCGCCGCGCGCGAGCACGAGCTCGCCCGTGCCGTAGACGGTGTCGGCGAAGATCCCGACGACGGGCCCGGTCGGCGCGAGCGTCGTGACGACGCCCGCGCACTTTGCGAAGGCGGGCTCGTGCCCGGCCGAGGCGTAGCGCACGTGGCCCGTCGTCGTATCGATGACGCCGAGGAATGCGACGACGAAGTTCTCCGGGTTCTCGGCCGCCCGTTCGTAGAGCGTCGCGAAGCGCGAGAGCACGACGCCCGGATCCGTCGTCTCGCTGAAGAGCGTGCGGATCGCGTACTTGATGAAGACGGTGTCGACGGCTGCATCGAGGCCTTTGCCGCTGACGTCCGCGATCAAGAACATGCCATAGCGACCGTCGAAGGTGAAGACGTCGTGCACGTCCCCGCCGACGTTCGAGCCGCGGGTCGCGGAGAGCAGCACGGAGCCCGCGCGGACGTTCGGCAGCGTGCGGCGCCGCGCGAGGAAGGCGCGCTGCAATCCTTCGACGAGCGTCCGGCCCTCCTCCACGCGGCGGCGGAGTCGCGCCTGGGCGATCGTGAAGGCGAGCGCGACGGCACCGAATAGCAGGTTCGCAATGTCGCGCGTGCGCTCGTTATACGACGAGGTCTCGTCGAAGCGCGCGCGACCGAGCGTGTCGAGCTGGCCGAGGGCGATCTCGAGTTCGGCGAAATCGAGCCGGCTCTCGTCGAGTACGAACGACGGCGCCCGTTCGTCCGCGCTCGTCGCGAGGGCGTCGATTCGTTCGAGGTCGCCGGCTAGCAGTTTCGCATACATCGCGCGACGGTCGTCCGGGGCCGAGGGGTCGCGCATCTGATATTGCAAGATTCGCCATCGCGCTCGGCCGAGACGACCGCTTCCTGATACGCGAAGGCGCTCCGGATATCGCGTGCGGCATAATACGACAGGTAGGTTGCGAGGACGAAGACGGAGCCGAGCAGGACGATGAGGGCGGGCACGAGCACCCGATCCCACAGCCGGCGCGTGTCGCGCCTCACGAGCGTGCGGATCGCGCAACCCCCAGGCCCGGGCGGACAAGCCGAAGCCACGCGGAGATCGAAGGCGTTTCCTCAAACGAGGTCGACAACACGAAGATTTCCTTCGTCCACGTACGGATGACGCTCTGGGGGGCAGATGTGATCGAATCGCGGCATATTCAGGTCGATGTCGGCGGGAAGCCGATGCCATGCTATCTTTCACGACCGGCGGGCGCCGGGACCTACCCAGCCGTCATCGTCCTCGAAGGCGTCTACGGATTCGACGAGGAGCTGACGCGGCTCACGGATCTCGTGGCGAGCTTCGGCTTCGTCGGACTCGCCATCAATTATTTCCACCGGGACGCACCGGACCTCAAAGAGCCGTTCACGCCGGAAGGCCGCGCGCGCGGCGAAGCCGCGACGAAGACGGTCACGAAAGCCGGCGCGCATGCGGACGTCGCAGCCGCGCGCGACTGGCTGAACGAGCAGCCGTTCGTGACGAACGGCCGCATCGCGACGTGGGGCTTCGGATTCGGGGGCACGATGGCGTTCACGACCGCGACGCTCCCCGGTCTCAACGCCGCCGTCGTCTTCTACGGCCAGAGCATCGCCTCGTCGCTGCCGAGCGGCGAGCCGGCGCCGATCTGGGACGCGCGCGAGATCCGCGCGCCGCTGCTGCTCATCTTCGGCGGCAAGGACGAGATGATCGGACAGCGCGACATCGGCAAGATCACGGAGACGCTCACGGCCGACAACAAACGCTTCGACGTCCAGATCTATCCGAACGTCGGCCACTCGTTCTTCCGCGCGACCGGCACCGGTGGCGCGGCGCGCGAGTCCGCCGACGCGTGGGACCGCGTTCAGGCCTTTCTGCGGCGCAACCTGATCACCTGAGGCGAATGCTGCGATCAGCGGCGGCGCAGCGTCGCGGTCGTGATGCCGAGCTCGGCGCACGCGCGCCGGAGATCGTCGCGCGAATGCACCTCGAAGGCCTCGAAGATCTTGCGCGTATGATTGATTACGGTGAACGCGCTCCGATCGAGGTCGGCCGCGATCGCTTTCGCACTCTCTCCGACGAGGAGACGGGCGAGGACTTCGCGCGCCTTCGGACCGAGGGCATCGGCAGGGCTCGACTCGGAACGTAGCCACGCGTGCGGCGCTCGCACGAGCGCCGCTTCGAGTTCTTCCCGGTACGCTTCATCGCGAGTGAGCCGTAGCAGATCCGAAGCAACGAGCGCGATGCGAAAGCTCGACTCGAGCGACCGGTAACGCTCGAGCGCGTCGCGGTATCCTTCGATCGCGCGTTGCCGCTCGCCGGTCGCTTCGTCGACCCGCGCGCGCGCGAACGCGGCGAAGGCATCGCCGCGTGCGTCGCGGCCGGGCGCGGGGCCGCGCTTCGCACGCAGCGATTGCGCGAGCGCGAGCGCGTGCTTCGCCTCGGACGGCATCTCGCGCGCACCCTCGGCGGCGAAGGCCGCGAGGGCGACGCGCTCTTCATCCGTCGCCTCACCCCGGCGCTCGGCGCGCAGCGCCTTCCACGCCCGCCGCAGCTGGAGCCGAAAGGCCTGCTCGTCGCCGATGAGATTGCTCGCGACCGCGGCGTCGATCTCGCTCGTGACGACGAGCGTGGGGGTCGGCGCGATGAGCGTTGCTTCGCGGGCGTCGATCCACGCACGTTCCGCATCGCCTTCGAGGAGCGCGATGGAGCGCAACTGTGAGAGCGCGAGGTAGCGGAGCGTCGCGATCGACGGCGTCCAGCGAAGGGCTTCGTACGCCCGCCGGCCGCGCCGGCCGAGCCGGACGTCCGCCGTGTCGACCGCGAGCAACAAGGTCGCGACGATGGTACTCGCCTGGGTCGCGACCTCGATCGCACCGTCGGCTCCGGCGGCGAGCGAGGCCTCGAAGCGTTTGCCGGCTTGCCGGAAACGCCGCCGGCGAGCCTCGACGCGACCGAGGAGCGTGAGGATCGCGGGATGCGGTTTCGCGAGGGACGCGTACCGCTCGAGCAGAGGAACGGCGAGGTCGTTCTCGCGGCGATGCCACGCGTCGTCGGCGAGGAGCGCGGCGGCGCTCGCGTTCTCGTCGCTCGCATCGCCGAGTGCGAGTCGCACGGTCTCGAAGAGGTGCTCCGCGACCGGGGCGCGGCCGAGTTTGCGCGCGGCCGTCGCGGCGAGCGCGGTTGCCAGCAGTCGATCCGCGGCGCCCGAGAGATCGCGCGCCGCGATCGTCGCCGCGCGAAAGCCCGCGTCCGCATCGCCGCGATGCCGCGCGATTCGCGCGCGCAGTAACTCGACACAGGCCTGATCCGACGTCGAGTCGGAGCGCTCGAAGCGCAGCAAGGTCTCCGCGATCTCGAACTCTGCGTCTCCATACGCTTTGCGCGCCGCCTCGTAGGCGCTTTCGCTCTCGACTTTCGCGGTCCGCTGTGCTCGGAGTCGTAGCGGCGCGATGTCGCCGCTCACCGCGACAGACCGAGCCGGCGGCAGCGTACGCGTCGTTCCCGAAATCCACTCGTCATGAGTCTCCGGATTTAGCTACAGCGACGCAGGGCCTTCCGCCCCGGGAGTCTTCGTGACGCCGATGTTCCGCGAATCGCTCGTACGATCGACGCACCGTGTTCGCCGAGTTGCGTCGGACGGCGACAAGAAAGTAATCATCGCACGCCACCGGGCTCGGTTCCGTGCGATGATGTGGGTATCCGGTGATGTCGAACGCCTGTTTCGACCGCTTAGGAGAACGCAATGGCCGAGAAGATCTGGTTCATCACGGGAACGTCGCGCGGCTTCGGCCGCATCTGGGCCGAGGCGGCGCTGCAGCGCGGTGACCGGGTCGCCGCAACGGCGCGCAAGACGGACGATCTCGCGGGACTCGTCCGCACGTACGGCGATGCGGTGCTGCCGCTCTCGCTCGACGTCACCGACCGCAGAGCCGTCTTTGCCGCGGTAGAGGCCGCGCGCGAGCGTTTCGGACGGATCGACGTCGCGATCAGCAACGCCGGCTACGGCGCCTTCGGGGCGATCGAAGAGATGTCCGAGGCCGGCGCGCGCGAGCAGATCGAGACGAATCTCTTCGGGTCGCTCTGGGTGATCCAGGCGGCGCTCCCGATCATGCGCGCGCAGAAGAGCGGCCATCTGATCTCGGTCTCGAGCATCGGCGGCGTCGCCGCGTTCACGAATATCGGACTTTACCACGCCTCGAAGTGGGGACTCGAGGGCCTGAACGAATCGCTCGCGCAAGAAGTAGCCCCCTTCGGCATCGCGGTCACGCTCGTCGAGCCCGGCGCGTATTCCACCGATTGGAGCGGCGACTCCGCGAAGCACGCGGACGAACTGCCCGCGTATGCGGAGATGCACGAAGCCGCGAAGAAGCGTTCGCAAGGGACCCAACGCGGCAAGCCCGAGGCCACGGCACCGGCGATGCTCGCACTGGTCGACGCGGACAAACCGCCGCTGCGGCTCTTTCTCGGCACCTCCGGCCTGCCGCTCGCGCGCAAAAACTTCGAGCAACGACTGGCCACGTGGGAGGCATGGCAAGAGGTTTCGAACGCCGCGCAAGGCTGAGTCCGCGTCACAACCCGCGAATTCGCGCGCATGCGCGAGCCGATCGTCCCACAGTTGGAAGGCGACGAGTACCTCCTCTGGGAGGCTCGGCAGTCCGAGCGTCATGAGTTGCACCATGGTTTCGTCGTCGCGTTCTCGGGCGGGACGCGGGCGCACGGGACGATCGCGCTCAATCTGCAGATCGTGCTGCGACGAGTCTTTCCGTCCCCGTGCGAAACGTTCGGCTCCGATGTGAAGATCGAGATTTCGGCGTCGACCTTCCTGTATCCGGATGCCAGCGTCTCATGCGAACCGGCGGACGACGATGCATCGTCGATTCGCTCGCCGCTCTTCGTCGCCGAGATTCTCTCCAAGAGCACGCGCTCATACGATCTCGTCGAAAAACGGGCCTTCTATCGAAGTCTCCCGTCGCTGCGGACGTACCTGATCGTCCACACGGAGGTGCGGTGTGTCGATGTCGATACGATCGTGAGCGGTGTATGGCAGACCCACCGCTGCGCGGAGGAGACGGTCGCACTCGGATCGTCGCTCGTCACGTTCGACGAGATCTACGCGCAGACGTCCGTCCGGTGATACGCAGCGCGGCTCCGGCTGAGGTTACGCCTCGAACGTCGACGAGTCGATGACACGCATCGCGAATGCGAGCACGGTATGCGCGAGATCGATCGCCGATCGGGCGTCGCTCGCCGTGTAGATCCGGCTCGGTTCGATCCCGCCGAGTGCATCGGGATAGCGCGTCGGCGCGTAATACCGTTCGAGGGTGCGGGCGGCATCGCGGACGGCACCGTCGATCGCCGTGCCGTTCGCGGCCAGCTCGTCCAGCAAGAAATTGATGACGTGCGTGCGCTGAGCGTCGTCGATCGCAGCGACGCACGCCGCTTTCACGGCCTTCTCGGCCGCTTGTTGTGCGTGAAAGGCCGCCGAACTCGGCGACTCATCGGTGAGAAGCGTCGCCACGCGCAGATCCTCGCGTGCGGTTGCGAGCCATGCGGCGGCGAGCAGGTGTCTATTCTGCTGCATCGAGCCGTCGCGCCATCCGCACGATCGTCTGACCGAAACTGGTGAACGGGAGGACGTGCTCGTACTCCTCCGGCGTCACGACGATCAGGTCGAGACCGACCGAAACGTCGAATGCGAGCCGGATCGCAAGGTCACGGTCTGCGCGTCGCAGAGCCGTCTCGCGGACGACCAGCGCATCGAGGTCGCTGTGCAGCCGGACCGTTTCCGTCGCATAGGATCCGAACGCGTAGACCGCGCGGACGTCGCCGAGCGACGCGCAGATTTCGACCAGACGTCGCGCGGCGCGGTCCAAGAGCAGCCTCCGGTCGCGCAGGCGCTCCGCATAGGGGGCGCGGACGACGGGCTCGCCGCTCAAGCGAAGATGGCCTCGATCGACAGCGTGAGATCGTTTGCGACTCGAACCTCACTACTCACAAAGGTTTGCGGACCGGCATCCGGCCGGTAGACCGTCACGGCCCGGCGCGGCCGGTCGACGACGATGTACGCTTCGAGCGTCGCGATCGCGAGATACGCACTTACCTTGCGGCCCGTGTCGACGCGCGCCGTCGACGGCGACGACACTTCGAGGACGAACCGGGGCTCGGCGATCGCCGCCTTCGTGCGGTCGGCGTCGCTGCACGAGACGGCGACGTCCGGTACGTTCGCGTTGAGGCGATCGACGACCGCGCCCGCGCCCACGTAGACGCGGCACGGCGGCTTCAACTGCGCCTGGAGGAGTCCGACGAGATTCGCGCAGACCGCCGCGTGATCGTTGTCGGGCGCGGCGAATCCGGCCGGCGTCACGTAATCCGGATGTGGCGTGATATGGCCATCGACGAGCTCGTAGCGCCCATCGACCAGGCGTTGCCAAGCGAAGAAATCGTCGACGGTGAGGCGAGTGACGTCGTGCATGCCGGCGTCTCCGAAGGAAGGGAGATGCTTCCTTCGACGCGAGCCTTTCGATTGCCCACGTCGGAGCTACCCTCCGCCGGATCCGACCGCGTCCCGGAATACGAGGACGGCGTCGCGATGTGGTCGGATCCGACCGTCACGGCGTTTGGTAGCAATCGGCTACTCGGTCTTCGAGCACGCAGCGTTCGACGGCCGGACGGCGCTGTTCTCGGAACGCGAACGACGAGGCGAAGCTCTGGCGCGGACGGAATGACGCTCCTCATGGCGATCGAGTTACATCTTCCGGAGAGGACGCTGTCGGAGCAGATGCTCGAAGCGCTGTCGCGCGCGAATCCGGCCTACCGATTCGAGCGCTCCGTCGAAGGGAAGCTCGTCGTGGCACCGACCGGTCTGTTCGCCTCGGCCGGTGAGGGAGAGCTGTTCGCGCAAGTGCTCGCCTATGCGAAACGCACGGCCCTCGGGCGGGCATTTCCGGCGACCGGCGGCTTCACGTTGCCGGACACGTCGATCGTCGCACCCGATGCGACGTTCGTCTCGAACGAACGGCTCGCCGCATTGACGTTCGACAATCGGCAGTTCGCTTACGTCGAACTCGCGCCCGACGTGGTCTTCGAATTGCTCTCGCCCAGCGACCGGCGCTCGGAGCTCGAAGCCAAGATGCGTCGCTATCTCTCGAACGGCGTTCGCGTCGCGGTACTGATCACGGACGACGGCGCCGTGACGCTCTTCCGAAGCGGTGAGACGCCGAGCGAGCATCGCGACGGGAGCGTCACGGTCGGAGCGGAGATGCCCGGCTTCACCCTCGATACCGGCGCGATCGCCGCCGCCCTGCGTTAGCCCGGTCGCGCCAGCGAAGCGACGAGCCGCTCGCGTTCGGCTCGGCTCGCGGCTGCCGCGGCGCGCACGCGTTCGAGGATCGCCGGCGGTGCCGTCGCCGGCGAGCCGGCGTCGAACGGCGGCACCGGCGCATACTCGAGGCCGAGCTGAATCGCCTCTGCGGCGGAGCGTCCGGCGATCTCGGCCACGAGCGTCAGCGCAACATCGATGCCGGCCGTCACGCCGCCGCCGGTAAACACGTTGCCGTCGCGGACGACGCGTTCCGCGACCGGCTCGGCACCGAATGCGGCGAGGAGATCGAGCGAGTTCCAATGCGTCGTCGCGCGTCGACCGCGCAGAAGGCCGGCCGCGCCGAGAACGAGGGCACCCGTGCAGACGGAGATGACGTACCGGGCGCGCGCGGCCTCCCGGCGGACGAACGCGAGCGCCCGCTCGTCACGCAGCAACGCGTTCACGCCGATGCCGCCCGGCACGCAGATGACGTCGAGCGGCGGTGAGGTCTCGAACGTCGACGTCGGCGCGAGCATCAGGCCCGTCGCGCTCCGCACCGGCCGATCATCGGCCGCGACGAGGTGAACGACCGCGCCCGGCAGGCTTGCGAAGACCTCGTAGGGACCCGTGAGATCGAGCTGCTGGACCTCCGGAAACGTCAGGAAGCCGATCGTGACCGTCATGGCTACCCGGCCTGGCCCGTGAGCGTGAGAAACGCGTCCCAGACGCCGAGCGAGACGACGACGAGCGAGATCGCGCCGACGATCAGGTTGCCGGGTAGCGAATTCACACGGTCGCCGAGGATGCGTTTGTCATTCGCCATGATGACGAGAAAGCCGAGAACGATCGGCAGCACGAAGGCGTTGAACGCCTCGACATACAGCGTCGTCTTCACGAGCGGCAGGTGCGGAATCAGCACGATGCCGGCGGCGAGCAGCACGCAGCCCGCATAGAGTCCATAGAAACGCTTCGCCTCGTGGTACCGGTGATTGAGGCTGCACGGCCAGTTGAAGGCCTCGCCGAAGGCCCACGACGTCGCAAGCGTGACGACGAAGGCGCCGAGCATCGCGGCACCGATCAGCCCGGCGCCGAACGCGATGCCGGCGAAGCGACCCGCGAGGGGCACGAGCGCGAGGGCCGCCTGCGCCGCGTTGTCGATCGAGATATGGTGGACGAAGAGCGTCGCTGCCGTCGTGACGACGATCGCGATCATGATGATCTGCGTCGCGACGGCGCCGATCGCCGTGTCGATGCGGGCGAAGTTGAGCTGTGGAAGCTTCAGTCCCTTATCGACCGTCGCGCTCTGCTGGTAAAAGATCATCCATGGCATGATGACGGCGCCGATGTTGCTCGCGATGAGGAGCAGGTAGTCGCGATTTCCGAGCGGCTGCGAGCCGAAGATGCCTTGGCGAATGATCTCCGCCGGCGCCGGATGGGCGGCGATCGCCGCCGGGATGAACAGCAGTTCGAGGAGGCAGAGACCGAGCGCGACGATCTCGGCGCGGCGGTAGGCGCCGACGAGCGAGACGGCGATCAGCGTCGCGGCAGCCGCAAGGACGAGCAGCGTCGGGTCGACACCGAAGATCATCGCGGCGCCCGAGATGCCGATGAACTCGGTCACGAGCGCGGCGACGTTCGTCACGAGCATCGTTCCGAGCGAGAGCCACGTCCAGCCGAGCCCGTAGTGCTCGCGGATGAGCTGTGCGTGGCCCTTCCCCGTCGCCGTGCCGAGGCGCACGGTCATCTCTTGAATGACGAAGAGCGGCACGATCAGGAGCAGTTGCAGGAGCACGAGCTTCATGCCGTACTGCGCACCCGAGGCGGCCGCCGTCGTCACGCTGCCGGCCTCGGTGTCGGCGAACGCCACGATCAGGCCCGGGCCGAACGCGGCGGCGATCGTCTTCCAGCGGGGTCGGCGGCGGACGAGCGGCGAGGGCTTCGGTCCTCGGACGATATCGATACGGGCACTTCTCCGGAGATCGGCGCCGTGCGCGACCGATCGAAACGGTTCCGTTCGGCCCCGAGGCTCGGGTGTCCTCAACACCCGGGCGCCTAGTCGTTGTCGGGCGCCGTCGGTTCCGGTGCGTGGCGGAAGGAGCCCGGGCTCCGGGTGACGCCGAGCGGCACGTACGGCTGCGGCGACTGGGCGAAATCGAAGGTGTCGGAAAGATCGTCGGCGCGCGCGTCACTCGCGCCGAGCGGAGCGAGTCCGAAGGTCTCTTCGCCGAACTTCAAGATACTGCCGAACTCGTGCTGAACGTGCGAGACGTAGCCATGTTTTGCGTACGGAGAGACGACGAGCAGCGGCACGCGGAAGCCGAGACCCATCGCGTCGATCTGCGGCGGTGCGACATGATCGTACCAGCCGCCCCAATCGTCCCACGTGATGAAGATCGCCGTCGAATTCCACTGCGGGCTCTGCCCGATCGCGTTCACGACCGAGGCGACCCACTGCGGACCCGAGGTCGAATTCGAGCCGGCATGATCGGAGTTGGTGAACGACGGCACGACCCACGTGATCGCCCCGAGCGAACCGCCCGGCACGTCCGTGAGGATGTTCGTCTCGGGCGAGATGACGTTCTTCGACCAATCGGCGCCGTACCGGATGTGCTTGATCGCGTCGTAGGCGGACCAGATATCACCACCCGAGCCGATCGCGGGCGAGTAGTATCGCCACGGCAGGTTCGCGCGGTCGAGTTCGTCGCCGAGCGTCTGGTAATCGAAGCATGGAAAGACGCCCGGAGCATCCGTGCCGGGCGTCGCGCCGAGCAGTGCGACGGTCGTCGTCGCACGGCTGTCGCAGCCCCAAGGGCCGCTATTCGGGTTTTCGTCGGGAATCTCGCTCGGCGTGACCTGCGAGCTGCCGGCGATCAGGTATTGATGGGCGACGAAACTCGGGCCCGTGTTCGATTGGAACATGCGATCGCCGATCGTATACTGCTTCGCGAGACTCCAGTACGGCTGCGTCTCGCTCTGCGGGACGTAGCTGTACGGCGCTAGAGGATTCGCTTTCGGTCCGCCGAGATCGAAGAAGAGCTGGCCGTTCGCGTACTGCCGGTACCAATTGACGTGGGAGTGATCGATATCGCCCGGTTCGGCGAACGACCGTGGCACGAGCGCGACCGACTGACCCGAACTTGTCGTACCGGCCGCCGCGGTGTCGGCACCGGGATAGCCTTGGAACAGATCGTCGAAGGTACGATTCTCTTGGACGATGATGACGACGTGCTGGATCTTCGCGAGCGGGCCGGTCGTCGGCGTGGCGGTCGGCACCGGAGTCATCGTCCCGATCGGCGAGGGCGAGGGCGCGGGTGCGACGCTCGGCGCGGGCGTCTCCGTAGGCGGGGGCGCGCCCGAGCCGCCGCCGCTGCAGCCTGCGAGCAGCACCATCGAGCAAAGGACGGGCCGAAGACGGAAGGCCATAGTGGCACGAGCATAGCCCGGCGGCGTCGCTACGCAATGAGAGCGCGATGAGACTACGGGCGGCCGGCGAGTGCCGACCGTAGACCGACGTCGGCCAGATGCTCGAGCCGACGGGGAAGATACTCGTTCAAAACCATCGCGTGGTCGATTTTCGACCATTTCGTGGTTCTGCGATCGTTCGATCCGGGACGGCCCATCGTTCCGGCGAAACCAGCGCCATGCATCTTTCGCGCGCGCAGACGCATGGCGTCTGGGACCACTCGATCCGACCCGCGCTGCACGTCGCACCGGGCGACACGATCACGGTCGAACTCGAGAACGCCTCGGGCGGCCAGCTGACGGAGCGCTCGGACCTCGCGGCGCTCGGGGCGCTCGACTTCGCGCGGATCAATCCCGTGACGGGGCCGATCTTCGTCGAGGGGGCCCAGCCGGGTGACGCGCTCATCGTCGAGATCCTCGCGCTCGACGTCGATTCTTGGGGGTGGACGGCGAACATCCCGGGATTCGGTCTGCTTGCCGAGCGATTTCGCGAACCGGCGCTTCGCCATTCGCGGATTCGAGACGGCTCGATCGAGCTCTTCACCGGTATGACCATTCCCTGTCTCCCGATGATCGGCACGATCGGCGTCGCACCCGCGGAGCCCGGGGCGTTCTCCGTCGTCCCGCCGACCCGGAACGGCGGTAATATGGATATTCGCCATATCGGCGCCGGCGCGACGCTCTTTCTTCCGGTTGCGGTCGAGGGCGCGCTCCTCTCGCTCGGTGACGGCCATGCGGCGCAGGGCGACGGCGAGGTCTGCGGCACGGCGATCGAGACGACGGCCTCCGCGACGATCCGCGTCTCGCTCGAACGCGACCGTCGACTCGTGACGCCGGTGCTGCTGACGGATCCGCGCTCGCAACGCACCGGCCGGGCGCTCGCGACGACGGGCATCGGCCCGGACCTGCTGGCGGCCGCGCGCGCGGCAACCGAGGCGATGATCGTCGAGATCGTGCGCCGGACGGGCCTCGCGGAGATCGACGCGTATCTGCTCGCGAGCGTCGCCGGCGACCTCAAGATCAGCGAGGTCGTCGACGTTCCGAACTGGGTCGTGTCGCTCCACGTCGATGCTTCGGTGCTCGAGTGAACGGCGCGACTCGCCGATCGCTCGGCGGCGTACTCGCGTTCGCCGTTGCGTGCGGGCTCGCCACAACGGCCGCGCCCGCGCGTGCGGCGACGGACGCCGATCCGTGCGCGTCACTCTCGAATCTCGTCTCACGACCGACCGCCGCGACCGCGGCCTGCGCCGTGAAGCCGGGCGACGGTCTTCTCGAGACGGGCTCGACCGTGACGTCGACGGGCGGCGGCGGCGGGACGACCACGGCTCTGTTGCCGCAGGCGAATCTCCGGCTCGGCGTGGCTCCGCGGCTCGAGATCGATCTCGTCCCGCCGTCGTACGAGCGGCAATCCAGCTCACCGCCGGCGACGGGGACCTCGGATGCATTCGCCGGTTTCAAGTATCAGATCGGCGCGACGAGCAAGATGATCTACGGCGTGAACGTCCTCTCGACGCTCGATACCGGGTCGGTCGCCTTCAGCGCGAACGGCGACGGCGTGCTCGCGAACGTCAACGCGGCACTCTCGCTCTCGCCCGCGATCGGGCTCTTCGCGACGTTCGGCTACAACGCCCAGAGCGGCGGCACGCGGCCGAACCCCGAGCGATATCACGGCTTCGATCCGGCGCTCGGCGCGACCGTCGCGGTGCCGCTCGGCCTCACCGTCTTCGCAGAGGGTTTCGGCGCATCGTCGATCGCACCCGGAGGCCCCGGTCTCTACGGTTTCGACACGGGACTCCAGAAAGACATCGGACCGCGCGTGCAGCTCGACGTCAATCTCTTCGAATATCCACGCCTCCAAACCGGAGCGCACCAGTCATCGATCGGTTTCGGCGCCGCCTATCTCTTCGGCCGATGAGGAAAATCCATCATACGCTCGGCGAGGTCCCTTCGAGCGTGCCTTCGTTGTGCTGCCGCAAGGGGTGAGAAGTCGACCTGGTGCTTCTCGGCGCCGTCCACCGAGGGGGGACAGCGAGCGAATGGGAGACCGAACGCTTGACACCGTACCAAGGTACGACTGGTAACGTGGGAGCGCGATGATGGATGCCGTGACGAAGAACCGAGCGATCGGACAGTTGGCTACGGAATTGGAAATCGGCGTTGAAACGATTCGGTTCTATGAGCGACGCGGGTTGATTCGCCGACCCGATCGTTCTCCCGGTTGAGGATCGATAAACGATGCAGACGGATCGGAATCGCGTGCGGCGTCGGGCGCTTCTCCTCATCGACTTCCAACGTGATTTTCTCGACGACAGCGGTCGCATGCCCATCGCGCGTCACCAAGTCGGGCGAGTGATCTTCGAAGCCAACCGGTCGATCGAGGACGCCCGAACCGCACGACCGGCTCATGAATCTGCGACGACGCAATGCCTCGATCGCAGGATCGGCCGGCGCGGTGTGGGACCGTCGCATCGTTGTCGATGGCGCCGCATATTTTTCGAAGTCGCGTAGCGATGCTTTTTCGAACGCTCGACTCGCAGCCTATCTTGCCGACCAACGCGTCGACGAAGTCGTCCTAACCGGCGTGTTCGCAAGGGCGTGTGTGGCAGCCACTGCTCGCGGTGCGCTCTCCCGCGGAATGCGAGTGCGTTTGGTCGAGTCGGCCATTGGCGATAGCAGCGATCGCGTGAAGGAAAATGCGTTGCGAAAGCTAGGCAAACACCCGGGGGTGGTGATCGAATCGGCTCGAGAAGACGCCGTCTCCACAGTCCGTGCCGCTGCCCCTTACGGAGAAACGATCGTTCTCGGATCTCACGCTCGCGGGGTTCGTCGCATGGGAAGCGAGTCGGAACAAGCGGCACGAGTATCAAAGCGGCCGCGATTGCGCTCGCACTCGCCGGTATATAGCTTCGCGCGCTGCGAGATGGGCCATGTCGCGTCTCTGGTTCCGACGTTTCGATCGTGACGGCAACGAGCGGCCGTAATGCGGAGATCTACCGGGGCGCCGGCTACGACGTTACGTGAAGAGGAGCGATCGATGCACGAACTGATGGAGCGCGAAGCCGTCGTCGCGGGCGGCGCGGACTTTCCCGACACCCCGGTCTACGCCGCGTTGCCCGCCGGCGCGCGCCGCGGCGTCGTCGTGATCCACGAGACTCTCGGGCGGCAGCCCGAGATCGATCGCGTCGTACGCCGCTTCGCCGCCAACGGCTATGCGGCGGTCGAGCCGGATCTGTTTCGCGCGCCCTCTGCGATCGGGTGCGTGCGCAACACGCTGATCGGACTGCGGACGGGCGGCGGACCCGCGGTCGCGCAAGCGGCCGCGATTCGCACGTGGCTCTGCGAGCAGAGCGGCATCGCGGCCGAAAACGTCGGCATCATCGGTTTTTGCATCGGCGGCGGTTTCGCTCTCGCCGTCGGCCGCGGCTGGGGCGCGGTCTCGACAAATTATGGTGAGATTCCGACGAACCCGGACGTGTTGCGCGGCATGGGACCCACCATCGGTTGCTATGGCGGCCGCGACCGCATGGCCGGCAAGCGAGGCGTGGTGCTCGAATCGCGTCTGCGCGCGGTCGGCGTCGAGGTCGAGTCGCATACGTTCCCGGACGTCGGCCACGCGTTTCTCACCGACGGCGCGCATCCGATCATGCAAGCGCTGACGCGCCCGCTGCTGCAGATCGACTATCATCCCGAGACCGCGGAAGAGGGCTGGCGGCGCATCATGGCGTTTTTCGACACGCATCTGGGCCCGACTGCGGGATCGTGATCGCGGTCGAATTCGACCGCTACGGAAGTTCGGCCGAACTCGTCGTCCGCGAGGTCGCCGAGCCGGAAGAGCCCGGCGCCGGATGCCTGCGCATCCGCGTCATCGCGACGAGCGTCAATCCGAAGGACACGTTCGTGCGGAAGGGCCGATTCGCCGGAGCGATGAGCGAGACGTTTCCAAAGCGCGTCGGCTACGACTGGGCGGGCACGGTCGAGGCCCTCGGAGCCGGCGTGACGGGCTTCGCTGCCGGTGACAAAGCCTTCGGAATGGTGAACGGCTGGGAGGGCGGCACGTGCGCCGCTCGCATCGACGTTCGAGCGGACGAGGCCGCGCGACTCGCGAGAACGTCCGACCTGATCGAAGCCGCGGCCCTGCCGCTCGCGGCGCAGACGGCCCTCCAGGCGTTGCACGATGCCGGCCGTCTCGAGCGAGGTGGACGCGTTCTTGTCAACGGCGCTTCAGGCGGCGTCGGACTGTTCGCAATCGCGATCGCACGGGCCGCGGGGGCGAACGTGGTCGCCGTCGCGAGCCGCGAGAACGCGGAGCTGTGCCTCGCGGCAGGTGCCGAGGCATTCGTCGATTACGGCGACGACCCCGACTTCGCCGGGCATGGCCACTTCGACGTGGTGTTCGACGTCTTCGGGAATCTCAAGTACGAGCGTCTCTGCGAACGGCTCGCGGAACGCGGGACCTTCCTCTCGACGGTTCCGAGCGCCGCAACGTTTGATGCAGTCGCCTCGACGCCGGGCGATGTCGGTCGACGGGCGCGGCTCGTCGCGGTCCGCTCGCGGCGGGCCGATCTCGAGCGGGTTGCGCGCATGTTCGAGGCGCGGGACCTGCGCGTACACGTCGACCGTACGTATCCGATCCGCGCGATTGCAGCGGCCCATGACCACGTCGAGCGCAAGCATACGCGCGGCAAAGTGATCGTGACGCCGTAACCTCGTGTAGTCGATATCCGCCCCGCAGGGTATGCGGCCGAAGGAATTACCTTTGGAAAGGTAATGCGGCTTCACGGAGTGAGGTCGTTTCATTTTGCGGGGAAATTGAGGCGGCGTAGTCTCGCTTCATTAGTGAGTATCTCACGCAGCGCGCCTCGATGCAATGGCTTCGTGCTTCAGATCGGCGAGCTCGCGATAGCCGCGTAGTCGCCGCCACGATGGCGCGAGTTGAGAATGAGCGTGTGCGTTACGGCTGTCGCGAATTCGGCCGTACGAAGTCGCTTCATTGCGTCAGTCCTCGTTCGAATCGGTGCGAAGATCGATTCGATCGTGTTCGTCGTGCGAATGTGCGGCCACGTCTCGTGCGGAAACCGGCAATAAGAGAAGAGCCGGTTGCAATCGTCTCGTAAACACGTTGCGACTTTCGGATATTTGGCCTTCGAAATCGTGGGTCGCAAGGCCGTCGAGCCAGAGTCCCGTCACGGATTGATCGACGCATTGCAGTCGACGCCGATGAGCAGGCAGCGCTTCTGATTTGAAGGCGGCACCTCGTGCGCGCGGGCGACGCACCTCGATCGGTCCGCGGTTCGATGTGATCGTGCGCGACCGGTCATGGCCATCGCGATACGCTTGCTTCGTTTCACCCGACCGGCGTCCGTATCGAAGGCGTTCGAGAGCGGCGTCGACCTCGGCTTCGAGCACCGCCTGCAAGAGCTCGCTGAGCTTTTCGCGGCAGAGATCCTCGAGCATCCGCGGCATCTCTTCGGCTCGGAACCAGGCCCGGGGAATTTCCCCTCAGATTGAAACGACCTCGCTACCGGAGCCTTGGCGCATTGAAAAGCCGGAAAATGTGGGGGTTTCCCCCATACCGCGCTCGGTTGTGAACGCCTAAAGTTGGACAATGCTGAACTCTCTTTTCCGCCGCGCGACGTTTCGCATTTCCGGAGCGCTCATGGTCCTGGTCGCGGGAATCGCGGCCTGCGGGGGAGGTAACACCGCCCTCACCCCGCCACCGTTTGCGCCGACGGACCCCAGGCTTCCGGCCGCAAGCGCGACCGGGTGCATCTATCCGAGTACGCAGGCGCAGACCGTCGCCCTGCCGTCCGCCGGCGGTGTCACGGGCTCGTTCGCCGTCGGCGCTTTTCCGGCGGCGTCGACCACATGCATCGGCGTGACGCTGTCCACCGGATCTGACGCTTCCGCGTTATCCGCCGCGCGACGGCTCGCCGCAGTGCTTTCGAGCAACCGGCGGACGTTGGCGAACAACCAGCCACAGCCGCTCTTGACCGAAACCGTCAACAACGCCTTCACGAACGGCGTCGTTATTACGGGCGCGGAGTTGCAATTGCCGAGCAACCTCAACTTCCCCAACGGTCGGTATCAGGCGGTGTTGACACAAACGACGCTCGGGGAGACGGGCTTGTTGTTTGTCGCCGTCGGCGGAAAGCTCACGCTGATCAGCACGGGCGGACCACTTATCTTCGGGCCAGGATCGACCGCGACCATCGCGCTCTATCCGCTCGGCGTTACGCCGCCCGAGACCGGCGCAAGCCCGTCCCCGTCCCCGAGCGTCTCGCCCGCGTCATCCCCAACGGCAAGCGCCTTCCCTTCGGGCAGCCCAACGGCAAGCGCCGTCCCTTCAGGCAGCCCAACGCCGAGCGCTGCCGCAACGACGCTGCTCAACGTCGGCGGATTCATGTCCAGCTCGGGGCAGATCGTGAGCGAGACCGTCACGGTAAGCGAACCGCCTTTCCCGCCCCGCGTCCCGTCCGGCCCGATCACCGTCAACAAGGAGTTCATCAACAACGCCACCGGAAGCGACGTCGACTACAAAGAGACGTTCTCGATCCCTGCTAACGAGTTATTCGGCCAAGTTCCGGCCGGCAACACCGGATACGCTGGTCCACAATATACCGATGATAATGGAATGAATCAATACGCTCCTGGAACCTATTCAGGCACATTTTCCACCGGAGCCTTCACGGCGCAGAATGCGACGCTAACTATTACGCCGCCGGGTCTTGGCGCCGCATTCGATACTTGCGGCCCCAACGCTTCCAGCCAATGCAACATCCGTCTCTTCTTCCCCGACCCGGGCACTGAGGACAACTTCAAAATGGCGTTCAACCGCTACCTCGCAGCGGTCCAATCCAATACACCATTTCCTGCGCCATCGAGCCTCCATCGAGCAGCCGGGTCGTCAGATCGGTAAATGATCAATCGCGGGGGCACGCAACGTAACGTTCGTGCTCCCGCGACGCTTACGTCAACGAGGTGCCGACGGCAACGCCGTTCGAGCAGGTTCGATGACCTCACTTTGCGAGCGGAATTCGTCACCTCAGGCGTTGAGCGTGGAATCGCCGAGGCGAGCCTTCAAAACGTTACGGGGCACCGAATCGGCCACCACTCTTCGCGGTTAGGTGCGACTGCTGTTGGCGGCGCGGTAAGGTGAACCCACCCTCGGCGGGATAAGACGGACCCTACTCCGAGCCGGGCCGGCGCCCGGAAACGGCGGGACCCCCTGAATAACCTTGTTGTCGCGCAAGTCAACCAGGAGGGCCCCGCATCATACGTTCGGAGCGTTGGATGGATTTCCATATTCTCAAGCAGCAAGGTCTCAGTATCCGGAAAATTGCTGCTCTCCGCAGTGTCAGCCGCAATGCTGTGCGGCGCGCCCTTCGGAGTTCCTCACCGCCAACTTGCAAACGCAATCGCGACAAACGCCTTCAACTTCAGCCCTATGAGACGCAGATCGCGTCATGGTTGAACGATGAAGTCACGTCGCGATGGACCGGCGCGCGCATCTTCGACGAATTGCAAGAACGCGGCTACAGCGGCAGCGAAACTGTCGTCAAAGAATACCTTCGAGCCCATCGCCCACGGACCAAGCCGATCGCAGAGGCGAGATTCTATGTCAAACCGGGCCAGCAGCTCCAAGTCGACTGGGCCGAAATGGGCCTCGTGTCAATCGGCGGCGTTCAGCGCAAAATCTATGCGTTTGTTGCGATCATGGCTTGGTCAGAAGCGTTATTTGTTTGTTGTACAATGGACATGCAATTACTACCGTGGCTTGACTGCCATCGCCGAGCTTTTGAGTTTTTCGGCGGCGTACCCTCCGAAGTCTTGATCGATAACCTCAAAACGGGAGTCCTTTCGCGGGCCGCCGGAACGGTTCGTTGGCATCCATCGTTCGAAGCCCTGGCGGTTGGGTTTGGTTTCCGGCCGATCGCGCACTTCCCGATGCGGCCAAAGACCAAGGGTCGCGTCGAACGCAACGTTCGCTTCGTTCGCGAGCGCTACTTCGCTGGGCGCGCTACGCTGGCTTCGCGAACGTGCTAATCGCCGCGTGCATCGAATCACTCGGGAACGGCCGTGCGATCGATCTACAGTAGAACGAGAAGCCTTCAAACCGCAGCGTCGACGACCCCGGAACAGGTGACCATTGCCGTCGACCGGGCGCTCATGGCCCGCGAGTCGGGCTACGTGGCCATGGCCCATGAAGAGATCTCACATGCGTTGTCGCTAGCAGAGAAATTCACTTGGTCCGATGCCGCTGGTGACTCGCGCAACGCGTTGCTGAATCTCGCGCAGGTTGCTGCTCCACTCGGTGCGGCGCAGGCACGGTCCATGCTGGAACGCTACACCTCGATCGGAAAAGCGATGGACCCGCTGTTTGCCGGCCGCGTCGAGGCTCGCGTGCGGGCTGAAGAGGCGTACACGCATGGGCTCGTGCTTCGCGCGGAGGGACGGCTCGGCGCTTCGGCCGAGCGTCTGCATAGCGCGTTTGCGACGTGGAACGGCATCGGTTATTCCTGGCGCGCGGCGCGAGCGGCCCTCGAACTCGCCGAACTCGATGCCGGCGACGTCTTCCGCCTGGGTGCGACGCGAGTCGAGCGCCCGGCCGAACTCGGTCTTCTCGGCTCGTGCACGACTCGTCGCATAGCGCGGTCAGCGGGTCACCGCGTAGGGCGAGGAGGCGACGCGTCGATCTCCGCTCGACACGTCGCCCACAGCTTCTTGCTAGTAGTTCGTTTGGATCGTGAACTTCCCGTTCAACGTCGTCATCGTTCCGCCGGTGTTCATCACTTGGAAGACGATCGAAACCGTGGAATTGCCCGACGCGAGCGATTTGAATGCGAAGTACGTTCCCGGATCCGAATTCGTCTGCGTCGTACCCGTGAGCGCCGGAAAGATCGCGACGCGAGATGAGTCAAAGGCAGTGATCGTCACGGTGGCGGGTTCGAACGTGCCGTTGCCATCCTTGATAACGAATGGCCCCACGCCGCCGCACTGCTGGCCGGCAGCCGAATATTGCAGCGTCGCTTCGAACTCGTTCGTCGCTTGATTGAACACCAGGCCCGGACACGCTTGACCCGTCTGTACCGCCCTCGTCGGCGTCGGAATGGGCGTCATGGTCGGCATCATGGTCGGCGTCATGGTCGGCATCATGGTCGGCGTCATGGTCGGCGTCGTTGTGGGCGTCATGGTCGGCGTCATGGTCGGAGTGGTTGTGGGCGTCATGGTAGGTGCGGAGGTTGCGACGGGGGGCGGCGGGTTCGAACCCGAGTCTCCGCCGCCGCATCCGGCGAGGACGAGAAGGGCAAGCGGAAAGACAACGCGCCATCTGGCGTTCATATAGCGGAACTCCTTTTCGGGAACGATGCTCAGCCGAAGTCGCGCAAGCGGCGCTCGACTCACATATAGGAGCGTACGCTCGGCCGCTCCATGGGAGTAGTAGGGGAAACCCTACCGTTTACGCCCGCAAGCTGCGGCTGAACGACGCCCAGGCGTGTGTCCACGGACGTGGGTGCTGTAGGTTGCCTTACGCTCGGGCGCAGCCATCCGCTCATATACTGAGTGCACCTCCACGCTTCGATCGGAACGACTATGGCACGAACCGTCCTCGGCAACCGAACCGCATCGGTCGGCGAAGCCGACCTCCCGCTTCGCTTGGCGAGCATCGGGGCCGGGCTGCTGCGCTACGGTCTCGCCCTCGTCATCCTGTGGATCGGTCTACTCAAATTCACCACGTACGAAGCGATGGCGATCATGCCGCTCGTAGCACATAGCCCTTTCATGTCATGGATGCTCGGAGCGTTCGGGCTCGAGACGACCGCGCACATCATCGGCGCCTTCGAGATCCTGACGGCAGTCCTCATCGCACTCCGCGCCGTCTCGCCGCGCCTCGCAACGGCCGGCGGGGGGATGGCGGTCTTCTCGTTCCTCGCAACGATCAGCTTTCTGTTCACGACTCCGGCGATGGCGCTCGAGGCGATGGGCGAGTCGTTCCCGTTCCTCTCGATGGTCGGGCAATTTCTGCTCAAAGACTTCGTCCTGCTCGGTGCCTCGGTGTATCTCATGGGCGAGGCGTGGTTCGCGGCGAAGCAGCAGAGCGCAACCGCGCGAGTGTAGCCGTCGGGACGAAGCTATCCGGTCGAACGGAAGGCGCGGCGAGGTGGCCGCGATGCCTTGTCGATCGCCCAGGCGGCATTGATCAGTCCGAGATGGCTGAACGCCTGTGGGAAGTTTCCGAGCAGGAGCCCGGTCCGCGAGTCGACCTCTTCGGCGAGCAGACCGACGTCGTTCGCATAGCCGACGGCCCGTTCGAAGGTCGCGCAGGCGGCGTCCCGCTCACCGAGAAGCGCCTGCGCCTCCGCTAGCCAAAACGTGCAGAGCAGAAACGCACCCTCGTCGACGCCGTCGTACCGTCGCACGAGACCGCGCTCGTCGACGAGTTCGCGCGCGATCGCGGCGACCGTCGCGTGCGCGCGCGGATCGTCCGGCGCGAGGAATCCCGACGTCACGAGGACGAGCGCGGCGGCATCCAGCGTTTCGTCGTCATCGAAACGCTGGACGTACGCGCCGCGCCGCTCGCTCCACCCGTGCTCGTGGATCGCGCTTGCGATCTCGTCGCGCACTCGGGTCCACGCGCCGGCACGTTCAGCGACGCCGAGCGCCCGCGCGAGCGCGATGCCGCCGTCGACGGCGACCCAGCACATTGCGGCCGAATGGACGAAACGGCTCGTCTCGCCGCGGATCTCCCAGATGCCGGCATCCGGTTCTCGCCACCGGTGCGCGGCCGTCTCGACCGCGCGCACGACGAAGGCGCGCGTCGTCTCGTCGAAGTGCTCGAGGCGGTCGGCGAAACGCTTCGCCGCACCGACGACGGCTCCGTAGACATCGTTTTGTTGCTGCGTCCAAGCCCCGTTGCCGATCCGGACAGGTCGACTGTGGCCATATCCGGCCAGATGCGGCAGTTCGCGCTCCGTGAGATCGTGCTCGCCGCCGATGCCGTAGAGAATTTGCAGCGGCGCGCCTCGCGCGTGACTCGAACCGGCGTTGGCGAGCCACGTGAAATAGCGTTCCGCCTCGTCGGGACAGGCCGCGATCCAGAGCGCGTCGAGCGTCATGCTCGCGTCGCGCAGCCAGCAATACCGGTAATCCCAGTTGAGGTCGCCGCCGAGCGTCTCCGGCAGCGACGTCGTCGGCGCGGCGACCATCGCGCCCGTCGGCTGGAAGGTCAATGCTTGCAGGATCCGTCCGCCGAGATGCACGTGCTCGCGGTAGGGCCACGGTAGGCCTGATGCAGACGCGCCCAGGAGCGCCAGCCCCTGAGCGCCCTTCGAGCGGCGTTGCATCGCGCGCGGGCGCTCGCACGGCGGCGTCGGTTCGGACGAACTGCTCCGCGCGACGGCGAAGATCGCCTCGCGCCGGGCACGCAACTCGAACCGTGCTACGACGTCGCTGCCGTCGATCGTCACGTCGTGCGATGCCGAGAAGACCAGACGCTCCGCGCCGCCGCGGACGATCGCGCCGCCGCGCACGAGCTCCACGACTGGCAGGATCGCGCCATACTCCGGCCGCGCCGCGAGCCGCATCTGCATCGCGACGCGGCCGCGGGTGCAGCGGGCGCGACGCACGAGAATGTGCGGCGAGGCGAAACCGATCTCGTGGCCGGCCTCGTTCGGGCCGAGGGCGAGCGCATCCGTCACGACGACGCAGCCTGACGGTGTCTCGAACGTCGTCTCGAGGACGAGCGAGTTCGCGAGATACGCACGCGTGCCGAGCGTTCCGTCCGCCGGCCCGAGATCGAAGGAGCCGGCCTCCGGATCGAGCAGTGCCGCAAAGAGCGAGGGACTATCGAAACGCGGCGCGCACCACCAGGCGATCGAGCCGCTGCGGCCGACGAGCGCGGCCGAATGACAATCGCCGATCAGCGCGTAGTCGCCGATCGTCATCGTCGTGCCGGTCTCGGGTCGAACGCTCACGCAAAACACATACCCCGAACATCAGCCGGGCCACGGCAGGTGAGTTCGGGCGGCGCCCCGAGGTACAAGGCACATGCGAGAACCGAACCTGGTGCGGGTCGATGCGTTCTTGGCCTGGGAGGCTCGGCAATCGATACCGCACGAACTCATCGACGGCCTCATCGTCGCGATGTCGAATCCGACGAGGGCCCATGGCCGGCTCGTGCGACGATTGAATCGTGCGATCGACGCCGCATGCGGAGATGCGTGTGACGTGTACCTCGGCGACATGACGGTCCGCATCGTTGGCAGAGAGCGAGATAACGCTCCACGGCCGGACATCGTCGTGACGTGTGACGATCGGGACCGGCACCCGCGCGATGAATTCGACCGAACGATTTGCTACCCGAAGCTCATCGTCGAAGTACTCTCGCCGAGAACGGCCGCGCAAGATCTTGGTACAAAACTCCGAAGTTACTTTTCCATCGCAACGATGGAAGAGTATCTGGTGGTCGACTCTCGGAAGCGCAGCGTGATCCTGCACCGGCGCGTGCATGGAAGCGTCGTGACGACATGGCCTGAGGACGTCGTGCGGCTCGAGTCGCTGCACTGTCACGTCGAGATCGACGCGCTCTACGCTCGGTAGCCGATTCGACAGGGTGCGCGTTAGCTCAGGATGCCGCTTTCTCGGTTGCCGGCTCGAGCGTGATCCATTTTTCCGCCCAGGCTTCGAGCGCCGCGACGACCGGCTCGAGTTCGTGTCCGGAACACGTGAGCTCGTAGGAGACGCGTACCGGCGGTCCCGTCGCGACGTTCCGCCGGACGATGCCGATCGACTCGAGCTCCCGTAGCCGTTCGCTCAGAATCCGATCCGAGACGCCCGTGATCCCGGCGAGCAACTCGTTGAAACGACGTGGTTCGCTCAGGTCGGCGGCGCGTTCACGTCCAGCGCGACGCAGCACGGCGGCAACGAGACGACGATCTTCTCGATCATCACCAATCTCATGCATCTCGGACTCGTCATCGTCGGACTGCCCTACAGCCACGCCGGGCAGATGACGCTCGATGAGATCGTCGGTGGTGCGCCGTATGGCGCGACGACGATCGCGGGCGGCGACGGATCGCGCCAACCGAGCGCGATCGAACTCGAAGGCGCGCGGCACCAAGGTCGGTTGATCGCGACGACAGCTAGCAAACTCTTCGGTTAGGCGACGTTGCGAGACGCCCGTCGTGGCTAGGTCGGTTGGCGGAATAACGTGACGCGGACGGCTTCCCGGAACCGTTCGGCAGACGGCCGGAACTTGGAATTTCGACGCGATCGTCCGAGACTCGCATCTGCGTCGGCCGCGACGTCATGGGGAGTCACGATGCAACGGCGTTCACGATGGCCTCGCGCAAGGCAATCGTCATAATCGGAACGACCGATCGGGCCGCCTCGACCGGAGCCGCCCCGAGACCGCTGCGATCACCGGAAAGTGAACGGGGCGGGACACGCGACGGTGGTCCGGGTGGGACGCCGGCTGGTCCCGTCGGCCGAAGCTTACGGCACCGGCGGCAATCCGCCGGAGAGTGCCGGCGAGACTCCGAGCCCGCGAGCGATGAACGCAACGGTATCAGGCCAAGGGTCGGCCGCGGTCTCGCGCCGCAGCGCTCCGGACTGCTGCAAGGCGGCAAGGCCGTGGACGAGCGGCCACACGAAGAGCTCGGCGCCTCGACGTCTCCTGCGCCTGATGACGCCGGCGTCGACGAGCTCGTCGAGCGCGTCCGCGAGCAGTTCGAACGGTGTCCGGCCACCCGGTCCGCGTCCGTCCACATCGTGACGCGACCCGGCTCCGAACGCGCCGAACATGAGGTCGAAGATCTGAGGCCGGTGCTTCGCAAAGTCGAGATACGCGGCACCGGTCGCGAGGAAGCGGTCCCACGGTCCCGCTTCCTCCGCCATCTTGCCCTCCATCGCCGTAGCGAGCGCTGCAAAACCTTTCGCCGCGACCGCGGCGAGTAGCGCGGATTTGTCCTCGAAGTGACGATAGGTGGCGTTGGCAGAGACGCCGGCCTCCCGCGCGGCTTCGCGGAGCGCGAGGCCCGCCACGCCTTTCCTGTCGACGATACGCTCCGCTGTGAGAACGAGCGCGTTGCGGAGATCACCATGATGGAACGAGGTCTTTTCCATGCGTGAAGTTGACACCGTGAACAGAAGGCCTTAAAGTGGACGGTGTGCACATTCGGGGGTTGCAGGGTGATGTCCCGTTCGACTTTGACCACCAGCAAAGGCACCATCGCGTACGTCCGACACGGCGACCGGGACCCGGTCTTTCTGTGGCCTTCCTTGTTTTCGGATCATCGGCTCTACGATGAGACGATCGAGCCGCTCGTAGCGGCCGGCTGGCAGACGATCGCCATCGACGGTCCGGGGTTCGGCCGCAGTTCGCCGCCGCGCGGCACGGTGCAGCCGGCGGAGTATGCGGATCTCGTGGTCGAGATCGCCGGCGCGTTCGATCTCCCGCTCTTCGCTTTCGCGGGAACGTCGTGGGGCGGACAGATCGGAGCGCATCTCGGAGCTCGTCATCCGGACCGGCTCACCGGACTCTTGCTGATGAATACGCCACTGAAAGTCAGCCGAGGCGGACATCTCGCCGAACTGTGGCTAACGCGAATCTTCGGCAACACGCGCCTGGCAGCAAATGGTGTCGCGCGCAGCATGCTCTCTGCCGAAACGATGCGCGATCATCCGGAGCGTGCGGAGCGGTTCAAAGCGGCTTTCGCCGACTTCGACAAGCGCGCTGCCGCCCGAACGGTCGACACGACCCTGCGGCGCTCGGAGGGGCTCGAACGCATTCTCCCGGCGCTCGAGGTTCGCACGACGTTGATGTTCGGCGCGCACGACCCGCTGTATTCCGACGACGATCTGGTTCCGACCGCACGCCTGGCGCCGAACGCCGCCGTCGTCGTTGTCCCGAACTGCGGCCATCTCATCCCGCTCGAGGCGCCGGAAGCCGCCGTCGATGCACTCGGCCGTCTTCACGCTCCGTCATGATCGAGAAGCGCTCGACACGACTTTGCTAACGCTTACTCCGCACGGGAGATGCGCGTGCGGTCGGCGGCGAGTGCGAGGATTGCCGGGACCACGCTCGCGGGCCAGACGAGGGCGGCGCGGCCGAGCGGCGTGCCGATCGCGCGCGAGAGCACGCCCGCGACCCGCATCGGCAGCGCCAGCCGCGCACGCATCGCTGCGTGGAAGGCGTGCGGTGCCTCGCCGCGCGCGATCGCGCGCGCGGCACACGAACCCGTGACGAGCGCGATTGCCATGCCGTCGCCCGTGAACGACGGAATGACGGCCAGTTGATCGCCGATGCGGTAGAGCGGCGCGTCCTCCGCGCGCGGGGGCGCCGCGCGCGCGGGCTCGCGATACGTGAAGCCGTACGGGACGCCCGAAATCGCGAGCGGCTTCGGCCAGAGTTCGCGCGCGCCCGCGAGACGTCGCGCGGCGTGCGCGCTCGAGCGTACGAGTCTACCGACTAGTTCTTGCCAGCAACCGGCGGCCGCGTAGCGCTCGCGACGCACGACGAAGGCGAAAGCGACGAGACCCTCCTCGATGCGCTGCATGCCCGCGTACCCGCCGGCGAAGAGCGTCAATTCGACGGCCGTCCCGAGTTCGTCGAGTTGTCGCGGGTCGAGCGCGAGATGCATCTTGAAACCGAGAGCATCCGGGAAATGGCCGCCCGCGCGTGCGATGCCGGCGACGTCCGACTTGCCCGTTGCGAGCACGACCGCGCGCGCGGCGAGACCGCCCGGCCGGCCGTCGCCGGCGAGGCGGACGCCACGCGGGCCGAGCGCGACGACACGCGAGCCGCGTTCGACGCGCGCGCCGGCCGCCTCCGCGGCGTCGAGCAGCGCGCCGTCGAGACGCTTGCGCGAGAGACTCGCGGCGCGAAACGGCAGCTCGCTCTCGACGCTCGCGCGACCCCATCGGAGGCGGACGCGATCGATCGGCGCCGCACCGAGGGCGAACGGATCGACGCCGAGTTCGCGCGCCTCGGCGCAGGCCTCGACGCTCAGGAACTCGCCGCAGACCTTCGCGCTCGGAAGACGCTCGCGCTCGATCAGGACGACCGCGGCGCCGGCCCGCGCGAGTCGGGTCGCAGCGGCACTGCCGGCGGGACCACCGCCGACGACGATGACGTCGCCGCCCGCGTTCAGCGCTCCCACGCGACGCAGTAGCGGAAGAGCGGCTCCCAGCGGATGCGCGGCTTCGGGCCGGGCAGCGTCGCGCGCGCGAGCAGTCGCTCCCAATCGGCGCGGCGGAACGCGCGCGCGACGGAGAGCGGCGCGTCGTTGCGCACGAAGCGGTGCAGGCGCGCCGCGCGCGTCGCGAGCGCGATGACCGCGTATGGCAGGATATGGCGATGCAGATCGTTCACGAACCAGCCGGCGCGAGCGTTCGCGTGCATCCAGCGGAGGAACGCCAGGGCACCGTCGTCGTCGAGATGGTGGACGAAGAGCGAACTGACGATCGCGTCGTAGCTGCCGCCGTCGTAGGCGAAGAGGTCGGCCGTCTCGTAGCGGATCCGTGACCCGGGCGGCGTCGCTGCTTCCGCCGCGCGTTTGGCCCACGGATTGATGTCGATGCCGACGAGTTCGACCGGGACTCCGCGGCGCTTCGCGACGCGCTCGATCGCGCGCAGCGTATCGCCGTAGCCGCAGCCGACGTCGAGCACACGGAACGGGCGCGACTCCGCGCCGCGCGCGTGCCAGCGGCGCGCGAGCCACGCGATCGTCGGCGCGTGCGCGTTCGTCGCGGCGTTGATGCGCGCGATGTCGCGCAGGCACGCGGCGAACTCTTCGTACGCGACGGGTTCCGCGTCCATGAGCTCCGTGACGCGGCTGCGGGCGCGCCAGGCGTACGCCGGTATCACGATGCGGCCGAGAACCGCATCGTCTCGCAGACCATGCCCGGGCCGAAGGCGAGCGCGCAACCCGCGCCGCCGCGGCCCGCGCGCGCCTGCTCGAGTACGCGCTGGAGCACGAAGACGATCGTTGCTGATGACATATTGCCAAAAGCGCGCAGAACGTCGCGCGAGTGGTCGAGCGCGTTCTGCGCGAGGCCGAGGGCGCCCGCGACGGCGTCGAGGACGGCGCGTCCGCCGGGATGGACGGCCCAGAGGTCGACGTCGCTCGGGGCGAGACCGCCGAGGACGACGCGCGGATCCTCCGCGAGCGCCTGCGCGATCTTCCGCGGAACGTCCATCGAGAGGCGCATGTCGAAGCCGAGCGTGCCGATGCGCCAGGTGATTTCGTCGGGCGTCTCCGGGATCAGCGTCGTGCAAAAGGCCTCGAGGGCGAGACCGCCGGGCTCCGCCGAGACGATCGAGGCGGCGCAGCCGTCACCGAAGATCGAAAACCCCATCGCCTGTTCGACGTCGGCCGGTGGCTGCAGGTGCAGTGAGGAGAGTTCGAGATTCACGACGAGGACGCGCGCGGCGGCCTCCGAGCGCACGATGTGCCGCGCGAGTTTGAGCGCGCTGACCGCCGCGTAACAGCCCATGAAGCCGACGACCGTGCGCTCGATTCCCGGATCGAGGCCGAAGCGTGCGATCAGCTGGAGGTCGATGCCGGGCGCATAGAAGCCCGTGCACGACGTGAGGACGAGATGCGTCGCCGCGCGCGCACGCGCCGGACCGAGTGCCTCGATCGCGCGGCTGGCGAGCGCGAGCGCGTGCCGTTCGTAGGCGTGCATGCGGGCCGCCGTGTCGGGAGGCTCGGGCGTGAAGAAATCGAGCGGGACGACCGCGTACCGGCGATCGATCTGCGCGCGCGCGACGAGGCGATCGAAGCTCCGGCGCTCGCGCGTCTCGCCGAGGACTGCGCGCGCGTAGGCGAGGTACGGGAGGTGCAGTTCGTGCTCGGGGACGGCCGTGCCGATGTGGCCGAGAAAGGCCGTCGGGGCTCCGCTCACGGAGCCGCGTTCGGATGCGTACGTTCCATGTGGACTCTGACGGCCATGGAGCGGCGAGGTTCCTGCGCGGAGGGCCGCCCGGAAGGGCGTTCGGCGCTCGACAAGCCGCTTCGTAAGCCACGCTCATTCCGCGAATCACTCCAGCGAAGGGTGAGATTTCCGTACGTTTTCTGCGGTACGCTCGACAGATCGAAACTCGCCCCGGCATACTGGCTCCATGACAAGACATCGTGCGTTGCGTCGCACCTTCCCCTCAACACTCTCCGCCGTGCTCGTTTCGGCGCTCCTCACGAACGCCGGCGGCAGAACCTGACGGCGAGCGGATGGAATGCCCGGCGTCGGCATCGAATCGCGACATGCATGGTCGCGAGCATGGACGAACATCAGTTTTCGAATGACCGGATCGCCGCTACGGTGCGAGCGCACGGCGCAGAACCGACGTCGCTGCGCGAGAGCGTCGCGGGCGAAGTGCTGTGGCAGGCGGGGCCGGCCTGGCCGAGGCATGCGCCCGTGCTGTTTCCAATCGTCGGCGAACTCGCGGGAGGCGCGTTCCGTCACGAGGGGCGGACGTATGCGCTCGGACGGCACGGCTTCGCACGAGAGTGCGACTTCGCATGGACGGAGCGAAGCACGGGCGCCTGCACGCTCGAGTTGCGCGACGACGCGCGGACACGAACGCAGTATCCGTTCGCGTTCGTGCTCTCGATTCGCTACGCGCTCGAAGCGTCGACACTCGTCGTCACCTACACGGTCCGCAACCCGGGCCAGACGGCGCTGCCGGCATCGCTCGGCGCACATCCCGCCTTTCGCTGGCCGTTGGCAGAGGGCGTCGCGAAAGAGGCGCACGCGCTCGTCTTCGCGCGGGACGAACCGGAACGGGTCCGGCGGCTCGACAAGAATCTGCTGTCACCGGAAGGTTTCGATTCGCCGATCGTCGGACGCACGCTGGCGCTACGCCCCGCCCTCTTCGAGGCGGACGCGATCGTGATGGACCGGCCGAACAGCGACGCCGTGCGGTACGCGGCACCCGGCGCACCGTCGATCGAGATTGCGTGGACGGGCTTCGAGCAGCTCGGGCTCTGGTCGAAGACCGGTGGCGACTTCCTCTGCATCGAGCCGTGGTACGGCTATGCGAGTCCGGCCGGATTCACCGGCGATTTCGCCGAAAAGCCGGGGCTCATGCACGTGCCGCCTGGTGAGGAGCGAATCTTCACCATGCGCGTGACGGTGAACGCGGCCGAGTCATCTCGTCAGTCTACGGCGTGATGACGAGAAGGGTGGAGGTCGCGGAGGCATAGAGTTGCCCGGAGGCGTCCGTCAGCCGTGCCTCGGCGAAGGCGGCGCGCCGGCCAATCGATACGATACGCCCCTCGGCGCGCACTTTGCCCGTATCCTTCGTCATCGGCCGATGGTAGGCGACCTTCAACTCGAGCGTCGTATACGATTGGCCTTTCGCGAGCTTGGTGTGGACGGCGCAGCGAGCGCCGAGTCCAGCAGGGTTGCGGCATATCCGCCGTGCACCGTGCCGATCGGATTATAGACGTGCTCGCCGGGCGTCCCTTCGAAGGCCGCAAAGCCGTCCTCGAACTCGACGCCGGAGAATTGCAGCGTCGCGCCGATATTCGGTTGCCGTCCCATGCGCAAAAGCGCGCGTAGTTGTTCCAAGCCAGTCATGTCGCCGAAATCGGATTGCTGCTGCAAGATGCTCATAGCCTCTCCAGCTACCCTCGAATCGTCGCTAGTCCTCTGCGGGCCTCACAGCGGCGAGGGCATCTCGTAGGACGTGCCGTCCGCGAAGACGACCCGTTCGACTTCGCAGCCCGTGCGCTCGGCGAACCAGTCCTTGAAGTCGTACTCTCCGCGATCGACTACGCGCGCTTCCATCACACGCCTAGCACCCGGCGCGACCCGCACCCGGGAGTCGAAGATGCGATTGCCGCTCATTGGGCGCGGACGCTTCGTATCGACGAGCACGCTGGTCTCGACGATGGGCAGCGACGAGCGATTCCACAGAGTGACGGTCGCGATCAGCCCGTCGCGGGGACTCGCGCGCACCGAACAGCCGGAGACGAGCGCCGGCGCAAAATTGCACGAACTGATGGCCGCGAGCGCGACAACGGCGACAACGGATCGTGGCAGGAGCGGCCTCACCCGGCGACCGGCAACGTGGCGGCGATCGGCCCCGTTCGCGCAGCTTTGATGGCGAGCAGCTCCTCGAGACTCTGCGCCAGGGTTCGCCGGCCGAGCATGTCGATCACGGCTCGTTCGGCTTCGGCGGCCAGTGACTGGAAGTAGTCTTCGACGTGCGAGCTGACGTCGCAGAGATGCGGCACGCCCGGCCGTCCGGCGAGTAGGTGTTTCTCACCAACGACGGAGCGGTAGATCTCGCGAAGCGTGATCTCGCCTGCCGGCCGCGAGAGAGCCACGCCGCCGCTCTTGCCGAGCGCGGAACGCACGAGGCCGTCGCGGCCGAGCGGGACGAGTAGCCGGCGAACGAGGCTCGAGGTGGACCCGAGGCCGTAGGCGAGTTGGGCCGACGTCATCTTCGCGTATCCGCCCTGGTGCGCGTTCGCGAGCGTCAGCATCATCTGCAGCGCCGTCGGAAACCGGATGTCGATCACGTCGTCTCGTCCTCTCGGTGCTTTCGACGTATCTGCATTAATGACGGTTGCATTTCCACCGAATTGCACCTATGATCGGTACCATTACTCGATCACTCAAACCAGGAGTCTCATGCGCTACAACACCTTGGGCTCGACCGGCCTCTTTGTCTCGGAGCTGTGTCTCGGGACGATGACCTTCGGCGCGAGCGGTCCCTTTCAAGCGATGGGCACGGTCGCGCAGACCGAGGCCGATGCGATGCTGGACGCCGCCTTTACGGCCGGCGTCAACATCGTCGACACGGCGGACACGTACTCGGGCGGCGAGGCCGAACGTATCCTCGGGCAGGGGCTACAACATGTCGGCAAACCGCGCGACGAGGTCGTTCTCGCGACGAAGGTCTTCGGCTCCATGGGTGCGGCCCCAAATCAACAGGGTTCCTCGCGCGGGCACATCCTCGATGCGGCAAAGGCCAGCCTCTCGCGGCTCGGCACCGATTACGTCGACCTGTACCAATTGCACGGCTTCGATCCGGCGACACCGATCGAGGAGAGTCTCGAGGCGCTGAACGATCTCGTCCGGCAAGGACATGTCCGGTACGTCGGCGTCTCCAATTGGGCGGCGTGGCAAGTGAGCAAGGCCCTCGGCATCTCGGCGCTCCGGGGACTCGCGAAATTCGTCTCGCTCGAGGCGTACGACTCGATTGCCGGACGCGATCTCGAACGCGAGATCGTGCCGATGCTCGCGGATGAAAAACTGGGGCTGCTCGTGTGGAGTCCGCTCGCCGGCGGACTGCTCGGCGGCAAAGTGACGCGGGATACGGCGAGTCAGGACGGGACGCGGCGGAGTGCCATGGCCTTTCCGCCGGTCGATCTGCCGCGGGCGTACGACGTCATCGACGTCTTACAAACCATTGCCACGAGCAAGAACGTATCGGTGGCGCAGCTCGCGATCGCGTGGCTCCTGCATCAGCCGCGCGTGACGAGCGTGATCGTCGGCGCGCGGCGCGTCCATCAGCTGCACGACACGCTCGGTGCCGCGGACGTCGTCTTCACGGCGGAGGAGTTGCAGCAACTGGATGCCGTGAGCGGCCTGCCCGCTGAATATCCGGGCTGGATGCTCTCAATGTGGAGCGGCGCGCGTGCCGGGCAGCTGGCGCGAGCTCGGGCGCGGACGGCGGTACCGGCATGAATGCGTCAGGGACGGAGCCGCTCGCCGGTCGGTTCGCGGTCGTGACGGGCGCATCGGGCGGCATCGGCTCGGCCGTCGCGCGACGCCTGGCACGCGACGGCGCGAGCGTGCTCGTACACTACCACGCGAGCCGCGCGGAGGCCGAAGGCGTCGTGCGCGCGATCGCGGCCGCGGGCGGCGCGGCGGAGGCGGCCGGCGCGGATCTCAGTCGCACGGACGGTCCGGCCGCGCTGATCGCGCAGCTCGACGCGAGCTTCGGCGGCCGGTTTTCGGGCCGGCTCGACATCCTCGTCAACAATGCGGGCGCGCTCGATGTCGGAGCGCTCGCCGACGTGACCGACGACTCGTTCGATCGACTCTTCAACCTCAACGTGCGCGCCTGTTTCCAGCTCGCGCGCGAGGCGGCACGCCGGATGACAAAGGTGGGCTGGGGCCGGATCATCAACATGGGCTCGGTCTTCGGCGAGGCCGCCCCGGCCGCGGGACTCAGCGTCTACTGTGGCACGAAGTTCGCCGTGCGCGGGCTGACGAGAGCGTGGTCGCGCGACCTCGGCCCTGCGGGCGTGACCGTCAACGCGATTCAGCCGGCGCTGATTCAACCGGGGCCCGTGCCGTCCGAGGGGCCGATCGCCGAGGCCGTGGAGCGCTTCAGCAGCGTCGGCCGCACCGGGAAGCCGGAGGAGATCGCCGAGGCGGTCGCCTTCCTCGCACATCCGCTGGCAGCGTACGTCAACGGCGAGAGCTTGACCGTCGACGGCGGCTGGAGCGCGTAGCCTGCGAGGGCATCGGCGGATGATCGAGTATTGAAGACGCTTTGGCGCCGTTGCGAGAGCCGGGCAGAGCCGGCACCCGCGGCCGGTTGCTCCGAGGTGGTTTCTGTCGATCTCCGGTCTCGCGCGTCCGATCCGTAACGATACCCGCATCGTCGCCATCCTCCTAGCGATCATTCTCACCTGCGCCGCTGCGATTCGCCTCTATCACCTCAACGTCAACGCACCGCCGCTGTTCGGAGACGAACTCGAACTGTACGTCTCGGCCGACTCGATCGTGCACAAAGGCGTGGACGTCGATGGGACGCTCCAGCCGTTCGTCTACTCGCGACTCGGCCGCAATCCTCCGGTCTACGCGGTCGCGGGATATCTCTCCACGCTCGTCTTTGGCAACAATCCGTTGGGATGGCGGTTACCTGCAGCCCTGTTCGGTATCGCGCTCGTCTGGCTGACCTTTGCGATGGGCAAGCTCCTCACGCGACGAGACGACATCGCGCTCATCGCGGCGGCGCTGGCGGCGATCGTCCCGATCGAGATCCACTTCTCGCGCATCGGATGGGAGCCGGCGAGCATGACGCCGATCCTCATGGGCGGCCTGTACGTCTTGCTTCGAGCGATCGACGACGCTCGGCGGACGGAGGCACCGCTCTCCGTTCCGCGCGTGATGCTCGCGGCGCTCCTGCTCGCTCTGACGACCTACACCTACCCGGCCGGCTTCTTCTACGCCGCCGTGCTGACCGCAACGATCGTCCTTGCAAACATCGGGTTGCTCCGGCGGGCGACGAACCGCGCCGCGGCCTTCGCCGCGTTCGCCGTCGCGCTCGCGTTCGCGTCGCCGGCGCTGCTCATGTTATGGACCGATTCGCATACGTCGAGCCGCATGCTCTACATCGCGACCTTCGGTGCCGGCATCACGCCGGCGAGCCTCGGCGTCTTCTTCACCAACTACGCCTTGCATTTCGGCTGGCCGTATCTGTTCGCAACGGGCTCGCCCGAGGCGCGCTATCTGAACGGTCACGGCGAACTCTACTGGTGGCTCGCGCCACTCGGCGTCTTCGGGATGCTCTACCTCCGGCGGTACGTGCGCGAACCGCGGATGCTCGCGTTCCTGATCGTGTGGCTGCTCGCGTATCCGCTCGGCGGCGCCCTCACGAACGACGTGCCGCCGACCGCGACGCGCACGCTCGCCGGAGTGCCGGCGCTGCTCATCCTCTGCGCGATCGGACTGCGCGCTCTCGACGGGCTCGCACCGCTCTTCAAGGCGCGGTCGGCGCTCTTCACGAGGGTGCTGACGGCGGCGGTGACGGTCGCGGCGTGCGTGTCGCTCTTCTCGTTTCTCGGATACTATTACGTCGTGTATCCGCGGACGAGCGCGACGGCGTGGGAGTCCGGGAACGTCGGGGTCTTCGACTTCGTACGCGCGCAAGGCTCCAAGTACGATCGCGTCTGCTTCATGAATTTCAACTACTTCCATATCGACACGCTCGTCCGCTACTATCTGCCGGATGTAAAATTCACCGTGTTCAAAGATATGAACGAGCAGCAATGCAGCTTACCGAAGACGCTGCTCTTGTCGACGTCGCCGCTCAACCACGCCGGGTTCACGCAGATCCAGGCGTTCCCCGCCGTCGACGGCTCGACGTACGCCGCAGCCGGCGTCAACACTGCGCAGCCGACTCCGGCCCCGGTGCCGACCGGATACGAGAACTTGCACTAGTGTACCCCCATCAAACAGATTGCATGCCAGCCAGCTTGGCTTTGAAGGGACGTGTCGGCCGAGGCGCTCGCCGATTGGGCGAACGCTCGACTCGGGAAGACGCAACGAGTCTCCGAGGTTCGCATCGTCGCCGAGCTGCCGCGAAACGCGCTTGGCAAGATCCTGAAGCGGGAGCTGCAGCGAGGTCTCGACGCGCGCTGAGGCGCTGTCGGCCCCACCAGGCTCAGGCCGGACGACCTCGCCCGCCAGGGCCGGCGTAGAAACGCGCGAGCGCTTCAGGCCCGATCTCGATGCCGCTGCCCTGGGACAAGAGGCGGCTAATGTCGCCGTCGCTGCGGCCGGCGGCGCGGAGCTGCTCGATCTCATCCGAGATCATGCCGACGAACTGCTCCGTGCCGAAACGCTGCGGTGGGAGGCCGAGGGCCTCGCGCAGGGCGCCGGTCGCCGCCGCCGCCTGCTCGGCCGTGAAGTCGCCGGCGTCATCAATCATACGTTGCTGGTTTCCCGAAATCGCCGCACCCACACGGCCGCCCCGAGCGAGGGCCGGCGCGCCCGTGACCGGAAATGGGGGAGATGCAACTCGCGGAAGCGCCCTATCTCGACATCATGACCCCGAGTTTCTCGCTCGACTCGGAGGCGTTTCGCGCGGCGCGGGCGACGAACTGGTTCGCACGCATGTCGCTCGGTTACGCCGTGCTGCGGTACGAGGACTGCGCGACGCTGCTCAAGGAGCCGCGGCTGCATCAGGCCTCGCGCGTGATCCTCGCGATGCGCGGCGTGACGGACGGTCCGCTCGTCGCGTGGTGGACCAGCACGATGCTCAACCTCGACGGCGCGGAGCATACGCGGCTGCGCCGGCTCGTCGCGAAGGCCTTCACGCCGCCGATGGTCGAGCGGCTGCGGCCGTTCTTTCGCGCGACGGCGGAGCGTCTGATCGATGCGTTCGCGGCGTCCGGCCACTGCGAGTTCATGCAGGCGTTCTGCGAGCCGTACCCGCTGGAGGGCATCTGCGAGATGCTCGGCATCCCGCACGACCGGCGTGGCCCCTTCCACGGCTGGGCCTCCGATCTCGGGCTCATCTTCAGTCAGCAGATCGGCGAACCCGCGATCCGGGCGCGCGCGGAGGCGGGCCTTGCGGCGCTCTATGCGTGCGCCGACGACGCGATCGCGGAGCGCCGGCGATCGCCCGGCGACGATCTCGTCTCCGGACTGATCGCAGCGGAGGCCGAGGGCGACCGGCTCACGGAGCAGGAGCTGCGTCGCATGATCGTCGGCCTCGTCTTCGCCGGCAACGACACGACGCGCAATCAAATGGCGCTCGGGACGATCGCCTTCATGCAGCACCGCGACCAGTGGACGCTGCTGCGCGAACAGCCACAACTTGCTAGCCGCGCGGTCGACGAGATGATGCGCCTGTATCCGACGATCGCCGCGGCCCCGCGCGTCGTCGCCGAAGAGTTCGTCTACCGCGACCACCGCTTCACGGCCGGTAGCGTCGTCATCTTGCTCACGTCGGCGGCGAACGTCGACGACCGGGTCTTCGGCGAAGCGCCGTTCGATATCACCGCCGAGCGCCCGGCCTCGCACCTGACCTTCAGCGGCGGCATCCACCGCTGCCTCGGCATGTGGCTTGCGAAGGCCGAGATGGAGGAGGCGCTCGGCGCGCTCGCCGGCCGGTTCTCCGCGATCGCGCCGGACGGCGAGGCGACGTGGGAGCCGGGGCTCGGCATCAACGGACCGACGACGCTACCGCTGCGGTTCGAGGGCGCGCGTCCTCACTGAGCGTCTCGTAAACGCGTCGCAATGCCAGCGCGGGACGATGGCCCGCTGCGTTCGCACGACCTCCGCTCAGAAGGCGCGTGTTCTTGTCTGGCCGCTCGCGGCCGGAACGATTTGGAACGCCGTAAGATTTCGGCTTTCGTCGGTAACGTACACGACACCGCGTGCGATCATCGGGCTCTCCCAGTGCACGCCGCCGATCGTCGCGCTGCCGAGCATCGCACCCGTCGTCGCATTCAGAGCGACGAGCTGATTGCTCGCCGCGACATACACGACGCCGCTACGAACGGCGGCCGAGGTTCCCAAGTGGCCGAGCGTGAGGTTCGCCTTCCAGACCTGGGAGAGTCGGCTCGTTCCGCCCGTCGTCGTCAGCGCATAGGCGTACATGCCGTCCGGAAGTCCGAGATAGACGTACAGCGGGCCGCCGGGACTCTGGTAGATTGCCGGGGCGCTGAAGACTTGCGCGTTGAGCGTGATCGATTGCAGCAGCGAACTCCCCGTTAGATTCGAACGGTTCACGAGGCGTAACAAAGAGTCTTTGCCGCCTTGCACCGCCATCAACGGCGTGCTGCTGGTCGCTTGTCGCGGAATGAGCGCGGGCGAGGTGCTGCCGAGATCGAGATCGCCTTGCTGGAGTTGCCGGGCATTGTTCGGCGCGTAATAGCCGATGAGCGACGACATATCGGCTTTCAATTCGAGCATCGAATCGCCGTAATTGCCGGTCGCGGGATCGAACAAGCCGTTACCCGTCGATGCGAAGACCGCGCCGCCCATCTGCTGGTCCGGATCGACGACCGGACCCGCTCGTGACCACAAGCCGGAATCACTTTGCTGACAGGTCGAGGGGTCGATGACGGCCGTCTGCGACGCGCAGAGCGTATTGAAGACGTGGACGGCCCCCGTCGTCGTACTGATCGCGACGACATGTCCGACGTATGGCTGCCCATCCCCATCGTAACCCGACGTCTGCGCGTAGACGTATCCGTTTGCAACGTTGAGCGGAGAAGCGTCTTTCTCGGTCTTCGTCGCAATCGTGATCGTGGCCGGGAAGCCGTGCGAGTTGTCCTCCGCGCCGCTCATCGGGTTCAACCGATGGATCTTGCCGTCGATGCCACCCGCATAGAGCACGTTCGCGCTCGTGTCGTACGCAGGCTCGGAGGTCGTTATGCCGTTGCCCGAGGTCGTAAACGTCCAGAGCTTCTGACCCGAGGCCGCCGAAATACCGTACGTGCTGCCATTATGCACCGTGGCGTAGAGCATCCCGTTCCACTCGATCGGCGACGTATCCGCGATGTCGCCAAGGCTCGTTTGCCAGAGCTGCTTCAACATGAGCGGGCCCGGCGCGCCGGCCGTTTCGTTGCTGACGCCGCTGCGTGCGGCGTCGTGTTCGGCGATCGGCCAATCATCGAGCGTGGCGACCGGAACCGACGTCGGGGTCGGGGTCGGTAACGCAGTCGGTGTCGATTGCGCCGTCGGCGTCGCAGATGCCGTCGGCCTCGACGACGCGATGGGCGTCGACGATGCGTTCGGAGTCGAGGACGCGAGCGGCGTCGAGGACGCAATCGGCGTCGACGATGCATTTCCGGTTGCCGACGCGATGGGCGTCGGCGGCGCGCTCGGCGTCGACGTGATCGGCGCCGGCGGTTGGCTGCTGCCACTGCAGGCACAAAGTGCGCCGGCGGCCGCTACCGCTGCAAGAACATGAATTCGAAGAAAATGCCGCAAGACGACCTCTACTCGTAGGAAGCTCTGACTATTTCCGCATTCCGGCCGCCCCGAACCTGCGTCGAGCCGAGCGGAGTACGAGCCGTCACGTTTACCGCGCACCACCGCCTCCGGCAGGGGCGCCCGTCGCGACCTAGTAGACGCTCACCATGGAGCAGGGTGAGCGGCTCAGCGTATCCGACTTTCTCGCGTGGCTCGATGGGCAATCGGGCGATGCGAGATACGAACTGCTGGACGGCCGAACTCAGCGAATGGAGACGGGGTCGAACCTCCACGGTGAGATCATCGAGCGGCTCTCGGAGCTGATCGCGCCGGCGGTTCGACTGCGGGGATGCCGCAAGTACAGCGGCTCCCTCGACGTCTTCTGCTCGAATGGCGACGTGCCCGTTCCGGACATCGTCGTGACGTGTGACGATCGCGACCGGCCCGAGGCGGGCAAACGCGGGGTTCGCTACCCAAATGTGGTCATCGAGGTCCTCTCACCGTCGAACGACGCGACGACCCTGCGTCGAAAGGAAGATGCGTATTGCGGGACGCCGAGCGTCGTCGAGTACGTATTGCTCGACTCGACACGGCGCTGGGCCCAGGTCTGGCGACGCAACGATGCCGGCTATTTCGTGCGGCATCCGGCATTCGGCGGCTTCGAACTCACGACGATCGGCGTGACGGTCGACCTCGAGGTTCTATATGCGGATCTCACGCTCTTGTGAGTTTCGCTGCGGCACACGTGTCGATCTCGGGGCGTACCGTTCGTCATATGAGTGCAGGCGCGCGATAGCGCCGCGTTCCGAAGGAGATAGCCGATGACGTATATGGCGCTGATCTATGGCCCGCCTCTGCCCCCGAATTTCGAGATGCCGCCGGAGGCCCTGAAATCATGGATGGACTACACCGAAGCCGCGCAGACCGCCGGCGTGTTTCTCGGTAGCCATCAACTGGAGGGGACGACGACCGCGACGACCGTCACGATGCGCGACGGCAAACGGATCGTGAGCGACGGTCCGTTCGCCGAGACGAGAGAAGTGCTCGGCGGCTACTACCTCTTCGCCTGCGCGAACCTCGACGAAGCGCTCGACTGGGCGGCGAAGTGCCCCGCTGCCCAGATGGGCGGCAAAGTCGAAGTGCGTCCGGTGGTCGAACGCTGAGAGATGGATGTCGCGGCGCTCTTTCGTGCCGAATCGGGTCGGGCGATCGCGGGCCTGGCCCGGCGCTTAGGTGATCTCGACCAGGCCGAAGATGCGGTCGCGGACGCGTTCGTCCTTGCCATCGAGCGGTGGCCGCGCGACGGCGTGCCGGCGAACGCCGCGGCCTGGATCGCCATCACGGCACGACACCGGGCGATCGACCGCATCCGCCGCGAGCGGGACGCCGCGCAGAAGCACGAGCGCCTCGCGCGGCTCGACGCCATGCAGCCGCAGCGGAACGACGACGACGATGTACTGGGCGACGATCGGCTCGAACTGCTCTTCGCCTGCATTCATCCGGCGCTCGACGGCGACGCGCAAGTCGCGCTGACGCTGCGCGCGCTCGGCGGACTCACGACGGACGAGATCGCCGACGCGTTCTTCGTCAGCCGGACGACGATGCAGCAACGGCTCGTGCGCGCGAAGAACAAGCTTCGTACGGCCGGCATCCCGTTCTCGGTGCCGCCGCGAGAACGCTTGAACGAGCGGCTCGATGCCGTCACGGCGGCCCTGTATCTGATCTTCACGACCGGGTACGCGCCACCGCGCGGTACGCCCGTCACTCGCGCCGATCTCTGCGAATCCGCGATCGGCATCTGCGAGGTGCTCCTGCGGCTCCTACCGGAACGCGCCGAAGCGCATGCGCTCGATGCTCTCATGCGCTTCCATCATGCACGGCGCGCGACGCGCGAAGATGCGGATGGCAACATCGTGCTGCTCGAGCAGCAAGATCGGTCGCGCTACGATGCAAGCGAGATCGCACGGGCGAGCGCCTCCCTGACGCGCGCGCTCGCGCTCCCTCCGTGCAGCCTCACGTACGAGGCGTATATCGCCGCGGCGCACGCCCACGCGCCGTCCTTCGCCGCGACGGACTGGGATGCGATCGTGCAAGCGTATGACGGGCTCATCGCCCTGCACGACACGCCGGCCGCGCACTGTAACCGCGCCGTCGCCCTCGCGTTTCGCGGGGACGTGGCGCGAGCGTGTGCGGAGATCGCAGCCTTGGCGGCCGACCCGACGATGATGCAGAATCGCTACTATCACGTGGCATGCGCCGAGATCGCGCAGCGTGCCGGAGATCCGGCGGCTGCGCGGCGAGCGTACGCGCTCGCGGCAGCATACGCGGGTGACCGCGATCGCCGGGTCATCACACGCCGTCTGCAGGAATTGGAAGCCGCTCCCTGACGGTGGCCGTAGAGCGGCATGCGCCACAACGTGGTGTTCAACCGGCACGTTGGAAAGCTTTCGTTCAGGGACACCGCCGAAACTCTGTGGTTCGGCTGTTCGGGCGTTTCGCGTCGGAAAGCCGACGGCTTATTCTGAGCCTATTATTTGTCGGCGTCCGCGAACGATTGCCGCATCGGCGCGACATCTTTGAAGAATCCTCGTGTCTCCGCCCAAACGACCGGGCGCGCGACAAGCGCTCCAGCACGACGGGCGCTCCGCACAGCCGCCAGCGACGCCGCGCGATACATCGGATCGTCGGACAACACTTCCATAAGGATGGAGCTATCGACGGCCATCAGCAATGCGGCCCTCGTCGAGTCGGCTCGTCCACTCGGGACCTCGCATCGCCGAAACGGCTGCATCGACGTCCATACGGGAAAGCAAACCGACGAGGGCGCTCAACGCATCACGGTCACTCACGCGACGCGCTACGAGCCTGCCTTCTTCCTCACCGAACTCGAGTTGCGTCCCGGGTTCGAGTCCGAGACTCAATCGAAGAGGTTTCGGAATCGTAACCTGGCCTTTCTCGCTAACGGTGCTTTTCATACCGCCATGGTAGGAATTGCTACTGCGGAAGTCAAGAAGAGCGGCGCGCAGCCACTTCGGCGCGTCCCATCGGCCAGCGCCTTGCATGCGGCGTCGACGGCGCGCCTTCGGTGCAGGAGGTTGACGGTGACGAATGCACGGCAGAGACTTTTGATCGATCAACCTGATCTCGCGAGGATTGATGCTGAAAATCGCCAGACTGTTCAAGAACGGGCGCAGCCAGGCGGTTCGCCTGCCGGCGGGTTCCGGTTCCCCGGCTCCGAAGTCTACATTCGCCGGATTGCGCAAACGGGTGACGTCATTCTATCGACACGGCCCGGTTGGTCATCGTGGGACGAATATTTTGCGTTACGAGATGCCGACAGCGTGCCGGCAGATTTCCTCGCCGACCGTCGCGACGAGACACCCCAACCCCGCGAGCTCTTCGAGGACCGATGACCGTACGGTATAAGCTCGACACCGATATGGCGAGTTTCGTGATCCGCGGATGCAGTGCAACACTCGACGCTCGTCTGCGAGAGAACGATCCGTCGGCATTGAGCGTTTCGTCCGTGACGCGCGCCGAACTCCGCTATGGTGTCGCCCGGCGACCCGATGCGCGCAGCATCGCGGCATGCGGTATGCGGCTGCTTCGTGTGCTTCAACGGGGCCGCGCGGAGATCGGGCATGGCAAGAGTGAGTCTGAGAAGCCCGTCACGCTTCAACGGGGCCGCGCACTTGCGCGCGCGGAGATCAGGTGGGTTCGTGTGGCTTGCGGCACCCTCACGAGCGGCTTCAACGGGGCCGCGCACTTGCGCGCGCGGAGATGCCCTCAACGGGCTTCGCAGTGGTCTCTTCGAGCTTTGCTTCAACGGGGCCGCGCACTTGCGCGCGCGGAGATTCGTCGCTTGCCCCGTGAGCGCAAGGAACGCAGATTGCTTCAACGGGGCCGCGCACTTGCGCGCGCGGAGATAAGCGCACGTCGAACCGGTTCGCATTCCATCCGACGCTTCAACGGGGCCGCGCACTTGCGCGCGCGGAGATCTCACCTCGTACACTCAGTGCCCAAGGCACGTAGTAAGGCTTCAACGGGGCCGCGCACTTGCGCGCGCGGAGATATAGTAACCATACGGCAGCACGCGTCCGTACCGCTCGCTTCAACGGGGCCGCGCACTTGCGCGCGCGGAGATTGCGCAACCCCGGCTTGATACCGCGCTTGGTCATCCGGCTTCAACGGGGCCGCGCACTTGCGCGCGCGGAGATTCAGTCAGACCGCACCGCTCTCGGCTTCAACGTCGGGCTTCAACGGGGCCGCGCACTTGCGCGCGCGGAGATTCGTCCGGCGCCGGCGGGCGTCGGCGGCAAGACCGTGCTTCAACGGGGCCGCGCACTTGCGCGCGCGGAGATCGCGTGGACGCGTACGCCGTCCGAACGCAGCAACCCGCTTCAACGGGGCCGCGCACTTGCGCGCGCGGAGATGTGTTGATACCACTCGAACCCGACCGCAAGACCGAGGCTTCAACGGGGCCGCGCACTTGCGCGCGCGGAGATTGCCTTTGTCAAGCGAGAGATCTTCCCGGAAGAATCGCTTCAACGGGGCCGCGCACTTGCGCGCGCGGAGATCCCGCGAGAACGGCGTGCCGTTTCGCGGATTGCTCAGCTTCAACGGGGCCGCGCACTTGCGCGCGCGGAGATTCATCTCCATCCGAAAGCCGAAGCCGAACTCGATGCGCTTCAACGGGGCCGCGCACTTGCGCGCGCGGAGATCGAGCGAGCGAATCCGGCATATCGTTGCTAACCTTGCTTCAACGGGGCCGCGCACTTGCGCGCGCGGAGATCGCCGGCGTCGTGCCGCTCCGGTTTGAGCTCGCGCGCTTCAACGGGGCCGCGCACTTGCGCGCGCGGAGATAGAGCCACTTGATGGCGCGCTCGATTTTGATGCACTGGCTTCAACGGGGCCGCGCACTTGCGCGCGCGGAGATGGTGTCGTCCTGTCGCGTAATCTTATGTCGATGGTGCTTCAACGGGGCCGCGCACTTGCGCGCGCGGAGATTCGATTGCAGGAGCGGATTCGGCAATGGTTAGAGGCGCTTCAACGGGGCCGCGCACTTGCGCGCGCGGAGATTGCGACGGCTTGAGCGTCTTCGTGGGCGTTTCGACGCTTCAACGGGGCCGCGCACTTGCGCGCGCGGAGATCTTCTAGTGATGTATTTAAGCGCAAGACCCGTTCGCTTCAACGGGGCCGCGCACTTGCGCGCGCGGAGATCGTGCGCCGACGTGTCTGCCGTCGGCAGCGTCTCGGGCTTCAACGGGGCCGCGCACTTGCGCGCGCGGAGATTTCGTGCATGGTGTGCGTCGCGGCGGCGTTGGCCGCGCTTCAACGGGGCCGCGCACTTGCGCGCGCGGAGATTTTCCGGCAGCGGATCGGCTTCGTACATCGTGAACCCGCTTCAACGGGGCCGCGCACTTGCGCGCGCGGAGATCGACAATCGAGTCACGGCCGCGACGCTCCAGCGCGAGCTTCAACGGGGCCGCGCACTTGCGCGCGCGGAGATCGCCGTCGTCGTCTGCACGACGCCTTCATCGAGCAAGCTTCAACGGGGCCGCGCACTTGCGCGCGCGGAGATTTGAGGACGTTGTCGCCGCTCGCGGACGAGAGCTGCGAGCTTCAACGGGGCCGCGCACTTGCGCGCGCGGAGATCGCAGCGCGGCCGCTCACACGTCTCGCCCAGGCCGAGGCTTCAACGGGGCCGCGCACTTGCGCGCGCGGAGATCGCAGCGCGGCCGCTCACACGTCTCGCCCAGGCCGAGGCTTCAACGGGGCCGCGCACTTGCGCGCGCGGAGATCTCGGATTGTCATCCGGTGAGCGGAACGCTGAGCGGCTTCAACGGGGCCGCGCACTTGCGCGCGCGGAGATCCAGCGCCCAGATTCAAGGCGAACCGTGACGTTCTTGCTTCAACGGGGCCGCGCACTTGCGCGCGCGGAGATATCGCGTCGCGTACGGCGAGAAGCGCATCGTCGAGCTGCTTCAACGGGGCCGCGCACTTGCGCGCGCGGAGATGTGACCTCGGCGAGCATGAAGCCCGGCAGCGCGCCGCTTCAACGGGGCCGCGCACTTGCGCGCGCGGAGATTCACCTCAAAGTGCGAGTGGCATGATCGGTAGCCTAGCTTCAACGGGGCCGCGCACTTGCGCGCGCGGAGATAACGCATAGTCCGGCTGCACGTCACGAACTTTGCAGCTTCAACGGGGCCGCGCACTTGCGCGCGCGGAGATGTAGCGAGGCTGAGCGCGAAGATTGAGACGATCAAGAGCTTCAACGGGGCCGCGCACTTGCGCGCGCGGAGATTCAGTACCACGCGGCCCGTGCCGCTCGGCTTCGTGGCTTCAACGGGGCCGCGCACTTGCGCGCGCGGAGATGTCCTGCCGCCCCGGCCGCGAAGGCCGTGCTTCAACGGGGCCCTGTACTTGCGCGCGCGGAGATGGCAGCCGAACAGGCGCTTTCCGCTCGGCGTTAACCCGCTTCAACGGGGCCGCGCACTTGCGCGCGCGGAGATTCACGACCGGTGGCAACGTCGAGATTCGCACCCGGCAGCTTCAACGGGGCCGCGCACTTGCGCGCGCGGAGATGAAGGTCCGGCGCGTGGTGAGCTCGCGCATGGTGGTGCTTCAACGGGGCCGCGCACTTGCGCGCGCGGAGATGCCGCAAGGTCAGGCCGTGGATTCTCAACAGCCCAATGCTTCAACGGGGCCGCGCACTTGCGCGCGCGGAGATGCTATGCATCTTCCGGATCAGACTCGCGAATAGCCGCTTCAACGGGGCCGCGCACTTGCGCGCGCGGAGATCTCAGAGCGCCGGTTGTCGTGCCCTGGTTCAACAGGCTTCAACGGGGCCGCGCACTTGCGCGCGCGGAGATCACGGCGGCGACGGGCGCGATCGTCACCAGCAACGCGCTTCAACGGGGCCGCGCACTTGCGCGCGCGGAGATCAATGAGTACGACCTCGCCGAGGCGTACGCCAGGGTGCTTCAACGGGGCCGCGCACTTGCGCGCGCGGAGATAGAGTTTCGGGGTTCTCGGACGTTGGGGTACTCGGGCGCTTCAACGGGGCCGCGCACTTGCGCGCGCGGAGATCCTGTGCCGTCGTTACCACACTGTCCACAGTAGTCGGCTTCAACGGGGCCGCGCACTTGCGCGCGCGGAGATGTCGACGAGAACAACCCGCCCGGAGAAGTCGAGGTCGCTTCAACGGGGCCGCGCACTTGCGCGCGCGGAGATTACCCCTCACACGTCACAGAATGACCAAGGTGGCACGCTTCAACGGGGCCGCGCACTTGCGCGCGCGGAGATGCGATGGCGGCGACAGTCAAGTGACCGAACAGGCGGCTTCAACGGGGCCGCGCACTTGCGCGCGCGGAGATTCGATACCGGCATGCGTCAGGTCGATCTGACGCTGCTTCAACGGGGCCGCGCACTTGCGCGCGCGGAGATGCGAAATGCGCGACCATCGTCGCCTCGGCCGGAATGCTTCAACGGGGCCGCGCACTTGCGCGCGCGGAGATACCGTTCCACTGCGACGACTGGAGCACGAGGTTGTTCGCTTCAACGGGGCCGCGCACTTGCGCGCGCGGAGATTGCGCTTTGTTTGAAGAACAGCAACAGCATCGGCTCGCTTCAACGGGGCCGCGCACTTGCGCGCGCGGAGATCGTACCGCCCATCGTCAGCAGCGATTTTCCGGCATCGCTTCAACGGGGCCGCGCACTTGCGCGCGCGGAGATGTCCGAGATCGCCTTCTGCGACGGGGCGGACGCGTAGCTTCAACGGGGCCGCGCACTTGCGCGCGCGGAGATGACGGCCGAATCCTTGCCGCCCGAGAACGACACGTACGCTTCAACGGGGCCGCGCACTTGCGCGCGCGGAGATGACGCCTGTGTCGACGTCGCGCTCCTCGACACGATGCTTCAACGGGGCCGCGCACTTGCGCGCGCGGAGATCCGTCCCCGGCTCGTACGTCACACAGCAGACGCAACAGCTTCAACGGGGCCGCGCACTTGCGCGCGCGGAGATATTGCGGTCACGGTCACGGCCGCGGAGGCGGGGATCGGGCTTCAACGGGGCCGCGCACTTGCGCGCGCGGAGATATTGGCTTGCGCGGTCGCGGTGCCGGACGGCGTGACGCTTCAACGGGGCCGCGCACTTGCGCGCGCGGAGATTCTCGCGCGGCTTCCGGGCCGGCTCGAAGGTGTCTTCGCTTCAACGGGGCCGCGCACTTGCGCGCGCGGAGATGTTGCGCACGATCGGCGAGAGCGTCACGCGCGTCAGGCTTCAATGGGGCCGCGCACTTGCGCGCGCGGAGATCACAAGTATCTCAGCGGATGGGACCTCGCGGACAAGGCTTCAACGGGGCCGCGCACTTGCGCGCGCGGAGATGGAGCTGCCTTCGTAGGCTTCGCGCCTCGTCGCTGCGCTTCAACGGGGCCGCGCACTTGCGCGCGCGGAGATCACGCCGGGCCACGTGATCCGGCTTCGCGAGATCTAGCTTCAACGGGGCCGCGCACTTGCGCGCGCGGAGATTGCGATAGGATTAGCCATGCGGCGGAGACTGCGATAGCTTCAACGGGGCCGCGCACTTGCGCGCGCGGAGATGATGCGCCGCGCTTCGGATCGGCCGGCTTAACTGAGCTTCAACGGGGCCGCGCACTTGCGCGCGCGGAGATGACCGGGACCACGTTGTCACCAACGTTGACGTTCGTGCTTCAACGGGGCCGCGCACTTGCGCGCGCGGAGATATTGCACGGCGGCGACGTCGTCGCGATCGAAAACTCGGCTTCAACGGGGCCGCGCACTTGCGCGCGCGGAGATCTCGGAGCTTCGCTTGCTCCGCTAACGGTCACCCAGCTTCAACGGGGCCGCGCACTTGCGCGCGCGGAGATCCGATTCCGACCGTGTTCCCCCGCTCGTCCGGGTACTGGCTTCAACGGGGCCGCGCACTTGCGCGCGCGGAGATCTCGTGTACCTACTCAGACTCCTGCGGCGCGGGCGGCTTCAACGGGGCCGCGCACTTGCGCGCGCGGAGATGACGACGAGACGCGGGCACGATTGCTCGACCGAATACGAGCTTCAACGGGGCCGCGCACTTGCGCGCGCGGAGATAAAACAACGATCTTCTCGGCGAATTCGTTCCTCGGCGCTTCAACGGGGCCGCGCACTTGCGCGCGCGGAGATATGCGTGAGGTCGATCTCCCCTGCGGTACGACGATGCTTCAACGGGGCCGCGCACTTGCGCGCGCGGAGATCGGGTATCAGCCATGACATGATGCTCCTATACTCCGCTTCAACGGGGCCGCGCACTTGCGCGCGCGGAGATTAGATCGAGCGAGCTTCGGTGACCCCCAGCGATCCCAGCTTCAACGGGGCCGCGCACTTACGCGCGCGGAGATTACCAACACAAAGCACTGCCGTGGCAGTAAGGAAACAGCTTCAACGGGGCCGCGCACTTGCGCGCGCGGAGATCACGCTGAAGATCAATCCAAGCCATCGTGAGACGTGTGGGCTTCAACGGGGCCGCGCACTTGCGCGCGCGGAGATCCCGGGCTTGCAAGCCCCCGACACGAAAATCCCGAAGCTTCAACGGGGCCGCGCACTTGCGCGCGCGGAGATACGTACAGGTGATCTGGCACGACGACAATCACACCGCTTCAACGGGGCCGCGCACTTGCACGCGCGGAGATGTCGGCGGCATCGGTGCGATCTTGCAAGCCCGGACGGCTTCAACGGGGCCGCGCACTGCGCGCGCGGAGATGTCGTTGCGCCGCAGATGGACAAGTCCGAAGAGCCGCTTCAACGGGGCCGCGCACTTGCGCGCGCGGAGATAGCGGACGATCTAACCGAAGCATGGGGAGACCTATGTGCTTCAACGGGGCCGCGCACTTGCGCGCGCGGAGATTATACGCTCGCCGTCGCAGCAAAGACCTGAACATGCAGCTTCAACGGGGCCGCGCACTTGCGCGCGCGGAGATATCCGATGAACCGCGTGCCGATCCGCTCGTCCGTCAGCTTCAACGGGGCCGCGCACTTGCGCGCGCGGAGATTTCTCGCCGTACCGGAGACCGCGGTACTCCGTAATCGTGCTTCAACGGGGCCGCGCACTTGCGCGCGCGGAGATGTGTGAGCGCGAGGACGGTCGGCCCCTGCGATTGCACGCTTCAACGGGGCCGCGCACTTGCGCGCGCGGAGATGACGGGTATTCCGATGAAGCTCGCGACGTTCGTCGAGCTTCAACGGGGCCGCGCACTTGCGCGCGCGGAGATCACCGAAACCGTCTGCTGATTGAGACCACGCTGCGCGTGCTTCAACGGGGCCGCGCACTTGCGCGCGCGGAGATATTACGGCTTGTACCCGACTTCGAGCCGCACCGGCGCGCTTCAACGGGGCCGCGCACTTGCGCGCGCGGAGATTGGCCCGAGCGGCATCGTCGAGCCCATGCGCCTCATGCTTCAACGGGGCCGCGCACTTGCGCGCGCGGAGATCGAGCGGAGGTCATGCGCGGCGGGTACGTCCACACGGCTTCAACGGGGCCGCGCACTTGCGCGCGCGGAGATAACCCGTTTGTTGCCATGCGCCTTGGCGAGCACGTAGCTTCAACGGGGCCGCGCACTTGCGCGCGCGGAGATGCCGATTGCGTGCGAACATGGCAGGCCACCGCGCTTCGCTTCAACGGGGCCGCGCACTTGCGCGCGCGGAGATTGGGGAGTAACGCCGCAGAACGAGCCCGAATCGGGGCGCTTCAACGGGGCCGCGCACTTGCGCGCGCGGAGATCCTGCAAACGTCATCAAAGCAACGCTCGACAACGGCGGCTTCAACGGGGCCGCGCACTTGCGCGCGCGGAGGTCGTGTCGGCGTCGACAAACGCAGCCGCGCGTGCTTTGCTTCAACGGGGCCGCGCACTTGCGCGCGCGGAGATCGCGCCCCCGACCGTTCATCCGAACGGAAATGTGTATGCTTCAACGGGGCCGCGCACTTGCGCGCGCGGAGATGAGGCCAATATGACCGTTGACGGCACCCTCGCACTCGCGCTTCAACGGGGCCGCGCACTTGCGCGCGCGGAGATGACGGCCGCGCGGCGATCGTCGAGCAAGATCGGCTTCGCTTCAACGGGGCCGCGCACTTGCGCGCGCGGAGATGAGACGTACGCGTCGTAACCAAGCACCGTCCATGGGCTTCAACGGGGCCGCGCACTTGCGCGCGCGGAGATACGATCGGAATGGGCGGCTACCCCACACGATTCTATGCTTCAACGGGGCCGCGCACTTGCGCGCGCGGAGATGCGCGAGCGACGAGTCTGAGATGGAGGAGCCAGCGTGCTTCAACGGGGCCGCGCACTTGCGCGCGCGGAGATCATACAAAACCGCCGACGTGCGCCACCTTTGAAAATGCTTCAACGGGGCCGCGCACTTGCGCGCGCGGAGATCAGTGACAATGGCGTTCGGGTCGGTCGTGTTGCGGCCGCTTCAACGGGGCCGCGCACTTGCGCGCGCGGAGATGCCGTAGTATTTGATCTGCGTCATCGCTCGAGCGAGCGCTTCAACGGGGCCGCACTTGCGCGCGCGGAGATGCGTGCGAGCGAAAGAATATCGGCGTCGGCGCATGTGCTTCAACGGGGCCGCGCACTTGCGCGCGCGGAGATCGATCCCGAAGCAGATTCAAGAGCGGCTGGCCGGCCAGCTTCAACGGGGCCGCGCACTTGCGCGCGCGGAGATAACGCGGCGATGCGCGAGCGCTCGACGTTCATCGTAGCTTCAACGGGGCCGCGCACTTGCGCGCGCGGAGATTTCGAAGACAAAGGCGACGGCGAGACGTTTGCTGCGGCTTCAACGGGGCCGCGCACTTGCGCGCGCGGAGATGACGTGGCCGCGATCGTGCGCCAGCCGCAAAACGCGCTTCAACGGGGCCGCGCACTTGCGCGCGCGGAGATGACAACGACGCTCGCGACTGCCGCTTTCGCACCCTCGCTTCAACGGGGCCGCGCACTTGCGCGCGCGGAGATTGCCGGCCTGCTTCGAGTGCTGGCCACCGGAAACGTCGCTTCAACGGGGCCGCGCACTTGCGCGCGCGGAGATGCCGCCGCCGTAGCCGAGACGATCGGCCGTCGCTTGCTTCAACGGGGCCGCGCACTTGCGCGCGCGGAGATTCCCGACGGCACGGCGACCGGCGCGATCATGGTTTACGCTTCAACGGGGCCGCGCACTTGCGCGCGCGGAGATGTCGCGCACCATTCCTTGAGCCAGCGCCGGATCGATTGCTTCAACGGGGCCGCGCACTTGCGCGCGCGGAGATCGCCAACCTTCACGCGACCACCGTCGACGGCTTCTAGCTTCAACGGGGCCGCGCACTTGCGCGCGCGGAGATGCTGCGGCGCGTGCCTTTAAGGCCGAAAAACGCACGCTTCAACGGGGCCGCGCACTTGCGCGCGCGGAGATTCGGCGTCGTACTGCGAGAGCTCATCGAACTCGTAGCTTCAACGGGGCCGCGCACTTGCGCGCGCGGAGATTGACGTGGCCGCGATCGTGCGCCAGCCGCAAAACGCGCTTCAACGGGGCCGCGCACTTGCGCGCGCGGAGATTAGTCTTTGCGGCGCCGCGTGTACTCGCGCATGAGCGCTTCAACGGGGCCGCGCACTTGCGCGCGCGGAGATTCCCCGCCGTCGCGATCGCGTAAGCGGCACAAACGCCGCGCTTCAACGGGGCCGCGCACTTGCGCGCGCGGAGATTAGCTAAGACTAGCTACTGCTGCGCGTGCCTAGCAAGCTTCAACGGGGCCGCGCACTTGCGCGCGCGGAGATGTCGTCGACATTGTACACATAGCCTGCGATCGCTAACGCTTCAACGGGGCCGCGCACTTGCGCGCGCGGAGATAGCCTTCGTCGCCCATGACGGTATCGCGCCCATGATGCTTCAACGGGGCCGCGCACTTGCGCGCGCGGAGATACCGCCGACGTACTGCGCGAGCATAGACTTTGCCGAGCTTCAACGGGGCCGCGCACTTGCGCGCGCGGAGATTTCGTAATCGATATTTGCCCCCTCGTAAACAATGAAGCTTCAACGGGGCCGCGCACTTGCGCGCGCGGAGATTTTGGGAGGTAGTCTTGGCCTCGCATCATCTCCATCCGCTTCAACGTGGCCGCGCACTTGCGCGCGCGGAGATCTGGCTCGGTGATCGAAGCCGCGTCGTCGACACATTGCTTCAACGGGGCCGCGCACTTGCGCGCGCGGAGATGCCGCTTGCTTTCGGGCTACATCTCGCACCTGGGCCGGCTTCAACGGGGCCGCGCACTTGCGCGCGCGGAGATCGCGCGATTCGAACGCGTCACCGATCGCAAGATCGTCGCTTCAACGGGGCCGCGCACTTGCGCGCGCGGAGATCGCCTTTGCGCGTTTGCGCCGTACCGTCGTTGCCGAGCTTCAACGGGGCCGCGCACTTGCGCGCGCGGAGATCGCGCCCGGCCATTGCGATCGGCGCTGCAGACGCGGCTTCAACGGGGCCGCGCACTTGCGCGCGCGGAGATAGCCTCCCGTCGGCGCCGTCGGCGTCGTCGAAACCGCTTCAACGGGGCCGCGCACTTGCGCGCGCGGAGATTGTATCGTCCCGGCTGATGGGCCGTCAGGAGAATCTGCTTCAACGGGGCCGCGCACTTGCGCGCGCGGAGATCTCGACGTGGATGCGAGACTGCTCGCAGGGATCAACGGGCTTCAACGGGGCCGCGCACTTGCGCGCGCGGAGATTAAATGATCCTAACAGTCCAACAACAGAATAAAAAGCTTCAACGGGGCCGCGCACTTGCGCGCGCGGAGATGCTGCTGAGTGAGGCCGGCGGCTTCGCGAAGCTTACGCTTCAACGGGGCCGCGCACTTGCGCGCGCGGAGATAAGAAGAATCGCGTACTCATGCTTTGCGGTTGAAAGAGCTTCAACGGGGCCGCGCACTTGCGCGCGCGGAGATGACGGCGTCGGGGTCAACTTCCTGCGCCTCAAGACGCTTCAACGGGGCCGCGCACTTGCGCGCGCGGAGATGTGCGTGACGCGGCGGGCTCGACGGTTGGCGCCGCCGCTTCAACGGGGCCGCGCACTTGCGCGCGCGGAGATGTCGCGCTCGGGACACGCGAACCCGGCGCGTCGATACGCTTCAACGGGGCCGCGCACTTGCGCGCGCGGAGATTCGATCTTTCTCGGCACCTCCACCGGCGCGACGCTTGCTTCAACGGGGCCGCGCACTTGCGCGCGCGGAGATGCCGACCGTGCTCGCTTGGGAGCGTGGCGCTGTTCCGCTTCAACGGGGCCGCGCACTTGCGCGCGCGGAGATCCGGCGGCCGCGCCGAGCTTTATCGCATGTGTCGCGCTTCAACGGGGCCGCGCACTTGCGCGCGCGGAGATTGCGCCTTGCGTCTGAATCCAGAACGAGGCATCGGCGCTTCAACGGGGCCGCGCACTTGCGCGCGCGGAGATTTCCGTAGTTGAATCGTGAGCCGGACTGGCTATCGGCTTCAACGGGGCCGCGCACTTGCGCGCGCGGAGATAGCCGACGACCGTACCCGAACCGCCAAAGAGCGTGACGCTTCAACGGGGCCGCGCACTTGCGCGCGCGGAGATCGCGGCAAATTCGCAGTGCAGCGTCGAGGCATACAAGGCTTCAACGGGGCCGCGCACTTGCGCGCGCGGAGATTCTCCTCGTCACCGCAAAAACAGTCGAAAGGAGCACCGCTTCAACGGGGCCGCGCACTTGCGCGCGCGGAGATGCCTTCGAGAATCGCGAATGCCCCGCCGCCAGGCAGGCTTCAACGGGGCCGCGCACTTGCGCGCGCGGAGATGCCGACGCCGTCGCGCTCGAGCAACGTACGCTCGCGCTTCAACGGGGCCGCGCACTTGCGCGCGCGGAGATGGCGTTCTCGGGGGGCAGACAGAAAACGACGTTTCGCTTCAACGGGGCCGCGCACTTGCGCGCGCGGAGATGACGCGAGCGTGAGCGGCATCATGACGACGGATCCGCTTCAACGGGGCCGCGCACTTGCGCGCGCGGAGATCACAAGAGTCCGATCTATGCGGCGGGGTACGTCGTGCTTCAACGGGGCCGCGCACTTGCGCGCGCGGAGATAAGCGCTCGCAAAACGTCTCCTGGCTCACGACGTAAGCTTCAACGGGGCCGCGCACTTGCGCGCGCGGAGATTACGGCAAGAGCGCCGAGCAAATGGCGCTCGAACTCGCTTCAACGGGGCCGCGCACTTGCGCGCGCGGAGATATGCTCTAACCCCCGAGCTTCCGCTCAGCGCGAAGGGCTTCAACGGGGCCGCGCACTTGCGCGCGCGGAGATGCCGCGCGCAGCGTCATGCTGTCGCCTCGCAGAACGCTTCAACGGGGCCGCGCACTTGCGCGCGCGGAGATCAGCAGCTCGGGCCGCAAGCCGGACTTCTGAAATCGCTTCAACGGGGCCGCGCACTTGCGCGCGCGGAGATCGATCTCGTGGGCGCGCTCGAATATCGGTCATACCTGCTTCAACGGGGCCGCGCACTTGCGCGCGCGGAGATTTCGCCGCGGCTATCGTGGGCGGCGAGATTCGCCGGCTTCAACGGGGCCGCGCACTTGCGCGCGCGGAGATCGCGGCGCCGACACCCGGCACGACGACGTTCCCGTCGCTTCAACGGGGCCGCGCACTTGCGCGCGCGGAGATTCGGCGGCGGCGGCTCCTTGCGCTGCACGTGATCCCAGCTTCAACGGGGCCGCGCACTTGCGCGCGCGGAGATGGTAGATCTCGGCGGCGTGTGGTTTTTTTTGCGATGCGCTTCAACGGGGCCGCGCACTTGCGCGCGCGGAGATCACGGCAGCATCGTTGCATCGTACTCGGCGTGGTGGCTTCAACGGGGCCGCGCACTTGCGCGCGCGGAGATGCCGCGAGAGGCATCGACTCGAAACGCAAGGCCCGGAATAATGCTTTTCGAGCGGTGGTCGTCTGCGTCCCTCCTGAATGCCTTCGCCTCGAATTCGATCCCCGCAAAGCCCCGTGCGATCGACGTCGAGCGGTTCCCTCGTGAGCGAACGTCACTGGGGCCCTCGAATTGCTCAACCGATGACGGCATGGTCGGATGCTCGAATCTCCTGCCGGCCGAATGCTTCGATCGGGGGAATCCAGGTCGTGCGATCGGCGACTGGCCCGATGTCGATCAAGATGACGCGATCCATCGATCGGTCGATAACCGATTCTATCCGCGCGGCAAGTTCCACGCGATCTTTCGGCCGGAGTAAGCATGCAAAAACACTATATTGCAAGCTTTCGCCGTAGGCTTTTGCTAACTTGTGCATTGCGCGTAGGCGCTTAGAATCGGCGATGTCATACGACAAGATATACGAACGCACATTCACCTCGTCACAAAAGGCGGGTACTTCTCGAGATCTCCCTGGATCGTGCGCGCGAGCAAACGCGCCTGGAGCCAGAGAGAACGCCGGTAGGATGCCTCGTACTCGAAGACTGGATGCGTGATGACGCTTTGAAGTCGCCGCTCCATCGCACGAATGAAGATCCGCCGACCATCTTCGGTCAGCGAGACCCCCAAACCACGATCGATAAAATGGTTCGCGCGAATCTCCGATGTGTTGATGACACTCAGAACCGTCGAATCGACGATAAGCGGACGAAATTCTTCCATCAAGTCAAGCGCGAGCGAAGGCCGTCCTGGGCGTCGCGAATGGTACACGCCGACTCCTGGCTCAAACCCAACGGCGAGCACGGCCGCCAAGGCTTCCTTCGCTAACATTGCATATCCAAACGATAGAAGCGCGTTTACGGGATCTCCTGGCGGCCTCCGATTACGCCGAGTGAAGTCGAACGCGTCCTTTTGCAGCAAACCGGCAAGAGTACGAAAATAGATTTGCGCCGCCCGACCCTCGAGACCGAGAAGCGTCGCGATGTCGGCCGCGAGTCGAACGCGATGAAGGCACAGTGCGAGCGCCTGGAGCGCACGGGCAGATCCCGAGAGCCGCCGCACCATCGTACGTTGGTTTCGTACCTTGCCTTCAACGATTGCGCGAGCAATGGCGAACCGTGCCGAATCGGGGAGCCGCATCTGCGCTTCTCGCAAGTCGAGACTGTGATCGTCGATCGAGCGCGCGTAGCCCGACAGCCAACCCCCGTAGCTCAGATAGAAGATCGGGATGTCGCGACCGAGCACGGCACGAGCAGCCTGCGAACTGATCTGAACGTTTCCGAAGAGCGAGATATGAGCCGTCTCGAAGAGACGCGACTCCGCGACGACGCCCTCGTCGGTCTTCACTTGAAGCACCTCACCAGCAAGGCCAACGCGCGCCCCGGGTGTCACGACGTAAAGCGCTCTACGGTCGTCGATCGGCGGCGCGAACGGACGGACCGGAAGCGCGAGCGTCGTTGCATTCAACGCGTTCGTCTCATCCGGCAGGCAGATCACGTTAAGCGAACAGCGCCCGCATTTCGGACTGTCGACGAGAGGTGGCGGTAATTGACGCCGCCTCGATGCAACACGCGCATCTTCGATCGCGCGCAGTGCGAGAGCCTCGGCTGCCTCATCGATCACAATCGAAACGTGTCGCTTCGACGCGGCAAAGTAGATGCGCCCCTCATTGCACGTGTAACCGTGCTCGCGAAGCAGCAGCGCTTGGAGGATGACCTGAACTCGCTCGGGATCGTACACACCGATCTCCGGCGGCGGAAGCACGCCGCGCTTATAATCGACCGGCACGTGCTGGTCGCCTTCGATCCGCACGAGATCGAGTTTGCCCGTGATACCGAGCCGCTCCGAACTGAGTTCGAGACTCGTCACAGAAGTCGCATCGTCCTCGCGACTCGTGATCTGCCCCTTCGGCTTATCGACGCGCGCATGCACGCGAGCGCCGTCAACCGTGTCGTGCGACTCTTCGAATTGACGTTCCACGTGCTCGATGAAAAACAAGCGCGGACAGTACACGAACTCATTGATCGCCCGCAGTGGCAGAAGTTCGGGAGGGTCCTCGACAACTTCTCGGCGCTTCAGAACTTTCATCAAACCGCCTCGAAACGACGAAGACCGCAATGTGCCATATCGCATAACGGAAGAAGCTTCAGTTGACTCTGGACGAGGGTCCGCGACTTCACGGGCCGACCGGCTCGAAGCGGCCGAGGCCGAAGTGTGCCAGGCGACCAAGCACGAGCGGGCCGACGGTAGCATCAGCGAGTTCGATCGATGCGCCGATCGCTGGGCGCAACCCACGCTCGCGCGAGCGTACGCGCTGGAACGATTCGATCTTCGCACGCATGCCGTTGCCAAATTCAACGCAGCGGCCGGCGGCCCAAATGTCGATCGAGATCGGCGTTGCGCCTTGGCGCCGCAAACCAAGCGAAATTTGCTCGGCGGCACCGTCCACCTCGATCGACTTTCCTGGTCCACGTCGTTTCGGAAGCGATCGAGCACGACGGGTGTCGCCGTAACCCATCGTCGGCTCGATACGAGCGCGCCGAATCCGATGAAACGCACGTCGAAGCGGCCGCTAAAGCTCACGTTGTCGTACACGCTCGAGATCCCGGTTAGCGCGAGGAATTCCGCATGTGTACAACCTTGCGGTAAATGAACGTCAATGATGTCGATACGGCCGCTTCCATTCGAATCGGCAGGTAAGAAGTAGGGGTGACCGTGTCCGGTCCCCATCGACCCGTCGCCATCTTTTCCCGCAAGGCGTTTCGAGGCGGGACGACCTTGGAGTCGCGAATATCGCGCAAGGCTCGCACCGCGCATGGCCTCGGCGAATCCGAGCGCTTTCGTCAACGGGAGCGAACCGCCGCGCTCGGAGGATACTTTGAAGCGCAGCGTCGTGCGGGGCATCGTTGTCGCGTCCTCATCAGCCGTTCGAGGCCCCGGCACGAGGCCAGCGTCCGGCGGAAAGCGATAGTTGAACCGCGCCGCGTCGCCTGAGAAGCGAGGAAAGGGTTGGCGGCATCGCACCTGGTCGAGCTCGTGGACGAGGCGTTGGCCACGCATCGACGATGCGATTCCATAGCGCTCGACCGCGATGCCGCTTCCGGGAATGGACTCGGCAAGTGAGACCGTGTACAGACCCGCGTCTTGCGGGTCATGATCGGCAATGCTCATCTCGATCTGCATCGCGGTGCCGAGCGTATCGATCAATCGGCAAGCGGATGACAGCATTCCCCTATCACTCTCGCTCAAAGCCGCGTCGCGCCAGATGACGTAGGCCGAGACGATTCGAGTTCGGTCAATGGCAAGGATGGAGTCGACGAGCATGGTGTCGGTAGCATCATGCGCGTCTTCGACCGATCGCAGCCAATGCCGGGACGACCCCGACATCGCAAGCGGCAGTCGGAACTCCGGCGCCATCGCCAAGACCTCGATTACTCGAGCAAATCGCTCGAGATCGGCGCCTCCGGCACGTGCCCATCCCTCGATCAGCGCAGTGAGAATGCGGAACGGCGATGGCGGCCATTCGATCTCACCGCCCTTTGCATCGTGCTCCCATGGTGCAGCGTGAAGGCTACCGGATTGAAATGCGATCCGGAGGGCGATCATGCGTCTTCTTCGTCGACGACGCCGACTTGACCGAGTCCAAGGTGTGCCTCCCGACCAATGGTAACTGGTCCCAATACTTCTTCGCTGAAGCAAAGATCAACACCGAAGGCACGGCGAGGCGCGTCACTCAGTTTGTGAGACTGTACGAACGTATCGAAGCGCGTCCGATTGCCACCTCGATGCACGATCGTAGGAGGCCGTGCCGACCACACCGTTACCTCGCACGCTTGCGGGATGCGATGATTTTCGAGTTCGCTGAGGACCTGCTCACGAACCCAAGCTTCCATCTCTTCGCGCCCGGCCCGAAGCTTGCGCTTCTTCGGATATAACGGTGGCATGAAAGGCGTTGTAGATCGCCATCGTCGACCGCGCTCCGATGCGGAAGATCCCAGGCTCGTGAGCGCGTGCTCACCGAATCGAGGGTGTGCGATCCAATTTGTCGATCGCAAGACCTCGATTTCTTGCGTCGTTGCGCCGGTCGGCAAGCGAACGTCGATGTGGTCGAGTCGACCATCGTCATCGAGGTCGAGCGGCAAAAAATAAGCGTGCTCATGGCCTGAGGCTGCGCTATCACCGTCACGGCCGCTGAAAACCGTAGGAGCGGGAGCATGATCATGCATCTTCTCGAACCGCCTCTTCACCGCGTGCTTCAGCACGTTTGCAACGAGCACGGTGACGATGATCGAAGGGCGGAGACCGCGCGGCTCGATCGCCTCAATCAGAAAACGTTCGGTTCGCGGTTCACTCTTCACAGATTGCATTGCCGCGACCCGGGGAGCGGGATAGAAGCCCGATGCCGGTGGGAACGCATAATCGATCCACGTCGTTCCGATCGGTAGCTGGCGTCTGATCTGGCGCATCTCGACCGTCGACTCGCAGAGCGACCGCCAGAGCGCTTCGCCACGAAGAGACGACCCCGCGCCTAAGCGCTGTACGACGAGCCCCTCACCTGCCGTTTCTCGAGCCGGAGCGACCTCAACGAGGTCCTCGTCGGAAGGAATGGTTGTCGAAGCCTCGATCCGGCACCAAGATTCGGCTCGTCCCAAGTATGGAATCTCCGATGCGATTCTTCCGAGAAGTGCAAAGAGCGAATCGTCGAGGGTCACGTCGTCCCAGACGACCCAGACGGCGCTTCGGTCCGGCGTCTCCAAACGCACGAACGCGTCAAGCGTCAAGGCCGTAGCCAGCTTTGCGCCCTTCAACTCTCTCTGCGGCATGTAATGGCGCAAATGGCCAAACGTTGCGGACGGCAAGAGAAACCGCGGAGCCACCGCGAGCGCATCGCAGAGCCTCATCATCTGGTGCCGATCTGCGCCCTGGTGGCGAAACCAACCGGCGACGAACGCTCTCAAGAGCCGCCAAGGCGCCGGCGGCCATTCGACTTCACCGTCATTCGGCGAACGCCCCCACGGCGTCGCATGATAGCGCCCTGCAATAAAGTCGATTCGTATTGCGATCACTTCGCGAACGAGACAACCGTCACGGGCGGCGAAGCGAACGATCCCGCGCGCTCGCACGCGGCGCGTTGCGTCGCGATCTCGCTATCGAGTTCGTCAATAGAGGGCATCTGCATCGCGTTCGGCCGGACGATTCGCATGCCGTCCTCCTCGACGACGAGATCGCACGCGGTTCGAAGGCGCATACCACCTTCCAGTAACGTCGCAATCTTCCATAACCCGAGCGCGACGAGTATCCGCTCGGCTGCCTCTCCCAATCCGTACGAACGGATGAGCGCCGTATCTATGACAAAGGATGCGACAATACGTTTTGCCGTATATTCGGTCCGGGCGTAGGGCACGTTACCGAAGCCGGCTTCCGCGCCCCCCTTTTCTTTGCCGTCGCGGGAGATCGTGTACGCTTTACCGGATGGATCGAGCCGGTCGTTTTTCACGCCGCCGCTCGCTACGAGTTCGACGTCATGCGCCTCGACGAAACCACTGAGCACGCGCGTCAGCCGGGCAAGACCCGTGATCTTCTCGAGAAAGACGCCGTGCAGCACCGCACTCGGATCATAATAAAAGACGGCCTGCGCCAACTTACGCCGGTCTACACTCGCGCTCGCCGCTTCGGCCTCACCCTCGTCGCCGTCATCACCCGGGGCCTTCTTCGTCTTCTTTCCGGATAACGTCGCGATGCCCGCACGCTTCTTGAGGTCTTCCCAAATGCCGTAAAGATACGGGGAATTGAGCCGGTGCGCTTCCCGAATCGAATCGGTCTCGACGCCATTCACCGACGTTCGGACAAACGGCAATCCACGTAGCGGCGAGACGAGGTCGCCGGCTTCATCGTCCCACGTCACCGCCTCGAGACGATTCGCGATCGACTGCGCCGACTCGACGAGCAGATAGCGCGACCCGCTGGGCTCCAAGAACTCGGCAGCGCCCAGATTCGGAAATCCGGTCGGCTGGATGCGCGACCCGATCAACGGTCGCAAGTCGGCTTCGATAACGACGCGCGGTGCAGCGAGCGCCGTCGCGAAAATATTGGATGACATAGTCATGCGATCTCCTCTTCGAAGGTTTGTACGGAGGGTTCGAGGTGAGTTACCGTAGCGTCGACCGGTACCGAGTCTAGAAGCGATCGGCGCTGCAGGCTTGCGCGGGCAGAGGTGCCGACCGGCACCATCAACATCGCGACGAAGGTTCGCGCGGTAGCTGCATCGACGGCCACCTCGCTGAAATTACGCGCGTCCGCGCCTGCGCTTCGCAAACGCAGGTACGCCCTAGCAAAGGCTCGCTTTCTGAAGATCGCGGAACGTGACACCAGTTGTGACGCCGTGTCGGCGTCGAGAAACGTCGCGTGCGCATCGAAGTCGCGCCGGCCATCGATCTCCGGCTGATAGCCATGAACGAGTGTTTTCAATGCGGCGAATGCGACGGGGACTGCTACCGCGCCGCCTTTCGAGACGATGGCGGTCGCCTTCGGTGGCACGTACGGCTCGATGATCGAGTAGCCGCGAACGAGCGTCTTTACGCGGGTCCAATCGAGACCGCCGGCGAGCGCCGTTCCCACATCCTCGAGAGAGATGCCGGCCGAGCTACCGAATTGTGCCGCGAAGCCCGTCGTTCGATCAGTCGGCGCATTAGCCGCTGCGCGCGCCGATCGCTCGAAGTGAAAAGCGAGCGTATCGCGAAGGTCGGACCTCCACTCGTGGCGTGAAGACACATCGTACCGGTCGTAAAGTGAGCGATCGTCGCATGCGACCGGAGAGATGCGATAGCGTAAGCGACGCGATCGTTCTGCTCGACCGAGTGAGGTCAACGCGCGCGCGACTCGGTGTTCGAGACCGAGTGCATCCGGATCACCCATATTGTCGATCACCGAATGCAACGTCTCCGGCAGCCATTGCAGGGGTCGCAAATCTTTCATTCGCGATAGCGCCATCGCGGCATCGAGATCGCCGAGCGAAGCGAGCATATCTTGGAACGCAGCCGCCGACGGCACCGCGGCATAGGCAACGATGCCCTCCTGGTACGAACGTAGCGCCTCGCGAGCGCGCGCGCCGAGTTCCCCACGAGCGACACGCGCGACCCACGTTCGGACGTCTCGCGAAAGCGCTGCGATCTCGGGACGGTCCGCAACAGCGATTCGGCCGACGTACGTCGCCCCGAATGCGAGTCCGTTGCGCTGCGCGATGACGATGCGCCCAAAGGACGCGATGCCGCGAGAGACGCCTAGCGTCTGCGCCGCTTGGATTGCCGCGATCGAATCCGCCGCCGTGCTCGCTGCGACGACGTGCGACTCGCGCGAAACTCCGGACTGCTGCGTAACAATCTCGATGCGACCGCCACGTAGCATCGACCGGATCGCCGAATACGTCGCGCGCCCCCGCCACTGGGGAAGCCAAATCTCCGCGCGCGTCTCTTCCTCGTCGCTCGCCGACGCGTAACCGACCGCAATAGAAACGAACTGGAAGGGGACCGTTGGGCGATCGCTGTCGCTCGAGTAGCGCCGAATCATCGAACCCGAGAACGCGATCGCGCCTTCCATCGCTAGGACGAGATCCCACGGATTATTGTAATCGCCCGAACCCAAACGGTACTGGCCGAGGATACCGTACGATAACGGGGCGACGGACGTTCCTTCCAGCGTATCGTGCAAGGCTTGCTGCGAGATAGCGAGCGGGACCACCCCGACGACGTCGAGAGCACGCGCCGCGTAGTTGATCGCAAAGTCGAGACGGCCGTCGTTCCCGCCCGTGCCGAGGACGGTCGGGAACGCGAGTTTTTCGCTGCCGATCAACACGGCGGCGTCGAGCCATTCGAGCGCCGCGTCGGCTAGCCGAGAGCGGAGTCTCAACAAAACCTGACGCTTCCGATCGTCGCCATCCACCTCGCCGAATTCACCGACGACCGCGTTCGCGACGGCAAGAGCGTCGATGTACGGTCGCCAGCGAAGCGACGACTGGCCCGCAATGCGTGTCAAAACCTTTCCCGCCCCTTGAACGGATGATTTTGCATCGAACCCCGCGCCGCTGTTCCACGGGTTCAGAATTGGCGTCGGCGCGTAGTGATCGACGAAGAATTCCGCGAGTCGATCCATGTCGATGCCATGGAGCACGAGCGACCCGTTCTCCCAGGAACCGCGAATTCGACGATCCACTTGTTGTGCGGTGAGCCGCAACACCGCGATCGCCTTCAGATAGCCTAGCAACGAATCGTTGCGGGCTCCGGCAAGCTTCACGGTTTGCACAGGATTGAACTCCGCCATCATCATACCGTCGCCGCCACGCGAGTTTGTCGGAGCGCACTCGCGCGCCAATCGGCGACTCGCACGAGCGACTCGAGATACGCGAGCCGAAATATGCCGAGCATCGGATCGGCGCAGAGAGCCGACGTACGATCGCCCCACGTCAACCGCTCCGAAACGCTGCCGATCTCGAATATCGAGAGATCGGTCGAAAATGCGGGAGACCTCGTACCGAAGCCGAGATCGACCGAGTCGATCGGCTCGTCTTGCCCGATGCCGCAAATGAGTATTTCGCCAGGCTTCGGCTCCTCGACGGCGAGACGCTGAACGACGAGGCGGACCTTCCCGTGATGGGCCATGATGAGATAGGCGATGAGGTCCGCGTCAAGCTCACCGTCGTGTGCCTCGACCCACGCGAGAGCACTAGCCACTTCGTGTCGAAAGCCACGACGCTCGTGACGGCGCGAGCTCGTTCCGTTGCTCTTCGCCCAGGGACCTGGGCCCTCGCCAACCGCGTTCGCCAAGGATTTTTGGAAGACGGGATGTACCTTGCCGACGTCGTGCCATCGGGCACTCGTTTCGATCATACCGGCTTGCGATCGGTCCACGAGCCCTGCGGCGAGCAGCGGCTCGAGGAGTTCGTGCGCCGCCTGAACGGTGTCGGCGGCATGCGTCGCGATCGTGATTGCTTCGCCCGTGAACGACCGTGCATCGCGATCGAGCGTCTCGCTTTCGCGCGAACCGGGAGCCGTCTTATCACGGTCGATCTCGTCGACGCGCGAGCGTGAATCGAACCGAAAGCCGAACTCCGCATCATATCCACCGACATCGCTCGCGAGCCACACGATGTCGCCGATCTTCAACCGGTCCGGAAGGGCTCGGGCCGACCAAGCGTCATCGGAAGCAACTCGCGACACGAGAGCGTTTTCGGGTTGCTGCGATTCGCGCAGGCGTTTGAGAATTTTGTCGACATCTCCGCGGGGGGCGGGGCAGATCTCATCTCGTCGCACCTCATCTTGTTCGGAGGGTGGTCGCGCGCGCCAAACGACGAACACCGAAAAGTCGTTCGCATCTCGGATGAAGCGAGACACGTCGATATCGGAGCCGCTCAAATCCGGTGATGTATCGAACAACTCGAGGAGATCGACTTCGCGAAGTACCGCCCCACGCTCTTGCTGCATCGAGACACGTGGAAGAAAGGCGGGAGCGAGATCTGCGCCCTCGAGGTCTAGCAGCGCATCACGCGCAACGCGAACGTCTTCGAGAGCGTACGGACGTACGGACGCGGTGGTGAGTTCGACCGGTTCGACCCACGCGAAGCTGGCCTCGGTATCGTCGCCTGCGCGATTACACCGACCGAGGCGCTGGACAATTGATGACCACGGTGCGATGTCGCTGATCAACGTCGCGGACGTGAAGTCGACGCCAGCCTCGACGACCTGCGTTGCGACGACGATGCGGCCCGCGCCGGCGGGATCGACGGCTTCGAGCGCTTCTTTGAGATGTGCGGCACGATCGTTCGGACGGAAGCGCGAATGAAGGAGCGTGATGGCCGCATCCGGGGCCGCCTTTCGCAAGGCTTGATAGACCTGGATCGCCCGATCGACGGTATTGACGATCGCGAGCGTCCTCGTGCCGAACCGATGTCTCGAGACGATTGCCGCCGCGAGATCTTTTGGTTCGTAGACATCCAGTCGCGAGGCAAGTTTTGGTGCAAGCAGGCGTTTTCGAACGGAAGTATGCGCGCGATCCGAATCGTCGAGAGCAATCGAACTCACCGTTGAGTCGACGGCATGATCGACCGTATCGATCCACGCTCGCTCGATCGTTGCCGAAGCGAAGATCGTCCGCGTGAGACCAATCGTACCCAAACGAGTTCGAAGGCCTTGTAACTGCGCAGCCGTCGTAACGCCGACGCCCTGCAATTGCACTTCATCGAGCACCCAGAGCGCATCCGCATGCAGCCACGCAAAGGCCATTGGCCATTTGAATCGCGACATCGCGTATCCGCGGTTGAGCGCACGAGAGAGAAGCATGTCCTGCGTGCCGATCAAGATGCGTGGCAACTCCGGTTGCGAGATCCACTCGGCGTCGACTTCACCGCCCATCAGCATCTGGACCTCGACATCGTTCGCGATGCCGACCGTCTGGAGATTTTCCAGCATCGTCTCCACGCGGCGCACAGTCTGCTCGACGAGCGTTCGCTGTGGGAGTACGTAGACGAGGCGACGCGGTACTTCCGATGAGGTGAGCATGCGACGGTAGAGCCACGCGAGCACGATCGCTTCCGTCTTCCCGAGTCCCGTGGGAATCTCGAGCACGACCGGCCAGTCATCGGCCTCGGCGAACCGTCGCTGAAACGGATATGGCTTCGCGTCGGGCTTTCCGACCGCGTGACGAAAGAACTCATCGTAGGTCATCTTGGCCTCCGTCTGCGGTGTCGGGGAACCGTCGCCATCCAGCCGGAGTAGATGACGCCGGAAAGCTCTTTCGATGCGGCGGGCGCCCACGAGACATTTGGTGCTTCAACGGGGTCCGGCCGGCCCGTGGTCGCCGTTCGAGGCAAGACGTGTCTACCCTCGGGTTTTGCGACTCCTCCGACGATCATCTGAAGGCTTAGGAAAAACCGTGATGCTTCGCCAGTCGCAATTCCGTGCAAATCAGTACGCTGTAATTCTCGAACCCGAACCAGATCGCTCCGCCTACAACGTTTATGCCCCGGGACTGCCGGAAGTGCATACGTGGAGTGCCGCAATCGATGAGGCCCTTTGCCGTGCGCGTGAGGCCATCGAATTGTCTCTCGAAGTACGAGCCGCGAATGGCGCAGCGCCGCCCGTCGGCCTTACCGATGCTAGCGAAGTTCGATTCCTTTCGGTCGAATACGATAGCCGCGTCGCCGAAGCCCGGTCGGTCTCCCGACGTTGCTGACACACCTCGGTGAGAGATTCGTGTCATCCGGCGGCTTCCAGCATGCCGGACGCGAGTGCATCACCGATGAGTTGCTCGCGTTCGATTTCAGAGAGGCGCGTCACGACACTACCGCCGGCGAGGCGCTGCACGCGTAACACCTTTTCGATCTCGGCGGCGATGCTGCGCACGTGGGTGATCACGCCGATCATCCTTCCGGAGCCGGCGCGTGCCGAAAGTTCGGCGAGTGCGATATCGAGCGCGTGCGCATCGAGGCTTCCGAAACCTTCGTCCAAGAAGAGGACATCGAGCCGGCCGCCGGCGCGCGTAGCGAGTTCGACGAGTCCGAGGGACAGCGCGAGGCTGGCCAAGAACTTCTCGCCGCCGGAGAGCGTTTGCGGGGAACGCGTGAGCTGCGTCTGCGCATCGACGATCTTGAAGCGCTCGGCGAACGCGTAGCGACCACTTGTCATCCGTCGCAAGATCTCCGATGCGATACCGAGCAGCCGCGGTTCCCGTAACCGCATCACGTAATCCTTGAAGCGGTTGCTCTCGAGATGACGCCGCAGCCCGCTCAGGCATCGAAGGACCGGCTCCGCCGCGGCCAGTTGCTCCGCTGCGACCGCGACCGCCGCGACCGAGCGCTCCACGACGGCAACTCGATCTTCCAGCACATCTCGTCGCGAACGCGCGTCGCTCCGATTCGACTCGAGCGCCGGGATGTCGGGGACGCCAACCGCCGTCAACAGTCCGCCGAGCGTCGCGACTGCTTCACCGCGCGCCCCGCGACATTCGGAGACGGACGCCTCGATGAGCGACAATGCGCGAGCCAGCCACACGCCGACCGATGCCGCCCACGTGAGCGCGACCGGAACGTCCTCGGCAAGCCGCGTCGATGGCATCTCGAGCGGCGTCACCTCGGGGTTTGTCGCAAGCGTTCGCAAGGTTTGATCGGCCCCGGCAAGGGCGGCCGCACAGACCTGATCGACCTCTCGCGCGCGCCGCTGCTGCAGTTCGCTCGCCGAACGCTCGGCCAGGCGCAGCGTCTCCGTTGTCACCCGCGCGCGCTCGTCGACCGTTCGAGCCACCGGCATGGCTTGCTCGAGTGCGCTCATGCTCGACGCGATCTCTTCTTCTTCAACGGCTCGCGGCCGCAGATGCGCCGGCAACGTTTCGACGTCTTCTTCGAGCCGGCGCTCCGCTGCTCTCGTGCGGATGAAGCTTTGCGCGAGCCGCGCGCGATCGCGTTCGTACGTCCGGACGGCAGCTCTCTGCCCCTCCTCGTGGCCAGCGCGTCGCCGCGCCATCGTGGACGCTTCGTCGCGCGCGGTCTCGAGGGTCGCATCGGACGCCTCGGAGGCACGGGCCATCTCGGCGAGAGCTTCTTCTTCGTTCACCGACGAGAGAGCGACGCCGGACGATCGTGCCGAGGCGCGCGCGGCCTCCAGGTGCGCTGCGGCCTCGTCGACCGCCGCTACGGCCTCGTTCTCGGCACGGGTACAGGCCGTTACGCGCTCTGCATACCGTGCGACGGCCGCTCGCGCTTGGCGCGCGAGCTGCTCCGTCTGCTGCACGACGGAACGGGCCGTCTCGAGATCGCCGTTCTCGACGCGGAGAAAGCCGTTCGGCAACGGCCGAGCGCAGATCGGACACGCCTCTCCCGCGTGCAGGCCGTGTGCGAGTGATGCGGCAAGGTCGGCGCGGCGCGCACGATCGAACGCCTCATCCGCGCTCGATTGTTGTGCACTCGCGTCGGCGTCGGCGACGGTCGCCGCCGCGAACGACACGTGAGCCTGCGCGAGGCCTGCGGCCGCCTTCGTTTGGACGCCGGCCATCTTTTCGGCAGTGGAAGACGCCAGTGCCACGGCATTCCATGCAGCCCGAGCGACGGTAAGCCTCTGCCGATCGGTGGCCGATTGCAACTGAGCCGAAGCGACGCGCCGGCCGGTCTCGACAACTCGCGCTTCGAGCGCACCCATCTCGCCCGCGAGTTCGACGAGTTCATGCTCTCGCTGTGACAACGCGAGCTCATCCCGATCGTGCTGGGATCGCTCGTCCATCAGATCTTCTCGTCCTCGGCGAAGATGGTCGAGCGTGGTTCTTGCCAGGTGCAGCGAGGCGACATCGAGGCCTCGCGTTCGCAGCTCCGCGGCGGCCCGCTCGGCGGCCGTGCCGTCGACGCGCGCAGCGCCGAGCCGGCTTTGCTGTTCCATGTGAGCTGATTCGAAGCTCGCGTGCGCTTCCGTAGCGCTTCGAGGCGTGCGACGTGTCCGCCCAAGGCGCTGAGGGCGTCCTCCGCTGCGTCGAGGGGACCCGTCCGATGGTCCGCCGCACGCATCGCTTCGACGAGTTCTCTCGCAAGCTGGGAGGCCGCGTCGAGATCTCCGGCGGCCGTTGTTGCGGAGATGAGTTCCGCTCGTAGCGACGCGAGTCGACCTGCCGGATCGTCGCCGTGAGCTTGCAACGTGGCACGGAGGCTCGTGCAGCGATCGCCTGCCTCTCGAAACGGCGTCTCGAGTGAAGCGCGGAGCGCGTCGATCTCGCCCATACCGAGCAATTCGCCGAGGACGCGCGTCCGTTCGCCATCGTTCGCCGTCAGGAGATCGGCGAAGCGTCCTTGCGGCATGACGACCGTCTTGATGAACGTGCCATAGTCCATTCCCGTCAGCCGCCGGACTTCTTCGCCGACCGCCGCCTCGCCGTCAAAACGGTAGCCGGAGTCGACGATGCTTCGAAGCGCGTGGATCGGCGGACGCGGCCCGCGCCATGCGGCGCGAGTGATGCGAAACGTACCCTCACGAACGGTGAATTCGAAATCGACGCGCATCGTGTCGGTGTCGAGCGCGATCAGCTGTTTGACATCGCGCTCACTCCACGTCGTCTTGTTGTACAACGCGTACACGATCGCTTCGAGGATCGAGCTCTTACCCGCACCGGTATCGCCGACGATCGCGAAGAAACCGAGCTGCGAGAAGTCGATCGTCTGCTGGGCCCGAAAGCTCCGGAAGCCGGCGAGCGTCAACATCAGAGGCTTCACGCCGTGCGCTCCTCGAGCTCCGGGAACGACATGGTCGCTCCGCCACGGAGCGCCTTCATGGCGTCTTCGAATACTTCGCGAAGCTGCTCGTTATCGTCGGCCGGCGCGCCTTCCGCAGCGAGGTAGGCGTCGAACATCGTCGCGAGATCGGGCTCCTCGCCGCCGGCGAGCGGTTCGACGGCGGCGATCTGCCGGTTGGGATCCAGGATATCGACCCGCAGGAGCGTCGTGCCGGGCAACACGTCGGCTACTCGGTCGTACAAGGCACTCGGCGAACCGGCGTGTTCGACGATGACCCGTGCGAGCGAACCGGCGGACTCGACGGCGCGCGCGGCCAGCGATTCGAGCGTGCCCTGCATGCGGCGCAGCGGGCGGCCTCCGCTGAGTTCGACCAGTCGTGGAGGGTACGGATTCACGCCGGGCTTCGCTTCGACGAACACGATACTCTTGCGTTCGTCGATCTCGCCGAAATCAATCGGAATCGGCGAGCCGGCGTAGCGCGCCCATGGGCGGCCGGCGATCTCTTGCGGTTTGTGAATGTGCCCGAAGGCCGCGTACGTGACGCTCGGGATCGCCTCCGGCCGCGTGGCATAGTCGTCGATGTGGACTTCGCGCTCGCTGCGCGCGAGGACCGCTCCTGTAACGTGGACGTGCGCGGCAAAGAGCGCAATATCGCGTGAAAAGTCACTCTGCGCCAACGCTTCGTCGAACGTTCTCTCGACGAAGGCCAGATTGTCGCCGTAGACGCTCGTCCACAGAGCGGGATCGCGGAACTCCGCAACATACGTCGAGTTCCGAACGAACGGCAACGAAGCGAGGCGAATGCGCTCGCCGTCGCGGGTCGGATAGTGCAGAATACCGCCATTCGCAGGCGCGCGCGGGCGGTCGATGAAGCGCATGCGCTCGCTGCCGCGCAGACGATCGAAGAGCGCGAAGAGCTTCGGGTTCTCATGATTTCCGCAGAGCACGGCGACCGGGGCAATCGCGGCGAGTTCTTCGAGCATCTCGATGCCGAGGCGCAAGTCCTCGACCGCCGGCATCGATACGTCGAAGAGGTCGCCCGTATGCAAGATGAGGTCGGGTCGAAGGTCGCGCGCGATCGCCGCGATCTCGGCCGCGATCGCTTCGTGATCCGGCCGTCGCGAGACCCCGTCCGTGGTCTTCCCCAGATGCCAGTCCGACGTGTGCAGTAATCGCATCAGAACTTGTCAAACGCCTCGGCGATGGCGATTGGATCGAGGGCGCGTCGCTTCGACTGCGCGTCGTCACCGACATTGGTCGCGAACGGCGGCATGGGAAACCGGAACGGGATCGGTGCCGGGACGATCGGCTGATCGAGTACCATCGTGCCGGGTAAGAACCGCGTCGCGCGCTCGCGCATCGTGGGTGAAAGAAACTTGTAATCGTCCGTCGATGCGGCATCGAGCCGGCCGACGATCTTGAGGGCCGCGTTGCTCGTGATCGCGCGATCGACTTCGCCGGCACTCTGCTGCGCGCCAACAAGCAGCACGCCGAGACTCCGGCCGCGCGCCGCGATGTCGACGAGCAGTTCTTTGATCGGACTGCGGCCCTCGCGCGGCGCGTACTTGTTGAGTTCGTCGAGCATGACGAAGCGCAAAGGCTCGCGCCCGGTGCCCTGCTTCGCATCGAAGATCTCCGACAGGATCGCGCCGACGACGAAGCGCTGCGCATCGTCGTGGAGCTTGTGCAGATCGACGACCGAGACGCGGCGCCGCATGACGAACGGGGCGAGGTTGGTCGCGACGAGGCGCCCGATCCGCGGCCGGAGGCCTTCGAGCCGTCGTAAGAACGCACCGATCGTGCCGTCGGTCGACCGCTGCGCCCAGAGGGGGTCGGGCGGATCGGCATCGAGGCGGTCGCGGAGAAACGCGATGAGATCGGCAAAGGTCTCGACGTGGTATCCATCACCCGGCGCGCGCGCTTCGCGCCGCTCGGCGAGGATGCGCTCGACGTTACTCGACGAATTGCTCTGAGCCATCATGACGACTGAACCGTCGGCGTTCGTGCTCGGGAACGCGTGGCGCAGCAGCTGCACGCGCACGTTCTGTTCGATAAACGGCACCTGCGTGCGCGAATCGTCGGCGATGCAGAACTGGAGCAGTTGCCGCCGGATGAATTCTTGCGGGGTCCACCCGTAGATCGTCACTTCGTCGTGATTGCGAGAAGTGATATCGACCGCGCGTGAGCCGTCACTCGCACCGGCGGCACGAGGTACGAAGAATTCGACGTCGGAGAACGGCGCCGGCTCTTCGATGCCGAGACTCCTCCAGCGCGGACCGTCGACATGCGGACGGAACGCGGCGTTCGGCCGATCGAGGTGTAAGAGGTCTTCGCCCTTGACGTTGAAGATCACCGCGTGCGTCTGCGGACTGTGGCGGCCGAGCGCCGCGCGACCCGCTTTGCCCTCGAGCAGTTGATAGAGCAAGAATGTGGCATACGACGTCTTCGTCGCGACGCCCGAGATGCCGGAGATCGAGACGTGACCGCCGCGTTCGCCGCTCATGAAGGAAAAATCGGCGAAGATCGGCTCGCCGTGCAGATCGAGTCCGACGGGAAGAGCGTGGGCCATCTGATCGAGGAAGAGCGCCTCGGCGCGCCCCTCGCCCGAGACCCGTTCGACGGGCGCGCCGGGTAACGGCGCGAGCCAGAGCTCCGGCAGCGTCCGCAAGACCTGCACGGTGACGGAGCGGGTCGTGAGGCCGGGCATCGTTCCTTCACCGATCCGGCGCGTATCGGACGCGAACGACGCGCCTTCGATGCGGCCGGTGCCTTCGACGACGATGCCGTAATGCGTAACGTCGCCGCTCCCGTCGGCGCAGGCGTGGCGCGTCAGCACCAGGTCGTCGAGTTGGAGCACGGCGTCGTCAGTGAGGACGACATCGAAGCGGCTGGTCGTGAGCGGTTGCGACCCGTCGACGTACCCGATCATGCGGAGACCCGGTGCTGCGGTGGAACGGCATGGACGGATTCACGTACGGCGCGTTCGGCCATCGCCTCGGAGCCGAGGTGGCGGCGCAGATAGTTTTCGAGCGCACCGATCGGTTGCAGATTCTGCGGCGCGCGGGGATCGCAGTGCAACAGGCCCGCGTACCGCGGCAGCGACCACGCGAGCGCATCCGCACTCCGACGTGCGGCCTCGAGGCCGAACGACGCATAGAACTCCAGGCGTACGACACCGGCCCACGGTCCGCCGAACGGTTCATCGCAGAGGCGAAGATAGCAAGAAAAGCGCTCGGCGCCGATTCGGAACAGCGAGGAGCGTTCACCGCCTCGTAGCGCCGGGACGCGAGCATGCTGCTCCGGTGGCAGATACGCTCGCTGATGACGCTTGACGTAGCCGACGATGAGACGCTCGCGGCGGAAGGCGAAATTGAGCGGACCGTCCGCGACCACGAGCGTTTGGCCGCCGGCGACGTTCTCGGCAAGCCGGCCCTCAGCCGACCGCATGCGCAGCTGGAGATCCGCGAGCGGGGCTTGCGGATCGTCACTCGCCGTCGATGCGAGTTGCCATTGCCAGCCACCGCGGATCGCCGGAAGGGGCGTGACGGCGCCGCTTCCCCAGATCACGAGTCGTCCCAGCTCGACACGATCGAACGTCATGCGGCCCGCGCCCCGCGCCAGGACCGCACCGCACGCGAATGCGCCGGCAATCCCGCGGACGAAGCGGCCATCGACGATCTGGTAGAGCGACGCTTCGCCGCGACGCACGCCGTCGATGAACGCGAGTTGCTCGAGCGAGCTCGACGCGGCGCCCGCGTGGGCGGTCACATCCGCATCTTCGACGAGCGCGACGTCCGCGTCAGCGCTTTCATCGTCGTCGGCGATCAGGTAGGGCGAGCCATGCGACTGCGCCCAACGTTCGACGAATACGCCGGCGGGACGGCTGGGTCTTGAATGGGTCCAATCGGAATCTCGCGGCTGCATGGGTGGTGGCAGATTATTTGTCTAATGCGGTAGTCCTGCCGCTTCTCGGGCCTCGTTGACGAAGCCGTCGAGGATCGGCTCGAGGCAACTTTCTCGTCAGCTGCAAGTTCTCGGATCAGTCGGGCGAACAAACCCCGATAGGATCCATCGTGTTGAGAGAGTCGCAAAATCATGCCGGCAGATCAGGACGGCCCCGAAGGACGAGCCGAAGCGCGGTTCTCGTTCGATCTGCAGGAGGTTCGCGACGCGAGCGAACCTTCGGAAGACGGTGCCAGGCTGATCTGGCTGTTCCTTGCCTTCGTTCGCAAACGCGAGGTACGTTATTCGGCGTATGCCAAAGAGTGCAATCGGGGGCCGAAGACGTTCAAACGCGATCTCGACAAGCTGCGTCGCATCGGCACGCGGTACGGCTTTGCGCTCACGCGGCAGTCGCACGGCATGGTTCGACTCGCCTCGCTCGATCAGATGCCCGATCAGCGCGCGCAGGCGGCGCTCGCCGCCGCCGACACGCTGACGGCGCTCGCCGACGCCTTCGGGGAGATCGTCGGCAGCGATATCGCCGCATTCATCGACACCGCCGCCGGAACGCTCGATCCCTTTCTCCGCCTTGCGACGCCGCGGCTCGTCGCACAGTCGGAGGTCGCATACGCGTACGCTGAGTTGCGGCGCGCTTGGAGCCGCGGCGCGCGCGTGCGTTTTCGCTATCCGCGTGCGTCCGACCCGAATGCCGACGAGGAACGAGTCGTCGAGCCGCATCTCGTGACCTACTTCGATGGACGGTACTATCTCGTCGGCTACGATCGGCGACCGCGCACGCGCGATTGGCGGCAGTTTGCGCTCGATCGCATCATCGGCACGATCGCGGTCGCGGGAACGTTCGAGCGGCGTCGCGTCCCACCGCACTACCGAGGCGACGATGCACTGGGGCTCTTCAAGTCCGCGCCGTCGTTCGACGTTGCAATCGAACTCTCGCCGGAGATCGCCGAGGCCGTGACGGCGCGTCGCTGGCAGCGAGGCCAGATCGTCGAGCTCCGACCGGGCCGGTGGACGCTGATCCGCTTCGAGGTCTTCGACCTGGGCGAAGTCGTGCGATGGGCGTTCAGTCTCGGCGATCGGGCGCGGATCGTCGCGCCGCCGGCCGCCGTCGATCTCGCGCGCGCGATGGCGCGGCGACTCGTCGACGCGTACGAGACTCGCGACGACCGGACGCTCGAGGTCGACCTGCGGCTCGGCTAGTCATTCGGAACGGACAGACCTCTGTCCACCGGCCTCTGATAGCTTTCCCTCGCCGAGCGGCGTCCTGCCGCCGGCTCTCGCGAGGAAGCCTTCATGCCGATCGACCCGACCCATTTGCTCTCGGTGTTTCTCCTGATGATTCAGGGATTTACCGGAGGTGGCCCGTTCGCAATTTTCGGCTAACTCACGGACGGCGGAGCGTCGCCGGGGTGATGCCGAGTTTCGCGCACTTCGCGCGGAGCTCGTCGCGCGAACGCACTTCGAAGACCTCGAAGATGCGACGCGTGTGGTTCGTGACCGTGTACGTGCTGCGGCCGAGCTCGCTCGCGGCGGCCTTCGCGCTCTGCCCGAGGAGCAAGCGCGCGAGGACGTCGCGGGCCTTCGGGCCAAGGGCGTCGGCGAGGCTCGGATGCGTGAGAATCCAGGCCTTCGGCGCGCGCGCCATCGTCTTCTTCACGAGCGCATCGTAGCGCTCGTCGCGCGTCAGACGATACAGGTCGGCAGCGACGATCGCGATCCGCAGGTTGAGGCCGATGCGCTCGTAGCATTCGAGCGCTCTGCGATAGCGCTCGAGCGCGGATGCGCGGTCGCCCATCGCTTCGTCGACGCGGGCGAACGCGAGCGACGTGAAGGCCTCGACGCGGACGTCGTCGTCGAGCGACGAGTCGGCGGCGCGTTTCGCGCGGAGGGACCGGTAGAGCGTGATCGCTTGACGCGCTTCGGCGGGCATCTCGTGCGCCGCCTCGGCCGCAAAATCGGAGAGCGCGACGCGCTCCTCTTCCGTCGCATCGCCCCAGCGCTGCGCGCGCACGAGCTGCCAGGCGCGCTCGAATTGCAGCCGGCAGGCGGCATCGTCGCCGAGGAGGCGACTCGAAACGGCGGCGTCGATTTCGGCCATGATCCGGTGGGGCGGCGTCGGCGCGATCTGGGTCGCCTCGCGCGCGAGGAACCACGCCGCCTTGCGGTCGCCTTCGAGCAGGCAGAGGAAACGGAGATTGACCAGTGACAGGAATTTGAGGCGGGCGAGCGACCGTTTCCATGGCAACGACTCGTATGCGCGCCGCAGGCGCTTGCCGAGCGGCAAGTCAGCCGTCTCGGCGGCGATGACGAGCGCGGCGTGCAGGGTGTTCGCGCGCTCGTAGACACCGCTATAGAAGCCGGGGCTCGGGCTCGCGAGCGCCTCGGCGAACCGCGCGCCGGCCTCGCGGTACCGCTCGCGCTTGACGGCGATCCAGCCCTGCAGTGAACGGATGCCGAGGTCGGGTTGCGGCAGCGCCGCGTGCGCGACGATCGCCGCCTCCGCGGCCGCGTAGTCCGCGCGCGCCCAGGCGTCCGTGCCGGCGAGGTAGGCCGCGAGGGCGGTCTCGGGACGGACGTCCGCTGCGGCTTCACGTCGGATGCGGGCGAAGAGGAGGTCCGCGACGTCGTCACGGGCGAGACGGCGGGCGGCGGCAGCGGCGAGCGCGAGCCCCGTCAATCGGCCGGCGCTCTCGGGATGGTCTTTACTTGCCAACATCCCGTGGTCGAAGCAGGCGGTCGCATCGCCGTGCTGGCGTTCGAGGCGCGCGGCGAGCAAGGCGTGACGGCCGCGGTTCGGCCGGCCGGACGGCTCCGCGAAATGCAGGAACGCGCCCGCGAGGTCGAACTCCGCCTTCTCGAACGAGGTCGCCGCGGCATCGAAGGCATCCGTGAAGACGGTGCTGCGCGCCGGCACGGCGCCGAGCGGGCGCGCGCGGTCGTCGCTCACGCGGTAAGCGCGCTCGGGCGCCGGGGGTTGCGAACGGGACCGCTCGTCGTGATCAGGGAGTCGGGACCGCCGCGATCAGCTGCATGAGGACGGCCTCGGGGTCCACATGATCCGTCGCGATCCGATAGTCGAAACCGATCCGGTGGCGCAGCACGGCCGGCGCGTTCGCGCGGACGTCGTCCGGCACGACGAAGCTGCGTCCTTCCAAAAGCGCGCGGGCGCGCGCGAGTTGCGCGAGCGCGAGCGACGCTCGCGGCGAGGCACCGCGTTCGATGTAGTCGTGCGGGCGACGCGTCTGCGCGACGAGGGCGACGGCGTACTCGACGAGGCGCGGCTCCATGTACACGCGGTGGGCGTCGGCGCGCCAGCGCAGGACGTCCGCGGTCGCGACGACGTCGCTCGGCGCGCTCGGGGCGTCGCCGCCGAAACGGTCGACGATGCGCGCCTCTTCGGCCGGCGTTGGATAGTCGACGAGGATCTTCATCAGAAAACGGTCGAGCTGCGCGAGGGGAAGCGCGTAGGTGCCGTCGGAGTCGAGCGGGTTCATCGTCGCGGTCACGATGAAGGGGTCGGGCAGCCGGTGCGTCTGCGGTCCGATCGTTACCTGCCGTTCCTGCATCGCCTCGAGCAGCGCCGACTGCACCTTCGCCGGGGCGCGATTGATCTCGTCCGCGAGCACGATGTTGGCAAAGATCGGTCCCATGACGGTGTTGAAGTCACCCGAGCGCTGATCGTAGACGCGCGTGCCGACGATATCGCTCGGCAACAGGTCCGGCGTGAATTGCACGCGCTTGAACGAGCCGCCGACGGCTTCGGCGAGCGCGCGGCAAAGGAGCGTCTTCGCGAGGCCCGGCGGCCCTTCGAGCACGACGTGACCGCCCGCGACGAGGGCGAGCACGACGGCTTCGAGCACGCGGTCTTGGCCGACGACGGTCTCGGCCAGCGCCGCGCGCAGGGCGACCGGACTCTTGCCGACGGGCTCGAGCCGCTGCATCACCGCGGCCCGGGCGATGCCTGCGCGCCGGCGGCACGCAGCCGGGCGACGGTCTCGCGCGCGGCCTCTTCGACGAAGCGGTCTTCGACGAAGGCGCCGCGCTCGACGATCTCGAGCAGATGCTGCGTGCGCGCATCGCCGGCGCCGCGAGCGCGCAGGTCGGCGAGCGTCTCCTTCTCGTGCGCGCCGACGCGGGCGCGCAGCTCGGCGCGCAGCGCGAGGACGCGCATGCGGATCGGCTCTTCATCGAGCGCGCGCACGAGCGCGGCGAAGCGCACCTCCGGATCGACCTGCGGCACGGGCGGCCCCGCGGGGACGGGCGGCGGGACGTATGGCAGCGTCTTGCCAGAGTTCGAACTGCGGCGCGCGAGCAGGAAGAGGACGACGAAAAACGCGAGCACGGCGACGATCACGACGATCAGCGCGGCGAGCAAGAAGTGCAAGATCGGCGCGAAGACGGGCGCGAAGGGGTCCTCCGCCGGCGTGGCCGCGGTGTCGACGACGTGGATCGGGACGTAATTCGACTGGTACCGCATCGGCTTGTTCGCCCCGGCGTCGAGGGCCTCGAGCATCGCCGGGCCGACGATCAGCGTGCCGGCGCGCGTCGGCGAGATCGCGATGCGCTCGGTGCATTCCGTCGCCTTGCCGGACTGCCCGACGCAGCTGCGCTCGTCGCCGAGGACATCGAAGCCGTAGAGCTGCGGCAACGTCACGTTGTCGAGCTGCGCGACCGGCTCGGCGAGTTTCGCGTCGATCACGACGTGCAGCGTGTCGCCGACCGTGACGTCGCTCTTGTCGACGGAGAGCGTAAAGCTCTTGACGTGCAGCCGCTCGAGCGTCTGCGCGCCGGCCGGCAGGAGCGCCGCTGCGACGAGGGCGCCGGCGGCGAGGGCGCGCGTGAGAGCGACGGCCATCAGAGCGACGCCTTCCCCGCGAGCGTCTCGAGCCATTCCGCGAAGAGGTAGCGCGCGTCGAAGGGGCCGGGCGAGGCCTCTGGGTGGAATTGGACGCCCGCGACCGGCAGACTCGTGTGGCGGAAGCCTTCGTTCGAGCCGTCATTCAGATTGATCATCGTGCTCTCGAGGTCGCTCGGCAGCGACGACGCGTCGACCGCGTAGCCGTGATTGTGCGCCGTGACGAGCACGCGGTCGTGCCGGAGGTCTCGTACCGGCTGGTTTCCGCCGCGGTGACCGTATGGCAATTTATAGGTCGACGCGCCGCAGGCGAGGGCGAGGAGCTGGTGACCGAGGCACACCCCGAACATCGGCAGTTCGCCGACGAGACTGCGCAGCGTCGCGATCGTCTCGGTGAGATCGGTCGGGTCGCCCGGGCCCGGGGAGATGACGACGGCGTCGGGATCGCGGGCGAGGATCTCGTCGCGCGTGACGCCGTAGGGCACGATCGTGAGGCGCGCGCCGAGCGCCGTGAGGTCGCGGACGATCGCGCGCTTCACGCCGCAGTCGATCAGCACGACGTGCGGGCCGCGGCCGCCGGCGCTCGTCTCCGGCGCGTGGACGGAGCGCGTCGCGACCTCGGCGACGAGGCCGTGCGTCGAGCTCTCGCGGGCGTAGGGCACGAGCGCGGCCTCCATGCGGCCGAGGGCTCGCTCGCCCACGGCGATCACGGCGCGGATCGTGCCGTGTTCGCGGAGCGCGATCGTGAGCGCGCGGGTGTCGATGCCGACGAGCGTCGGGACGCGCTGATCGGCGAGCCAGCTCGCGAGGTCGCGCGTCATCGCGTGGTGCGAGGGGTGCGGCGCGATGCGCTTCATGACGGTGCCGGCGACGCAGGCGCGGCCGTGCTGCGCGGCCGTGCCGGAGATGCCGTAGTTGCCGATCATCGGATACGTGAACGTGAGGATCTGGCCCGCATACGACGGATCGGTGAGCGCTTCTTCGTAGCCCGTCATGCCGGTGTAGAAGACGGCTTCGCCGAGGGCGAGGCTCTCGGGTCCGAGGCCGAGGCCGTCGAACCGCGTGCCGTCGGCGAGCAGCAGGGCGGCCGGCCGCGCATGCGCGCTCACGCGCCGGACCGTGCTTCGGCGCGGCGCTGCGGGACCGAGATGCGGCCCTCGTGCATGACGAGCTCGCCCGCGACGATCGTCGCCGTCGCGCGGCGTTCGAAGCGCGCGCCATCGAACGGCGTGTTCTTGCCAAGTGAGTTGAAGCTACTGACATCGACGTGCCAGGAGCGGTCGGCAAAGATCGTGACGTCGGCGGGGGCGCCGATCGCGAGCGTGCCGCCGGGGACGCCGAGGACGCGCGCGGGATTCGTCGAGAGCAGCGCGACGAAGCGCGTGAGGTCGAGGCCCGGGATCGCGGCGTCGTAGGCGCCGACCGCGATCTCGAGGCCGGTGAAGCCGACGCTCGCCTCGCCGAGGAGGCGCGCCTTGTCTTCACGCGTGTGCGGCGCGTGGTCCGTCGCGAAGACGTCGACCGTGCCGTCGCGCACCGCCTCGCGCAGGGTCGCGCTGTCGCTCGTCCCCCGGAGCGGCGGGTTGACCTTCGCATCGGCACGGAAGGCGGCGAACCGGTCGTCGTGGAGTTGGAGGTGGTGCGGCGTGACCTCGCAGGTGACGCGGATGCCGCGCGCGCGGCCGAAGCGCACGAGATCGATCGAGGTCGCCGTCGACACGTGCGCGATGTGGAAGGCCTTGCGCGTCTCACCGGCGATCAAGATGTCGCGCGCGACGATGACGTCCTCCGCGAGACCGGGCACGCCGAGGAGTCCGAGATGCATCGAGGCCGCGCCTTCGTGCATGACGGCCTCGCCTTTGAGGTCCGCGTCTTCGCAGTGCGAGATGAACGGGCCGGGGACGTCGACGGCGTAGAGCGCCGCTTGGCGCAGCACGCGCGCGCTCGCGACGGTCGTGCCGTCGTCGCTGAACGCGACGGCGCCGGCATCGTGCAGGCGCCAGTACGGGGCGAGTTCGTGGCCCTCGCGGTTCTTCGTGATCGCGGCGATCGGATAGATGCGGGCGAGGTTCGCCGCACGCGCCAGCCGCAGGACCTCGGCGATGAGGGCCGGTGAGTCGAGGGCGGGCTCGGTGTTGGGCATGCACGCGACCGCCGTGAAGCCGCCGGCGACGGCGGCGGCGCTGCCGGTCGCGATCGTCTCCTTCTGCGTCTGGCCCGGCTCGCGGAGATGCGTGTGGATGTCGATGAAGCCGGGGGCGACGATCTGGCCCGCCGCCTCGTGAACGCGTTCGCCCGGGCGCGGCGCGAGGTGCTCCGCGATCTCGGCGATGCGGCCGTCCGCGCAGCGGAGATCGCGCAGCGCATCGAGGCCTTGGCAGGGGTCGACGACGCGGCCGCCGCGGACGAGCAGGTTCATCCGCAGCCGCCTTCGGAGACCGGGCGTCCGGAGTGGAGGTCGCGCGGCGCGAGCGCGAGCGCGCGGCCGCCGGTATATGACGCGAACGTGTCAACGAGTGCGACGCTGTAGTCGAAGCCGCCGGCGTCGGCCGGGAAGAGCTCGGCCGTGACGCTCGTCGGAAAGCAACGCACGCCGGGGGCGCAGAGGTGGTGCGTTGCGAGGATCCGCGCACCCGCGGCGTCGACGTCGTAGCTCAGGGGGATCGTCGCTTCGACGAAGCCGGCGTCGCCGGCACCGGGCTTCGTGACGGCCGCTTCGGCATGGATCGCGCCGAGCCGGGCGCGCTTCTGCGGGGCCGCGCGGTTTGCCAGGTACCAGAAGTCGCGGCCGGAGAGGCAGCGGACGACGCGCTGGGCGACGGTATCGGCCGCGGCATTGCCCGCGCTCGCGCTTCCGCAGCCCGCGACGGCGAGCGCGCCGGTGAAGCCGAGCGCGAGCCTGACGGCCGAGCACTTCACGCAGCCGAGCCGTTCACGAGGAAGTCGAGGACGGCCATGCGGATCGGCACGCCGTAGCCGACTTGCTCCGCATACCGCCAGCCGCGGTACGCGAAGACGTCGTCCGTGAGCTCGACGCCGCGGTTGTAAGGTCCGGGATGCATGACGATGGCATGTTCTTGCATGGTCGCGACGCGCCTCGCATCGAGACGATAGCCGCGGGCGTAGTCGGAGAGCGAGGGCAGCACGGCCGAGACGATGCGTTCGTGCTGGATCCGCAGGAGCATCACGGCGTCCACGGCCGGCAAGAGGGCGTCGAGGTCGCGTTCGATCTTCACGCCCTCCCGCACCATGGCGGCTGGGAGTAGCGTCGGGGGTCCGACGAGGGTGAGGTCGGCGCCGAGCGCCCGCAGGCCGAGGATGTTCGAGCGCGCGACGCGGCTGTGGAGGATGTCGCCGACGAGGGCGACGCGGAGGCCTTCGATCCGCCCGAACTCCATCTGCAGGGTGAGGAGGTCGAGCAGGGCTTGCGTCGGATGGGCGTGGCGGCCGTCACCCGCGTTGATGACGTGGCCGTCGAACGATTCGGCGAGCCGGTAGGGGAAGCCGGACTCCGGATGGCGCGTGACGATGACGCGGACGCCCATCGCGGCGAGGGTGATCGCGGTGTCGGCGATCGTCTCGCCCTTGCCGAGACTCGAGCTGCCGGGGGGCAGCGCGACGACGTCGGCCCCGACGCGCTCTTCGGCGATCGCGAACGACGTGAACGTTCGCGTACTCGCTTCGAAGAAGAGATTCACGACACAGACTCCGCGCAACAAGTCCCGGGACGGCGGATGTTCGTGAAAGCTCCGCGCGCGGTCGAGGAGCGCGCGCAGCTCGTCGCCGTGGAGGTCATCGAGGTCGAGGAGGCTACGCCTCCGCATGCTCGGCGCTCCGGATCACGACGCGGTCGTCGTCCGAGAGCGTCCGGCCGAGGTGCACTTCGATCCGTTCGCGGCGGCTCGTCGGAATGAAGCGCCCCACGAAATCGGCCTGCACAGGCAGCTCGCGCAGGCCCCGATCGACGAGCACGGCGAGCCGGATCGCGCGCGGACGGCCGAGATCCGTCACTGCGTCGAGCGCGGAGCGCACCGTGCGGCCCGTGAAGAGTACGTCGTCGACGACCACGACGAGCTTGCCCGCGAGGTCCTCGCGGATATCCGATTCCGGCAGTTCGTGCGCGACGTCGTCATCGCGGTAGAGGTTGATGTTCAGGAAGCCGAGTGCCGGCAGGCGGCCCGTGAAGGCTTCGGCGTGCAGGGCGAGGCGCCGGGCCAGCTGCTCGCCGCCGCGCCGGATGCCGATCAGCACGACGCCGTCCTGCGCGTCGTCGGGCTCGCAGATCTGATAGGCGAGGCGGCCGATCATCCGGTCGATCTGCGGGGCCGTCATGAGGAGACGCTCGCGAAGCGCTTCGAGCGCACGGCTCATGACGTCGTACCGGTGGGCGGATCGAGGGCGGCGAGATTCGCCGCCGCAGTCGCGCGTTCGCGTTCGTAGCCTTGCAACTTCTCGCGTTCTTTCGAAACGACGTGCGGCGACGCCTTGCTCGTGAATTCGGCGTTGCCGAGCTTGCGCTCGAGGCGGTCGACCTCCGTGTCGAGACGCAGCAGCTCTTTGCCGTAGCGCGTCCGGAGTTGCGCGACGGGGGCGCGGACGGCGACCCCGGCGAGCAGTTCGCCCGCGGAGGCGGTCGTCTCACGCGCGGAGCCGGCCTGCGGGGGTTGCGGAATCGATGCGAACGCGTGATGAACGAGCAGGGCGCGCAGCTCGGCGCCGAGCGCGGGAGGGACATCCAAGGTGAGACGCTCGTTCGATTTGAGGCCGAAGGCCGTGCGCTGTTCGCGGATGCGGCCGACGGCGGCGACGAGCGCGTCGTACTCCGATGCGGCGGCCGCGTCGTGCGGCACGTCGGCGGCATCGGGCCACGACGCCGTGACGATCGTCTCGCCGTCGTGAGGGAGTTCGAGCCACACCTCTTCGGTCACGAACGGAGCGATCGGATGCAAGAGCCGCATCGCCGCGTTCAGCACGTAGGACATGACGGCGGCTCGCGTCGCCGCCTCGGCCTCGATCTTCGTCGACTCGATGTACCAGTCGCAGAGCTGGTACCAGATGAAGTCTCTCAGCGCGTCGGCCGCGACTCCGAATTCGTACGTGTCGTAGGCGTGCTCGACGCTCCGGATGACCTCGCGCAACCGCGTGAGGATCCAGCGGTCGGCGAGCCTCAGGTCGGCGAGCGGCGGCAGGACGCCGGCCCGCGGCAGACCGCCCTGCAGCTGCGCGGCATAGCGCAGCGCGTTCCAGATCTTGTTATTGAATTCGCGCGCTTTCCCGCAGAAGCGTTCGTCGAAACGCATCTCCTGCGACTCGAGGCGCATCTGCTGGACGATGCCGAATCGCGTCGCGTCGGCGCCGTAGCGCTCGATGAGGTCGAGCGGGTCGATGCCGTTGCCGAGCGACTTAGACATTTTCCTGCCGTACTTGTCGAAGACGAGCGGCGCGATGAAGACGTCGGCGAAGGGAACGTCGCCTGCGAGTTCGAGGCCCATCACGACCATCCGCACGACCCAGAGAAAGATGATCTCGCGCGCGGTGACGAGGACGCTGTTCGGATACCAGTGCTCGAATTCGGGCGTGCGCTGAGGCCAGCCGAGGATCGAGAACGGCCAGAGGGCGCTCGAGAACCAGGTGTCGAGCGTGTCGGGATCGCGCTCGAGCACGACGTCCTGGCCGAAGGCGGCGCGCGCGCGCGCGTAGGCGGCGGCTTCGGTCTCCTCGACGATCGCGACGCCGTCCGGCCCGTACCAAACGGGGAGACGATGGCCCCACCAGATCTGGCGCGAGATGTTCCAATCCTTGATGTTTGTTAGCCAATATTCGTATGTGCGGCCATGACGTTCGGGAATGAATCGCACTTTTTTGTCATGATAGGCGGCCAGCGCCGGGGCCGCGAGCGACTCCATGCGGAGGAACCACTGCAGCGAGAGGAGCGGCTCGACGACCGCGCCGCTTCGCGAACTGATCGGCACGTTGTGGCGACGCGGCTCGATGCGCACGAGAGCGCCTGCGGCCTCGAGGTCGCGAACGATCGCCGTGCGGGCGTCGGCGACGGTCAGGCCGTGGTAGGGCGCGTAGGCATCGGCGGGTTCGGCGGCGAGCGCTTCGTCGAGCGCGAGGATCGCGGCCGGGTCGACGGCGGCGGTCGCACCGTTCGTACGGCCGAGCTTCGTGATCAGCGGCGGGGCGATGCGGCCGTCGAAGTCGATGACCGTGACGGCGGGCAGATGCGCCCGCTCGCCGATCGCATAGTCCGTCGGGTCGTGAGCCGGCGTGACCTTGACCGCGCCCGTGCCGAACAGCGGATCGACCGCTTCATCGGCAACGATCGGGATCGGCCGGCCGACGAGCGGGAGCCGCACGGGCTTGCCAATACGCGCGGCATAGCGATCGTCGCTCGGATGGACGGCGATCGCGGTATCGCCGAGCAGGGTCTCGGGACGCGTCGTCGCGACTTCGATCGAGAACGAGCCGTCGACGGCGTCGTAGCGCACGTGGTGCAGTGCGCCGTCGCGTTCTTCGTCGTCGACCTCGGCGTCGGAGAGCGTCGAGCGAGAGACCGTGTCCCAATTGACGAGCCGCGTGCCCCGGTAGATCAAGCCTTGGCGATGGAGTTCGACGAACACCTTCGCCACGACGGCCGAGAGACCGTCGTCCATCGTGAAGCGATCGCGCGCCCAGTCCGGTCCGAAACCGAGCCGCCGAAATTGCTGCAAGATCGTGTCACCGAGTTCGTGGCGCCACGCCCAGACCCGCTCGAGAAAGGCTTCCCGGCCGAGACCGTCGCGCGTCAGGCCTTCGCTTGCGAGCGCTCGCACGACGACCGCCTCCGTCGCGATGGCAGCGTGATCTTGACCGGGCAACCACACGGCATTCTCGCCGAGCATGCGGTGATAACGCGTCAGGACGTCCATCGGCGTGTAGGTCGAGCCGTGCCCGAGATGGAGACGACCCGTGATATTCGGCGGCGGCATCGAGAGGACGAAGGCGGGTCGCGCGGGATCCGGCTCTTCATGGAAGACACCGGCCGCCTCCCAGATCGCATAACGACGCATCTCGACGGCGGCGGGTTCGTAGGTGGCGGGCAACGGTGGCCTTGCGGTCGACACGATGGGCGGACGTTAGCGCTCCCCGGGACCGGGGCCTACCGAGCCCGAATCGCGCCCGGATGTCCGCACGTACGTCGGTCACGGTCTCACTGCTCTGCGCGTCGCTCGCCCTCGGCGCGTGCAGCGGTGGTGGTGGCGGGGCGCCGACACCGGCGTCGACCGTCACAACGCCGGCGACACCTCAGACGCCTGCCACCGGTACTCCGACGAGCGGCCCGGCGACGCCGGGTCCCGTGACGATCAACGACTCCGGGTCGACCAACACGAAGGCGTTCACGGTCATCCTGTCTTTTTCAGGGATGGCGACCATCACGCAAAATCAAAGCGACGGCGGCGGCGGCACGGCGAGTTCCGGGACGACGACCACGGCGACCGTCCCTTCGTCGTCGACCGCTCAACTCTTTAACGACCTCGCTGCGAACGTTCCCGTCTCGATGCTCGGAGCGATCGACTGCCCGAAATCCGCGTCGTTCGGTACGGCGACGATCGTCACGTTTCGGGGCGCCTCATCCGGCGACCTCAGCTGCAGCGGCAGCGGCAGCGGCGAAAGTGCAACACAGAAGGTATTCGGCGACGTCACGAGCGTCGAAAACGCCATCGGCCTGAGCCCGTAGGATCAGGGCTGGTAATAGTCTCCCGTCCCATACGTCTTGAGACCGAGTACGAGCCACAGCGTCGGAATCGCCACGACGACTCCGGCGAACAGTATCAGCAGCAAGTAATGAGAGAGCATCGTTCGTTCGCCTCCTGAGCGTCCGAACATCTTCTCGCTCGGCTGCGTGACTTACTCTTCGGGACCGAAACGGCGTGACGAAGACGCCTTGCGTACCCGTCTTCGATCTCAGGGTAGCACCAAAAGGCCACTGCGGCGGTAGCGGGGAGCGAGAAGAGGACGTCCCGACGGGGACGTCCTCTTCAAGGTGGTCGGGTAGACAGGATTTGAACCTGCGACCCCTAGTCCCCCAGACTAGTGCGCTACCAAGCTGCGCTACTACCCGACGTTCGGGGGTCGTTCGCTGCGAGACGGAGCGTCTCCGTCCACGGGGCCCGAGAATCGATGCGCGTTCAGCGCTTCGCCACGCGCTTCTTCTTCGCGCCGGCAACGGCATCGCGCAGACCCTTCCCTGCCGTAAACGCCGGAACTCGCCGCGCGGCGATCGTCAGCGGTTCGCCCGTCTTCGGGTTGCGGCCCTGACGCTTCTTGCGGTCGCGGACGACAAAACTCCCGAAGGGAATGAGTTGAACTTTGTCGCCGGCGACGAGCGCGGACTTGATGGATTCGAGGAACAGATCGACGAGTTCGCCGACCTGTCGCTTCGAGAGTCCGGTCTCTTCTGCCAGTGAATCGATCAGTTCGGCTTTCGTCAACGTTCGCTCTCCAGAATGAAAACGCTCGGCCGTGCAGATATAGGCGCACGTCCTATCGGCTCGTCTATTTGCACGAGAGCGTAGCGCTCCTGCAGACAAATCGGCACAGATGTCGAGTTCATGCGGGTTTCCGGCCGATCGTCACGAGCGCGCGAAGCGCCAGCACGTAGGATTCGACGCCGAACCCGGCGATCGATCCAAGACAGACGGGCGCGATCGCGCTGATGGCCCGAAAGGGTTCGCGCGCGGCGACGTTCGAGAGATGGACCTCGACGACGGGTATCCCGATCGCGGCGATCGCATCTCGGATCGCATACGAGTAATGGGTGTAGGCTCCCGCATTGATAACGATACCGTCGACACCCACGCGCGCCGCCTGCAGCGCATCGACGATCTCGCCTTCGGCGTTCGTTTGCACCGTACGGACGGTGACCTCGAGGGCGGCCGCTTCGCGCGCGATGCGAAGGTCGATGTCGGGAAGCGTCGCACGCCCGTAGATCTCCGGCTCGCGCGATCCGAGCAGATTCAAGTTCGGTCCGTGGATGACGAGCACGTTCACGCGCGGCGGCGTTCGTGAAGGAAACGGGCCCGCCCTCGGTAAGCGGAAGTGGTGCCCGACCGTCTCGTCAATGCCACCGCGCGTACCGGCAGTTGTTCGCTCGTTGCCGGAGTTACGACCGGCCTCGTCGAGGAGACGACCCGTCGCCAACGTCTCTCGCCGACCGTGAGCGCCGCCCTCGGCCGACTGCTCTCGGCCGCCGCGCTTCTCGGCGTCGGACTCAAAGGGCCCGAACGCTTGACCCTGCAGATCGTCGGAAGCGGCCCGATCGGCGGACTCGTCGCCGAAGCGTGGTTACTCGACGCGACGACGGTCGGCGTCCGAGGGTACGCGCGTCACCCGCGCGTCGACGTGCCCCTCAACGGCCGTGGCAAATTCGATGTCGGTCGCGCGGTCGGCATCGGTCGGCTCCAAGTCACGCGTTCCTATGAGATCGGCCAGCCCTATATCGGCATCGTTCCCCTCGCCTCGGGCGAGATCGGCGAGGACATCGCGACGTATCTTCGCGATTCGGAACAGATCCCGAGCGTCGTCGCGCTCGGGGTACTCGTCAATAACGAGGGCATCGCCGCCGCGGGCGGCGCGATCGCGCAGCTCCTTCCGGGCGCGGACGAAGCGACGATCGGCGAACTCGAGCGTGCCGCGGGCGCGCTCGTTCCGGTCGCAACGCAGATCGCCGCGGGAGCGGACGCGGAGGCCGTGGCTCGTTCCCTCTCGGGATCGCTCGCGCTCAAACCGTTCACGACCTACGACGTTCGCTTCGCCTGTCGCTGCTCGCGCGAACGCGTCGAGACGGCTCTCGCGAGCCTCGGCCGCGACGAACTCCTGAAGATGTCGATGGAACCGGAGACGCCCGAGGCGACGTGCGAGTTCTGTCAGGACCGGTATTATTTCAGCCGCGACGAAGTCGGCGCCATCGTTCGCCGCCTCGAACGCCGTCAGCTCGGGTAGGAAGCCCGGTCAAATGCCGAGACGCGGCCGGAACTCTTCCATGATCAGGCCGTTCTCGTTTCGATACCACCAGCCGCACTCGCAGCGGATCGGCCCCTCGGACGGCTTCGGAAAGGCGTAGACGCGATCGCAGCGGCTACAGTCGAGCGTCGCGCCGTGGATCGGTGCTTCGCCGCTGTACGTCTTCGGTTCGATCGTCACTTTGAATTTATCTGGTATTTTATTGTTCATATGGCCTTTCGATCGTCGTCGGGGGGATCCGGGACGGGCAGGACGCGAATGAATCGCCGCGCTCCGACGGAGAGGACGACCGGTTCGACGAGACGATCGCGGGCATCCGTCACGGGAACGCCTCCGAGCTTGACGCCGCCGCCGACGATCAGCCGCTCCGCTTCGCGGCGGCTCTTCGCGAACCCGGCCGCGACGATCGCCTCCGTGACGCTCGCCCCCTGAACGACTTCGAGCGCCGGCATCTCGCTCGGAGCTTCGCGGCGCTGCACGGTCGCCTCGAAGCGCTCGCGTCCTACCACGGCGGCTTCGCTGCCGTGGTAGCGAGCGACGATCGCCGCTGCGAGGTCTTTCTTCGCCGTCATCGGATGGATCGCGCCGCTCGCGAGACCCGCTTCGAGCACGGCGATCTCCGCTTGCGTGCGGAAATCGGCGAGGAGCGCGTAGCGCGCGACCATCGCATCCGGTATGGACATGATTTTGCCAAACTGCTCGCTCGGCGGCTCCGCGAGGCCGATGTAATTTCCGCGCGACTTCCCCATCCGAACCACGCCGTCCGTGCCTTCGAGGATCGGCGTCGTCAAGCAGATCTGCAGCCGTTGTCCCCGGATCCGCTGGTATTCACGGGCGAGCAGCAAGTTGAAGAGCTGGTCCGAACCGCCGAGTTCGACGTCCGCTTCGAGCGCGATACTGTCGTACGCCTGGACGATCGGATAGAGAAACTCGTGCAGGGCGATCGGCGTCCCGTCGGCGTACCGCGTCGCAAAATCGTTGCGCGCGAGCATCTGTGCGACCGTCGTGTGGGAGAGCAGTCCGATGACCTCGGTCATCGAGAGCTTCGCGAGCCACGTCGAGTTGTAGGCGATCTCGACGCGGTCGAGATCGAGCACGGTCCCGGCCTGGTCGCGGTAGTCGCGCATGTTCGCCGCGACGTCCGACTCCGTGAGCCGCGGACGCGAGTCGTTGCGGCCCGTCGGGTCGCCGATCAGTGCCGTGAAGTCACCGATCAGCAACACGACCTGGTGTCCGAGCTCGACGAATTGCTGCATTTTGTGCAGCACCACGGCATGACCCAAGTGCAGGAACGACCCGGTCGGATCGATCCCGAATTTGACCGTCAGTCGCGGCTTCGCGGCGAGACGCTCTTCGAGATCCCGGCGCGTCTCGACGTGGTCGCAGCCTTCGGCGAGCAGGGTCGCGGCTTCTGCCGGAGTCGGCCGATCGCGGGTCACGACCGTGCCGGTTCGTTCTTCTCCTGCCGAGTCCATGCTATGCGAGTTCGAAGACCGTGACGCCGCTGCCGCCCTCACCGTCGACGCCATAGCGTATATTGACCACTCCCGGGACCGTCTTCAAGAAGTCCTGGAGCCCGCGACCGAGCAGCCCCGTGCCCTTGCCGTGAATCAGCCGGAGCGGCGACATACCGGCGAGCTTCGACTCGTCGATGAAGCGATCGACGATCGGCTCCGCCTCGACGAACCGCCGCCCGCGGACGTCGAGCTCCGTACGGGCACGGGAGGCGGCCTCGAGCTGAGCGACGCCGTAGCCGCCGCCGGCGGCGGTGCCCGAGGACCGGTCGTCGTCGCCCTCGCGCCCGCGTGGCACGGCCGCGCCGCCGGGCCGGATCGCAGGCGCGGCGCGCACGAGACGCAGCTCCGATCGCTTGACGACGCTCCGCATCGAACCGAGCGCGACGACCGCGCTTTCGCCGGCGTCTTCGGCATAGGTGCCCTCGACGCCGAGCGACTCGACGAAGACGCGGTCGCCGACTCGCGGCAATCGCGGCGCGCCGGGCGTCGCGGCTTCCTTCGGCGCGCGCGGGCGCTCCGTGCGGATGCCGAGGTCCCGCCGGACGTCGGCGAGGACGGCGTCGAGCAGCGACGATTGGCCAGGCGTGATCTTACCAGGACGCCGAACGGCTCCGCCGTTCTCGGCGGAGCGGCGTTCGAGTTCCGCCGTAAATTCGCGGAGGCGCCGTGCGAATTTCTCGTCGGCCCGGTCGGTCAGCGCGCGCCGCTCCCGCTCGAGCGCCTCGGCGTGCCGCTGCGCGCGCTCGCGCTCGGCGACGAGCTGCGCGCGCTCGCGCCGGAGCGCATCCCGCTCGGCGCCGGCCTCGGTCCGAACGTGGGAGAGTTCTTCGAGCGCGCGGTCGTAATCGCGGTCGCTCGTGGATTGCAGCGACTCCGCGCGCGCGACGATCGCCGGCGGAAGGCCGAGCGCGCGCGCGAGCGGGAACGCGAGCGACTGACCCGGCGAACCGAGGTCCAGCTCGTACGTCGGCACGTAGGTTTCGGCATCGAAGCGAACGCTCGCGTTCTGCAGACCGGAGGCATCGTTCGCGTAGAGCTTGAGCTCCGTCGCGTGCGTCGTCACGACGCCGCGGGCGCCGCGCGCGAGCAAGAACTCGAGCGTTGCGGTCGCGAGCGCCGCGCTCGCACCGGGCTCCGTTCCGCTCGCGATCTCGTCGACGAGCACGAGCGAGCGCGGACCGGCGCCTTCGACCAAGGTGCGGAGCCGGCGCAGATGCGCGCTGAAGGTCGATGCGTTCTCGGCGATCGACTGCTCGTCGCCGATATCGCAGCCGAGATGATCGAAGCCGCCGACGACCGTCCCGTCGCCGGCTGGCAGATGCATGCCACAATAGGCCATGGTGACGAAGAGCCCGAGCATCTTGAGCGCGACCGTCTTGCCGCCCATGTTCGGGCCGCTGATCACGATGAAGCGCACGTCGTCGTCGAGCTCGAAGCTCTGCGGGACGGCTCGGTCGCCGAGGAGCGGATGCCGGCCGAGCCGGATGCGCACGTGCGGCGCGTCGACGATCGCGGGGGGTGTCGCCCGCATGGCCTCCGCGACCCGGACGCGGGCGAGCGCGAGATCGAACTCCGCGAGAATCTCGAGGTTGACGGAGGCTTGCTCTGCGACTGCGCCGAGACGCTGCGAGAGTTCGAGCAAGATCCGACGCACTTCGCGTTCTTCGTCGAGCCGCAGCGTCCGCACGCGGTTGTTCGCCTCGAGAGCGACGAGGGGCTCGACGAAGAGCGTGTGACCGGTCGAGGATGTATCGTGGACGACGCCTTGGACGAGACCGGAGAACTCCGACTTCACGGGGATCACGAAACGGCCGTCGCGGACCGTGACGATCGCATCTTGGATCGCCTTCGCATAGGCGGGCGCGCGTAGGATCGCTTGAACGCGGTCGCGCGCTTCGTCGCCCGCGGTGACGATGCCGCGCCGGATGCGGGCGAGCGCCGGTGAGGCCCGATCGAGGACCTCGCCACGTTCGCCGATCGCGCGGTCGATCGCGGCGAGGATCTCGGGTAACGGCCGCGCCGGTAGCGCCCGCTGCACGAGGCTCGGCGCGAGTCCGGCGGAGCCGCGCACGCGTCGCACGACGGCGTCGGCAGCCGAAAGGGCGATCCCGGTCTCGCGGAGCTCTTGCGGTCCGAGAGCCGCGCCGCGCGCCGCGCGAGCGATCGCCGGCGAGACGTCGGCGACGCGAGCGAGCGCGAATGGCGCGTCGCGCACGATCGCGCGCATCTCCGTCGTCGCGCGTTGCGCCGCGCGCACGCCGGCGAGATCGAAGGCGGGAAGCAGCTCGCGCGCGCCGGCGGCCGCCGCGTCCGTCAGGCACTGGCGTGCGACCATCTGCCGTACGGCGTCGAAGTCGAGCACGCCAAGGGAACGCTCGTCCGCGAATTCGCGCGGCTGCGGCTCGTCGACCGGAGCGTCGGGCGGCGTCGCTCGGGCCGCTGCGGCGTCGCTCGCGCCGATGCGAGCGCGCGGCGGCGACTCCTCGGGCGCAACCGAGTCCGGGCCGGGCTCCTCGGTGCGGACGGAGGGCTGCACGTGCGGGTCGATCACCTCGGCTGGAACACTCCGGGCGCGGCCCGCGGTTGCCGGAGGCCGGGCGTGCTCAGAGCTCGAGCGCGCGCTTCAACCGCGCTTCGGCGAGCGCCGGATTCGCTTTGCCGCGCGAGAGCTTCATCACCTGACCGACGAGGAAGCCCATGATCTTGACTTTCCCCGTCCGGTACTCCGCGACGGATCGGTCGTTCGCGGCGACGACCTCGGCCACGATCGCGTCGATCGCCCCGGCGTCGCTCACTTGACCGAGGCCTTCGGCCTCGACGAGCGCGCGCGGGAGGCCGCCGTGCGCGAAGATGCGCGAGACGAGCTCCTTTGCGGTCTTCGAATTGATCGTACCGTCCTCGGTGAGCGCCACGAGCTCGGCGAGCGCCTCCGGCGTCATGCCGCCATCCGCGACCCGGCGACCCGTCTCGTTCGCGAGGCGCGAGAGATCGCCGAGCACGAAATTCAGCGTCGCCTGCGGCGCGCCGGAGCGCGCGGCGGCCCGATCGAAATACGCGGCGAGACCGTCCGTATCGACGAGCTGATGCGCCTGGACGGCACTGATGCCGTGCTCGCGCACGTAGCGTGCGACCCGCGCCTGCGGGAGGGCTCCGAGCTCGCCGCGCATCGAGGCGACGCGGGCACGGTCGAATTCGAACGGCATGAGGTCGGGATCCGGAAAATACCGATAGTCGTGGGCCGCTTCTTTGCTGCGCATCGGATGCGTCGTACCGCTCGCTTCGTCCCAGCCGCGCGTCTCCTGCAGCACGCGGCCGCCGCCGCGGACGATCGCCGTCTGACGCACGATCTCACTCTCGATCGCACGCGCGACGCTCCGGAACGAGTTCATGTTCTTGACCTCGGCCTTCGTCCCGAGCGCCTGCGAACCGACCGGGCGGATCGAGACGTTGGCATCGCAGCGAAGCGAGCCTTCTTCCATCTTGACGTCGCTGACGCCGAGCGCGACGAACGTCCGCCGCAGCGCCTCGAGATAGGCGACGGCCTCGACGGCGCTGGAGATGTCGGGCTCCGAGACGCACTCCATCAGCGGCACGCCCGCTCGATTGAAATCGACGAGCGAGTGCGTCGCGCCCGCGATCCTGCCGTCGCGCGAGGCGTGCGTCGACTTTCCCGTGTCCTCTTCCATGTGGATGCGCGAGAGACGCGCGGATCGCTCGCCGCCGTCCGGCAGAAAGTAGTGCACCGCGCCGCCGGAGGTGAAGGGCAGATCGTACTGCGAGATCTGGTAATCTTTTGGCATATCGGGATAGAAGTAATTCTTCCGATCGAATTTCGAGAACGCGGGAATCTCCGCGTCGAAGGCGAGCCCCGCGCGCACGACGAGCTCGATCGCCCGGCGGTTCGGCACCGGCAGCGCCCCGGGCAGCCCGAGACAGACGGGACAGACGTTCGTGTTCGGCTCTGCGCCGAAGACGTTGCGGCACCCGCAGAACATCTTCGATTCGGTCTTGAGTTCGACGTGACACTCGATGCCGATCACGGCTTCGAAGAGCGTCTCGGCGGGCGAGCTCTCCGTGACGGGTGCGCTCACGCGGGGACGCCCGGCCGGTACGCGGTCGCGTGTCGCGTCGCGCCTTCGTACGCGTGCGCGATCGCGAGCAGGCGCGACTCTTCGAAGAGCGGCGTCGTGAGCTCGAGCCCGAGCGGCAGCGGCCCCGCGGCACCGGCGGGCGTGACGTATCCGCACGGCACCGAGAGCGAAGGCAATCCCGCAAGCGACATCGGAATCGTGTAATAGTCCATCAGGTACATGCTCGCCGGATCCGACTTCGCGTCGAAGACGAAGGCGGGTGAGGCTGCGGCCGGACACGCGATCGCGTCGCACGACGCAAACGCACGCGCGAAATCCTCGGCGATCAGCGTCCGCGCCTTCTGCGCGCGCAGATAATACGCATCGTAATAACCGCTGGAGAGCGCGTGCGTGCCGATCAGGATCCGGCGCTTCACTTCATCGCCGAAGCCGGCGGCGCGCGTCGCTTCGTACGTCGCGCCGACGTCGTCGCGCTCGACGCGCAGGCCGAAGCGCATGCCGTCGAACCGCGCGAGGTTCGAACTGCATTCGGCCGGCGCGATCAGGTAATAGGTCGCGATGCCGTAATCCGCGCGCGGCAGAGCGACCCGGACGAGCTCGGCGCCGAGCGCTTCGAGATCGCGGTAGGCGCTCTCGTAGACGGCGCGGACCTCCGCATCGAGCGGCTCGAGGCCGAACTGCTCGACGATGCCGACGCGGACGCCCTCGAGGTCGCGGCGCAAGCCCGGCTGCGCCCGCTCCGCCGGGCGATCGACGCTCGTCGCGTCGGCGGGATCTTTTCCCGCCATCACGTCGTAGACGAGGGCTGCGTCTTCGATCGTCCGTGCGAAGGGTCCGATCTGATCGAGGCTCGAGGCGAACGCGATGAGCCCGTACCGGGAGACGCGGCCGTAGCTCGGCTTGAAGCCGACGACGCCGCAGAAGGCCGCGGGTTCGCGAATCGAACCGCCCGTGTCGCTGCCGAGCGCGATCGTCGCGATGCCGCCGGCGACGGCGCTCGCGCTGCCGCCGCTCGAACCGCCGGGGACGCGGCCGAGATCCCAGGGATTGCGCGTCTTGCCGAGGGCACTGTTCTCGCAGCTCGATCCCATGGCAAATTCATCGAGGTTCGTCTTGCCGAGCGGCACCGCGCCGGCTTCGAGCAGGCGCGCGACGGCCGTCCCGGTGTAGGGCGCGACCCAGTCGCCGAGGATCTTCGAGCCGCACGTCGTGCGCGTCCCCGCGAGGCACATGTTGTCCTTGACGGCGAGCGGCACGCCCGCGAGTGGCAACGATTCGCCAGCAGCCACACGCCGGTCGACGCGATCGGCCGCCGCGAGGGCGAGCTCCTCCGTTACGGTCAAGTAGGCGCCGAGGGCGACGTCGCGTTCCCGGATCCGCGCGAGCATGCCCTGCGCGAGCTCGCGCGCCGAGAGCGAACGGGCACTCACGGCTGCGGCAATGGCGACGGCGGAGGCGTCGAGCATCAGCCCTCACCGAGGATGCGCGGCACGCGGAAGAAGGCGCCCTGCGCCCGCGGCGCCTGCGCGAGGACGACGTCGCGCGCGAGGGAGGGCGCGACGACGTCGTCGCGCGCGACGTTGCGCTCCGGGGTGACGGCGGCCGTCGCGGGCACGTCATCGAGCGGCAACTCGGCGAGTTTCGCGACGCTCGCCAAGAGCGCGCCGAGCTGCGCGCCGAAACGCGCGACCTCCTCGGGCGTGAGCGCGATGCGGGCGAGCTTCGCGACGTGTGCGACGTCGATCTCAACGGGGTCGGGCACGTGGCTCCTCTTCCAACGGAAAGTCGATCGGCGTCGCACCGGCGAGGTCGAGCGTTGCGAGCGCCTCGATGTGTCCCGTCTGCGGGAACATGTCGAACGGCTGAACGGCACCGAGCACGTAGCCATTTCTTAGCAAGTAGGCGAGATCCCGCGCGAGGGTCGCGGGATTGCACGAGAGATACCAGACGTGCGGGACGCGGGCGACCGCGATGGCCGCGAGCGTGGGTTCGTCGCTGCCCTTGCGAGGCGGATCGAGGAAGACGACGTCGGCCGCTTCGATCGCGCCGCGCATCGGCTTCGACCGGAGCGTCGCATCGACCCGGCCCGCGACGAACGTCGTGCGGTCCTCGACGCCGTTGAGCGCCGCGTTCGCCTTCGCTTCCCGGATCGCGTTCGGGTTCTCCTCGATGCCGATCACGCGGGCCCCGCGCTTGGCAAAATACAGTGCGAACGTCCCGGCACCGCAGTAGAGATCGACGATCGTCCGCACGCCCGCGAGACGCGGCTCGACGTACGCGAAGATCCGTCCGACCATCTCGCTATTGACTTGAAAGAACGACGCGGGCGAGACGCGGAAGCGCACGTCCGCGATGCGCTCTTCCATCTCGGCGCTGCCGTGCGCGACGACGCTACGCCGCCCCATTACGGCATTTTCGCTCGCCGGCGCGAACGAGTTCGAGATGCCGACGACGCCTGGGAGCCGTGCGGCGAGTGCCGCCCCGGCGCGCTCGACCCCGGGCGACGACTCGATGGAGGTGATCGAAACGACGCCTTCGCCCGTCGATTTTCCGGCGCGCGCGATCACGTGTTCCGCATCGTCGAACGCGGGCGCGCTCGCCGGATCGCGTGCGGCGGTCCAGAGATCGCCGAGATAGCCGTCGAGCTGCGGCAGCACGATCGGACACGTATCGATCGGTACGACGTCGTGCGAACGCGCGGCATAGAAGCCGAAGCGCGCCGCACCGTCCGGAGGCTCGCGGTCGACGACGAGCGCCATTTTGTTGCGATAGTTGCGCGGGCTCTCCATCCCGATCGGCGATCCGACGCGGGCGCCCATGATGTTGCCGATCCGCCGGAGCGCCGAGGCGACGAGATCGCGCTTCCACGCGAGTTGGGCGCGGTAGCTGAGATGCTGGACCTGACACCCGCCGCAGGCGCCGAAGACGCGGCAGAACGGGTCGGCCCGCTCGGGCGAGACCGTGAGCAATTCGACGAGGTCGGCGACGGCGTACCTCGGCTTGACCTGATCGATCCGCACGCGCGCGCGCTCGCCCGGCACCGGGCCGAGCACGTACACGACCATACCGCCCGAGCGACCGACGGCCTGGCCCGTCTTTGCGATGAGATCCGTGCAGTCGATCTCGACGACGTCGTCCGGTACGAGCGACGCGAGCGGGTGCGACGGGTCCGCAGCCCGATCCGCGGATGGCACCCGCGCGGGTACCGGACTGCGAGGCCGGACGGCGCTACTCGGGCTTCTGTTCATCGAGCTGCTTGAGCAGCCGGTTCGCCTCATCGATGAGCGATTGAATGCGCTCCGTCGTCGGATCCGCGGGCGGACGAGCGAGCGTCGCGCGGACGACCGCGAAGGCAAGACCCGCCGACGCCGCCGCGATCCCGACGAACAGCAGCGTCCGTTTGAGCGAGATGGCAGCGACGGGCGCGGAGAGCGGCGCGCCGTTCTCCGAAGGTACGACGCCTTGCGAATTGCGGTAGAGTGCGTCGGTATCGATGCTTGAACCATCAGCCATTGCCCCCACTCCTTCGCGCCCCGGCTCGATCGTTCTTCTCTGCGGCGCTCGCGCGCATGCGAGCCGGCGTGCCGATGCTAGCCGAGCGCGGCGAACGCAGCGCGAACGTGCGAGGCGAGCGGCGGCCGCCGAATCGCACCGGTCGCTCCCGTCGCGACGGCGGCACGGACGAATGCGATCTCGTCGAGCGCCGCGAGGACGAAGACCGCGGCATCGGGAGACCGCTCGCGGAGCGTCGCGATCGCCGTGAGCGCGAACGGCAACCGGCCGTCGATGATGACGATGCCGGAAAAGCGGTCGGCGATCGACCGCACCTCCTCCCCTTCGAACGCGACGTCGTATCGAAGGAAACGGAGGACGCAGCCGATCTGCGCACGCGAGACGGCCGAGTCATCGACGATCGAGACCGACCGGTGCGGGGTCGGGCGGGTCGCTTGCGGCATCACCAAGCCCGGCTTCTGGTTGCCGCTCCGCGGTGCCGCCTGCGTCCGCGAACGAAGCGACGAGCAGGGTCGCGCCGTTTCCGAAGGCGAGGAGCAGGCGCCGCTCGTCGCACCGGACGAGCGCGAGCCGCGTGTCGGGCGCGAGCGCGAGCCGGTCGAGCACTTCGAGACGTCGCGCCGGGCTGCGCCCGTTCGCGCGTCGCGACGCGGCCTCGAACCAGCGCGGTCGCCACGAGCGCATGCCGCGCGGCACGGCTGCGGCACCTCCGCGCACGCGGCCGGCCGCCCACCCGAGCGCGCCGAGGGTCGCGAGGATGATGCCGCACGACACGATGGCCCGCACGGCCGGGGCGAGATCATCCACGGATCCGGCGCCGATTCGCTTCGTCGAGATCGCGCTCTTCCGTGCGCCGGCGAGCGGCTTCGTAGCGCTCGTACTCCGCGGCTTGAAGATGCTCCATGGCCCGCCGGGGCCGTGCCGCTTCCTCGAGGCGGGCCGCCGCCGCGAGGCGCACGCGGAGCGTCCGATCGCAGCGTTCCACGGCTCGCGCGATGCGCTCTTCGATCGTCGCGAGATGCGTGACGAGTGCGAGCGGAACCGGGTCGCGAATGCCGCGCGTGGCGAGACGCATCGTGTCGCGCAGCTCCGCGCGACGACGATCCCGTTCGTCCATCAACATGGCGCGCGCGGCCCCGGCCGCGCGCTCTTCCAGGAGCGCACGTGCGAGGGCGCCTTGCCGGATCAGCTCTTCGCGCCGGCGCACCGCGAGCAGAGCGTGGAAACGAAATCGAAACATGCCGCCCGATCATCGTCGCCCCGCATGACGTGATCGCAGCCGCGAGATGAACGGCAAAAGTTCGCGCTACGGCAGCGCGAGATCGGCGCGCTCCGGGCCGAGGGAGACGGAGTCGAAGGGCACGCCGAGGATCGCTTCGAGCCGGGCGACGTACGCGCGGGCCGCCGACGGCAGGTCGCCGATGCGACGGCAGGCCCGCAGATTCTCCGTCCATCCATCGTGCCACTCGACTTCGAGTTCGAGTCCCGGTTCGGCGGCTGATGCGAACGTAGCGGGCGCACCGTTCAACCGGTATCCGCGCACGATCGCGATCCGCTCGAATCCGGACAGCACGTCGAGTTTCGTCAGAACGGCGCTCGTGAGGCCGTTGAGCGCGACGGCATAGCGAGCCGCGACGGCATCGAACCAACCGCAGCGGCGCGGTCGCCCCGTGACGACGCCGAACTCCGCGCCTTGCGTGCGGAGCCGATCGCCGGTCGCATCCGTCAGCTCGGAGGGAAACGGCCCGGAGCCGACGCGGGTGCAGTACGCCTTTGCGATTCCGACGACACGATCGATCCGCGTCGGCCCGATGCCGAGGCCCGTGCAGGCGCCTCCGGCGATCGTGTGGGAGCTCGTGACGAACGGATAGGTGCCGTACCCGACGTCGAGCAGCGTCCCTTGAGCGCCTTCGATCAAGATTCGCTTGCCCGCGGCGAGACGCTCCTCGAGATAGCTCACGCCGTCGACGACGTGCGGCATGATCTTCGGTACGACGTCGAGGGTCGCTGCGATGACGTCTTCTTCACGAGGCTCGTCGCCCTCCGCGAAGCGCGGACCGCGCGTGAGTAACGCGTTGCGGATCTTCGTCGCGAGCGCTTCTTTGCGGCGCAGGTCGCCGAACGTGATGCCGGTACGAGCGACGCGGTCGGTGTAGGCGGGGCCGATCCCGCGGCCGGTCGTGCCGATCGCGCTCGCACCGCGCGCCGCTTCGTTCGCCCGGTCGAGGGCGGCATGGTACGGAAAGACGATGTGCGCCCGGTCGCTGATCTTGATGCGCGACGTATCGATGCCGATCTCCCGGAGCATCTCGATCTCGGCCAGGAGACCCGCGAGGCTGACGACGGTACCGCCGCCGATGAACAGCTCCGGGCGCTCGTGCATGACGCCGCTCGGCACGATGCGCAGCGCGAGCTTCCGATCTCCGACGACGAGCGTGTGACCGGCATTATCGCCGCCGCCGAACCGGGCGACGACGTCGTACGCCGAGGCATACGAATCGACGACGCGACCCTTGCCTTCGTCCCCCCACTGGATTCCGAGAAAGATGTCGGCCAGACGAGGCTGCGCGCGGCGCTCACTCACCGCGGAACTCGAGGTCGCTCATGTCGGCGACGGGAAGCGGCGCGACGTCATTGATTTTGGTCATCACGTACTCGCTGAAGAGCGCGTTCGGCCAGCCGAAATCCTTGCGCGAGAAACGCACCGGATCGTTCGGATCGAACGATTCGTGGAGGAGATGATCGCCCGGGTCGCTCGCCAGCAGCTGACCGAGCACGTCGCGCCGCTCCGCATCCGAGGTCGAGGTGAAGCCTTCCATGAGGAGCGCGAGCGGCCAGACATAGCCGTCGCTCGTGTGTGCGCTGCCGATCCCGCGGGCGGCCGATCCGACGTAAAAGTACGGATTGTCCTTCGAGAGCAGAAAGCGGCGCGTGTTCTTGTAGACCAGGCTGTCGGCCCTCGTGTACCCGAGATAGGGCGCCGCGAGGAGACTCGGGATGTTCGCGTCGTCCATCAGCAGCTTATTGCCACGCCCGTCGACCTCGTAGGCGTAGACGTACCCGTACTGCTCCGTGAAGACCTCGCCGAAGTTTTGGATACCGTCCTGCACCTCCGCTCGCAGCGTCGCGGCCCGGTTGGATTTCAAGAGGTTGCGATAGCCGTCACGTTCGATCTCCGTGAGGTCGCCGAGGGCCACGACCGCCATCATCTCGGATGGAATCAGGTAGTTGTAGATACAGGCGTCGTCGGAGGGACGGAAGCCCGTCCAGATCATGCCCGTGTAGTCGACGGGATTCGGGCCTTTGTCGCCGTTCGTCTGATGCAGCTCGCGGTGCGTGTAGGTCGAGTTGCGCGGATGGTCTTGCTCGCGTTCCATCGTCGCGAGCGCCTTTTCGAAGCCGGCGCCGAGGTCGGGCGTGAAGATCGAATCGTCGCCGGTCTGTTTCCAATAGGTCCACGCGAGAATGATCGGATACGCGAGCGAGTCGAGCTCGAACTTCTGCTCCCAGACGCGGTAGTCGATCGTAAAGGCGTTCGCATACGGATCGACCTGCAAATATTTGCCTTCGCGGGCGATGATGCCGCGCAACAGCTTCGCGACCTGCATGTCGTTCTTCGCAAAGAACAGATAGGGACGCACCTGCGCGCTCGCGTCGCGGAGCCACTCGGCGGGGATATCGCCCGTCTTGACGTACGCGGTACCGTCGGCTGCGAACTGCGCCTGCGCGCTCGTGTTGAGCAGCGCCGCACGATACATCGCTTGGAGCTTCGCATTGCCGTTCCGATAGGTCGACGCCGCCTGCGCGATCGACTCGATCTCGATCGCACGTGCCGGCACCGCGGTCCAGAGCAGGGACGCGGCGACGAGCGCCGCGATCAGGCGTCGCATGCGGACGAAATACGCCCCGGGCCGCCATGCGGCCTCGTCGGACCTGCGACGGATCACCCGTGATCGAGCCCGGTGAGATCGCCGAACGGAGCGACGTCGACCGAGCGCGCGCGCAGCGCGCGATAGATTCCGGCCGTCGGGAATCCGAGACGCTCGAGCGCGCGGGCCGCGCTCGGATAGCTGATACCGGGTCGCGTGCGGAAGACTTTTTCGACCGCCGCTGCGAGGCGATCGTCTTCGCTGCGCTCCGCCTCGCGAACGCTCAGTCGCGCGGCATCGCGATCGATGCCTCGCTTGACGAGATCGCCGACGAGTCGCGCGTCGCCGAGCGCCTTCGCCCGGCCGTCGACGAACAGCGTGGCGAAGAGGCGATCGTCGAGCGAGCCGTCGCGCCGGCAACGCTCGACCGCCTCGGCGATCGCATCGTCGTCGTAGCCTCGCCGCGCGAGGCGTTGCCAGAGTTGCGACTCCGTCAGGCGGCGCGCCGCGAGCAGTTTGAGTGCCGCGACGCGCGCGCCCGCCATGTCACTCGTCGTCGCCCGTGCCTCCACGTGCGGCGACGACCGCATGCGCCGCGCCGTTGGTCGAGTTCGCCGCCTTGAGAGCCTCGCGGATCTTCAGCGCGATCTCATCCGCCGTGTCGCCGTGCTCCTCGAGATAGGCCTTCGCGTTCTCGCGACCCTGACCGATCCGCGTGTCGCCGTAGGTGTACCACGAACCGCTCTTACCGACGATGTTGCGTTCGAGCGCGACGTCGAGGATCGAACCCATCTTCGAGATCCCGCGACCATACGTGATGTCGAACTCGGCCTGCCGGAACGGTGGTGCGACCTTGTTCTTCACGACCTTCACGCGGGTGCGCGAGCCGACGACGTCTTGGCCGACCTTGATCTGCTCGAGCTTTCGGATGTCGAGCCGGACCGATGCGTAGAACTTGAGTGCGCGGCCGCCGGAGGTCGTCTCGGGACTGCCGAACATGACGCCGACCTTCTCGCGCAGCTGATTGATGAAGATCACGATGCACTTGCTACGCGAGATCGCGGCGGTCAGCTTGCGGCAGGCCTGCGACATCAGCCGCGCCTGGAGGCCGACGTGCGTGTCGCCCATATCGCCTTCGAGTTCGGCTTTCGTCACGAGCGCCGCGACCGAGTCGACCACGACGACGTCGACGGCGTTCGAACGGACGAGCATCTCGGCGATATCGAGCGCCTGTTCGCCCGTGTCGGGCTGCGAGACCAGGAGTCCGTCGAGATCGACGCCGAGCGCCTGGGCGTAGATCGGATCGAGCGCGTGCTCGACATCGACGAAGGCCGCCGTGCCGCCCATCTTCTGCGCCTCGGCGATGACGTGGAGCGCGAGCGTCGTCTTCCCGCTCGACTCCGGACCGTAGATCTCGACGACGCGACCGCGCGGCAGGCCGCCGACGCCGAGCGCGAGGTCGAGGGCAATCGAGCCGGTCGGGATGACGTCGACGGCGAGCTTCTCTGCGAACTCACCCATCTTCATGATGGAGCCTTTGCCGAATTGGCGCTCGATCTGTGCGAGCGCGTTGCTCAGCGCGACCTGTTTCTCGTCCTGGGCCACGTCGTTCATCCTTCCGAATCGGTGTTGAAATGAGGGTACCGCGCGGGTGTGCCAGCATCGTGGCACGCTGCCGGCTCAGTCAGGCGGCGGGGTCGAAGAGCGCTTCGATGAACGCGGCCGGATCGAAGGGCCGGAGGTCCTCGATCCCTTCGCCGAGTCCGACGAATTTGATCGGGATGACCGTCGTATCGACGATCGCGACGAGGACGCCGCCCTTCGCCGTCGAGTCGAGTTTCGTGACGACGACGCCCGTGAGCGCGGTCGTCTCGTGGAAGAGTTTGGCCTGCGAGATCGCGTTCTGGCCCGTCGTTCCGTCGACGACCAGGAGCGTCTCGTCGGGTGCGGCGCCCGTCTCGCGCTCGATGATGCGTCGCATCTTCCGCAGTTCGTCCATGAGATTACTCTTTGTCTGTAACCGCCCCGCCGTATCGACGATCGCGACATCGACGCCGCGCGCTTTCGCTTGGACCATGCCGTCGAACACGACGGAGGAGGGATCCGCGCCTTCGCGCCCGCGCACGAACTCCGCACCGCTACGCTCCGCCCAGACGCCGAGTTGCTCGGCGGCGGCGGCGCGAAACGTGTCGGCCGCTATAACCATCACGCGTTTGCGTTGCTTTCGCAAGGCGCTCGCGAGCTTTCCGATCGTCGTCGTCTTGCCGCTTCCGTTGACGCCGACGACGAGGATGATCGCCGGCTTCGACTTCAGCACGAGCCGGTCGTCCGGCAGCGTGAGGAACCGCTGAACGTCTTTCTTGAAGCGCGCGATCGCCTGATCGCTGCGCGTCCAGAGCTCCTGGCGCGAGACCGTCTTCAACCCGTCGAGGATCTTCTCGGCGGTCGGCACGCCGAAATCGGCGCCGATCAGGATCTCCTCGAGCTCCTCCCAGAAGGCGTCGTCGAGCGGCCGGCGCGCCCGCGCGAGCGTCTCGACACCCGCCAGCGACTCGCGCGATCGGCCGAGGCCCTCTTTCAGCTTCGCAAACCAGCTCACGACGTCGGAGCGTTCGGCCGGCACGCATCGAACTCCCGTTCGATCGGTGACCGCGGGGACGAACGAACGAGGCCGAGAGCCACGGCGAGCGAGGAGGAATTGCTTCCGGCCTCACTCGACGTGCTCTCTCTCGATCCGTCGCGTCCGGTCTCTCTACGGACGCAACGTCATCCTACCGGTCGACGGTACCAAATCGCGAACGGCCGGGTCTCGGCGGGCCGGCCGCCAGATCAGCGCGGCCTCGGCGCCGATCGTCACTTGGTACCGCGCCCGCCACGCCGCATATTCGCGACGCGCTTCGTCGACGCGCCCGCGGTCGACGAGATCGTCGAGACGCAGCCGGATCGCATCGAGGTCGAAGGGCGCCGCCGCGAGGATGCGGTCGACCATCGCGCGCCGGTCGGCGCGCTCGACGTCGCCCGACCGCGCGAGATGGCGGAGCGCTTCGAGATAGGCCGCCCGCAGGCGTTCGCGTTCTTGCCATTGCCAGTTGCCGTCGTCCATGCCGTCGAGAAAATCGCCCGTGTAGCGGCGCACCGCGGCGCAAAAGGCCGGCACGGCTGAGGCGGGATCGCCGCGGCCGATCGCCGCGCGTCCGCGTTCGACGTCGTCCTCGAAACGCTCGACGTCGACGAAGGTGCCGGCCGGCGCGACGAACCGGTAGCCGTTGACGTGGAACTTGACGACGTCCCCGGCGGCCTTGCGGATCGCCGTAATCGTGACGCGGAGGTTGTCGTGTCCGGCATCGGCCTCGACGTCGGGCCAGTAGAGATCGACGAGGCGCGCCCGCGGAATGCTGCGGCCGCGCAGGCTGACGAGTTGCGTGAAGATGTCGCGCGCCTTGCGCCGCTTCCACGCGCCCTCGGGCACGGGGATGCCGGCGCGCTCGAGGCGCAGGCCGCCGAAGAGTTCGATGTGCAGCGGCGGCGCGGCGGGGGGCTCCGCCGATGTCTCCGGAAAGAGGCTCGCGCCGATGCCGAAGCGCGCGAAGGCCGGCCGCACGGCCGCAAAGGCGGCGGCGCGCGTGCGTAGCAAGAACCGGTATCCGCGCTCGTGGATGAGGCCGACCGCGGTCGCGAGGCCTTCCCGGGCGATCCGTTCGGCCTCCGGCCGCTCCGCGCCGAGCAGCGGCTCGATGCGGAGCGCCACCTCGGCCGCCTCGAGCGCGCAGGTCGCGCTGTTGACGTCGTCGCTGCCCGCGGCCGTCAGGGCGCGCGCGCCGCGGAGGACGCCGAGCGCACCGGCGGGATCACCGAGCGCCGCCAGCGCCGCCGCGCGCAGGATCTCGGCCGGCGCACACTCCTCCGTGCGACCGACCGCGCGCATCGCCGTCACGGCTTCGGTGCAGCGATCGAGCGCGAGTTCGAAGCGGCCGCTCGCCGCCGCACAGCGTGCGAGACCGTAGACGATGTCCGGCCGTTCGAGCACGTCCGCGGTGTCGATCGTCGCGAGCGCGGCGTTGTACGCCGCCTCCGCACCCGAGACGTCGCCGCGATCGAAGCGGATGCCGCCCTGGATCTCGAGACCGTGCGCGAGGACGGCCGAGGTCCCGACATCCTGCGCCTGGGCGAGCAGCTCGTCGACGAGCCGCTCGGCCTCGTCGAGCTCGCCGACGACCCGGCGCGCGAGCGCGAGATTCGCGAGCGTCGCGAGCGCCGAGATGCGCTGGCCCCCGGCGTACTTGACCTTGAGCGCGCGCTCGTAGCTCGGAATACTCGCGTACGGATCTCCGCGACGCTGGTGCGAGACCGCCATGTTGTTGAGCAGCACGCCGTGCGTGTGCTGGTCGCCACGATTGATGACGATCGGCATCACTTCGCGAAAGACCGCGAGTGCCTCGTCGAACCGGCCGCGTTCGAGAAAGACCGAGCCGAGCGTCACGCGGAGGGCCGTCGCGGTCGTCTCCGAGACCGGCGGTGCGAGCGTCAAGGCTTCGTAGAGCGACGCTTGCAGACGATCGAGTTCGCCGCGCGAGGCGATCATCGGCGACCAGAAACGCAGCGCGTCCGCATAGACGTCGTGCTCGCGGCGCGCGCGCGCGAGCGTCATCGCGCACTCGAGCGACCGCAGGGCGTCGTCCCACAGATTCCGCTCGCGTTGGACGCGGCCGAGCGCCGTCATCAGGAGCGGACTGGCATCGATGCGCCCGGGGCCGAGGGCGTCGAGGATGCGCGAGACGCTCGAGATCAGGCCTTCCTGCAACATCGCGCGCGCCGTCTGTTCGAGGGCGGTTGCGGCCTCGTCGAGATCGCCCGCACGCACGAGATGGTCGATCGAGGCGGGACGCTCGCCGGCCGCTTCGAGCGCGCGCGCCGCCCGGCGGTGGAGGAGCGCGACGCCGGCGCCGCCCGCGACGGCCTTCAGATGATCGAGCAAGAATTCGCGAAAGAGCTGATGACACGAAAAGGCGTCCTCGCCCCGGCGCGTGACGAACAGCCCGCGCGCCGCGAGCGACGCGAGGATCTCGCGTGCGTCCTCGGTCCCGAGCAGGACGTCGCACAGCGAGGCGTCGAGGTCCTCGAGGATCGAGGTATTGAGGAGCAGGCGCCGCTCGCGCTCGCCGAGCGCGGCCAACACCTCCGTTGCGAGATAGTCGAAGAGCAGCCGCCGCGTCTCGTCTCCGTGCGGCGCGTGCATCGCGGTCGCCGCCCCCGCCGCCGTCGAACGGGACGCGATCAGCGCGAGTCCCGCGGGCCAGCCCTCGGCCATCCGCAGCAGGGCGCCCGTCGCGGGGTTCGGGACGCGGGCGCGACCGGCTCGCAGGAAGTACCGCCGCGCCTCGTCGGGCGCGAAGGCGAGATCGTTCGCCAGGACCGATGCGTACTGCGCGGAGGCCGCGATCTGATGGAGCGAGACGGGCATCGAGCGCCCGGCGAGGACGAAGGAGACGCCGGCGCGGACGCCGCGCTCGAGGAGCGTCGCGAGCGTGAGGGCGGCGCGCGTATCGGCGATCGCGTGCACGTCGTCGAAGACGACGAGCGGCGGCGGCGAGATCTCGGCGAGACGCTCGGCGAAGTTCGCGCCGACTTCGCGCGGCGAACCCTGTCGCCACGCCTCTCCGCCGAACTCGCGCACGCCGGCGACGCCTTCGACCATCGCTTCGAGGTGCATTGCGAAGACCGCGAGATCGCCGTCCGAGAGATCGAGGGAGTACCAGAACTTCGGTCCCTCGAACGCCGCGTAGAGCTGCGCGGCCGAGACCGTCTTACCGAAGCCGGCCGCCGCGACGATCGAGAAGACGCGAATGCCCGCATGGAAGCGGCGCTCGATCTCGTCCCGCTCGATCCACAGCGGCAACAGCTGCGGGGCCCGCAACTTGAGACGGTGGACGAACATCCGGCGCAGCTTCGCAGACGGTGCGGGCGCGCCCCTCTTCCTTGCTAGCGGCCACGGGAAAGTCCGGCGCTAGGTGCCGCGGTAGAGTCCGGCCGCAAACGCCGGCTCGAGCAGGAGCTCGCAGCGCAGGCCGGCGGCCGCGAACGCGCGCTCGTACTCGGTCCGTGCGTAGAGACCGCGCTCGATCCGCTCGAAATACCGCTCGACCCCGTGGTTCGTCGCGATGAGATAGTGATAGTCGAGAACGGCCAGGTGCGCGACACGCTTCGTGACGATCATCCGCGAGATCTTGACGCGGGGTTCGTCGACGTGGATCGCCTCGATCGCCCCGACTTCGTACGCGAGCGGATCGCCGTAGGGCTCGACCAGGAGGACGCCCTGCGGCGCGCGGGCGGCAGCCAGGCGCGCGACCGTTTCGTGCAGACGGCCCACGGTCCGCGCCTCGGCGATCGTCCCGCGTAGCGCGACGACGACGTCGGAGCGCTCGTCCGTCTCGAATCGTTCGATCGATCCGTGCCGGACGTCGAAGGCGAGCTCGCGCGACCGCGCGACGTGCAGCAGCGCGAGATCGTTCTCGAAGCCGCGAACGTCGAAACGCGGCTGCAGGCCTTCGAGATACGCGCCCGGACCGCATGCCGCATCGAGCAGCGTCCGCGCGCGAGGTACGGCCGCCGTCACGGCGCGCGCGATCGCCTCGCACTCGCCCGCGACGTCGCGGCCGCTCGCCGCGGCGACGAGGTCGAAGAACCGCGGCCGCTTCGAGAAGAGCGTCGAGCTCAGTGCGGTTGCTCGCGAAACGTCAGATTCAGACGCTCGCCCGTGACGCGCGGATCCTTGCGCACGCGGTGATCGTACCGGCGCTGCATCGCGCCGCGCATCACGAGGAGGTCGCCGTGCGCGAGATCGATCGAGATGACCGCACCGGGCCTTGCCTTCGCGCGCAGATCGAAGGCGCGCGTCGCGCCGAGCGAGAGCGAGGCGATCGTCGGCTCCGGGAGCGCGGGATGCAGGCGATCGTTATGCCACGCGACGCTGTCGCGGCCGTCGCGATAGCGGTTGACGAGCACGTAGGCAAACGGGCGTCCGACAAGAAGTTGCAGATCGTCGCGAACGCGCGCGAGCTCGGGCGTCCACGGCCGGACCACGACCTCGGTTCCGGGAAGCGCCGCGGCCGGCGCCGTTTCGAGCTCCGCCTGCGCTCCGTCGCGCCGCCACGCGCGCGCATCGCCGAACCAGGCCTGCTCGCGCGGCACGTCGACGAGCCGGTCGTACATCATGCGGCGTTCCCGGTGCCACGGCGTGCCGTCGCGTAGCGACGCGAGCAGGGCGCCCGCGACGGGACGCGCGAGCCACGCCGGATAGAGCAGCGCGCCACCCTCGGCGAGCTCGAGCGGAGTCGCGGAAAGGACGCATGCGGAGAAGAGCGCGAGTTCGTCCGGCGCCCGCAGACGCTCGACCGTCTTCGCCCGGGGCGCGCGCATGCTAACCCGCGACGCCCATCTCCGATGACGGAGGTTTGCGGACATATTTTTGTTTGACGGTCGGGTCGTTCTCACGCAGCCCGAGATCGGCGCGCAAGACGCGCAGCTTCGCACGGAGGTGGATGACGGCCGCCGCGTGGATCTGCGAGACGCGGGACTCCGAGACGCCGAGGGTCGCCTTGATCTCCTTGAGCGTCTTCCCGTCGAAGTAGTAGAGACGGATCACCGTCTGTTCCTGATGATTCAGAGCGTCGACGGCGGCGAGCAGCGATTCGCGGACTTCGCGCTGATCGAAGGACGCGCCGATACCGGGTTCTTCGAACTTCAGGGTCTCGATGAGCGGAATCTCGCTTCCGCGATCGCTCGGCAGATGCTCTTCGAGCGAGAGCAGCGTCGTTCCGCGGATGCGCTGGATCAACTGATCGAGTTCGCGCACCGTCAGGCCCATCTCCGCTGCGATCTCGTCGCCCGAGGCCGCGCGGCCGTAGCGCGCTTCGAGAGCGTGCTGGACGCGTTCGTATTCGCGGGCGCGCTGACGAACGGCCCGGGGCACCCAATCGAGCGCCCGCAGCGAATCCAGGATCGCGCCGTGGATGCGGGTGATCGCGTAGGTCTCGAACTTGACGCCGCGGTCGTCGTCGTATTTCTCGATCGCGTCGATCAGGCCGATGATGCCGTCATTGATGAGGTCGTTCAACTCGACATTCGGCGGCAAATTGAGGGAGATCCGGCCCGCCACGTACTTTACGAGATGCATGAAGCGGTGGATGACCTCTTCGCGCGAGTAACTCACGCCGGCGACGACGTACGCCGCCGACTCCCTGGCCCCGCTCATCCGCGCTCCCGAATACCGGAAAGACCCCGGCTCGAACGGCGACGGTGCTCCGTCTCCGCACGCATCCGGTCTCCCGGCCGCACGCTTCTCACGAGGCATTCGTTCGAAACGGCACGACGAGCCTCCCCTCGGCCACGGCCGCGAAGACTTTAGCCGTACCGGATGCGCGGATTCGCCACCGCGTACAGTAGGTCGACCGCAACGTTGACGATGACGAAGACGCTCGCGAAGAGCAAGATGCAGCCGTTGATCAGCGGGAAGTCGCGGTCGCCGACCGCATCGAAGGCGAGCCGGCCGACGCCGGGCCACGCGAAGACGTTCTCCGTGAGGATCGCGCCGCCGAGCAGCAGGCCCGCCTGGAGACCGACGATCGTGATGATCGGGATCAGGGCGCTCCGAAGGGCGTGGCGGAGCACGACGGCGCGAAATGCGAGCCCTTTCGCACGCGCCGTGCGGATGTAGTCGCTGTGCAACACCTCGAGCATCTCGCCGCGCGTGATCTTCGCGATGATCGCGAGCGGAATCGTCCCGAGCGTGACCGCGGGCAGGACCAGATGCCGGAGCGCATCTCCGGCCGCGGCGGCGTTGCCGGCGAGCAGCGCGTCGACGACGACGAGATGCGTGCGCGCCGGGACGTACGTGCCGATCGCGATCTGGCCGCCGGAGACCGGGAAGATCTCGCGGATACCGAGCACGTGGGCGAGCGCCTGCGAAGCGAGCACGAGCATGTAGCCGAGCCAGAAGATCGGAACGGAGACGCCGAGGAGCGCGAGGCTCGAGGCGAGCGAGTCGATGAGGCTGCGGTGGCGCACGGCGGCGACGATTCCGATCGGGATGCCGATGAACACGGCAAAGACGAGCGCCGCGAGCGACAGTTCGACCGTCGCGGGAAAGTGCTGTTCGAGCTTCGTCACGATCGGCTGCTGGTCGAAGATCGAACTGCCGAGATCGCCGTGGAGCAGCGCGCCGAGGTACCGGGCGAGTTGGACGAACCACGGCTGGTCGAGGCCGAGGGAGCTTCGGAGGGCGGCGGCTTGCTCGGGCGTCGAGTGGTCGCCGAGGCGGATCGCGACGGGATCGCCCTGGATGCCATGGATGAAACCGAAGCTCACGATCGTGATCGCGATGAGGACCGCCGCGAGCCGCACGAGCCGGCTCAGGGCGAAGGCGATCACGCCGCCGTCACGCCGTCACGCACGCAGCGCGCGAACGGAGAACAGCGCGGCGTGCGTGTAGAGATAGACCCATTCGCCGAGCGAGTAGTCGTGCTTCTCTCGCTGCAGCAGCGCGCCGAGCCCGGGCGCGCGCTGGATCTGCTCGAAGAGCACGTCGAAACGCGCGGGCGTTCGCTCGAGGAACGTCATGAGCTTGTGCCGGTGCCGCAGGCGCGAATAGAACATCGCCTTGAGATCGCGTTCGTAGCTCTTCGGAGCGTCGGCGGCCTCGCCGCGCTTGTGCCGCACGACGGCGCCGGCCGCGAGCCGGCCCGACATCGCCGCTTCGTGGATGCCCTCGCCCGTCGTCGCATCGACGAGTCCGGCTGCGGTTCCGCCGACCATGACGTCGCCGGCCGAGACCGTCGGCCGCGGCGCGCCGCCGTACAAGAGATTGCCCTCTTCGCGAAGCGTATATCCGACGCCCGGGAAGAGCCGTTCTGCAACCGTCGGTAAGAAAGCGTCGAGTTCGCTTCGCAATTCCTTGCCTGACATCTTCGATTGGATCCCGAGACCGATCGAGAGATGGTCTTTCTTCGGGAACATCCAGGCGATGACGTTGCGGCCGCCCGCCGTGACATAATAATGCATTTCGAGCGTATCGTACGCCCGCGCGTCGGCGGCCCGGTCGAGGTAGACGCGGTACTGGTAACAAGTGATGAGACCCTGCGTCCAGGCATCGTAGCTCAGCGGGCTCGTCTGATCGATTCGTGCCGTCGAACCCTGCGCGAAAAAGACCGACTTCGCTCGCACTTTGAGCCGTTCGCCCGAGGCGAGATCCGCATATTCGACGACCGTCGCGTCACCGTTCTTTTCGACGCTGCGAAAGAGCGACTGCGTGCGGATCGTCGCGCCTTCGTCGCGCGCGAACTGCGCGATCGTCCCGTCGAGCTCCTCGCGCGTCGTCGTCAGGCCTTCACCGATCCGAACGATGACCGGCCGGCCGTTCGGCCCGTGCAGGGTGAGCGACGAAGGATTGCAGTGAACGATCGAACGCGGCAGATCGAAATTTTCGCAGAATCCGGGCCGCAAGCCCGCCGCGCAGACACGCTTCACGCCGACGACCGGGTCCTTCTCGAGGACCAGCGTTTCGACGCCGCCGCGGGCCGCTTCGCGGGCCGCAGTCGCCCCCGCGGGTCCCGATCCGACAACCAAAAACTCGACGTCTTGCATGTCGAGTCGGATCGTTCGCGGTCGCTTTCGGTTCTCCGCGTCGGCCGTTACGCTCGTGCGGCGCGACGTCCGATCTTCGTGCCGTACATCCGCGCATCGGCGAGACGCAGCGCACCGCGCGGCGAGCCGTCGACCTCCCAAAAGCGCGCCACGCCGCAGCTCGCGTCGATTTCGGGGAAGCCCTGTTCGCGCGCCGAACGCACGGCATCGCTCACACCCCGCCGGAGCTCCGGATCGTCCTCCGACCGTGCGTCCTCGAAGACGGCGACGAACTCATCGCCGCCGAACCGGTAGATCGGCCGCTCGGGAAACGCGACTGCGAGGGCGACGGCGAACACGTGCAAAAGCCGGTCTCCGACGTCGTGACCGCGGCGGTCGTTGACGATCTTCAAGCCGTCGATGTCGATGACGGCGATGCCGCCGGCCGCGACGTCGCCGGCGGCGAATCGTCGATAGCGCTCGTCCAGATCGTTTTCGAGCGCGCGCCGATTGCGCAGCCCCGTCAGTTTGTCCGTCTGCAGCAGGGTCAAGGCAGCGGCTTCGCCCGCTTCGGCGACCGTCCGGCGCGTCGTCTCGCTCTCCAGCTTACGAGCGGAGAGACGGAGCTCGAGTTCGTCGACGACGATCTTCGCGAGGGAGAGGAGCATGTCGATCTTCTCGGGGTCGGCTCCGCGCGGCACGGCGTCGACGACGCAGAGCGTACCGAGATTGCAGCCGTCGCTCGTCGCGAGCGGCACGCCGACGTAGAACCGGAGGCCGAACGCGCCGGTGACGAGCGAGTTCTCGCGCGTGCGTGGATCTTCAAGGGCGGACTCGACGACGTACGGCTCGCGGCCTTCGATGGCCGAGGAACAGAGCCCGGGCTCGCGCGCGAGCTGCGAGACGCCGGGCAGCCCGTGCGAGGATTTGAACCAGATACGATCGTGATCGACGATGCTGACGATCGAGATCGGCGTATCGAACAGTTGGGCGGCGAGGCGCGCGATCCGGTCGAACGTGCCCTCGGGCGGTGTGTCGAGGATCGCATAGCGGCGCACGGCAGCCATGCGCGCCGCTTCGTTCTCGGAGATGACCGTCACGGCGACCGCCTGAGACGGATACGTCGACGACGAAATCACGTTCATCCAAGTCTCTCCGAGTCCGAGGGCACTCGATCCTCTATCGGACGCGCGGAGGGTCGAGTCCGGCCGCCGGTGTGAAGAATCGGGATCCCATGTCGACGGATTAACGGCCGCCGCCCGAACCGCCGCCGCCCGAACCGCCGGAGCCCGAACCGCCGGAGCCGCCCGAACCGCCGGCGCCTCCGCCCGCGCCGCCGGAGCCGCCCGCCGCACCGGAGCCGGAGGCCCCGGAGGCGCCGCTGCCGCCCGCGGCTCCACCGGAGCTGGCGCCACCGGAGCCGCCGCCACCCGAGCCGCCGGAGCCACCGGAGCCACCGGAGCTGCCGGAGCCACCGGAGCCGCCGTTCGAACCCGCGCCGGGGTTTCCGAGACCATTCAAGCTCGAGCCGAGACCGTTCCCCGCGCCGGCGCTCCCCTGCGTCGTACCGTTTGCGGCTGAGCCGCCCGAGCCGGAGCCCGACGCTCCGGAGCCGCCATTCGACGAGCCGCCGCTCGAAGATCCGCCGCTCGACGACGAGCCGCCGCCGGACGAGCCGCCGGCCGATGAGCCGCCGTTCGACGACGAACCGCCGCTCGAGGACGAACCGCTCGACCCGCCCATACCGGAGCCGCCCTGCGACCCACCGCCCGACGCGCCGCCGTTCGAACCGCCCGCGGCACCGCCCTGCGAGCCGCTGCCGGATCCCGACGACCCGCCGCTCCCGCCTGAGCCGGATGACGAACCGCTCTGGGCACCGCCGCCGGAGGTGCCGCTCGACCCGGAGCCGCCGCTTCCCGCATTGCCGCTCGATGACGACCCGCCGCTAGAAGAGCCGCCGCCGTTCGACGACCCTCCGCCGCCCGATGAACCGCCGTAGGAGCCGCTCGCTGACCCGCCGCTGCCCGAGGAGCCGCTCGACGCCCCGCCCGACGAGCCGCCGCCGGAGCCGCCGCTCGTGCGCCCCGCGTTCGCGCCGTTCGCCGAGACCGCACCCTTCCCATCACCCGTGCCGACATGCGCCCCACTTTGGAAGGCGGCGATGCCGATCGCGACGAGCGCGACGACCAGCACGAGCGCGACGAAGCCCGCGCCGATCGGATTACGACGCAGCCGGCTACGGAAGTCGTCCGCCGCCGCCTCTCGCTCGCGTCGCTCCGTGTCGGCCTTCGCCTGTTTCGCCGCCTGCTCGGGCGTCGGCGCCTCAGCGCCGCCGTCACCGCCCTTCGCTTGGTTCTCACCGCTCGGCGGTTCGGGCGGTGTCGGTGCCTTCGGCAACGGCGGAGCCGCTACCGACGGCTGCAAGCGATCTTCGTCACGAGACGTGCGTTCCTCGGCCATACGACGGACGTACCCCGAACGAGCGGGAGTTACGAGCAGTCGCCCGCATCCGTCGTCGCGAACCGAACCGCTCGGTTCTTTCGTTCATCGTTCGAATGCCGTGCGCCGCGCCGAGGAGGTCGCCCCACATGAGACGCTTCACCGCCTTCGTTCTCGCCAGTACTCTGGCTCTCGCCGCAGCGCCCGCAGCCGTTCGCGCGGCGGACGATCAAGAGGCACAGATCGGTCAGCAAGAATATGCCTCCCTGCAGCAAAAAGGCGAGATCATCGCTCGCCCGAACGCGCTGTACTCCACACTCGACCCGATCGCGTCGCGGATCAAGCGGGTCGCCGATTCGCAGTACGGCACGCCGTTCAACTTCATCCTCGTGCACGAGGCGCAACCGAATGCGTTCGCCGTTCCGGGCGGCAACGTGTACGTGACGGACTCGCTCATGCACTTCGTCGCGAACCGCGAGGAGCTCGCGGGCGTGCTCTGTCACGAGACCTCGCACGACATCCACCACGACGTCATCAATAACATGCAGAAAGAGCAGCCCGTCGCGATCGGCGCGGCGATCCTCTCGTCGTTGATCGGCGGCGGGAACAATCGGATGGCGAACGCCGCGCTCGGTTTGGGAACGCAATTGACGTTCGGCAACTTCTCGCGACGCGTCGAAACGAATGCGGATCTCAAAGGCTCCGAGACGTGCGCGCAGGCGGGTTACAATCCGTGGGGCATGGTCTGGCTCTTCCAGAAATTCTCGCAGAGCGGTTCCGGCGGCTCGCTGGAGATGCTCTCGGATCATCCGAGCGACAACCACCGCATCGCCGACCTCGAATCGCATTTTCGACAGGATCCGAGCCTCTTCTCGCGCTTCCCGAGCGGCATCGCAAACGCGACGCCTCTCCGCGTCGGGTACGTCCGGCGCCGCGCCGCGCACAACTGATCGGAGCGGCGTCAGGTGTGACGACGCCCGACCAACCAAAGCACGCCCGACGGTCGGCGCCGAGAACGCGGAAAGAAACCGCGGAACCTCGCGACCTGAGTGATCGGAGATAGGCAGAAGGGACGCCCGGCGGGGCGTCCCTTCTGCTTACTTGATCTCGACCTTCGCGCCGACTTCGGCGAGCTTGGCCTTGATGGCCTCGGCTTCTTCGCGAGGGATGCCCGTCTTGATCGCCTTGGGAGCGCTCTCGACGAAGGTCTTCGCTTCGGTGAGACCGAGGCCGCTGACGAGCTCGCGAACCGCCTTGATGACTTTGATCTTCTCCGCGCCGACTTCGGTCAGCACGGCTTCGAACTCGGTCTGTTCGACGGCGGGCGCGGGTGCGGCCGCTCCGCCGGCTCCGCCGGCCGCGGCTGCGGCGACGGGAGCGGCGGCGCTGACGCCCCACTTCTCTTCGAGGGCTTTGACGAGCTCGTTCAGTTCGAGAACGGTGAGTTTTTCGACTTCGGAGATGAGGTCGGCGACGGCCATGGTTATGCTCCTTCGGCCGGGCTGGACCCGGCTGCAGCGGCCGGGGTCGACCCGGCGGCGAGTGACTCGGCGAGTTGCTTCTCGCGAGCGCTGAGTACGCGGACGAAGCCGCCTTGATTGGCTCCCATCAGTCCGACGAACTTCGCCATCGGGCTCACGAGCAGACCGAGAACCTTGGCCTGCAACTCGGCCTTCGACGGCAGCGAAGCGAGCGCGTTGATCGCTTCGGCACCGAGGATCTGCCCGTCGACGTAGGCGGCTTTGACCTGCAGCGGCCGCACGTCGGTCGAGAACTGTTTGATCGCGCGCGCCGGCGCGACCGGATCGTTCGAGAAGATCACGCCGGTCGGACCGGCGAGGACCCCTTCGAGCTGCTTTGCGAGATCGTCACCGGCGGCGATCGAGAAGAGCGAATTCTTCACGACCGCGTAGGTGCTGCCGTCTTTGCGGAGCTCGCTGCGGAGCTTCGTCACTTCGTCGACGGAAAAGCCCGCGTAGTTCGTGAAGAACAGGTGCTTCGAACCGCCGAGCCGCTCGCGCAGCTCGGTGATCGTCGCTTCTTTCTTAGCGGTAGGCATCGGCGTCTTTCTCTGAAAACGGGGCGCTCCAACTCACGCGAGTGAGCGCCGAACACCGAGTGGGAAACGGCGCGCGCGGGCGGCCGTTTCGATCGTGTCGTGCGCATCCTCGGCAGGCGAACCGTTCCTCGCGGAGTCCGGTCGTTTGACCCGCTCGCGCGGGACCTGCGGTCATCAGAGCCGTCCGCTATCGTACCTGCGGGCGACCCCTTCCGTCAAGAGCGGCGACCCGACGCCTCACGCCGTCGCGGCCGTCGCCTTCACGCGGTTGGGATCGACTTTGACACCGGGACCCATCGTGCTCGTCATCGTCACGCTGCGAAGGTAGACGCCTTTCGCCGCGGCCGGCTTCGCACGGACGATCGCGTCGAGCAGCGTCGCGACGTTCTCTTGCAGCTGCTCGGCGCCGAAGCTCGCTTTGCCGACGATCGTGTGGACGATTCCGGTCTTGTCGAGACGATACTCGACCTTACCGGCTTTGATGTCGCGGACGGCGTTACCGATATTCGGCGAGACCGTGCCGGATTTCGGATTCGGCATCTTCTGCGCGAGGATGCGTCCGAGCTCTTTACCAACCGACGCCATCATGTCGGGCGTCGCGACCGCGACGTCGAAGTCGGCGAAGCCGCCCTTGACGCGCTCGATCAAGTCCGCCTCACCGACGATGTCGGCGCCGGCGGCCTCGGCCTCACGGGCCTTGTCGCCGCGCGCGAACGCGATGACGCGCACCGTGCGGCCCGTGCCGTGCGGCAACAGGACCGTGCCGCGGACGTTCTGATCGCTCTTCTTCGGATCGACGCCGAGGCGGATGTGGATCTCGATCGTCTCGTCGAACTTCGCCTTCGCATTCTGCTTGACGAGCACCGTCGCTTCGGCGGCGTCGTAGAGCTTCATGCGATCGAAACCGGCGGCGAGTTCGCGATACTTTTTGCCATGCGGTCGCAGCATTACGAAGCGACCTCGACACCCATCGAACGTGCGGTACCGGCGATGATGCTCATCGCCATCTCGACGTCGTTCGCATTGAGGTCGGCCATCTTCGTCGTCGCGATCTCGCGCAGCTGATCTCGAGAGATCGTCCCGACCTTCGTCTTGTTCGGCACGGCCGACCCCGACTCGACGCCGAGCGCGCGCTTGATCAAGAACGACGCCGGCGGCGTCTTCGTCACGAACGTGTACGTACGGTCTTCGAAGACCGTGATCTCGACCGGGATGATCATCCCGACCTGCGACTGCGTCCGCTCGTTGTACTCTTTGCAGAAACCCATGATATTGAGCGAATACGGTCCGAGCGCGGGACCGACCGGCGGAGCCGGTGTCGCTTTGCCGGCGGGCAGCTGGAGCCCGATCTTGCCGACGACTCGTTTAGCCATGCGTTCTCCTCGCGAGCGACGCCGAGCGGCGCTCTCCCCCGTCTGCAACGTCGCGCCGGACCGGGGTCGCTGCCGGCGCAACCGTCCGAGGATACCATAGCGGCATCCGTGCGTCCAGGACCGCGGCCTCGGGGCCGCGCCCTAGACTTTCTCGATCTGGTAGAACTCGAGTTCGACCGGCGTCTCGCGCCCGAAGATCGAGATCAGCGCGCGGACCTTCTCCTTCTCCGGCTGGATCTCGTCGACGATGCCGGTGAAGTCGAAGAACGGACCGCTCGTGACCTTGACGCGGTCGCCCTTCGCAAAGTCGATCTTGAGCTTGGGCGTCTCGATGCCCATCTGCTTCAGGATCGTCTTCACTTCTTTGTCTTGCAGCGGAACCGGTTTCTCACCGGAGCCCGGCGAGCCGACGAAGCCCGTGACGCCCGAGGTGTTGCGGACGACGTACCACGAGCCGTCGTCCATATCCATCTCGACGAGCACGTAGCCCGGAAAGACCTTCTTCGGCGTGATCTTTCGCTTGCCGTCCTTGAACTCGACCTCGTCCTCCATCGGAACGAGCACGCGAAAGATCTTGTCCTGCATGTTCATCGAGTGGATGCGCCGCTCGAGATTGGCCTTGACCTTGTTCTCGTAGCCCGAGTACGTGTGGATGACGAACCACTTCCGCTTCTCGTTCGACGGAGCGGACTGGGACGACACGGCGATCGCCGCGACGGCTTCGATCGAGGCGTCCTGCGCGCCGCCGATCTCTTCGAACTGTTCCATCGACATGGTGCTCTAGGTCCCGTGCACTTTCCCGAAGACGAACCCGAAGATCTGATCGAGCACGTACGTGTAGAGTCCGATCGATACCACGAGGCCGATCGTGAGGATCGTCGCCGCGACCCATTCTTCGCGGCTCGGCCACGTGACACGCTTCATCTCCGAGACGAGGTCGCGGAAGAAGCGCTCCTGCGCAGCGACGCGCGCCGCGCGGTCGCCGGCGGGACGTCCCGGAATACTCGGCCTGTTCATGTCAACGTGCTCCTAAAAGGATGGCAGGGCGGACAGGACTCGAACCTGCAACCGACGGTTTTGGAGACCGCAACTCTACCAATTGAGCTACCGCCCTACGGTCGCGTGCGCCGCGCTATTTCGTTTCGCGGTGCGCCTTGTGGCACCGGCAGAAGCGGCAGTACTTTGCGAGCTCGAGCCGGTCCGTGTTGTGCTGCTTGTTCTTCTGCGTGTTGTAGTTGCGCCGCTTGCATTCCTGACATGCGAGCACCACCATCACGCGATTCTCTTTTTTTGCCATATCGCTTCCGAATCGTGTGCAGGCGGTCCGGCCGGAGCCGGTCCGACATAAAGAAAACGGACCGCAGCCCGCCGCACGATATGGTAACACAGGAACCGGGCTCGTGTAAACGGCACGCTGGAGCGATATGCTCGACTGGCGAGCCGTCCTCGCGACGGCCCTCGGCGGCGCGATCGGGTCCGTCCTGCGCTACGCGATCCAGCTCGCCGTCGCGGCGCGCATCGGGACCGCCTTCCCTTGGGCGACCTTCGGCATCAACGTCGCGGGCAGCTTCCTGATCGGCGTCGTCGCGGAGCTCGCGATGCGCGAGGGCGGCGCCGTCTCGCCGCTGCTGCGTGTCTTCCTCGCCGTCGGCGTGCTCGGCGGCTTCACGACCTTCTCCAGTCTCTCGTTCGAGACGCTCCTCCTCGCCCGGTCGGGGGCGGTGCCCGCAGCCGTCGCGTACGCCGCCGGCAGCGTCGCGACCGGCGTCGTCGCCGCCTATCTCGGCGCCGCCGCCGCGCGCGGACCGGCGACGCCGTAGCGGTGTCGCTCGAAACGGACGTCGCCTACGAGTGTCAGGCCTGCTTCGAGACCAGCTACCTCGGCGTCGATCCGACCGGTGGTCGGCGACAGCGCTTCATCGAGGATTGTCCCGTCTGCTGCCGGCCGAACGCCTTCGTCGTCGTGATCGACCGGGACGGCGTTGCGACGATCGAGCGGATCGAACTCGCGTGAGACGCGCTCGTGCGGCCGACTGGAATCGAACCAGCAACCTCGGGCTTAGGAGTCCCTCGCTCTATCCATGTTGAGCTACGGCCGCGCGCGTCTGCTGCCCCGTTTCGAGCCGCGCCGGAAGTGCGCCTCGTCGCAATCGCTGACGAAAAGGACAGCAATGGACGGTTCGGAAGGAGTGGGAGCCGGGTACCTGACAAATGTCGAAGTAGTCGACCCGTCTCTCTCTCTCCGACCGACAGGAGTTCTCGATGCTACCGTCTCTCCCGACGATCAGCCTCCCGATCAACGCGACGCTTCCGGCGTCCGTGCTCGGGGCGATCTCGCAGGCCACGAGTTCGCTGCCGCCGCTGCCGCCGCTGCCGCCGCAGTTCACGCAACTCTTCCTGCAGTTCCTCGGCGCCCTGCCGCCGTTCCCCACCCTCCCGCACTTCTAGGAGACGCCGATCATGCTCGCTATCCCGATCGCCGGCGTCTACGCGCTGCTGGCAGCCACCCATCTCGGCTCCTCGGCCGGACTCCTCGTATTCGCCCTCCAGAACGTCATCAACTACAATCCCTACGTGCAGGTCTACTTCAGCTAACCGGCGACCGGTCGGCTCGTAAAACGGCGCCCTCGAGGGCGCCGTTCTTCATGCCTCGCCGGACGTGTGCCGGGGCCCGGACGTGAACCTCCGGCAGGTCACGATCCTCTCGCTCGCAGCGCTCGCCGCCCTCTTCGTCCTCGCGCGCTTCGCGCCGAGTCTCCCGCCGAACGGCTTGCTCCGCGACTTCTCCGCCTTCTACTGCGCGGGCGCGGCGATCGACGCGGGCGCCGACCCGTATCGGGCGGAGCCGCTCGGGGCGTGTGAGCGCGCGCCGAAGCCGCCGAATATCCACGTCGGGCCGCCGGGTCTCGCGTCGCCCGCACCCCTGCCGCCGTTCGCACTCGCGGGCTTCGCGCTCCTCGCACGTCTGCCGTACGGGCTCGCCGCCGGGCTCTTCACGCTCTTTTCGCTCGGGTGCTTCGTCGTCACGATCCGGGCCCTTGGACGGCTCGGCGTCGGGCCCGTGCCGGCGGTCGCGGCGCTCGTCTTGACCGACGGGTACGCGAGCCTCGCGCTCGGGCAGATCGTGCCGTTCGCGCTTGCGGCGCTGGTCGGGGCCGCCGCCCTGCTCGAGACGGCTCGCGCCCCGTTCGCCGGCGTCCTCGCCGCCTGCGGGCTCGTGGAACCGCATCTCGCGGTGCCGCCCCTCGCCGTGCTCGCAATCGCCCGTCGCGAGACGCGGGCCGGCCTCGCCGTCGCGCTCGTCGTCCTCGCGCTCGCGGGCGTCGCCGGCGTCGGGCCGGGCGGGTGCTGGGAGTACCTCCACGAGGTTCTCCCGGCCCACGCGCGTTCGGAGATCGCAAACGAGCGGCAGTTCAGCCTGACCGCCGTTCTGGCGGAGGCAGGCGTGCCGGCCGGCGCCGCGCTGGCCTTGGGCGAGGGCTCGTACCTGCTCACGTTCGCGGCCGGCACGGTCGCGGCGCTCCGCCTCGCACCCCGCTTCGGCCGCAGCCTCCTGATCCTCGCGCCGGCCGCATTCAGCGTGGTCGGCGGTCCGTTCGTCCACATCGTCCAGATGGCTGCGGCGACCCCGCTCGCACTCGTCCTCGCGCGCCGCACCACCGGTCGCGTGCGAAGCGTGCTCGACGTCGCGACGCTCGCCCTCGCGACGCCCTGGGTGCAGTTCGCGACGCTCGGGAGCATCCTGATGCCGCTCGCGGCCGCGATCAGCGGCCTGTTCGCCTCGCGCCGGGGCGGGCCGCGCGCCGCGCTCGTCGCCGCATGCGGCGCAATCGCCCTGCTCGCAGCGATCGAGGCTCTCGTCACGGAGCGGCCACCCGATCCGACCGCAACGCTCGTCGCACAGTACGACCCGTGGGCGCTCGCCGAGGTCAGCTGGACGCGCTACGTCGCGGCGGTCGCGCACGCCGATCGCGCGGCATACGATCTCGCGCGGGCTCCGACGTGGCTCGGCGCGCTCGCGGTCGCCGCCGTGGCGCTCGTCCTCGCGCGAGGCGGGGTCGCGGGCTCGGACGCGAACCCGAGAGCCGTAACGTCCCCGTTCAGAAAGGACCCTTCGTGAATCTCGCACAGAGCGCGCTTCCTCCCATGAACTCGGCGCCAGCGGGCTTTTCGATCGAACGCGACCTGCCCGAAGGCTTCGCTGCGTTCTATCGCCCCCTCCACGAACGCTTCACGCCGATGCAGCAGGCACTCCTCGCGAAGCGCAAGGCGGTTCTCGCACGAGCGCAAGAGGGCGCACCGCCCGAGTATCTGCCGGCCTCGACCGCGACGACGGCTTCCTGGCGGATCGAGCTGCCGGCCTGGGCCGCGGATCAGCGCAATCAGATGACGGGACCGGCCGACGACATGGAACTGTGCGTGAAGATGCTCAACTCCGGCGCTCCGGGGGTCATGCTCGATCTCGAAGATTCGCTTGCAAACGAGTACCCGCATCTCGTGACGGGTCAGCGCAACGTGCGTGCGGCGCTGTACGGCGAACTGACCTACGAAGACAAGAAGCGTTCGAAGACCGTCGGCATCGCAGAGTCGGCGACCGCCACGTTCGTGCGCGTACGCGGGCTGCACATCGCGCAGGCCGGCATCTATGACGAGATCACGTCAGCCTCGCTGCTGGACGTGGCGATGCTCGTCTACGGGCTCGATTTCGCGCGGCTGCGGCATCCGCTCGCCGTCTACATTCCGAAGTCCGAGTCGGCCGAGGAAGCCTTCTTCTGGCGCGACCTGCTGCAGACGCTCGCGGAGCTCGCCGGTCAGCCGAAGGACGCGATCAAGTGCATGGCGCTCGTCGAAGCGCATCCGATGGCCTTCCAGATCGAGGAGTTCGCTTACCATCTCCGCGAGCATCTGCTCGGCCTCAATCTCGGACGCTGGGATTATATGGCCAGCCTGATCCATTTCATGCTCGCGGACAAGACGTGGATTCTGCCGGACCGCAATACGATTCCACACGATGTCGCGTTCTTCCAGAACCTTCGGACGCTGATCCCGTCGATCACGCACAAGCACGGGATGCTCGCGATCGGCGGCATGACGGCGCTCTATCCGAGCCGCGAGAACGCGGAGTTGAACGCTCGCGCGCTCGCGGTGCTCGAGCAGGACAAGAAGAACGAGGCGACCTGCAGGATGGACGGTGCGTGGACGGGCCATCCCGATCAGAACGCGATCGCGGTCGCGCAGTTTCCGGTGCCGAATCAACTCGGCAGCTTCCAGCCGGAGTTCGAGGCCCATCCGGATCTGCGGCCGCCCGTCGGCGGCGTCGGCAAGGTGACGGTCGACGGCACGCGCGCCGCCGTCCGCACGGTAATTCGCTACCGGAACGGCTACCTGCTCGGCCGCGGCGCGAGCCTCCTCGACGGTTACATGGAGGATCTCGCGACGGATCGGATCTACCGTCTGATGATCGCGCAGCGCATCAAGCATGGTGTGACCGACGCAGGCGCGGTGGCGACGCTCTTCGACGAGGAAGTCGCAAAACTGATCGAGACCCGCGACGGCGGCGGCGATGCCGCGACGCTGACGCGCGCGCGTGAGATCAGTGAGACGATGATCGCTCGAGGTCAATTCGACCCCGTCTGAACCGGAGCCGCATCGAACGAGTCCGCCGTCCTTACGACCGCGGGACTCGCGCACCGAACGATTAGCTCAGCGAATTGCCCGCTTTGCCGAGCGAGTTGTTCGCGCGCGAGCCGAGCAGCTGGAGCGCGGCGACGGCGACGACCGAGACGAGGGAGATGATCAGGGCGTATTCGACGAGACCTTGAGCCGAATCGTCGATGAAAAAGGCTCGCAGCCGGAGACTCATAGCGTGTCCTTGTCGGAGTGGGAGGCGAACCGCTCTTTCACCGGCTCGCGCACCGATCCTTCACCGGGACTTCCGACCCATGTTCGTGACGGCGTGTGGAGCCCCCGATGGGGATTGAACCCATGGCCTCGTCCTTACCAAGGACGTGCTCTACCACTGAGCTACAGGGGCGTCGTCGGCGTGGAGCACGAGCGGGCGGCGAGAATCGAACTCGCGACTTCTGCTTGGAAGTAAGGCGTCGACAGGCATGCGAGCCGCCGGAAACGCTCGTCACGAATGGTATTTTTCGGGTTTTCCGATGTGCGTCCCTGTCGTCGAAATGCGACGCAGAACGACCGATTGCGACAGATCGTAAATACTCGGTAAGTACCGGAGATGCAGAAAGGCCGCCCCCGTGGGGACGGCCTCTTCCTCTCCGCGCCGGTGCCGCCTACGGCGAGGAAAGGACTGGTGCCATCGCTCGCACGACGCTCTGGAAGAGAGCATCCTTCACGCGCTGGTCGAGCGGCTGCTCATCGTATCCGACGAAACACGGGTGCGTCTTCTTCTCCGGATCTTTGACCGGTCCGTAAGTCCAACCGGTCGCCGTCCTCTCGCGGAGCCAGCTCTCGCGCGACGCCGAGCTTCCGGATTCTCAAGCGCAGCAAGACGATGCCGTCGCTTTTGCGCGTTTGCCAATAATAGTACAGAATGAGCATGCTCGACAGCAAGCGGCTGCTCTGGCTCGGCGACACGAAAGCGGACCTCGCGGCCGCGAGCGAGCCCGTGCGCCACACGATGGGTTTCGCAATTCGCGCGGCTCAGGAAGGCTCCAAGAGCGCGGATGCGTCGCCATTGATGGGGGCACTTCGCGAAGTCATTGGAGGTTCGCGAGAACGACGAAGCAGGCACGCACCGGCTCATGTACACGGTCTCACTTGGCGACGCCGTGTACGTGCTGGACTTCTTCCAGAAAAAGAGCAAGCCGGGCATCGCGACTCCAAAGATCGACATCGATCGCATCACCGAGCGCCTCGCCCTGGCAACAGCACCATGCCGAATCCCAGAAGGAAATCTCATGAGCAACGAGTCCGGAAAAAGCGTCGAAAGCAGTGGCAACGTGTTCGCAGATCTCGGGCTGCAGAACGCGGACGAGTTACTCGCGAAAGCCGACCTCGCGATCGCGATCAAGAAAGAGATCGACGCGCGAGACTGGACGCAGGCGCAGGCCGCGGAGCGCGTCTTCATGTCTCAGCCGAAAATCGCGAAGCTACTACGCATGAAGCTCGACGGCTTCTCGCGCGATCGACTTCAAGAAGTTCTCCGTAATCTGGGAATCGACGTCGTCATCGAGCTGCATCGTCGCGACGACGGCGGCATCGGAACGCTACGCGTGATGCAAACCGCTTGAGGCCGGGCGCTTTTGCTACTCGCCGTAAGCCCTGCCTCAAAAGCCACTGCGAGTCTGCGAGCGGCTTCCGGAGCCACCCAAACGGGCCGTACGTGCATCCGACTCGGGGCGGCGACGGTGAGGCGCATCCCAGGCATCTAGGGCATTGCTTGCAAAATGGTATCACCTGTAGTATCATACATGCATGGGACTGCTCGATTCGAAGCGCATCGAACGCCTCTATGACCAAGTCGTCGCGAGCCGGAAGAATTGCGCGTTCGAGGATCTCGAGCGGCTCTTACTTGCTTGCGGATTCACCGTCCGCAGCACGGGTGGCTCACACCACGTCTTCAAAAATGGTGGGCTCGCGATCACCGTCCCAAAGCGCAAGCCAGTCAAGGAAGTCTACGTGAGCGAGGCGCTCGCACTGCTTGCGCCGTTCCTATAACTCCACTGCGGCTTCACCAACAAAGGATCATTTCATGTCGAACACCGCTTTGCGTCAGAGAGACGAAATCGAAAGGATTGTCGCGCGCCCCTACATTCGCGAATTAACGCCGAATGCCGATGGTTCTTGGTTTGCACGAGTTCTCGAGTTCCCCGGATGCATGACCGAAGGCGACACGCAGGGTCAGGCTTTGACGAATTTGGAGGACGCGATGATCGCTTGGATCGAGGTTCACCTCGAGGACGGAGATGCGATCCCCGAGCCGATCAACACCGAGGCGTTCAGCGGAAAGTTTGTCGTGCGGGTGGCTAAATCGCTGCACCGGGAACTCGTACGTCACGCCGACATCGAGGGCGTTTCGCTCAATCAGTATGTGAGCACGAAGCTCGCCCGAACGGTGGGATGCTGATTTCTCGACGAGCCTCCTAAAAAGCCGAGCGCGCGCGCGACGGCGAGGGCGATGTGCTGCAGCGCGAGGACGGCAAGTGGTTGCGACGATCTCGCGCGGCCCGCGCGACGTCGCAGCGAAAGCCGCGCCGGGTCTGCGACTCCGAACGCGTTGCCCGAGAGGCGCTTCGCCGGCTGCGTGCGGAGGCATCGACGCCAATTCGCGACGACGCTCCGCCGCCGACGCTGGAGCGATACCTCGAGGAATGGCTCGCGAATATGAAGCGCCGCGTGCGCGAGAAGATGTGCTCCGACTACGAGGCGACGATCCGGCTGCATGTCGTGCCGTTTCTCGGCACGCTCCGGATCGTTCGCATCAAGCCCCTGCACGCGATGCACCCGATGGCCGAGCTCGAGGGCGGAGGCCCGAAAGGCGCCACGATCGGCGCGCGTGCGCGGGCTCGCGTACATCCGCCTGCGGTCCGCGATTCAAGAAGCCGTCGGAACGCTGATCGTCGCGAATCCGGTGCTGCCGGGCGCGCGAAGCCGCGCGTCGCTCGGAAGACCATGCACGTCTGGACGTCTCAGGAGGGCCGCGCCTTGCTCGCCGGGCCGACTCCGGCGCGCTCGAGCCGACGACTGCCGAGAAGCGCGGGTGGACCGCAGAGGCCCCGACGATCTTCCGCGTGGCCCTGTCGATCGGACTCCGCCGCGGCGAAATCTGCGCGCGCCGGTGGCGCGACGTCGACCTCGAGCGCGGCCGGCTGCACGTCTAGCCCATGCTCACGGCAAAGCGCGAGACGGTTAAGTAAGACGCGCGGGTCGCGCCGGACGATCGAGGCTTCCAAGCCGCGTCGCGGAGGCGCTGGCGGCCCAACGCGCGCGCCAAAGGGCCGGCGCGCACCCGAAGTCGCCCGCTAAGTCTTCCCCGACGATCACGGCGAGCTAAGGCCCTAGGAAGGCACTCGATGACAAGAACTGTGTGGAGCGGGCGGCGAGAATCGAACTCGCGACTTCTGCTTGGAAGGCAGAGGCATTACCATTATGCAACGCCCGCGCTCGCTTGGTGGGCAGGGCTGGATTCGAACCAGCGTACCGCCTTCGCGGGGCAGATTTACAGTCTGCTGCCATTAACCACTCGGCCACCTACCCGGAGCGCTGCATCGTTGGCTACGGAGCGTGTGCCTCCTTCGCACGGCACGAGACGCCGTCGCGTGAAGGGGCGCGCGGGCCGAGATGACTCGCACCCCCCGGCACCGGCCGCCGGCTTCAGGCCGCCGTGCGGCGACCCGTGAACGCCCGGATCAAGAAGAGCAGGATCACGGCGCCGATGAACGCGACGATGATGCTGCCGATGTTCAGACCCGAGACGCCCCCGTGACCGAAGGCATTGAAGACGAAGCCGCCGATGAAGGCGCCGACGATGCCGACGATGATGTCGCCGATCCAGCCGCCGGGACCCTCACCCGGGACGACCATCTTCGCGAGCGCGCCGGCGATCAGTCCGACGACGAGAAAGCTGAGGATACCCATAACAGACCTCCGGGCAACGCTCGCATGATCGCAGCGCTTGCATGCCAGGAAGTTCCCCTCTTCTTCGGCGCTTCACACGCAACTGAGGCGGACGCGTGAGCCGACGGCCGGACTCGAACCGGCGGTAGGCAGTTTACAAAACTGCTGCTTTACCAGCTAAGCTACGTCGGCGCCGCCACGGAGTTCGCGCCCGCCGCCGGTCGCTCCGCCTCGCGCACTCTTTGCCGCGCATCGCCACGCACGAACGGGCCGCCGGTCGTGCGTCGCGATGCGCGAGTCTCAGGGCAGTTCGATCTCCGCGAGGTTCTTCTCGATCTTGCGCTTGACGCGTTGTAGCGCGTTGTCGATGGACTTCACGTGGCGATTGAGATCGCGCGCCATCTCCTGATAGCTCTTGCCTTCCAAGTAGGATAGCAAGACCTGCGACTCGAGCTCCGAGAGATTTTCTTGGATGCGCTCCTTGATGTCCTCGGAGACTTCTTGGTTGATGACAAGTTCTTCCGGGTCGGACATCTTCTGCGAGGCCATGACGTCGAGCAACGTCCGCTCGCTGTCCTCGTCATAGATCGGCTTGTTCAGCGAGATGTACTGATTGAGCGGAATGTGCTTCTGACGCGTCGCCGTCTTGATCGCCGTGATGATCTGACGCGTGATGCAGAGCTCCGCGAACGCACGGAAACTCGAGAGCTTGTCGGCCTTGAAATCGCGTACCGCTTTGTAGAGCCCGATCATCCCTTCTTGGATGATATCTTCCCGATCGGCACCGATCAGGAAGTAACTCTTCGCTTTGATGCGCACGAAGTTCTTGTATTTATTGAGCAAGAACTCCATCGCGAGATTGTCTCCGCCCTTCGCAGCAGAGACGAGATCCTCGTCGGCGCGCTCGTGGTACTCGAGGCCGTCCGGCGCGCTTTGCGCAAGCCCCATGCTAGTCTCCCCTCGTCTCGATGCGGCCGAAATCGCGGGCCGGAGCCCGTCGAGCCGCTCGCATCCGTACGAGTATAGGAGGGTCCTGCTGGATCGTCAAGGTTGAAGGGGGATAGTGGAGAGAGGGTCTAAAAATATTCGATCCTCCAAGACACGTTCCGTAACAAAAAGCAATAGCAGCGCGAAATTCTTTACACTTTGTGGAGCATGCCAAGCCCTCTCCGGCCCAAGAGCGG
>JAABUX010000043.1_pt1 | contig 206072 bp, 191 predicted proteins | sample 5561851 | NCBI WGS metagenome assembly JAABUX01 (sample SAMN10711883, study PRJNA513361) | rock metagenome | isolation source: Antarctica rocks | place: Antarctica: Victoria Land, Richard Nunatak red sandstone | collected 2016-01-03
GCCAAGCGTTTAAGCTCGACGGCCTCCGCTTCGGTTGCCTTTAGTTCATGCAGAGGACGGCCAGCCATGAGTCACGATAGCATGTCGCAGTCAGTTAATCAACGGACTCCTGACTCACGACACTAGCCGGTCTTGGCATATTCTATTGCACCCGAAGTAAAGCACCGTCGCCTTCGGGCATTTTCGACGATTAACGATCGCGGTTCTGGCGCCGCTCGGATTCGGCTCTAATTTTGGCCGGACACTCGCCTTATTTAATCCGCTAGTTCGGCTCAAACTGCGCTCGAGAGCCGACCGAGTTCGCTGCCTTCGATGACGTCTCATACGCTTTCACGATATAGAGCGGCCTCGGGCTGCGTCAACTTACTAGTTCCACCTTCCGGCCCAAAAGTTCGGCGAGCCTTGCTTCTATGCCGAAAATGGTAGGCCGAGCACAAATCGACGGTGACAAGAATTGCGGGGCGTGTCAGGAATCAACGGCAAATGGCGACCGCACTTCTCTCCGAAGCCGCAGACGGTGCAACGGCGGCCGAACATTTTGACGTCATCGTCGTCGGCGCGGGGCTCTCGGGTATCGCGGCTGCGTACTATCTGCAGAAGCGCACATCGATGAAGAGCTTCGCGATTTTGGAAGGACGCGATTCGATCGGCGGAACGTGGGATTTGTTTCGGTATCCCGGCGTGCGTTCGGATTCCGACATGCACACGCTCGGGTATAGTTTTCGGCCTTGGCCGAGCGACCGGCGGATCACGGATGGACCGTCGATCCTGCAGTACGTTCGCGAGACGGCGCAAGCGTACGGCCTTACGGAGAAGATCCGCTTGGGCCACCGCGTCGTGGGCGCTTCGTGGTCGTCGCGCGATGCAGGCTGGACGCTCGAGACGGTCGTCGCCTCCGACGGAACGAGCCGGCGATTCACGTGCCGCTTCCTGTTCACGTGCAGCGGCTATTACGATTATGCGGCCGGCTATCAGCCCGAATGGGCGGATCGCGATCGGTTCGCCGGGCGTTTCGTGCATCCGCAACGCTGGCCGGGCGATCTCGACTATGCCGGTAAGCGCGTCGTTATCGTCGGCAGCGGCGCGACGGCGGTAACGCTCGCGCCGGCGATGGCGGAGTCGGCAGCGCATGTTACGATGCTCCAGCGCTCGCCAACGTACGTCGTTTCTCGCCCGACGATCGACTCGATCGCCGCATGGGCGCAACGCCGTCTTCCCGGTCCCATCGCCGGGGCGCTCGTGCGCTGGAAGAACGTGCTCTTCGGCATGTTTTTCTTCGCGCTGTCGCGGAAGCGGCCCGAGCGCGTAAAGAAGATGATTCTCGACGGCATCCGTCAGCATCTCGGCCCAGAGTACGACGTCGCAACGCACTTCACGCCGGCCTACAAGCCGTGGGACCAGCGCATGTGTCTCGTTCCGGACGCGGACTTATTCACGGCGATCCGCGAGGGTAAGGTTTCGATTGTCACGGACCAGATCGAGAGCTTCACCGAAACGGGTCTCCGTTTGCGCTCCGGACGTTCGCTCGAAGCAGACGTCGTCGTCGGCGCGACCGGTCTGAACATCCAGCTCATGGGCGGTATGAAGCTCGATGTCGATGGTGAGCCGGTCGATCTGGGCTCGAAGCTCAATTACAAAGGCATGATGTATAGCGACGTCCCGAACCTCGCATCGGCGTTCGGCTATACGAACGCTTCATGGACGTTAAAGTGCGAGCTTACTGCGAAGTACGTCTGCCGGCTGCTGAAGTACATGGATGCGCGCGGCTACGTGAGCTGTATGCCGCGCCGCGATCCAACGATCGGCGAGCAGCCTGCGCTGGACTTCAATTCCGGTTACGTGTTGCGCGCACAAGCGCTTCTGCCGAAGCAAGGGACGCGCAAACCGTGGCGACTTTACCAGAACTACTTCTTAGATCTCGCCTCGCTGCGCTTCGGTAAGCTCGCAGACGGCGTGATGGAATTCGCGTGACGCAGCCCGCTAGCTGCCCGCGCGGACGCGGCCAGCAAGCGTGCGTAGAGACGGGTCGCCGCTCGTGGCGATCGCGTCGGCGACGCCGTTACGGTCGGCCGCGTCCATGTTGCGATTGAGCTTCCACGCACCAGTTAGCGTCGTGATCGCGAGCTCGAAGCCGACGAAACCACGCATCTCTAACGCAAGGAAGTCGGCCGGCGCTTCCGCGGAAGACCAAGGCTCCGCGCGACCTGCCTCGTGCTTCTCCGTGAGTGCATCGACGAGCGCGCGCAAACGAACTGGATCGTCGAAGAATGCGATAGTGCCGCGCGCTTCAACGGCGATATAATCGTATGTTGGCACGACGTTCCCGTCGAGCTGCCTGCGTGCGTACCATCCGGGCGAGACGTAGAACGACGAGCCGACGAGGGCGGCGACGGCATGAGAACCGGCCGTTTTCCATTGCGGATTAGCGCGGGCGACGTGGCCGACGAGCGTGCCGAGCGGTCCCTCCGGCCGTAGCATCATCGGAAGATGAGTCAGGACGGGAGCGTCGTCCGATACGGTCGCGAGCGCGCCGAAGGCGATCTCTTCGATCGCTGCATGTAAGACCTCGAGACGTGTTTCACGCGCGTGCGGCGGAACGTACATACAGCTTCCGTTCGTCGCCGGACGCGCACCTTCACTTCATCGCTTCGGCACCTCCCGGCGTATGACTTGAGACGCATGGCATGTCGCGGCGAGCGAGCATTCAGTGTACCGCGGTCTCACCCGTTGCGCCGATCCCGCTTGCAACGCCGGCCGGCTGTGTCGAGCCGAACGCCGCAAGTGCGGCTTGACCGAGGCATAGGCCGCCGTCATTTGGCGGGACGGCAGCATTGAACCACGCGCGCTCCCCTAACGCACGCGCGACCAAGTCCGTGAGCAGCCCGTTTTGGAATACGCCGCCCGAGCACACCACCACCGGTTCGTCGCGCTCGGCGCACACGGCGTGAATCGAAGCCGCGATTGCGGCGTGAAACGCGTAGGCGATTTCGCGCACGTCCCGGCCGCGAGCGCGATCGTCGACGACGGCCGATAACAGTGGCCGATGATCGAGCTTTCCATCGGCAAACGGAAAAGCGTACGGCGCGCATGGTTCCGCAGCCGAAGCGGCGAGATGCTCGAGCCACATCGCCGCTTGACCTTCGAACGTCGATTCGCGCGTGAAGCCGACCAACGCTGCGACGGTGTCGAACAACCGGCCCATCGATGTCGTTGTGAAGCAACGGACGTTGCGCTCGATGAGCTGGCGCGCGCTCCGATAGCGCTCCGGAAAGTCAAACGGCGCTTGCGACAGATCGCCGAGATCGAGCGCGTGCAAAAAACCCGCCGCGGCTTGCACGGGATGCCGCGCAGCGGCGTCGCCGCCGGGCAGCGTCACGGAGCGGAGGTGCGCGATGCGTTCGAATCCCGCAGCGACGTTGCCGGCGAAGAATTCGCCGCCCCAAATCGTGCCGTCGTCGCCGTAGCCCGTGCCGTCGAACGCGACGCCGATCACGTCCGTCGACCAGGCGCCACGTTCCGCAACCACGCTCGCAACGTGCGCACGGTGGTGCTGCACGGCCACCCGTTCGCCCGGCATCTCGCGCGCGATGGCGGTCGAGCGATACTCGGGATGGGCGTCGTGCGCCACGAGCAGCGTGTCGCGATCGACGTCGTACGTATCGCAGAGATCGCGGATCGTCGACTCCGCCGCCGCAAGCGCCGCGAGGTGCTCGAGATCGCCGATATACTGACTGACGAACACCTGCCCATCGACGGCGAGCGCAATGGCGTTCTTCAAATCGCCGCCGACCGCGAGGATCGGACGCGTCGTCGGTAGCGTCGCAACCGCTTGCGGCGCATAGCCGCGCGCATGGCGGAGCACGGCAGGGAAGCCGGCGGTTCCGCGCGCGTTTGCGTTACAGCGAACGACGGAATCATCCAGCCTCCGGGCGATCGCGCGCTCGCCAACCAGAAACGCATCCGCGATGCCGGCGAGCGACGCGAGCGCGTCATCGTCCTCGTAGGCGATCGGCTCGCTCGACCGGTTGGCGCTCGTCACGACCAGCGCCGTTGGAGCGCCCGCCGCGAACAGCAGATGGTGCAGCGGCGCGTACGGTAACATCACGCCGAGTTCGCGGTTATCCGGTGCAACGCCGGGTATGCGCTGGCGCGCTTCGCCGAGCACGATCGGTCTCGCGGTGGACTGCAACGCCGCTTCGACCGGCTCGCTCGCGACGACGAGCTCGCGCGCGATCGCCATGTCGCGCGCCATTACGGCGAAGGGCCGCTCGCGACGGAACTTGCGTTCGCGTAACGCGGCGATCGCGGCGGCGTTGCGCGCATCGCAGGCGAGATGATAGCCGCCGATGCCTTTGAGTGCCACGATCGCGCCTCCACGTAGCGCTACGGCGCACGCTTCGATCGCCGCGTAGCCGCGCAGATCCGCGCCGGCGAGCACGTACGTCGGTCCGCAATCGCCGCAGGCGAGCGGCTGCGCGTGGAAACGGCGATCCGCCGGGTCGTCGTATTGTGCGCGGCACGGTGCGCACATCGGCCAATCGGCCATCGTCGTGCGGGCGCGATCGTACGGTAGAGCGCGTACGATGCTGTAACGTGGACCGCAATCCGTGCAGTTGATATAGGGATACCGGTAGCGCCGGTCCGCCGGGTCGAATAATTCGCGCAGACACCCATCGCATACGGGCAGGTCCGGGGAGATGCGCACCGTCGGGCGCGCGCGCGCGTCGCTGTCGCGAATCGCAAAGCGCGTGCAGGCCGCGACGTCGGCCGGCACCGCATCGATCGTCGCGATGCGCGCTGCGGGAGGCGCTTCGGCAACGAGCGCGCTCGCGAAGGCATCCAGCGCCGGCTCGTCGCCCTCGACGTGGATGCGCACGCCGTCGTTGCCGTTCTCGACCCAACCGGCGAGCGCGTAACGTTGCGCGAGCCGGTATGCGAAGGGCCGGAAGCCGACGCCCTGCACGACGCCCCGGACCTGGATTAGCCGGGCGCTACGTAACACGCGCGTCCGTTATGGCCTATCTGGACGACGCGTCGATCTTCGACCAATACCGGCACGGCCGTTGCGCCGTCGCAGAATTCCAGCATGCGGCGCTTTGCCTCGGCATCCGTCTCGACATCGTACTCGACGAATTCCCGCTCGTCCCATTCGAGTGCGTCGCGCAGTTCCGCCGTATAGGGACACGTCGCGGTGCCGTACAGCTCAAGCGGCATACAGGCTCGACATACGGGTCGTGAAGACCCGGTCCGGAGCGAGCGCGATCCATTCGCGGCCTACGAGCGCCACCGTTAACGCGCCGTTAGCAGATGCGCGGCAGCGGATCGCCGACGAGCATGTCGATCGCGCGCGTGCCGCCGTAAGGCGTTACGCCGAGCACCGTTCGCGCCGGCGCGGCACGCACGTCGCCGATCAGCGCCGCATCTTCGCCGCCCGGCGTCGCGCGGATCGCCGCAAGGGCGCGCGCCGCCGACTCCGGTGCGACGACCGCCAAAAACTGACCCTCATTTGCAATGTGCAGCGGATCGAGTCCGAGCAATTCGCAGGCGCCGCGAACTTGGTCGCGCAGCGGGATGTCTTCTTCGCGCAGCGCGATCGCGACCCGCGCGTCGCGCGCGAGTTCGTTGAGCGCCGTCGCGACGCCGCCGCGGGTTGGATCGCGCATCCAGCGAACGTCCGCTCCGCACGCTGCAAAGAGGGCGTCGACGAACGGCCATACCGAGCGGGTATCCGAGCGCAAGTCCGTTTCGAGATCGAGTTCGCCGCGTTCCAGTAAGATAGTAATGCCGTGATCGCCGATCGGTCCGCTCAGGATAACGGCGTCACCCGGACGCACGGCGCGCGGATCGAGCGTCGCGCGCGAATCGACTTCGCCGAAGCCGAACGTCGTGACGTACATGCCGTCGCAGTGACCGCGTTCCACGACCTTGGTGTCGCCGCCGACGATGGAGACGCCCGCGCGCGCGGCCGCAGCGGCCATCGCCTCGACTTCCAACCGCAGATCGCTTGTCGCGAAGCCTTCTTCGAGAATGAAAGTCGCCATGAGCGCGAGCGCTCTCGCGCCCGATACGGCGAGGTCGTTCACCGTGCCGTTCACGGCGAGTTCGCCGATCGAACCGCCGGGAAAACGCAGCGGTCGCACGACGTACCCGTCGGCCGACGTCGCGACGCGCGTTCCCGCGAATGGAAAGACCGCGGCGTCGGACAGCGCGGCGAGCACCGAATTCGCGAACGCCGGGGCGATGAGCCCTTCGACCAGGCGTCGCGACGCTTTGCCGCCGGCGCCGTGCGACATGTCGATCCGCTCGCCGAGCGTGGCTGCACGCCGCGTCGCTCCATTCGGCGGCGCTGCCGCGGCCGGCGGAACGACGGTATCCATTATGTGGCGACTGCCTCCACGCCGGCGGCGGCTTCGGTCCGCGCCGCATAACGGTAATGTGCGGCGCAGGCGCCTTCGCTCGAGACCATAAGCGCACCGACCGGACGCTCCGGCGTACACGCTTTGCCGAACAGCCGGCACGCGGGCGGCTTGAGCGAGCCCGTGAGCACTTCGCCGCACTGAGCGCCCGTTGGATCGCTAACGCGCACGCCCGGCACTTCGAAGCGTACTTCCGCATCCCACCTGGAAAACTCCGGACGCATGCCGAGCGCGGAAGCCTCGATGCTGCCGAGACCGCGCCATTCGAAGTGCGGCCGTAACGCAAACACCTTGCCGAGCGCGCGCTGCGCCGACGCGTTTCCCCCCCAAGGAACGATGCGACGATACTGATTCTCGACGCGCGCTTCGCCCGCGTGCAACTGGCGCACGATCATCAAGATCGCCTCGAGGATGTCGAGCGGTTCGAAACCCGCCACGACCACGGGCTTACGGTAATCGTCTGCGATGAATTCGAACGGTGTGCAGCCGATGATCGTCGACACGTGCCCCGGTCCGACGAATGCGTCGATGCGCATGTCCGGTGCATCGAGAATCGCTTGCATGGCGGGCACGATAACGACGTGGTTGGAGAAGACGGAAAAGTTTCGAATGCCGAGTTCCTGCGCGCGCAGCACCGTTAGTGCGGTCGAGGGCGCCGTCGTTTCGAAGCCTATCGCGAAGAAGCAGACGTGCCTCTGCGGATTATCGAGTGCGAGCCGTAAGGCGTCGAGCGGCGAGTACACCATGCGAATGTCGGCGCCTTGGGCCTTGAGCTCGAGCGGCGTGCCGGCCGTTCCGGGCACGCGCAACATGTCGCCGAAACACGTGAGAATGGTATCGGGATGACGGGCGATCGACAGCCCGTCGTCGACACGGCCGGTGGGAAGCACGCAAACGGGACAGCCCGGACCATGCACGAGCTCGACGTTCTCGGGCAAGACGTCGCGCAGACCGTGCCGATAGATCGAATGCGTATGGCCGCCGCAGACTTCCATGATGCGATAGCGACGCCCGGGCTCGACCGTGCGCGCGAGCTCGCGGCCCAGCGTCGCGATCAGTCCCGGGTCGCGAAACTCATCGACGTACTTCATTCGGCACTCCCTCCCGGTCGGCGAACGTGTATCCTCGTATTTCTTCTATGGCGAGTTCGTCCTCGCCGAGCGCCTGCAACATCCGCAGCTGATCCGCTGCCTGCTCCTCGCTAATCTTATTGAGTGCGAACCCGACGTGGATCAACACCCAGTCGCCGACGCCGACCGCATCGTCGTCGAGCAACCCGACGTTGATATTTCGCTTCACGCCACCGACGTCGACGCGCGCGAGCATCGGCTGCTCTTCCGAGAAACCGACGACTTGACCCGGGATGGCGAGACACATGGTGTTACGACCTTACTGACGTAGGGACCGGCTACATTGCGCGCATGGTGAGATAACGCTTCACGTCCGAGCGCATGGCATCGAACAGCGACTTATCGGAAGCTCCGCCCGTTTTCGTCACGTGCCGCGCGCGTTCGGTGCGGGGCTTCGGCACGGCACCCGGGCGCGAGCGCAAGAGCGCGGCTCCCAGATCCTTGACGCCCTGCACTGCGAGCGGCGAGTCGCCCGACATCTTGCGCAGCCGGTCGTACCGCCGCACGTCTTTGAAGACGACGCCGAACTGCCGCTCGAAAAGATAGGCCGCGCCGAACGCTGCCGAGCCGAGCACGATACCGCGAACATTCATGGGCTTCGTCCTTTCGCCGTTACGAGACGATTGCTTGTGGATCGCGCGCCGCGCCGGCCGGGCGCGCTAGCAGATCGCGCACCAGATCGAGCGCCGCGCCAACCGCGCGCTCGACGGGTTCGCTGAGGCCGATCGCTTCGTCGATGGTCGCCGGCTCGCAGCCAACGATGCGCGTTTGGGGCATCGTACCGCCGAGCGCCCGCACCATCGCGAAGACGTTCGAGAGATCCATGCCATGCGCGTCCGGTTCCGCACCCGCCGCGGCGGCGAGATCGGGCTCGATGACGTACAGCGTCCCGGGCGCCTCGCCGTGCGGAACGGCATCGATTAGAATCGCAAGCTCGTAACCGGCGAGTAATTCGTAAGCGAGATGCGTGCCGCGGATGCCGTAATCTTCCACGACCACGTGCGGCGGCAACGTCTCGCGCGCGAGCCGTTGCGCCACCTCGCAACCGAAAGCGTCGTCGCTCATGAAGATGTTGCCGACCCCGGCAACGAGGACCCGGCCGCTCATGGAGCGCTCACCGGCTCGACTTCGTCGGGCGAGAAGAAGAGCGACCGGCCGTACCACTGGTGATACTCGGTCGCGGGGTCGTCGTCGACCGTTACCGCCACGTACGTGCGCTCGTCGAAGTCGGTGTGCACGCCCGCAACCGTCGCGAGCTTATCTTCGAGAAACATATCCCACACGTCGGCGCGGCCCTTGGGATGAAGCCGGACGGCTGAACCGCGTGCGATACGCACGCCCGCCACGACCACGTGGCCCGAGCCCGGCTCTTCGTCCTGAGAGGCGAGCGCTTGCATCGTCCCGTGCAAGGCTGACATTCGTTCGGGCGAGATCGCCTCGGCCCGGTCGACGATCGCTCGTGCGCGTTCGTCGGTCGCGCGAGCTTCGGCTTTCTCGTCGTCGCTCATCGTCAGCACCGTTAGGTTCAGCAATTCGTCGACTTCCGTCGCGTCGTACGTTTGGCCCGGCGACGATTCCGCGATCTTCGGAAAGTCGTACAGGATGATCGGCGACGATAATGCGGTCGGCGAGGTGGTGCGATCGATGCGTTCGTCGCCCGTCAGCACGGGCCAGGTGTGTTCGTTGCGGCACGTCCCGGCGGCCGGGGCCGCATTGTCCGGTGGTTCGAGTAACGATACGATGCGGCCGCCGCGTACGGCGAGTAAGGTGTGGGCCGAGACGAACGCCGTGCGCAGCAGGGCAGCGCGTTCGGGCGCCTCCACCACGTCCGAAGCGTTCTCGATGCGCACGCGTACCTTGAAGAAGCGCTCGAGTCGCTCGGCGGTGACGGTCACGCTGCCGTGCAACGGCCAGCGCCGACGTACGATGCGGCCTTCCGTTACGTCGCCGTCGCGCAACAACGCCGTCTCTTCCGAGGCTTCTTCGACGATCGGCACGGCCACGGCGTCCTGACGTCCGAGCGCGAGGCTGCACGCAATCTCGCGTTCGACCGTCTCGTCGAAGCTCACGTAGGGCGTCCCAGCGACCGTTAGCTTGCCGACTGGTACGAACCCGTCGCCCTCACGCGCTTCGACGCTGCGGCGTTGCACGTGCAAGAAGCGCACGAGGACGTCGAGCGTCGTGCCGGCGTCGCATTCCGGATCGATGAGGATCTCCGTCTGTTGGTGCGCGTTCTCCGTACTGCCCCGCTCGCGCGACGCCTGCGGCACGACCACGCCGAATTGCCAGCGCATCTGATTCTTGAGCGCCGAGGCCTTGTACGGATAGAGAAGATAGCCTTCGTACAACACGGCGTCGGCGACGGCGCGCCCGGCATCGAACGCGCTCACGCGCGGCTCACGCTCGCGGCGAGCAGCGCTTCGATCGTCGATTCCCACGTCGGCAATCCGCGCAGCGTGCGAAAGCGGTAGAGTTCGTCGAACACGTCGCGCCGTACGCGAAGCCACGCGCTATTGGGGAAATTCGCCTCGACCGCTTCGCGCCACAGCGCGGTCGGCAGCCGGTACGTGCACTCCGAACTCCACGGCACGAACTCGGGTGACATGCCGTTCGCCCCCTGCGTGAACACCGTGCCGGTGAACAGCAGCGTTAGCGGAACGTCGCCGTCGCGCATGGCGGCGAGATATTTGTGCGCCGCGATCTCGAAGTCGTAGCTGCATGGCAGCGGAACGTCGACGAACGTTTCGCCCTCGAACGCCAGCACCATAACGGAAACGTGCGCCCATACGACGCTGCGCAGCGTGTCGCCGAAGCGGCTGGGCGCGCCGAACAATTCGACGATGCCGCGCTCTTCGCCCGGATCGTAGCGGCGGCGGCGCGGTTCGATCTGTACCTGCGCGCGCAGCGCGATCGCCTGGATGCGGACGCCCGTGCTTTCGGTGATGCGCAAACGTAAAAAGACGCCGGGCACTACCGCATACGGCTCGACGCGTGCGCCGTCGACTTCGAACGCAAGCTGCATCAGGAGCGCCGCGCCTCGACGGCGCCGCCGCATTTGCGATCGATCGCATCGAAGAAACCGTCGATCTTGCCCCACGCGTCGTCGCCGCCGTCGAATCCGCGCCAGCACGTGCGGATCAAGCCGACCAGCTCGTAACACGCGTCGATCGGCACGATGTAGCATAGCTGCGGGCCGGTTTTCGGGCGACGCACTAAGATCGCTTCGACGTCGGGCAGGAGCGTGGCAAGCGCCGCGCTTCCGGCCGTCGCCGCATTCCACGCCTGCAGCGGCAAGAGCGATTCGGTCGCGCCGGCGGGGCCGGGATAGAACGCGACCATGTCGCCCGACTCGCCGTTATGGAAGAAGAACGCGATGGAGATCGGGATCTGTAATTCGTCCCAGGCTTCAGGCGACATCGTGAAGTCGACGCGCTCGTAGCGTTCGGGCACGGGCTTGTATCGGTCTTGCGCCGCGCCCTTGGGCGTGAAGACGATGTAACACGGCCGGCAGCTGCACATTAGGCGCCGATTTCGCGTGTCGACGAGGTGCGAGTGCGCCGTATCGATCGGCACGGCACAGAATTCGCAGCGCTCGCCGGGCGCGGGCTTCGGCGCTTTGCTTTTGGTGAAGCGGGCGAGCGCGTCCACGTTATGCCGTGACGGGGATTGCGAGGCGCACGCGTCGCGGATCGCGCACGTCGTACGAGAGCGCGAACCCCTCGAGCGCTGCGTCCGCACCCGACGCGGCACGCCCGGCATCGGCGACGTCGTAGCGTTCGTCGCAGCTGCGACAGGTCAGCATCGGCCAGGCGAGCGGTGCGGAGCTCAAGCCGTGTAGACAGCGCGGACATTGGTTGCGGTAGGCGTGCACGATTCGTCCGTCGCCGACCAGCAGCACGGGCGCACCGTCGACTTCGAGCGCGCTCGATCCGCCCGAAGCGAGCGCCGAGTGGGCGTCGAGCGACACCCAGTCGCTATCGTGGCGCGTCGCCCCGCCGTCACCCGTGTTCATTCCGTGCGCGCGCACTTCGGTGATTTCCGGTGCTGCTTCCAGAATTGCCGTTTCGACCGAAAGCTTGACGGTCGCGAGCGACGATGGGCAGCCGTTGCAGCTGCCGGCCAGACGCAGATCTACGATGCCGTCCTGCACGCGCAAGATCTCGATATCGCCTTCGTGCGAATGCAAGTACGGGCGCACTTTATCGAGCGCGGCTTGCACGCGTTCTTCGACCGATTGCGGATGTAAGCCGTGCAGAATCATCAGACTTGCGACGAGCTTGTCGCCGGCGAGCGCAGTGAATACGGCACTCGCGCGTTCTCCCGCCGCTTCGTACACGAGCTCGAGCGTCCGCTCGAGCCCGGCGCCGTAGAGTTCGGTAAGTAAGCGGACGAGTTCTTCCGCCGACGCATGCGCTTCGATCGCCGCGAGCGGGCCGGTGAAGCGTTCGAGCAACGCTTCGACCCGGTCGCCCGTGGTCGTCAGCTCGGGTGAGGCGCTCGTGATGCCGGCCTTGTTACGACGCCGGAAACATCGGTGAGTGGATCTGCTCGAGTACCTTGCCGTCGCCAAGGTACATGTGCACCCCGCACGGCAGACACGGATCGAAGCTACGGACCGTCCGCATGATGTCGATGCCCTTGAAGTTCTCGGGGCCGTTCTCTTCGAACAGCGGTGTGTTCTGTACGGCGTCTTCATACGGACCCGGTGTACCGTAGATGTCGCGCGGATTAGCGTTCCACGGCGTCGGCGGCCACGGGTGGTAATTCGCGATCTTGCCGTCGCGGATCACCATGTGGTGCGAGAGCACGCCGCGCACGGCTTCGGTAAAGCCGCAGCCGATCGCGTCCTGCGGGACCTTGAACGGCTCCCACGTTTGCGTGCGTCCGCCGCGCAGTTCTTCGAGCGCCTTATCGAGGAAGTGCAGTGCGCTCGCGGCGGCATACGCTTGGAAGTACGTCCGGGCACGGTCGCGCTCGATCGCGTTCGACCATTTCGGCACCTTCCACTCGAGCGCCATCGCCGGCTTCAGCGCGGTCTTCGGTAGATTGATCTGCACGCTGTTACCGGTCGATTTGACGTAGCCGATGTCGACCAGACCCGCCAGCGCCGTCGACCATAGCCGCGCCAGCGGACCGCCGCCCGTATCGAGCGCGAGATGATCTTTCCCGTCGTACCAGCGCGGCGACATGACCCAGGTGTACTGATTGTTGAAGTCGCGCTTCTTCGGCGTCGGCAACGTGTGCATGTTCCAAGGATGCTTGCGATCGACCGGATTGCCGAGCGGATCGCGCGGAACGAACAGCTCTTCGTTCTGCCAGTCGTCGTAGAACGAGCTGCCGAGTAGGATGCGGATGCCGAGATTGATCTCCACGAGGTCGGTCGTCACGAGTTTGCCGTCGACTACGATGCCCGGCGTGACGAACATTTTGCGGCCCCAGTTCGTCATGTTCTCGTACTTGAAGTCGCAGTACTCTGGATTCTGGAACGCACCCCAGCAGCCGAGCAGGATGCGGCGTTCGCCGACATGCTCGTAGCCCGGCAGCGCTTCGTACATGAAATCGAAGAGGTCGTCGTGCAGCGGAACGCTGCGTTTCATGTGCTCGACGTAGCGCATCAACCGCGACATGTAGTCGGTGAAGAGCTGGCTCGTCGCGATCGTTCCGGTGCCGCCGGGATAGAGCGTCGAGGGATGGACGTGACGCCCTTCCATCAAGCAGAACATTTCGCGGGTATAGCGCGAGATCTGCAGCGCTTCCCGGTAGAAGTCTCCGGTAAAGGGATTGAGCGCCGTCATGATGTCGGCGATCGTCCGGTAGCCGTGAGCCGCCGCGTTCGGCGCTTCTTTCTGCTTCGCTTTTTCCCACACGCTTGGGTTCGTTTCGCGTACCATCTTCTCGCAGAAGTCGACGCCGACGAGGTTTTCCTGATAGATGTTGTGATCGAACATGTACTCGGCGGCTTCACCGAGGTTGATGATCCACTCGCCCATATGCGGCGGCGCTACGCCGAACGCCATATTCTGGCCGTAGACAGAACACACCGCGTGGTTGTCGCCGCAAATGCCGCAGATGCGGCTCGTGATGAAGTGGGCGTCGCGCGGATCCTTGCCCTTCATGAAGATGCTGTAGCCGCGGAAGATCGACGACGTGCTGTGACACTCAGCCACGCGGCGCTGGTTGAAGTCGATCTTGGTGTAGATCCCGAGACTGCCGACGATGCGCGTGATCGGGTCCCAAGACATCTCGACCAGGCGCGATTGACCGGCGGGCGACTCTTGACTCGGAACGTCTTGAATGGCCATGCGTTACTCCGTAGAAGGCAAGAGTTAGCGGGGTCGGTATCCCGTCGTAAGTTCGGGACGGTTATGGCGCCATTTCGGTTCTTTGTCGACCGTCTTAGCAGTGTAGCTGCGAAGCGTGCGAATCACGCTGCCGTAAGTCTTGATGACGGTGCTCGAGATCTTTGCGCCGGGCGGCTCGTCCATGAACGGCATGAACTTATCGGGGAAGCCGGGCATCGTGCATCCGATGCAAATGCCGCCGACGTTGGGGCAGCCGCCAATGCCGGCCATCCAGCCGCGCTTGGTCACGTTGCACTTCACGACGGGTCCCCAGCAGCCGAGTTTAACGAGACACTTCGGCGAATCGTATTCCGTCGCGAAGTCGCCCTGTTCGTAATAACCAGCGCGGTCGCACCCTTCGTGCACCGTCGCACCGAACAGCCACTTGGGCCGCAAGGCGTCGTCGAGCGGAATCATCGGCGCAAGGCCTGCCGCCTGCCATAACAGGTAGACGATCGTTTCCGACAAGTTGTCCGGTTGGATGGGACAGCCGGGAACACAAATGACGGGAATGCCGGCCTTGGAGCGCCAGTCCCAGCCGAGATAATCGGGTACGCCCATCGCGCCCGTCGGGTTGCCGGCCATCGCATGAATGCCGCCGTACGTGGCGCACGTGCCGACCGCCATGACCGCCAGCGCGTTTGGCGCGAGTTTATCGATCCAGCGGCTCGTCGTGCGCGGCTGATCCGTGCCCGGTTCGTTACCGAAGCCCGACCAATAGCCGCCGTTGCCGTTGTGCAGCTTTTCGTTGGGGATCGAGCCTTCGATGACGAGCACGAACGGATCGAGTTCGCCGCGTTCGGCTTTAAAGAACGGTTCCAGAAATTCCGAGCCGCCCTGACTGTAATCGATGAGCGGCCAGTGGAAGCTCACCTGCGGCAAGCCGGGCAGCGCGCCGAGCGCGATCTCTTCGATGGTCGGTTGCATCGCCGCGGTAAGCGCGACGGAATCGCCGTCGCAACTCAGCCCCGCGTTGATCCAGAGGACGTTGATGACGGGCGATTCCTTGGGGAAGGCAATGGCCATGTCGGAACTACCTCAGCGGAAGGACGAAGCGTTCGCTAACGTTGCGGCGTATTGGGGCTGTCGGCATCGATCGGCTCTTGCGGGTCGATGCCGCTCGAATGACGCGCGGTCGATCCGCCCGAAGGGCGACCCGATACGCCGCGCGTCCCTTGATCGGCTCGGCCCGCCTCTTCCTCGTCGCTCGCGATGTCCTCGCCACGGCGGCTGATGCTTTCGCCCGTTCCTGCCGGCGGTGTGTCGTCGTCTCGCATGCCCGTTTACCTCTGAGCGCGCCCGTATACATGGGATTCGTTTCTAGGTATACTGCGATACGCTACTACTAGAAGCTATTCTCCGCAAGAGGCAGCGAAGTCGAAATTTCGTGCACGAGTTGAGCATCGCGATGTCGTTGCTGGAGGAGATCGGTGACGCTGCGCGACGCGAAGGCGCGACGTCGGTGTCGCGCGTCACGCTGCGCGTAGGTCGACACAGCGGCGTCTCACGCGACGCATTATTGTTCGCGTGGGAACTCGCGCGCGCCGACACCGTCGCCGAGCACGCTGAACTCACGATCGAAGACATTCCGCTCGCGGTGTATTGTGCGACGTGCGACGACGAACGCGCGCCCGTGCAAGGCGGCGGACTCGTCTGTGCGACGTGTGGCAACGCATCGCCGTCGGTCGTGCGCGGCCGAGAGCTCGAACTCGTCTCCATGGAGATTGCCCCATGAAGTTCCGCGTCGTCGAAATACAGCAAAGCATCTTACGCAAGAACGACGACCTCGCCGGCGCGCTGCGCGAGCGCTTCGCGCGGTCGGGAACGCTCGTCGTCAACATGCTTTCGAGCCCGGGCTCGGGCAAGACGACGTTACTCGAAGCGACGCTGCGGCATTTCGCGTCGTCGCAGCGCGTTGGCGCGCTCGTCGGCGATCAGGCGACGCGCAACGACGCCGAACGCCTGGAACGCAGCGGCGCCCCCGTGCGCCAGATCATCACGGCCGCCGAATGCCGCCTCGATGCCGACATGGTCGGCAAGGCGCTCGACGGCTGGGACGCATTGCCGCTCGACATCCTCTTCATCGAGAATGTCGGCAATCTGATCTGTCCGGCCGAATACGACCTCGGCGAAGACTTGCGCGTCGTGCTGTGCGCGGTAACCGAGGGCGAAGATAAGCCGCTAAAGTATCCGCTCGCGTTCAACACCTCGCAGGTCGCGTTGCTCACGAAGATCGATTTGGCCGGCGCCGTCGGTTTCGATCGAGCGGCGGCCTACGACGCGATTGGCCGCGTCAATGCCTCGATCGAGATTCTCGAAGTCGCCGCTCGGACCGATGCCGGCATGGACGAGTGGTTCTCGCTAATCGCGAAGCGGCTCCAATCGAAGCTGCTGCCAGTCGCGCGTTAACGCTACCACCGGCGCACGCGGATCGCGCGCCGGCCGATCCGATTGCGATACAAGTGGGCATGCGGCGTGCGCCGGCTGGAAAGCCCGCCGATGGATGAGGCGGGTCCGATCGGGCCGATGGCGATCGCCGTCGGCTGACTCGTGCCGTTCGCATAATACGTAAGACGTGCGATCGGTGCTACGTCGGTATGAACGCCGCTAAGCGTACGCGTGTCGTACACGTCGACTTCCGGCGCTTGCACGCCGTTGTTCGGGACCGGATTGAGGACGTAGAGAAAGCCGTTGTGAACGGCGAGATATTCGCCCGGCGACGGAATCGTGTCGCCAAAGCCGCCGGTCGTGTCTCCGCCTAAAACGAAGACGGGAGAAGCGTCGATGTTTGCAGGCACGGTCGGGAAGAAACTCGCGTCGATTCGGTAGGCCGTCACGTACGAGTGCTGTAGACCGTCGGCGCACGTTGCATTCGGCGCAAGCGAGCAATTAGCGAGTCCGTCAGCTCCGTCGTTGAGGACGTATAGCGTGTTGCCTTCGATGGTTGCCGAACCAGCCAGAGCCGTCGTTAGGGAGGTAGTCGGTCCGGCGATGACTGAAGCTGGCAACGCCGCGCCGCCGGTGTTCTGCGTATCGAGGGCGGGGACGATGTCGACGGCGCCGGCGTTCGGCGCGTAGTTCCCCGGTCCCGTGGTCGGCAGCTGGTAGTAGCCCGGCTGAAACAAATACCCGCTCGACGCGGCGAAGCCATTATCGGAGGAAATCGCAAAGTACGCCGGATTGTTCACGGAGCAGTATGGCGGAGCGAGCGGAAGTTCGGGGAAGCAGACGTACCCGATCGCCGCGATCTGCGAGCCATTCGACGCATCTGGAGCGAATGCGAAGATCCCGCCCTGATCGTTACCGTTATTCTGCGCGTACGTCGTCCGCGTTTTCGCATCGATTGCCATCGGGCCGCCGTTCGGCAGACCGGCGATACCGAGCGCGGTCGTGTTGATGCGATCGAGAATCGACGGGGGCGACACGCCGCGCGCGGTTGCGGGAAAGCCGAACGTGAACCAACTGGTGCCGTCGTAACACGACGGATTCAGGTAGATACTGCCGGTATCGCCGACGGCGATGCCGTTCGTTCCCGACGGTCCGGCGAGACTGCCGTAGATACTCGTTGGATTGCACGAAAGGTTCGGGACGATGGCAGGCGCCGGCGTCGCTAGCGTAATCGTGCGGCGCGGCGTCGCGGTCACGACGGGAGCCGGACCGCCGCCGGGATGCGTGCCGTTCTCGATCGCGGCCGCGGCATCGAATTCTTCCACCTGATCCGTATCGTTCACGTCGACGTACAGGCTGTCGTTTGCGGATGGCGGCGGGGTCGGCGGCGGCGTGCCGACGATCGTCGCGACGATCGGCGGAGCGGAAGCGGGCGCTCCATTCTCGTCGACCGTCGAAGCGGAGATGCTGGCGGTACCGCTGAGCGACACGCCGCCGTTGTAAGCGAGGGGAATTGGCGTCGCGATTGGGCCGGCGACCGAGAGCGTACCGTTAGAACCCGCGAGCGAAAAGCTCGCGATGTCGCTAATGCTCATCGTTACGGGATTGGCGTAGAGCGTATTGCCGACGATCGCCGCACCGGCCGGATCGAAGGCTTGTAAGAGAAGGCCGATGGTTCCCGGCTGACCTGCTGCGAAGGCAAGCGGCGCCACCGAGCCGAGCGCGATACGCGCGACGTATCCGCCAGTCGTAAGCGTCGCACCGCCACCAAGCGTCGCCGGCGCGGGCGCAGGTACCGTCACGTCGATGAAGCCGGTCGACACGACGTTTCCCGTGCCGTTCTGGCCTGCATAGGTCGTCACGATGTACCGGTCGACGCCCTTGGCCGCCGGGATGTTCGCGGGCGTCGTGAACGTGCAGCCGGCAACCGGCCCGGAGCAATAACTCGACGGGTTGATCGGCGCGATCGGCGGCGGGACGTTAATAAAGCCTAGCCCGTCGACCGACTCGAGACTCAGCACGATGGAGCCCGTTTGCGGTGAGAGATAGACGTCCGGCGCCAACGGGCGCGCGACGCGATCGGCGCCGCGGCGCGTCCGGCCCTGGACGATCGGCGTCGCCGGCGGCGGAAGTATGACCGTTAGCGCGATGCGCTGATCGAGCGCCTTGCTGCTTCCTTGGCCTGGCAATGCCGAAGTTGCGGTAATCGAAGGCGTCGGAGTGGCCCCTCCGCCGCCGCATGCGGCGAGCGATGCGACGAACGGCGCGAAGAGAAGTAGGCGCGTACGACGCATCAATTACGTTCCCGTAGGGCTCGGGGCTGGAACCGTGTATGTTTGGAAAAACGGATAACTCGACGTCAGGTCGGCTTGACCGGACGGGCTTGCGATGGTCGGGGTCTGCGACGTCGCGAACGGATACGACGATTCGTACGCAGGGTAATCGAAGCCGACCGCTTGCGCCTGCGCGAAGAACGTCGTGTTAACCGTCGGCAGCGTCCCGCTCAACGATAACGCCGCCAGTTCGGCCGCGATGTCGCCAGTCGTACAAAACGTATGCGTCGGAGCCATTCCTTGGATGCCGGGAGGGCCGAGATTCGCCGGGATACCGATCGGCGGCTGCGGACCTGTCGTGTGCAGAACGAAGGCGTAGTGATTGAAGTAGCCGTTGCCTTTGAACTCTCGGCCGGCGAGGTCGCAATCGCTGGTCACGAGGAAGATGATCGTCTCCAGAACGCCGGGCGGTATTGTGAAGCCGGTAATGACGCCGCTTCCATCCGGCAATATCTTGAGCTGCGGCGAGGGCATGCGCGGAAGCCCGGCGACCGTAGCTAACGTCGCTGAGGCGCTGAGCGTATTCGACTTGGTGTAATCGGCGTTCGTCGGATATGAAACCGAAAGTTGGTATTGGCCGGCTACGGGAGTCGCGTTGACGTCGGTGAAGCCGCTCGGGTAACCGACGAAGTAATTATAATTGCCATACCCTTGCGGTGACGGCCAAGCCGGCGGACCACCGAAGGCTTGGATCGGGAAAGCGATGTCGGAAAGCGGTGTTCCGATCGGGGCGCAGTATTGCGGACACGTACACGTGCCGCTTCCGCCGCCGCCGATACCGTTTCCGCTCGCAAGCGGCAGCGACAACTCCGCAGAGCGCTCGACTTCTGCGACGGTGCCCGGAGCCGGCGGCGCGAGGGAAGGCAGCGTGCCGATTGCGGATCCGACGCTTCCATAAAACGAACCGCCGCCACCGCCCGTGCCGGCGGTCGGCGTACCGCCGATTGCGCCTCCGGCCGTGAGACTGCCCCCAACGTTCAAGTAACCGGGAAACGCGACGCCTTCGCATGCGGATCCGCCGTCGGGCGCGGGAAGGTGCGCCTGGATCTGGGAGTCGTCGATCGCGAATCGGTTGTCTGCTGCGAAGCCGTAGCCAAACACGCCGACGTACGGCCCGAGGCCCTGTGCTAGAGCTTGCAGTTGCGGCTGTACGTTGGTCCCGGCGACTAACGCAGTCTCGAGTTGCACATACTGCGCGTTGGTAAAGCCCGTCAGCGAGTTTGTGTTTCCAAAAATCGGCCCGAACGAGAACCCGCTTGGGCCGGTGATCGTCGGCGTATTAGTGTTCGTTGCGTTATTTCCGTCGCGGTTACGAAACGTGGCCGTCATGTTCAACCCGAGCACCGACTGACCGTTCGCCGCTCCGATCGTCGCCGTGCCTACCGCAAACCGCAACTTAGAGGAGCCGGCTACATCGACGACTGTGGCGGAAGGGAGCTGCGCCAATTGACTCGACGTGCAGGCGCTCAAGAAGATGAGCGCTACGAGAAGCGCTGCCGACGTTGGACCATATGACGCTCGAAAATTCATAGGAGAGCGTTCCCTTGCTCCTTACCAAGCGGCGCGCGACGACCGCGAACTCACCGACACGTTATTATGCGCTCTGCGTGGTAACTCCGGTATCGACGAGCTTACCTCGCTCCGTCACTTCGCCGGTGCGCCTCTAAAGCGCACATTCCGGAAATATCCAGCGACCTTGATGCACCGCCCAACCACGATCGGAACTTCCTAAGGAACCTTAAGTGGGCGTTAAGGTTTGTTTATCTGATCGAATTAATGGCATGCGCGTTCGCAGTAGCATTAAGGGCCCGGTCGTTATCTTAATGCTACGTAAAAGTTTAGGTTCTGCCTCACGTGCTATACGGTGTGAGTGCGCCGTCGTTCCGGCGCATTCCCCTCTTCGTTAAGGAGAATCAATCATGTCTATTGTGCTTCGTCGCGCCGTAGCCGCCTCGGTTCCAGCCATGCTGCTCGCAAGCAGCACGGTCGCCTCGAGTGCCGCTCCCGCGTTCCGCACACCGCTCGGCGCCCAGGCTGTCCATCCCTTACCTTTTGCGTCTTCGACGAGGCTCTACGCCGGCGGCGCGACCCTGCCGGTCATCGCTTATGTCGGAGCGCCGCTGAGCTCCGGAAAAGCGTCGTTGCCCGTTGCGGGTTCCGGCTCGATCTTCGCTTACTTCGAAACGCAGTCGTACGGCGCGCCGATCAGTTATTGCGCGACCGGAAGCGGCAAGGGAAAAGCGGTTATCGACGGTCCGGCGGGGACCGTCAGTAATCCGTGCGCCAACGCAGCGCCCGGTGCGATGGGCCCGGTCGGCTTCAATCCCGGTAGCTCGGCTATCACGACGTACCCCGCGCTCGCCGGAACCGACTCCCCGCTCAGCCAGAAAGAATACAGCACGTTCCTCGCTAACGCCGGATACCGCGTCGAGCCGACCGAGCTCCCATCGATTATCGGTTCGGTCGGAATTTACTACAATAACTCGAACATCTCGTCTTCGACGCAGGCTCGCTTAACGACGGCCCAATTGTGCGGCATCGTGGCCGGAACGATCACGAACTGGAACCAGCTAGGGTATCCATCGAAGACGATCCGCTTAGTGTACCGCGTCGACGGTAGCGGCACGACGTTCAGCTTCTCGAATCACCTCTCGGCAAGCACCTCGAGTGGGACGTGTCGCACGCTTAACGCTAGCCAGCAATTCGCCCCTTCCGCAACCGTTACGCCCGGCACCGTGGTCAAGACGCCTCCGCCCAATTCGATTGGCGCAACCGGTAACGGCGGCGTAGCCGCGGCCGTCTCCGCGACCGACGGTGCCATCGGTTACGTCGAAACGGCGAATGCAATCGCCTCGGGCATCGGCAATACCAAGCGGTTGGCACGCGTCGACGGCAAAGATCCAATTGCGGATCTCCCGCGCGCCGCAAACGCACTTCCCGCTTCTTCGCTGCTCACCGATCGCGCGGTCGTATCGGGCAGCGGCCCCGCTTCGACGACTCCACTCACCGGCGTCCGCAAAGCCGGCTGCGTACGCATCGCCGATCCGACCAAGTACGCCACGCCGTCGGTCGGCTACCCCATCATCGCCGTTACGAACTTCCTTTTCAACGAAGCTGGAAACAACACGAATAGCCCAGGTTCCGTTACCGCATTGCGCGGTCTCGTATCGGTCGTGGCGTCGACCACGAGCTTTGGATCCGGGAAGATAACGAAGGTCGACCCGCTAAGCGCGACCATCGGTCGCACGGGCTACTCGGAACTTCCGACCGGCTTCAGCGCACCGCTGAAAGCCGTTGCGGCAAACTGCATTAACTAGAAGAAGTCACCATTCATGGTGGTGGCAGCGGCGCTTCGTGCGCCGCTGCCGTTTCGGTTCATACGTTCGGCCAAACGCGCTTCGATGGACGGAACGCGGTTACGAATTAGCTGTAACTAAAGAGTAAGGATTCCGCTATATTGTAGATTGGCGGCAAGAGCACTGTGGAAAAATGGTCGAACATCCAGCGTCGTGTGCCGTCAGCTGTAATGAAACACTTGAGCGCCAGCCGCCGCGAGCGGGCTCCAAGAGCACTGGCGACCAGATGTGATCCTTCACAGCTCTGAATACGTCGGCGTTAAGTCGACGGGTTGTTGCGAGTTGATGTGGCGGTACTTGTCACCAGTGAGTGCCGCGCCGGATCTGGCGGAATAGAGGCGAGCGCAATCTTGCTGCATTTCGGCGCGAGCCTCCTTTAGCTTGCGGTCGCGGGTTACGTAATACCTCAGCTCCACCGACTGATGAGGCCGGGCCGGTGGGCCCTATGAATATGGCGGTCGGGACGTGGGCATTCATAGCGCTATAGGTGAGCCTCGCTACTGGTGCAATGTCGGTATGCAGGCCGGTAAGGGCGCGAGTATCATAGACGTCGATTTCCGGATTGAACGAATACGAAAAGTTTGAGAATGAGGGGTAGTCGTTCAATATGTAGACGAAGCCATTATGAACTGCGATGTACTGCCCACTAAAGCCTCCACCTACGGATACGCCAAAGCGACCGACCTTGTCACCGCCAATACCGAAGATTGGCGGCACGTCGATATTCCCATTAGCGTTTATGATCTGGGAAGTTAGACTATATGCCACTAAGTAGTAATGCGTTTGGGGCATGAACGGTTGTGCATCGGCGCACATATCGGTTGTTAGCGCATTAAAGACAAGGTTAGCCGCGGGAGAAGCGCAACCGGATAGGCTATTCACGTTGGTGACATAGTGCAACACGTAGAGCGTCGTTCCGTCTACGGCAACCGCATCCGAGTCGGGACCGTTAACGTCTAGATCAGTGCTTGGCCCGGCGATGGCTGATTTGGTGAGGGCAATGCCTCCTTGCGAGATAGTGTCAACAGCAGGTGCTATAGCGATCGCGTTTGCATTTGGCGCGTAGTTACCGGGTGGCGTAGTCAGCGTTGTGTACTCGCCCGTTACAAACACGAAACCAGAGGAGACTGCCGGCGATTCAGCCGCCACGACGAGACTACCTGCGTTTGTCGTACAATACGGGGGAGTAAGTGGGATGGGTGCGTAGCAGGTGTAACCGATCGCTTGAGAAGCCGACGGATTAGATACTTCTTGGGTGAAACCGAATTCAGAGCCAAACGCTAAGTTGCCATCGGACGCATACACCAGTCCGCCTGGAGCAGGATCGAGCGACATCGACGCTCCAGCGGCCAAGGTAGAAAATCCTTGATTGAGTGCAGACGGGTTATACTTATCAAGGATCGTCGGCTGCGTGAGACCTCGTGCATTTGCCGCTAATCCGAAAACGTACTGATTCCCTGCGGCGTCTTGGCATGACGGGTTGATATATATCGTACCCCCGGCCGCAACGGCTAAGCCGTTTGTTCCCTGTCCAGTTGACGTTAGCGGGTATACGCCCGAGTATGACGAGCACGTGAAGCCGGCGCCTACGCCGGAGGCCGTAGGTGCCGGCGTAGCGACCTGGATCATTCGGCGCGGCGCTACGTTAGGCGCCGGGATATTCCCATTTTCGATTGCTTTCACGACGTCGAACTCTTGAATCATGTCGACATCCGTTACGTCGACATATAGACTGTAATTCGTAGACGGTTGCGGCGTCGGCGGAGGCGTCCCTACGATGCTGGCGACGAGTGGGGCGGCTGTCGCCACGGCTCCATTTTCGTTAGTCGTCGAGGCAGTTAGGGTCGCTGTGCCCGACAAAGAAGAATTCCCGTTGTAGACCAGAGGAATTGGAGTTATGATCGGACCGGGTTGCGAAAATTGAGCCGGCGCGCCTGGTAAGGCGAAGTCCTGCACATCGCTAATGCTGAGTGAAATAGGCGTGGCGTATAGCGCGTTCCCGACGATTGCGGCTCCCGCCGAATCAAACGCTTGAATGAGTATGCCCGCCGTTGATGGCTGGCCCGCCATAAACGTAAGAGGCGCCGCAGAGCCTAGTGCGATACTGGCGACATATCCGCCGATCGACAAGGATCCCGTCGGCAATTGCGCATTCTGGGACGGCACCGTCACGTCGATGAAGCCGGTGGAAATTAAGTTGCCAGTTCCGTTCAGGCCGGAATACGTTTGTACGACGTATTCGTTCACGCCCTTAGCCGCAGGTATGTTAGCCGGCGTTGTAAAGGTACACCCGGCGCTCGTAGGTGCGCAGTACGTGTTAGGGTTGATTGGCGAGATTGGCGGAGGAACCGGGTTAAGCGCTTTCTGATCGACTAGAGCAAGCGATAAAACAATTGACCCGGTCAGCGGAGACAGATACGGCGTCGTTGCAATCGCCTGACGCGCGCGAGATGTGGAGAGGCGCGACTTCTTACTTAAGACGCCGGCCTGTATGGCAGGAAGCGTGACGCTGAGCGCTATTTTCTGGTCGAGAGCCGGCGAGAAACCGCCGCCAGGTATAGAAGGCACTGGAGCGGGCGGCGTTGACCCGCCTCCCCCACCACAAGCAGCAATACTTGCGCAACCCACGAGGGCCAGGGCCAGAGCGAGTGGCGTCTTTCGCATTAGTGGTTATTCATCCCGGTCGTGGAGGGCAGGGGGACTGTAAAAGCAAGGTAATTCGGGTAGCTCGTCGTGACGTCGGCTTGGCCGGCGCTGTTCCGAATGGTCGGCGTCTGCGACATTGTGAATGGATATGATGATTCGTACGCCGGGTAGTCGAAGCCGATTGCCTGTACTTGAGCGACGAAAGTATTGATGACGACGGTCGGCGCGCCGACGGCCGCTAATGCGGCTTGCTCTGCGGCGAGATCCGACGTTGCGCAGAAAGTGTGCGTCGGCGCCCCTGTGGCGAGGGCGGGTGGCCCGAGGTTAGGCGCAACGAATATCGGCGCTTGCGGGCCGCTCGAACGCACGAGGAACGAATAGTGGTTAAAGTTGCCGCCACCAGTCTTAAGGTCTCTTCCTGAAAGGTCGCAATCCGGCGTCGCAATGAAAACGATTGTTTCCTGCACTCCTGCGGGGATCGACCACCCGGTCAATAAGCCGCTGCCATCGCTGTTAATCGCGAGCTTCGGGGTCGTCAACACTCCTAACCCAGAAACATTTGTCAGTTGCGTATCGACTGTAAGCGAGGCCGTCGACTGGTAGTCGGTGCTTGTGGGGTAAGATACGGACATCGAGTAAGTCCCCGCAGCCGGCGTTGAAGCGAAGTCCGTAAAGCCCGTTGGATAGCCCACGAAGTACTGATAATTTCCATATCCTTGAGGCGACGGCCATGCGGGTGGACCACCGAACGCCTGTATCGGGAAAGCGGCGTTATACAGTGGTGTTTCTATGGGAGCACAAGTCTGCGGGCACGTACAACTGGTTGAACCACCGCCATCACCGCTGGGAATCGGGAGTGCGAGTTCCGCCGACCTTTCTAACTCGGTTATAGCAGAAAACGTCGGTAACGTGTTAACCGGAAATTGTCCCAGTGCAGCAGCGTAACCACCATAATAGATGCCTGGAAGGGAACCATAGGGAGGAATTCGGTTAACGGCAGCACCGGGCGGCGTCGCCGTCCCGTTGCCGTTGTTGAAGTATCCAGGATACGCCAACCCCTCACAATAAGTATTACTTTCCTCTCCGGGCAAGCCGGACAATGATGACTGGATCCTGGAATCGTCTATAGAGAATTGATTGTCAGCGGCGAGACCATAGCCGAAAACCCCGATAAAAGGTCCGAGTCCTTGCGCAAGTCGGATTAGCGTCTGTTGTTGGTTCTGTCCTGAGATAATCGCGCTTTCGAGATTCACATAGTCTTTGGTGCTAAAGCCGCTCAGGACGTTGCTACCCCCGAGCAATGGACCGAACGAAAAGCCGGTTGGTGCAGTAATGACCGGCGTGTTCGTGTTCGTAGCGTTATTGCCATCTTTACTTCGAAAGGTTGCGACAACGTTTAACCCAAGGACGGACTGTCCATTTGCGACTCCGATCGTTGCCGTTCCCACGGCTAACTGGAGTTTCGAAGATTTTGCAACGTCGGTAGCCGGAACTAGTGGAATTTGCGCGGTTTGCGACGACGTACAGGAGGTTGCAAAGGCAAGCAGTGCTATTGTAACGCGGAACTTGAACATCAAAAACCCGCTTGGATGTATGCGCGCACTGTGGTCGGTGGTTGGTTCGGATATACTACATAAGGCGAATTTGCTGAGCCGACCGTCGTTAGGCCACTATGAAATGTATCGACAACTGACGCCCTGCCATCAGAGGCGCAGAGGCCAGTCACGACGAGCACGCAGTTGCGACCAAGATTGGCATAAGGAAGGCTCGACACGCGATCAAAGAGATTAGCGATCGAGACACCGTAGGTTAAACCTTTGCGACCGGCTTGGGGCGTCAATTCCGCCGTGATCGTAGTATTTATCTGCGGGCGAGAGAGGAAACTTCCGGGGCCGGCTTGAGCCGTGTCTAAGCCACGTAATGCAGATAGATTTGGATTCGTGATTAGCCCGGGACTTTGCGGGTTCACCGTCGCCGCAGACAAGATTGCTGCATACTGATTCGTCAGCAGTGCATCGGTATACGGAATATAGTATGGTGTACCATTGATAGTGAACGCGGCATACGTGCCTGCTCCGTACGGATACCCGCTCGCAAAGTTGACGATCGGATTGACTCGAAGTCCCCATTTGGTGCGATACGTAAGAGCCAGCGTGCTTTGAAACGGTGCAAGATTGGGCGATCGGTATAGCTTACCAAGCTGAACCGACGCCGTGGGAAGATATTCACCCGGCGGGTCGTTCCCAATCTGATTAATATACGTAGCGGAAAACGTGCCGGTTAATCCAGTTTGTCGTAAAGGAGATGTCGCCTCGAACTCTATTCCGGTTGCTCTTTGCGTCCCGAGGTTCGATTCGATTTGAGGCGTTAACTGCTGAGAGCCGGTAGCCGGGTCGATTCCTAAGAGTGTTTGGGACGTCTCGACTACGTCATACCCGACGCGATAGAAGGGTGTGAGCTTTAGCGCTACGCCGCTCTTGAACTCGTGCGAGTAAGAGAAGTCGTAATTCGTGAAAGTGCTCCCTCGGAGTGGGTATGCTACCGACTCCAAAGGTGAGAACCGCGCATTGCGAACGAGCCAGTAAAGTTGGTCCGCGTAATTAGCGCATGCTTGCGAGCCAACGAAGTAGGTACCGCCCAGAAGGGTTGTCGTCTTCCCCGGCCCGCAGTATGTCGCGGTCTTGCCCGTTACGCTGTCGAACGACGGTACGTTTCGAAACGCCGCGAACGACGCCCGGTCGATGTTATTACCAATGAAAGTTGCTAGCGGTATTATCAGCGTTCGCCCGAAGTTGGCGCGAACCGCATCACGGGTGCCGAGTTTGTATGTTAACCCGATGTGCGGTTCGTACAAACGCTGATGGCGGATACCGTCGATCGCCGGAGGGTTCAGTGGATCGCTCGGGATGAGGAAGTTGTAGCCGTCTAGTCGCAGCCCGAGCAAGGCACGTACTTTGGAACTCGGGGCATAGGTATCCTGAGCATAGAGCGCATAGCTTTGTTGTCTCGCAGTTGGTATTTCGGTTTCACCTGGGAGAAAAGGCGTCGTTTTAAAGTACTTATAGAGGTATCCACAATTTTCTTGAGGTGGCAAAGTCGAGGTTTTCAGTCCGTACCCAATGCAAAAAGGATTAGCAGCGGTAGGTTTGACGAAATCGGCGAGAATGTCGTGCGTGAATGGACCCAGATTGGTTATATTAGGTCCCAAGGGCGCGTATTGACCGCCGTACACTCCAGTATAATCGATAAAATTCGTTCGCTCGCCGAACGGCGTAGCGAATTCGTATTTTCCTCCGATTTGTATCGTGTGATGAGCGCCTACTACACGAGTGACGTCTGCCGTGAAACCACGGCGGATGCCGCCGGCTGCGGACGTGTATATGCCTTGTGAGGGAAGCACTTGAGTGGCCGCGTTGTCGGTTCGATACGCCCTCACGCCAAGCGAAGTCGAAGCGCCGACGTTGTTGTCGTATTCGAGCTTGTATGCAGAAAAGGGGCTGTCGATCGTTTCCGGAGACGTGAGTGGTTGCCCCGGCGTTGCCCCGAACGCGGGCGCAAATACTTGCTGTAGGAAGGACGGTGGTATACCGGTTTGCAGACCATTAGGCGGCGGAGTAAAAAGGAAAGTAAGGGAGTTTAAACTGGTTTGATTTGGGTCGGCCAACTGATTATTGCTGAAATAAAACTGCTGCGGCACAGCGGTTAGCAGCCCGTACCCGCCATAGTCCAGGTCTTGATGCACGTTCTGACTCTGAATGAAGAATTGCAAAGTTTGATTTGCGTTTTTCCCAAACTTGAGGACAAAGTTATCCAAAAAATCCCGAGACGTCTGCCGCGACTTATTGAAGAATGCCGTCGTATAAATACGGCGTTGCGGACTGGTGAAGATGGAGCTTAGGTTAGGGTCTTGCGTCGTTGGATCCGCAAGTATGCTCGTAGGATCGGTTCCGTACGGACCGTATTGGTACCGCGAGTTCTCCGCTGTATAGCTAAGGTAATTTGATACGCGCTGATTCGGAGTCGCAAAGCCGTACTCGAAACCTTGCTGCAACGCGCCTCCAACAAGGCCTCCTTCGAAATCGATCGTTCCAAAACCGGGGTACGTACCGCGCTTGGCCGTGACGGCGATTAAGCCGGTGCCGGTGTTGCCATGGGTGGCGTCTCCACCGCCGGGGATGATTTCGACCGAACCGACGCCGTTAAGCAGATAGCTAGATCCGACGTTTTCAAATCGGTTCGTCAAGTTCTTGTTCGGTTCGGTATAATCGATACCTTCGAACTGAAAACCGCCTTGAAACGAGAACCCTCCGCGGATGAGCGCCGTGCCATTACGATCAATCGTCACGCTGGGGAGCTCTGCAAGAAGTTCCTTGCCGTTAGTATTGAAGGTCTTGCCGAGAAGTTGCTCGATGCCTTGCGCGTTTACGGTGTATCGATCGACTGTCTGATCGGGTTGAAAGGCGCTTGTGGTCGGTCGACCACGAGTCACCGTGCGCGTGATCGTCCGCAGCGGACGGCTCAACTGCACATCGAAGCGATACGCTTCGTCAGCTGTGACCGTCGCGCCAGTAAGACTGTAGGGGTCATATCCTGACAGCTGGGCACTTAGCGTGTACGTCTCGAGGTCGACGCCCACTATAGCGAAGTGGCCGTTTGCATCGGTTTGTGCGGAGTAACGCGCGCTCGGCGAGTTCGCTGCGATCGTTACGTTTGCCAGTGGTGCTTTAGTCCGCGCATCAGTGACATACCCGGTGATCTGCCCCGTAGACGCGGCTGAAGCGGGACACGGTTCACCGATAGCCATTGCAAAGAAGATGAATGCGATAATGATCGCGAGGGTCTGAGGAACGGCGCGACAAAAGCCGGAAGGCGACAAACGAATAGCCCTTCAAGAAAGTGACTAAACCATCGATGCGATATCTACCGCGTTCGACCTGCGCGGGCATCGTATGGTTCGAAGCTTGTGAAAGCCTTAAATATAGGTTAAGCGGACGTTAACGAAATGGCGACACCATGACGCAGCCTGAACGGCGATTTGCACGTCACGTTTCAACTTCAGAGACGTGAGAAGCAGGCGGTTATCTACGCCTAACCTCGCGTGGGCAAATTTCTATTTTTATGCAAATCCTCGCAAGTCCGAAAGTTCTGCAAACGATATAGTAAAAATTCGATGCCACATTCCGCTTGCGCTCGAATTCACACTTAATCCTCTGGAGACAACAAGTCTATTGTCATTCGTCGTACAATCGCGGCGTCGATTCCGGCCGTTCTCGTTGCGGGTTCGCCGACATTGCCGGAAAGTACAGCATCCGGCGCAAGCGTGCGTTGCTGGTCTTCGCAAGTCGCGTACGTCCGAGTAGATTGCCGGATTGATGCTCCCGGGTGCAAGTCAAGGGCGAGCGCTTCCTCGAAGCCGCCGGTAGACTCGAGACACGCATGCACCCGCTCGACCTTGCGGTTCCTGAGCCAAGCCGCGAGCTGCGTCATCCGGGCTTTGCGTTGGGAAAGCTTTTCGACCACGTACGATCGTCGATGAGCAAGGTCGCATGGACGTCGCTCTTGCCGACGTCGACACCAAGAAACGAAGTCATGGGCGCCTATCCTTCCGAGAAAACATTCGCTCCGATCGTACTGATGCATACGAACTCATCGCCAAGGCGAGGCTCACGATACCGTTCGACCTCTACGAATCCAGGGAAGACGCCGGCCATCAACCTAGCAGACGGGCGCTGGCGGCCAAAGTCCACCAAGGATGTAGCGGCGCTTCCCGGTCAAGTACGATGAACGTCCCTGACAAACCCATCATATCAGTCCACTAAATCGGGACCAGTCCAGTTTTGCGAATTGCCTAGCTCATTAACACGAGTTCACAAAATGTTAATGTTCCGTGAAAGTCCGCCAAGGCTCGCTTGTGTTACAACCTATGACGCGCTGCCACCGTTTCGGCGGCGCTCGACTCTACACTCAATCCCCTGGGAGACAAGATGTCTACTGTCATTCGTCGCGCGATCGCGGCGTCGATTCCGGCCGTTCTCGTTGCGGGTTCGTCGCTCGCCGCGAGCGCCGCACCGTCGCAGATCCAAGTCGGTCATGCCGGCCCCCGCCCCTTCGTCGGAGCACGGCCCTTCGGCGTGCGTCCGGCCGCCTCGTCGACGCTGTACGCCGGTGGCGCCACGCTTCCGGGAATTGCGTACACGGGCAACATCGCGCTCGGCAGTGGCGGCGCCTCGATGGGAATGCCCGGATCCGTGTTCGGCTACCTCGCGACGCTTCCCAACGGCGCGCCTGTCTCATATTGCGAGACCGGAAGCGGTGCCGGCAAGAAAGTGCTCGCGGGTCCCGCCGGCACGGTTAGCAATCCTTGCGCGAATGCAGCTTCGGGCGCCACGGGACCGATCGGCTTCAATCCTGGCACAACTGCGCTTCCCGTCGCCTACCCGAACTTCGCCGGATCGGATTCGCCGATCTCGCAGGGCGACTACAGCATGTTCCTGATGAATGCCGGCAACCGCGTCGAACCGACGGAGATCCCGTCGATCGTCGGATCGGTCGGCATCTACATCAACGACCCCGACCTTAGCGGCGTACAACCGCGCGTCACGACGGACCAGCTTTGTGCGGTCATCACCTCCGCCAACCCCAACTTCAGTCAGCTCGGCCTTCCGTCGCGCCCGCTTAAGCTCGTGTACCGTTCCGACGGTAGCGGAACGACGTTCGCATTCTCCAATCACCTCTCGGCCGCTCCTTCGGCACATTGCCGCCCGAGCAATCGGATCACCGCGAGCCAGCAGTTCGTAACGGTGCCTGCTTCGGCCGGTACGGTCGTCCAAACGGCTCCGAACGGCTCGATCGGCGTTAAGGGCAATAAGGCAGTCGCGCAGACCGTTGCTGCAAACCCCGGTTCCCTCGGCTACGTTGAAGCTGCGAATGCGGTCGCGCAAGGTCTCGTTGGACCTAAAGAGCTCGCAATCGTCGATGGTAAAGACGCGATCAAGAATCTTCCGCAAGCCGCAAATGCCATTCCCGCGAACATCGCCGTCGATTCCACTGTCGCGACCGGCGTGAGCGGCCCTGCGCAAGTTGTGAAACTCACCGGCGTGCCGAAAGCGGGTTGCATCCAGCTGCTCAACCCGCTTGCCTACGCGACGCCGACTGCGGGATATCCGATCGTTGCCGTGACCAATCTCGACTTCAACGAAGCCGGCAACAACGCCAATCTCCCTGGCTCCGTAACGTCGCTTCGCACGCTCGTCAATGTTCTGGCCTCCCCCTCGAGCTTTGGCGCAGGCAAGATCACCACGGTCGATCCGGCTTCCGCCACGACCGGAACCAAGGGTTACTCGGAATTGTCGCCTGCCTTCACGTCGGTGCTCAACAACACCGCCGCGACCTGCATCAACTAACATCGTCTCAAGCGCGTTAGCGATCGTCGCTCTCGGCGATCGCTGTTTGGAAGGTGCGCCGACACATCGTTCGGCGCACCTTTCGCCGCGTTTACTACACTGCTTCATCAAATAAGGGGTATTCATGACTGCCACTATTACCGCGGGAAGCGCACGCATCGCTTCCGCAATCGCGGCTTCGGCTCTCGGTGTCGCCGCGATCTCGCCGGCGGGCGCCTTGGCGAATCCCGCCTTCCGCGCTCCTTATGCATCGCATGCCCGTCCCGTCGCACACCGCAGCGCCGCCTCAACACAAAACGCGTATACGATCTTGCACGCCTTCTCCGGTCCGGACGGAGCGTTCGCGGTCGGTGCGCTCGATGAGGCGATCGCCTACTCGAATGGGAAGTTCTCGACGTCGGCGTACGGCGTTACGCAAACGGGCGGCGCCAATAACATCGGCGTCGTATACAACGAGCAGCTGCAAACGGGCGCGTTCCACGTCATTCATTCGTTCGCAGCACCCGAAGGCGCGAATCCGGCTGCCGGGCTCGACAATAACGCCAGCGACTATCTCGCTGCCGGATCGCCGCAGATCGGCACCACGCAGAACGGCGGCGCCTCGGGTAACGGCACGCTGTACATCATCACGGCGTCGGGCGCCGTGACCGTGGCTCACAGCTTCACGGGCGGCGCCGACGGTGCGAACCCAACGAGCCGCATTACGGCGTTCACCGACGGCAACTACTACGGTACGACGCAGAACGGCGGAACCAAGGGGTTCGGCACGATCTTCAAATATGCGCCGAAGACGGGCGCATTTACGACGATTCATGAGTTCACCGGCGGCGCCGACGGCGGCAACCCGGCCGCCGGACTCTCGATTCGCATCGTCCGTAGCTCGAGCGCGTCGGCACCGGCGCGCAAGCTGACGCAGCCGGAGTTCACGAAGCTCGCGAATAGCACCGTTTCCGTCGACAAGGTGCTCTACGGCGTGACCACCGTCGGCGGTAACGGCGGCGGCGGCACGATCTACAGCGTCGCGCCGAGCGGCACGTTTAACACGCTCTACAACTTCACCAACGGCGCCGACGGTTCGGCACCGGTGGCGGAGCTGACGCCCGACGCTAACGGCAACCTGTATGGCACCGCGTCCAACGGCGGCAGCGCCGGCGTCGGCACCGTCTTCGTTTTAGCGCCCGGCAATAAGTTCTCGGTAATCCAGGATTTCTACGTCGACGCGAACGGTAACGAGCCGGCAGGCGCGACGCCGCTCGCCCCGATCACGGTCGCGTTCAACGGCGCGCTTTACGGTACGGCTAGCGCCGGCGGCGCGAATGGCTTCGGCGAGGTCTTCAAGATCGCCGGCGGCACCTTCACCGACATTCACGACTTCACCGGCGCCGACGGTTCCTCGCCGCAAGGCAAGCTGCTCGACGGTCTCGACGGCAACCTGTACGGCACGACGTTCTTCGGCGGCCCGAACGGCGACGGCGTACTCTTCAAAATCGCGCAGTAACACACGACCTTCTCGCTCGCGTAGAGCAAGGGACGGCCGCAGAGATGCGGCCGTCTTTTTTCGGCGGAGTTGCGAGACGGTGGCGTCGAAGCCGCTCGCGTGGGCTTCTTTTTGCGCGCAGCCACGTTGATGACTTTACTGGTGAGCGGTACGGCCGCGAACGCAGCATCACTCGTTCGGCCGACGCCTGCTCCGCCCCCGACGCCGGTACTGACCCCTTCACCCGCGATCTCCGCATCGCCGGTTCCGTCACCGTCGCCGTCGCTTCTGCCGTCACCCGGGAATTCCGCGTCGCCCGGCGCATCGCCATCCGGGTCGCTCGCGCTTGCAAAAACCCGCGTGCAGCTCAATCCCAGCACCGTGACGTCGTTGCAAATTCTCGGCGGTACGCAGCCTTACTCCGCGCGTTCTAGCGAAACGCTCGTCGTCGACGCGAACATCGCCGCTCAGGCGAGCGTGATCGACCTGAGCGCGAAGGCAAATGGTCACGCAACCGTCACCGTCACCGACGCAACCGGCGCAACGGTAACGGCGAGCGTGCTTGTCGGACCGAATGCCGGCTTCGTTCCGCAGGACGTGACGCTCTCACTCATTGGCCGGCCGTCGAACGACTTCGTCATCGCGCAATTGCACGGAGCGATCGAGCGAGCGACGCAACCGCTGCCGGGAGCACGCGTCGTGATCGCGGACCCGGCCGTACCTCCCGAACTCGGCCCCGACACGAGTCTCGACGCCGCGGTGCGCGTGCACGTCGACGGCGCCGACCGGTACGTCGACGTCGATGGGCTGCTGAACGCGCATATCGTTACCGCGACTGCCTTTCCCGTCGCACCGGCGCTGCTGATGTATAGCGACGATCCGGAAAGGATCGCCGCCGACGGCGTTGCCTTCCGCGCGACGATCGATGCCGCGCGCGCGGCGCGGTTGTACTATTACCATCAAGCGGCGGCGGAGGGACGCCGGATCGCAATCGTGCTGGAGGCGCCCGACGCGACGGCGAGCGTCGACGTCATCGGGCATGGCGCAGGACCGAGTGCGGCGGTGATGTACGTCGGCCAGAGCGCGACCTACCGCTACCTCAACGATCATGCCCGTGGGGCGGGGGCAAGTTTCGAGATTCCGGCCGGCGGACGCATAGCGCTGTATGCCGGCGACCGGACGCTGGCAACCAACGACTTGGTGGCGGGCGTGCTCGACCTTGCGGTGCGCACGGGCGGACCGGTGCGACTGTCGCTCGTCGCCTTCTCGAGCGATGCCGATCTAACGGGCCTGCTTGCCGGCGGCGTGCTTCCTTCCGACGGGAAGCACCGGCGCGGCACGTACGACGTCTCGGCGATCGCGCCGCTCGCGCTCGCGTACACGGCCGGCACGCCGGAAGGGGACGCCGTTTCGCTCGGCGGCCGCGGCGGGGCGCTCGTCAATCGCGATCCGGGCGGCGCGGCGCTGGTCGGCGATTACGGCGTGCTTCGGCCGCTGCGGTTGCAACTCGCGAACCCGACCGCCGCCGCGGCGACGCTGTATCTGTACGAACGGCCGATCGGCTATCCCGTAACGACCACGATCGCGTTCGACGGCGACGCAGCCCCGACGCGTCTTGGCTGCGTGAAAGATGCGGCGGTGCGCTATCTAGTCCGCACGTTCGTCGTCGCACCCGGAACCACGCAGACCGTTACCGGGACGTATATGACCGACGGCGGATCGACCTACCCGCTCGTGTTTGGCCTCACGGCCTCGCCGCCGTTCGCCCTGCCGGCGTCGATGACCGCGCCCGACGGCTGTTTCCCGAAGTCGACCGATCCGGCGATCGTGCCGCCGTCACCGTCGCCGGCGACTTCGGCCTCGCCCGCCGCTTCCTAAAAACGCCGCGCGGCGAAGCCGACACCTTCCATACCAGGAGGGATCGTGCCATCGCCACCATCAAGGTCGTCGCCGAGCGGCGGGCGCCCGCGCCGCATCCGGGTCCGGTCGTTCGGGCGGAGTTTTTCGACAGCATCGACCTGTCGCCAGACGAGTTCGCGCCGTCGATCGGCGTCGATGCGGCGCACCTCGCCGCGGTGCTGGCCGGTCGCGATTCGTTCGACGTGGAGTTGGCGGTCGTGCTGGGCCGCGCGCTTCAGCTACCGGCCGAACGCGTAATGCAGATGCAGCTCCGTTACGACTTTTCGCAGGCACGGCTGCGGCACCGGACGCGCGACGTGCCGCTCTGGAACCGTCCGCCACGCGAGACCTTTCCCGCGCGGCATCTCACCGGCCGGCTGGGGCGCGCCGGCGACACGACGGCCGACGACCTGTCGATCTTCTTCCAAGAAGACGCCCCACCGGGCCATACGGCCGGCGGCCGATATGCCGGACTGCACGCGCTCTGGCGCGGCGATCGGTTACGCGTGTACGACGAAGGCGCGAACGTGTGCTGGACGGGGCCCGTTCTGCGCAATCTCGACGGCCGGCCACTGCTGCCCGGCGTTCGCCCCGCCGATTGGCGCGAGTGGTTCCGGGCCGAGCTGCGCGCAGACCTGGCGTTGGGCGACGAGCACCGCAGCTTCGTCGAATCGAGCGACCGAGAATAAACGAAGAGGCTCCGCTCGGGCGGAACCTCTTCGTACGATAGCGATCCTGCGCGTCGCCGGAGCGCCCTTCTGCTAAACGTGCGTCGCGCTGCTGACGATCATTTCGCGCGGCGCGCGCATGCCGTGATTCTCATCGCCGTGTGCGTCGGCGGCGGTAACGAGCGTTTCCTCGTTCTCGCCTTCGATTTTCTGTCCGCATAGCGGACAGGTAACTTGCATGGCCATCTGCGGTCGACTCCTTACGTGCGTATGCGGGGTGGTCGCAGTCGATTCGAATGGCTTGTCGGTTGCTCCCGCGTCACGGCGCGCGAACTACTGCTGTGAAGCGGCGCCGGCGTTCGCCCGGTCGAGCGGTGCTTGCAGAACCAATTTGACGAGCGTACCTTGTCTGACGGTGATGTCGCTCTTCATGCTGGTCGCAAGCGCGAAGCCGGCCGCCGCGCCTGCCATGCCGCCGTGATGCCGTTTGGCAAACATGTGCCCGGCCATCGCGCCGCCGACGATCAACCCGGCGTCGCGAATGTGATGCGTGTGAGCTTCGAACTCTTTCATCGAATCGAGCTTCGCTTGGATCGGCATCGACGTACCGTCCGCTAATTTCACGTCGTCGAAGACGATCGTCATCGACGCTTTGTGCGTACGGCTCCTAGGCGATACGTTTTCGACGTGTCCGTCGATCGTTGCGCCGGCAAGTGCCGGATTATGGTGGAACAGCGTGTTCTTCTCGACCAGCGCGAACGTATCGCCGTCGTGACTCGTTTTCGAGCTGAGCGTTTGCTGCAACGCGCCGCCGACCACTTCGCCTTTGCCGGCGATCGGCTCGGCCGACGCTGGATGGACAGCGGCGAACGAGATTGCCGCCACACCGACGGCTGCGAATGTGAAGATTTTCTTCACGCGTAACTCCTTAAGTAAGAAAGCATAGCGACCTAAGTTCCTGACGGTTATGATAGCATAGATCTATGAGAGACGGCGACGTAGCGGACGACGGCGACGTGGTCGGATGGCCCGACGCGCACTTTACCGGCCACCGAAAAAAACATGCCGAATTCGACGGTCCGTCCGTGCGCGCGTTGCTCGCTCTGCGCACGACCGCGCAACGCGTCGAGAACGCGCTCGGCACGTGGTTTCTCGATGCGGGGCTGACGCCGCAGAAGTTCGGCGTGCTGATCGTGCTCAGCGCGGAATCCGATGCCGTTTCGCTTTCCGATCTGCGACGTTATCTCGGCACCACGCAGGCCAACGTTACGGGTCTGGTAGCGGGACTCGAGCGCGACGGCTATGTGGAACGCTGCGCGAGTACCGAAGACCGGCGCGTTTCTTTCATCTCGCTTTCACGTACTGGTAAGAAACTCGTGCAATCGATGCTGCCGACGTATTTCGCCCGTAATCGAGCTGCTATGCGCGCGCTCACACAGGCCGAGAAGAAGACCCTCGTCGAGCTGTTGGCACGCGTCGCACGTGGATATGCTATGGAAGGGACCTAGCGTGGGCGCGGCGCAGCGAGCGTCGATGCGAGAGCAGACGGGGGATGGGTGCGGTCGTTCGAAGAACCGCCAGCACTCGGCCGGTTTCGCGGGTGTGATGTAATGGTAGCCTGCGACCTTCCCAAGGTTGACGCGCGGGTTCGATTCCCGCCACCCGCTTCGGGATCGGTCGAAGGACGAGATAGAGCGGCGACGTAGCCAAGTGGTAAGGCGGAGCTCTGCAAAAGCTCTATTCCCCAGTTCGAATCTGGGCGTCGCCTCGATCTCTTCCTCATGACGGCACCACCGATACGCAATTTGCTCGGAAAAGGGAACGTCCGCGGCGCATTATTGCTCGGCGCGCTCGTGGCCGCCATCATCGCGATCGCGGTCTTCATCTCGCTTCGCATCTACAACCAGCTCGACGGCGCCGCACGAGTCGAGAGAGCGCTGGTTCTCGCGCAGCAGCAACTCGACCAAGTCGTCCTCATCCAAGTCGATCAAGCGGCGGCGCTGCGTGGTTTCATCGCTTCGGGCAAAGCCTTCTTTTTCGAAAACGACGCCGTTCAGTCCAATCGCTTTGGTAATGCACTATCGGCGTTCGAGGACACGACACACGATTTGCAGGTTCCCGCACTGCCGAAGGCGATCGCCGAGATGCGTCAGCTGCACAACGACTGGGCGAACACGATCGCCCGGCCGTTACGAGATCACCCGCACACGAAATACACGCTGATCCGCCAGACCTTCGGTAAGGTGATTTTGGATCAACTGCGCAGCACGACGTCGCGGGTGCACTCGTTGCTCGAGCAGCGCTTGGAGCGCGCGCAGAACGACCTCAAGACGCGCATCAACGAGGCGCTCTTCGGGGGGCTGGCGTCGATCATCGTCTTCGGCTTGGTGGCGCTCGTATTCGTCGCATCGCGCGCGCAGATTCTCGACGTGCTCGATCGCGAGTCGTCGATCGTCGAGACGTTGCAGACGGCCTTCCGCAGCGACCTCGACGTACTGCCGCGCAGCCGCATCGGGCGTGCGTATCTTTCCGCCGATAGCGACGCGGCCGTCGGCGGCGATCTGTTCGACGTCCGCCGGCTCGACGCCGACCGCGGACTGGTGGTGATCGCCGACATCAGCGGTAAGGGCATCGAAGCGGCCGTCAACACGGCTTTTGTCAAATATTCGATGCGCACGCTCGCGCTCACTGGGAATTCGCCGTGTGAGATCCTCAAGCGCTTCAACAAAATCTTCCTCGACACGATCGAGAACCCGAATCTCTTCGTGGTGGCCTTCGTTGCGATCTTCGACGCGGCGACCGATCGCGTCACGTACGCGAGTGCCGGCCACGCCGGAGCATGGCTGCGCCGCGGCGAGGATATCGTGCGACTCGACGTCACTGGGCCGATCGTCGGTCTCGACCGCGATTTCTCGTACGACGAGCGCGTACTTCAGTTGCGGCGCGGCGATGCGATCGTGCTGGCGACCGACGGCCTTACCGAAGCGCGCGATGCGGAGGGAACGATGCTCGACGAAGCGGGCGCGATCGCCATGTTGCGCTCGTCCTCGCACGAGCCGCAAGCATGCGCCGACGACCTCGTCGACGCGGTTCGGCGGCGCGGCGGCGGCGCGGTGCACGACGATCTCGCCTTGCTCGTGATCGGCATCGACGACGGCGTCCGCGCCAAGTCGAGCGAAGCGGCCTGAGGCGCTCGGCATGCTCGCACGCCGCATCGTTCCCTGTCTCGACGTCACCGCCGGGCGCGTCGTCAAAGGCGTTCGCTTCGTACGTTTACAGGACGCGGGGGACCCGGTCGAGCTCGCGCGCGCGTACGAGGCGCGCGGCGCCGACGAGATCGTCTTTCTCGACATCGCCCAAGCGAGCGAAGGCCGGCGTGCGATGCGCGACGTGGTCTGTGCGGTGGCCGCGGAGCTAACGATCCCGTTCGCCGTCGGCGGCGGCGTCGCGAGCGTCGGCGACGTGCGCGAACTGCTGCGCTCCGGCTGCGATAAGGTATCGCTCAATAGCGCTGCAGTGCGCTCGCCGGATTTGCTGCATGCTGCGGCGGACACGTTCGGCAGCCAATGCGTCGTGCTCGCGATCGATGCGCGACGCGTGACGACGGGGTGTCCGTCCGGCTTCGAAGTCGTCGTCGACGGCGGCCGCACACCGACCGGACGTGACGTGGTCGCCTGGGCGCGCGAGGCAACGGCGCTGGGCGTCGGGGAGATCCTGTTGACGAGCATCGACCGCGACGGAACCAAGAGCGGCTTCGACGTGGCGCTGACGCGCGCCGTACGCGCGGCGGTCGGCGTCCCGCTCATCGCCTCGGGCGGCGCGGGGAACGTCGCGCACTTTGCCGAGATTTTCGAAGCCGGCGCCGACGCGGCGCTGGCGGCGTCGCTCTTTCACTTCGGCGAACTCGACGTCGCGACGCTCAAGGCGGAGCTCTCGGCGCGGGGCGTTTCGATGCGCCCATTCGAAGAGGTCGCACGTGCGGGTTGACGACGTCCGTTTCGGTGCCGAGGGTCTCGTGCCCGTCGTCGTGCAGCACGCACACACGGGCGACGTCTTGACGCTTGCGTACGCCGACCGCGAGGCCCTCGAGCGCACGCTCGCGACGCACTCGACGTGGCTCTACAGCCGTTCCCGAGCGGCGTTATGGCACAAGGGCGAGACGTCCGGCAATACGCAGCGTGTCGTGGCAATCGATCTCGATTGCGATGCCGACGCCGTGCGGTATCTCGTCGTGCCCAGTGGCCCCGCCTGCCACACGGGCCGTTCGTCGTGCTTCCCCACGGTCGAGCGTCCGCCGTTCGAAGCGGCGATCGCGCACCTGCGCGCGACGATTGTCGCGCGTCGCGATGCGGCGCCGGAAACGAGCTATACCGCGGCGTTATTGAACGGCGGCGTCGACCGCATCGCAAAGAAGATCGGCGAAGAGGCGACCGAGGTCGTGATTGCGGCGAAAAACGGCGATCCGCGCGAACTCGCATGGGAAGTGGCGGACCTGCTCTACCACACGCTCGTGCTGCTCGAAGAGCGTGGCGTGTCGCTCGACGACGTCGGCGCGGAACTCTTACGGCGAGCGCACTGACGTCGCTTCGCGACCTTCGCGGCGTCGGACCGGAGCTCGCAAAAAAATACGCCGCCGCAAACGTGCGCGAGCCGCGCGATCTGGTTACCTACTATCCGCGCGATTATAAGGACTGGCGCGAGCCCGTTCCGATCGCGGAGATCGTGCGCCAAGCGCTAACCCGCGGCGGAATGCACGATGCGGACGCGAGCGATGCGATCGTCGTCGCTCGCATCGTTTCGGTTAGCGAAGCGCGCGCGCGGGTGCCCGTAGTGTCGGCCGAACTCGAGGACGATACGGGCCGCATCAAGGCGACGTGGTTCGGCCGGCGGGGCCTGACGGGCAAACTGGTCCCGGGCGAGCAGCTCTTCGCGTACGGGCGCGCGGCGCTCAAGCGTTCGCGTCGCGGCGTCGCCGTCGAGTTCAACGTGATGCAGCACCGGCTGCTGCAGCCGGGCGAACGTTACCGCGGCGCGATCGTCCCGGTATATCCGGCGACCAAGGAGCTGCCGTCGCGCACCATCGCGAGCACGATCGAAAAGAATGCAGACGAACTCGGCGCCCTGATTGAGAGCGTCGTGCCGGACGAGCTTGCGCGCGCGCACGGCTATGGGTCGCTGCGTGCCGCCTGGCACGACGTGCATCGGCCTGCGACGCTCGAGGCAGCGGCCGCGGCGCGCGAGCGCCTCATCTTCGAGGAGTTTTTTGCGATCGCGCTGGCCGCGGCGCTCAAACGCGCGACGCGCCGCTCGCTCGGCGACGCGATGCCGCTGCCGGCGCCGGCGGGGTTGCGCGAGCGCTTCGAAGCGACGCTGCCGTTCTCGCCGACGAGCGCGCAGCAGCGCGTCGTTGCGGAACTCTGGGGCGACATGGCCGAGCGCGCTCCCATGAACCGGCTGCTGCAAGGCGACGTGGGCAGCGGCAAGACGCTCGTCGCCGCGGCCGCAGTCGCGCTCGCCGCCACGAACGGCGCGCAGAGCGCGCTCATGGCGCCGACCGAGATTCTCGCCATGCAGCACGCGCACAAGTTAGCGCCGCTGCTGCTGCCGCTCGGCATTCGCGTCGACGCGCTCGTCGGCGGAGCCGGCACGCGCGAGCGCGCGGGGGTGCTCGCACGCCTGGCCAGCGGAGAATGCGATCTCGTCGTCGGCACGCACGCGCTGATCGTCGAAGACGTCGCGTTCCGCAATCTCGCGCTCGCGATCATCGACGAGCAGCATCGCTTCGGCGTCGCGCAGCGCGCGGCGCTGCGTGCCAAGAGCGCCGCGCCGCACACGTTGCACATGACGGCAACGCCGATCCCGCGGACGCTCGCCCAAACCAAATTTGCCGATCTCGATCTTTCGGTGCTCGACGAGTTGCCGCCCGGCCGCACGCCGATCGAAACCTACGTGCTGCGCCAGAGCCGCAAGCCGCTGGCGTACGAGTTCGTGCGCAAAAATGTCGCACGCGGCCGTCAGGCGTACGTCGTCGCGCCGGCCATCGACGAATCGGAAACGGCATTGACGAGCGCGCTTGCGGAGCTCGAACATCTGCGTCGCGACGTCTTTCCGGAACTGCGCGTCGGCCTGCTGCACGGCCGGCTGCCCGCGCGCGAGAAGGAAGCGGTCATGGCGACGTTCGCACGCGGCGAAGCCGACGTGCTGCTCGCGACGACGGTCGTCGAAGTCGGCGTCGACGTGCCCAACGCATCGGTTATGGTCATCCTCGACGCCCATCGCTACGGGCTCGCGCAACTGCATCAACTGCGTGGCCGGGTGGGACGCGGCGTGGCGCGGTCGTATTGCGTGCTCGTGGCGCCCGACGCGCGCGGCGATGCCGAGCGTCTCGACGTGCTGGCCCGCACGACCGACGGCTTCGAGATCGCCGAAGAAGATTTGCGGCTTCGCGGCGAGGGCGAGTTTGCCGGTACGGCGCAAGCGGGAGGCGGCACGTTACTGGGAAGCGTCGTATCGGATTTCGCGCTGTATATGCGCGCGAAGGCCGCGGCCGACGCACTCGTTGCGAGCGACCCGGATCTCGTGCGCGACGAGCACGCAGCGGCGCGTGCGGCGAGCGAACGCGCCGGAAGCATGCGCGAGACGTTGCTGGGCTCGTGAAGAGGGCGGGCGCGCCGCGCCGCGCCGCGAAGACCGCGCGATGACCTCAGACGTCGCGCTCGGATTCGACCTCGACCACACGCTCGTGGTCGACAACAAGCTCGAGAAAACGGTCGCACTCGACATGGTCGCCGAGATTGCGGCGAGCCGCGGCGCATCTTTCGACCGCGTGCGTGCGGACGGCGCGATCGACGCGGCGCTGCACGCGTACCGCGCGGGCGAACAGAGTCTGGAAGCGGCGATCGCGGGTTTCTTCGAGCAACTGGTACCGGGCGGCGGTTCGGCCTCGGACGTTATCGACGAAGCGCAAAACTTTCGCGAGCACGTCCTCGAGCGCGCGCCCGCGCACATCGAAGGCTTGCCGGGCGTTGCGGCGATGTTCGACGCGCTCGACGCGCTCGGCGTGCCGTACGCCGTCCTCAGTAACGGCTGGAGCCCGTTGCAAGAAGAAAAAGCGCGGGCGATCGGCTTTCGCGGACCGGTCTTCGTGAGCGAACGCATCGGCGTGCGCAAGCCGTCGCGCGAAGCGTTCGCCACGCTCGCCACGCACTTCGAAGTTCCGCTCGAACGCATCTGGTATGTTGGCGATGACCCGTACGCCGATTGCGCCGGCGCCCACGCAAACGGCGTGACGTCGGTCTGGTTCGATTGGGAAGGCGTCGCATATCCGCCGCAGATTGCCCGGCCCGACTACGTTATCCACAAGCTCGACGAACTACCGTCGCTCGTTGAGGGGCGCTTACCGAGGGCGGCGAACGCACCCCGATGACGTACGCATGCGCGTGAGCGGCGGGGAACTGCGATCGCGCGTCATTCCCGCGCCGCCCGGCGATGCGACGCGACCGACGCCGGGCCGCGTCAAGGAAGCGCTGTTCTCGATGTTGGGCGAAGCGATCGGCGGAGCGCGCGTGCTCGATCTCTATGCCGGTACGGGTGCGATCGGTTTGGAGGCGCTCTCGCGCGGCGCGAAGCACGCGACGTTCGTCGAACTGCACGCGCCGACGGCGCAGCGCCTTCGCGACACGATTGCCTCGTTCGGCGTGGGCGCGCGCGCGAGCGTCGTCTGCGCGCCCGCGGAGCGTGCTGCGACGCGGCTTTCCGGGCGCTTCGATTTCGTCTATGCCGATCCGCCGTTCGCGTTGCCGCCGCCGCATCTGACCTTCGGCAATCTGCGGACGCGTGGCGCGATCGACGCGGAAACGACGCTCGTGTACGAGCGGCGCGAGCGTGCGATGCCGTTCGCACTCCCAGGCTTTCGCACCGTGCGCGACGCACGGTACGGCGAAGTGATGCTTCAGTTCTTGCGCGTCGAGACGAGCTAGTGTGCCGACCCGCAAATAGCGTTACACGAAGCGACGGCGGGTTTCTGCTCCGCGAGGAGCAAGGAGCGCAGCAGCATTGCAGAGCAATTTAAGCGACGAGCGACGATGCGGAAACGAAAAAGCGCCGAGCGACTGTAACGCTATTTGCGGGTCGGTACACTAGAATGTCGCGCCGCGGACATGCCGTGTATCCCGGCTCGTTCGATCCGCCGACCAACGGTCATCTCGACGTCATCGGACGCGCGTCCGCCGTCTTCGAACGGGTTACCGTCGCGGTCGTGGTCAATCCGCAGAAACGCTCGCCGTATTTTTCGCTCGACGAACGCGAGGCGATGTTGCATCGCTGTACGAACGGTTACGGTAACGTGCGCGTCGACCACTTTCGCGGCTTGCTCGCGGACTACGTCAAGCGCATCACGGCCGACGTCATCGTCAAGGGGCTTCGCGTCGTCAGCGATTTCGAAAGTGAGATGGCCTTCGCGCACATGAACCGTTCGCTATCCGGGGTCGACACGATCTTCCTGATGGCCGACGCGAATTATTCGTTCGTCAGTTCGAGCCTCATCAAAGAAGTCTACTTGCAGGGCGGCGACATCGCCAAGTACGTTCCGGTCGTCGTTCTCGAACAAATGCACCAAAAGCGCAGCGTCAACGGGAGAGCCTGACATGTCGATCTACCGGGTCATCGATAAGCTCGAAACGTACGTCCGCGAGGGAACGTGGGTTCCGCTCGGATACCGGATTTTGAGCGAAGAGCGGCTCGTCGAGTATATCGAAAAGATGCGTTCGACCTTACCGGAAGAGGTCGGCCGCGCGAAGGTGATTGCGACCAATAAAGACCGCATCGTACGCGACGCGCAGGAAAAGGCGCAGCAGATCGTTACCGAGGCCGTCGCGCAAAAGAACGAACTCGTCGAGCAGCAAGACGTCGTCCGCGTCGCACGCACGACCGCCGACGTCGTGCTCCGCGAAGCCGAGGAGAAAGCGCGCCGCATCCGGGCTGGGGCCGATGCATACGCCGCACAAGTGCTCGCCGAGCTCGAAGCGCGCCTCGCGACCGCCCTCGGTTCCGTGCAGAAAGGCCGCGAGGCGCTCGCGCCGCGCGCCGAAGCGCCGGCGACGCCCGCCGCGCCGCTGGGCGACGCGGCCGCAAAGTCGAAACGCGCGGCGTTCGACGCCCAGGAACCGCTCTACCGCGAACGCGAGACGGTCGAAGTCCGCGCTTAGACCGGCGGCGCTTGCACGTTATGGGCGAAGGCTTCGAGGCGTTCGCGATCGAGCGCGCGGACGCGACCGCGGTCGAGCTCCACGGCCGCGGCGTTCTTCAAGCGCAATAACGCGCGCGCGGCCATGTCGCGCACCGTGCCGGCGGCCTGAGCAATCTGTGCTTGGGAGAGATTTTCGACGCCCGACAGTCCCTTCGCCATGCCGGTCGTCGCCGGCGCATACGAAAGCAGAAACTTCGCGACCCGCTGCAGCACGTGCGCGAAGGCGAGATCCGCAATCGTTTCGATCGAACGGCGTCGCGCTTGCGATGCGTCGCGCAGGAAACCGATCGCGAGTTCGGCGTCGCTGCGCACGGCGTGCTGGACGGCATCGGTCGGGAGCGACACGATCGTGCAGTCGGTCAACGCCTCCGCGCGCGTGGTGGCGCCGCCGCCGTCGAAGGTGCCGGTTTCGTTGAGCGGGTCGAGCGGCAGACGCTCCCCGAGCGACTGCGTTTTGCCGTCGGGCGAGAGCAGCGTGTAGATGACTTTTCCGGCGCGCACGAACGCGAGATACGGCCACAGCTGGCCTTCATCGTAAATCGTCTCGCCCTGGCGGAACGCCCGCTCGGTGGCGGTCGCAGCGAGTTCGCGAACCGTCGCGGCCTTAGCGTTTGCGAATGGATTGCAATGCGATAGGAAGGTCGGAACGTCGGCGCGCTCGTCGATGCGCTCGATGCGGATCGTCCAGCGACCCGACCCTTGGTTGCGCGCGTCCCACGAGAAACGTCCCGAACGGTGTTGCAGAAACTCGTTGCGAAGCGCGCGGGGATCCGTCTCCTCGGGCAGCTCGAGGATACCGCCGAGTTGCAGCTTATCGAACGCCTCGAGTATGATGACGTTGCGGTTGGTGCTCGGAAGCGTCCGGCTATCGAGCGAGATCGCCGCTGCACGCGTATTCGCCATGACGCGGCTCATTCCGATGGCGGCGGGCCTCGGCCTCCCCTGGGGCGTTACCTGCCCGCGAACGCAGCCCGCCGCTTGGCAAGAAACGCTGCGGTGCCTTCGGCAAAGTCGGCGGTTCCGACCAACCCCCCGAAATGCAGCGCCTCGATTTCGAGGCCCGCTTTCAATGCGACGTCGCCGCCGTCGCGGATCGCACGCTTGGTAGCGGCTACGGCCAGCGGTGCTTTGGATGCAATGGCGCGGGCCACGCGTAACGCTTCCGCACCCAGCTCGCTCGCCGGCACGACCTTCTCTACGAGCCCGATCCGATGAGCTTCGGCAGCATCGATCGTTTCTGCCGATAGGCACAGCAGCGACGCCATGCCGCGCCCGAGCAGGCGCGCCGTGCGCTGCGTTCCGCCGTAGCCCGGCATCAGGCCGAGGTTGACCTCCGGCTGACCGAATTTCGCCCGGTCGGCCGCGATGCGGATGTCGCAGGCCATCGCGAGCTCGCATCCGCCACCCAGTGCGAATCCGTTAATCGCCGCGATCACGGGCACGCGTAACGCCTCGATCTGCGCGGTTAGCGCCTGGCCGGCACGAGCTTGCTCCGTTCCGTCGACGGCTCCCTCGAGCGAGGCCAGCTCGGCGATATCGGCGCCTGCAGCGAAGGCGCGTTCGCCCGCGCCCGTGAGAATTACCACGCGCAGCGAGCGGTCCGTCTCGATGCCGGCAAGCGCCGAACGCAGCTCGCCGAGCATCGAAAGGTTAAGCGCATTAAGAACGTCCGGACGGTTGAGGGTCACGTGTGCGACGGCTTCGTCATAACGGACGTCTATCGTTTGGTAACTCACTCTGGCGCCTTTGGGACGCGTCTGGCGCGAACCTCGCGCCATGCTATACTCGTTGACGAATCGCGCGCCGCTCGGAGTGGCGGCTTACGGAAAGGGAACCCGATGTTCGGCATGCGCACGGCCTACCACGACGCACTCGAGCAGACCCGGCTCGACGTCGTGCGACTGGGTGCGCTCGTTCTCGACGCGGTTAGCGCGTCCGTAACGGCGCTCGAGAAACGCGACACGGCGATCGCCGCGCGCGTCATCGCGGGCGACGACGACGTCGATAACTTACGCCGGCGCATCGACCAGTCGTGCATCGAACTCATCTGGAAGCAGCAGCCGGTGGCGGGCGAACTACGCCGGGTTGCCTCGATGCTCGAAATTGCCGCCGACCTCGAACGCACGGGCGATTATGCGGTCGACATCTCTAAATATTCCGTTAAGCTCGCCGACGTCGCGATCCGGCCGGCTCGGGTCGAGATCGGCCGCATCGCCGCTATCGCGTCCGATATGGTGCGCGAGGCGATGCGTGCGTACACGGAAGAAGATCCGGCGATCGCGGAAGCCGTGATTGCCCGCGACGACGAGGTCGACTTGCTCTACTCCCGCGGCATCGAAGCGCTGCAGGAGGAGATGCAACACGATTCCGGCATGGTGCGGGCCGGAACCATCATGCTCTTCGTATTGGCCAACCTCGAGCGCGTCGGCGACCGGGCGCAAAACGTGGCGTGGCATACGAAGGAGATGCTCGGAAGCGACTAGGACTTCGCCTAGCGTGGGAAGGTGCAGCGCCGTAGTTCTCGCGGCCGCCGCGATCGCCGTCGCGTCGGCGAGCGCCGGGGCGAGCGTTCCGCGCGACGTGCCGGTCCGGCTGTACGTCGACGGCCGGCGGTTCGATGCGGGTTCGCCGAGTGCCGACCTGCGCGGCGGGAAGGCGTTCGTCAACCTGGTGCGTGCCGTCAAAGCCTTTAACGGGTTACTGACGTTCGTCGCGCCGGGAACGACGCGGGCGACCTTCGGCGGCCGCACGATCGAATTTCGCATCGGCCGCACCACGGCCAAGCTCGACGGTCAGCCGGTTCCGCTTCCGGCAGCGCCTTTCATCCGTAGCGGCGATCCGTACGTTCCGCTTGCCACGGTGGGCAGACTCGTCGGCGCGAAAGTACGCATCGATCAGCGACGCGACCGCGCATACCTTACGAGCGGGCAGGGCGACGTCTTTCCGCCGGCCGCGGCGGCGAGCGAATCCGGCGCTTCCGACGAGGACGCGCCGACGCTCGCGCAGGCGCTCGCGCTCGTGCCGTCGCTCGTAGCCTTGCCTGCGGGCGGCGTCGAGGCCCGGCTCGACGTGACGAACCGGACGGGCAAGGCCTATGCCGTTCCGGTTGCGGGCCCGGCGGCGATTCAGTTCGTCGTTGAGAAAGCCGGCGCCGCGGTATGGACGGCTCCGGCCGGTGTCGGGATCGGGCAACTGCGACTCGAGGGATTCGGCATGCGCCATTTCGCCGCGCGCTGGGACGCCGCGCCGCCCGGGCGGTACGTCTTGCGGGCGCGCATCATAACCGCCGTACCGATCGTTACCACGCCCGTCTCGCTCGACTACGCGACCCCGCGGCCTCAGTAACCGCCGTCGTCTACCGCGCAGGGCGACATGATCGCATCCGACATGCCGTGGATCAGCCGCTTGTCGGCCGGGGCGGTCGTTGCGAGCACGCCGCCGAGCTTGGGAACGTCGCCGCTAACGAAGTAATACGGGCAAAGACGGACGCGTCCGTCGAGGGTCGCGACGGCGTCGGTCTTGCGGTCGAAAAACGGGATCGAAACCCGTTTGCCCTTATGGAAACGCTGCAGGATGTAGGGCGTTTTGGGAAACGATGCGAGCGCCTCGTCGAGCGTCTTCTGCCATTCGTCCTTGGTGAGGTCGTTGGCGACTTTCACCCCGCGCGATCCCCAGGCGAGCTCCGAGAAGCCCGATGGTTTGGTGACGAAATCGCGTTCGCTCTTGCCCAGCGGCACGAGCTGCGCCCAATCGCGCACGGGCTCGCCCGCCGCGAGCAAACCCGTAATGGCCGCTTGCGGCGGGACGGGCCGCGCGTCGAGGATCCAGGTCTGCGGAAAGATAGCGCTCAAGCGTTCGAAGGCGTCGCCGAGTTCGCCGCGCCAATATTTCCCGAGCGCCGGCTGATGTAATAATGCAAACGCCATCTTCTCTTCGAGATGCGCTTTGGGCGGCGGCGTCATCTTGACGCGATTGTGACGCGCCGCATACAACATCAATTCTTGCTTCTGGACGTTCAATAAATCGAATAACTCGAAATTCCGGTACAGCACGTCGATCTTTTTTTCTTCGCCGTCGGGCAAGCGCACGAACAGCGCCTCTTCGCTAAAGACGATGTCCTCGGGCCCGCAGGCGTACGCTTCGGCGTACCCTGCGTCTCGCATCGCTCCGGCGAGCCAGGTCAACTCGGCGCGGTAATCGTCCGATTCTTGCGACACGACGAGCGCGGTCGTGGGCCGTTCTTTCCCGGCCGTAGCGCCGAGCATTGCAGCCATGCCCTCGAGCATGCCGTCGGGGCCGCCGACGGTGTCGTAGCCGAGCTCGCAATAAGCCTGCGCCATCGCGCCGACGAAGCCCATTCCTCCGGGTACGTTATCGAGTTCGGCTGCGATGAAGCCGCCGGGGGTGAGTATCAGGTCCGGCCGGATGACCCCCGGGATCTCGCTCTTGAAGCGGTTCTGCCGGCCTAATTTAACGATCGCTTCAGGCTTCCCGAGGTCGAGGTACTCGGCGACGTAGGTAGGTGCCGTTCCACGGGCGCTGCGCTGATACAGTCCAGCCAGCGCGCGATAGAACGCTAGGAGATCGGGGCCGAGCCGTTCGATCGCGGCGAAGGTTGCGGGCGATAGGGGAAACGGTTCGGGCGACAAGCGCCATGCCACTCGGCTCTCATCGACGCCGACCCCGCCGAACAGTCCGCTCGGAATGCGCTCGTTGAGGCGCAGTGCCCGATCGCGTGGCGTCAGGTTCGGGTCGAGCGCGGTACAGCCCATGTGCGGCTAAACGCCGGACGAGCGAGCTGCGGTTGCGCGCCGCCGGCGTTATTTTAGCGCGACGGCTCCCGGTACGAGTAGCGCGTGCTCCAGCCGCACGCTACCCGGCCGCACCGCGACCGTCAGATGCACGGTCTTGGCGATGCCGAGCGACTGCAACGAAACGTCGTCGATCGTGCGCGCCGTTTCCTGACGTTCCAGCCGTTCGTATGAGACGACGTGCTCGACGGGCGGCAACGCCCGCGCGCTCACGGTCGTGCGCAGCTGATCGCCCGCGATCGCGCACACCCGCACGGCGACGGACGTCTCGTCGATCTTGAACGTATCGTTCGAACATTCGGCGGCCATCGCTCCGTGCGCCGGCGCGATTGCGAGCAACGCAGCGAAGACCGCGACGATGGTACCCGCGCGAAGGTTCATGCGGCAAGTATAGCACGCGCATCACCAGGAGGGCCGCCGCCCAAACGGTAAGCTGCCCCGTCGCACATGAGAATCGATCTCATCGCGCTCGATCTCGACGGAACGTTGCTCGATCCCGACGAGCACGTCTCCCAGCGCAATCGCGCGGCGATCCGGCAAGCGCTCGAGTCGGGCGTACGCGTCGTTCTGGTAACGGGCCGGGGTACCGATCTGCCCGTGCGCCTCTCGCGCGAACTGGACTTGAACTTACCGGTCATCTGCTGCCACGGCGCGCTAACGAAGGACTTCGGCGCGGATCGCACGCTCGTGCATCTGCCCGTCTCGATGCAATACGCGAAGCCCATGATCGAGTACGCCGAGCATCACGGTCTCTCACTCGCCATCTATGCCGAAGAGTTCTTCTGGCGGCTCGAAGGATCGCGGCTCTACATGGACGATATGCGCGGGCCGGCTTGGCGCGAAGTCTCGACGTTCGCCGAGATCATGCATACCGCTCCGACGTTCATTCGCTTTCTCGGCGAAGATTCGGTGCGCGCGATGCAACGCGAGTTTGGGGATTGGCCGCTCAACTTCCGGCTCGAAACCTGGGGCGACTTCTACGAATGTGCGGTCCTCAGCCGCGAAGCGAGTAAGAAGAACGCGCTCGCGCGATTGTGCGCCGATTTTCAAATCGCGTCCGAACGCGTGCTGGCCATCGGCGATTCGCGTAACGACGTGCCGATGCTGCGCTGGGCGGGCGTCGGCGTCGCGATGGGCAACGCCCTGCCCGAAGTGAAGCAAAGCGTCCGTTACGTAACGGGCTCCAATACCGAAGACGGCGTGGCGGTAGCGATCGAACGCTTCGTGCACGTCGCGCCGCAGAAGCGGCCCGCGTGACGGCCGGCAGCGCGCCGCCCGCAGAGTACGAAAACGAGCTGCGCGCCATTCTCGCGGCCCGCGATTGGGAGCGCCTGCGCGAGTTCTCGCGCGAGCGCAATGCCGTACCGGACGACGTCTACGCGCAGCCGCAGCACTTCTGGGAGGTCATGCTGCACAAGTTGACGTGCAACCGCATCGATCTGCTCGGCTTGCACGACGAGTCGCGCGCGTGGCTCGCGCGCAACGGATATACGACCGACCTCGGAGATTACTGACGTGACGATCCGCATCGCCGCGTTCGCGCGCATCCGTGAGATCGTCGGGCATGCGGAGTCGCAGCGGGCCGTGCCCGGCGCCCCCACGGCAGGCGACGTTTGGCGCTCGCTCGCCGCGGAGTTTCCGGCGCTCGAGGAACTTCGCGCGTCGACGCGCATGCTCCGAAACGGGACGCTCGTCGACGCCGCCGCCGCCCTCGCCGATGGGGACGAACTGGCGCTGCTGCCGCCCTTCGGCGGGGGTTAGCGATGCATTACGAGATCTGTGACATTCCGATCGACGTCGATGCGCTCGTCGAGGCCGTCCGTGCCGACGGTGCCGGTGCGCTCGTCACGTTCGTCGGCAACGTTCGCGCCACGAGCGACGGCGGCCGCGCGGTCGTTGCGCTGACGTACGAAGCGCATGCGCAACTCGCGCTCGGCGAGATGCGCGCGATCGGCGCAGAAGCGACCGAACGCTTTTCCGGAGCGCGCGTTGCGATGGCGCATCGCATCGGCACGCTCGCCGTCGGCGAGGCGGCCGTCGCCGTCGCGGTGAGCGCGCCGCATCGCGGGGCCGCCTTCGCCGGCTGCGCTTATGCGATCGACGAACTGAAGCGGCGCGTGCCGATTTGGAAGAACGAGCGTTACCGCGACGGCGGTGCGAGCTGGCGCGAGAACCCGCAAACGCCGTGAACGTCGATTTGCTCGAGCGAACGACGATGCGTGGAGCGCGCGTCGCGGTGCTCGATTACGAACCGCGCCGGCCGCGTGGCGCCGGCATCGTCGCGGGACACGGGTATTCGAGCAGCAAGCATAATCTCGATGCGCTCTGCTCCTTTCTCGCCGCGCACGGCTTCCACGTGGCGAGCGTCGATTTTCCGGGACACAAACTCGGCGCGAGCGGCGGCCGCCTCGACCATCCCGACGACCTGGTCGATGCCATGGAAGCCGGCGTCGCGCACCTGCGCGAAACGTACGGCGTTCCGTCGTACGCGCTCGGGCACAGCATGGGGGCGATCGCGGCGCTACGGACCTGCGCCGCGGATCCGTCCGTCGCCGGTGCCGTCTCCATCGCAACGGGCGTCGGCCGCCCGCTGGCGCTTGCGGCGCTGGCCCGCGGCGGCGCGGTCGACTTGCGCTCGGCATACGTCGCGGGGTTGACGCTTCCGCAACTGGTGGACGCGACCGAACCGCTCATTGCGCCGGCGCTGGCACGTTTCGCCGGCCGGCCCTCGCTTTTCATCGCTGCCGACCGCGACGCGATGGTCGCGACCGCGAGCGCTCGGGCGTTATTCGACCTTGCTTACGAACCGAAGACGTTCGTGACGATCGCGAGCGACCACACGTATGCCGGCGAGAACGCTCGCGCGGCGGTCCTGGCCTGGCTCGGCGAGCGCTACCCGCGTTCCTGAGTGTGGCAAGCGCCGGTACGATGCGACGCTATAGCCGCCATCTACTGATTCCTGAAGTCGGGCTGGCCGGGCAGCGCCGGCTCTCGCAAGCACGGGTGCTCGTGATCGGTGCGGGCGGGCTCGGCTCGCCCGTGCTGCAATACCTTACGGCGGCGGGCGTCGGGCGCATCGGCATCGTCGACGACGATACGGTCGACGTGACGAACCTGCAGCGGCAAGTCGTCTATACCATGGCCGATCTCGGGCGACCCAAGGCGCAGGCAGCCGTCGAACGGCTGGCGGCGCTCAATCCGCACGTCGCCTTCGATGCCTACGACTGCCGTTTGACGGCTGCGAACGCGCGCGAGTTGGTGCGGGCGTACGACGTCATCGTCGACGGCACGGACACGTTCGGCGCCCGTTATGCGATTAGCGATGCGTGCCGGCTGGAAGGCAAGCCCGACGTATACGCGTCGATCTTTCGTTTCGACGGACAGGTGAGCGTCTTCGCACCCGACGGCCCCTGTTATCGCTGCCTCTTTCCCGAGCCGCCGCCGCCGGGCAGCGTGCCGACGTGCGCGGAAGGCGGCGTGTTGGGAGTCTTGCCGGGACTCGTCGGCACGTGGCAAGCAGCCGAAGCACTCAAGCTCGTGTTGAACGTCGGAACGCCGCTCGTCGGCAGGCTTCTGCTGGTCGATGCCTTGGAGGCGCGCGTGCGCGAGGTGGCGATCGCCATCGATCCGGCCTGCCCGTTGCACGGCGAACAACTGGCGACGTTCGAGATGCGCGACGAGCGGCCGGACGATGCGGCGCACCCGCCGCGCGTCGTCGAAGAACTCGCCGCCGACCGGCTCGACGCATATCTCGCTAGCGTGCCGGGCGCCCGCGTGCTCGACGTGCGCGAGGCCCACGAGACTCTGCTCGGCGCGGCACCGCAAAGCGTACATATTCCCGCGAGCGCGCTCGAGGCGCGTTTGGGCGATCTCGATAGCGCCGTGCCCTACGTCGTTGCCTGCCGTCTGGGCGTGCGCTCGCAGTGGGCGGCCGCGCGGCTGTACGACGCGGGATTCCGGCGTTTGCGCCATCTCGAGGGCGGGCTGCTGCGCTATGCGGTGGTTCGCTCCGACTTCGACGCGTTTTGAGCACGTCGCCCGCAGCGCATCGCGCGGTCGTCGAGCGCCGGGCGCTCGCTTCCGGCGCGGGCGCAGTCCGCGTTACGACCGCCGACGACGATCCGCTAACGTTCGAACGCATGCGCGCGGCGTTCGCATCCGAGTCGTTCGCCGCATGGGGTTACGACGAAGACTACGCGGCGCGTGCGTCGTCGCCTCAGTCGTTGTTGCCGGGCGCGCGCAGCGTCGTCTGCGTCGCCGTACCGTATGCGACGCCGGCACCCGACGGACGCGAGCAGCCGCTTCACGGACGCGTTTCGAATTATGCATGGTCGGGCGACTACCATCGCCGCGTGCGCGAGATTCTCGGCGACGTCGCCCGTACGATCGACGAACTGGCGGGCGCCCCGGCCTGCGCGATCGTGTGCGATACGGCGCCGCTCGCGGAGCGCGCCTTTGCCGCGCGAGCGGGGCTCGGCTGGGCCGGTAAACATACGAATCTCATCGTGCCGGGACTCGGCTCGTTCGTCTTTCTGGGCGAATTGGTCACCACGCTCGAACTCGCGCCGGATCCGCCGTTGCGCAAAACCTGCGGTTCGTGCTCGCGCTGCGTAAGCGCGTGTCCGACGGGTGCGCTGCGCGGCGACTATTCGATCGACGCGGCGCGCTGCATCTCGGATCTCACCCAGCGCACGGGCGCCGTACCACGCGCGCTGCGGCCGCTCGTCGGCGACTGGGTGTGGGGCTGCGATCTTTGCCAAGACGTCTGTCCGCCGACTTCGCGCGCCGGCCGCTCCGCGCCGTCGCGCTTTGCGCCCATCGCACCGCAGGCGGCCCGGCCCGATTTGCTGGCGTTATTGTCGCTCCGCAGCTCGACGTTCAAGCGGCTATATCGCAAGACGGCGATCGGTTGGCGGGGTGCCGCGGTGTTGCGGCGCAACGCTGCAATCGCGCTCGGAAATGCGCTCGATCGCGCGAGCGTACCGGCGCTCTCGCATGCCGTTGCGGACGATCCGCATCCCCTCGTGCGCGGCCACGCCGCCTGGGCGCTCGGACGCATTGGGTCGCCCACGGCGTGGGCGGCGCTCCGCGCGCGAAGGGGCACGGAACGGGAGGCGTCGGTGCTCGAAGAGATCGACGCGGCGCTGACGGCGCTTGGAAACATTCCCGCTTCGCACGGCGTTTGAGCGGAAAAGGGAGTATCTCGATGATCCGCCTCCGCGCGCTCGCGCTCGTAACGTTCTCGGTCGTCCTTGGTTCCGGCGCGTTTGCCGCTTCACCGGCTCGCGTCGACGTGCAAGCCGACCCGCTGCTGCGCCGCATGACGGCGCTCAACGAACATCTTCACAGCTACCGCGCAAACGTGCATCTCGACGTCGAACTCAAGACCTTTCCCTTCATAAGTCCGTCGCTCGACGGCAACGTGTACTACAAGCGGCCGGACCGCGAGGCCGTCGTGTTCGATACCGTCCCGGCACTTGCGTCGCAATTCAAGAAGGTGTATCCGCGGGTCGACCCCCCGGCGACCTGGCCCGCACTGTACGAGGTCGCGAAGGTGGGCGATGAATCCGGGACGACGACGTTTCGTTTGGTACCGAAGAAAAACGGACGGATCGACCGTCTCGACGTCAAGGTCGACGACGAGACCGCGACGATTCGTGAGTATACGTGGACGTACAAAGATGGCGGCTACGTGGCCTTCGATCAGACGTTCCGCACCCAAGACGGTAATTACTTAATCGACAAGCAGACGGGCCACGTCGACCTGCCGTCGTACCGCGCCGACGTCGTCTCGAACTTCTCGAACTATAAGCTCAACGTCGCCATAGCGGACGACGTGTTCGCGGAGAAGTGACCACGATCGACCTCGTCGGCGCGCCGCGCGGCGCGCCGCTGGTCGATCAATTTCGCCGTCCGATAACCTACCTGCGCATCTCGGTCACGGACCGCTGTAATTTGCGCTGTACGTACTGCATGCCGGAGGCCGGTCTGCCGTGGATCGCTTCCGGCGACATCTTGTCGTTCGATGAGATCGAACGCGTCGTTCGCGCCGCGGCGCTGACAGGCGTGCGCAGCATTCGGCTGACCGGCGGAGAGCCGCTGGCCCGCCCCGACCTGCCCCGCCTCGTCGCTCATCTCTCCGCCGTCGCGGGCATCGACGACCTCTCACTCTCGACCAACGGTTTACGGCTGGCGGAACTCGCCGCCCCGCTGGCCGCTGCCGGGCTGCGCCGCGTCAACGTCTCGCTCGACACGCTGCGCGCCGACCGGTTCGTCGCGATCGCTCGCCGTCCGGGGCTCGAACGCGTGCTCTCCGGCATCGAGGCCGCGCTGGACGCCGGGCTACGGCCCGTCAAGATCAACTGCGTCGTCATGCGCGGACGCAACGACGACGAACTCGCCGACTTCGCGAAGTTTGCCAGTACGCGCGCGGTCTACGTGCGGTTCATCGAGGTGATGCCGGTCGTAGAAAACGCCGTCGTCCAGGCCGAGCAGTACGTCTCCTCGGACGAAATCCTCGCGCGCTTGCGGGCGGACGAAGCTCTCGTTCCGGTCGACGGTCCGCAGGGTAACGGCCCCGCGCGCTACTTCGCCGCGCCGGGCAGCCGCGGCGCAGTCGGCGTCATCAGCCCGCTATCGCACGAGTATTGCGACCGCTGCAATCGCGTGCGGCTCACGGCCGACGGACGGTTGCGCCTGTGTCTGTTCGGCGATTACGACATCGACCTGCGCACGCCGTTACGCGCCGGCGCAACTACCGACGAGCTCGCCGAACTCTTCCGGGGCGGCATGCTCATCAAACCCGAACGCCACCATCTCCGGCTCGGTGAAGCCGGCAGCCGCATGCGAGCCTTTAGCGAGATCGGCGGTTAGCCGACGAAAAGCGCGCATGGTCACGTCACGACGCTATGGTCACGTCACGACGCTAAGGTAAAGCGCAAAGATCCCGCTCAGCATCGACGTTGAGGCCGTTGCCGGATCGGGCGTCCATTCCCGTAGCGGCCGCTCGTCGCCGTTTGCATGTTGTCGTACGGAATTGTGTGCGGAACGCCGACGAAGTCTTCGAAAACATCTTGATGTGCGCACCGTAACCCGGCCTCGTCCGTGCTTCTTGTAAAACAAGCGACGTGTGCACGAGCTAGCAACCCGCGCTAATCACGCTGGAGGTTACCTCGCAGAACGCGCAAGTAAGTCGAGGAAAAGGCGAAGCGACGGAGCCTTACGCTGGCGCTGCCGCCAGCATTTCACGCTCGATGTTGCGCAGGGCGCGACGGAACGGCGCGGGATCATCCAGCGCACCGGCGAGTATCAGCGCGCCCTCGATGCGCACGACCGCGTCTTCCGCACGGTCGCGGGCCAACGCCCGCGCAATCCCGTCCTCGACCGCAAGATCGCGCAGCGCCTCGACCCAGCCCCCGAAGGCGCTCTTGAGACGCTCCTGAAAGCGGGACCGGCTCCCGCCGATGACGAGCGTACCTAAGACGCACGCGTCACGACCGCCGGAATAAAACTCGTCGAGCGCGCGCAGCATGGTACGCAGCCGGCTCGCGGGCGTTCCGCTGCCGCGAAGCGCTGCCAGCGCCACGTCGCGCATCCATGCGTCGATATGCTCGAGAACCGCTACGACCATTTCGTCTTTACCACCCGGGAAGTGGTGGTACAGGCTGCCTTTCTGCAGCCCGGTTGCCTGGGACAGCTCGCTGAGCGACGCACCCGCGTAACCGAGTTCACGAAACACCGCGAGAATGCGCTTGATTACTTCCTCGCGCGAGAGCAGCGCAGCTGGCATCGTTTCCTTTCTAGCGCCGGCTTGACAGGGCGCTCGTTTCGGGCTATTTTACCAAACGACCGGTCAATTATCAAGCAACCGCAAGGAGTTACCACCATGTCCCGTCTCGCCGTCGTCGACCCCGCCACAGCGGGCGACGCGAAACCTATCCTCGACGCCGTTCAGTCCCAGCTGGGGATCATACCCAACCTCTTCAAAGTAGCGGCCAATTCGCCCGCCGCGCTGAGCGGGCTCGTGCAACTCAGCGGCGCCCTTGGCAATGGGTCGCTCGACGCACGTCTCCGCGAGCAGATCGCCCTTACGGTCGCGCAGCAAAATGGTTCCGACTACTGCCTGTCCGCTCATAGCGCTATTGGCGCGCAGGCCGGCCTCCTGAACGACGACATTTCTCGCGCGCGTGCAGGGGACGCGACCGATTCGAAAACTGACGCACTCCTGACCCTCGCTCGCGAGATCGTCCGGGAGCGCGGTGACGTCGGAGCCGATGCGGTTGCGCGCGCCAAAGCGGCAGGCGCGACGGACGGCGAGATCGTCGAAGTCGTTGCCAACGTCGCACTGAATGTCTATACCAACTACCTCAACGTGCTCGCGGACACCGAGATCGATTTCCCGGTGGTGCGCAGCGCGGATTTGAGCGCGGCCTAGTGAGCGCTCGGGGGCGCCGCGCACATCGTGCGGTGCCCTGGAGATTCCTATGACCTACAGCAGCGACGTCGCTTTCACCAAGGCGGTCAAAGAGGTGCAGGCCGAGCGCGGGTCGCGCCGCTCGTACGCGCGGATGGAGGTTGCCCGCGGCGGCTTCGAGACGAGGATCACCGAACACTTAGCAGCGTTCATCGCCCAGCGCAATAGCGCTTACCTCGCGACCGCGAATGCCGCCGGCCAGCCCTACGTGCAGCACCGCGGTGGTCCCCCGGGATTCATCCGCGTGTTAGGCGCGCGGACTCTCGGCTTCGCCGACTTCGTTGGCAACAAGCAGTACATCACGACCGGTAATCTCCGGGAGAACGATCGCGCGTTTCTCTTCTTCATGGATTACGCTCATCGTCAACGCATGAAGATTTGGGGGAGCGCCCGCGTCGTACGCGGAGATCGGGCGCTTCTGGATCGCCTCACCGATGCGACGTACGAGGCGCGCGTAGATCAGGCCATCCTCTTCGACGTCTTCGCCTGGGACGCCAATTGCCCCCAACACATTCCGCAACTCGTTCCGACCGAAGAGGCGGCCGCCGTTATCGAACGTCTGCGTACGCGCGTCGAGGTTCTCGAAGCGCAACTGCGCGCCGTTGGGAAGGACTTCGACCCATGACCAGCAGCGAACGACCTCCGCTTCCTCCCTTCGACCTTGCGACGGCCGTTCAGAAAGCGCGCCTAGCTGAAGATGCTTGGAATTCGCGCGATCCGCAGCGTGTGGCCCTCGCGTACACGGTGGACAGCCGCTGGCGCAACCGGGGCGAGTCCTTAATTGGACGCGACGCGATCGTAGCGTTCTTACAAAGAAAATGGTCACGCGAGCTTGACTACCGACTCATCAAAGAGATCTGGGGCTTTCGAGAAAACCGAATTGCCGTTCGGTTCGTGTATGAGTGCCACGATCGGAGCCTGCAGTGGTACAGGAGCTACGGTAATGAGCTTTGGGAATTTGCGCCCGATGGATTGATGCGCCGTCGAGAGGCGAGCATCAACGATGTTCCGATCGGTGAGAACGAGCGGCTCTTTCGATGGCACGTGGGACCGCGTCCCGTCGATCACCCGGGTTTGAGCGACCTGGGACTCTAGCGATCTCTTCGAGCTGCGCACGTTCCGCGCTCGTGAGCGGCGCGAGAAACGCATCCAACGCCGCGCCGCGCTCGCGCACCATCGCTCGGCGGAAGCGCTTGCCTTCGGGCGTCGCATGGAGGGCGACCGTCCTCGCAAGGCGCCTTGCCATGTCACGAAGCACGAGTTCGCGACGTTTACCGGGAACGGGCTTTCGTCGCTGGGGAGTGAGGGTCGCCTTTGGAATCCGTGTACGTACTCGGTCTCGATCGCGACCTCGACGCCGACGCACGGCTGGCCGCGCTCGTGAGCGGCCATCAAGTGAAGCTGGCGCGCTTCGTCCGCCGTTTCGTGGCCGATTCCGAAGTCGCGCTCGACATCGTGCAGGACGTATTCCTTGCGGCCCACCGCATGTTGCGCGAGGATCCGCAGCGCCCGCTAAGTGCCGGCTGGCTCTATAAGACGGCGGCGAATCACGCGCTCTCGTACCTACGCAAGAAGAAGCGGCGCGGCGAGACGCTGCCGCTCGACGAAGCGGCCGCAACCTTTCGTTCCGACGAACGCAGCGTCGTCTCGCTCGATCTGCAAACCGCGCTCTCCGCCCTCGGCGAAGAACAACTGGCGTGCGTTCTACTCACGAGCTATGCCGGATACTCCTCGGCGGAAGCCGCCCTCATTTTGGGCACGACGCCCGACGCCGTCCGCCAGCGCGTATGTCGCGCGATGCGCGCGATGCGCCGCACGCTCGGGGTCGCGTAATGCACGACCGCTTTGAGGCGTTGTCCGGCGCGCTCGCACTCGGCGAAGCGACGCCGGCGGAGCGAGCGCTGTTCGAGGTGCACGCCGCCGGCTGCGACGCTTGTCGCGACGATGCGCGAGCGTTCGCATCGCTCTCGCCGATGATCGAGCGCGCGCGGGTGGAGGAGACGTGGCATCCGGATCGGCGCCAGGCCGTCTTCGCGCGTATCGGCGCGCGCCGCGAACGCCGCACATTGATGGCCGTGCGGGCACTCGCCTGGGCCGTCGGCGCTTCGCTCGCGCTGAACGCTGCGATCGCCACGGGAGCGGGAAGCTACGTCGGCCGGGCATTCGCCTCGAGCCGCGCCGAGCACGCCCCCGCGCCGGGGCTCAAATCACTCGAGCGGATCCGGATCCTCGAACCCCACGCTCGGCCGCGACCGTAACACCGCGATCGATCCGACGAACACGATGACGATTGCCGCCAGGATGGCAAGCTCCAGGGCGTTCTCGTGCCCCGTCGAGCGGTCGTTGACTTGGCCGACGGTGATGACCAGCATGCGGCGGATGACGGCGATCAAACCGACGATCAGAAACGGTTCGGCCAGCAACACCGAACCGCGTAGCGAGAGGATGACCGTGTAGGCGAGCTCTACGACCATCAGCACGAGTAAGATGACGTCCAAGAATTGCGACCCGTAGGCGATGGCGGGTGACGTTCCGCCGATCATGAGGAAGAGAATGCCGACGCTTTGCTTGAGCAGCGCGAAGGCCGCGACGAAGAGCAAGATGCCGATGGCAAGAAAGACCACGCGTTCCGCGGCCACCAGGGACGCGACCGCTCCGCGAACGAACGGCGCGAGCGGAGGCTTCGGCTTCGGTTCGGTCATCGCGCCGCATCACGTTAGCAGTTGCATCCGGTCGACCTTCCTCGTTTGCCGCGGCGGCCGTGGCGGGTACGATGGTCGAGCATTATGTCGGGAGTATATTTGAAACGAGTAAGTTCGACGCTTTGCGGCGTGACGATTGTGGCGCTGTTGACGGCCGGCTGTGCGAAGCACGAGGACGGCGCCCACGCGCAGGCGGCCCCGAGCGGGCCGATCTCGGACTCGGCCGATACGGGCTTACGTGCCGCGCCGGGCGCCGCCGCCGCTAAGGGCGACCCGACGCACGGCGAAGCGATATTCGGGCAGAATTGCACGAGTTGTCACGGCGCAGCGGGCGCCGGGGGCGGCATCGGGCCCAAGCTCAAAGGCGAGAAGGGGCGCAAGAACTACGACGCCGCGGTGGCGTGGATCAAAAATCCGCAGCCGCCGATGCCCAAGCTCTACCCGTCACCGCTTTCCGAAAGCGACGTTGCCGACGTCGCGGCGTACGTCGAGACGCTCTGAGGCGCGAAGTGTCTTTCTCTTCGGCCGCGATCTGCGGCTCGAAGACCACGCCGGTCTCGCCGAAGCATCGCGCTTCGGCGCCGTCGTGCCGGTCTTGGTGGTGGATCCTCCGACCGTCACGGCCTTGGCGTGCAATCATCGTCGCGCGGCGTATTATAGCGACGCGGTAGCTCACCTCGCGGAATCGCTCGCCGCCCGTGGTACGCGCCTGGTCGTGCGACGAGGTCCCGTTGCGCGAACGGCTCGCACGCTCGCGCGCGAACTCGACGCCCAAACGATCGTGTGGTCGGCATCGTACGACGCGCGCGCGGTCGCTCGAGAGCGCGATCTCCAGTCGTCGTTCGAAGAGGCCGGGTTGCGCGCACGCGCGGTCCACGACGCGCCCTCCGTTGCGCCCGACGAAATCGCCGCGGCGCGCGCACAGGACGACGGACGCGGATACCGTTCCTTTGGGCCGTTTCTCGCCGCCTGGAGCGAGCTCGCGCGCGCGCCGTTTGCCGATCGCACCGTCTTCGTGCCGGCGAACGAGCTTGCGAGCGAGCCGCTCCCGGGGCGCGCGGAGTTCGGCGCGCGCGACGAAGCGGCGACCGGGGGCCGCGACGCGTCCGCTTCGCTCGACGCCTACCTTAGCGGTCCTGCGCTCGAGTATGCGGCCGCACGCAACGTTCCGGCCGGCGCACCGACGGCGCGTCTGTCGGCGGCGCTGTCGTTCGGAACGATATCCGCGCGAACCGTGCTGGCGCGCATCGACGCGCGCATGCGCGATCCGTTCTTACTCGTCGAAGAACGTGCATCGGTCCGCGCGCTCGCAACCGCGCTCGCACGTCGCGACTTCTTTCTGCAGCTCGCATGGTTCTTCGAGGACCAACCCGATGAAGCGCTGCAGCCTCGCATGCGCGGCTTTCCCGTCGTCCGCGATCACCCCGCGCTTGCGGCCTGGCGTGCCGGCCGGACGGGCTTCCCGCTCGTCGATGCCGGGATGCGTCAGCTAACGGCGACCGGCTGGATGCATCCGCGCGTGCGCTTGATCGTCGCATCGTTCTTGTGCTTCGATCTCGGCGTCGATTGGCGGGTCGGGCGCGACGCGTGGGACGCGTATCTCGAGGAAGACGACCCCGCGCTTACGAGCGGTAACTGGCAATGGATTGCGGGCGTAGGCGCGGACTTAGCGCAAGTTCCGCGGATCTATAACCCCGCCAAACAGCTGCGCCGGTTCGATCCGGCCGGACGCTACGTGCGCCGTTACGTCGGCGAGCTATCGAACGTGCCCGACGCGGATCTGTTCGGGACGGCCGCGTCGCCCGACGGTCAGATGCGCTTGCCGCTCTTCGGTGCCGGCGCTTACCCGCGTCCGGTCGTCGTGCACGAAGAGGCTGCGCGCGCATTCTTACGCCGGTACGCCGCCTTCACCCGCAATGCTTAGCGGCTAGAGCCGCTAAGCATTGCGGCATTCCGATCTACAACTCTAGGCGCCCACGGCGCTACGCTCGCGGCGCGCTTCGCGTTCGTCTAAGTAATCGCTGATGAACGGCACGCGCACGTCCTCGCCGCCGATCACCTTGACCGCGTAGACGATCGTTGCGACGAACCAGACGGGAATGAGCAGCGCGAGTAACGGCCAAGCCGAAATCCCGAGCACCGGTATGTGAGCGATCGTGCCGAGCACCGTCCACAGACCGAAGAGTCCGAAGTTCACGCCGAGCGCCTGATACGCCTGACGACGGACCGCGGGCGAACGCTTGGGATCGAAGAGCGCGAGGACGGCGAGCGGCCAAAACGGATAGCCGAGCGCGAGGAGCGCGCGGGTTTCGACCGAGACGTTGGCGAGCGCTTCGGGCGCGACCGCCGTGACGACGTAGCGCGGCCGGCGATCCTGGCGCGGCGGCGGCGGCGGTGGTGACGGCGGCGGTGGCTGCGACGGTCCCACCCGTCCGCGCAGCCCGGGGCGCGCGGCTCCGGCGCGGCGTATCCGGTCGTCGAGGCGGCAACTCGGGCAGTGACCTTGCGCGTCGCGGCACGTCGCGCAAATGGGATGGCGGCAATCGCCACAGAGGGCGACCGACGGAACGGCGTTGTGAAAGTAACAGTCCACGGCGTGGTCTCCGGCGAACGATGCGATTCGTGACCGAAGCTACCGGGTTGACCGTGCAAAGGTTTCGAGGCTGAAGCGATCGCCAGAGGCGGACCGTCGCCGCGCGGTGCTTCGCCGGCTCGTCGCCGAAGCACGACCGTATTATCCGCGCCTGGCAATCGCGCTCTTCCTCGGCACGATCGCCGGCCTCGGACCGCTCGCGTTGACGAAGGCCTTTCCGCTCGTCATCGACGGCGTGATCGAGAACCCGCGCCACCCGATCGGGCTGCTCTTGTGGGTCATCGCGGGCGTCTTCGTCGTCAACGCGATCTCGAGCGCCGCGACGTACGGTCAGGGCTACCTGACCGCTTGGAGCGGCCAAAAGTTGATCGCGACCCTGCGCGTGCGGCTGTTCGAGCGGACCATGCGCATGTCGATGACCGAGTTCGACAAGTGGCGGCCGGGCGAGTTCATCGCTCGCTTCAATAACGATCTGACGCTGATGACGGACGCGCTGAGCGTCTCGCTGCCGCAATTTTTCGTCACGCTCGTTACGCTCGTCGGCTCGGTCGCGACGATGTTCTACATCGACTGGCTGCTGTCGCTCTTTCTCTTCGTCTTTGCGCCCGTCGTTAATTTCGTCGTCGCGTTCTTCACGCGCACTATTTCGGCGAGCACCAAACGCGCACAGGAGCGCATCGCCGACCTTTCGTCCAATCTCAGCGAGGCGCTGCAAGGTCAGCGGATCGTCAAAGCCTTCGGCCGCGAGGCGTTCGAGGTCGAGCGCTTCGCCCGCAGCAACGACGACTATTTCGGTGCGTACATGCGCGTGTTGCAGCTCGGGCAGACGCAGACGCCGATCGTCGCGATGATCGTTACGGTTGCCTTACTCGCGGTGATGGGCTTCTCGGTGCGCGAAGCGATCGTCGGCCGCATGACGAGCGGCCAGGTCTTCCAATTCTGGACGCTCGTCGTGCTGGCGATCAATCCGCTGAACCGGCTCGCGTCTTTCATCAACGACATATCGCGCGGGCTCGTCGGTGCCACGCGCATCTACGAAGTATTGGACTTGCCCGTCGAAGAGACGCTTGCGACGACGCCGTCCGCGGCGGTGACGCCGGTGCGCGGTGAACTGCGCTTCGAAAGCGTCTCGTTCGCCTATGGCGACGACGCCCCGGACGTGCTGCACGACCTTTGCGCCACGATTGCCGCGGGCGAGATCGTGGCGCTGGTCGGTCCGTCGGGCGCCGGAAAGACGACGATCGTCAATCTGGTGCCGCGCTTTTATCTTCCGCATGCCGGACGCATAACGCTCGACGGCGTGCCGCTGAACGAGTACCCCCTCGCGCGGCTGCGAGCGGCGATTGCGATCGTGCCGCAAGAAGCGATGCTCTTCAGCGGCAGCGTGTTCGAAAATATCCGCTACGGACGGCTCGATGCCACGCGCGCGGAGATCGAGGTCGCAGCCCGCGAGGCCAATGCCGAAGAGTTCATCATCGATTTGCCGCTCGGCTACGACACGATGGTCGGCGAACGCGGATTGCGACTCTCCGGCGGACAGCGCCAGCGCATTTCGATCGCTCGTGCCGTCCTGCGCGACCCGCGCATCCTAATCCTCGACGAGGCGACGAGCGCGCTCGACAGCCATTCCGAACGCCTGATCGAGACCGCGCTCGACCGGCTTCTCCCCGGCCGCACGACGTTGATCGTCGCCCACCGGCTGTCGACGATCCGCCGGGCGGACAAGATTCTCTACGTCAGTGGAGGGCGCGTGGTGGAAGCGGGCACGCACGACGACCTGCTCGCGCGCGGCGGCGCCTACGCGGCGCTTCACGCGGCGCAATTCGCCTAGCAAATTAGGCCGAAAGGCCTTTCCGCGGTTCGCGGGGGCAGCTTTCACCCGCGCGGAACGACGGCCGTACACCACTCGTGCTGCGTGCCGGTCCGACGGCGCTCCGTTAGGAGATTCATGCTCGTCCTCACGCGAAAGCCGAATCAAGCCATCGTGATCGGCGACGACGTCCGTGTCGTCGTCGTCTCGGTCGACCGCGATCAGGTGCGAATCGGCATCGAGGCGCCCCGCGACGTCAGCGTGCACCGGGCGGAAGTTTACGAGGAGATTCGCGGTGGCGCAGCAACACCCGCGCACTCGGAGAAGGCCGCTCCGTAGAGGCGAGATGTACGGCGCCGCTTGGGCGTGGTATACTCTTGCGGTTGTGAATTCGCCCCGCACGGATGCGAGGCGTCGATGACCCCGGTGTGCGCCTGCGATAGGGACGTCGCTCGTGCGAGGGTCAGAAAGGTTCGTCCATGGCATCGGTCATTTCTATGAAGGCGCTCCTTGAGGCGGGCGTCCATTTCGGTCACCAGACCCGCCGCTGGAACCCCAAGATGAAGCCGTTCATCTTCCAGGAGCGTAACGGCATCTATATCATCGATCTTTCGAAGACGGTGTTGATGCTGCGCGAGGTTTATGCAGCGGTCAAACAGATGGCGCGCGACGGCAAAGTCGTGCTGTTCGTCGGTACGAAGAAGCAAGCGCAGGACGTGGTGCGCGAAGAAGCCGAGCGGGCCGGTACGTTCTTCGTAAACGAGCGCTGGCTCGGCGGGACGCTTACCAACTTCTCGACGATTCAGAAGCGCATCTCGCGGCTGCGGGAGCTCGAGGGGATGCGCGCTCAGGGCAACTTCGATCTGCTGCCCAAAAAAGAAGTCTCGCGGCTCTCCGACGAGTTGGAGAAGCTCGAGCGGTTCCTTGGCGGCATCAAAGACATGCACCGGCTTCCCGACGCGATCTTCATCGTCGATCCTAAGAAAGAGCGCATCGCCGTCCTGGAGGCGCGCAAGCTCAAGATCCCGATCATCGCCGTCATCGATACGAACTGCGATCCGGACGAGATCGATTACGCGATCCCGGGCAACGACGACGCGATTCGCGCCGTCAAGCTGATGGTCTCGAAGATCGCCGACGCCATCATCGAGGGCCGCACGGAAATCGAATCGAGCCGCTACGAAGACGAGGCGTACGAAGGCGCGTACGTCGCGCAGCCGCGCACGCCGGTCGCCGCGCCTACGGGCGAACTGGGCCCCGATCCCGAAGCCGAGTCGAAAGCCGCCGACGAGCAAGAAGCGGCCGTTTAATCCGATACGATATCTGAGAAAGGCCGCTAACCGTGAGCTCCGTTACGACGTATAAGCCGTCCCCGGGCGAGATCAAACGCCTGCGCGACGACACCGGCGCCGGCATGCTCGATTGCCGGGCCGCGCTGCTGAAGGCGAACGGGGCGTACGACGTCGCAAAGAAAGATCTGGTCGATCAGGGCGTCAGCAAGGTCGCGAAAAAAGCCGATCGCGCGGCAAATGAGGGTCTGGTCGGCTCGTACATCCATATCGGCGGCAAGATCGGCGTCTTGGTCGAGATCAATTGCGAAACCGATTTCGTCGCGCGTAACGAACGGTTCGCCGAGCTCGTGCGCGACGTCGCCATGCACGTGGCCGCGATGCCCGTCAAATACCTCTCGCGCGACCAAGTCCCCGAGGCCGAACTCGTGCCGCTGCGCGAAGAATTCGCCAAAGCGGCCGAAGGCAAGCCCTCGAACATCGTCGAGCGCATCGTCGAAGGCAAGTTGAACAAGTGGTACGAGGAAAACGTGCTGCTCGATCAGCCGTTCATCAAACAGGACGATCAGACGATTGCGGAACTGGTCGGTCAGGTCGTCGGCGTACTCGGCGAAAATATTAAGATTCGGCGCTTCGCAAAATTCGCTCTTGGCGAGTAACGGTCCGGCGTACGAGCGCGTCTTATTGAAGATCTCGGGCGAAGCGTTCGCGGGAACCGACAGCGCGGTCGACGTCGTAACGACGTCCTGGATGGCAGAACAGATCGCCGACGTGTCGCGCGCCGGCGTATCGATCGCCGTGGTGGTAGGCGGCGGTAACATCTGGCGGGGCAAGGCGCACGAAGCCGCCGGCATGGACCGCGCGACGGCCGATTACATGGGCATGCTCGCGACCGTCATCAACGCGCTCGCATTGCAAGACGCGCTCGAACGCATCGGCATTCCGTCGCGCGTGCAGACGGCGATCCAAATGCAGCAGATCGCGGAGCCTTACATCCGTCGCCGCGCCATCCGGCATCTCGAAAAGGGGCGCGTCGTCATCTTCGGTGCCGGCACGGGCAACCCGTACTTCACGACCGATACGACGGCGGCGCTGCGGGCGGTCGAGATCGACGCGCAGGCGATCCTCAAGGCGACGAAGGTCGATGGCATCTACACGGCCGACCCCAAGAAGGACGTGACGGCCACGCGTTTCACCAAGCTCGGCTATCTCGAAGTCTTGCAACGCGGCCTCGAAGTAATGGACAACACCGCCCTGACGTTGTGTATGGATAACGCGCTGCCGATCGTCGTGTTCGACATGAACGTGCCCGGGAACATCCGCCGCGCGGTGTTCGGCGAACCGATCGGCACGGTCGTCGGTGCGCCGGCGTCGCGCACTGCCGACTTCGAAAGCGTAGTGACATGAGCGACGACCTCGATAGCGTTTTCCGCTCGACCGAAGGGCGCATGCAAAAAGCCGTCGAGGCAGCACGCAGCGATTTCGCGTCGGTGCGTACCGGCCGTGCATCCACGGCGTTGCTCGACCGGCTCCACGTCGAGGCCTATGGTGCCAGCGTGCCGCTCAAGCAAGTCGCGAGCGTCAACGCACCCGATGCCCGCTCGCTCCAAATACAAGCCTTCGACCGCAATACGGTCGGTGCGATTCGCAAGGCGATCGAATCGAGCGACCTCGGCCTCACGCCCAATATCGACGGCTCGACGATTCGACTCGGCATTCCGCCGCTAACCGAAGACCGGCGTAAGGATCTCGTCAAGCTCATTCGCAAAAAGGCCGAAGATGGCAAAGTCGCGGTGCGTAACGTCCGTCACAAATGTACCGACGAAATAAAAGCGCTGCTCAAAGATGGGACGATTACGGAAGACGACACGAAACGTGCGACCGAGCGCGTTCAGAAGATGACCGATAAGTACGTCAAGGACGTCGATGCGCTGGTCGTCGCTAAAGAAAAAGAGATCATGGAGGTCTAGCCTCCGGACGCGCGCGAAGGGAAGGCGATTGAAGCACTCGTACGACGAGCCGTCGCTCGCGTTGTTGCCCGAAACGGAAGCCCGCGCCCGACTGTGCGGCCGTTCGCTGTCGTTCCGGGTCTTGCGTCCGCCGTTTCCTGCGCTCGGAGTCGGGGTGCTGCGGGTTCTCCGCGTGCGCGAAGGTCGCGCGGCGATCGAAATCGTGGCCGGTTACGAACGCTACGAACGGTTAGGCGCATGAGCGCTGCCGCACCGGCTGCTATGCCGCGCCACGTCGCGATCATTATGGACGGGAACCGGCGCTGGGCCCGCGCGCGCCGCCTTCCCGCAATCGAAGGGCACCGGCGCGGAATGCTCGCGCTACGGCACGTCACCCGAGCGGCGAGCGACCTCGGTATCGAAATGTTGACGGTCTACGGCTTCTCGACCGAAAATTGGAAGCGCGACTCGACCGAAATTTCGTTGTTACTCGATCTGGCGGTCTACTTTGCGCAACACGAGTTGACGGAACTCGTCCGCAACGACGTGCGCGTGCGCGTTATCGGCGACTATCGCGCGCTGCCCCGCGCCTCGGCCGACGCGCTCGACGGGCTGATGGCGCGTACCGCCGGGAACCGTGGACTTCGCCTCAACCTCGCCGTCAATTACAGTTCTCGTGCCGAAGTGCGTGCGGCGGTCGGCCGGCTTGCGCGCGAGGTCGCCGACGGCACGCGCGACCCCGGCGACATCGACGAAGCTTCGATCGAAGCGTACATGCATACGGCGGGACTTCCCGACCCGGACCTGCTGATACGGCCCGGCGGCGAATCGCGTTTATCGAACTTTTTGCTTTTCCAACTGGAGCACGCGCAGATTTACCTCACGGACACTTATTGGCCAGATTTCGGGGCGGCCGAACTCGACCGCGCGCTCGCGGCGTATCGCGAGCGTGCGCGCGACCACGACGGGGAGGCGTGACGGCTACCGCGTCGGGCGCGCCGCGCACGGCGAGCGACATGGCCCGTCGCACTGCGAGCGGCCTATTACTTGCAACGCTCGTCTTCGGCTCGCTCACCTACGTGCCGGCGTTCGCCGTGGTCGTCCTCGCCGTGTGCCTGGCGTCGCTTTGGGAGCTTTCCCGTTTGACCGCACGGACGGGCCAAGCGCTGATCTTTCCGGTAGCGGCGGCGGCCATTACCGTGTACATCGTGCTCGCGGCGATGAATTTGCAACACGTCTACGAGGCGGCATTGCTCGCCGGCACGGTTATTGCGTCGCTCGCATTCTCGCTCGCCGGTTCGCGCCAAGGCTTCTTCGCGCGCAGCGCCTTCACCGTACTCGGCGTGCTGTACATCGGCTGGCTCGGTTCGTACTTTCTCGTGCTGCGCAATCTGCCGCACTTCGGCATCGCGTACACGGCGGAGAGCGTCGTCGCAATCTCGTTCACGGACATTTTCGCGATGCTGGTCGGCACGCGCATCGGCCGCACGCACATGACCTCGATCTCTCCCAACAAGACGTGGGAGGGCGCGGCGGGCGGTTTCGTCGCGACGACGCTCGTCTGTGCGTCGTTCGGCGCGCTGCCCGTGCTCGGCATGCCCTGGTGGCACGGAGCTTTCATCGGCGCGGTCACCAGCATTGCGGCCCAGGCCGGCGACCTGGTGGAGTCGGCCCTCAAGCGCGACGCGCGCGTGAAGGACGCCGGCACGCTCATGGCGGGCCACGGCGGCGTTCTCGATCGCTACGACTCGTACACGTTCGGCGGCATCGCGTTCTATGCCGCACTGTATCTCACGGGCCACATCGCGCATTGATCCCCGTGCCCAAGAAGGTCGCGATCCTCGGGTCGACCGGGTCGATCGGCACGCAGACGCTCGACGTCGTGGCGCATTTTCCGGACCGGTTCCGAGTGGTCGCGCTAGCGGCCGGGACGCGCCTCGGGGATGTGATCGAGCAAGCCCGCCGTTTCGGGCCGTCGCTCGTATCGTGCGCCAATGAGGCCGACGTGCCGGCGCTGCGCGGCGCGCTGCCGTCGGAGATCCGCATTGCCTGGGGCGCTCCCGGGCTTCTTGCGGTGGCTGCCGAGAGCGGGGCCGACGTCGTCGTCGCGGCGACCGACGGTGCCGTGTCGTTCGACGCGGTATTTGCGGCGGTCGAGCGCGGCATTCGCATCGCCGTTGCCAACAAGGAGCTGATCGTCGCTGCAGGCGAGCTATTCGTCGCAGCTGCCAAACGCTCGGGCGCCGAAATCGTGCCGGTCGATTCGGAGCACAGCGCGATCTTCCAGTGCCTGGTGGGCGAGCCGGCGGAGCGCATCGGGTCGATCGTCCTTACCGCCTCGGGCGGACCGTTCTGGGATTGGGCGGCGGAAGCGATCGCCGGCGCTTCACTTGCCGATGCGCTGCGTCACCCGACCTGGCAAATGGGCACCAAGAATACGGTCGATTCGGCCTCGCTGATGAATAAGGGGCTCGAAGTCATCGAAGCGAGCCGTCTGTTCGGCCTCGAGGCAGATCGGATCGACGTGCTCGTGCACCGCACGTCGGTCGCCCACGGTTTCGTCGTCTTCCGCGACGGAAACGTTAAAGCGCAACTCGCCCCGCCGGACATGCGCTTGCCGATCGGGTACGCGCTCGCGTACCCGGACCGGCTGCCGAGCCACGAGCGCGCGACCGCGCTCGGGGCGCTTGGGGCGGTTGCCGGCGCCACGCATGCCCGGCTCGAGTTCGCGCCGCCCGATACCGGGCGCTTCCCCTGTTTGGCGCTGGCATACGAGGCGCTGCGGCGCGGCGGAACGGCGCCCGCGGCGCTCTCCGCCGCAAACGAAATCGCCGTGCGCGCGTTCGTAGAGGGGGAGATTCGCTTCGGTGCGATTCCCGAAGTCGTCGCGGCCGCACTTGCCGATACGATGGAAGTACCCCTGACGCTCGCATCGGTGCGAGCGGCCGATTCGGCGGCGCGCCGCGCCGCACGCGAAGCGGTCGAGGCCCGTTCCGCAGAGCCGACGAAACGAAGGTAACGCATGTCCGTACTCACGCTCGCTCTCACGCTGCCGTTACCGACGGCCGACGCGCTCGGAAAGATCGTGATCTTTCTGCTGATGCTGTCGATCCTGGTCGTTCTGCACGAGGCCGGGCACTTTTTGGTCGCGCGCCGCAACGGCGTGCGAGTCAACGACTTCGCCGTCGGCTTCGGCCCGACGCTGTTGAAATGGACCTCGCCGCGCAGCGGTACGAATTACCGGATCAATTTGCTGCCGATCGGCGGCTACTGCGCGATGAAAGGTGAGGACGGCCAAACGAACGAGGCGGAGCAGCAGCGGGAATTTCGCGCGTCGACTCGCGCGACCGACGACAACTTTCAGAGCAAGAGCCCGCGACAGCGCCTTTCGATCGTCGTCGCTGGTCCCATCGCAAACTTCATTCTAGCCTTTGCGATTCTCGTAATGGCGGCCGTCAGTTTCGGCATCGCAAGCGACCGCGAGTTCACGACCAAGATCGGTCCGCTCAGCCCCGGTTCGCCGGGCGCGCGTGCCGGGCTGCAAGTGGGTGACGATGTCGTGGCGATCGACGGCATTGCGACCACGACGGGCGACGCCATGGTCAACAAGATCCGCTCGTCGCCGGGAAAGCCGCTTCGCGTTACCTACCGGCGCCACGGCATCTCGACCGACGTGACCATCGTTCCTAAGCCGGTCCACGAAGGCAATAAGACGATCGGCCAATTCGGATTCATTCGCATTCCGGAGTTCCGGCGCGTCTCGCCGCTCCGCGCGGTACCGATTGCGGCGACCGAATTTCTCGGCATGGTGCAGATGCAGCTGACCGGCTACGGGCAGCTCATCGGTCATCCGGCGCAATACGGCTCTCAGGTATCGGGTGTAATCGGCATGGAGCGCGCCGCATCGGTGTATCAAGACCTCGGATGGGCGCCGTACTTGCAACTCGCGGCGATGATTTCGGTGGCGCTCGGCTTGCTCAATCTGCTGCCGTTCCCGGCGCTCGATGGCGGCCGCGCCGTTTTCATTTTGGCTGAGATGCTACGCGGGCGGCCGGTCGAACCTGAAAAAGAAGCGCTCGTACACTTTACCGGATTCGCGGTTCTCATGGTATTGATGGTGTTTGTGGCGTTCCACGACATTCTCAACCTCGTCTCCGGTAAGGGAGTCTTCTGAGTCATGGTCAGGCTACGGCGCGCATCCCATCCCGTGCTGCTCGAGAACAAATCGAAGTGGTCGAGCGGCGCGAAAAAAGTCTGGATGGGCGGCGATCATCCCATCGTCGTGCAGTCGATGACGACGACCGACACCGCCGACGCCGATAAGACGCTCGAGCAGGTGTACGGTCTGGCCGCCGCCGGCTGCGAGGTCGTGCGCGTAACGGTTAAAGACGCGCCCGATGCCGCCGGCATGCCGGCGATCGTGGCTCGCTCGCCCGTGCCGATCGTTGCCGACGTTCACTTCGATCACAAGATGGCGGTCGCCGCACTCGAAGCGGGCGTTGCGAAGTTGCGACTCAATCCGGGCAACATCACCGATCCCAAAAAGACGCGCGAAGTCGTCACGCTGGCCAAAGACATGGGCACGCCGATTCGCATCGGCGTCAATATGGGTTCGCTTGCGGCCGACCTCGAGAAGCAGTACGGTCACACGCCCGAAGCGATGGTCCGTAGCGCGCTTCGCCACGTGGAGATTCTCGAGGAACTCGATCACCGGGCGATCGTCATTTCGCTCAAGGCGCACGACGTGCCGACGACCGTCTATGCTTATCGCCTCGCCGACAAGATGCTGGCCGAACGTGGTACGCCGTACGCGCTGCATCTCGGTATCACCGAGGCCGGTTTGCCGCGCGAGGGGACGATCAAGTCGTCGATCGGTATGGGCATTTTGCTCTGGGAAGGTATCGGAGATACGCTGCGCTGTTCGCTCGCCGCCGATCCGGTCGAAGAAGTCCCGGTCTGCTGGGGCATTCTCAAAGCGCTCCAGATCCGCGAGAAAGGCTTCGACATTACGGCCTGCCCATCGTGCGGCCGCGCCGAAATCGAAGTCGTCGAATTGGCGCGCTCGGTAGAGGCGATCGCCAAAGAATACACCGCGCCGGTAAAGGTCGCCGTAATGGGGTGCGTCGTTAACGGGCCGGGCGAAAGCAAGATGGCCGACGTCGGCGTCGCGGGCGGTAAGGGCAAGGGTGCGATCTTCCGCAAGGGCGAGCTGGTCGGAACCTGGCCGGAAGCGGAGTTGCTCGGGGCGCTGCGGATGGAGATCGAGAAAGTCATCGTCGACGTCTATCCCGATTTCATCGCCGAGACGGCTCATGGTAAAGAACTCGCCGCAATCTCCTAGCTTTCGCACGGTGCTCGCCACGGCGGCCGTCGCGTCGGTTTGCGCCGCCGCGACGTTCCTCTCTAAGCCTGCGGCGCTGCGCATCGACGGCCATCGTATGGTTAGCGACATGCCGCCGATCACCACGGCCAAGGGCGCATACGTGCCGCTGCGCGCCGTCGCGACGTCGCTCGGCGCCGACATGGATTACGATGCCAAGACGGGTGCGATCGAATTACTGCGCGGGCACGATACGTTGCGCCTGAAGGTCGGCGAGCGCAGCGCAACGTTCGACGGCAAGCCGATCACGCTCGGCATCGCGCCGTTCGAGACGCACGGCCGCACGATGGTGTCGCTCGGCACGGTCGCCCGCGCCTTTCGCACGAAGGTTCGCTACGAGCCGGCACGCGCGAGAATCGACGTGATGACCGGTAACGACGAGGCGCCGGCGACGGAGCCGGACTTACCTTAGCTTTCTAGCCGGTCGTCGTCGAGCGCCACCCCGGGTCGCAGATCCGGTCGCGACTTGCGGAATCCATAACCAAAGTAAATCGCTAGACCCACGGTTAGCGAGCCGAGGAACCACACGATCGTATCGCGGCTCAGCCCGAAGACCACGAGCAGCAGCGAGAGCAGGATGCCGATCGCCGGGAAGACGGGGACGAACGGCGAGCGAAAGGCGCGCGGAATGTCGGGGCGTTTGTAACGCAACCAAATCACGCCGGCGCATACGACGATGAACGCCGCGAGCGTGCCGATGTTGACGAGATTGAGCAGGTTGGTGAGCGGGACGATCAGCGCGAGCAGCGCGACGCCCGAGCCCGTGATCATCGTCATGAGCGCAGGTGTTTTGAAGCGCGGATGCACGCGCGACACGAACGGCGGCAGCATGTGGTCGCGCGACATGACGTAGAAGATGCGCGTTTGACCGAGCAGCGACGACAGCGCGACGCTCGTCGTGCCGGCGATCACGCCCATCGTGATCGTCCAATTGACGAAGGGATTGTGAAGCGGCGCGATCGCGCTTGCGAGTGCGGCGCTCTGATCGACCTGCCGCCACGGTACGATGCCGACGAGCACGACCGCGACGATGCAATAGATCACGGTGCCGATGAGCAAGGCGCCCAGTACGCCGACCGGTACGTCGCGCTGCGGGCGGCGGCATTCTTCGGCGGTGGTCGTGGCCGTGTCGAAACCGATGTACGAGAAGAAAACGAGCGCCGCGGCCGGGATGACGCCCTGACCGCCGCCGCCGCTAAAAGGCGTGAGCGTGCCCCATCCCAGCGGCACGAACGGCACGAGATTCTCCGGATGAAACAGCGACAGGCCTGCGATGACGAACACCACGAGCGCGGCAATTTTAAGCACGACAAAAATGTTATTCGTCGATGCCGTCTCGCGAATGCCGATCGAAAGTAACACCGAGAGCATTAAGACGAAGAGTGCGGCAACGACGTCGTATTGCGAGTGGGCGAGATCCCAGCCCCACGGTTGCCACCAGGCGCCGTGCATGACGAGATTGGACGTCTGCGCCCAGGGGGGCAGCGAAACCCCCGCCGTTCGGAATGCCGCTTGCACGGAGCCGGAAAACTGCTGTGCGACCGGCGCCGCGCTGATGCCGTACTCGAAAAGCAGGGCGAATCCGATAATCCACGCGACGAGCTGCCCGAGCGTCGCGTAGGCGTACGTGTACGCGCTGCCGGCGATCGGCACCATGGCGCCGAGTTCCGCATAACAGAGCGCGGCAAAGAACGACGCGCAGCCCGCCAGCACGAAGGCCAGGATGATCGCGGGTCCGGCCAGCTTGACGCCTGGCCCGATCGTCGTGAAGATGCCGCCGCCGATCATCGTTCCGAGGCCAATCGAGATGAGGTCGCGGGCGCGCAGCACTCTCCGTAATTTGGAGGGCTTGCGATTCTCGTCGCGCATCGCATCGATCGACGTCGTGGAAAACAGACGCCGAAACAAGGGCGCGGAGCTCTCTGCCATCTGCGCGGCATTCGCGCAGAGCGCTGCGGCTATCCCGCTATCGGCGAGCGGCCCGTTCTACGACGGCGGAGACGTCTTCGCGTTCCACATGTGGTCCGGGATGCCGGCCGCACGATTGACGTATCGCGCCCATACGAACAGCGCGTCCGAGAGGCGGTTGACGAAGCGCATCGCCTCGGGTGAGATCGGTTCGTTGTCGCGTAGCGCAACGAGCAAACGCTCCGCACGCCGCGATATCGTGCGCGCTTGATGCAGATACCCGGCCGCGAAGCTGCCGCCGGGATGGATGAAGTTGGCGAGCGGTTCGAGATCGCTCTGCGCCCGATCGATCGCGCGCTCGAGCGCGGCGACGTCGGAGGCTGCGATCAACGGCATGCCGTCCCAGCGATCCTGCGGTAAGGTCGCGAGGTCGCTTCCGAGATTGAACAGCACGTCTTGCGTCCAGCCGAGCCACCCGTCGAGTTCGGCGGCACCCGGCGCGTGCTCGGCGGCCAGTGCCGTGCGCGCGAGGCCGAGTGCACTTGAGAGTTCGTCGATCGTCCCGTACGCTTCGATGCGCAGCGCACTTTTCTTGACTCGTTGGCCGCCGACCAAACCCGTCATCCCGTCGTCGCCCGTGCGCGTGTAAATGCGCGTGTACTTCGGCATGGCGGCTGGCGTTCGGTCCGCATGCACGCGCTTCCGGCCGAGGAACGCTGCGACGACGCCCGAAAGGTCACGCGTTTCTCATGCCCGAGATCGAACGCACGCCGCTCGTGAAAGAAATACCGCCCAAAGCGGCCGATCTTTCCGAGTGGTATCAAGCCGTCTGTTATCGCGCCGAGCTCGTGTCGCTTGCGCCCGTGCGCGGCTGCGTCGTACTACGGCCGTACGGTTACGGTTTATGGGAACGGTTGCAAGCCGAACTCGACGCGCGCTTCAAAGCGACCGGCCACGAGAATGCATACTTTCCGTTGTTGATTCCCGAAAGTCTGCTCGTGCGCGAAGCCGAACACGTAGAAGGCTTCGCGCCGGAAGTTGCCTGGGTGACGCAGGGCGGCAACGAAACGCTTAGCGAGCGGCTCGCGATCCGGCCGACGTCGGAAGTCGTGATCGGCACGATGTACGCCGAGTGGTTGCAGTCCTACCGCGACTTGCCGATCCTCATCAATCAATGGGCCAACGTAATGCGCTGGGAGAAACGGACGCGGCCGTTCTTGCGCACGCTCGAATTTTTGTGGCAAGAGGGACACACCGCGCACGCGACCGAGGAAGAAGCCGCGCGTGAAGTCGCGCAGATGCTCGAAGTGTACCGCGAGGTCGCCGAAGACGTCGTCGCCGTACCCGTCTATACGGGCGAAAAGTCGGCGTCGGAACGCTTTGCGGGCGCGAATCACACCTATTCGATCGAGGCGCTCATGCCCGATGGCCGTGCGCTTCAGGCCGGCACCTCGCACGAGCTCGGCCAGAATTTCTCCAAGGCCTACGACATTAAATTTGCGGCCGAAGATCAGACGGTCAAATATGCGTGGACGACCTCGTGGGGCATGTCGTGGCGGATGCTCGGCGCGCTCATCATGGTGCACGGCGACGATCGCGGGCTGCGCATTCCGCCGCGTATGGCGCCGATCGAAGCCGCGATCGTGCCCATCTTGCAGAAGGGTTCGGACGACGTGGCGGCTGCGGCGCGCGACCTGTGCGCGACGCTACGGGCAGCTGGATTCCGTGTGAAGCTCGACGAGCGAGACGTGCGTCCCGGCAATAAGTTTGCCGAATGGGAAATGCGCGGCGTTCCGCTGCGCATCGAGTTTGGAGCGAAGGACCTAGCCGCCGGCAGCGCGACCATCGTGCGCCGCGATAAGGAGAAGGGTGAGGACGGAGGCAAGTTCGCCGTGCCGCTCGGCGAAGTCGCGGCGCGCTTGAGGCCCTTGCTCGACGATATCCAAGCAAATTTATTCACGCAAGCGCAAGCGTTCTTGCACGGCCACACGCTCGCTCCGGCCGAACGTAGACAATTCTTCGAGTTGTGCGAGACGCGCGCAGGCATGATCGATATCCCGTGGTGCGGCACCGCCGCATGCGAGGCGGTCGTCAAAGACCGGACCGGCGCGGCGACGCGTAACACGCGCCCCTTAGCCGGCGACGCGACGGCGACGTGCCTTGCATGCGGCGAGCCGGCCGAAGTGCGTGCCTACTTCGCGCAAAGTTATTAGCCTGCACGGGTGCGCTCGGCTCGCGGCCGGCGCGTGTGTCGCGGCGCTCGCGTTGCGCCCCGCCTTCGGCGCGCCCGACGTCTCGGCCGTCGATGCCGCCGCTCGGGCGGCCGGCAATCGTCGCCCGACGGCGATTGCCATCGGACGCGCGTTATTTGCGAGCGTGTTCGCCGTGCAGGTGTTGAAGGTTCGCGTCGACGGCGCCGGCTCGCATGAGATAGCCGGGCTCGTGCTCTCGGGACGGAAGTTCCACGGACGCGTCGATCCCGCCATTTTCACGGACGAGGTCGTGACGCTCGTGCGAAAGGCGTTTGCCGCAAGCGACGTGGAGGAGGTCGACGTCTGGACTACCTTGCCGATCGTCGTCGGCGAGCATGCCGTGGTCGCGGGCGATAAGGCCGAGCCGACCACGCGCATCGTCTACGGCGCCACGGTTCTACGCTCGGAAGGCGGGGCGTTCGCGGCGCGGCTTCGCGCCGGAACGAGCGTCTATTGGTACGCGCCGTGGAAGGCGTCGCTGCGGTAGCCGCGCAATTCACGAACTTGTTTACCGACGGCCGGGAGTTGCCTATTGTACCGTAAGACCACCCTGCCGAACGGCGTTCGCGTCATCACCGAAGCCATGCCCCACGTGCGTTCCGCGTCGCTCGGCATCTGGGCCGACGTCGGCAGCGCGGCCGAGATTCCGGCGAAACGCGGCGTGTCCCACCTCGTCGAACACATGCTCTTCAAGGGCACCGAGCGGCGTACGGCGCGCCAGATCGCAGAGACGATGGATGCGGTCGGCGGCAATCTCAACGCCTTCACCGATAAAGAGGCAACCTGCTATTACGCCAAGGTGATCGACCGGCACGTGCCGCTCGCCATCGACGTTCTGGCCGACATGTTTCTGCATTCGAGATTCGATCCGGCCGAGCTCGCGAAAGAGCAAAAGGTCGTGCTGGAAGAGATCCGGATGTACGACGATTCGCCGGACGAGATGATCCACGATCTCTTCGTGCGCACGATGTGGAGCGGCTCGCATCTGGGCGAGCCGACGATCGGCTACGCCGAGACCGTCTCAGCACTAACGAGCGACGACCTGCGCGCGCACATGCGCGCCCATTATGCGCCCAACGTGTGCGTCTTCGCTGCAGCGGGAAACGTCGATCACGACCACATCGTGACGCTCGTCGAGCAGGCATTCGCGGGCTTCGCGGGTTCGGTCGACGCGCCGGTCGCCGACCGTCCGGCGTTAACGCCGGCGACGCTCGTCAAGAAGAAAGACACGGAGCAGGCCTACGTCGTGCTCGGCATGCGCGGGCTCTCCGTGCGCGACGACCGGCGTTATGCGTTATCGGTGCTCGATACGATTCTAGGCGGCGGCATGTCCAGCCGGTTGTTTCAGGAAGTGCGCGAGAAGCGCGGGCTCGCCTATAGCGTCTACACGTTTCAGCAAGGGTACCGCGAAGCCGGGCTTTTCGGAGTCTCGGCCGGGACGTCGCCGGATTCCGTCGATGAGTGCATCGACGTGGTCGCGACCGAACTCGCCGCCTTTGCCGAGCACGGGCCGACCCAGGCCGAGGTCACGCTCGCGCGCGACCATCTCAAGGGCAGCATGACGCTCGGGCTCGAGAGTAGCTCGAGTCGCATGATCCGTCTGGGGCGTAGCGAGTTCAACTTCGGCCGGCACTTCGAAATCGAAGCGATCGAGGCGGCCATCGACGCGGTCGGCGTGGACGAGGTGGCGGCGCTGGGCCGCGAATTATTCGAGCCGCGCGGGCTCGGATTATGCGTGCTCGGACCCGTCGAAGACGAGGAGATTCGCCTGCGCACCAGCGCAGCGTGACGCCGAGCCCGGCGCACGCGGCGCCGTGCGGCGCGAACGAACTGGCGGCGCTCGGGCATTATGCGTTTTGGTCGCCGTCGCTCGCCATCGCCGTGACGCTCAATGTGGCCGTCACGGCATTACAAATAGGCGCCTATGCCGGACGCATTGCGGGCGTGCGTACGGGACGGATCGGCACCTCGATCTCGCTGTTCAACTTCTTTACGCTCGCGAGTCGTCTGGCCACGCTCGTCGTTACGCCGGCGCTCGGCAGCCTAGCCGACGGCGCGGCGCACATCGCGACCTGCACGGGCGCGATTCCAGCGCTCTTTCCGTTGCAGTTGCGCGCGATCGTCGCGTCGGGCATGGTAGGATCGGTCGTCGGTACGCTGTTGTTGCCGACGTTCATCTTCCTGTTCATGCGCGGCGTTCACGCGTTCGAACGCCGCCGTTCGATGCTCGGGGCCGTCTCGCGCCTGGCCGATCCGCGCGTCGTGTACGACGTGTTGCGCACCGTGACCGTTCCACCGCTCGGATCGCTGCGAAGCTTCTCGCCGCGCGCGTTGCCGCTGCAATTATTGATCGGTAACGTCGTCGTGACGGCCGTATACGCGATCGGCGTCGTCGCCGCATTCTACGCAAGCGTGATCGATCTCGACGCACGCACGACCGCGACCGGCCTGTCGGGTCTGGTCAACGGCATCGGGACGATCGCATTCTCGTTCTTCGTCGATCCGACCACGGCGTACATCACCGATCAAGCGGTGAAGGGCGAGCGGCCCATCGCCGACGTTCGCGCAATGGTGTTCTGGCTCGCAGTCACGGCGATCGCCGGCTGGACGCTCTCGCAGATCATCTTGATTCCCGGTGCGTATCTCATCGCAGCGGGCGCTCACGTGTTCCACCGGCCGCATTGACGGCCCCGTTCTAGACGCTTGGGAGGCGCCGATGTCCCTACCGTTTCGCTCGCTCGCACTTCTCGCCGTTCTCTTAACGAACGGCTGCGCGAACGATATCGCGCACTTCCTCGTGCGTACGCGCATCCATCAGGGCGACGTCGCGCTCGTTCATCAGAATCCGGCCGAAGCCGCCACGGCGTACAAGCTCGCGCTCCGCGTGGATCCCAAGAACGTTCACGCCCGTAGCGGCCTCTCGACCGTCTTGTTGCAACTAGCGACGCAAGACTTCGTTGCCTCTAAGTTCGACGACGCACTCGAGACGCTCTCGTCCGCCGCCAAATACGATCCGGAAAGCGTGCGCTTGGCGCAACTGCGCAGCGAAGTACAGCAGGCGCGCGTGAAGCGCGAGATCGTGCTCTCGAACTACCCCGCTTACCGCGAGCAGGGCCTGGCCCTGCGCCGCTCGTATGCGGCGCTGCATCTTCAGAGCAATGCGATCGTCGCAACGCTGCAACGCTTCGACTACAGTTTCGATTCGAGCGAACTCACGCGAGCCATCCGCCAATCGACCGAACTCGGCCGCGACGTCACTCGTCTGCGCGCACGCCTGACCAATTACCGCCAACTCGTTGAATCCGGTTCGCCCGAAAAGGCCTCCGACGAAACGCTCGCGCCCGCGGCCTCACTGTTGCCGCTGCCGTAGATCGAACCCCTCCGGGATTCGGGCCGCACCCCATTCTCTCGCGGCAACTCGGCGATTCGCGATAACTCATCGGTCACCAACGTGAAGAATGCTAGGGCGATGGTTTGGAAATAATATTGGTGTCAACCAGTGAGACGAGAGCCGTCTTTTCGCATGATCTCGCGTCTTCACCGGTAGTACGAACTCATGCGGGGTGCGGAGCGCTTGATTGCGGCCGATTTGAAACAGCTTCAGTTGGACGGTAAATTCCACTCTGGCATATGCATCATCTGCCAAAGAGATGGCTTTGTCCGGCACTGCCATATGTAGCGACGTCTCTTTCCAAACGTCGGCACTTGCGCCGCCGGCGTATGTCGTCAGGCCGTACGGATTCTTTCCGTACCCGCATATAGTTCACCGAGTGTCGGCTTGATGTCGACGCATACCAGTTCGACGACGTCTTCGGGGTTGTGGTACGTCGTTTCCGTCCAGGTTGGCCCCGAGCGCCGGTAGACCGCAACCCACGTTCGACGCGAGTCGATGAGCAGGTACTCTTGAATCGACGATAGCGATTGATATGCGTCGAGTTTCTCGACGCGATCTCGCCGGACGCTATCCGTGGAGATAACTTCAACGACGAGCATTGGCGCCCGTATCGCAATCGCACTCGGATCGAGCCGCTCGCACGTGTAGCTCGCGTCGGGGAACACGTAGCTACCGCTATTGGGCAGCAGGAGCGCAACGTCCGACGTGAACGTCTGGCAATTGGCTCTCGTTGCGTTCGTTAGCATCGAGATCACTTTGGCGCAGAGAATGCCGTGGGCGACCGATCCGCCTGCGAACGCCAGTGGCTCACCAGCAATGCATTCGAGCTTTACGTCGGATGTCGCCAGCAACTCCTCGAACTCGGGAAGCGTTACTAGTCCCGGCGTCGGCTCGATCATGCTGCGTCTCCATCGCCATATTTTCTCCGCCACGTCGGCATGGCTCGTACGTTCCTAGAGCGTACCATACTCAGCACGGGCGGGATACCTGGACGCTTCGATGCACTAACGATGGCTACCGAGGGACGCGGCCAGAGGGCCCCGGAAGCCGGCCGGCGCGTTCGTCGTAGCGAAAGGCGCGCCAGCGGACTTCGGCGCCTGGGATGATCTTGCCGGAGTCCGTCTCGTAGACGGGCCACTTGGCGACCGCGGAGCGGCGCGGAAAGCGTTGCAGCCAGGCGTAGAGTTCGACGTTACGTTCGAGCCGGTTGTTTTCGATCGCGATGTAATAGCGCGCGCCTTTGCGAATCGCGCTCTGCTCGTCGAACGGCGTCCAAAGATACGGGTCTTCTTCCCAGCCTTTGCGGTCGATGTAGTACAGCACCGATGGATCGTAATGTCCCATGACGACGAGCGTTCCGGGCGCGAGCGTCGCGTCGAGCGCCTTGGCGGCACGGTAGACGGAGGCGGAATACGCGTAGTACGGTGCGACTGCCCGGCGGCCGGCGACGATCGCGATCGCGCATAGGGCCGCTGCCGTAAGCACTGCGACGCGGCGGTGCAGCGGCGCCCGCAGACGCGCTGCGGCGTATGCCGCCAGACCTCCCGTCCACAGCGCCCCGAGCGGCAAGAAGGGATACAAGTAATAATCGACGCGTTCGACCGTCACGACGGCATACGCGTAGACGAGTGCCGCCGCGAGCCAAGACCATAAAAGCACCCGTGCACGCCGGCCGAGCGGCGTTGCGAGCGCTCCCGCGGCGACGATAGCGCCAACCGTGCCGAGCATGGTCGCCGGCAGCATGCCGAGCGAGTCGCGCAAGAGCCGCAGCTTTTGTACGAACGCCGCGGGTGAGGCCAGGGCTGCCCGCAGCGCCGGAACGACGTGCAGCGCCGTAATGCCACTAGCCCAGTGCCATTCGGCGATCGAGCGCACGTAAGCGTCGTAGGCCGCGTACGGCACGACGGCAAGCGCGAAGAATGCATAGGTCGCCGGCGCACGCAGCACCTCGCGCCGTCCGGGCTCCGCTAACAGTAGCGCCGCAATCGGTACCAGCGCGACGAGCGCCACCGGCTTCGCGAGGATTGCGGTCGCGGCGAGCGCGGCCGCGATCGCAAAACGTCGCGTCGGCCGCACGCCGTCGAGCACGATCCAGCGATATGCCGCGTAGAGCGCGGCGGCGAGGAAGAACGTCATCGCGGTGTCGGGCATGAACGTGCGGCCGTAATACACGCTGCCGGGATACAGCGCGAACGCGCAGGCCGCGACAACGCCCGCAAGGCTGTTCGCGAATAGCTCGCGCGCGAAGTATGCCACGACTACGATCGTCCCGAGGCTGAACGCGATCGAGATTAAGCGGCCGAAGACTTCGTGAACGCCGAAGAGCTTATAGCCTAGTGCCGCAAGGAACGGCACGATCTGCAGTTCCAGCTCGACATAGTTGGGGGGTGGCCCGTCGTAGTCGGCCTGCGGGTGAAACGGGTTGAGATCGAGCGTGGCAAAATTGCGCGCGATCGCAGCCGTGTCGCCTTGACGCCAGCCGGGGTGGTCGAGCAGCGGGTCGTGCAAGCCGTGCAGGCGCAAGACGAGCCCGACGAGTAACGCCGCGCCGAGCGCGACGTACCACGTGCGGAGGGGCGAAGCGTTCACGTCGCTTCGCGAAACGTCCAGTATTTATTGACGAAGAAGTTGACCGCGATCCCGGCGACGGTAGCGATCAACCACGTCTTGTGGCCCGGCCCGAGCTGCGGCTTGACGAAATTCGATACCACGAGGCCCACGGCCAGCGCCACCAGCGACACGACGATGAATTGCGCGCCTTGCACGAGCGCGTGGCCGCGCGCGCTCGTGCGGAACGTCCAGGCGCGGTTGAGGAAATAATTCGAGACGCCGCCGGAAAGGAACGACGTGGCATAGTTTAGCGTGAACCGCGCGGGCTGCTCGGCGAGCGGCGTTGCATGTTGCAACAGCGTGAACACCACCAGGTTGACGAGCATGCCCGAGGTTCCGACGATCGCGAACTTCACGAATTGGCGAACGCCGCGGCGCCGCACGAGCCGGTGGACGAGGTGAGGCTGCTTCGTTACCGGATCGACGACGACGTCCGTCACCCGTACCACGTCCGCGTCGTTCAAGCGACCCAATACCAATCGGCGAAGAGGACCGTGAACAAGCCGAGCAGCGGCAACGAGAACGCCACGATTGCGTTGTTCACCCACGCTTTGCCGCCCCATAGCGCCAGGAGCACGAACATCGGGAAAAGCACGAGCGCGAAGCGCGGCATGCTCATCAGGCTCGACGTCGACATCGGCACGAGAATCGACAGCGCCATATACGCGGTGAACGACGGGCGCAAGCGCCGGAAGCCGGCGATGGCGATGCCGATCATCAGCAGCGTGAAAGCGACTTCGATCGCTTGATTCGCGATGATCGACGGCTCGTTATGGCGGAAGCCGATCGCGAACACCGTGTAGGCGTGCCACAAACTGGTCCAAGGCGGCGATAAACGCCGGTTCCAATGCGACTGCACGTGCGAGAAATACAGCGGGTCGCCGCTGAGGATCCATAGGTACGCCATGTAGGCCGCGAGCCCGAGCACGATCGCCCCGGCTCCGGCGAGGATGCGCGTCGCGCGCGGCGCATTGCCGAGCGCGCGTAGACGATGCCCCGCGCCGCTCACCGCCGCCACTTCGATCGCGTACGGCACGACGAGCAGCACGCCTTCGACGCGCGTGAGCGCCGCAAAGAACCCGATCGCACCCGCCGTAAGCCAACGGCGCTCGCGAATATAGTAGAACGAGGCGACGGTGAGCGCAAAGAATAGCGATTCCGTGTAAACGGCTGAGAAGAAAATCGCGGTCGGAAAAATCGAGACGTAAAAGATCGCGCGGTGAGCGACGGCGCGGGTGTATTGATGCTCGACCAGCTTGTAGAAGAACAGCAATCCGAAGAAAAGCGCGACGTTGGAGATCAAGAGCCCGGCGATCAGGCCGCTGCCGAGCGCCGCTCCGACGATGCGGATCAGCGCCGGGAAGAGCGGAAAGAAGGCCATGTCGGTGCCGTAGTAGCCGCGGGTCGCGATGTCGAGATAGTGAACCGCGTCCCAGCGGCCCCAGACCGCGAGCAGCGGATTCGAAGATTCCGATACGTGCAACCCCGGGCGCTCCGCGATGACGATCGAAGCGAGTTCGGCTACGACGATGATCGAAACGCGGGTGACGACGAACGTCGTCAACACATCGCGCACGGTGTGGACGAAGCGCGCGGCGACCAGAATCTTTGCAAGTAAAAATAGCGCGATGCCGAGCGCGAGCCCGAGCGACGGGCTACCGAAGCGAGCCGGTGCAACGAGGCCTGCAACGGGCACGAAGAAGGCCAGCCACGACGGGGCATCCCAGGCGAGCGCCGTCGTCCGCGCGATGCCCGCGCGCCGAGCGAAATACTCTCCGTATCCGTACCAGCCGAGCGTCGCGACCAGGAGGCCGGCGACGAGCGCCACGATCAAGCCCACGTCGCCGAGCGCCTGGAAGCCCCGGGCGGCGCGTACGGCGGTCCCATACCACGCAAAAAAGCCGAGGGCACATCCGCCGAGCGCGACGAAAGCGAGCGCGAACGGTGCGGAGACGGCAGCGCTGCCGAACGACCGCAAGAGCGGTTTGGCACGCGCGCCGAACGTTGCCTGAGCGGACATTCGGGGCACGCCTTTCGGTGCACCTAACCGCCGTTCCGCCGGGTTGGGAGAAGACGTGAACCGCCGTGTATTCGATCTCGTCGTCATCGGCGCCGGCAGCGGCGGATATGCCGCGGCACGCACGGCGCGCGACCTCGGCGCGAGCGTCGCGCTCGTCGACCGCGGACCGCTCGGGGGCTTGTGCATCCTCAAGGGATGCATGCCGTCGAAGACGCTGCTGGCCTCGAGCGATCTGGTCCACGAGGTGCGCGAGGGGGCGGCTTTGGGCATTCACGCGGACGAGCCGCGCATCGACCTCAAGCACATCTTCGCACGTAAACGCGAGATCATCGACGGCTTCGCCGAGTACCGCAAGGCCGCGCTCGAGACGTTTCCGCTGTTCGTCGGGCAAGCTCGCTTCGAGTCGTCGACGCAAATTCGGGTCGGCGACGATCTCCTGGAAGCAAGGAACGTCATCGTGGCAACCGGCAGCTCGGTCGCGCCGCCGGTCATCACGGGCCTGGCCGAAGCGGGCTACGTCGACAGCGACGCCGTGCTCGATCGCGACCGTCTGCCCGCCTCCATCGTCGTGCTCGGCGGCGGCTATACCGGCAGCGAACTCGGCCAGTTTCTCTCCCGCATGGGCGTCAAAACGACGTTCTTGATTCGGGCGAAGCACTTGCTGTCGACGGAGGACGACGATGTCGGCGACGCGGTGACGACGTACTTCCGTCAGGAAGGCATCGACGTGCGAACCGGCGTGCAACTTTCGCACGTCGAGGTGCGCGACGGCCGCAAGGTCGTGCATTACTTGCACGACGGCGAACGCGACTCAGTCGAAGCCGAGGACATCTTTTATGCGCTGGGCCGGGTGCCCAATACGGACGGTCTCGATCTCGAGCGCGCGGGCGTCGAGTGCCATGCGATGACCGGGATCGTCGTCGGTCCCGACTTGCGCAGCTGCGTACCCAACATCTTCGCCGTGGGCGACGTGACGGGCGAATACCCGCTCGTTCACGTGGCGATCTATCAAGGCGAAGTTGCGGCGCGCAATGCCATAACAGGAGGCAGCGAGCACGCCGATTATGCACTGCAGCGCACGCATACGATCTTTACCGATCCGCAAATCGCAATCGTCGGCAGCACAGAAAAGGAACTGCAGGCGCAGCACGTGCGCTATCTCGCCGGGTCGTATCTGTTTGCCGAACACGGAAAAGCGGTCGCCATCAACAAAACGAAAGGCTTCGTGAAAATGCTGGCCGATGCCGAAAGCGGTCGCATTCTCGGGGCCGCGGTCGTCGGTGCCGAGGCCTCGGATCTCATCCACGAAGCGATCGTCGCAATGTTTTACGGTGGTACGGTCGGGGAGTTCGTCAAGATACCGCACCTACATCCGACGCTTGCGGAGATCTGGACGTATCCGGCAGAAGAGATCGTCTTGCAGATGTCGCAGCCGGCCGTCGAACCGCTCGCCGCGAGCGCGTGAGCCGGGCCGTGCGCGTCGCCCTCATTCAGACCAAACCGCGTAAGGGCGACATCGCAACCAATCTTCGGGAACTCGCTGCGACGTTCGGCGAGCTCGCGCTCGACGGGGTCGCCTACGATCTGCTCGTTTTACCCGAAGCGGCGCTGACGGGGTATTTCCTCGAAGGCGGCGTCTATGCGCTCGCCATGCCGGCCGAGGCGATGGCCGAGCGCATTGCCCAAACCTGGCGCGGGGCGCACGACGGCGTCGCGTTTCGGCCGGTCGACGTCGCGATCGGTTTCTACGAGAATTCCGAAGGCACGTATTACAATGCGGCGTTGTACGTACGCATCGAAGCCGACCGGCATGCGATCGTGCACGTGCACCGCAAGCTCTTTCTGCCGACGTACGGCGTCTTCGATGAAGCGCGCTTCGTATCGCGCGGCCGACGCATCGACGCGTTCGAAACGAGCGCAGGACGTGCAGCGATGCTGATATGCGAAGACGCCTGGCACGCGATCGTACCGACGATTGCTGCCGTCAAAGGCGCCCGCATCCTCATCGTTCCGAGCGCGTCGCCGGGCCGCGGGTTCGTGGGCCCGGAGCTCGAGAGCGTGAGCTATTGGCGTAACGTCCTGCGCTCGTACGCCGTCGAACACGGCGTGTTCGTGCTGTACGCGGGACTGGCCGGATTCGAAGGCGGGAAGGGAATGTCGGGGTCGTCGTTCGCGCTCGATCCCTTCGGCGATACGATCGGCGCTCTGCCGGCGCTCGGCGCCGGGATCCTCAAATTCGACCTCGATCCCTCCGACGTCGAACTCGCGCGCGCGCGTTTGCCGCTGCTCGGAAATCTTTCATCGGTATTGCCCGATCTGCTGGAAGGCGGAGCGTTTGCCGGCTGTGCGCTTGAGGCGGCGTCGTGAACGGCACTGCTGCAACCACCGTCGTCGACGCGACGCTGCCGCGAGCCGCGTCGCTCGACATCGACTGCGCGCTCGCCACGGCGTGGCTGGAAGCGTTTCTTCGCGACGAACTCGTCGTGCGCCGGGGCGTTTCGCGGGCGGTGCTCGGGCTCTCCGGCGGCGTCGATTCCGCGCTCGTCGCGTTTCTGTGCGTGCGGGCGCTGGGGGCGCAAAACGTGCACGCCGTCCGCATGCCGTATCGCACCTCGAGTAGCGACAGTCTTGCCGACGCACGAGCCGTCGTCGACGCGCTCGGCTGTAACGAGCGCACGATCGATATTACGGCCGCCGTCGACGGCTATCTGCAATACGAGCCGGGTGCGGACGCCCGGCGTCGCGGCAACGTCATGGCGCGAACGCGCATGCTCGTCCTTTTCGATCAGTCGGCGCGTTTAGGTGCGCTGCCGATCGGCACTGGAAACAAGACGGAGCGGATGATGGGCTACTTTACCTGGCATGCGGACGATACGCCGCCGCTCAATCCCATCGGCGATCTGTTCAAGACGCAAGTCTGGCAGTTGGCGCGGTTCGTCGGGGTACCAGAGCGCATCGTCGCCAAAGCGCCGAGCGCGGATCTGGAAGCGAACCAGACCGACGAAACCGATCTCGGCATTACCTATCGGAAGGCGGACGGGATTCTCGCGCTGTTGTTAGCGGGCTTCAGCGACGCGAAAATCGTCGCGCGCGGTTTCATCTCCGAGGACGTCGCACTCGTGCGCGGTCGCGTAGACGGCACGCATTGGAAGCGCCATCTGCCGACGACGGCCATGCTGAGCACCACGGCGATCAACGACTATTACCTGCGTCCGGTGGATTTCTGATGGCCCTGGCAACGATGCCGAACGACGTAACCGAATATCCGTTCGTGTTTTTTCCCGTCGGACTGAACGTGCGCGGCCGTAAGTGCGTCGTGATCGGCGCGCGCGACGACCGTGAAGCGATCGAGAAAGATGCGGCATTACGCGAGGTGGGAGCCGACGTTACCTGGTTGACTGAAGTCGAGGCGTTGCGCGACGAGGACGTCGCCGACGCATTCTTCGTGATCTCGACGCCGCAAGACGAGGCGCTGTCGATCCGCTTGCGCGCGCTCGCCGACCGGCATCGTTTCTTACTATGCGCGATCGATCAACCCAAACACGGGTTCGTCGCAATGCAGGCAATCGTCAAGGCGGGCCCCGTGCGCATCGCGATCTCGACCGGCGGCATCGCGCCGCGGGTCGGCGGAAAGCTGCGCGCGCGCTTGCAAAAGGCGCTCGACGCGACGTTCGTGCGCTTTATCGATTGCCAGAACGCGCAGCGCGAACGAAATCGCGCACGGCTGGAGACCTCACCCGAGCGTCGTGCGGCGATGATGGCCGTTGCGGAAGGCTTCGACGTCGAGGTGAAGGTGACGTATCCGGCCTGGTTCCGCGAAGAACTCGAGCGCATGCGGCCCGAAGTCCTGTAGTGGCGACGACCAGCGTCGAGATCGTCACGATCGGGACGGAGTTATTGCTCGGGCACCTGATCGACACCAACAGCGCGCACATCGCCCGGGTCCTTGCCGATTCCGGCGTCGACGTGTACGCGAAGCATTCCGTCGGCGACAACACCGCCCGGCTCGCGGCAATGCTGCAAGGCGCGCTGGAACGTGCCGACGGCGTGGTCACCACGGGCGGCCTCGGCCCGACGGTCGACGACCTGACCAAAGATGCGGTCGCCGCCGCCGTCGGCACGACGCTCGAGTTGCACGAGCCGTCGGTTGCCGCAATTGAGGAACGCTTCGCAGCATTCGGGCGCCCGGGTGCGATCACGGCCAATAATCGCCGGCAGGCGATTTTGCCGAAAGGCAGCGTCGTGATGGACAATCCGCACGGCACCGCACCGGGCTTCATCGCGCTGCGCGCCGACGGTAAATTCGTGGCTTGCATGCCGGGCGTGCCGAGCGAGATGCGGCCGATGCTCGCCGAACGCTTTCTGCCCTGGCTCGTCGCGAATCGAAAGCTCGACACGGCGATCTACACGCGTACGCTGCATACCGTCGGCATCGGAGAATCGGTCGTCGACGAACGGATCGAGCCGCTCTTCCGCATGCTCGAAAATCCGAAGATCGCCGTACTGGCACATACCTTTCGCGTCGACGTCAAGATCATGGCGAAAGCCGCCGATCGCACTGCAGCGGACGCGTTGATCGCACCGGTAGAAGCGAAGCTGCGCGCACGGATCGGCGAGGGCATTTTCGGCGTGGACGACGATACGCTCGAGGGTGCGCTGCTGGCGCGGCTCGCCGCGCGCGGTGCGACGCTCGCCACCGCTGAATCGATCACGGGTGGCGCCGTTGCCGATGCGATCGTCCGCGTGCCCGGTGCCTCGAAAACGTTTCGCGGCGGCATCGTCGCCTATGACAACGCCGTGAAAACGGCGTTGCTCGACGTCGATGAAATGCTGCTGCGCCGGCACGGCGCAGTAAGCGAAGAGGTGGCCGTCGCAATGGCACGCGGCGCGTGTGCGCGCCTCGACGCCGACGTCGCCATCGCGACGACCGGCATCGCAGGTCCTTCGGGCGCCACCGACGGTAAGCCGGTCGGGCTCGTGTACGTAGCGGTCGCCGCGCGCGACGGCGCGCCGTTCGTGCGACGCATGACGCTTCCTGGCACGCGCGACGATGTGCGACGTCGCACGACCGTCGTCGCACTTAACGTCGCGTGGCGTTTTCTCGACAAACGCGAAGTAGCGACGAGCGCCTAGGCGAGCGAGACGCTAGCCGCGGGCTGCTTCGCCATCGCAGCAAACAGATATCCTTGGCCTCGCAAGCAACCGAGTTCGCACAGTGCGTCGCGTTGCGCCGCCGTTTCGATGCCCTCGGCGATGACGTCGAGTCCGAGCGAATTCGCGAGTTCCAAGATCATCCGCACGATCGCCGGCGCCGCCAGTTCGCCGTTCGTTCCGCCGACGAAGCTGCGATCGATTTTTAGGCCGTCGACGGAAAGCCGGTGCAGGTAGCGCAGCGACGAATATTCGACGCCGAAGTCGTCGAGCCACACGCGCACGCCGCGTTCGCGCAAGCTCGCGATGGTGCGCTCCGCGCGCTCGCCCGACTTGATGAGCGAGGTTTCCGTGATCTCGAGCGCCAGCAGCGCGGGCGATACGCGATATTCGTGCAGCAGCGCCGCGACGTCGTGGACGAAAGCGTCTTCGCCGAGATCGCGCGCGGCGACGTTGACGTGCACGACGCCCGCTTCGGGTTGCGCTGCGGCGAGCGCGCGGATCGCCTCGCGCAAGACCCAGCGATCGATCAGCGTGATCGCCCCCGTCTCTTCGGCGAGCGGCAGAAACGCGCCGGGCATGAGATACCCCCGCTCGGGGTGCTGCCAGCGAACCAAGCCTTCGAAGGCGGTCGGCGTCTGCGTTTCCAGGCGTACGATCGGTTCGTACGCGAGGCGAAATTCGTAGCGGGCGAGCGCTGCGCGCAATTCGCCCGCTAAGCGTAACTTCTCGTTCGCACGTTCGTGCATGGCCGCGCCGAAGACGGCCGAACGCGCGCGGCCGCTCCCCTTCGCTTCGTACATCGCCGCATCGGCGTCGCGCAACACGCCCGCCGCCGCGTCGACCGCCGTGCGGTCGATGTTCGCAATGCCGACGCTCGCGGTGACGATCAGTTCGTTACTGGTATCCGCTTCCACCACGATCGGCTGCGCTAAACGCGTATTGATGTGCGCCGCACCCGCCTCCACGCGCGCCTGCATGGCCCCGGTCACCGGGTCGTCGACCAGCATCGCGAACTCGTCGCCGCCGAAGCGTGCGACCAGTCGCGCACCGACCGCGCGCGCGACTTCGTCGAGCCGCTTCGCTACGGCGCAGAGCACCACGTCGCCGGCCGCGTGACCGAGACTATCGTTAACGAGCTTGAAGTTATCGAGATCGATGAAGAGCACGGCAGCCGCTTCGCCCGAGGCACGCACTTCCGTCGTCACGCGTTCCAATTCGGCGACGAACGCCGAGCGATTGGAGAGTCCGGTGAGCGCGTCGTGCGTGGCCGTATGCCGCAGTTCTTCGGCGCTCCGCCGTACGCGAGTCAGTTCCACGCGCTGCAGGGCAATGCGTCCCCCGAAGAAGACGATGAGCGCCGCGGCAAGCATCCCGAAGATGCCGGGCAGTAGCGTGTAGCGGAAGCGCTTTTCGCGCTCTTGCAGCCGTTGGGACACGATCGCGCCCAGCGCCGGACGTATCGTATCGCTCAGCGCTTCGAGTTGCGACACGGCCGCGGCAAGGGTGTGACGTACCGGCGAGACGACTGGGCGCCGGGCCGTTTCCGCCCGCGCGATAGCGGCATCGGCCGCGCCGGACGCCGCGGACGCCCCCGCTAAGTGCGCCGAGAGCGGTGTGTCGAGGCGCGGATCGAGCGATATGCCGTCTCGCACGTCGCCTAAACCATCGCGCAGATAGACGTCCGCAGCGCCGCCGTAGCGCGCGAGCCGGGCCGGAATCCAAATGGTCGACGCATCGCACGTGCTGCGCTGCGCTTCGCCGAGTTGGTAGATGGCGCTCGGCAGGCGGTAGGTCAGCGCGTCGGCGAGCTGGATGCCCGCCGCGTCGGGATCGTACGTCAAGCGCGCCGCATCGGCGAGCGGGGCGAAGAGCCGTTCGGCGCGGCGGCTCAGCGCCTGCGCGCGCGCTGCCGGGGGCCCTTCTCGCCAGGCCCGTGCGGTACCCGACCATCGTTCGGCGGCCAGCGGCCGGCGAGCTTCGAGCGCGTCCATTGCGGCGATGTCGCGGTCGACTCGCGCGGGCGTCACGTTCGTTGTGAGCCCGCAGGTCTGTGCGATGCGCACGTCGTTCGCGTCGTGGAAGACGCGCGCCAGCGCGGCGACGTGCTTGAGGCCGTCGCGTTCCAGTCGATCGAAGGCGATCGACGATCGGATTTCGCCCGCCAACAAAAGCGTAACGGCGAGGATTGGGAGGGAGACGAACGCCGCGACGAGCGCCAGCCCGAGCGTAAGCTTGCGCGGGCGCGCGATATCGTCGTTCCCGCTAGGGGCTGCCATTTAAGAGGCGTCGGTCCACCGAGGTCGCGGCTTGCAGGCTTACGCGCGCATCGTGCGTGCGCTCACGGCCAGGCGCGGAGCTTAGCGGAGTTTAGCGGCCGTATCCGATTGCGGCCAAGACGCGTTGCGTTTCGAGGCCGTCGGCGAAGGTCGGAATCGTGCTAGGATTACCGTCGAGCGCTGCGACGAAGTCGTCGAGCAGCGCGACGAACGGCGGCAGATTGGGATGGGCTGCGGCCAGATGACCGTGAGGCGCAGCGGCGATCTCGAGCTCCGCCGTTTCCTCGTCGTCGACGACGAACGTGCGTAGGTCGAGCATGTTCGGTCCGCTCGTAACGGCGGTGCGGCGTTCGCCGTGAACGGCGGTCGTGCTGCCCGGCGCGGCCCGAGTTCCGTCGGCCCACACCGTTGCCACGAGACCCTCGCCGTAGTCGATCGTGGCGAACGCGCCGTCGGCGACGTCGCTTGCGAACGTCTCGCCGTCCACATGGCGCAAGGGGTTGGCCGTCCGCTCGTAACCCGCCGTGCGATGCGGCGGACGTCCGGCGAGCCAGCTCGCAAGGTCTACGCCGTGGGAGAGGATGGCGCCGGAGATTCCCCCGCCGCGCACGCGTTGGAACCACCACGAGTTCGGACGGCCGCCGTCCGCGCGCAGGAAACTCAACGCCGTCGTTACCTCAATGGCGCGCAGCGGCCCGAGGTGCCCGTTCTCTACGAGTTCGCGGAGGGCGAGACGTGCGGGCACATAGCGAAATTCGTGCGCGAGCGCACAAACCGTGCCGGCGCGCTCGGCTGCCGCGAGCATCGTCTGCGCTTCACCGACGTCGAGCGCGAACGGCTTCTCGCAGAGGACGTGCATGCCGCGTTCGAGTGCTGCGAGCACGGCCCGGTAGTGTTCGAACGGCGGCGCCGCGATGGAAACGACGTCGAGGTCGGTCGCAGCGAGCATCGCCTCGACCGATGGAAAGGCATGCGCGATGTTGCGCCGCCGCGCGACCTCGCTTGCGCGATTGGGCGAAGCGATCGCGACGACGTCGAAGCGGCCTTGCGCTGCGAACGCGGGCGCGTGTACCAGAGCGCCGAAACTCGCGCCGACGATACCGACGCGATAACGTTCCTTCACTGCCGTACTAATTCGCCGGACGGCGCCGCCGGCACGTCGACTGCGGCTTCGAATAACGCAAACGCGCGCGCGAGCTGCGCGTCGTCGATGACCGCAGGCGGCGAAAAAGCGATCGACGCGCCGCCCGTGCCGGTTTGCAAGAGAATCAGGCCGTGACCGAGCGCCCGGACGACCGTTGCGTTAGCTACTGCGGCGTTCGTGCAGTCGACCGCCCACATCAAGCCGCGTCCGCGAACGGCGCCGACTTCGGCACGCCGCCCGGCGATCGCCCGAAGTGCTTCCCCAACCTGCGCCTCGCGCTCGTGAGCGAGCCGCGTAACGTCGAGCCGGTCCATCTCGATGAGATTCGCAAGCGCCGCAGCGCAAGCCATCGGATTACCGAGGTAGGTCGCCGTGTGCAGCGCTTCGCCGCCGGACGGCGCCCAGGCGTCGGCGCACTCGCGAGCTACGATGGCCGCCGAAATCGGGAAGCCGCCGCCCAGAGCTTTGCCGACGCAGAGAACGTCGGGCCTCACGCCGTCGCGGTCGCAAGCGAAGCGCGTTCCGGTGCGCCCGAAGCCCGTATAGATCTCGTCGAGAACCAAGACGACGCCGCGCTCGCGACAGAGCACCGCAAGCTCACGCAGAAATCCGTCGGGCGGCACGATGACGCCGGCGCGGCCTTGGATCGGTTCGACGACGACGGCTCCCGTCTCGTCTTCGTCCAAGATACGCGCGACCTCGGCCAGCGCCCGAAGCGCGCTGCCGTCCTCTTCGGCACGCGGGTATGCAACGAAGTCGGCCGTGCCGGCGAGTTGGCCGATCCAGGGACTGCGGAATTTCGCGATGCCGCCGATCTCGAGCGCCCCGTAACTTAGTCCATGGTACGAGGCGGCAAAAGCCACGGTACGTGACTTTCCGGTCGCTAGAAACGCCGTCTTGCGCGCGAATTCGAGCGCGTCGGCGCCGCTCGAGCCTAGATACACGCGCGCGTCGTCGACCGGGGCGCGCGCCGCGAGTTCCGCGCAGAGCCGCGCTTTGAGTTCGCTTGGATGCACGTCGCCCATCGCGTGCGGCAGCCGTTCGGCTTGGGCGGCGATGGCGCGCGCTACTGCGGGGTTCGCGTGACCCGTAAGAGCGACGCCGAACGCGCTCGTGGCGTCGATGTAGCGGTTGCCGTCGACGTCGGTGACGAGCGAGCCGGACGCGCGGTCCCAGAACACCGGAAAGTCGTCGCCGAAGTACGTGACACCGCGCGTTTCGCCGCCGGCGAGTTTACGCGCGAGCCGCAGCGAGCGCGGTCCGGGGATCGCCGTCACGACGCGTTCGAGCGTATCGGTCATGGCCGGTAGATAGCGCGCACGAACGGTAGTATCCGCCCCTCGCCGCCGTGTTCGCCGCCGAGCGGCGGATCTTGCAAGGCGCCGAGCGCGGCAACGTAATGCGCCCCCGACTCCTGTGCCGCCGCCTCCAGATCGGGACGCCCTTGCGGGCGGCGCGCGAAGCCTTCGAGCGGTAGGCCGTGGCGCCGCACGAAGCGGAGCGCGGCGTCCGGCGCGTCGACGACGTAGAGTCCGACCGTTCGCGCGTAGAGCGGCGGCGGCTCGCCCGCCGGAGGATCGAACGCGACGACGTATGCGCCGCCCGCAGCGTCGTAGACCTCGCCGTCGCCTTGGCTTGCGCGAAAATTGGCGCGACGGCGATAGGCGAGGGCGGCGGCCACGGGCGTAGGGGCACCTGGTGGAAACTCGACGGCAAACGCGTCGCACGCACGCACGAACGCCTCGGCGAACGCACGCGGCGACAGCGCACCGTCGCGCTCGATGAAAACCGCGTGTGGCGAGAGACAGCCGTCGCCATCGTACAGCAGCGCATCGCGCACCGCGTCGCTCGCGGCAATCGCGCAGGCATCCGCATCCCCGAGCGCTTCACGACCGACGTACGCGACGCTCGTGCGATGCCCGAAGGCCACGAAGCGTGCGTGCGGCGCGAGCTCGCTGCGAATAGCGCGCAGCGTCTCGTCCCGCCCGAAGGCGATCACGACGTCGGCGTCGAGCAACCGCTCGCGCGAGCGCTCGACGTCCGTGCCGTCCCATATGTCGGCCGTCGCTTGCACCGCAAACGCCGGCTCCTCTTCGGCGAGCGTCTCGATGAAGGCGCGCACGAGCCCGTCGCTACGGTCCTTCACGAGCACGTCGCAACCGGCAAGTAAGGCGAAGGCGAGCGGAATGACGGCGACGCCGATCGTCGTCTCGCTGGCAACGATGGCGGCGCGGCCGGCCGGGCGATAGCGCACGCCCGGGCGGCCTTGCCGCGCGGTGAAGTCGTCGAGCGCTCGCAGCGAGCCGAGTTCATCGTCGATCGTAGCGCGCAGCGCATCCGCCGTCATGCCGCCGAAGAGCCGGTCGAGCGCATACTCGACGGTCGGCAGTGAGTAGCCGGTGCGTTCCACGAGCGCGCGCGTCGCGCGGACCCGCACGGGAAGATCCGCGTCGCACCAACGCCGGGCGGTGTCGGCGACGGCCGCCAGCCGTCTCCCTGCACCCGGCCGCTTTAGCGTCGGGCCGCGAGCAATTCTTCGGCGTCGAGCGAGCAGCCGCGCGGGGGCGCCGGTGCGTCGCGACCGAGTAACACGAAGCCGTCCGGCGTGCGATAGCCGCGGTCTTCCGTTTCGATCGCCACGACGGACGAACGATTACCGAGATCGACGTGGCGTAAGAAGCCGGTCTCGCCGAGCGGCACCTCCCGGCCGCCCGTGTCGACGACGAGCGTGCGTAACCACGGCGGCCCCGTCTTCACCCGCGTCGCTTGCCGCCGCGAAGCATGCGTGTCGTAGTACTGACTGACGAGTTCGGTCATGCCGTATTCCGCCACGATGTCGTGCACGGGAATCGCTAACGCTGCGCTCAAGCGCGCGTACAACTCCTGGGGTTCGACGGTGCGCGCGCGGCCCTTGAATCCGCCCGTCTCCATGATGCGCGAACCTTCGGGCGCCGCAAGGGGCGAGCCCCGCGCCGCCAGTGCGTCGGTGAGCGCGGCGAAGGCGAATGCCGTTCCGGCGATGCACACGGCTTGCGACTCGTCGCTCGCGGCCTGCATCGCTCGGACGAAACCTTCGACGTCGACGGCGTCGTCGTCGAGGAAGTACGCCGCTCGGCCGTCGCCGCGTAAGACCGACACGTGGCCCATCATGTAGCCAAGCGACGAGTGCGGCCGCCGGCGCGGGTTCGGCACGAAGGTGAGATAGCGCATGCGAGCCCCGTCGGCTAACATGAAGCGATCGAAGCCGGCGAGCAGCGCAGCGTCGTACAGTGCGACGCGTTCGAGGTAGTGTTTGCCGGCCACGTCGGCCGTCGTCCCGCTGGTGTGAAACTCCGCCTCCGCGCGCGTCGGATCGAACGTGGCGAGCGTCGCATCTTTGAACCCACTCGCCGGGACGGCCGGAATGTCGCCCCACGTGCGCGGTAAACGTGCGCCGTCGACACCGAGCGAGGCCGCATAGCGCGCGTACGGCACGTTACGTTCGAGTTGATAAGCGCATAACGCGAGCGCGTGCGCCTCGAACTGCGCGTCGTCGCAGCCTTCGCCGCCGGCACGCCAACGGGCGACGATGCCGAGGAAGGCGTCGTCGAGCGCGCGAGACTGCGCGTCGCTCACCGCCGACGGGTCGCCGCCGCCGGGGCGGCGCGCCGCGAGCTAATCACACCGCTATCGAGTCCGCCCATCGACAGACCGCCGTCGAAGCGTGCCGATTCGACTTTGATGCAACGGTCGACCACGACGTCGAGGCCGGCCTCGTCCGCTAGGCGGATCGCTTCGTCGTTCACCACGCCATATTGGAACCACATCGCTTTCGCGCCGGCGGCGATCGCTTCGCGCGTAACCTGCGGCGCATCGGCCGCTTTGCGAAAGACGTCGACGATATCGGGCGCGCCGCGTTCGGCGGCATACGCGGCGAGTGTCGGGTACGACGCAATGCCGTCGATCGCCGTGGCGGCCGGATTGACCGGCGCCACCTCGAGCCGCCCTTTCGTGCGAAGATACGAGAACACGAAGTAACTCGGGCGCGTCGGATTCGGCGACGCGCCAACCATTGCGACCGTGCGAGAACGCGCGAGCAGGTCGCGCCGCTGTGAAGCCGTTTCGAGAATCATGCGGACGCCGCGGCCGTCGCGACCGCGCGTGCGGCGCGCAGTCCGTTTTCGAGATCCCAGATGAGGTCGGCGGGATCTTCGAGACCGACGGAAAGCCGGATCGTCTCCGGCGTTACGCCGCCCGCCGCCATCTCATCGTCCGACAATTGCTGGTGCGTGGTCGAAGCCGGATGAATGACGAGCGATTTCGCGTCGCCGACGTTGGCGAGGTGGCTCCACAGCTCGAGCGCTTCGATGAACGCCCGGCTGGCTTCGCGGCCGCCCCGCAACCCGAACGTAAAGATCGATCCGGCACCCTCCGGTAAGTATTTTTGCGCCAGCCGGCGATACGGCGAGTCGTCGAGCTCCGCAAACGATACCCATCGAACTTCTTCGCGCTTGCGCAAGAAGTTCGCGATCGTTCGCGCGTTTTCGACGTGCGTTTTCATACGCAGCGGTAACGTCTCCAACCCTTGCAGTAAGAGCCACGCGCTCATCGGAGAGAGCGACGCGCCGACGTCGCGCAGCACTTCCGCGCGTGCGCGCATCACGAACGCATACTCGCCGAACGTTTCGGCGAAATTCATGCCGTGGTAACCTGGGCTCGGCTCCGACAATAACGGATGGCGTCCCGCGCCCCATGGGAAGCGGCCGCTCTCCACCACGACGCCCGCGATCACGGTGCCGTGACCGCTCGTGAACTTCGTTGCCGAATGGACGACCACGTCGGCGCCCCATTCGAGCGGCCGGCAGAGCGCGGGCGACGCAAAGGTGTTATCGACGATTAGCGGCACGCCCGCGTCGTGCGCGACGCGCGCGAGGGTTTCGAGATCGGCGACGTTGCCGGCCGGGTTTCCGATCGTTTCCGTATAGAGCAGCCGCGTGTGCGGCCGCATCGCCGCGCGCAGTGCGGCCACATCGTCGCCCGGCACGAGCGTGCATTCGATTCCCATCCGCTTGAGCGTCACCGTAAACTGCGTGATCGTTCCGCCGTACAGGCTCGTGGTCGCGACGATGTGGTCACCCGCTTGCGCGACGCAGAGGACGGCGATGAGCTGAGCGGCCAGACCGCTCGCCGTGGCGACGGCGCCGATGCCGCCTTCCAGGCTCGCCATGCGTTCTTCGAACGCTGCGACCGTCGGATTTCCGATGCGGCTATAGATGTTGCCGTAGGTGCGCAGCGCATAGAGTTCCGCCGCGTGTTCGGTCGAATCGAAAACGAAGCTCGTACTCATGTGAATCGGCATGGCGCGGGCGCCCGTGCTCGGATCGGGCGGCGTGCCGGCGTGCAGCGCGCGGGTGCGAAAACCGAAAACGTGATCTGACATCCCCGCCCGCATTCGACGCGCGGCTCGAGCGGTCCGACCGCGCGGGGTTAGCGCTTGAGCAGGGGTTTGGGCGCGCCGCGATGCTCGGCCGTGAACGGTATGCCGTCGGCCAACACCGAGCTCGGCGGGGGCACGTACGTCGGTCTCGGCGCCGCGACGCCGCTCGCGGCCGGTGCCTTGCCGCGCCGCCTTCCACCCGATGTCGTAATGCTGGCCGGCGCGGCCGGTGCCGGCGTCGCAAAGGCAGCGTTCGAGGTCGCCGGCGTCCCTGCGACTTTCGGAAATTCTACGAGGCCGACCATATCGGACGCGCCTTCGACGTAGCCGGAGAACGAGGTCGAACCGTCCGGCATCGCCACGACGAACTTGATCAAACGGCCGTCGTAGGTGCCGCTAAGTGGGTACTCCTTGCCGCCGTAGCGCCACTGCCCGGTAAGTTGGCCGCCTTGCGTCTGCGCGATGCGAAGAAACGAATAATCCGTGTGGTCAATGTATTGAAGCTGTACTTCCCAGGTGCCGTCGAGCGTGGCGAACGCGGGCGAAGTCGGCGTCGCGGTCGGTGCCGGTTCGGCCGAGCTGGAAGGGGCCGGGATAGGTGAAGCGGGGGCCCCATTCGCGCGGCCGCGCCGTCTCCTGCCGCGTGCCGGCGGTGCGCTCTCGTCTGCGGCCGGCGAGGCGACCGGGATGGTCGACGGCGGCGTCGCGTTGCTGCTGCCGCCCGTGATCGGGATCGTGGTTTGAGCCGGGTTCGGCGTGTTCTGACGCGGATTGGGGAGCGGCGGCGGGGGAGGAACTTGTGCGGCGACGCGACTTCCGCTATCGGGAGCCAGGGCCGCCGCCAGCGCAAAAGCGACGGCCACGGCGAGCGAGCGGAGAGTACGAACGTTGCCTTCGAGCTTCAATGACCCTCACAAACCAGCGGCAACGGCGATGGCGCCGTCGAGAAATCAACTTGCGCCGTTCGCGCTTCCAACGGCGCTTCCCGTTGCGTGACGTTTCTGCTATACTCTCACGGCTGTGAAAGACAAAATCCACCCCAAATGGCATACCGATGCGCACGTTCGTTGCGCGTGCGGTGCCGAGTTTACGACCGGCTCGACGCTCAAAGACATTACCGTCGAGGTCTGCTCGTCATGTCACCCGCTATTCACCGGCCAGCAAAAATTTTTGGATACCGCGGGCCGCGTCGATAAATTCAATCAGCGTCTCGCCGCTGCCGACAAGAAGAAAGCCGAAGCCGCCGAGCGCAAAAAAGCGAAGGAGTCGGCCGCCGCCACTGGGGCGTAGCGAGGCCGGCGTTTTTCGAGGGCGGGCCGTGCAAACGGCTCGTCCTTTTTCATCTGCATCGCCGACGCTCGCCGAGGATCGCATATGTTCAATCTCGACCGCTTGGAAACGCTCTCGAAACGTTTCGACGAAATTGAAGCCGCACTTGCGCACACGGGCGGCGACTTCGATCAAGCGCGCTTCACGGCGCTCGTAAAGGAACGCGCCGCGAACGAACCGACGGTCGTCGCTTATCGCGCTTATAAGAAACTCTTAGCCGAGATCGCCGCCAACGACGAACTGCTCGCCGATAAAAGCGATCCGGAACTCCACGAGATGGCGCAGGACGAGGTGCGCGATCTGCGCGAACGCCGGCGCGCGCTCGAGGCCGAACTGACGGAGCTCATGCTCCCGCGCGATCCCAACGACGGCCGCGACGTGTTCGTCGAAATTCGTGCCGGCGCGGGCGGCGACGAGGCCGGCTTATTTGCCGCCGAACTCGGCCGCCTGTACGCGCGCTATGCAGAGACGCTCGGCATGCGCACGGAGATTCTGTCGCAAAGCGAAAGCGAAGCCGGCGGCGCTAAGGAACTCGTGCTCGCGATCAAGACGGGCGAACCTTACCGCTTCTTCAAGTACGAGAGCGGCGTCCACCGCGTGCAACGCGTTCCCCTGACCGAATCGCAAGGCCGCGTGCATACGAGTACGGCAACGGTCGCCGTCCTTCCGGAGGTCGACGACGACCGAACGATCGAGATTACGCCTAAAGACTTGCAGATCGATACGTACAAGTCGTCGGGCGCGGGTGGACAACACGTCAATAAGACCGAATCCGCCATTCGCATAACGCACCTTCCCTCGGGGGTCGTCGTATCGTGCAGCGAAGAACGTTCGCAACTGCAAAACCGCGAGCGAGCAATGCAGATGCTGCGCAGCGTGCTCGCCGATCGCAAACGGCGGGAAGCAGAAGAAGCCGTCGGCTCGCTGCGCCGCAGTCAAGTCGGTACGGGTGATCGCAGCGAGAAGATTCGGACCTACAATTTTCCGCAAGATCGCGTCACCGACCACCGCATCAACGAAAACTTTGGCGATGTCCGCGGCCTCATGGATGGCGCACTCGGCCGCATCGTCGCCCGCCTCCAGCAAGACGAAAAGTCGCGCCTGCTCGCCGGCGAAACCGCCGCCTGAGTTCGATGTAGTGCGCGTGGATCACGGGCACGGCCGCCTTCGTCAAGCTGGCAGCGGCCTGTGGCCGTGCAGCCGCTCTCGATCCGACGGGCGGCTCGAGCCCACCGCCGGAGTGGAGAAGCTTTCCGTGAGTTTGCCGCCGACCTTACGCCGTGAAGTACTCGAAGCATCCTGCTCTCGCATGGATCTCGCTACCGTCGTAGCCCCTAGCCGGGCCATTGATCGCTTGGTTTTTCGCAGCAGCCCTCCGTCTGCAAAGGCACCCGCTTCGATGCAACGCCAGCGGCAGCTTACTTCGCAAAAGTAAGGCGTGAATTCTATATGCCAGTATGACGACGCATGCTGCCGATCTCCGGATGCAAGAGATGCAAGCTCTAGTGGTCGGCGTACTCGTCAGGAATCGAGTTGCCGAACGCTAATAGGCGCCGCGCAATCCAGTCGGCTATATCTGGCACAGACATATTATTTGCGATTCCGTTGACCAGCAAATCGTAACCCTCGGGCTCCGTGGCATGCATTGTAGCCCTGTTAATTTGAAGAAACACTTTCGCGCAGATCCACGCGATGCGTTTGTTTCCGTCAACGAACGACTGATTTTCCGCAAGAGATTGCATAAGCGCCGCCGTTTTTAGCGGAAGCGTCGGATAGGCTTCTTCACCGAATGCAGACTGCGGTGGCCGGCCGATGGCAGACTTAAGCCCATCGGGGTACCGCAAGTCGGGCTCCCCGATGGCCTCTCGATAAAACGCTACAACGTCTTCGGAGGTGAGATATTGCACACCTCAGGCTGCCTAGGCTTCGGCGAGAGCCTTTAAGAGCGCGGCGTCTTCTTTCACGATGCCCCGAACGAGTGCCAGCATTTGCTCACGCGAAACGGGATGAGTTTTGGCGTATTCGTGAATCGCATCGACAACAATCGAATTGACGGAACGATGCTCGATATTTGCCCGAGCCTTTAACTGATCGTTGGTAGCATCATCGACTCGGATAGCGATCTGCTTTTTTGCCATAGTGCGATCATGATATCATGTCCGTCAAGGCTTCTCGGTAATCCTGAAGCGAAATGAGGCCGAAGATGATGCTGGAGGTCGTCGAGCAGCGTTCGCTGATCTGAAAGGCCTTGCGGAAAACGGCAAATCGAAGCGCCGGCGCATCGGCGTTAGGCTCAGATCGGCAACGAGCCGCTTTAGCTTGCTGTTCTCTTCTCGCAACTGCCGTAATTCGCGAATCTCGGCCGTGCCCATCGCGCCGAATTTCTTTTTCCAGGAGTAGAAAGTCGCCTCGGACACGACCTTGCGCACGATATCGGCCACGGGCGTCCGGCCTCGGCTTGCCGAAACGCGTAGGCGACTTGCTCGTCTTCGTCGCCGCCGCAGAACCCCGTTTCAGCCACCGCGTAGCGATGCCGCATTTACCATCTGAAGGTAAAGGCAATTGCTAGTTAATGAAGCACGGCATTTCGCGCGGCAATCTCAACACGTTGGTCCGCGGGCGACGCTCGCTCAGCCCGGAGATGGCAAAGCGGCTGGAACGTGCCTTGGGAGTTTCAGCCGAGTTTTGGATGCGGCTACAGGCTACGTGGGACGTCTGGCACGTCGAGCACGATCGTGCACTGGCCAAGGAATTCGCAAAAATCAAGCCCTTGCCACGGAATATTGCGCCGTTGGCGGTCTAAACCGCCCGAACGCCTCCTTATGAGCCTTGCTCCGCGCGATCGCGACGCCTTAAAGCTCCTGCACGGCCGGCGGTACGCCGGTGCGTACGTCGGTTCGTTCGATGTCGACATGCAGACGCGCCGTCTCACGCTCGCGCTCTACGGCCATCTGCGTGCCGGACGTGACGACGAGACGTACCTCGCAACGGTGACGTTTTTTGGAACGAGTGCTCTTGCGATCGCGAACGACGCGGGCGCTTTTCCCGAGAGCGTGCGAGTAGCGTCGTTCGACGTCAGCTACGATGACGGCGAAGACGCGGGGGCGGCGATGCTGCGCGGCATCGCCGACTGGAACGCCTCGTGGTCGTTCGATGGAGTTGCGTATGCGGAACACCCGGCGGTCGTCGAATCGCTCGCCGACGAAGGCGACGCGTGACGGTCGGAGACGTGCTCGGCGAGGCACTCGAACGGTTACGGTTGGGGGGCGAGTGCGGACGCTTCGACGCGGTCTTGCTGATCGGCTCCGCGTTGGAACGCAACGCCTCGTGGATCTTTTCGCACGGCGAGGCGCCGCTGTGCGGAAGCGACGTGGCGCGAATTCGCTCCGCCGTCGCCCGCCGGGTGGCTGGAGAGCCGGTGCCGTACATCGTGGGTTCGGCCGGCTTCTATGGCCGAACGTTTGCCGTCAATTCCGACGTGCTCGTGCCGCGACCGGAAACCGAGCATCTCGTCATGCTTGCGCGCCTGCGTTACGCGACCTCAGGCGTGGCGCCGGCGACGATATGCGATGTCGGTACCGGCAGCGGTATTCTCGCCGTCACGCTTGCGCTCGAATGGCCCATCGCGCGCGTCGTGGCGATCGATCGTTCGGGATCCGCGCTCACTACGGCGCGTCGCAATGCCGTCGAGCACGGCGTCGAGCGGCGCATCGAATTTTTCGAGAGCGACCTGTTCGACGGCCTGCCCGCACGAGAACGCTTCGACCTCGTGGTCGCAAACCTGCCGTACGTTCCAACGACGGACCTCGCCGGCTCGCCCGATCCGACGTCGTTCGAACCGCGTGTGGCGCTCGACGGCGGCCCGGACGGTCTCGACGCATACCGACGTTTACTGGGCGATGCGCCACACCGTCTGCTGCCGGGAGGCGTCCTGCTCATGGAAGCCGGGCCGGACTCGACGCCTCGCCTCGCGGACCTGGCGCGACGCGCCTTTCCCGCCGCAATCGTGAGCGTGTACGACGATTATGGCGGGCGTCCGCGCGTTGTCGAAGTACGCGTGGCCGTAGGTTCACACGAGCATTCGGACGATTAGTCGTCGTCGCGAAGCGAGACGCGTTCGGCGATGAACGTTCCGTTACTGTAGTAACCGCGAATGGCGACGCGTTCGCCGCGCTGCGGCGTCGCGCCGGTCGGACGAATAATCGTGCCGGGTTTGAGATCGACGACCTGTTCGTCGCCGTCGCGGCGGACGATCCGTAACCGATAGGGTTCGAAGCCTGCGACCCTTCCGGCGATCGTTCGGGCGCGTTCTAGGTCGTCGCGATCCGTGCGCCATTCGAAGCGGTCGAAGTCGTGATGATGATGACGCGGCGGCCCGTCGTCGTACGGTTGTGCCGAGGCCGGAAGCGCAGCACTTACGACGGCGATACAGGCGAAGAGCGCTCTTGAAACCATGGCGTACGTTCTCCTTGGAGCGGTGATGCGCGATACCGTTGCTACGCTTCCGGCCGGTAAATCGTCCTCGTCGTCCGATGAGAAGCACGTGAGAGTTCGCGATGGTCGAGGGCGGGAGGGGCAGCCGAGCCCGCCGAAACGCGTCCTCCCATAGTGGCGAAGTACGTCTTCTTCACCGGTGGTGTCGTCAGTTCGCTCGGCAAAGGGATTACCGCCGCTTCGCTCGGCCGTCTGCTGCGCAGTCGCGGCGTTTCGGTTGCGATTCAAAAGCTCGATCCCTACATCAACGTCGATGCGGGCACGATGAACCCGTATCAGCACGGCGAGGTATTCGTCACCGAAGACGGCGCCGAAACCGATCTCGATCTCGGCCACTACGAACGCTTCATCGACGAACCGCTTTCGCGCATCAATAACGTCACGACGGGCCAGATCTATGCGTCGGTGATCGAAAAAGAACGGCGCGGCGATTATCTCGGCGCAACCGTTCAAGTCATCCCGCACATCACGAACGAGATCAAAGCGCAAATCGCACGCGTCGCCGAAAAGAGCGGCGCCGACGTCTGCATCGTAGAAGTCGGCGGCACGGTCGGCGATATCGAATCGCTGCCGTTCCTGGAAGCGATCCGGCAAGTGCGCTACGACGTCGGCGATGAGAACGTGATGTTCGTGCACCTCACGCTCATGCCGCATCTGGGTGCTGCGGGCGAGTTGAAGACCAAACCGACGCAACATTCGGTGCGCGAATTGCGCTCGATCGGCATCTCCCCCGATGCGATCGTCGTTCGCACGAACTCGGAAAACCCCATACCGATCGAACTCAAGCAGAAGATCGGCCTGTTCTGCGACGTTCCGGCGCGCAACGTCGTGCAAAACGGCGACTCGAGCACGATCTACAAGGTCCCGCTCAACCTGGAGCGCGAGGGTCTTGCCGACGCGGTCATTCGACGCTTAGCGCTTACGACGGATCGGCTTGCGCTCGAAGATTGGGAAGCGATCGTCGCGCGTTTGACGCATCCCGAGCGCCGCGTCAAAATCGCGCTCGTCGGCAAGTACGTCGAACTCAAAGACGCATACATCTCGATCAACGAAGCGCTGTATCATGCCGGCATCTTTCACGACGCCCATGTCGAGATCGCGCGCATCGATTCCGAAACGATCGAAGATTCGGGCGTCGCGGCGCTGCGCGACGTCGACGGGATCTTGGTCGCGCCCGGCTTCGGCGCGCGCGGCGTCAAAGGGAAGCTGCGTGCGATTCAATTCGCGCGCACGCACGGCGTGCCGTTCCTCGGCATTTGCCTCGGCATGCAGCTGGCTTGCGTGGAGTTCGCGCGCCACGTATGCGGCCTCGGCGATGCGATGACGACCGAGGTCGACGAAGCGACGCCCAATCCCGTCATCGACTTCATGGCGGAGCAGCGCTCGATCGAACTCATGGGCGGAACGATGCGCTTGGGCGCCTACGACTGCACGCTCGAACCGGATACGCTCGCGGCGCGTGCCTACGGCCGTCTCGACATTTCGGAGCGGCACCGGCATCGTTACGAGTTCAATAACCGCTACAAACCGTTATTCGAAGAGCACGGGATGATCTTTGCCGGACATCACGTCGCGCTACGAACGACGCTCGTAGAATGCATCGAATTGCCGGTCGAAACGCACCCATGGTTCGTCGGCACCCAGGCGCATCCGGAATTCAAGTCGCGTCCGACGCGCCCGTCGCCGCTCTATCGCGACTTCATCGGTGCGGCTCTGCTCGGCACGGGGGCCGCGAGCGCGGGACGAACGGCCGTTCTGCCGATCTCCTGAACGGCGACGTAACCTTCGTCATCCTGACGAAGAATGAAGCGCGCAATCTGCCGGTGGCGCTCGCAAGTCTACCGCCGAGCGCCCGCACCCTGGTCGTGGACGCCGAGTCGGACGACGATACGGTGCATCTCGCGCGCGTGGCCGGCGCCGAGGTCGTGGTACGCGCTTGGAACGGCTTCGTCGACGCCCGCCGCTATGCGCTGGCGCGGGTAGCGACGCCGTGGACGTTTTTTCTCGACGCGGATGAAGCGCTCGATGCCGCCGCGCGCGCGGCGCTCGCCGCCTGTACGCCGCCGGACGACGTCGACGGATTTGCGTTCGCACGCACGACGTACTTCTGCGGCGCGCCGATGCGTGCCGGCGCCTGGGGACACGATCGGCCGCTGCGGCTCGTGCGTACCGGCCGCGCGGTTATCGTCGCGCGACCTGCGGCCGGCGGCGAGGCGGAGCTTCACGAGCGGCCGTCGGTCCTGGGACACGTCGCGCGCATGGCCGGGACGATCGCGCATTATTCGTATCCGTCGCTCGCGTCGTACCGGGAAAAGTTCGCGCGTTATACGTCGCTCGAAGCGCGCGGCCGCCGGCCTTCGCGGCGCTCGCTCGCGCGCGCGCTCGTCATTGCGCCGTTACGGCTGGCCTGGCTCGTCGCGGTGCGCTCGGCCTGGCGCGACGGCGCACGCGGACTCTTTGTTGCGGCCGCGTCGAGCGCGTACCCCGTCGTCGTCGCTGCGAAGGCGCTGCGGCCGTGAGACGCCTCGACGTCGCGCTCGACTTGCCGCGCATGCGGCGCTTATCGGTCGGCATGACCGCTTACGCCGAAGAGTTGGCGCGGCGTTTGCCGCGCGTGGCGCCCGATTTGCATTTCGCGACGTTCGTGCGCACGAGCGGCCTCGACGTTGCGGAACAGGTGCTGTTGCCCCTGCGCGTGTTCGCCGCCCAACCGCGGCTCGTGCATCATCTCTCCGTCTATGCGCCGCTCGCGGGGGCGCGTCCGTTCGCGATAACGATCCACGATGTCATTCATCTGCGTTATCCGAGCCACTTTAAACGATCGGTCGGTCCCTACTACCGCACCGTCGTCCGGGCGGTGTGCGCGCGCGCCGCACGCGTGATCACCGATGACGAACGGACCGTCGAAGACCTCGAACGCTTCCTCGGCGTTTCGCCGCGTAAGGTACGCGTCGTTCCGCTCGGCGTCGATGACGCGTTTCTGGGGCCGGTCTGCGCGGCGACCTCGCCGCGGCCATACGTGCTGTATGCGGGCAACCGCCGGCCCCACAAAGATCTCGCGACGCTCGTGCGCGCATGGCTCCGCTTGCCGCCGTGGCGCGAGGTCGATCTCGCCTTCACGGGCGAGCCGGACGAGTCGTTCGGCTCTCGTCCGCCCGCACGGCAGCGCGGTGCGGTGCGCTTCCTCGGCGAATTATCGACCGCAGATTTGGCACGTTACTATGCCGGCGCGGCGGCGCTCGTGGTGCCGTCGCTTTGCGAAGGCTTCGGCCTGCCGATGCTGGAGGCGGCCGCGCTCGGCACGCCGGTCGTGGCTAGCGCCGGCGCGGTACCGGCGGTGTTGCGCCGGCACGTTCGCGTGTTCCCGACGGGGGACGCCGCGGCGTTAGGGGCAGCGCTCGGCGATGCGCTGGATGGCCATAGCGACGCAAGCGCCGCACGGACGGTCGCGCGCGACCTGACGTGGGACCGCTGTGCGGAGCGCACGGCCGAGGTATATCGCGACGTGCTGGCCGAAGCGAACGCCTCGTGAACGGCACTCGTTTCGTCACGTTCGTGTGGGCGTGCATTCTGCTCGCCCCAGCCGCTTCGCCGGCGCTCGGGGCGCCGAAAAAAGAGCAAGCGGAATCGCCGACGCGCACGATCAGCATCGCGATCAACGGCGAGCCGCTGGCAACGAGCAGCCCGCCGCTTGCGGTTCGCGGGCGTTTGTTGGTGCCGCTTCGCGAGGTCTTCGCCGGCCTCGGGATCGGCGTGACGCGTTCCGGTCAGACAATTACCGGTCGCTTGCCGAACGGGACCGTCACCGTTCGTGTGGGGTCTGCGCGCGTCGATGTTTCCGGCGAGCCCGTGCTTCTCGACGCGCCGGTGTCCGACATCGACGGCACGACGTACATGCCGCTGCGCTTGGTGACGGCAGCTTTGGGCGCTACCGCGACGTACGACCAACGCGGAGCGAACGTGCAGATCGTCTCCACCTTCATCGGCCGCAACGGCGGCGCCGAGCTTCGCCGGCAAGGCGGCGGAAGCGACGTGCAAGGCGTCGTCTCGGCGATCGACGTCAACTCCGCGCCGCCGTCGCTAACGGTGGTGCGCGGCGGCACGGCCCGGACGATTGCGGTGACGTCGAGTGCGAAGATCTGGATCGAGGACGTCGCGATACATGCGCAGCAGCGAAGCGCGCTCGAAGCTATTCGCGTCGGCGATGCGGTGCACGCCATCCTCGCGTCCGACGGACGCGTGCTCTCGATCTTCGATTTCTACAAGTCGACGAACGGCACCGTAACGGCGGTCGGACAGAGCTCGGTCGTTCTCGCGAGCGGCAGAGTCGTGACGCCCGGCGGAGCTACGGAGGTGACCCTCAACGGTACGACGGCGAAGCTCGCCGACCTCAAAGCGGGCGATTATCTCACGGTCCGCAGCAATCCCGAAAGCGGCGAGCTCCGGCAGATCGTCGCATCGCGCACGCTTGCTGCCGTCGCGCAGGGTTCGCCGCTGCCGGGCGCTTCGCCGACGGCCGCCGACGTCACGATCGCGAGCGTCTCCATTTCGGCCGCACGGCCGCTGCGGGCGGGAGAGCGTTTCGATGTCAGCATGCGGGGCACGCCCGGCGGGCGCGCGACGTTCGATATCGGCGATTATTTAACGGCGCTGGCGATGAACGAAACGCAAGCGGGAACCTACACCGGAAGTTTTACGATCCCCGGGCGTTTTAACGTCGCGCAGGTTCCGGTCTACGGACGCCTGACGCTCGGGCGCGGCCCCGGCGCTCGCGCCGAAGCGTCGCAGACGCTGTCCGCAACGACCGTGCCGCCGACGATCGGCGAGATCGCTCCGCCCCAGGGACAGACCGTCAATAACGTGCGTCCGAGCATCTACGCCACCTTTGGAACGCCGTCGGGCATCGCCATCTCGCAGAGTTCGATCGCGCTGGTCGTCAACGGTCACGACGTCACGTCGTCGTCGACGCGGTCGGGCGGGTTCGTGACCTACACCCCCGGCGTGGATTTGCCGGAAGGCCCGGTAACGGTCGCGGTTCGCGTAGCCGACGCCGCCGGGAACGCGGCGACGAAGTCCTGGACCTTCGCGATCAAGACCCGCTAATGGAGCCGGGCGAACGCGCTACGGACGATCCGAGCTGCCTGTTCTGCAAGATTTTCCGCCGGGAGATTGGGGCCCAGGAGGTCGTCCGCAGCGAAGATGCGCTGGTCTTTCGCGATCTCAACCCGCAGGCGCCGACGCACCTGCTCGCCATCCCACGACGTCATGCGGCAGACCTCGGCGACTTCGTGGCGGCCGCCACGAAGTCGGAGATGGCGGAGCTGCTGCGCGTCGCAGCGCAGGCCGGGCGCGCGGCTTCCGGCGACGGTTATCGCGTGGTCACGAACGAGGGCCGCGATGCCGGGCAAACGGTCGCGCACGTCCACCTGCACGTGCTGGCCGGCCGGCGCTTGGCGTGGCCGCCCGGATAAGCGCTGGACGCCGGGCTGCGGAGTATGGTACCTTCTCGAAGTTGTTCTCCGGCAAGGGAGGCGACGACTTTGCCGCGCAACGCGCGCGGTCGCGAGAGGGGGTTCATCTTTGGAAGTACGCGTAGCACCGGGCGAAACGATCGAAAGCGCGTTGCGCCGTTTTAAGAAAGCGACTCAAAAGGCCGGCGTGCTGGCCGAAGCTCGCAAGCACGAACACTACGAGAAGCCGAGCGTTCGTCGAAAGAAAAAGTCCGCCGCGGCCCGTAAGCGCCGCGCGTAGCGCGCGATGTCGCTGAAAGACCGCATCGGCTCCGAACTCAAGGACGCGATGCGGGCTAAAGATCAGGTGCGACTCGATACGCTGCGATCCGCGCTTTCGGCGTTTTCGTACAAGAAGATCGAAGCGGGTCGAGAGCTCGAGGAAGCGGACCAGGTCGACGTCGTCCGGCGTTTAGTTAAGCAGCGAACCGATTCGATCGGTGAGTACGAGAAGGGCAACCGTCCGGAGCTGGCCGCCAAGGAGACGCGGGAACGCGAGATCCTCGCCGCGCTGCTGCCGGCCCAGAAGTCGGCGGCCGACGTGCGGGCGGCCGTGAAGGACATCCTCGCGACGTTGCCTGCGGAGCAGCGCAATCAAGGCGCGGCCATGAAGGCCGTTATGCCGCAGCTCAAAGGCGAAGCCGACGGTTCGACGATCCGGCAAGCCGTGCTCGACGAACTCGCTGCGCTCTCACGCAACTAGCGCGACCGCAACCTTCGCCTGCGGGCGAGGTACCTACCGCCGTGATGCTTCGGCTCTTTCGTGCGCTTTGCGTTCTCGCCGTCGTCGCCGGCAGCGTCGGTCTCGGCCTTACCCGCGCGCATGCGGCGGAGAGCGGCTCGCCTGGCCCGGTGCTCGTCGTTCCGATATCCGGCGTGGTCGACCGCGGCATGGCACACTACGTCGAGCGCGCCGTCGCGGAAGCCGGCGCCGCTCGTGCGAGCGCCCTCGTATTGGACGTCAACACCCCGGGCGGCCTCGTCGACGCAGCGTTTGAGATTCGCGACGCAATTTTGGGGGCGCACCTGCCGACCGTGGCTTATGTCTCGGAGCGGGCCTACTCCGCGGGCGCGCTCATCACGTTGTCGGCCACGACGATCGTGATGGCGCCCGGCTCGAGCATCGGAGCGGCCGAACCGATCCCGAACGACCCCAAGCACGTCTCCGCGCTACGTGCCGAGTTCGCCTCGACGGCCGCACGGAACCATCGCGATACGACGATCGCCGCGGCGATGGTGGACCGCAACGTCTCGGCCCCTGCTTACAAGAAAGACGGCGCGATTCTTTCGCTCACGGCCGACGAGGCGAAGCGCGCGCACGTTGCCGATGCCATCGCCCCGACGCTCGACGATGCGCTCGCCTACGCCCGAATTAGGGGCCCGCGCCTTCAGGCGGCGTACACGTTTGCCGAGCAGGTCGCACGCTTCGCCACGAGCCCCGAAGTAAGCGGAATTCTGCTCTCGATCGGCGTCCTCGGACTGTTGATCGAGCTGCAAACGTTGCACGGCATCGGCGGCCTGGTCGGCGTTAGCGCGCTCGCGCTCTTTTTCGGAACGCACGTATACGCGGGCTTTTCGAATCTCGCCGTCGTCGCACTTGCCATTGCAGGCTTGATCGGCATACTCTTCGAGTTGCACGTCGTACCCGGACATGGTTTTGCGGGAGCCCTTGGAGCGCTCGCATTAATTGCCGCCGTGGTGCTCGCGTTTGGGGTGCCGTTCATCTTCATTGCCGTGCAATCGCTCGCGTTCGCAGTCGTCTTGGCTGCGATCGTCTTTGCGCTTTCGACGCGCGTTTTTCCGGAAAGCGCGTTCTTTCGTAAGCTCGCGTTCACGAACGCGCAGGGTCGCGACTACGTCGCCAGTAGCGACCATTCACGGCTCCTGGGCGCGACGGGCGTCGCATCGTCGTTCTTGCGTCCCGCCGGCGTGGCCGCGATCGACGGCCGCCGCATCGACGTTCTCACCGAAGGCGACTTCATTACGGCCGGCACGCCCATTCGCGTCACCCGCGTGGAAGGTGCCCGGATCTTCGTCCGCACGCTCGACCTGCCGCTCGCGTAGGCGAAAGGGAGTTCATGGCAATCGCTGGTTTCGGTTTCGTCATCGTCTTTTTCGTCGTCATCATTGGATTACTAATATTCTTTTATTACTTTCCGCTGGGATTATGGATACGGACCATCGCCGCGGGCGTGCCGCTTTCGATTCAATCGCTCATCCGCATGCGGCTGATCGGCATTCAGCCCGGCGTCATCGTGACCAACCTCGTGCGCGCGCGGAAGGCAGGCTTACCGCTGACGATCGATCAGATGCAGTCGCACTACCTCGCCGGCGGCAACGTCGAGGCCGTGACGCTCGCGATGATCGCGGCGCAGCGCGCGCAGATACCGCTCGAATGGCAACGTGCTTCGGCTATCGACCTCGCCGGACGTAACGTCGTCGAAGCGTTGCAACAATCGGTCAACCCCAAAGTGATCGAGACGCCGACGTTTCAGGGCGTCGCGCAGAACGGCATCCAGCTCAACGTCAAAGCTCGCGTGACCGTGCGCACGAATCTCGACACGTACGTCGGCGGCGCCGGTGAGCCGACGATCATCGCGCGCGTCGGCGAGGGCGTCGTGTCGGCGGTCGGTGCGGCGATCGACCATAAAGAAGTGCTCGAGTACCCCGACCGCATCTCGAAGGCGGTCTTATCGAAAGGCCTCGACGCGGGAACGGCGTTTCAGATCGTATCGATCGACATCGCGGACGTCGACGTCGGAAAGAACATCGGCGCCGAGCTGCAGACCTCGCAGGCCGAAGCCGACCGGCGCATCGCTCAAGCGAAAGCGGCCGAGCGGCAATATAGCGCGCTCGCCGCCGAACAAGAGCAGAAGGCGCAGACGCAAGCCATGCGCGCCAAGGTCGTCGAGGCGGAAGCGTCGATTCCACAGGCAATCGCCGAAGCGTTCCGCGAAGGGCACTTAGGCGTGATGGATTACTACCGGCTCAACAACCTCAAAGCCGACACCGACATGCGTTCCTCGATCGGCTCCGGGGTGGCACCTGCGGATGCCGGCGGGGCGCAAGCGCCCAAGCCGACCGGCCAGTAACGCATGGCACATTTCGGCATTACGATCGCCGAAGCGCTCGCCAAGAGCGTGAAAAAAGCCGCGCTAAAACGCTCGCAGCGGCTCTTGCAGGCGTCGCAGACGGCACCGGCAGCCGGGGGCGCGGTCTCGCCTTCGAGCACGGCGGCGAACGTGCCAACCAGGCGCACTGGGCGCACGCCGGTGGAACCGCTCTTGCTCGGCCAGCCGCTTGCAACGGGGTTGCTCGAGGCGGCGTCGCTGCCGTCTTCGGTGACGGGCCCGGACGTTGCTCCGGTACTACCGGCGTCGTCGCCGCTCGCAGGGCTCGTCTCCGACCGCTCCAAGCTCGTGGCGGCCTTCGTGTTGGCAGAGGTCCTTGCGCCGCCGGTCGGATCGCGTTGAAAACTTTCGACTCCCGGCTGCGTTTCTAGCGGCGTGACCGGACGAATGCCGCCTGGCTGACCCCCGCGCCGAACGGACCTTCGAACTCGGAGGCGTTCGCGATCCGCTTAGTTTCTGCGGTCACCTCGATCGTAATTTGACGGCGCTCGAAGGTCTCGTTCCGGTCGTCGTCAACCTCGAGGGCGAGCGGCTGCGGGTAAGCGGCGCACCGGACGCGGTTGCCTCCGCGACCGAGATCCTCGCGCGCATGCGCGAAGCCGCCAACGGCGGCGCCCAACTCACGCCGGACGACGTTGCGCTAGCCGCCCGGGAAACGCTCGGCGGCGCCGCGGCCCCGCGCGCGCATCCGAAGACGCTCTTCACCACGCCGCGCGGCAAAGACATTCGTCCCAAGACCGAAGGGCAACGCCGGTTCGCCGAAACGATCGAAGCGACGACGCTCACGTTCGGCATCGGTCCGGCCGGAACGGGCAAGACGTTTCTCGCCACCGTGATGGCGGTTCGCGCGTTACGCAATCGCGACGTCGCCAAGATCATCCTGGCACGTCCGGCCGTGGAAGCCGGCGAAAAGCTCGGCTTTCTTCCCGGCGATCTCAAGGAGAAGGTCGATCCGTATCTGCGCCCGCTTTACGATGCGCTGGCGGAATTACTGGACGACGGCGTGACGGCGCGATTACTCGAGCGCGGCACGATCGAGGTCGCGCCGCTCGCGTATATGCGCGGGCGCACGCTTTCCGACGCGTACGTCATCCTCGATGAAGCGCAAAATGCGACGCGCGAACAGCTCAAGATGTTCCTGACGCGGCTCGGCGCGAATTCCAAGATGATCGTGAACGGCGACGTGACGCAGATCGATCTCCCGCGCGGGGTCCGTTCGGGCTTACTCGACGCACCACGCCTCTTCGCGGACGTGCCGGATATCGGCATCGTGACGTTCGCCGAGGGCGACGTCGTGCGTCATCCGCTCGTCGCTCGCATCGTACGCGCGTATGCGGACGCGGGCGCGCGTTCGACCGAGTGATCTACGCGCGCAACGCGACGCGCAAATACGCCCTTCGAATGCGACGCATCGAACGCACCGCGTCGCGGCTGTTAGCGGCCACCGGTCGACCTCACGCAGCATTATCGCTCAGCTTCGTCGGCGACGCCGCCATGCGCCGTCTCAACCGCGAACATCGCGGGAAGGATCGCACGACCGACGTCCTGAGTTTCCCGCTGTTCGCACCGTTCGCCGTACCGAAGAAGGCGCTCGCGGGCGAACCCGAACTACTGCTCGGCGACATCGTCGTCAGCGTCGATGCCGCGGCGCGTCAGGCGGCCGCGTACGGCGCCTCGCTCGAAGCCGAGATCGACCGCCTACTCGTGCACGCCGTCGCGCATTTACTCGGCCACGACCACGAAGAGGCGGCGCAGCGCGATCGCATGATCCGTCAAGAGAAGCGCCTGGCCGCAGCGATCGGCCTCGCGTGGCCCTACGCCGAGAGTACTCGCCCGACGCCGTAGGCGGGCGACGGCGTCAACGTTCCAAGTACGGTGCAACGAACCGATCCGCGACGGCCGTCGGATGGAGAACGCGCAGGTAACGCTCGTGTAGCGCGAGCGATTGGGAGCCTTCGATCGAAGCCCATTCCTGTGCGGGGATCTGCCACGAATCCGGACCGTCGAGCCGGAACGACGTTGTCGTCGCAGTGCCCGGATTCTTCACGATCGGCACGTTCTCCGAGACCGCGGCATACCGCTCGACGACGGGTTGATGCGCGAACGCTGCGAGCATCGGCGTTGCGGCGCCGTCGTAGATCGACAGTGGCTCGACGCCGAACAACGTCTCGACCGTGCGCAGCACCGACGGAACCGAATAGGCGGTGTGGTCGATGAAACCGCGCCGGACGTAGGGGCCGATGGCGAAGGCGGGCATGCGGTGGCTATCGATGTGATCGCCCGTGCCTTGCGGATCGTCGCACGTCACGATAACCACGGTGTTGCGCCACTCGGGACGCTTCGATAAGCCCGCGACGATTTGTCCGAGCGCGAGATCGTTGTCGGCCACGTAGGAGGCCGGCGTCAAGAAGCCGGGCTCGGAGCCCGTCGTATGGTCGGTCGGTAAGGTCATGTAGGAATACGCGGCGAGTCCCCGCGCCGCCACGTCTTGGAGAAACAACCGGGCACGTGAGGTATCGAGCAGGGCGAAGTCGATGTGCGCACCGGGGTAATCGCGTGCCGCGTTGGCGGCGAGCGCGGGCGGGATCGTGCCGTCGGAGCGCATCGTCATCTGCTCGCCGTAGACGCGGAACCCGACGCCCTTGCGCGAGAGCGCATCGATCAGTTCGCCGCGCGGACCGAAGATCGCGCTGACGTTCATGCGCGGCCCCTGCGGGAGCCGGTCGAGATTCGTGAACCAGTCAAAATCCATCGCGGGTGCCGTTACCGTATCTTCGCCGGCTTCCGCGTACGGCCAGATCGACGACGGGACACGCATGGTAATGCCTTCCGTCGACTCGTCGCGCATGTGGGCATTGCGCTCGTGATAGTCGTTGGTCATTCCCTGCGTCGTCCACGAGTGGCCGAAGATGCTGGCTTCACCGTCGCCCATGAAGTTGTCGAATAACGTATAGGCTTCGGCGAGCTTATGCGCGTTCGGCGTATATTTGCGACCGTATAACAGGAGCGCCGGATCGGCATCGGCGCGTGGCTCGTCGCCGAATTCTTCGTCGAAGTGCTTGTTCTCGCGCACGATGAACACGACGTGCTTGACGGGCGGGGTAACAGCCGCATGCGCCGCGGCGCGCAGCTCCGCAAAACGGTCGTTATGCGCGACCGTCTTCGTCCACGATGCGTAGAGGCCCGGCTCGACGACGAGGTGCTGTACGAGCCCCGTATAGGTCCCGTTCCATTCGCCGCCGGGATCGGGTTGGGTGCCGAAGCCCTTCGCATCGGCGACCCATAGCTGCGCTTTGGGGCGGCCGTCTTTCTTGCCGACCGTCGACCGTTCGGCGAACGCGAGCGCCGTCGGATACCAGCCGGTCGGAATGCGCGCGAGCATCCGCCGGGCTGCGACGTCGACGACCGCCACGTCGTTGAAGCCGGACTCCGCGACGTAGAGCGTCCGGCGATCCGCCGACAGCGCCATGCCCGCCGGTGTCTGGCCGGGCGGCGCATTCGGGACGACCGCAAGCTCGTAGCGATCGCGGACGGCGAGCTGCGCGACGTCGAGCGTAACGACGTCGTGGCCGTCGGCATTGCGACGAACAGGCGGTCGCCATCGGCGAGCATCGCCGTTGGATGCGGCCCGGTCAGGATGCGCACGGCATCGCCCGAGGCGTCGCGCCAAGCATCGACCGCGTCGCCATTGTAGAGCGTTGTGAATAACGCCTGGCCCGCGAAGGCCACCGCATACGGCTGGCCGTCCGCCTTCAGGGTCGCGACGCGATTTGCGGTGAGGTCGTCGTACACCGCGACCTGCTGCTCCGCGGTGCGCGCGACTGCAAGGCGATGCGTCGCCGGGTCTTCGGCGATGCCGCCGATCAAGCCGGGGCCGGCATCGAGTTCGCCACGCGGTTGCAATTGCGGCACCGTCGTTTTGCCCGACTTTCCGCCAGAACCGCCGGCATCGGCGTATCGTGCGACCTTACCGAGATACCCGCGCGCGACGTAGAGCCCGTCGGTCGTCCAGGCGAGCGCCGTCGCGTGCGGTAGTGCGAGGCGATCGACGAGCACGGATGCGCGCGAATCGATCACGTCGATCGCACCGGCGTCGGACGACAGCACCGCGAGCCAGCGTCCATCGGGCGAAAGGGCCATGGCGGAGGCAAAGCTTTCCACGGGCGTCGTGAAGCCGGCGGGGGTGAGCGCGCGGCCATCGGGCGTTCGTCCGGCGATGCCGACGAGTCCCAGCGGAAGACATGCGACGATGGACGCGCCCAAGAGCCGGCGTGTGACGGATGCGAACATAAACGCCATCCTACGGTTCCGACGTTAAGGAAAGGTGAGGCGGGGGGCGGGCGGGAGCGGAAGGGAAGATGCGCGGGCGATGCAGCCCGCACGCCTGCCTCCGAGCGTCAAACGCGTTCAAGACAACCGCTTCTGGGCGTCGTTCGACTACGCGTTCCAAGGCATCTTGTACGGCGTGCGTACGCAGCGCAATCTGCGCATTCACTTCGTCGCGGCGGCGTTGGCCCTCGTCGCGACACTGTATTTACGCCTAGAGCGCGCGTACGTCGCGCTGGTGGTGCTGGCGATCGTCGTCGTAATCGCCTTCGAATTGCTCAACACGGCGATCGAAGCCGTCGTCGACCTCATGACGGTTGCCCATCATCCGCTGGCTAAGATTGCTAAAGATGCCGCCGCGGGGGCCGTGCTCGTGGTCTCGATGGGCGCGCTCATCGTCGGTTATCTCGCGTTCTACGAAGGCGTGAACGCGAGCGGAGCCAAGGTCGCCAAAGCCGTCAGCGGCGTGCCGCGTAACGAGGTCATGGTGGTGCTCGCCGTGGTCGGCGTCGCGACGATCCTCGCAAAGGCGCTGGCCGGCCGGCGCGGCTCGCCCCTGCAAGGGGGAGCCGTCTCGGGTCACGCTGCGCTTGCCTTTGCGGGCGCGACCTCCATCGCGCATCTCGGCGGCACGGTCGTCGTCGCGCTGATCGCGTATTTTCTTGCGTTCCTGGTGAGCCAGAGCCGGATCGAGGGCGGCATTCACAGTGCGGCGGAGGCATTTGCCGGAGCCGTCATGGGTACCGCCCTGACGCTCGGCATCTTCCTGTTGGCGCGGATCTGAGGCTGCCGAGTAAGCGGCCGGGGTTGTGTTATAATGGCGGCAGTTTGAGCAACGACCCCCCTCCGCGAGCGGGTTTCCCGCCGCGGCGCTCGCGATGATTTCCGACGTCGTCGCCCGCCACGCTCCGGAGCTTGCCGCGCTCGCCGTCTTGATCGTCGCTTCTGCGTTCTTTTCAGGCTCGGAATCGGCGCTCGTATCGCTCTCGCGATTGCACGCGCGCGGCATGGTCGAGCGCGGCATACCGGGCGCGCCGATGGTCTTGCGGCTCCTCGAAGATCGCAACCGTTATCTGACGGCGGTGTTGATCGGCAATACCATCGTGTTGCTCGCGGCCGACTCGCTCGCGACGGTCCTCTTCGTGCAGGCCGGCGTGCCCAGTCCCGCCGTCGTCTCTACGGTCGTGATGACCATTCTGCTGCTCGCATTCGGCGAGATCATTCCAAAGACGGTCGTCGTCGCAAATAACGAACGATGGGCCGTGCGGCTGGCGCCCGCGGTGCGGCGCGTCGCGTGGCTCCTCACGCCCGTGACCACCGCCTTTCTCGCATTCACGAATCTCATGGTGCGCTCGTTCGGCGTGACGTCGCGCGTCGGTCCCTTCGTGACGGAAGACGACATCCGCAACATCGTCAACGTCGGCGCCGAGCAGAAAGTACTCGAAGAGCAAGAGCGCGAGATGATTCACTCGATCATCCAGTTCGGCGATACGATCGTGCGCGAAGTCATGACGCCGCGCCCCGATATGGTTTCGGTCGACGTCACCGCGTCGGCACGTCGCGCGCTCGACCTGGTCATCGCCGAGGGTTATTCGAAGCTTCCGGTCTACGAGCAGACGATCGACGACGTGATCGGCGTGGTCCACGACCGCGAGTTGTTGATCGCGCTATCGAACGGCACGCTCGCGCAGACGCCGATCCGCGCGCTCATGCGCGCGATAACGCTGGTTCCCGAATCGAAGCGCGTCTCCGAGTTATTGCGTGAGATGCAGCGCGGCAAGTTCTCGCTCGCAATCGTCGTCGACGAATACGGCGGAACGGCGGGTCTGGTTACGATGGAAGACTTACTCGAAGAGATCGTCGGCGAGATTCGCGACGAACACGACGAAGGCGAAGAGGAAGCGATTCGTATCGTCTCGCTCGACGAAGCGATCGTGGACGCGGGAACCAATATCGAAGACGTCAACGCGCGCTTGGGACTTCAATTGCCGCACGAAGACTTCGAGACGATCGGGGGGTTAACGGTCGGACTCTTCGGGCGCTTGCCGCACGAAGGGGAAGAAATCTCAGCGGCGCCCGGCGTGCGCGTGCAGATCGACCGGACGCGCGGGCGCCGCATCTTGAGCGTACGCGTCTTCAAGCTCGGCTTGACTACGCCGGCAGACGCGGCTCTCGCTTCGAAGGAGTTCGATGCCGAGCGGGTCTGAGGTTCGCGAGCGCTCGTATAAGTCCGATGCCATCGTGTTGCGCGCGCGCAACCTCGGCGAAGCCGACAAGATCTACACGCTGCTCACGACCGAGCGCGGCAAGGTCGACGCAGTCGGCAAAGGCGTGCGACGCCGCGGCAGCCGGCTCGCGGGCCGGCTCGAATTTGCGAACGAGACGTCTTTGCGCTTGCATCGCGGCCGCAATCTCGACATCATCGTCGATGCCGACTTGGTGCGCGCGAACTGGTCGACGATCGTCGCGCCGGATGCCTTCGCGACGGCGCACGTTATCCTCGAATTGGTCGATGCATTTTGCGAACTCGACCTCGCGGTGCCGGACGTGTACCGATTGACGCGCGGAGCGCTTGCGGCGCTGGATGGAGCGGCGGATCCGTCGTCGCTGCTGCCCCGCTTCGAACTGCGTCTGCTCGCCGCGCTCGGATATGCTCCGGCTACCGATGGGTGCGTCCGCTGCGAGCGGCCGTTCGATGGCATCGGCGGGTGGGCCGACCTCGAGGCGGGCGGCCTGGCCTGCGCCGTCTGCCGGCCGCACCGGGCCGACGCATACCCGCTTGCGGTTGAGGACGTCGCCAATTTCCGCGGGCTTGCGGCCGAACGCGGCGGCGCACTGCGCCCCGTCGCGAAGGCAACGATCGCGGCGGCGCGGGCTGCCGATGCCTTCGTAGCCTGGCATTTGGGAAGACGTCCCAAAGCAGCGCGGCTGCTCGAAGAACTCGCGCACCGTTGATTCTCGCTCTCGACGTCGGCGAACGCCGCATCGGGCTTGCGGTCAGCGACCCGGGCGAAACCTTCGCGTTGCCGCTGCGGACGCTCGAACGCTCGACGCTGCAACGCGACCTGGAAGAGATCGCCGCGGCCGCCGCCGAGTACGGCGCGACGACCATTGTCGTCGGCGATCCGATCGCGCTGAGCGGCGAGCGGGGCATCGCCGCGCGGCGCATGGACGCCTTCGTCGCGTCGCTTGCAAAGGCGTACGACGGCACGATCGAGCGCGTCGACGAACGCTTGACGACGGCCCAGGCGACCCGAACGTTACTGGCGGCGGACGTCTCGCGGGCCAATCGCAAACGCGTCGTGGACCGCATGGCGGCCGCGCTCATTCTCGAGTCGTGGCTGGCGCGCCGCCGGCGGCTCGCATGAACCGCGTGCTGCTGCTCGTCGTTCTTGCCGTAACGCTTGGCGTTGCGGGCGGGGTGCTCTGGTTCGGCGACGCCGTCGGCTGGGATCGCACGAATCCGCAAACCCCCACGACCGTCATCGTACCGAGCGGCGCCACCGGCCACGAGGTCGCCCGCCTATTGGAACGGCAACGGGTCGTGTCGTCGGCCTTCGCCTTCGAACTGCTGGCCCGATTGCGGGGCCGTCAAAACCAGATGAAGGCCGGGCGCTTCGACTTCGATCCGCACCTGTCGGCAAGTGCCGTGCTCGCGCAAATCGTGTCCGGAAGCGGCCAGACCGCGACCTGGGTGACGATTCCCGAGGGCTACACGCAGCTGCAAATCGCACGCACCCTAGCCGCGCACGGGTTCGGCGAAGAGGGCACGCTGGCGAGCACCTTCGCCCGCGGGTCGCTCGCGTTCGGCACGATGCGCACGCGGTCGCTGGAAGGCTACTTATTTCCGGACACGTACCTCGTACCGACGCACGCGTCGCCGGGGGAAATCGTACGCATCATGACCGGTCGCTTTCGCAGCGTGCTACCGAGCGACGCTGCGGCGCGGGCCGCGCGACTGCACGTGACGATCCCTCAGGCCGTTACGCTCGCATCGCTCGTAGAACGCGAGGCGAAGAGCGATGCGGAACGGCCGCTCATCGCGGGCGTCTACTATAACCGGCTGCAGCGCGGCATGCCGCTGCAGGTCGATGCGACGCTGGAATACGTGCTGCCGGAACATAAGACCGTGCTGACCCGCGCCGACGTCGCGCGGGACACGCCGTACAACACGTATCTTCATGGCGGCCTCCCGCCAACGCCGATCGCCAATCCCGGTCTTTCGTCGCTGCAGGCGGCGTTGCGGCCGCAGGCGTCGGACTACTTGTATTACGTGTATAAGGGAGATGGACGGCACGCCTTCGCGCGAACTTTGGCCGAACACGACGCCAACGTCGCGCGCTATCTGCGGTGACGGAGGAGACTCACATAGACGCTCGTAACGGTGCGAACCCCGCCGACGCCAAAGTCGAACTGCGCGACACGCTCGTGATCGAGACGACCGACGGCAAGAAGTTCGAGTTCGAAATCGTCGGACTCGTCGAGGACGACGAACACCACGCCTTCGCCGTCGCATACAGCGAAGCAGCCGACGAGTTCGTCGTCACCGACGAGAACGGGACGTTGCTCGACGACGATGCGCTCGCTCAAGAAATCCTCGACGACTTTTTCGTACTCGCCGAAGAATCTGCAGCCGAGGACAGCTGACGCTCGCGCGTTGCCACGTCGCGTTCTCTTCCTTTCGGCCGCGGTCGGCGTCGGCCATACGGCGGCCGCTCACGCGATTCGTGCGGCGTTGCGCGCGCTCGAGCCGGACATCGAGACGGAAACCGTCGACTCGTACCAATACGCTGCAAGCGTATTTGCGAAGGTGGTGGCCGACGGTTACATCGGCATGGTCAAGACCATACCGCAAGTGTACGGCTTCATTTACGACCGCGCCGAACGGGCAACGCACGTTCCCAAGGCGCGCCGTTTCGTCAGCCGCTACACCGCTGCCAACTTGCGGCGCTTCGTCGAACGCACGAAGCCCGATCTCGTCGTCTGCACGCACGCGTTTCCGTGCGGGGTCATGTCCGAATACAAGCGTCTGTACGATGCCGCGCTACCCGTGGTCGGCATCGTTACGGATTTCGTCGTCCATCCGTTCTGGATCTACACGAACGTCGACGCCTACGCGGTAACGACGCCCGAAATGGCGGCCGCGCTCGTCTCGCGCGGCGTCGCCCCCGAGCGCATCGTGCGCTCGGGGATCCCCGTCGATCCGCGCTTCGCAACGCCGCGTCTCGATCTCGCCGGCTTACGGCGCGAGCTCGATTTGCCGGGAGACCGTCGCATCGTGCTCGTGATGGGAGGCGGCGTCGGCATCGGACCGCTCGACAAGATGATGCGCGCGCTCGCGAGGGTAACGCAACCGATCGCTGCGGCCGTGATCGTGGGCCGCAATAACGGACTCAAACGCCGGGTACTTGCGGCGGCGGAGCGCACGCCCTATCCGCTGCGCGTGCTCGGGTTCGTCGACAACGTGTTCGACTATATGCACGCGAGCGACGTGCTCGTTTCGAAGCCGGGCGGCCTGACGTCGGCCGAGGCGCTCTGCGCCCGGCTGCCGATGATTCTCGTCAAACCATTGCCGGGTCAGGAGCAGCGCAATACGCGGTATCTGCTCGAGCGGGGCGCCGCGACGCGTGCGACGGGCGAAGCCGAGCTCGCGCGGGTCGTCGAAGATCTCTTGGAACCAAATGCGAACCGGCGGCGCGCCGTCGCCGCAATCGACGCGCTACGTCAGCCGCGTGCTGCCGATGCGGTCGCTCGCCGCATCGTCGCTTTGCTCGACGCGCGCACCGCGCGGTAAGCGCCACACGATCGCGCCTCCGGCCAGAAATTCGGCCAGCGCCAAAACGATCGCCGCGCGTACGCCCGCGCCCGGATGCGACAGATTTACCCGCGCGACGAGCGCCCCGGCGACAAGCGGCGCGATCGTCTGCGGAATCGTCGTGGCAACGTTCCAGACGCCCATTGCCGTAGCCATCGTGCCGGGCGGCAAGAGCGCCGTCGCGAGCGCCCAGTCGGCGGTGACGAACGCGCCCCATGCCGCGCCGGCGACGGCCGCCGCGAGGTACGCGACCGGCAGCGTGTGCGCGGTTGCGAGCAGCGCGAGCGCGACGGCGATGATGCCGACCGCGATCGACACGACGGCCCAGCGGTCGTAACGATCCGTCGCGCCCGCGGATGCGACGGCTCCGCCGACCGCGGCCAGCGTGAAGGTCAGAAAGACGAGCGCGGTCTGCGTCTCCAGTGCCGCACCGCGTACACCGAGCGCGTCGCGAACGAAGAAGAGCAGGAAGCCGAGCAGCGTGAAGAAGCCGACGTTGACCAGTCCGCGTGAAATCAGCAACGTTCCGAGCGAGCCGCCCAAGCGCGCTCCTGTGCCGAGCGAGTGTCGCGCTTGCGGGACCACGGTCGCTCGGGGCGCAGCGCGTACGGCGAAGACGGTAACGGCGAACGTCGCGAGAAGCCCCGCGCCGAGCGCGCCGGCCACCGCGCGGCCGTCGCGAACGAAGCCCCCGACGACGAGCCCGAGTGCATTACCGATGGATTGATAGCCGCTCATCCACGCCGACGCTCGTCCGCGGCGTTCGGGCGGAACGTAGTCGGGGATGACGGCTTGATAAGGGCCGGAGCAGACGTTCATCGCCAGCTGCAGCGTTAAAAACGCGGCGACGAGCTGCGGATAGTCGGGCGCGAGATAGAACCACGCGAGCGCGGGAAGCGCGAGCGCGACGCCCGTAGCGTAGAAGGGTACGCGACTCGCGCCTCGCGCGCGCAGCCGGTCGGACCAGACGCCGCTCGCGAGCTGAACGACCGTCGCCACGAGCGCGCCGAGTGCGGCGACCGTCGCGTATGCGGCGATGGCGCTGCGGCCGCCGAGCGCGATCGCGCGTGCTTGCAGCGAGACCGCTAAGACTGCGCCCCAGACGAATTGAATGCCGGCATTGAGCGCGCAGAGTCGCGCAGCGCTAACGCGTTGCGGCGAGCGCATAGCGATAATCGGCGAGCGTATCCACGTCGTAACAGAGTCCGGGAGGGGCGTCGCGCACGGCACGTGCTTCGAGTTCGAAGCGGACGCGGGCACGACGTTCGATGTGTGCGATGCGCAGCGTGCCGGTCGCGAAACGCACGAGCAACTGCGGTCCGAGCAGCGCCGCCATGCGCCACAAACTCTTGCGCGCATCGAAAAGATCGAGCGTCGCGGCGAGCGCGCGCGGCGCGCCGCCCGGCCCGAAATAGGCGACGCTGCCATTGACGATGCGTTCGCCGCCGACGCGCGTCGCGTGCGGCGCGGCGCCCGGAAAACGCTCCTCGTACGCCGTCGCGCGCGCGAGCGGTAACGCGACGTCGCTGCCGTTCGCGCGTGCGACGAAGGCCGCCACGTCGCCGCCCGTTACGAACGGCAAGTCGCTCGCAAGAAACAATAACGGCCGATTCGCTTCGGCCGCTCCCAGCGCGCGCGCCAGGTTTTCCCGGCCGCTCGGCGACTCGTCGATAACCTCATCCGCGTGCGTGCCGCAACGGGCGCGAACCGCGCGCGGCCCAACGACGACGATCCGGCTCGCACCGGCCTGCGCTGCTGCGGCGAGCGCGACGTCGAGCAGCGTCCGGCCGTCGAATGGGGCGAGGGCTTTTATGTCGGTGCCGATGACGTCGGCGAGGTCGCTCGAAACTCGTCCGCCGGCGGCGATCGCCGCGATCATCGCGCCGCAGGAGCGGCGAAAAGGGGACGACCGCCAAACGCACTAACTTCGCTCGCCGGCGCCCGGAGGGATGGGTGAGTGGCTGAAACCAACCGTTTGCTAAATGGTCGTGGGTCTAAAAAATCCACCGAGAGTTCGAATCTCTCTCCCTCCACCACGCTACCTTCGATGGGCGGAACGATTACGGCAGGGAACGTTCCGAATGCGCGGTATCACAACCGGTCGACGCGCGCGTGCGGTCGTAGCTCAATTGGATAGAGCAACAGGCTACGAACTTGTAGGTTGGGGGTTCGAGTCCCTCCGACCGCACCAACGGCTCGGTAGCTCAGCGGTAGAGCGGGGGACTCATAAGCCCTAGGTCGCAGGTTCGAATCCTGCCCGAGTCAATCGCCGCCTGCGGCGGCGATTCTTTAGAACGCTCGATCTCGATCCGAGCCTTCAAGATTCTCCAACGAAGGAGGCCAGGTATCGCGCTCTCGACGTCAAGGTCCGAATCCGTTCGTGGCGTATGCGGTTCTTAGGAGCGAGGTAACCGCGCGATATGTCAACCATCCCCTGCGATTTCTGCCCGCATCCCGTCGACCGCGGCCAGATGGAAGAGATTGAAATCTCACACTACGTCCCCGATTCTTCGGGCGACGATCTGGCATACGCGCGGACGTACTTCTTCGGCCATCCCGATTGCGTACGCAAATTTTATCGCGGTCTCGTCGAACACAAATTGGACTTGTTCAAGCACATGCCGACCACGGCGCCGCTCTCTCCGGACGACCCGAAGTAGCGTCGCACCCGCGCCCGTAGCGTAGCTGGATAACGCGCGGCCCTCCGAAGGCTGAGACCGGGGGTTCGAATCCCTCCGGGCGCACCAAAACATCAGCGGGACCGCGAGCGGCGCGGTCCCGTCGTGCGTTGAAGCGGCGCAGACGTGAAAGCTCGCGTGGCCTGTTGTCTCTCGCTCGGCGCGGCGCCGGAGCCGTATCTGGGCGCTTTTTTGCGCTCGATCGAACCGGCGATCGACGCCCTGGCGGTCAACGACAACTCGGGATTGGAACGGAATCCAAACGCAGACGTGCTGCTACGCAGCCGCTTCGCGCGCCAAGGGTCGCTCGCGATCGTGCGAACGCGCTTCGACGGCTTTGCGAAGATGCGAGCCGACGCGCTAGCAGCCGCCGCGCGGCTATCCATGAGACCCGAGTGGATTCTATACGCCGACGCCGACGAAGTGCACGGCACGCAACTGCGGGTCATCGTGCGCGACGTGTTGCCATCGCTCTCCAATGAAGTCGGCTTCGTCGATGCCTACATCGAACATCTCTTCGGCACGTTCGGATGGTCGACCGACGTTGGCCGGCGCATCACGTTCTTTCGCTACGGACTCGAGGTGCGTTGGAACAACCTCGTGCACGAACGCATGGTGCGTACGCCGGGGCGCACGACGATCGTCTTGCCGTACGTCTACAATCACTACGGCAACGTCGCGGCACTCGCGTCGTACGCGGCCAAGAACGACTTATACGAACGGCTGGCGGCGCGCGCGGGAGAAACCGTGCGTCATCGGGAGCCGGACGCCGTGCAGGCCGAGATGATCGCCATGGTGCGCCCATACCGCCGGCGACACCCGCTCGCGGTCTTGAAAACCATCGAGCACATGCGTCGCGACGATGCTGAACGGCTGGCGCAAACCGAATACGTGATCCGCTCGTCGCGAACGCCGCTGCGCGTGCTGCGCGGCAGCTATCACGCGCTCAACGATGCGGTGCGCGTGCGCTTGCGGCGCCTCGAACGCCTGGGACGATACCGATTTCCGGCGAGTGCGCGGTGAGCACGGACGCGATGTACGCGGCCGACGAGGCGCACATGGACCGCGCGATCGCGCTCGCCGGCGATGCGGCGTCGGACGGCGACGTACCGGTGGGCGCCGCGCTCGTGATCGGACCGCGCGTGTTCTATGCCCGCAACGAAAAGGAGCGCCGCCGCGACCCAAGCGCCCATGCGGAGATCCTCGCCATACGCAGCGCCGCGGCGACGCTCGGAACCTGGCGCCTATCCGGCGCGACGCTCTACGTCACGAAAGAACCGTGCGTCATGTGCGCCGGCGCGATCGCCGCTGCGCGGATCGCGCGCGTCGTGTTTGGTTGCGACGATCCTAAGGGCGGCGCCGCAGGAAGCGCGATCGACGTCTTCGCATCGGCCGCAATCCATCACCGCGTGTCCGTGACGCGCGACGTGCGCAGGGACGAAACGTCCGCTCAGCTGCGTTCGTATTTCGCCGCGAAGCGCGCCGGCGGCGGGGGGCAAGGACCGGGGCGCAGCGGCGTCACATAGACCCGGCTGGCCCGCACCGTGGAGAGGTGGTCGAGTGGTTGAAGGCATCCGCCTCGAAAGCGGACAGACGTGATGAGCGTCTCGAGAGTTCGAATCTCTCCCTCTCCATAGTCGCTGCCGGCCGTCGTCCGGCGCGGCGCGACGTTATGTATGGTCTGCGAGTCGCGGGTCGGGAGCTGCGGCCGGGAAAGCGAACGCGTCGTACGCTGCGTCGGCGACGACGTGCAGCGCTCCGATACGCAACGGCCCGTGCAACGTCTCCTCGTAATGCGCGTGATCGATGAGCCAGTGTCCGCCGCGATCGCCGTACTGCACGATGAAGCTGATTTCGTCGCCGCCGGCGTATCGAATTTCGCTCGGCAGGCCGTTCGCATTATCGACGAAGAGATCGCTTAAGAAAAACGTGCTGTCGGGCTTGCGCACTTGTTTCTTGACGAAATCGAACGGCACCAGAACGATGTGCGTCGTCCCGGTCGGGGCGTCGCTCGAATCCGGTGCGTACTCGGCCCGGTATTCCCGCAAGCGGAACACGACGACGTCGGCTTTCGAAGTCGTCGTGTCGTCGAAGTGCAGCGGCGTAACGTCGTGCACGTAGGCGGAGACGTCGGTATGCGCGCCGACTTTCCACGAGAGCGTGAAGTACGATAACGCATCGAACGTGGGCGTGACGGGGAAGCCGTGTCCGAGGCGGTTGGCGCCTTCCGGAAGATCTTGAATGACGGCGACGTCATCCTTCGTGCGCACGCTTACGGAGCGAATGACGTCGCGTTCGCGGTGCAGCGACGCGGCGCTCACATGCGTCGCGACCCGGTAGGTGACGAACGGCGGCGCTTGGGTCGCGATCGCGGCTGCAGCATTCGCGCAGCGTTCGAATGCGAGATCGGGGGTCAGCATGGGGCGTTGCTTCGCGGGCCGTCCCGAATTATCTCGCGGAGGCTCCCGCGGTGCGGTTGCGAATTCGCAGGCGGATGGGACCGTATCCGGTTGCGCTCGAGGCGCAAGAGCGCGCGATGATTTGGGGCGGCCACGCGCTCGTTGAGCGCTACGGAAAGCCGGGTGACCCGAGCGCCGCGATCGGCGAGTCCTGGGAGTGCTGGGACGAAAACAAGATTCTCAACGGGTCGTTGCGCGGAGCGCGCCTCGCCGATGCCCGCAACCGCTGGGGACGCGATCTTACCGGGCGCGCCGATCCCGACCGCATCTTTCCGCTGCTGACCAAATTCATCGACGCCGCCACGGCGTTGTCCGTGCAGGTTCATCCGAATGACGAGTACGCGCAACGCGTCGAGAAGCAGCCGGTTGGAAAGACGGAGTCTTGGTACGTGCTGGAGGCCGAACCCGAGGCAACGATCGTGCTCGGATGGTCGCGTGCCACGACGCGTGGTGAGTATCTGGAGCGCGTGCGCGAGGGAACGCTCGAAGACGTATTACGTCGCGTGCCGGTGCAAGCGGGCGACGTCTTTCATTTGCCTTCCGGGACGGTTCATGCCATCGGCGCCGGCATCGTGTTGTTCGAAGTGCAGCAGGCGAGCGATCTGACGTACCGGATGTACGATTATAACCGTAACGGTCCCGACGGCAAGCCCCGCGAGTTGCACGTCGAGAAGGCCGCGGACGTGCTCGATTACTCCGCCGCAACAGGCGGGGCGTTACGTTCGCTTGCTTACGCGCTCGATGGCCTCGAGCGTACCACGCTCGTCGCTGACAAAAATTTCTGGTTCGAACGCATCGCGCTGCGTAACGACGCTCGCGGCATCGACCTCGAAGGCATGCCGCTCGCGGTTACGGCGCTCGACCTGCCGCTCGAGCTCGAAGCGCAAGGCGATACCATTCGTTTAGAGCCGTACGAATCGGCCGTCATTCCGGCCGGGCTCGACGTCGTCATGGCGAGCGCACTTATGCCTGGGGCATCCTTGCTGGCCGCCGCGCCGCCCGCGAGTGCAACTGCCATTGCGAAGCGGTTTTCGCGGGCAGGCATCGATGTCGGCAAGGCTAGCTCGTTTTTGGCACAGTTTCCGTAAGCGCTGGAGACGGGCTTGCTACGTCGCACAACCGCCGTTAATGAGTGGCTGCGGCGGCGTGAGCGCCGTCACATGTAACGCATGCTCTAGTAAGAACGCGTCGTCGCGACCGATTGACTTTAAATGATCGATTCAGAGCTAAGTCGTGTAGCAACCTAGAAGAGAGAAAAGCGATGGATTGGACCTTCACGGAGCCGGGCATACTGGACCGCCTCGAAAGAGCCGACGACTCGGTGCTCGACGAGGTGCCCTTCGGAATCATTGCTATGACGGTCGATGGCGTCGTTATGAGCTACAACGCGGCCGAAAGTCGGCTGGCCGGCCTCTCGCCCGCGAAGGTCGTCGGCCGGCATTTTTTCTCTGAGGTGGCGCCGTGCACCAACAACTTTATGGTGGCGCAGCGCTTCGAGAACGAACCCGCGTTAGACGCCGTCATCGACTATGTATTTACGTTGCGCATGAAAACCACCAACGTGAAGCTTCGGCTGCTGAAGCAACCCGAGCGGCGGCGGATGTATCTTCTCGTCCAACCGAAGTGAACGTCCTGAGTGAAGGCGCGACCGCGTCAATGACGGAAGAGCTGCTCGAATTTCTCTACCTCATGCCGGTCGGCGTTCTGAAGTTCCGCGGCGACGGCGACGTCGAGCTGATGAACCCCGCGGCTTCATCACTGCTCATGCCGCTAAGCCTCGACGGAACGCTCGGCAACGTCTATCAATCGATGGCGCTGCTGCTGCCCGATCTTAGTCGGCGGGTGTCGCAGTTCACGGGAAGAGCCGGAACGATCATCGACAGGCAGCGGCTGCAAGCGCGTGCCGGAGCGGAGCTACTCGTTCTCTCGCTCACCGTCAACCGCGTCAACGACCATGCGTACATGGCGGTGATCGAGAACGTGACGAAGATCGCCCAGCAGGAACAAAAATCTTCGACGACCGCGAAAAGTTCCGCGCAATCTTCGACAACGTGCGCGATTACGCCATCTACACGATTAGCTCGAGCGGGATGATCGACGAATGGAACCATTCGTTACAGCGCTTCGCCGGCTGGCTTCCCGCCGACGTCGAGGGCCGCAGCATCGCAATGTTCTTTCCGATGGATGCACCGGATCTACCACGTGTCGAGGTACTTCTCGCAGAGGCGGCGCGTATCGGTTCGGTAGAGACGGAGGGCTGGCGAATGAAGTCCAACGGTGCGCGACTTTGGGAGAACACCGTCATCACCGTATTGCCGGACGAAGTCGGTGCCATACGCGGTTTCACGGTGGTGGCGCGCGACATGACCGAGCGCAAGCGCCTCGACGATGCGATGCGCTTGCTTACAACGGTCGACCCGCTCACCGGCGCCTGCAACCGTCGTCACGGCAACGCGCTACTAGCGGCGGAATTGAGCCGCTATCAACGTGACGGGCAGCCGTTCGCCGCGCTCATGCTCGACGTGGACCATTTCAAAGCAATCAACGATCGGTTCGGGCACCCGGCAGGCGATGCGGTCCTGTGTGCGCTCGTGGAAGCCGCTCGGAGTGGGCTTCGACCTACGGATGTGGTGGCACGCTGGGGCGGCGAAGAATTTTTGTTGGTGCTTCCTGGCTCCGACGCCGCGGCGGCGCTGACGGCTGCCGAGCGGGTGCGAGCCGAACTGGCGGCAACGCAAGTCGTATTTCCCGGCGGTGAACCAATCACTTTTACGGTGAGCATCGGCGTTGCCGTGCCCACTAGCAACGATCCCGATGAACTGTTGCGCCGCTCCGATGTTGCTCTGTATGCCGCCAAGACGGGCGGTCGCAACCGAGTGGTACTTGCGGAATAAATCGCCTTAAGGCTGGCTCATTTAACGCCGCTGTCCGCCTCTGATCGCGACGTACGGTGGCTTCTTCGGCGTAGCGATCGGGAGCTTAATCCTCGCTCCATTCGCTGGCCCTACGGTCGAAATTACCAGAAGGTTGCCACGGCAAGGCCGGATGTGAAACAGCGGAAGACCACGCGCGGCATCAACCGGCTCGTCGCGCAAGCGCTCGTGCAGCAGTGCGGGTTTCTGGCGTTCGACATCAAGGGCGACTACTACGAGACGCTGCGACAGCTCGCGCGTCGCGCCGGACCCCGCCGGACAACGTGCAAATCGAACAGCTCCTTCGGGGCGATGTTGTCGTCGCGGCGTTGCCGCTCGCGGAGTACGGGCTCGGCGCGAAGACGGCATACACGTTCATTAAGTTGCGCTTTCGCGAGTCGTACTCTCACACCGTCGTCTCCGTCAAGCCGGCGGCGTATTGTGGCCGCATCGTCTCCGCCCCCGGCTGCGCCGGCTCGAAGCGCGCCGCCGCGGCAATCGTTTGCCAATAGACGTCTTCCATGAAGACGTGATCGAACGTGCCGTTGCGGCCGACGCTGAGTAACCCCGCGACGCCGAGTGAACGGCGAGCGGCCCGCCGCTGAGCGTCGTATGCGAGGTCGAACACGGGATAGGCGTACCGTGTCCGCACCACATGCGCGCCGAGATAGCGGCGAGCGGCGCCCGGCACGATGTCGCGGATCTGGTCGAGGACGAGTCCGGCCAGCACGTCGTCCGGCGTCGTCCAGATCGCGTCGCCGACGTCGCAGCCGATGTCGGCGGTGACCGACGTTTTGCCCTCGGGAGCGAGCCATGGCATCGCGGCCGGCACTTCGGTGAGCCGAAAGAAATCATAGCGCCGTTCCGGCGTCCAAAGCACGACATCGCGCAGCAGATTTGCGCCGGCGAAACGCAGCGACACGAACGTCATCGCGCGGTAACGTACCTGCCGAAGCGGTTCGAGCGCGTCCGTCCCGCTAACGAGCGTCGCCAGAACGTCCAGCGGCAGGGTACTGACGACGCCGGACACGTCGCGCCGTTCACCGCGGACGATGACGGCTCGCACCGCCCCGTCTTCGACGACGATTTTTTCCAGCGCCGAGTTGAGTTCGACGCGATCCGGCACGCGATCGGCCAGCGTGCGAACCAGCGTCGCGACGCCGTCCTTCGGGTAGACGTGCCAGACGGTCGCGCCCTCGGGTGCCGTTCGGCTGTAGCCGCTCGCAACCGGTCGCCCCGTTATGCGCCGTGCGATGGCGAGATAGAGGCTATGCGCGGTGCTGGGTAAGGTTGCGCCGATGTCGGGCGACAGCCGCTCCGCGGGCAGGCCGGACCACGCTTCGACCAACGGCAGCGCGATCTCGCGCGCAAACGTGCGTCCGACGTAGCGTTCGAACCACTCGGCCGCATGTAATGGCGTCTGTGGGCGAGCGAGCTTAGCGCGAAGCGCGCTTGCGGCATAGCGCGGTTCGGCGATGAGCCCGAATGGATAGGCGTATGTGCGTCCGCGGACGAGTACGGCTTCGCCGTAGCGCGTGACGCGCCGGCATGCGGCGCCGGAGCCGAGGGCTGCTGCAAGGCGGTTCGTAACGAAGTGCGCGCCGACGTCGTAGCTAAAGCCGTCGGGATCGCGATGGGTCGCCGCTAAGCCGCCGATCTGCGCTCCGCTTTCAAGCACCGTCACGTCGAAACCGCGCCGGACGAGCGTCGTGGCCGCGGTCAAACCCGCGAGTCCCGCCCCTATTACGGCAATGGGCCCACGTCGCAGCGTAGCGTCCGTCATGATAGGTCGGCCGCACGCGCGAGCGTCGCACACAATAACGCTCCGTTACCGAGCCGGCGCAACAGCATGTCGAGCAGCGTGAACGCGGCGAGCGAGAGGGTCGATTCGAGGCTGAACGATTCGACGAGCCATCGTGGCGCGTGCGCGTCGACCAGTGCGTTGCGAACCGAGTACACCCAGTTGACGGGACTTACGATCGTCTCGATGCGCCTGACGGCCAACCCGTTATTGCGCGCCAGTCGCGATAGCGTCGTACGCGTAAATAGGTTCCAGTGGCGCGGGAAATGATAGCCGCCCCAATAGCGCTTCCCGAACGCACGCGCGTCGTACGATGCCGCGTTGTCGGTCACGACGATGAGGCGGCCGTCGGGACGCAGCACGCGACGGATCGACCCCAGAAGAGCCGGCGGATCTCCGACGTGTTCGATCGTCTGAATGAGGATGGCCAGGTCGACGGAACCCGCTTCCAGGCCGGCCTCGTCGAGTGTCCCCGATCGGACGTCGAGCCCGCGCGTACGCGCCCGTGCGACGGCACGCGGATCGGCGTCCACGCCGACGAGCCGGTACGTGTCCGGTCCGAACTCGCGCAGCACGTCGAGATGGAAGCCGTCGCCGCATCCGACATCGAGGACGCAAGCGTCCCTACGCAGCCCGTGCGCGAAGCGCAGCAACCGCTGGGCTTCAAGCCGCCGGCGGACGCGGTACACGAAGCCGAAGCGCTCCGCGGTGAATGCAAAGGCGTGATACGTCGGCGGATAGATGCGCGAAAATTCGCTCTGCGCCGGACGCGGGTTGAGGTAGAGCAACGAACAGTGGCGGCAGCGAACCGCGAGAAACGTATCGTCGCTCGTACGGTACTCGAAGTCCTCGCCGACGGCCACGGGCTCCGGGTCGTCTGCGCCGCACACGCAACATGACACTGGAACGAGCTCGAGCGTGGTGGGGGCGCCGGATGTGATCGCCGTCATACTTTCTCAGGATGTCGCTGAATTGACGCTGTGAAACAGGAAATCGGCCGCCGCGGCGCGGCATCTTCCTTCGCCCGGTCTTATGAGAGACGGTGGCGCGTTGCGTCCGCGCAACCGTGGTTGGCAGCTTCGCCTTCAACCGACGGTGAGTACGACGTGCAGCGGTGGGGCCGGTGTTGCCGTGACGGGACGTTCGCCGACGGTTCCGGTCGCGACGCTGGCGTTGGCGCTCGGATCGGTGTGGGTGTTCTGGGGTTCGACGCTGGCGGCGATGCGTCTGGCCATCGCGACGATACCTCCGCTCGCGATGGTGTCCGTCCGCTTTATCGTTGCGGGCGCCCTCGTCTGGGCGTTTCTCGCCGTCCGCGGACGAGCACGTCCGCAGGCGGGCGACTGGACGCGGGCGTGCGTTAGCGGAGCGACCTTGCTCGTAACCGGAAATGCGTTGACGACGTGGTGCGTGCAGTACGTGCCAACCGGCTTGGCATCGCTGCTGTTGAGTCTGTCGCCCGTCTGGATGGCGGCCTTCGATTTCATGTTCACCCGCGCGCGCCCGACGCGGCTGGCGGTCGGTGGCATGGCGCTCGGCTTGGCAGGCATGGCGCTACTCTTGCAGCCGCGAGCGATCGGCCCGGTGCCCATCGGACCGACGCTGCTGCTGATCGCGGCCAGCATATCGTGGGGCTTCGGCTCGATCTATCAGCGTCGTAACGCCGGGACAAACCTCGTGTTGGCGACGGCCATGCAAATGGTCGTCGGTGGTGCCCTCGTTGGGGTGCTTGCGCTCGGACTCGGCGAATGGCGTTCGTTCGACGTTCATCGCATCACGCTCGCGTCTTTCGGCGGGCTGGCCTGGCTCATCGTGTTCGGCAGCCTGTTCGCCTACAGTGCGTATCTTTGGACGATGCGTAATGCGCCGACCGCGCTCGCCTCGACCTACGCCTACGTCAATCCGCTCGTTGCGCTCGTGCTGGGCGTCGTTCTGTTCCACGAGCGCCTCACACCGCTCGCTGCGGTCGCGAGCGGCGTCATCCTCAGCGGCGTGGCGTTGATGATGCTTCCTGCGAAGCCGGCTGCGCCGGCTATGCGCCGCGTGTAGAGGCAATATCTGCGGCGGGATGTATACGTGCAGTCGCTCACGCAGTACGACCGGTATGCAAGCGTCGCGGTCGCTTCGGCCGCGCTCGTAACCGCAACCGGGCATGCGTTACGGTGCCGGGCGTAGCCGGCGGACGAGGCCCATCAGCGGCGCTTCGAGCGGACGAAACGCCGCAAGTCCGACACGCTGAACGGGAGAAGCATCGACGTATCCTTCGTCGAGATCCCAGAGTGGAATATAGCCTCTGTATCGCGTCGCGAACGTATCGGACCACTTCGCAACCTTCGCTTCGTCGAAGCCTCGCCGGCGAAGTGCGGCGAGAACCAACGCATCGTCGGCGTTTTCGTCGACGATTTCCATGAACTCGTTCGTCGTTACGTTCAAGCGCTTCAAGAGCGCGCGGTCGATGGGCGAATGGCCCATCAAGTATGTGCCCAGCCGCCCGGCCCGTGCCATGCGCGCCTTGTCGGCCATGCGCGGTATCCATACGAAGCCATCGATCGAGGTGTTCCAGCGGCGCGGACGGTCGGGGGCCTCGGCATCGTCAGCCTTACTTGGTGCGTCGTGCTGCAAGGCGGCGAGTAACGATCCCGTCACGAGGCCGCCCGCGACGTAGAGTCCGATCGTGAGCGCCTTCGTGGTAACGGTGCGCGACGTCGTCGAAGCGTCCAAGCCCAGCGGTCGCGGCAGCGCGACGGCACCGATACCGGCGGCAATTCCGAGTACCACGCCGGCGGTCACGGTCTTGGAGCGCGGTACGAGGCCGGCAAGGCTGAAGTAAGCGGTATTGGACAATAGGTCAGCGGCGAGCGTCGCCGCGTACAGCGACCCGCCTTTCGGCGGCTCACTGCGCGTCGCTATCATTCTCGCCAAGGCTTGCATGCCCAGCAGGTCGACGGGCGGCGCGTCCGGCACGGCACGCCGGAGGACTTCGTGCAGAACGTTGGTCGTTAAAACGCCGCACGCGCCGGCAGAGAGAGCGTTCATAGCACGACGCGCTTTCGTCGCGGCACGTGTGTTTCCGGCTTCGTCGACTGGGCTACAATCACTGCGGGTGGTTCGTGCGATGCGGACCGAGGCACTTGACGCGCGGCCGTTCTGCCTGAGTAACGCCCGCTAATAGAACGAAGGCGGCGCATAGCGCCGCCTCCTACCTTCGCCAGGAGTTACGAAGGCTCTATTGACCGTCGCCGTCGTCGACGAGGTCGACGTCAACGGTTTGATGTCCGATGTCGAGCGATCCGAGTCCGGTAACGAGATCGTAACGCGGAAGCGCCTGGTATGCGCCGTTCGTGCCGATATACACGTCGTGAAATCCGCCCACGAGATTGGTTAAGAAGCCCGGCGGTCCCGAAGGAACGGCCGGCGGCGTGGGAGCCGGGAATTTAAGGTACTCGTAGTAGAGATTTGGCGAGGCGAAGCCCATCTCGTCGCCATGAGAAGTCATTAAGCGCGCGTAGGTTCCCATCGTGAGCGGCGATGCCAAGCTCGTTCCGCCGACGACCGTCGAAACGCCATTCGAATAGATGATCGCGCCGGTGTTGGGATCGGCATCCATCGCCACGTCGGGCGTTTGGCGAAGCGCACCTTGCGCCGGAATAAGCGCCACGCCCATCTGCCAGTACGGCTCGTTTTCGAACTGGCTGGGACCACCGCCGCTGCCTTCCCAGGCTTTTTCGCCGCCGTACGCGGCCGTGTTAGCGTCGCTTACGAGCGTCGTGCCGCCGACCGCGACGACGTAAGGCGAGGACGCCGGATAGCTTACGCCCGGCGGTCCGGACGCCGGAATTCCGGTAGACAACACGACGGGACACCCCGAGCCGTTATCGCCGCTCGATACGAACACGGTTTGGCCTTGAGCTGCTGCCTGAAGAAAGACTTCATCGTCGAGCACCATTGCGCCGTCGACATACGGGAACGTTTCGCATTCGCCGAAAGACGCATTACCTTCGCGTGCGACGTCTTGCGTAACGAAGCGGTTGAACTCGAGCCCGGTGTCCGAGTCGGTCAACGTCGTCGTATCGTACATATAGAGGTGGCGAACTTGCGCGGCGATTCCGGTTGAGCTTTGCGAGTCGAGATCCCATTCGATCAGGCCGGCGGTGTCTGGGCTCGGTATGCCGACGCGAACGACGCTGTACGGCGCCTGCGCGAGGCCGTTCACGGCCTCATATTTCCGTAAGTCGGGAAGCACCTGGTCGAGCTTGCCTTGCGCGAAGACCGCAATCGAATCGGCGAAGCCCGTCGTCGAATCCCGCCCGTCGTACCCGTGATTGCTATTACGCGGCACGACGTCGAGCCCACTATAGGCTGCTTGGAAGTCGTGCGCGGTGTACGATCGTAAGCAGTCGTTGGTGGTCGGGATAACCGGACCGATGCACGCGTCGGGCTGCGCGGTCGCGTTACCGGTTCGCGTCGATCCTACGGTGTTGGTGCGAGGAGCGCGCACGACGTTCGTGCGCCACGCAATATCGTTCAGACCCATCACCGACGTCACGACGCCGGCGAGCGAAGTGGGCACTTGGGCGTCTTTGACCTGCGCGTAGATGACGCGCCCGAATTGACGGAACGCATCGATCTGCGTGTTGAACGCCCGGCTTGCCTGGCCCGCCGTCGCGTTTGCCGTAATCATGAGGTTGTTTGGCTCGACCTCGACGTTCGTGAAACCGTTCGCCGATAGATACGCCGCAACCGCATTGACCTGCGCGCCGGTCGCGTTGTAGGCCGCGGTAAATTGCGCCGGCGTTACCGTCTTGTGGTACATCGGATCGTGCGGGTTGTGCTCGCGATGAACGAGGTTCATAGCCCCCGCTCGATCGCGCATCCGCAGACCGACGACCAAGCGCAGCGGCGTCGTACCGGAAATCTTTCCGAGGTCGGTCGCATGCACGAGTTGCAACGTCTTCGTGGCGGTGGCGGCCCAACCGGCGTTTGCCGGTCGCAGGGCAGGCGAGCCCGTCGCTCCAGCCGATCCTGCGGAAGCAGCGACCGTGACGGCCGTCGCAACCACGCTGGCAAATGTACGCATCGAGAACCTCACGTTGGTGCAGAGAGAGAAGTTGTCTCTCGACTATACCCCGGCGCTGTGACAAACCGCGAACAACCGCGGAGCTTGCCGGTGTCGGAAAGGTTTCCGAGCGACCGTTCTTATGTGTTGGTCGGAAAATGTAACGTCGTCGTGTCCTGGGGCGTGGACCAGCGGGTCGTAACCACCTTGCCGCGCGTGTAGAACCGGATACCTTCGGAGCCGTGCACGTGATGGTCGCCGAACAGCGACGCCTTCCATCCGCCAAACGAATAAAATGCCATCGGCACCGGGATCGCGACGTTCACGCCGATCATCCCGACCGAAACGTGTCGCGAAAACGTACGTGCAGCATTGCCGCTGGACGTAGAAACCGCGGTGCCGTTCGCATAAGCGTTGCCATTGACGAGTTCGACGGCCTCAGCAAGCGACTGGACCCGCAAGACGACGAGCACCGGGCCGAAGATTTCGTCGGTGTAGATCTCCATGCCGGTCGTAACGTCGTCGAATAACGTCGGGCCGACGAAGAAGCCGTGGGGATGGCCGTCCACCTCGCAATTGCGTCCGTCGACGAGCAATCTGGCGCCCGCACGTTCGCCCCGCGTGATATAGCCGGTGATGCGATCGCGAGCCTCGGCCGTGATCACGGGTCCTACGTCGGACGCTGCGTCGACGCCCGGTCCGACGGTAAGGTGTCGCGCTCTGTGCGCCAGCCGCTCGACGAGGGGATCTGCAGCGCTCCCTACGGCGACGACCGCCGATATCGCCATGCAGCGCTGTCCGGCCGAGCCGTAGCCTGCAGCGATGAGTTGGTCCGCTGCGAAGTCGAGATCGGCGTCGGGCAAAATTACCGCGTGATTCTTCGCACCACCGAGCGCTTGCGCGCGCTTCCCGGCTCGGGTGGCTCGATCGTAGACGTACTTCGCGATCGGCGTCGATCCGACGAACGAAATCGCGTCGACGCCGGCATGGTCCAGCAGCGCATCCACGACCACTTTGTCGCCGTGGATCACGTTGAAAACGCCGTCGGGCAAGCCGGCCTGCGCGTACAGTTCGGCTACGAAATTCGATGCGGACGGATCGCGTTCCGACGGCTTGAGGAGGAACGTATTGCCGCACGCAATGGCGAGCGGATGCATCCACATCGGTACCATGACCGGGAAATTGAACGGCGTTATTCCGGCGCAAACGCCGAGGGGTTGGCGAAACGAAGACGAGTCGACGTCGGACGATACCTGGTCCGAATACTCGCCTTTCGAGAGATGCGGTATGCCGCACGCAAAATCGACGACTTCCAATCCGCGCGACACCTCACCGGCCGCATCCGAGAGCACCTTGCCGTGCTCTCTAGAGACGATCGCCGCGAGCTCGCCGCGATATTTGTCGACGAGCGCGCGAAAGGCGAACATGATGCGGGCGCGATGTGCGGTCGAGGTCTCCCGCCAAGCTGCTAGAGCCGTTCGCGCGGCTTCGACCGCGCGGTCGACGTCCGTGCGGTCGCCGAGTACGACCTGCGCCGCAACCTCGCCCGTGGCGGGATTCCAAACGTTCGCCCGTCGGCCGGACGAACCGGACGACTCGGCGCCGCCAATACGATGCGATATTTCAGTCGATACGGTGAGCATTTACTATCCTTTAACCCGGTCGTCGACACTCTTCAGATGGTAAATCCGGCCACGAAATCGCCGCCGGGCTCCGGCCAGACCGTCCACACGTTTTTCGTCTTGGCGTCGATGCCGACCGTGTGCGCCGTTTTCGATACGGAAGTCGAGGAAATCGGCGAAGGGGCACCACGCGGGTTATCGCGGAAAGCCGCCACGAAGCCGCTTCCTGCGCATGCAAAGATGTGCGAAGCGCGGTCGAGATCGCACTGGTCGACACTTGTTTGCGGTATCTGGAGCTTCCCGATCAAGGCGCCGGTCGGGTCGTACGTTGCGAGGACGCCATTCTTACCGCCGACGATGATGTGGCGATACGCCGGATCGAATTGAAGCGGGTGATTCGCTTGAACGTCGGGCGTTGGGAAGGTTCGCACGACCTTAAGCGAGGTCGGATCGACGACCGCGACTTCTTGCAGGTCCGTGATGTTTTGGTAGACCTCGTGCGTAACCGGGTCGACGGCGAGATATTCGGGCTTGTGGCCGGGCAGGTCGACGGTTGCCACCGTCTTCATCGTCTTTGCATCCACGACGTAGAGGTGCGTGCCGTTGTCCTCGTCGGCGTAGATACGGCCGTTTCCCGAGTCGTAGACGATCGCGTCGACCGTTCCAGGCACGTCGGCGCTGCGCAGTTCCTTGAAGGATGCCGGGTCGACTTCGGAGATGGTCTGATCGCTGCCATTGCCGGTGAAGACGCGACCTGTTACCGGGTCGACGGCGACGCCGTGAAGTTCCCCCACTCGTACTTGCCCGAGCACTTTGCCCGAGTCGGCATCGACCACGAGCAGGGCACGGCTCGCCGTATGAGCCGCGTAGACCCGCCGCCGTCGTGCGTCGACCGTGACGTAGTCGAAGCCACTGAAGATCGGGACGGGCTGGCGCGCGGCGACCGGGATCATCGGCATGGAGACTCCTTACTTGATGCGGTAGGTGTACGTAACGGTCGCCGTGCGGTACGGCAGCGCATATAACTCGCTCGCGTTTTGCCCGAGTAGCGGCGTATAGTCGGTCGCAAAGCGGTTGAGCGGCAGGGGGACGCCGAGCCCAAACTGCCCGCGGATATCGGCATCTTGGTTGAAGACGTTGTCGACCGCGATGTTTATGCTTCCGTGCTTTCCGGCCGGCGTATTTATCTGAAAATTCGAGTACGTATACGCCGGCGAATTTTTGGCATTGTTGATACCGACGTAGTACCTCGTTAGGCGCAGATCCAGACCGCTACGAAGGTTGTAATCGGCCGCCACCTGATACTTGTGGACCGGCACCGTGGGAAGTTGCGTGTTAGGCACGATGGTGAGATTGTTGCGCAGCGTCGCGTCGGGAAGCGAGCGAACGAACACGGATTCGGTCGAGTAATCGTAGTCGAAGAAGAGGCTATGCGAGAAGCGCAGGCGGCCTGCGATGTCGAGCCCGCGCGCGATCATGTGCCCCACGTTGTCCTGAACCCCGACCCCGAGCCCGGCGAGCGGGTCGCCGGTACAGTTATTTTCTCGAAAGATTTTCGTGTAGCTCGGAAGATCGACCCCTGCGCGGTATGCCGGAGAAAACGCCGAGAGCGGAACGACGGTTTGGAAGATCTTACTATCGATGTTGGTGTTATAGGCGGTGAACTGCACTTGCGAATCGCCCTGGAAGCGATGCCCGTAGCTGAACTCTTCGTCGGCGCCGGTTTCCGGTATGAGCTTGGGGTTGCCGCCGGTGCCGATGGGATTGACGAGTCCGCAATTTACCGTACCTTGCAAGCTGCCCGTGCCTGCCGGGGAGAACGGAGTCGAGACGAATACGGCGTACGGCTGAGACGTCGTCTTTCCCGCGGCGACGCGTAAGACGTCTTGTCGCGTAAGCGAATATACGATCGCAAGTCGCGGATCGAAGTACGTCGTGTGGGTGATCGTGGAGTTCTTGAGCGCTGCGTTCAAAAAGACGGTCGTCTTGCCGTTGACCGGGTGATACGTATCGTGGAAGAGCGCGGCCGTTTCGTGGACTACGGGCGAGTTGAGTATCTTGCGCCCGGACGCCGTCCCATTGGGAAAAAGATACGCAAAGTTATAGTACGCGTACCCGATCCCCACATCGTTGTTCTTACCGGGAACTTCGTCCGCGAGCGTTCCTCCGGTGGAATCGACGCGCGGATTCTCCCAGTTTGGGTTGTCGCCCGGGACGCTATTGAACGGCAGCTGGAACGTACGATCGTAGGTTTGCGCATAATTATTGCTGTAAGTGTCCAAAATCAGATTCGTCCGCCCTACCGGCGTCTCGAATTTCAAGCCGTAGTCTTGCACGACGAATTCGGACCATGCAGGACCCGCGCCCGCAAAGCCGGTGCTGTAGCCCGCGAACTGCTGCGGCGTTTGGCAGGGAACGTACGCCGGATTTCCGTTCAACGCATTGACGGCGAAGCTGCCGCTGGGACATGCCCCCGGTCCGTTTGCCGTGTACTGCGAGAGAGCGACGTTGCCTTTCGCAAGTTCGAGAGCGTACGGCTGATAGTCGATGTCGCTGTTTCCGGTACGGTCGGCCCAAGAGGTTTGAAACAAGCCGTGCAGCGTGACGTGCGATTGATTGGCCGGAGTACCGAACGCATATTTCAGTTTGACGAGTCCGCCGCGATTGACGTAGGTGGAGTCCGTCTTATAGACGCCGGACTGGTAAGCTGGGGAACCCACGGGCGCGGATGGGTCTTGTGCGGCGACCGGTTGCAAGAACGTGGCGTTGCGGAAATATCCCTCGCGCGAATTGACTCCGCCCGCAAGCGCGACCGATACATTTTTCCCAAGCGGTCCCGTCGCGCTAAACGACGATACAAGGTTCGCGTAGGTTCCGTATCCCTGCGTCACGGAGACGTGCAGATCGGGTGTCGGCTCGATCGTGTGCATGTCGATAATGCCGCCGATGGCGCTGACGCCGACCAGATCGCTACCGCCCGAGCCGTACGTTAGCTGCACGTCGCGCAGGGCGAATGTCGGCGATAAATCGAAGTTGTAGCCCAAGTTAACGCCGCGTTTGTGACCGTAGCCGATAGGGTGACCGTCGTACAGGGTCACGGTTTCCAGCGCCCCGATACCCCGAATGTCGAGGTACAGGTCGTCGCCCGCGCCGGCCGTTTCGGTGCCGCCGTCACCGCTGACGCTGGGAAGCGTGCGCAGGTAGTCGCCCGTGCGGTAGAAGCCTTCCTGTTCTATCGCCGCCGCACTCGACGCCTTGTAGACCACGCTCGCCCTCTGGAGAGACTGCCCCGCTCGTACCGACGTGCGGCCGATGGTGCGCAGCTCCTTGGTCGTTTGTGCGCGACTGAGCGAGAGCGTGAGCGACGCCGTCGAGTCCGCTAAGGCGCCGAATTCATCGGTATTGGACGTTTGATATCCAGGCTTGCGGATTTCGAGTCGCAGCACGCCGGGCAGCACGTTAGCCAGACGGAATCGTCCTGCATTATCGGTCGTCGTGCTCTCGTGTCCGCCGCCGATCACCGTGATCGTGACTTCTGAGACTCCCAGGCCAGTGCTTGCGTCTACGACGGCTCCGTCGATCGTGGCACGACCGCTCGGCGCCGTCGTTGCTGCCGGCGCGGCGGTTGCACTGGGCGCTACCGGAGAGTCCGGCGCAGCGGGAATTACGGGCGGAGCCCCTTGCGCGGGCTGTGCCGCCGCGCGCCCGGCGCAGATGCCGGCACAGACCAGCGAGACGACGAGGTAACGTACGAATGCGTGCATACTTCTCCTAACCGTGGCGAGGGTTTGGCGACGCTGAGGCACGGACGGTGCGCGTTAGCTGTGTTTGCTCGGCGGCCAAGGCTTCGAGTGAAAGACGCTTTGGCTCGACGCCGAGCGTGCTGACGACGACGATCTGAACGACCAGTAAGGCGATCATGAGTGAAAGAACGCCGCGCACACCGTGCGCTTCGAAGAGCGCGACGACGGCGAATGGCGTCACGACGGTCGCCGCACGACCGAACGTGTTCGAGATTCCCGAGCCGCGCATACGGATCTCGGTAGGAAAGAGTTCCGACACGTAGATGCCGACAAGGACCGCGACCAGTACGTAGATCGGCGTTACCAGGCAGAAGCCGACGATCGGCAAGAGGACCGTATCGTGGACGAAAGGGTACGCGATGCCCAGAGCGATCGTCGCAAGTGACGCGCCGACGATCGTCTTCTTGCGGCCCCAGGAATCCGCCGTGAATGCGCCGATGAACGCGCCGAGCGGTGCGCCGAACGAAATGAAGAGCGCAAAACCGAACGACCGCGCGATCGTCAGACCTTCACTAACGAAGAAAGTCGGAATCCAGGTGACGAACCCGTAAAGCAACGTGTTGGTGACGATCATCGTGACCGCGCCGAGTACGAGCCGGGGCAGCATCTCGGGCGACCGTAGCGAAGCCGGCGCCATAGCCATGCCCGGTCGCAGTATAGGCGCCGGCGGAACGGTCCGCGTGCGAGCGATCTCGGCCTCGATCGACGCCATCGTGCGCTCCGCCTCGTCCGCGCGACCGACGGATACGAGCCAGCGCGGCGATTCCGGCAACGTCCGGCGGAGATACCAGACGACGAGTGCGCCGATGCCGGCGATGACGAACATCGGCCGCCACCCGATGCTCGGAATGACGAAGCTGCTTACGAGCGATGCTACCGGGAGCGCGGTTACCACGTACATGCACATGATGCCGACCCACTTACCGCGGACGGCGGGCGGCGCAAATTCCGTCAGCGTCGCATAACCGACCACGGTTTCTCCGCCGAGACCAATTCCAATCACGAAGCGGACGAGGCTGAGGACCGCCATCGACGGTGCGAAAGCTGCCAGTATCGACGCCAAACCGAAGAGTGCGAGATTGAAGCGATAGCTGAACTTTCGCCCGAAGTGGTCGCTCAGAAAGCCGGTTGCGAGCGCACCCACCACCATCCCGGCGAAGGTGAGCGAGACGAATTGCGCGGTTTGAGCAAGCGTCGAAAAGCCGCTCTTGAGCAGCATGCCGAGAACGTTACCGGCGATGTATATATCGAAGCCGTCGAAGAACATTCCGATGCCGATCAACCACATGATGCGCCGGTGGAAAGGCGCAACCGGTAAGCGATCGAGCCGCGCACCGATCGTAGAGGCGTCGGCGTTCACGGATCGTCGCGCCTCGCGCGTAAGGCAAGCGATGCGGTGACGAGTCCGTCCAGTGCGAGGCGCGCGTTGCTTTCAAACGAGCCGTCGCGCGTTAGGCGGAAGAACTCCTTACAATTACGGACGGCATTCGCATCGAGCTTCAGCACCTTAGCGATGAGGTCGTCGACGCATACCGCCAGCTTCGCTGCGGAAACGACGTTGTTGAGCAAGCCGATCTGTAGTGCGCGCTGGGCCGAAATCGGCTCGCCTAGCAGCAGCATCGGAAAGACGTGCCTCGGAAGCGCGTACTCACCCAAGTACGCCATGATCGCCATTGGCGGAAGACCGAACAGCATCTCGGGGAAACCGAGTCGCGCGCCCTCGGCGGCTATGGCAAAATCGCAGCAAATCGTAAGGCCGAATCCGAATCCGAGCGCGTCCCCTTGCACTTCAGCGATCGCAATCAACGGCGAATTGCGCAGCGCGCGTTTGAAGTCGATCAGCCGCGCGACCTCAATGCGCATCGCTTCCGGAGTTTGTGCCGCACGTTCGCGCCCTACGCAAAAGCGATCGCCTTCCGCGCGAACGCGAAGCACTCGTGCGCGGGGCGCTTGCGCTTCCTCGCGCAAGCATGCGAGCATTGAATCGAACATGCCGCCGCTAATCTCGTTGCCGCCGGAAGCATCCGCGAACGTGAAGGTGAGAACGGGGCCGTCGCGTTCGATACGAAGGCCTTCGCTGGTCGCCGAGGCATTTGTGGTCGACGGCAGGGTGTGAGCGATGGGCATTCTCCGACATTTCGATATTTGTATACCCTGTATACCATGCATACAGCAGCGAGGCCTTGTGAGGACCGATTTCACGATGACGACTGCCACAGCCCAGCCGGTGATCGCGCTCGATGCGCTGGAACGGCGGGCTCGCGGATTCGCGTACGAGCGCGGCATCACGAATCTGCGTCAAGGGCTCGTGTTGCCGGTGTTGCGCGAGTCGATTGTCGAGGGCGAGTTGGGAGCCGGCGAACGTCTATCGGAGGCCGAAATCGCGCGCCGGCTCGGGGTGAGCCGTACGCCGGTTCGTGAAGCACTGGGCGCACTCGAGCGGGAACGCTTGGTCACGGTCGTGCCGCGGCTGGGAGCGTTCGTCCGCACCGTTACGGAGGCGGACGTCGACGAGATCTACGTCGTTCGCGAAGCGCTCGACGTATTGGCGACTCGGCTCGCCGTAGAGCGCGTGACGCCCGTAGGATTGGCGCAGCTCGAAGAAGTCGTGGCCGTGATGCGCGCTGCGGTCGCAGTCGACGATCATCGGGCGTACGTCGGGGCGCTCGACCGCTTCTACGCCCTGCTGATGCGCCTGAGCGGCAATGCGACGCTTGAAACGTTACATGCTTCCCTGCTCGGCCCGGTGCGGCGGTTACGTCGTATCTCGATGTCGCGCGAGGGCCGCATGAAGCGCTCGTTCGCACAGATCGAGAAGATCGCCGCCGCTATCGCAATGCATGACGTCGGGGCTGCCGACCTCATGCGGGAGCAGATCGCGCGCGCCCGCGAGACCGTAAAAGACGTCGCCCGTCAGACGTCGGCGTGAACCGTCGTGAGGCTCGGGAACAGAACGGACGCGTTGGTCCGATAGATGCGCGACAGCTCATCGCCGCCGAGACCTGACGCAGCAAGGCCGGCGACGGAGTCGCTTGCCGTCACCGCCGGATAGTCGGTCCCAAAGACGATGCGAGAGACTGGGGCAACGCTGGTAAGCGCGGACATGGCGGCCGCGTTCGTCGACCATGCCGTGTCGTAATAGAATCGGGCGAGCTCGTGCGTTACGCCGAGCGGCAGCCGGGCCGCAATTTCCGGCGACTTAGCGAACTGCGTGAAACGCTCGATGAGATAGGGCATCGTGCCGCCGGCGTGCGAAAAGACGAAGCGTACGCCCGGATAGCGGACCGTCGTTCCGCTGAAAACGAGACTTGCGATCGTGCGCGTCGTATCGGTTTGGTACTCGACGATCGTGTCGGGAACGCCCGGCACGAGCCCTTCGCAACACGCATTGAGTGCGGGGTGAACGAAAAGCAGCGCTTTCCGGCCCTCGAGTTCGGCGAAGATCGGTTCAAAGGCCGGGTCGCCCAGCCACTTACGGTCGTAACTGGAAAACGCGCCGACGCCATCGCCGCCGAGCTCGTCCAAGACGTAGCCGATCTCGCGCACGCTGGCATCGACGTCCGGTAGCGGCAAGGTGGCGAAGAGGCGGAACCGGGAGGGATGCATGCGTACGAGATTCGCGCCGTAATCGTTACACGCGCGAGCAAGGCGACGAGTTGCGCCGATATCTCCGAAATAAACGCCCGGCGTCGGCACGGAAAGGAACGCGATCGCAACGCCACCTCGGTCCATATCTTCGAGCGAACGTTCGGGCGTCCAGTCGCGAGAAGAAGCCGGAAACGCGCGATGACTTCGGCCTTCAGCTAAGAATCGCGGCGAAAGGTGATGGTGGTGAACGTCGATACGTGCCGGCGTCGCGGGCGGCCGTGGACGCGTTGCGATGACTGCGGCTATACCGCCGAGCATTGCGCGTCGCGAGAGCGTGTCCACGTCGGTCTACGTCGCCGTCTCGAACGCGAGCCCCCGCCGCTCTCGCCCGATCGCCGCAAGCGCGAAAACGGCGACGAAAACGCCCAACATAACGATCCCCATCGCACGACCGTATTCGGCGCCTTGCGGCGCGGGAAGCGGATATCGGGTTAGAGCGAAAGCAGCTTCCCATTGTGCCGCATATGCGGTGATCAGGTTGCCGAGTTGGTAGGTGAGCCCGGGAAAGGTTCCGCGGATGGCGGGCGGCGAGAGTTCGTTGAGGTGTGCGGGTATCACGCCCCACGCGCCTTGGACGAAAAATTGCATTGCAAACGCGGTCAGTGCGAGCGATATGCCGGTGGTCGCGCCGGTCCAAAATGGAATCACACACGATCCACAGATGCAGCAAGCCAGAATCGTCCGGCGCCGTCCGATGCGCTGCGATAACGCGCCGAGCAGCGTTCCGCCGACGATAGCGCCGACGCTCATAACGACGGCGACGTTACGTACGCTTGCCGGATCGTACCCATGCTGTTTGATCAAGAAGGTGGGATAGAGATCTTGCGAGCCGTGCGACATGAAGTTGAATGCCGCCATCAAGAGGATCGCATAGGCGTATAATATCGGGTTGCGCGCGATCGAGCGAACGAGATTGCCCCGGTTGGCCAGACGCGCGATGCGTTCGTTTTGCCAGACGGGCGACTCTTCGACACCAGAGCGGATGAAGAAGACCAGTAATGCCGGCAGAACGCCGATGAAGAACATGCCGCGCCAGCCGATACGCTCGAAAAACGTTCCGTAGACGAGCGCGGCGAGTAAATAACCCATCGAGTAGCCCTGTTGAATGATGCCGGAGGCAACGCCGCGCGCGGCGGCCGGCAGCGTCTCGAGGGCGAGCGCCGCGCCGACGCCCCATTCCCCGCCCATCGCAATGCCGTACAACGCTCGCAGCACGATCAGCACCGTAAAGTTCGGTGCGAAACCGCTCAACAATTCAAAAAGTGAATAGAGCAGGATGCTGATCATGAGCGGCCCGCGCCGGCCGTAGCGGTCCGCCAGGATACCAAACGCCAGCGCTCCCAGCGGCCGGAACATCAAAGCGATCGTAATTGCGAAGGCTACCTTGGGGATCGGTAATCGAAAATCGTCGGCCATCTTCGACACGACGAACGTGACGATGAAGAAATCGAACGCGTCCAGGCACCAGCCTAAGAAAGCGGCGACGAACGCCCGCCATTGCCGCGGCGTCAGCGTCCGAAGCGGCGCAAAAAGCTGCATTATACCGCGTATACCGTAAGCGCCTTACGTAATCATTCGTGCTCCCCATGAGATGCCTTGACTTCCTGAACGCTGTTCAGTAGTCTTTTGCGGTGGGCATTCTGGAGCGGCGGGAGCGGCAAAAAGCCGAGCTCCGAGAACAGATTCTCGAAGCGTCGCGCGCCATCGTGCTTGCACAAGGCTTCGGCGCGCTTTCGATGCGCAAGATCGCCGAGGCCATCGAGTACTCTCCGGCCACGATCTATCTGCATTTCGCCAGCCGCGACCAAATCGCACTGCAGTTGGTGCGCGAAGGCTTCGAGCAGTTGCTGGCCGCGGTCGCGCCCGCCAGGCACGTTTCCGATCCGCTCGAGCGCTTGCGTGACATCGGGCGCCGCTACGTGCGCTTCGGTCTTGAGAACCCCGAAGCTTATCGACTCATTTTCATGGAGAGCCCGGAATTCTCGAGCGAACTCTTTCGTGCGCAACTCGATGCACCCGAGGAACCGGCGGGCCGTGCGTTTGCCGTGTTAGCCGACACGGTCCGTGACTTGATCGAGCGTGGCGTCTTTCGTGCGACGCTGGACGTGGACGTCACCGCGGAAGTCCTTTGGTGCGGCGTGCATGGCATCGTCAGCCTCCGCCTCGCTTGCGGCAGCAATGCCATGACGTTGGCAAACTCGGAATGCTTGACCGACGAGATGTTCCAGATGGCCGCGCGCGGTCTGGTTGCCACGTGAGCCAATTTTTTTGCCCGCGTACTAAACAGCGTTTATCAGAAGACAAGGAGAAAGTGTTGAAACGTCTATCACCAGCTGGGCTACGAGCCGTTGCGGTCGTTCTGATTGCCATCTCCGACGGTTGCGCCGCGCGGGCCGCCTCGCATGAAGCCGAACGGCTCCCGTTAGCCGTCGTCGTCGAGCGTGCGCGTGCCGCGGCCCCGCGAGCCGTCTTCGAAGGTCCCGGTTCGGTTGCGCCGGCGCACACGTACCACCTCGCGTTCGAAGTCTCTGGGCGGATCACGGACGTCCGCGCCGACGTTGGGGATCGCGTGCGTCCGGGCGCCCTGCTGGCGGCGATCGACGACCGCGATTTTCGAGCGCAAGTCGACGCCGCTAACGCACGAGCGGCTGCCGCCGCCGCAAATGCTTTACGTACGACGAGCGGCGCTCGTCCGCAGGAGCGCGCCGAAGCGGCGGACGCCGTCGGCGCAGCGCGCGCCGCGGTATCTCGGGCGACGGCGGCACTCGCTCTCGCCGCCGGCAACGAGGCGCGCGTTCGGCAATTACTCTCGAGCGGCTACGTCGCAGCCCAACAAGCCGATACTACGCAAGCCGCTACGCTCGACGCGCGAGCGCAGCTTCGTTCGGCGCAAGCGCTGCTCGGCGCCGCGCAGCAGCGCGAAGCCCTCGTTCGCCTCGGGCCGCGCGACGAAGATCGAACCGCCGCGACCGCCGACGCCACGGCGGCGCGCGCCGGCGCCGACGTCATGCGCTCGTCGCTCGCGAAAACGGCGGTCTACGCGCCGGCCGACGCTTTCGTCGAGTCACGCTCGATCGAACTGGGCGATATGGCTTCGCCTGGTATCACCGCCTTCACGCTCACGGACGCCGGCACGCCCGACATTCTGGTCGCCGTACCGGAAGCGCTGGTCGGCCGGCTGAGGGTGGGGATGCCGCACGCGTCGTTCGCGACGGCGCCGGCGCGCCGGGGACGATCGTACGCATCGAACCCGCCGCGGACGCGGCCTCGCGGTCGGCGCAGGTGCGCGTGCGCGCGCCGGCCCTTGCCCTACAGGCCGGCGGCGTCGTCGATGTCTCGCTCGCACCGGCGCCGGTCCGTGGCGTCGAAGTTCCCGCAGGCGCGCTCGTGGCGGCCGGTCGATCGTCGTTCGTGGCTCGTTACGATGCGGCACGCCGGTCGGTCCGTCTCGTAGCGGTCCGGGTCATCGCGACGGGCGATGCAGCAGCGGTCGTTAGCGGAATCGCTGCGGGTGACGCGATCGTCGTGGCCGGCGCGCACGACGTGCGGTCCGGCGATGCGGTCCGCGTGGTGAGCCGCTAATGAACCTGCCGAAATTTGCGGTCGAGCGCAAGTCGCTCGTTCTCGCGGGCGCCACACTCGCATTGTTCTGGTCGCTCGCGTCTGCCGTCGGCATGCAGCGGCGCGAAGATCCGGGTACGGAGCAGCGACAGACGGAGATCGTTACGATCTATCCCGGTGCGACCACCGAGAACGTCGAGCAACTCGTTACGAAAAAAATCGAAGACGCCGTGCGTGCCGTCGCCCACGTCGATCACGTTACCGGAGTCTCGCGTCCGGGCATCTCCGACGTGTCGGTCGAGTTCGACGACGAGATGCAGCACGCCGAAGGTCCGCTGCGAGACGTTCGGAACAAACTCGAGGACGTGCGCGGGGCGATGCCCGCCGGCGCCGAGGGCCCGAGAATGATCGACGACGTCTGGCAGACCTATCCGATCGTCGTCGGCGTAACGGCCGACGGGATGACGAATCGCGAATTGCGGGACATCGCGAAGACGCTCGGCGACACGCTGTCGAATCTGCCCGACGTCGGCAAGGTGGAGATGGACGGTGCGCAGGAACGGCAGATCGCCGTCGACGTCGATACGCGCGCACTGTCGTTATACGGTATCGCCCCGAGCGACGTCGCTCATGCACTGGAGGCAAAAAACGCGCTCGTTCCGAGCGGAACGGCCGCGACGGGCGACCGCATCGCACAGTTGTATGCGGGCGACGGTTTGAGCGACGTTTCGAGCGTCGCGAATACGCCGGTTACGCTTGTCGGCGGCCGGCCGGTGCTAACGCGCGATATCGCGAGCGTACACGTCACGTATCCCGATCCGCCCGAAGAGCTCGTGCGCGTCAACGGAAAGCCTGCGGTCGCGCTCGCGATTCAGGCGAAAGAGACCTCGTCGGTAACGACGCTCGGTCCCGAGGTAGAGGCCGCTCTCCTTCGTGCCAAAGCGCACTGGCCGAGCGGCGTGGATACCGCGCTCATTGCGAACCAACCGAAGACGGTCGACGATCGCGTGGCCGACTTCTTTCTCAATCTCGTCCTCGGCGTCGTGCTCGTGACGGTGCTCGTTGCGTTATTGATGGGCACGCGAAACGGCATCCTCGTCGGCGCTACCGTCGTACTGTCCATCGCACTTACCTTCGGCGTCATGCCCTTTCTCCACGTCGACGTGAATCAGATATCGATTCTTGCGCTCATTATTGCACTCGGCGTCATCGTCGACGCTGGCATCGTCTCCATCGACAACGTCGAGCGATTAATGCGCGCCGGTGTGCGGCGCAGCGAAGCGGCCTGGCGCGGCGTGCACGAACTATGGTTCCCGCTGCTGACGTCGACTCTCGTCGCGATGAGTTCGTTCCTGCCGTTTCGGCTCATGGGCGGCGGCGTCGGCGACTTCGTACGAGATCTTGCGGTCGTTACGTGCATCGCGCTCGCCGCCTCGCTTGCCGTCGCATACGTCTTAACGCCCTTATTGGCGGAGTGGTTTGCGGTCGGGGCGGAGCCCGGAAGCCGTAGTGCGCGGCGCGTCTTCGACGCGGCGCTCGGCCGCGTCGCGCAGGCGTACGTTCCGCTCGCAACGTCGGCGATGCGCGCACCCGTGCTCACGGCGGGCATCGCGTTCATCGCACTCGTGCTCGCGGCGCTCTCCGTCCCGCGCTTGGGCGTGCAATTCTTTCCCTCGGCCGACCGCCCGCAGTTTTTCGTGGACGTTACGGCGCCCGATGGAACCGATATACGCGCTACGTCGCGGATCGTCTCGCGCATTGAAGCCTTACTCGCGCGGGAACCGCAAGTAACGACGTTCGGTTCGTTCGTCGGCCACGGTGCCCCGCGCTTTTACTATAACGTCTTGCAAGAACAGCAGCGCCCGAACTACGCGCAGATCATCGTCGACACGAGCGACGTCGCGGCGGCCAAGGCGCTGGTGCCGCGGCTTCGCACTCGCATCGCGGAAACGGTCGCGGGCGCTCGCATCGAGGTCAAGCCGCTCGAGCAGGGGCCGCCGGTCGGCGCGCCGATTGCAGTGCGCATCGCCGCAGAGGATGTATCGCGTCTGGGGCCCCTTGCGTCGCAGCTGCGCGAAACGCTCCGAACGATCCCCGGTGCCGTCGCTGTCCGCGACTCGCTCGGCGTTCCAACGACGCGTTTCGACGTCCGCATCGATCCGGCACGCGGGGCCGAAACGGGCGCAAGCGAGCAGGCCATTCGCGACCTCGTCGCGCTGGCGTATGGCGGCCGCGTCGCAACGGAAATCCGTGAGGCCGATCGCCAAACGCCGGTCGTCGTGCGGCTACCGGCGCGGATGCGCCGGGATGTTGGCGCACTTGCCGCATCGGCAGTCCTCACGAGCAACGGTTCGACGGTGCCGCTCGGCGAGCTCGCGACGGTCGCGCTCGGCACGCAAACGAGCGTGACGACGCTGCGCGACGGATTGCCGACCGTTACGATCTCTGCAAACGTGCAGGGCCGTCTGGCTTCCGACGTGCTGGCCGACTACCGGCATGCGATTGGCAGGCTCCCAATACCACCGGGCGTGAGACTTAGCTACGCCGGCGAAGACGAACAGACCGCGAAGTCGTTCCGTAATCTGCTCGTAGCGGCGATCCTCGGCTTACTCGTCAACCAAACGCTGCTACTCTGGGAATTTCGCACCCTTCGCACCTCGCTCGTCATCCTCTGTGCCGTACCGCTCGGACTGATCGGCGCCGTAACGGGTCTCTCGCTCACCGGCAATCATTTCGGATTCGTCGCGTCGCTCGGGCTCGCGAGCCTCGGCGGCATCGTCACGAACCACACGATCGTGCTTTTCGAATACGCGAACCGCGAGCGCGAACACGATCCGTCGCTGACCATGGATCGTGCGCTCGTCGTCGCCGGAACCAAACGCTTGCGGCCGGTTCTGCTGACCGTCGTCACGTCGATTGCTGGATTGCTGCCGCTCGCCTTCTCGTCGCAATCGCTGTGGAAACCGTTCTGTTGGGTCGTCATCTTTGGGCTCGCCGGCTCGATGGTCATGACGCTCGTTATGATTCCGGCAATTTACGCGCTATCGGAACGGATTCGTCTGCCGCGGTTCCAACGGCGCAGTGCTTCGCGTGCGGCAGCGTACGACAATGCGCATTCTCCGCAAACGTCATAGAAAGGCTTGAATCCATCATGTCGATTTCCGCCCAACTCGGCGGCGCACAGATTCAGCACGTCGGCGATGCGAAGATCGCTTATCGCGAATGCGGCCGCGGGCGGCCGCTCGTCTTCGTGCACGGAATCCTCGTAAACGGCGATCTGTGGCGCGACGTCGTCCCGAGCCTTGCGGGTGACTACCGCTGTATCGCACCCGATTGGCCGCTTGGGTCGCACGCCGACGCCATGCCCCGCTCTGCCGATATGCGTCCTCCGGCCGTCGCGCGATTGGTCTCGAGCTTCATCACGTCATTGCAGCTCCGCGACGTCGTCTTGATCGGCTCCGATACCGGCGGCGCTATCGTGCAACTCATCGTTGCCCAGAATCCGGCGTGGCTTGGAGCGGTGGTGCTGACGAATTGCGACGCGTACGAGAACTTCTTTCCACCCGCGATCCGCGCACTGACCTACTTGGCGCGGGTGCCGGGTTTCGTCGACGCGCTGGCTTTCGTTTTGCGCGCGCGGCTCGCGCGCCGGGCGCTTTGCGCTACCGTCGCGCACCGAACGCCGTCGCCGGAAATACTCGCATCCTACTTCAGCTCGATCTGCGCCGATCCGGGCGTTCGGCGCGACGTCCGCAATGCGTTGGCCTCGGTTGCGCCGCGCTACACGCTCGAGGCCGCTAAAGCTTTCGCTTCGTTCGAAAAACCGGTCGGCATCGCTTGGGGCGAAGACGACCCGTTGTTTTTCCCGATGCGCTTTGCCGAGCGACTCGAACGCGCGTTCCCACGCGCGACGCTTCTGCGCATAGCGCGATCCCGGACGCTCGTGCCCGAAGACCGGCCGCAAGAGCTGGCGGCGTTCATTTCGTCGGTCGCTCGCGCATGACGAGCCGGCTATTGACCCGAGGCGAAGGCGCGGCGAAAAAAGCGCGCGGCGTCGTCGACGATTGCCGCATGAACGGCACGCCGATCGACGCCCGGCGGATCGTAGCAGAGCGTGCGCTCGGCGGCGGCCTGCACGGGCGTACACGGCGCTAGGAAAACGTCGTGATCGGCGCCCTTTACGAGATGGTACTGCGACGGATGGAGGAGCGCACGGATGCGTTCGGCGTTCGCCGCCGGGCGCAGCACGCGATCGGCGCTCGCGGCCCACAGGTCGACCGGTACCCTAACGCCGGCAAGGCTGCTGCGGTCGAAGTAGATACCGACCGGCGCCAGCGCCAGTACCGCGCGAACGCGCGGGTCGCGTTTCGCGCGGAGCGGAGGTCGCGAAAGCGCGACGCGCCAACCGCCGCAAAATTCCGAGTCGTCTGCGTTCGTACGGCAATAACTCCGCAGGAGCCCGAAATTGGGTCTCGCTCCGGCAAGCAGTAAGGCGGTGTAGCCGCCCGCCGAAAATCCCGCGGCGCCGATCTTTGCTGCGTCGACGTGCGAGCGTAAGCGCGGGTCGGCGAGCACCGCGTCGACGAGCGACGACATTTGCAGCGCCCGGCCGACGAGCACGCGGTCGGTGCCGACGCCACGACGATCGCGGTACGAATCGCCGGGGTGTTCCAGCGTGGCAACGATGTAGCCGCGCCGGGCAAGCGCGGTAGCGAGGTCGTGCGAAGACCAGCGACTGCCAGCCGAGCCGTGCGAGAAGGCTACGAGTGGAAAGCGACCCGCGCTAACGGGCGCTCCGGCTGCCGCGTCGATCGCATATGGGCCCACCCGCTGCCCGGCAACGCGGACGCGACTCGGATAGTATGCGACGCCGACCGCGGATCCGCCGCCGACCGGATCGCGAACGACGAGCGTGCGGTATCCCGTGCCCGGTGCGCTTGCGGCACGAGTCGGCGACGGTACGAGTAAGGCCATCAGCGTCAGAAGCAGCGGCAGCGGCTGCTTCCGTGCGGGGCGCGTCAAGCCGCGATCCAAACGCCTTGGTAACACAGAACGCTTCCGGTCGCGTCTCGTACTGCGATGGCGGAATCGCGAACGTACATCGTCGCCCCATCGCCCCGGCGCACTTTCGCCTCGGCGTTCTCGAGAGAGCCTGCGACGTCGATGCGCTTTCGCCACAGGTTCCGTTCTCGGGGCTGGTCGTAGAGATCGCGTTCGACGTTGAGTCGCAGATACTCGCTGCGGCTGGCGTAGCCTAACAGTGCAACGAGCGTTTCGTTCGCGTACGTAATCGATCCGTCGGGGCGCGTGCAATACACGCCGATCGGCAGGCGGTCGCACAGCGCGTCGCAGCCGTTGCCCGGAAGCGCGCGGGCGAGCGACGTGCCGTCTCCGCGCGGTGATGGTTCGGCGAGGCGCGGCATCTCGGGGATTGCAAGGGAGAACAGGTAGGTGGTTTCGGCGTCGCCCAGGCGCAGCGTACGAGCCACCGCCGCGATGAAACGCGGTGACACGCGCTGGTCGGCGTAGCCCGTTTCGAACCAGGATACCACGCCACGCTAACGCCGCATGCCTCGGCGACTTCCTCCCGGCGCAAGCCGGGCACCCGCCGCCGCCCGATACGCTCGAAGCCGAGCTCCGCGGGCAATATGCGCGCGCGTGCCGACTTCAGATAGTCGCGCAGCATGTTGCGACGCGGATCGCTCGTCCGCCCCATGTTCGACCTCCGCGTGCGATCGTCGCCCAAACCGTGTAGCGCTGCCGGACTGTTTAGGCGGTCCGGAGTGCGGTACCTTGACGGGACACTTGCCAAGAGGAACACTCGTGAACATACGAACGATGAACCGGCACATCGCCGTAACGTCTGCGGCACTCGTCCTCGGCGCTACCGCGCCGGCGTCGATCCGCGCCGCATCGCTACCGCGAGCGAACATCGTCTTGCCGAGCGTACTATCGGTCGACGTTGCCGCGCAAACGGTCGTGCTACCGCTTCACCGCGGTCGCGCCGGCGGCAGTACGGTATGGTACGTCGTGACGGATTCATCGAACAAAGCCGACGCCGCTAAACGAGGTGCGGTGTACGCGCCGCTACTCGGAAACGTCGGCGCCGGCTGCGCCGCTTGTGTCCAGCACGTCCGCGAGCAGCGCGGCGAGGTAATGTTCAACGGCGCGCCCGATTTCTCGAAGACGCGTACGTTCGTGCCCGGCCCGACCGGATTTCCGCCGAAGAGCGCGTCGCCCGGTGCCGTCGCGACGGCCTCGTATTCGCCGTTCGTCCGCATCGGTTCGTCGACTGCGGTCGTCAACGCGCCGATCGTAGCGACCGGTAACGGCTCCTTCGACGTGACGATGCATACCAACACGCACGAGCGCGTCTTAGCGATCGACGAGGCAAAGAAGACCGTCACCTTACTCCTGGTTCGCGGTTTTGCGAGCGGCAAGAGAATACTGTATTTGAGCACCGAAGCGTCCGACCCCGGCGTCGCCACGATCGAACGTGCGACGTACGTGCCCTCGCTCGGGAAGGCGACGGCCGGAACGATTCCCATTTTCGTCGTCGCAAACGGGCCACGGGGCAGCGCTTCGGTGGCGCAAGGGCTCAGCTCTGCGGCGCTCGACGGCCGGCTCGATCGCAATGCGACTGCCGCGAACGCCGCCACGCTTCGCACGCCGATGAACGTCCTCGCGAGCTTTCCCACCGGCACGAGTGCGAGCGCGTATACGCCGCTACGGGCCGCGAACATCGGCGTTTGGAGCGATGCAGCGGTCGCCGCTCACAAGAACGTCCAGCTCAGGGCGTCCGAAGCGTTCGCCGATGCGGCCGCTAACAAGACGTTGACGGGTCCCGGCGGCAAGCCCTTCGGTCCGATCGGCGTCAACGTGAACTGCCCGGTGATAGCATACATCGACGCTTCTCCGTAATGGCGGCGCACCGTTTCGCGACGTCCGTCGACGCCGCCGCGACTGGTGCGACGCTTGGCCTCGGAGTATGGTTTGCGTGCGACGTCGTAGCGCTGCCGTTTTTGACGGGTCATGGGGCTGCATGGACGCTCGCGGGCGTACGTGCGGCGCTGGGAAACCTGCCGGCTTGGATGATCGTAGCGGCCCTTGCGACCGTCGTGCGTGCGGCAGTCGGACGCCGTTTCCCGTCGAGACGCGGCGCGCGTGCCGCACGCGCAGCAGCGCCTGCGCGCGTCCTCATCCTGGGCGGCGGATTCGCCGGAATAACGACCGCAATGGCGCTCGAACGTGCGCTTCGGGATGAGTCCGGAGTCGAACTCACCGTCGTTAGCGACACGAGTGCGTTAGTGTTTACGCCGATGCTTGCGGAAGTCGCGGGCGGCAGCGTCGAAGCCGCGCATATTAGCAGCCCGACGCGCACGGCGCTGCGCCGGACGAACTTCGTTCGCGGCCGGGTGCGAGGGGTCGACTTCGAGCGGTGCACGGTCGCCGTCGACGACGGGCAACGGCCGTACGACCATTTGGTCTTTGCGCTCGGCGCCGTGTCGAATTACGTCGGGCTCGTAAACGTCGAACGCCACGCATTCGAGTTTCGGTCGCTACTCGATGCGATCAATCTGCGCAATCGCGTCGTGGAGGTGTTCGAACGTGCGGATGCGGCCGAGTCGGCGGCGGAACGCACGGCGCTGCTCACCTTCGTCGTCGCAGGCGGCGGCTTCGCGGGCACGGAGCTTGCCGGGGCTCTCAACGATTTTGCGCGGGGAATCGTCGTCGACTACCCGCGCGTCGAACCCGCCAACGTTAACGTCGTCCTCGTGCACGCGCGCGAACGCATCCTGCCCGAACTCGCAGAATCGCTCGCGCAGTACGCCCTCGCGCGCATGACGGCCCGTGGCGTCACGTTTCGCCTCGGTGCGCGCGTGGCCGACGCCACGGACGATCGCGTCGTGCTGGACAGCGGTGAGACGATCGCAACGCATACGATTATTTGGACGGCGGGCAACGCGCCGAACCCACTGCTGCAAGCGTGCGGTGTGCGCTGCGACCGGCGCGGCGCGGCCATCGTCGATGCTACGCTTGCCGTTGCCGACCGTCCTCGGGTGTGGGCGCTCGGCGATTGCGCGTCGGTTAGCGACCCGCAGACCGGCACGCCCTATCCGCCGACCGCCCAGTTTGCCCTTCGCGAAGCGAAGACCGTCGCACGTAACATACGCGCGAGTCTGCGGGGGGCGCCGTCCGCCCCATTCGCGTTCCGGTCGCTTGGAGCGCTTTGCGTCATCGGCCACCAAACCGCATGTGCGGAGGTGCGCCTTCCCCTCACCGGTCGCACCGTACGCTTCTCTGGTTTCCTGGCATGGCTCGCATGGCGAGCCATCTACCTTAGCAAACTTCCCGGCTTCGAGCGGAAATTACGCGTTTTTATCGATTGGAATATCGAGTTGTTTTTTCCACGCGACATCGTGCAGACCGCGACGACGCAGGTTTGATGAACCGGCTTATCCTTCGCATTGCGGCATGCGCGTTCGCCGGCACCGCCGGTTGCGCGGCCGGCGACCACATTGCGCCTGGCTTGGGCGGAGGGCCGTTTTTCGGTGCACTCGCAGCGGCGCCGTTCGCACTCGTGTCGCTCGGTCGCTGCGAAGGCGCAGGCGGCGTCATGCTTTGGAGTGCGGCATACGCGTTCGTGCTATGGGTCGCTACGAGTGCTTCCGGTAACTTGGCAGATGCGTTTCCGCGGTTGGCACGCGACGTCGTGTGCGTCGGTCTCCCAGCGGGCTTGACCACGGCGGTCTTAGACACGCGCTTCCGAACGGGCCGCGCCGCGCCCTTCTCGTTAGCGCGCGCGCTCGTCGGAGGAGGCGGAGCCGGCATCATCGGCGCGTGGGCGTTCGGCGCCTGGATGGCTCGGGTGCATTACTTCCCGCTCATTGCCGGCATCGTCCAGAGTACGTCCGCGACCGTGGGCATGCTCGTGCACTTCGCGATCGGCGTTGCGATCGGCATGACTTTCGGAATGTTGTTCCAGCGCGAAATACGCGGGCTCGGGTCGAGCGTTGCGTTCGGTGCGGCGTACGGACTGGTGTGGTGGTTCGTCGGGCCCCTGACCGTGCTGCCGCTCCTGACCCACCACCGCATCGATTGGAGCGCGTCGTATGCCGCAGCGAACTTCGGCTCGCTCGTCGGTCATGCAGTGTACGGTATGATCGTCGGCGTGACGTACGCCGTATTGGACCGCCTGTGGCGACGCTTATTCTACGAATCGGATCCGCTCAACCGGCAAGCCGCCGGCATCGGTGGCCGGACGGCTTCGGCGCTCGCCCGCGGGGCTCTCGCGAGCCTGGGCGGCGGGCTCGTGTTCGGCGGCATCATGTCCGCTAGCGGCGTTTTGCCCCGGGTGGCCTCGCTTATCGGCGGCACGTCCGGGTTGGTAGGCTTCGTCGTGCACATGGCGATCGGGACGCTGATCGGCGCTTCGTACGGCTTCTTATATGCGTACGAAGCGCCGAGCGTCACGGCCGCGCTGGCCTGGGGCATGGTGTACGGCGCGATCTGGTGGTTCGCGGGCGCGCTAACGCTGTTTCCCATTCTGCTCGGCGGATCGTTCGCATGGACGATTGCCACTGCGCGCGCCGAGCTTCCGTCGCTGCTAGGACATCTCGTGTATGGCGCAGCGACGGCCGTCGCGTTTCTGATCCTTGAGCGCCGTCACGTCGCGTGGATCGAAAGCGATCCGCGCGTCGCGGCTCGCGAACGCAAAAAGCGCCGGCCGCTCGGAACCGCGGCGCCGGCATGTTCGCTCTTTTTCGTCGGCATCAGCGTCGTCATCCCGGCGGTCGTCGCGTGAACACGCCGCTGCCGGTCTATACCGCGCGCGGCGACGAGCTCGCTATGGGCGCGAGCCTCGGCAATAGCGAACTCTGGGTGACGACGAAGGGCACCGGCGCGATCGAGCGCATTTTCCATGCAGCGACCGGTCATAGCGTCTTTGGGGCGGTGTCGATCCGGTACGGATTCGGCTCGGAGGCGCTACAGCTTTTCGCGACGACGCCGAGCGATACCGTCGAAGAAGGCGTTACCTCGATTCCGCTAACGCCGGAAGATGCCGGTACGGTGGAACTGCATCCGGCGTATCAGCGTCGTGAATTCGTTCTTGCCGAAAACGTGCGTGTGCGTGAAACCACGTTCGTTCCGCTTTCGGGCGCCATGCATCCCTCGGGCGATTTGCCGGTGGCTTATCAAGTGGTCGAGCTCGAAAACCGGGGGCGGGCCGCGCACGCGTTGCGCGTCGTCGGCTTCGCACGTTTGCGCGGCACGCTTCCCGCCGACGTGGTCGTCCGCTTCGATCCGCAGGTGCGAACGCTCGTCGCTCGCAACGCGAGCGTACCCCACGCGACGAGGTGCTTCGGTGTCGTCGGGGTCGAAGCAAAATTTGCGTCTACGTCCGACTTCGGACGCGTGTACGACCGGACGCATCTTCACACGCTCGGGAACGATACGTCGCCCTCCGGCGACGTGCTGGGGGCGCTGCAGGTGGACGTGTTGCTGCATCCCGGAGAGACGGCGAGCTTTTCGTTCGCGTGCGCCGCCTTCGACCTCGATGCGGACGACGCGATCGCCGTCTACGCCGCGCTACCTTCGCCCGAGCGTGCCTTAGACGCGACGATCCGTCACCTCGAAGACGTCCTGCGCGTCGGGGCGGTCGTCACGCCCGACCGGCATATTACGACGGCGCGCTGTGGAGCAAGGTGAACATGCGCCGAGTCATGTCACGCTACCCGAGCGGTCGCGCGTTCACGAACGAACCGGGCGTGTCGTCGAACGTCGTCGGGCGTGACGCCGCCTGGTTCGTGTACGGCAACGACCACTTCCTACCGGCGTTCTCTCGCGTGCTGCTCGAGACGTTTTCGAAGCGTCAGTACGACAGCGGCAAGATCCCCGAGTACTATAACGCGCTCGACGGAACGGTCGAGGATGACGGCCTCAACATCAACGACGATACGCCGTTATTCGTCCTCGCCGTCAACCACCACTTTCGTGCGACGGGTGACATCGACTGGCTTCGCTCGATCTATCCGAGCGTCGCTCGAGCCGCCCGCTATATTCTTTCGCAAGTCGACGAACGCGGGCTCGTCTATTGCAGCGCACGCGATCCGCGTGGAAACGTCTGGGCGATCGCCAGTTGGCGTAACGTCATCCCCGGCTATGCGATTAACGGCGCCGTCACCGAAATTAACGCCGAATGCGTTGCGGCACTTCGGGCTGCTGCGCACCTGGCTGAAAATCTCGGCGGGCAAGAAAGCGACGTTGCGGCATTCGCAGCAGCTTCCGCGGCCGTGCAGCGCGCGATGGACGAGCATTTGCGCAACCCCGATAACGGCTTGTATTACCTCAACGTGGACGTCGACGGCGTCGCCCATACCGACGTAACCGGCGACCAGATTTTTCCGGTTATGTTCCGCGCCTGCGACGAAGACACGGGATTTCGCATCGTCAGCCGGCTCAACGCACCGGACTTCTGGACGAAGGCGGGCTTACGCACGGCGTCGCGTCACGATCCGCTTTACGATCCCTCCGGCAACCTCGGCCTGCTCGGCGGGGTGTGGCCCGGCTTAACCTGGTGGTACGCCTTCGCGGCGGCTCGCTATCATCCCGAGTTCATGGTCGATGCGCTGTCTGCGTCGTTCGCCCATTATGCGGCCGACCCGAAGACCAATAATACGGTGCCGGGGCAATTCGGCGAGTATTTCGATGGCGAGAGCCTCATCAATCGCGGCATGCGGCTCAGTCCTTGGGAACCGCCGCGCTTTCTGTGGGCAGCCGTCGAGGGCGTCTGCGGTCTCATGCTGACGACCGGCATGCCACGCGTTAATCCACTGGTTCCCTCGCATTGGAAGTGGCTCGGGGTGCGGCGGCTGCCCTATCACGGTACGGAAATCACGTATTTCGCCACGCGCCGGAGTGGCGCGTTCCACATCGCGACGACGGCCGACGTCGATACCGGTCTTTCCAAAGATCTGTACGAACGCGACGTCTCCGCTGAGGTCCGCGTGTTCTCCGATAACGCCGCCATCGTCGCGCTCGCACGCCGAAACGAGATCGTGCTGCTGGTCGGCAATTGCGGTGCCGACACCACGACCGTTCCGGTCGACCTCTCGCGCCTCGTCGCGTCGGGCGGCACCTACGACGTCTGCGTCTTCGATAGCGAACGTGACGCATGGCAGCCGCCCGTCACCCGTCCATCCGACGGCATCGCGACCGTCGCCGTCTCGATCGAAAAAGGCGGCTTCCGGCTGATCGAGATGAAACGTCGGCCGGAGGCGTCCACCTAATTCTTTAGTTGACAATTCGAGGCTACGCCGGTACCATGCGTGCATGCATTTGCGACCGACGCAAAAACGCGTTGCGACCGTCGTCTGCCTCGTCGCGGCGACCTGCCTCCCTGTCGCGGCAGAACGTTCGCGCGACGTCGATCGTACGGAGCGTCTGGCGGGCGAGCGTACTGTCGAAGTCGACGTGATCTCCGGTTCGATCTCGGCCGTTCCGGCCGAGGGCAGGTCCGTGGTGGTGCACGCGCACGTCACCACGACTTTCGACGACCCGGGGCCGGTTATTCGGGTCGAACGGCAGCGGGATCGCCTGGTCGTGTGCGACGTGCTCCCGAGTGACGATCGAGCGCGCTGCAGCGATCGGCATCGTTCGATGATGGCCGATCAGCGCTTCGACGTCGCGGTGCGGGTCGAGATTCCGGAAGGCGTACGCGTCGTCGTTCGCGCCGTCAACGCGTCGGTCGACGTTCGTCGATTTCGCTCGGCAGTCGAGGCGGAGTCCGTTAACGGAGCGATTTCGATCGACACATCGGGCACGGCGCGCGCGACGTCGGTCAACGGGCCGATCGACGCCCGGTTCTCGCCGTCCGGCGATACGCGTTTCTCCGCCGTCAACGGTGCGATTCGGCTCGAACTGCCGCAGAACGTTCATGCCGTCATCGACGCGAAAACGCTGACGGGAGACATCGCGGGTGACGGCGTGACGTTCGACCAGCGTTCCGGTGGCTTCGTCGGCAAGACCGCTCGGGCGAAGCTCGGTCATGGCGGTTCCACGGTACGCGTCGACAACGTCAACGGCGAAATCCGCATCGTGCGACGCTAGCAGAAGATGGCGCGAAAAACCTCGCCTACGTTGACCGAAGCGGAAGTCCGCCTTATGGACGTCCTTTGGTCATGCGGCGAGGCGACGGTCGGCGAAGTCGTCGACGCGCTCGGCAAACCGCCGCTCGCGTATAACACGGTGCTCACGACATTGCGGATACTCGAGAAGAAGGGCTACGTCTCGCACCGTACGGCCGGACGTGCGTTCGTATATTCGGCGAAGATCGGCCGCGACGAAACACGGACGAGCGTGCTGCGCTACGTGGTGTCGCGATTCTTCGACAATTCGCCACGCACGCTCATGCTCAAGCTTCTCGACACGGACGTCGACGAACGCGCCGCCGAGCGTATCCGGACGTTGCTCGAACGAGCGGAGGAGAGCCATGAATGAAATCGGACTCGAAGCGTATTCGCGAGCGCTCGCTACCGCGCTCGTCGTAAGCGTCGTCGCCGGCGCTATGCTGGCGTTAGCGACCTGGGTCTGCCTTCGCGTTGCGCGACCCAACGCAGCGACGCGCCACTTCTTATGGTGGATCGTCGTGGCTGCGAGCGCCGTCATCCCGGTCGCGATCTTCGCGAGCTCGCTCTCGCGGATCGAACGCGTATCCCCGACGGCATTCGTCGCGGGCAGCGTGCCGGCGAAGCAAATCCGCCGTCCGTCGAGCGCGCTCGTCGAGCGCACCCGCGACGTACTCGGCGCTCGCGTGGCGCGAATCGCGACGTCGCCAAGCGGGCCGCGCACGGTAGAGCCCATCCGCTTCCCGCCTCATGCTGCTCTCGCGCTCGCCGGGCTGTGGCTCGCCGTCGCCACGGCGAGAGCGATCGGCTTAGCTGCGAGCATCGCCTCGCTACGCGCGATTACTACGACGGCGATTCCCCTCGAAGAAGCGGTGCTGCGCCGCCTCAGGCGTTGGAGGTATTGCAGCCGCGCCGGCCGCCGCGTGCGGATGCTCGTGAGCGATCGCATCGCAATACCCGCGGCGGCGGGGTTCTTTGCGCCGAGTATACTGTTTCCGCCGAGCGTCGTGGCGGGCGAGCCTGGCGACCTGGACCACGTCGCGCTGCACGAATACGCGCATCTCGAACGATATGACGATTGGTCCAACCTTTGCGGCCGGGCGGTAGCGTGCGTGTTGTGGTTCAATCCATTCGTAATGCTAGCGCTTCGTGCCACTGCGCTCGAACGCGAAGTTGCGTGCGATGATTGGGTCGTCGCGCGTACGGGACGACCTCGCCGCTACGCGGCGTGCTTGTGGCACGTGCTGGAATCGGCGGGCTCCGAGCGAAAGGAGATTCTTGCCCCAGGCGCGCTAACGGCAGCGCAAATCGTCGGGCGCATCGAACGCCTCTTGGGCGATCGTGGCGACGTCACGGCGCGTGTTGCACCGGCGGGAGCGTTCGTAACGGGCGCTCTGGCACTTGCGGGCTTGATCATCGGTGTCGAACGCGCGCCGGCGATTGCAATTGCCGATGCAACGCCGCCGCTCGTGACTGCCAGTATGCCGCACGACCGCAAGGCGCTTCCTGGTCCGCACGTGGCGGTAACACGGGCGCACGAACGACGTACGCCCACGCGTCTTGCTCGCGAGAGCCTGGCCGGCAAAGTATTCCATTCACGCGCCCAAGCGATAACCGGCGTCGAACGACTCCCGCGCCGTGCGATCGATCGACATGCCGTCGCGAAGACCGCTCCCCGTCGTGTCGCCGTCTCCACGAGCGCGCTTTCCGTCCCGGCACTTCCGTCGGACGAGCGTGTCGATCGCGCCCTCGCACGGGCCGGCGCGGCTGCCGACGTCGGACGCGTCGTCGACGATGCGCTTAGCGCGGCAAGCTCCGATTTCGAGTCGACGAACCCGGCCGTCGCGGCGGCTGCCGGGAGACCGACGGTCGCACCGGTGCGCTCGTTGCCCCCGTTTCATCGCATCGAAGTAGAGACGGACGCAACCGTCATCGTGCGCCGGGCGGCGTCGCCCAACATCCGCCTCGGTGATGCACGAGCGGCTCGCGATGATACGTCGTACGTCGAGAGCGGTACGCTCTACGTAACGGCGCGCAATTCGTCCGACATTCCGAGCGCCGGGCCGATCATCGTCGAGAGCCCTGATGTCGACGACGTTGTGCTTCAAAGTAGCGGAACGCTCATGTTCGAGGGCGACGGCGTCCGTGCGCTCGCGCTCACGCTGCGCGGGTCCGGTTCGCTCGTCGCGCGAGGCAACGCGAACGCCGCTGTGGTGACCGAGCAAGGCTCCGGTTCGATCGACGTGCGCGGGTTGCAAGCCGCCTCGGTGAACGTCTTGGAGCAAGGATCGGGCGACGTGGCGGTCGGGGCTCCGCGCACGCTCGACATGCGCATCGAGGGCAGCGGAACGATCCGCATCTACGGCCGCCCCGTGCATGAAACGCTTTCCGTGGACGGCTCCGGCAGCGTAGAGCACCTCTAGGATGTCGTCACGACCGGAGTATTTCATGCGCCCGAATCAACTAATTGTTTCGTTGTCAGGTTGCGTAGTTTTATCGGCGCTAAGGCTGATGTATCCGGACGCGGCCGCCGCGGATGTCGCAGGCCCGGACGCTACCGGCGCAACGGCACGTTCGGTCATCGACGTGCCGCAAGGCGCTCGTGCTTCGTCGGGCAACGCCGACTGGACGGTCGCAACGCGCTTAGCACTGGCGCGTGACGTCGTGCACGGGCGGCCTGCGAGCGAATCGACGGTCGTTTCGGTTATGACGGATCGTACGTACCTGTACGTACGCTTCGATGCCAAGCAGCGGGAGCCGGTCGCCGCCGCGCAGCGAACCAATAACGTTGGCAGCGACACCGACGACGAGGTGTGGGTCGATCTGTGGCCAGCCGGCGCCGGCGGTTTCCACTATCAATTTGCGGCCACGCCTCTAGGCACACACTTTCAATCGTCGTCGGAGAACACGAGCTACGAGCCGACCTGGGACGCCAAGGGTGCGCTGCGTCCCGACGGCTACGGCGTCGAATTGCGCATCCCGTTCGCGGCGCTCCGCGGCGCGCATGAAGGGGCGTGGCGTGCACAGTTCGTGCGTTCGATCCATGCAACGGGCGAACAACAAGTTTGGACGTGGGCGCAGGCGCAGTCCCGGCCGAGCGACCTCGCGTACGCGGGAACGCTTCGTATGCCGCCGCCGTTCGTCGCTCGGCCAGCCCCCCGCGTGGCGCTTTACGGGCTCGGGGCCATCGCGTCGTCCGCGGCGGGCGGTTCGACGTCCCGAAATGGCGCCGACATCTCGGTTCCGCTAACAGCGACGTCGTCGCTCTACGCAACCATTCATCCTGATTTTTCGAACGTCGAACTCGATCAGCAGTCGATCTCGCCCACTGCGTACCAACGCTATTACAGCGAGGTGCGCCCGTTCTTCACCCAAGCCGCAAACGCGTACAATAACCTCGATTGCGACGTCTGCCCGGGCATGCAAGAGTTGTACACGCCGGCAATCCCGACGCCGCGCGACGGATATGCCATCGAAGGGCATGCCGGACTGACGAATTTCGCCGCCTTCGACGCCGTCGGTGTCGGACGACAAGACGTCGCGACTGCCCTCACGTACCAAAGCGCCGATACGAAGTGGCTGCTTACCGCCCAACGTGTCGCCGTCACCTCGCCGTCGCTTGTTGATGACGTTGCTACGACGGGTGTGCGGTACAGCGAGCGCAAGTACTTCTCTGCCTATCTGAATTACGGTCATGAAAGCGGTACGAACGTCGTGCAAGGGTCGGAGGGACAGCGCTACGACGGCGGCGGCGGCTGGTCGAATCAAACGTTCGCGATTTACGGTTCGGCTCGCAAGGTCGGCGACTACTACGACCCTGCAGACGGGTATATCGCGCATCCGGGCATCGCGGGGTATGGGCTGTATGCCGACAAGATATGGCTTGGGCCCGCGAAGAGCACGCTCGCGAGCATCGCCCTCGGCGGCGAGATCGATCGCTATCACGGGCGTTCTCGCGGCCTCAATCAGACCGATAACCAGCTGTTGCTCGACGTCTTGACCCGTGCCGCCGTCGACGTACAACTTTCACTCGGTTCGAGCTATCTCCGAAGTGCCGCCGGCGTGTTTTCCCCGGTATCGCAAAACGGCATCGCGCTGACCTGGCACAGCGGGCTCAAACAAGACCCGAGTAACCTCGGGCAGCACGGCGCCTCTGCATTTCCGACCACCGTTTCATATAATACGGGCCGGTACGGCGACGGCCGGCTCGACACGTGGCTGCGTTCGAGCACGCTGCGTGTCGGGCGCCGCGGCAGTCTGACGCTCGAACTCGACGATACGAATCAAGCGTCGGCCCAGCTCTCCCGGCGACAATGGTTCGAACGCGTCGGATACGCCTTTGCGCTCGGACAAGATTCCTCGCTGGCGCTCGGCGTCCGCCGTTCTATCGGCACGCCTCCGGAACCGAGCGGCGGCGGCAACTGCATCGGCTCATGCTCCAACGTCTCGTTCTCGTATCACGTGCGCCGGCCTCACGGCGAACTCTATCTCGGATACGGAGACCCCAACGCTCTGCGCACGGCGCCGCAAGCGATCGTGAAGCTCATCTATTATATCGGCGCGGAGAAGGGCACGTAGCGGGTCCGCGCCCAGCTACAACTTAAGCCGCAGATTCACGTAAGCCGAGAACGGCTGCGTCGTCGACTGGTTGAGGTCGTTGTACGCGCCGAAGAACGGCTCGTACGGATACCGCAAGAACGGTTGCACGTTGTTGATTCCCGGGTTGTAGGCATTGCCTACCGGCGATACTGCGCCCGACAGCGTGCCGTAGCTGCATATCTGCGGCGACAAATCGTAGGTGAAGGCGGTGCGCTGACCGCCGAAGCAGCGGCTTACCACGTTGACGAGCGACACGACGATGCTCGCGCGTTTGGAGACGTCGTAACTTAAGCGCACGTTACCGAGCAATTGCGACGGTGCGCGAAACTCACCGATGCCGTCGAAGCGCCGGGTGTACGGATCCGGAATTGCCCCGGCTAGGAGGGTGCACGTCGTCGCGTCGTAGGCGGCACCGCCGGGCGCACCGTACGGATAACGCGGGTCGGCGGCGGGGGTTCCGGCGCCGGCCGCCGTGCACGTCGCCGGGTCGATCCCGGGCGTCGTCTCGGGAGCGCCGTAGCGGTTTCCGGCTTGGAATTGCAACGACGGCGTAATCGAAAACGGGCCATGCCGATAGCCGGCCAGTAACGTCGCCACGTAGGGGAAGTCGAAGCCGTTAACGCCGCTACCGATCCGGCCGGGAAAGGTGGAGAACGGGACGTAATTCGCCTTGGGATCGAGGAGCGGCTGCGCCGCCGCGTTCCAATATGGATTCGCAATCGATCCCGCCGCGCAGGCCGGATCCGGGACGCCCGCGGGCGTGTAGCACGGCGCCGCGGGCTGCTTGTTCGACGTCGTGCCGCAAACCGCGGTCGCCGGCTTCCCCGGGGTCGCGCGCGCGCACGCGCTCGTATAGGCGTTATAGTTTGCGATGTCGGCGTTGATCGGGTCGACGATCGTGCGGCCGTTTGCAAGCGGCCGGTACCGGATGAAGCTATTCGTATATGCGAATGAAAGCGCCGCCGATACGCCGTTGCGTGCGAAGTCGCCGGCATCCAGCGCCAACTCGAATCCACGCGACGTCTGCTCGCCTACGTTGAAACCGGACACGAAACCGGTCGCGAAATCGAGGTAGAAGCTTTGCAATTGATCCCGCGTGTTGCGGTAGAAAGGCGTCAGCTTGAGCGCGAGCGGCGTTCCTTTGAACTGATGCTCGAGCGAAAAGTCGGCGTTGTACGAGATCGATGGCCGCACGTCGTGACCCGGCGAACGAAAGCCGTACGCGTAGAACGGCAAGAGTCCCGCCGGCAGATTCTGCTGCAGTGCATCGTACTGTTCGTATGCCGCGGTCGGCTGCTCGTTGTACTTGCCGTAGCTCGCCCGTAGCACCGTGAGCGGGTCGAGGGTATAGGTCGCGCCGAGGCGCGGCTGCAGGACGTCGAACGCATACCGTTGGCTCGGACGGTTCTGCAGGCCGACGTTCGTATATTTGCCGCCGAAGCTCGCGCACGTCGCGCTCGGCAGGCCGCCGAGGGTCATTTTGTCGACGAGAGCATTGGCGGCCGTATCGAGACAGTTACCGTTATTGAACGCGTTGAACCAGAAGGCTCGCGCGGGCAAACCGGTCGTGTCGTTCCCCCGGTAATCGTAGCGATCGAGACGCAAGCCAAAATTGAAGAACAGCTTCGACGTCGGCCGAAACTCGTCGGTTAGCGAATAGCCGACGATCGTCGGCGTAACGCGGTTGAGCGAGCCGTACGCGCCGTTCTCAACGACGTAGAAGCGGCAAGCCACGCCGCCGCACGTGTATGCGCTCGCAGTCGGATTTCCGCCACCCGTCCCGAGGGCGGCAAGCGACGCGTACGTCGCGTTCGCGCACGTGACCGGCGTCGCTTCACCGCTCGCGCCGGCCGGCGCCGCGTAGCACGTGCCGCTAGCCGGATGGCGCGGATCCACCAGGACCGCGAACGCGTCGCCGGATCCGAAGGGTTGAGTGTTATACACGCGCTGCGAGCGCGACGTCGTGTAACCCGCCTGCAGCTGCAGGAGATTGCGCGAATCGAGTTGGGCGGCGAAGATGCCGCTAACGCCTCGCGTGTGCGACGTCACCTCGTAGTCGCCCGAATCGTTGGCCGCATAGGTCTGGTACGACAACTGCTCGCCCGTGTCGAGATAGTCGGAGTAGAAGCTGTAACCGTAGAGCCGCAGATAGGCGCCGGCCGAAAAATTCTTTTGGTACTGTAGCTTCACGATGCTCTGGGCATTATAGTCGCGATCGCGATCGCCGATCGGCACGGGCGAACCGAACGTTCGGTTGCGAGGCGAGGACGGGAAGTAATACGGCGTTACGAGTGCCGCGGCGTTACCCGGCAGAAACGTGCCGACGGCACCCGTGTAACGCCACGAATCGGCATATGGAAAAGTTATCGCTCCGCCGGTAATGGCACGGGTGACGTTGAGGCCGAGATCCGTCGGTGAGCTGAAAAGTTGCGTGAAGAGCTGATCGTTGTCGTAGAGCAGCTGGACGTCGTCCTTGAGTCCGCTCGGGTGCGGTATGCCAACGTGCACGTTGGCAACGGTCGTGCGGACGGCGACGTTGGCGGGCGCTAGGGAGCCGAAGGAAATGGGGCCCAGGATATAGCCCGGGGCGCCGCTGACGCCCGTGGCCGGGTTGCCGTCGTAGAAGCACGACGGCAAGGTCGCGATCGTCGCGGAACTCGGACACGCCGCAATCACGGGGCCGTAGCGGTCGACGAACGACCGGCCGTTGTATTGATCGATGTAGCGATGATCTTGGTTATAGCCGCCGACGCCGACATAATACGAGAACGTGCGCTTCGCGTTCGCTCCGCCGGCTTCGGCGTTCAGGCTGTGATAGAAGGTCGGACCGCCGATGCCGACGTCCACGTTCGCGAAGCCCGGGTACGTTCCGGTCTTGACGACCTGATTGACCGATCCGGCGAGACCTTGCGACTCGCTGTTCGCAGGCGACGCGCCGGTGTACACCTGTAACTCCTGTTGCCCGAGCGAGGAAAGCGCGCCGGCCGGATATCCGTCGAAACCGCGGTTGACGGGCACGCCGTCGAATTCAAAGCCGATCTGATCCGAATCGCCGCCGCGAATGTGTATCGCTTGATTGTAACCCGATTGATTGGCGGGCACGTATGCGCCCGGCACCGTCGCGATCGCCGAGTAGCCGCTATTTAGGTTTCCTCCGCCGCCGAGGCCGCTCGCCCGATCCTGTTGTGCGACGCCGATCGAATAGACGTCGGCCGTCGTGCCGGGCCGCACGAGATCGGCCGAGCTTCGCGCCTGCACGCGTCCGATGATGCGCTCGGCTTTGCGCAGCACGAGCGTGAGCGTCTGTTGCGCGTCGGCGTTTACCGTCACGCCCGGGAGCGAATACGCATCGTAGCCCGCCCGCTCGGCGGAAACGACGTACGTATCGGAGCGAGCGAGACGAACGTGAAGCGTCCGCTCGCATCGGTCGTCGCCGTCGCCACTTGCGAGGGGCTCGTGACGGTGATGCGCACGCCCGCTAACCGCCCGCCGGCCGTGTCGGCCGCCGTGCCCGAGATGACGCCCGTCGTTCCGGCGAAGGCCGTTGCCAGCGATAGGCACGTTACCGTAGCGAATGCGACGATACCGGCATACCAGCCACGTAAACGAGAGCGACTCAACATAGACCGACGCGACATAGACCGACGCTCCGTCCGTATAAAGGTTGCTTCGCTCGGTACGCGAGCCGGACCGCGGTTCCTTTGCTCGCCCGCTTTACTTTCGGCGCCCGATGTGCGAGCGTCACGAAATATGAGCGTGCGATCGTGGGCTCTCGTTACTGGTGCTTCGAGCGGCCTCGGCGTCGAGTTCGCTCGCCAATTGGCCGAACGCGGCTACGATCTCGTCATCGTCGCGCGGCGCGAAGAGAAGCTGCGCGCCGTCGCCGAGACGTTGCGCGCCGCCGGCGGCGTGCGCGTCGAAACGATCGTCGCCGATCTAACGATCGACTCAGAGCGAGCGCGCCTGGCCCTACACGTCGATGCACTCGGTGCCCCGCTCGAAGTGCTCGTTAACAACGCCGGTCACGGGCTCTTCGGGCGATTCGACGAGATACCGTGGGAGAAGGAGCGGCAGATGCTCGAGGTCGACATCGCCGCCGTCGTGCATCTGTGCAAACTGTTCGTTCCCGGCATGACTGCGCGCAAGCGCGGCTACATCCTCAACGTCGCCTCGATCGGCGCGTATCAGCCCACGCCGCTGTATGCGAGTTACTCCGCGGCCAAATCGTTCGTCCGCTCGTTCTCCGAGGCGCTCAACGTCGAGTTGCACGGTAGCGGCGTCTCCGCGACGGTCGTGTCGCCCGGCGTTACGGCAACGGAATTCCTCGACGTCGCCAAACAGCGAGCGACGCCCTACCAGCGGCTCGTCATGATGAAAAGCCTCGACGTCGCTAGGGCGGCACTCAAAGCAACGTTCGCGCGCCGCTCGAGCGTCGTGCCGGGATTCGTCAACGCGCTAACGGCGCTCAATGCTCGGCTCTTACCGTCGCCCGTCGCCGCGCGGATCGCGCACCTGCTGATGAAGTCGGACATCCCCGCGCACTAGCGGTGCAGCGCCAGCTCCCGATTAAGAACGCCGAGGACGCCGACGCCGTCCTGCCGCGGCTGGCGCTGCGCCGGAGCCTCGGCGTGTTCGACGTCGCCTTGTTCTTCATTGCGGCCGCGTCGAATCTACAGTGGATAACCATTGCCGCCGCCGCCGGGCCGTCGTCGCTTACGGTCTGGGCCATCGGATGCGCGGCGATGTTCGTGCCGATCTCCCTCGTCGTCGTACACTTGCCGTCGCACTATCCCGAGGAAGGCGGCTTATACGTTTGGAGTAAGCGCGCATTCGGACCGTTCGCCGGCTTCATTACCGGCTGGACGTACTGGACCAGTAACCTGCCGTATTTCCCAGCGCTACTGTATTTTGCGGCGGGCAATGCGCTCTTCGTTAGCGGTGGTCCGGGCGGCGCGCTCGGCAAGTCGCCCGCCTTCTTCATCGCGGTCGCGCTCGCAGGGCTTACCATCGGTACGGTGCTCAACGTCTTGGGGCTCGACGTCGGCAAGTGGCTCAACAACGTCGGCGCGGCGAGCCGCGCCGTCGCGATCCTCGCTCTGGTCGCGCTCGGCACGCTAACGTGGCTGCATTATGGTTCCGCCACGCGCATCGACGCCGCGACGTTGCGACCGGGCACCGACCTCAAAGACGTGATTTTCTGGTCCGTCATTGCCTTCGCGTGGGTCGGTCCCGAAGCGGTGACGTTCATGGCGGGCGAGATCAAAGATCCGCGACGTTCGATTCCCGTCGGTCTTGCCATCGCGGCGCCCGCCATCGCGATTATCTACATCGTAGGCACGGCGAGCATTCTGGCCGTCTTGATCCCAGCCCACGTCGATCCGGCATCGGGCATTATGCAATCCGTCGCTATGGCCGCCGGACGTTTCGGTTGGACGGCGCTCACGCCGCTGGTCGCCATGCTCGTCGCGGTCAGCTGCCTCGGCAGCGTGGGTGCGTGGCTGGGCTCGGCGGCGCGCATTCCGTTCGTCGTCGGCGTCGACCGGTATCTGCCGGCAGCCTTCGGCCGGATGCATCCGCGTTACGGGTCGCCCGTTACCGCGCTCGTCGTTCAGTCGACGATTGCCGCCGTCTTCATCGTGCTCGGGCAGAGCGGAACGACGGTTAAAGGCGCATACGACGTGCTGGTCAGTACGACGGTCGTGACGACGCTCGTCCCGTTCGTCTTCTTATTTGCAGCCGCGCTGCGCTTACGCCCGAGCGACCCGCAGACGCGAGTCCTTCGCATTCCCGGCGGTCGCGCGACGATTATCGTCGCGAGCGCCGTCGGGCTGCTCACGACGCTCGGCTCGATCGCCCTCGCGTTCGTCCCGGCCGCGGACGAACCCAATAAACCGCTTGCGGTCGCGAAAATCGTCGGCATGACCGTCGTCATGATCGGCAGCGGCGCGGCCGTTTACGTTCTGGCAGAACGGCGGCGGCGAGGCCGCGTCCTGCCGAACGGCCGCGACGGCGGATAAGAACTGCCGGCGGATCGCCGCGGCTTCTCGCAGATGCGCCGGCGTGGGGGCGGCGTCCGAGAGCGATCCGTCGGCGATGAGATTGGCGAGCCGCTCGCGCAGTCCGTCGGCGAAGAGAAGTTGATCTTCGCTGTTAATGGGATGCGACGTCAGCAGCCGGTATATGCGCGTAATATGTCTTCGACGGACCGGATCGTCGCGCACTGCGCCGAAGCGCGAGATCCGATCGAGCGCGTTGAGCGCTCGGTCGATAACGGACATCTCGGCATCGAGCGTTTCAACGAACGCATGTCGCGCTTGCATGTCGCGCAGCGGCCGCCGGATGCGCGGATCGGGCGCGACGCGGACGGCACGTCGATCGACGATGCGACCGCCGGCGCGAAGGCGAATTGTGAAGTTCCCTGGGACGACGTCGGCACCGCCGGCCGGACCGCGATTCCAAGGCCGCGCAGCGAGCCATGGCGTCGGTGCGTCTTCGGTGAGATCCCAGACGATGCGGTTGATTCCCGCAGCGTTCGTTCCTCGCAGATGGCGTACGATTGCGCCGCGCGCATCCGAGACTTCGAGTTGCGGAGCGCGCGGCAGCGGATGCGGTAAGTAATAGTTGACGAGCGCTCCGGGCGGCGGATTCTCACCGGCGCTTTCGCCCGGCGCGACGCAACATTCTCCGGCTTGCACGCCGTATTCGTAACCCGACCAGAAGCGGTACGCCGTGCGCGGCGAGAAGAGCGCCGGGCGGCCGCGCCTCCGCGCCGCGCGCAGGCCTTGCAATGCGCTCGCATCGTCGAGGACGTAAAAGCCGCGCCCGTGCGTTGCCAATACGACGTCGTTCGCGCGCGGTTGTACGCGCAGATCGCGAACGGAGACCGCTGGCATATTGAGGCGCAGATCGGTCCACGAACGCCCCCGGTCGAAACTGACGCGGGCGCCCTGCTCGAGCCCGGCATACAAGACCTCGGAGTTGCGTGGATCTTCGCGAATGACGTGCACCGGTTGATCCGCCGGCAGCGTGCCGGCGATGGAGCGCCAATGGCGTCCGAAATCTTCCGTCGCGAGCACGTACGGACGAAAGTCGCCGGAGAGGTGGCGGTCGACCGCGACGTACGCGCGCGCGACGAAACGACGTGACGGCTCGACGTTCGCGATCCGGCCATACGGCGGGACGTTCGCCGGCGTTACGTTGGTCCAGGAGCGGCCGTCGTCGCGTGTGAGATGCACGAGGCCGTCGTCGCTGCCGACCCACATCATCGCGGCGGCGCGCGGCGACGGTGCGAGGTCGACGATCGTGTCGTAAAATTCGGCGCCGGATACGTCGGGGTTGACGGGTCCGCCCGGGATCTGCAAGTGTGCCGCTTCGTGTCTGGTGAGGTCGGGACTTATCGGGCGCCAATGCGCGCCACGGTCGTGCGTCTCGAACACGACATTGCCGCCGAAGAAGGCGAAGCCGGGGCGCAGTGGCGCGAACGCGAGCGGCGCTTCCCAGTTGAAGCGGTACCGCATGCCCGCAAGCGCACGGCCGTTCGTGTCCGTCACCTCGGGCGAAATATCGACATTTTCGCCCGAGGTGCGGGAGAAGATGTCGAGCTGCCCATTGATCGACGCGACGCCGACGTTCCAGACGGCATCGGGCCGGCCGGGCTCCGGCCAGGCCCACGAGCCGTCGCCGTTATTGCCGACGTCGCGCCATCGCTCGGACCGGATACCGTGCGGGGTGAGGCTGTTCGACGGCCCGCAAAACGCATCGTTATCTTGCAGGCCGCCGCATACGTCGTAAGGCGTGCGATCGTCGAAGCCGACGTGGTACGCTTGCGCGATCGTCAGGTTTGCGCGCCAATCCCATGTGGTCCCGCCGTCGAGCGAGACCGGCGCGCCGCCGTCGTTCGCGTCGATCATGCGCTTGCCGTCGCCTGCGATCCACAGGCCGTGGTGGTCTTGATGGATGGCTCCCCGCAGCTCGCGATAGGACCGACCGCCGTCTCTGGTCTCGATGAGGTTTTCACTCGAGAAAAACACGTGGTCGCGATCGGCCGGGTCCACGTCGACGCGCGAATGATAGAACGGCCGCTGATTCAGTAACGTATCGTCGCTAATCTTGCGCCACGAGTCGCCGCCGTCGTCGGAACGCCAGGCGACACCGCGACGCGACTGTATCACCACATAGACGCGCTTCGGGTCGCTCGGCGCGACGGCGATGCCGATTCGTCCCATCGTTCCCGCCGGCAAACCGCGACCGCTACACTTCGTCCAGGTCTCGCCGCGGTCGCCCGAACGCCAGAGACCATCTTGCGGGCCGCCGCTCGTAAAGCTCCAGGGTACGCGCCGGAATTGCCACACCGCTGCGAAGACGACCGCGCCGTCGCGCGCGTCCGACGCGAGATCGGCGATGCCGCTTTGTGGCCCGGCGTACAGCGTTCGCCGCCAGGTGCGCCCGGAATCGGAGCTGACGTAGACCCCCCGTTCGCTCGAGTCTGCGTACGGATTCCCGAGGACGCCGACGAGTAGCCGCCGTGAATCGCGTGGATCGACGACGATTCTCGCGATCGCCTGCGAATTCGCCAGCCCTCGATGGGCCCAATGCGTTCCGCCGTCGGTGCTCGCCCAGATGCCGTCGCCGTACGACGCATCGTTGCGCGGCTTCGCCTCGCCGGTACCGACGTACATCGTGCGCGGATCCGTCCGCGCGATGGCGACCGCACCGATCGCCCCGACCGGTTGATGGGCCCAAACGTCCGTCCACGTTAGGCCACCGTCGCGCGTTCGAAATACGCCGCCGCCGGCCGATCCGACGAGATAGAGGTACGGATCGCGATCGCTGCCGGCCACGGCTGCAACGCGTCCACCGGCGCTTGCAGGACCGATGCTGCGCCAGTGCAGCGCATCGAAATCGCTCGCGCCGGCTCGGCCGCATACGAACAGCGCCAACGCGACGACGGATGTTGCCGGTATGCGGAACAGAGCCGTACGCACCATCGCGACGTCGTTCGCCGGCACGCCCGTGGTTCCGCACCGGTCGATTACGACGTTACGCGCGGCGGTCGGGAGAGGGCCGAAGCGCGACGCGTGGAACATCGGCCGGTCTCCACGCGGAAGTAGCTCAGTGGTAGAGCATCGCCTTGCCAAGGCGAGGGTCGCGAGTTCGAATCTCGTCTTCCGCTCCACTTTGAGATCGACTGGTCGCGACGGAAGCCGTCGCGATTTTCATTCGTCTCGTCAGGAAGGCCCACGTGAGCGTCGCGACCGTCAAACACCTCGACCCTACGCAAGTCGAGCTCGAGATCTCGATCTCGCGCGAGGAACTCGATGCCGCCCACGAGCGCGCGTTCCGCGACCTCGTCAAAAATGTACGCATCCCCGGCTTTCGGCCGGGAAAGGCGCCGCGAAAAATCTTCGAGGCGCAATATGGGACGACCGCCGTGCGCGAGCGCGCGATGGACGCGATCCTGCCGAAGGCGTATTCGCAGGCATTGCAAGAGAATGACCTCGAGCCCGTCGATCATCCGCAAATGGAACTGCTGCCGGAAGAGGACGGCGAACCGGTTCGAGTCCGTGCCACGGTCACGGTCCGGCCGCAGATCGAACTAGGCGCCTACAAGGGCATCGCGATTGAAGGCTCCTCGACCGTCGTAACCGAGGAGCGCTTCGAAGAAGCGCTCGCCGGGCTCCGCAAGGAAGCCGCCACGCTCGTGCCGGTCGACCGGCCGGTCGCCGAGGGCGACGTGCCGACGATCGATTACGAAGGCAAGATCGACGGCGTGGCTTTTGAGGGCGGAACGGCCGAGGGACAGCCGACTGAAATCGTCGCCGACCGTTTCATTCCGGGTTTCGCGGCAGGCATCGTAGGCATGCGCGCGGGTGAGACCAAGGACGTCGAAGCCCACTTTCCGGCCGACTACGGCAACGCGGACCTCGCCGGTAAGATCGCCCACTTCACGGTCCGCGTGCTCGAAAATAAGATCGCGGAACTTCCCGAACTCGACGACGATTTCGCCAAACGGTTCGGCAACAACGAAGCGACGCTCGCCTCATTGCGCGACGAACTGCGCAACCGTCTCGAGACGAATGCCCGCCTCGTGCAGCGCCGCGAGCTCACGCCGGCGTTGCTCGAGAAGCTCAAGGCCCTGCACGATTTTCCCCTTCCCCCTGTTTTGCTCGAGCGCGAGGCGGAAGGTTTGGTCGGCGAGGCGCGCAGCTACGTCGAGCGAGCCGGCGTATCGTGGGAAGAGTTCCTCGAAAAGCAAGGCAAGACGGACGACGCGCTGCGTGAAGAGTATACGCGAGAAGCCGAGAACCGCGTCTCCACCTCGTTGCTGCTGGAAGCGATTGCAAAAGCGGAGGAGATCACGGCGACGACTGCCGACCTCGAAATGGAGATCGCGCAGCTCGGGCGCCAGTACGGCCAGCCGCGCGAGGCGATCGTCGAGATGCTCCGGCCTAATCTCGACGCCGTCGTGGCCAACATCGTCCGCAATAAAACGATCGAATTCTTGCTCGACCATGCACAGATTTCGGAAGCGGCGGCGACCCCTTGAAGCAACTATCCGCCGGGCGGCGTAGTCACTAGTACACGTCAGTTCGCATCCTAGGAGAACGGATTTGGGTCACCTCGTCCCCATGGTCGTCGAGCAGAGCGCGCGCGGCGAGCGCGCTTTCGACATCTACTCGCGACTGCTCAAGGAGCGGATCATCTTCGTCGGCGGCGTCGTCGACGACGGGTTGGCGAACCTCGTCATCGCGCAACTCCTCTTCCTCGAGCGCGAGGACGCCGATAAAGATATCGACATGTACATCAATAGTCCGGGCGGCAGCGTCACGGCGGGGCTCTCGATCTACGATACGATGCAGTTGGTCCGGCCCGATGTAGCCACCATCTGTGCGGGCATGGCGGCCTCGATGGGTTCGATTCTGCTCACCGGTGGCGCCCAGGGCAAACGTTACGCCCTGCAGCATTCGAAAATCTTGATCCATCAGCCTTGGGTTCAGCAGATCGGCGGCCAGGCGACCGACGTTGAAATCGCTGCCCGCGACTTGATCGCTACCCGGCGGATGCTTGCGGGCATCTACGAGACGACGACGAAGAAGCCTATCGATCAAATCCTCAAGGATATTGACCGCGACTATTATATGACGGCCGAGGAAGCGCGGGAATATGGACTCGTCGATCAGATCTTCACCAAAGATACGCGCGCGGGCGCCGCGACGCCGACGTAGCTCCCAGGGATAGAGGACCGCGCGTGTTCCGATTCGGTGACGAAAAAGGTCAATTGAAGTGCAGTTTCTGCGGCAAGTCGCAGGAACAAGTACGTAAGTTGATCGCGGGCCCGGGCGTCTATATATGCGATGAGTGCATCGAACTCTGTAACGAGATCATCGAAGAAGAACTGTACAAGAACGTCGATGAGAACGTGCGGCTGCGGAATATTCCAAAGCCCAAAGAGATAAACCACATCCTCAATCAATACGTCATCGGTCAGGAGCGCGCGAAGAAATCGCTCGCGGTCGCGGTGTACAACCACTATAAGCGCGTCAACGCCGGCGGCGCGGCCGATGAAGTCGAACTGCAGAAATCCAACATCCTGCTCGTCGGCCCCACCGGCTCCGGCAAGACGTACCTTGCCCAGACGCTTGCCAAGATTCTCGACGTGCCGCTTGCGATGGCCGATGCCACGTCTCTTACCGAAGCCGGCTACGTCGGCGAAGACGTCGAGAACATTCTGCTCAAGCTCATTCAGGCCGCCGATTACGACGTCAAGCGAGCTGAAAAAGGCATCGTCTACATCGACGAAATCGACAAGATCGCGCGTAAGAGTGAGAACCCGTCGATCACACGCGACGTATCGGGCGAAGGCGTGCAGCAGGCGCTGCTCAAGATCTTGGAGGGGACCACCGCGAACGTTCCGCCGCAGGGCGGCCGGAAGCATCCGCACCAAGAATTCATCCAGATCGATACGACCAACGTTTTATTCATTTGCGGCGGCGCGTTCGATGGGTTGGAAAAAATCATCGAGTCCCGCGTGTCGTCCAATGCGCTCGGGTTCCGCAGCGTTCCAGAGTCGAAGAAGGACGTGCGGGTCGGCAAGCTTTTGCAACAGCTCATGCCCGAGGATCTTCTCAAGTTCGGATTGATCCCCGAATTCATCGGCCGTCTGCCGATCGTCGTGACGCTCGACGCGCTCGACGAACTGGCGCTGCGGCGTATCCTCGTCGAGCCGCGCAACGCGCTCGTGCGCCAGTTCCAGAAGATCATGGGCATGGACGGCGTCGATCTTACCTTTACCAAAGAGGCGCTCATCGCCATCGCAATCAAGGCGCAAAGTCGCAAGACCGGCGCGCGCGGGCTGCGCAGTATCCTCGAGGAAGTCATGCTCGACGTAATGTACGATCTTCCGAGCCTTCAGGGCGTCAAGAAGTGTGTCATCAATAAGGAAGTAATCGAGAAGAAAGAAGAGCCGACGCTTATCTACGCCGATCGTCCCAAGGACCTACCGGCCTGAGCGCGTCCTAAGGGCGCTACGGCCCGCTTAGGTAAAGGTTGGGCGTACGTGCGAGCCGTAGCGGGATGCGGATCGCCACAGCAACGTCGTGTTCCCTCTCTTTAAGAGGTTCCTCTCGTGCGTCCATTACGCGTTACCATCGCGCTTCTTTTCTTCGCCATGCCGGCCGCCGGTCTGGCGGCTTCGGCGTTCGCTCGCGTCGATGCGGCTCGTGCTCAATCCAAACAGATCAGCGTCGATCCGTTCGCCAATGCGAGCAGTCAACACCGGACCGAAGTGGAGCCCGATGTCTTCTCGTGGGGTAATACGTCGGTCGCCGTCGTGCAGCAAGGACGTTTCTACGATGGCGGTGCTTCCGACATCGGCTTCTCGACGTCGCTCGACGGCGGCAAGTCGTGGCATTACGGCTCATTGCCCGGCATCACGACGATCGCAGACCCCGGCCGCGGCAGGTTTGCGCGCGTTAGCGACCCGTCGATCGCTTACGATTCGGCTCATCGGCGGTGGCTTGCCTCGAGTTTACCGATCGATACGTCGCAGAGCGGTTTGGTTCCCATCATCAGTAGCTCGCCCGACGGGTTGCGTTGGTCGGTTCCGATCGAGATCGCTCCCAATAACGGCGACTTCATGGACAAAGACTGGATCGTTTGCGACAACAACGCAACGAGTCCGTATCGCGGGCGCTGTTACGACGAATGGGACGATGTTGCGCTGGGCGATCAAGTCATGATGAGCACCTCGAACGATGGCGGTAAATCTTGGTCGACGCCCTACGCCGTGCCGAACGCACGAGGTTTGGCGGTCAGCCGCTCGCGCAGCCGAGCGGCCGCGCCATCGTGCCGTACCTCGACATCAACGGTAACATTTCAGCCTTCTCGTCCAACAACGGTGGCAAGACGTGGGGCGCGGACGTGCTGGTGTCCGGCGTGGCGGTCCATGCCGAGGCGGCGAATTTGCGCTCCGAGCCGTTACCGTCGGCGCAAGTCGACGCGCGGGGAACCGTCTACGTCATTTGGCAGGATTGCTCGTTCCGGGTAGGTTGCGCCGCGAACGACATCGTGCTGAGCCGGTCGAGCGACGGCATCCGCTGGTCTTCACCGTCGCGCATACCGATCGACACGACGTCGAGCACCGTCGACCACTTCATTCCTGGAATCGGCGTCGCGCCGTCGACGGGTGGTGCGAACGCGCGTCTCGGCGTTACGTATTACTATTATCCCGTCTCGAATTGTTCGCAAGCGACGTGCCGGCTCACGAGCGGATATATCGCTTCGCAAAACGGCGGCCGCACGTGGCAGCAGCCCGTTACGCTGACCAACGGCATTCCGGTAACCTGGCTACCGAATACGACGCTCGGATACATGGTCGGCGATTACGCAGCGCCGACATTTACGACCAGCGGCGCCCACGGCGTCTTTGCGACCGCGAGCGCCCCGGCGGGCGGCCGGTTCGCGGAGGCGTTGTATACTTCGGCCGCCGGTCTCGAATCGATAAGCGGTCCGGAACTCGACTCGTCGTCTGACCGCCGCATTCCCGGTGCTCGCTCCGATCGGCGCTTCGTCGGGCGTCGCACCGCCTATTAATGGCCTCGTACGCCGAGGTAGCCTGGCCGGCGTGCCAGAAACCGCTCGTACCTTTGCTCCTGGGGACGATCGGATGCGATTGAAAAACGCAGTTTTTGTCGGCGCCTTCTGTGCGTTGGCGCTTACCATTCCGGCGAACGCGGCCGCTCCAGACGGACGCATCGTGTCGGGCATACCGGCTCGTCGCGACGTGCGCGATCTGGGCCGCGCACCCGCGGCGCTGCCGATCTCGTTATCGGTCGTGCTGAATTACCGCAACGAAGCGCAGCTCGATCAACTCATCGCGCTGCAGAGCGATCCGGATTCGCCGATGTACGGCCACTTTTTGACGAACGCGCAATTCGACGCAGCGTACGCGCCATCGCAGAGCGATTACGCCGCAGTCGCCGGGACGCTCGTCCGCGCCGGCTTCCATATCGATGGTAACGAGGGCAGGACTCTCGTCCACGTAACGGCACCGACGGCGGTCGCCGCCCGATTCTTTAGGACGGAGTTTCGTACCGTCTTGCAAGCGGGGCATGCGGGCGTCCGTTACGTCGATGCCCGGCCGGCGACGATGCCGGCGGATCTCGCCGGAAGCGTAAGTAGCGTCGTCGGATTCGACACGTTGACGCACGCGACGACGGACCACGTGTTTCTGCCACGTCTCGTCTCAGTGGATAAGCTTCCGAATAAGCTCGTCGGTCCCGACGGCGGGTACGGACCATTTGCGGTCGCGCAAGCGTTCGACTATCCGGTGCAGCATGGCTTCGACGGCAAGGGCCATGCCATCGCGATTGCCAATCGACTACGATTCGTCCGACAGCGATCTGCGCAACTTCGCTGCCTATTTCGGAATCAAGCGCACGGGCCGGACGTTCCACGTACCGGTCGACGGCGGCTCGCCGTTCGACCCCTCGGGCTCCGTCGAGACCATGCTCGACGTGGAGACGGTTGGCACCCTCGATCCCGGCGCGGATGTGTACACGTACGACTTCGGGTCGGCCTTTACGTTTCAGGAAATAAGCGACGCGTACGCCAAGATCGTCACCGATAACAAGGTCGACGTCGTCAACTCGAGCTTCGGTCTGTGCGAGAACGACTCACCGAAGTCGTTCGAAAATGCGGTCAATGCGGCAACGAAGCAAGGCGCGTCCAAAGGCATAACGTTCGTCGCCAGCACCGGTGACTTCAGCCGCGGCGGTAAGTGCAATGACGGCACCGGCCAAGACGTCCCGGCGGTGTTGCCGTATTTCACATCGGTCGGCGGCGTCGACCTCACCGTCGATAAATCCGGCAAGCTCGTATCGGAGCCGGAAGATTCCGGATCGGGCGGCGGACCGTCGGACATCTTCCCGATCCCATCGTATCAAGTCGGCGTCAAAGGCATATTTTCGAAAACGAAACGCAACATTCCTGACATGTCCGGACCGTATCAGCCCGACTCATTCTACATCGGCGGCGCCTTCGCCGGACCGATCGGCGGCACGTCGTGGGCCGCACCCGCAACGGCCGCGTTCGTCGCGGAGCGCAATCAAATCAATGGCAAGCGCCTCGGCTTCGCTAATCCGGTACTATATGCGGCATTCAAGAAGTACCGCTACCGTACGTACAACGACATCACGCAAGGCAATAACGACATTGCTTGCACGATCGGATACGACGATTGCAGCGGCATCGGCACCCTCAAGGCGTACGCGCTGGCTCGCGTTCTCAAGTAGCGCCCAGCTAACCGCCCGACCGCTCGAAAAAAAGCGCGCCCATAGCGTGGCGCGCTTTTTTCACGGCCTCACCGCTCCGATGGGCTCAGCGGTCTGCGCGGAAAGCGGGTACATACGGTCGCATGACGACACAAACGCAGGTTGACCCGAGACCGCTCGGCGGGACGATTACGATCGGCGGCGATCTTACCGTTCATCGGCTCGGCTTCGGCGCGATGCGCATTACGGGCAAGGGCATCTGGGGCCCGCCGCCCGATCCGGCCAGCGCGGTCGAACTTCTCCGTCACGTTGTAGCGAGCGGCGTCGACTTCATCGACACCGCCGATTCGTATGGTCCTGAAGTAAGCGAGAATCTCATCGCCGAGGCACTGCATCCGTATCCGGCCGGCCTCGTGATCGCGACGAAGGGCGGGCTCGTGCGCACGGGACCCAATGCCTGGCCGATCGATGCACGGCCCGAGCGGCTTCGCGAATGCGTCGAGGGTAGCTTGCGTCGTCTCAAAGTCGAGCGGATCGACCTGTACCAGCTCCATCGCATCGACCCAAAGGTTCCTGCGGCCGAGTCGCTCGGCGCACTCGTCGACATGCAGCGCGCTGGAAAAATCCGGCACATCGGCGTCTCGCAAACGTCGGTCGCCGAATACGAGCAGTGCAAGAAGTTGGCGCCCATCGTCTCGGTGCAAAATCTGTTCAACGTCGAAGACCGTAGCTCGAGGGACGTCGTGGATGCCTGCGAGCGCGACGGCAAGGCCTTTCTCCCGTGGTATCCGCTGGGCGGGTCGGGTAATCCCAAGCACGCCGAAGTCGAACGCATCGCGTCGTCGCGGGGGGTATCTGCCAATCGCATCGCGCTCGCGTGGCTGCTCGCGCGCTCGCCTGCAATATTGCCGATTCCCGGCACGTCGTCGATCGCACACTTCGACGACAATCTCGCCGCGGCCGACCTCGAACTTTCGGGCGACGAGTTGGCGGCACTGGAGTGAGGGTGTTATCATGACGTTCATGGATCTCACCACACAACATCCCCGTAGCGCGAACGAGATGATGGCGGGACTCGTCTCGCTCGCGCGCATGACCGACAAAGCGCGTGCGTCCATCGACGGAACGCTCGGCGACTACCATTTCGATTGCCCGCACGATGCGCCGTTGCTCGCGTTTCTCGGCGTGAGCGCGCCAGATTTCGCGCAGCACGTCCGCGATCTTCAGAGCGATGAAAAGATCGAAGCTTGGGTCCGCGACGACCTGCTTAAAAGCAAGACTCCGGCTCAAATTGCAGAGTTCAACGAGTCACGCAGTGCTTGGCGACCGGATGCCGGTTCGCCGTCCGCCGAGTACTTCGAAGGTCTACGTACCCAGGTGGCTCCCGGCCGCTCCGACATCGTCACGTGGTTCGACGTGCTCGATCTCGATGAGGGCCGGACGGTCGCCCATGCCCACGCATAACGTCGTCGCGCACCAACGGAGGGAGAGCCTGTTGCAGAAGTCGTCGATCAGCCGCCGGAAAATCGTCGCATTAGCTACGGGGTCCCTCGCCGTTATGGCGGGTCCGCTCGGGCGTGCGAGTTCGGCGGCCGAACTCCCGCATGCGTTCGCGGGCTCGGAGGCCGCGTTGATAGCGAGCCGCCGCCACGTCGTGGATGCGTTGCGCTTGGCGCGACGCGCTCGTGGAGCGGCCGCTCGAACCGGCGCGTTGCGGCAATTAAACGCCGCGCTGCGCCTGCACGACGCCGTCGTGGAAACCGCTACGGGCGATCTTCCAGTAACGTCGTCACAAGCGCTGTATCGTCGTGTTGCGCCGGATACCGTGCTGGCGAGCGTCATCGCGCGCGAACTCGCAGTCGCGCCCGATCGCTCGGCTTGGACGACGCGCTTCGCCGATCTCGAAGCGGTCGTTCAAGCTCGCATCGCCTAAGCGGGGATTGCGTCCAGATCGGCGCGATTAAAAAAGCGTCCATGCGCGATGGCCTCGGCGAATGCCGAGGCCTCGCCGCTTTGAGCGGCTCCCGCCGGACCGACTATGACGCCGAGCGCACGAGCTGCCGCACCGTTCCCAGTGTGAATTCCGGCACCTTCGAGCAGGGCGACGCCGTCGCCGAACGCTGCGATCGGCTTCGCATGTTTGTACTGCTCTCGTACGAACAACATCGCGTCGCCCGAGCCAAGAAGGGCCTTGACGTTGTTCGCCCCGCCCGGCACGAACACGGCATCCCATACGACCGACGGCATCGTCTTGATCGTGTAATCCACGGTCACCGTCGCGCCGTTCGAACCGCTGACGTGTCCTAGACGGGAGGCGAGAACTGCCACCGTGGCGCCCTGCGCCTGCAGCGCTTTGCCGACGGTCTCGACGTCGCCGATCGATACGCCGTCCGCCACGAGAATGGCAACCTTCCGCGTTGCAATCGACGGCTTCTTCGGCGAAGCCAAGATGCTCAGCGCGGGTGAAGGGTGCATGTGCTTCCTCGCGACGCCGTTATTCATTCCGCGGGCGGGGTTTGCCGCGAATCCGAGATCGGCGGCGACCCGCTCGGCGAGCGTTGCATCGACGAGCGCGAGATTACCGACCGTGCGCTCACGCAGTTCCGGTATTTGCACCTTTGCGAGCTCGAAGCGTAATGCCTCGACGATATGCGTCTGCTCTGCCGGCGTTTGACTGTTCCAGAAGAGCAACGCCTGTGTGAAGTGATCGTGGAACGACTCGCTGCGCGCGCGGCGCTTAGGACCGGCGACGCTCTCGGGATACGTCACGAAGCCGCCGTCGCCCAGACTCACTTCATGCGGAGATCCATTCGCGATGGAATTGGGATAGTACGAGACCCGGCCGACGTCGATCGGCCGGCGAAACTTCGCATCGCGTTGGTTGTTCGAAAACGGACACACTGGACGGTTGATCGGCAGGTCGTTGAAGTTGGGACTTCCCAAGCGCGAGATTTGCGTGTCGAGGTACGAAAAGTTGCGCCCTTGCAGAAGCGGATCGTCGGAAAAATCGATGCCCGGAACGATGTGCGTCGTGCAGAACGCGACTTGTTCCGTCTCGGCGAAATACGCATCGACGTTGCGGTCGAGCGTCATCTTGCCGACGCGTTGCACCGGTACGAGTTCTTCGGGAATGAGCTTGGTCGGATCGAGAACGTCGAAGCCGAACGACGCCGCTTTCGACTCGTCGAAGATCTGCAGTCCGAGTTCCCACTCGGGATAGTGGCCGTCGGCGATCGCGTCCCAGAGATCGCGCCGGTGAAAATCGGGATCGCGGCCGGCGAGCTTCTGCGCTTCATCCCAGACGAGCGAATGCATCCCGAGCATCGGTTTCCAATGGAACTTTACGAAATGCGACGTGCCCTGCGCGTTGACGAGCCGGAACGTATGAACGCCAAAGCCCTCCATCATGCGCAACGATCGCGGTATCGCGCGATCGGACATGAGCCAGAGCAGCATGTGCGTCGATTCCGGCGTCAACGAGATGAAGTCGTAGAACGTATCGTGCGCTGACGATGCCTGCGGGATCTCGCGGTCGGGTTCCGGCTTGACCGCATGGATGAGGTCGGGAAACTTGATCGCGTCTTGGATGAAGAAGACCGGCATGTTGTTGCCGACCATGTCGAAGTTGCCGTCCTGCGTGTAGAATTTAACGGCGAAACCGCGTACGTCGCGAGCGGTATCGGCCGAGCCGCGCGAACCGCCGACGGTCGAAAACCGCACGAAGACGGGGGTTTTAGCGCTCGGGTCGTTGAGAAAGTGTGCTTTCGTGTAGGCGCCCAGCGGCTTGTAGACTTGGAAGTAGCCGTGCGCCGCTGCGCCGCGAGCATGGACGACTCGCTCCGGAATGCGCTCGTGGTCGAAGTGCGTGATCTTCTCGCGGAAGAAGAAGTCTTCGAGCAGCGCTGGACCACGCTGCCCCGCGTGAAGCGAACTCTGATCGTCGGCGATCTTGACGCCGGTATTCGACGTTAGCGGTTTGCCGGCACCGGACGCACGATCCGCGTTCAGCGCTACGACCTTCGCAGTAGCATCGTTGGGATGAGGTCCGCGCACGGCACTCAGCAGCGGTAAGGTTGAATCTTTATCCATTAGCTCCTATTTCGAAAGCGACGCGGCGGCCCGAATCCGGCGTAGATTCGTATACGTCGTGCGACGACCGCCGTTACACACGAGTTCCGAGGCGTCCGCTTGGTCCGCGGGCGAGAAAGGCCTGCACCCAGACGTGCGAGGCCTCTCCGATGCCTTTGGTCGTGGTTAGTGAAGTTTAGCGAACGACGTCGCCCAATCGCCGCTTCCGCCCGAGTATTGACCCGATACCCAAACGTTCGAGCCGTCGAACGACGTTGCGCTATAGTCGCCCCAGCGGCTGTCGATGATGTCGGGCGCGATACCCGCATGCAACAATGCCGGGCCATGCCTTCCGGCCGCATCGATCGCGTATGCAACTTGGGCCGGGTACAAGAAATTGCCCATCACGTCTGCGACGATCGAGAGCCGGTTGCCACTGTCGGTAAGCATCGTCGCCGGAAAAGAATTCGCGACGTCGCCGCGGGCGACGACGTAACCCGTGCGGCGCGTGTGGGCCGCGAAGTTGCCGATCGGATCGCCACCGGCCGGCGCTGTGTCGATGATGCCCCACAAGAACGCCGGCACGATCTGCGTGGCGTTGGCTTGTGCGGTTTCCAGCGCCCACGAGATCGCCCCGCCGCCCTTCGCCGTGGCGTTGTACGTCGGCGTCGCGCTGATCCGCGTGTCGAGCGTTTCGATACACGGCGTCGAGCAAAACTCGTCGTCGGCGTTGGGCGGCAGCAGGTACAGCGGCGTGGACACCAACTGACCTGCGAAGCCCGGTCTCGGCGACAGCGGGTTCGAGAGGGCGACGATACCGACGTTGCTGCAGCCGCTCGAGCACGATCCGCCGCCGAAGTTTATGTTGAACGAAAAGACGTTGTAGATGACGCCGGGCTGCGCGCTCGGCCGCGCTAACGTCTCGACCGGCTGCATCGTGTCGACGGGAACGCCGTTATAGGTTACGTAAATGCCGGACGACGCGGTAGCGACGCCGCTTTCCAAGTCGTACTTCGAGAGATAGAACATCGGCGACGTGGTGAACGCGAAGTTCGAGTAGTTAAAAGAGTTCGTGCTCACTTCGACCGTTTTGTCGTCGAAGCCCAGGCGCGGATAATCCGCCAGGCTCTTGCCGCCTTCCGACGCGTCGAGGGCGACGACGTAGAAGCCGTCGTCGGGATTGGCGTCGACGCTAACGGCGATCCAGATCAGACTGAGATTGGCGCACTTGTCCTTCGGACCGTTGAAATTCGGCGCATCGAACTGTCCGATCGATACGAAGAAGCGCTGATCGTTCGGGTCGTAAAACGCTCGTGGATCGCTCAAGAACGGCCCGTTCGGATCGCACTTAGCGATTCTTGCCGCCGGAGCGCCGCCTAAGAACGCGTTGAAATCGAGCGGCCAGCCGTGGCGCATAATTCCGGAGTGCGCGTCGTAGACCGCAACCGAAGAGTTGACGCCTTGGAGGACGGCCGTCTTCGACGCCGCAAGCGCCTGGTCGGGCGGCTGACACCCTCCTGGACCGAACGTTGGGCAGATGACGCCTGAATTGGCGAGCCCTTCGAAATCGCTGGCGAACGCGGGTGGGTTCGACGCAGCAGGGGCGGCGAGCACGCTCGTAACGTCGAGTGCCTCCGCTCCCGTCGCAGCGGCGTGAAGCGCGGCCATCTTGAGGCGGGCGTATTCCAGCGCCGTGTGACCGGTTCGCGCGGAACGGTCGGGTGCGACGTCGCCAGGGGACGCCTTAGGACGTATGCGCGCGGCGACCGCCGTCATCGTCGCGCGTGAGACGAAGAACGGCTTCAGGCGTTGTGCGGCAAGATGTTTGTACGCCAATCCGCCGTTGGTGACGGTGTTGGCCGCTAGGGTGTGCGCGGGAGCCGCAGATGCCGCGGTCTGCGCGAGGAACAGAGAAGCGGCTACGATCGTGCCGCCCCCTAAGATACGAGAAAACAAAGGCACCTCATCAAAAACGTGAGTGAACGCTGGTCCATTCGCCGGCCCGGCTTGCCGCGACGGCGAGCGAGTAGAACTCGCCACGCTCCGTTAACGACCTTAGCGCGTACCCCCTGGTTCGGGTGTCTGCGTGTTAAGCGGCTCCTCTGAAGATGACGAACGTTACGGAGTGGCGCACGTCGAGTCAAAAGCCGTTTGCACTGGTATGGAGTGCCGCCGTCTGCAACGACCAGTCGGCGGCTGGGGCCGAACGGCGATCGCTTGCAGCGTCGCACGGCTCCACGACGCCTTTTCGAGCCACTCCGCCAAGACGTACGAGCCATCCCCCCACGACATCAAGGGGTGGTCGACGTCCTGCGTGGTGCCGTCGATCGACATGTCGAACGCCGACTGCACGGCCGGCGCCCGGGATCCGCGAGCAGCGTCAACATACGCATCCGCCCATGTGTTGAAATAATTGCGGCTCGAGCCGTATTTATAGCGGAGCAAAATCGTGGCGTTTCGACGACCCGTGCCTGCGCCGGCGCGCCCGGTGTCGGAGGCAGCGGCGGGAGCGTCGCCGAGGTAGCGCTGGAACCGGGCGAGCCGACGCTTGGACGTGTGGCGGCTTACGGCACCGCGCTCGCGACGTTGCCGCCGCTGCTGCCGCCGCCGCCGCACGCCGTGACCACAAGCGCGAGGCTCGGCACACCGAGTAACGAGATAATACGACGCGCGAGCACGGTGAAATCTCCAACGACGAACACTAAAACAATCATTACCTCTCTGGGCACGAGGCGCGCGCGCAAGCTTATCGCGAGGCCGATTGCGCGGCGCATCACGGTCTGCGGGGCATTTCTGTTCGCGTCACGCGAGGCGCGGTTACGCTGCCTGCAGCGGAAGGCGCGCACCGGGGTCAGAACGCCGGGCGGGCTATGACCGAAGCCACCGTCGCCGTGCGCGACTTCGACGCCACGCCGGAGGCGCTCGAAGCGGCCATCACCGCGCTCGACGACGTCGGAGCCATCGGCGGCGGCGTGCACGCACCGCAAGCGCGCCGTGCGGCGTTCGCGACGTACCGGCGCCTCGCTGCACGGCGCGCGCGCTTTCCGCCTCGCTGGCGGCACGACTATGCGGCCCTCGCCTTCGAGGACGTGCGCTGGTCGACCGGCCGGCTCGTGGTGCCGGCCGCCGTGCGAACGGCTCGCGCCGAAGTCGCGGACGCGCCGGCACTCGCCCTCGAAAATCTTGCCGGCCTCGTGCATGCCGGCGGCGTGTTACTCGTAAGCGGCGAGCGCCGGGACGACGCCCGCTTCACGCTCGCGCCGCTCGCGGATGCGCTGCGCGCTAAGCCGTCGCGGGCCGGCACATCGCTCGGCGCACTCGCGCGGGCGAGCGACGATCGTTTCGTCGCACTGGCAACGGCGTTTCAAAATTGCGGCGCGTTCGTCGAGGTCGCAGCGGACGCGCGTCTCGAGTCGCCGTTGCAACTGCTCTGGCTCGGCCGGCCGGGCGAAGCGGGCGCGATTTTTCCTCAAACGCTCGTACGCGTCGGCGCGAACGCCCACGCGACGATCGTCGAACGGCATGCCGCCACGGGCGACTCGTTCGTCGCAGGTACGGTTGAGATCGAGCTCGCGCCTGGTGCGCATCTCGATTACGTCGTCGTCCAAGAAGCCGGCGACGGCGCACGTCTGGCATTTCGCCGGGCGGCGCGCTGCGCGGCAGGAAGCGCCATCGTCTGGCACCTGGCTGAGCTCGGCGGGGCGCTCGCGCGCTCGGTCGTAACGGCGGATCTGCGCGGAGCGGGCGCTTCGGCCGGTGCGTACGCACTCTCGTTCGCCGGCGGCTTCGCTAACGCCGACCTGCGCGTCGACGTGACGCATCGCGCCGTCGAGACGATCTCGAACGTGGTCGTCCGCCGCGCTGCGATCGATCGCGGACAAGGACGCTTTGGGGGCGCGATACGCATCGACGCCGCCGCGCATCGCGCGCATGCCGCGTTGCGCGACGACGGGCTCGCGCTATCGCGCCACGCGTATCTCGATACCGTCCCCACGCTCGAGATCGCCGGGAACGACGTGTCGGCGTCGCACGGGGCGACCGTCGGTTCGCTCGACGAAGAGGCGCTGTTCTACGTGGAAAGCCGCGGCATCGCGCGATCGGAGGCGCGTCGCATGATCGCCCTCGCGTTTTTCGAGCCGGCCATTGCGCATTTCCCGAGCGAAACGCTGCGCGACGAAGTGCGCACGGCGCTCGACGGACGCCTCGACCAAGTACCGGAGACGTTCGCGTCGTGATAATGGGGCATGGGAGCGCCGGCGATCCGGCGCTCCCATGCCGAGCGATTAGGAGTCGCTACCCCAGTTGCTCATGTTGTGCGATCCTCGGGAGACGACGTTCGCATGGAGCGTTCCATCCGTGCCGTAACGTCCCGTGACGACCGTGGCTTTGCCGCGGAACAGCGGCTCGGAAACGCGCTTGAGCGCGAACGCTTCCGTCGCATCGACGTTGAGATCGCGTCCGCTTCGCAAGCGGATCACGAGTTGCGTGCCGCTGGTGCGCAGCAACGTTCCGAAGAGACGATGCGACTTACCGGCGAGCGACGAGACCGGAGCGGCGGCCGAACGCACCTGCCGTGCCTGCATGGCCTGTGCGTTGACGGGTACGGCGCCGGCCGCCGATAGCACGACGGCGAGCGCGCCCGACGCCGCGGCGATGATGTGTCGTTTCATATCGATCCTCAATCCTTCTCGAGTTACTTGATGCCGAAGACGCTGAGCTGACCGTCGGTCGCGAGATAAACGCGGCCGTTGGCTACGAGCGGCGTAACGAGTGCGCCGCCGGTGTTGCCGTTCTGCGTCCACTGACCGGCGGTGGCCGAGAAGAGCGTATGTCCGAGATTCGCGCCGTCGAAGGCGTACAGCTTGATCGCCCCCGCGCCGCTAATGTTACCGGGCGGATTCTGAACCGCCCAGACCACTGCGGTGCCCGCCTGCATGCCGTTCGACGAAACGACCGGCGTCACGCCGCCGTTACGAGTTTCGAGCGCGCCTACGTTCGTCGACGACGTTTGGTTTAGCCCATATGGCGACGTCGAGAGCGTGTAGGCGTTCAACGTCGGCGTGCCGCCGTACAGAATCTTCTGTGCGCCGGTCGAGTCGACGAAGTAGGCCGGGCCGCCCCAAATGCCGCCGCCGGTGTTGTTTTCGTACGGGATTTGGTCGGAGGAGTTGAGCCCGCCGAGGTTATCCCGATTGAGCAGATACTTCGTTCCCGTCTTGCCGCCCGCAATGGCTAGATGCGAGATCGATCCGGTCGTCTGATCGGGCAACAGCATCACGCCGCCCGAGCCGAGGTCCTGATCAACTTGCGATTCTGTAAGCCAGCTCGTCGGCGTGAAGAACGAGCGCTGCGCGAAGTTAAGCGTGGGCGGCACCTTGAGCACGCTCATCGCAAAATCCGAGCCGCCGTTGTCCGCGGGACCGTTGCCGGTGGCGAAGTAGACGTTGCTCTGCGCGTCGGCAGCGATGCCGAATCCGCCCTGCCAGATGCTGCCGAGGAACCGCACGCCTTGATTCGTGCCGATGTCTTTGTTCGTCATATTGACGAGCGATGCGGTTTGCGCGAGCGTATCGGGATTATAGGCTAGCAGCCAGCCGTGCGCCGCGTCGGAATCCTGATCGCAGTGATCCGATAGCGGAACGTAAACCGTGTTATTGGTTTCGAGCAGTCCCGCGCGGTTGAAGTTGAACAGGGGGTCGACGCGCGCCGTGCCGCCCGAAGCAAGCGTCACACTGCCGGCAACTTCGACGGGCGCCACGGCGTCGGAACCACTCGCGAGCGAGAGTGCGTGTAGACGGAGATGCGGCGCCGAGCTTTCGTTCGTCGGAACGACGACGTACATCAGGTTACGTCCGCGGTCGATCACGGGCGTGCCGTTAATTCCGACATTGGGCCACGTGTCGTCGCAGCCGGTATCGGAGGCGAGTTGTTGCCGGACGCCGGCGCCGGCGTTCTTGAAGTCGCGCGTCCACACGAGCCCGAGCGAGTCGGCATCGTAGGCGTACACGACGTCCGTCGAATCGGTGACGACGAGCAGGTTATGCGTCGTACCGTTGGCGACTTTCTGGTTGGAGAGATACAACGGCTGCGAATACGACTTGCCGGCCGTGGTTAGCGTCGAAATGAGATGGAAGGAACTGGAAGCAACGTTCGTCGCGTTCAGCGCCGTCTCGTTCTGATACCAGCCCGTGCGCAGATTATTGTTATGGTACGTGACGTTGTCTTGGTTACCGCCGCCGCCTCCGCCTCCGCCGGAGCCGATCGTCGTAACGGTGAGGCCGCCGATCTGGTGGCGACTAGTCGCGCCGCCCGTCGAGCTCGAGAAGCCCAGATGCACGTTCGCCGGCACGGCGGGTTGGCCGTTCAAGCCGACGATGTTCGTCGGAGCGATGTCGTTCATGAAGCCTTGACCGTTATGCGCGTCGATCGCGACCGAAAGCACGCCGCTTGCCGTGAGCGTGATCTGCACGGTCGGGGCATTAGCGGGACGCGAGGTCGCCGTCGGCGAGTCGAAGTTAAACGGTAAGCTCGCCGGATTGCCCGAGGCATTCTTCGCGCCGGTCAGATAGGTCCACCCCGTCGACGCCGCGCCGCGAATCGCCACGGTTTCCGGTATCTGTCCCGGTCCGCCGTTTCGGCCTTCCGTCGGGTTCGAAAAATTTCCGAATTCGTCGAGCCCGACGCCGAGGTACGCGCTCGCGGTCCCAGGGCCGCTCGCACCGGCAGTGTTGGTGCCGTTGGCATAGCCGAGCGATCCGCCGGGTTGGCCACCCGTCGTCGGTTCGGCTTGGCTCGCATCGGTGAGAAAGAACACCGTACCATCGGCGCTCGGACTCGACCCGCCGAATGAATAATCGGTAAAGGTGATGACGAGGCCGCCGGACGTCGGGAACGTCGGGTTGGTGACGAGGAAGCCGAATTGGTTGGTCAGCGGCTGCGTGAGTTGCAAGGCGCCTGCGCCGTTCGCGTCTTGCGGCGCGGCACTGCCGCACGCCGGCACCGACGTCGAGGGCGTCGCCGAATTACCCGCCGTAACACACGTCGCGCCGGTCACGCGATAGCGATTTGCGGTCGTCGCGGAGCCGGTATACGGTGCGTTCAAGAGCAGCGTCGCGCCGGCGAACTGCCGCGCTCCGTGCAGCCGGCCGAGCGGCGCCGGACGCGGGTGACGAACCGACACGTTCGCGCCGCGCGAGCGCGGGGCGTACGACGATTGGGGAATTGGCGCTCGAACCGGTACGTGTAACGCCGTTGCGCCGTGCGGCGCGGCGACCGCGTGTTGTCCCAGCGCGACGAAACCGGCGGCCAGCGTAAAAGCTGCCGCGGTCTTGCGACTTACTCCATCCATACATGCCCTCATACGCCGAAGCCTAAGGCGTTCGACGGGATCTCGAGTCAAGAATAGCCGAGCATCACGGTCGCTCGAAGCGGCCCGAGTTTATCGGCTGGGCAAGGTTAGCAGCCGTGGATTAACCTTGCGTTAAAATCGGGGACGATTCCCGCCGGTTTCCAGTAAGGCGGCCCGGTCGAAGCCGAGGATGCCGGTCGAGCGCGAGCTCGCGCAACGGCCCAGCGTCCCGAGCAGCATCGTGCGCGGTCCGCGTATGACCTCGACCTGCGCCACGCGCCGGGTCGCAGCGAACAGCGGCCGAGGCAGAGTCACTGCGGCCGAGGCGCTGCCCGCGGTGACGAGAAAATAGCGACGGTTCATCGGCACTCCTACGCGAATGACGTTTGGGCGGACAGCGTAAACTGCGCGATCTTTGCAACCGGAACGAGCAGCGTCTGCGGCGCATCCGACGATTCGGAACGATACAACGTATCGCCGAGTTCGACGTCGTGCAGTGCGGCGACCATCGACGTAAAGAAGCGAAAGTTCTTGAGCGTCTTGGTCAGCTTGCCGTTTTCGACGAGATACACGCCGTCGCGTGTCAGTCCCGTGATCGTGCACGTGCGCGGATCGACGACCCGGGTGTACCACGTGCGCGAGATGAGAATGCCGCGCTCCGTTTCCGCGATCAGGCGCTCGCGCGATTTGATGCCCGGCATGACGATAGCGTTCGTCGGATAATCGTCGTGGCCGGTGGGGCTCTCGCGATATTTGTTCGCGACGTAGGTCGACGCAATCGTTCCCTTCGGAATGCCGCGCTCTACGAGCGTCACCTTTCGGGTCGCTTCGCCGCCGGAATCGAAGGGCCGGTTGGCAACGAGCGGATGGCTCCAGTCGTCGACGATCGTGAGATTGGGCGAGAGCACGGGCTTTCCAAAGCGGTCGATCATCCACGAATCTTGCGCCTCCTTCACCGCCGCGAGCGAGAAGCCGTAGTAGAGGTTATTGATGCAGTCCACGAAGGCGGGCGGCTCGAGGATGACCGTATACGTGCCCGGCGAATAATCGACGGGATCGCGGGAGACGGTGGCTTTGGACGCGGCCAGGTCCGCGCGTTCGGCGGAATCGAGTGCGGCATAGTCCCGCGTCCAATAATCGGCGTAACCGCTCGTTCGCTCGGCAATCGCCTTCAGCTCGAGTCCCGCATACGTGCCTTCCCAGGCGCGTGCGACTCCTAAGCTGTTCGCAACGGCCGAGACGTTGCGCTGCGTGGTTGTGTAACCGGAAGAACTCAGTTGCGAACGCTGCATGCGGGCGAAGATGGGGCGCAGCTTGTCGACGCGTGTCTGCGGCGAGGCGCCCGCAGTTGCCTCAAACGTGCTGCGGGCGGTGCCCGCGAGCGAGTGCGATTTGGCGAGCGAAACGAAGTCCGCATCGGTCGGCACGTGCGCGGCAACTTCCGAGGCTTGCGCCGCGAGCGTGCGCAAACCCGCGTCGCTAACGTCGCCTGTCGACGACGAACCAGTGCGTTTGCCTTTGACGTACGTTAGCGAGACGATCGTGCCGAGCGAGCCGATATTCTGCACGACGTAGTTCCGCGCGAAACGCGAGTAGGCGGCATCGACCACCTCGACGGACGCCGACGCTTGGTCCGCGCCGCGCACGAACGAAAGGGCGCGCCGGGCGAGTGCGAGCGCGATTTCAGGACGCGCTTGCGAATCAGGCATCGGCCTTTACTCCCATGTGTACGTTCGCGAAGCGCGCGTGCGAACAGGCGTGCGTCGTGCGACCGCTCTGCTCCGGTTCGCCCTTGCCGCAATTCGGCGTACCCCACGCGACCATTTCCGAGGCGCCCGCGACGCGATCGAGCGAAGCCCAGAATTGCGGCGTGATGCCCGTGTACGTCGGCTTCTTGTACAGTTTCGTGCGCTTGCCGTTCTCGATGCGCCACGCGAGTTGCGGGCCGAATTGAAAATTGAGACGATGGTCGTCGATCGACCACGAACGGATCCCGTCCATCAGCACGCCGTCTTTGGTGTCGGCGACGAGATCCTCGAGCGTTCCTTCACCCGGCGCGAGCGCGATGTTGGTCATGCGCACCATCGGCACCGACGCATAGTCCTGAGCGCGCACGGACGCGGTGCGCGGCAAGCCGGTCTGCGCCGCCGTATCCCGCGACGACTCGAAGGCACGCAAGATGCCCCGGTCGATCGTCCGGACGGGCTCGGACTTCACGCCTTCGTCGTCGTATCCCACGGTCGCCATGCCGAGCGGCATCGTGTTGTCGCAATCGACGGTCATGTGTTCGGAACCGTAACGCAGCTTGCCGACGCGATCGGGCGTGGCCCACGAGATGCCCGAGAAGTTGGCTTCCCAACCGAGGCTGCGGTCGAGTTCGAGCGGATGGCCGATCGATTCGTGCATCTGCAAGTTGAGCACGGCGCCGGTGAGGATCAAGTGGCCGCGCAACTCTGGAAGCGGCGGCGCCGCAACGAGCTGCAGCGCCTCCTCACCGTACTTTGCGGCATTGCGAACGAGATCGGCGCGCTCGATCACTTCGTAGCCGCCACCTTGAAACAAGCCGAAATCGCCCGGACCGCCGCGAAGTTGATTGTCGCCGCCGGCAACGGCGTTGCAGCCACAGCCCGCGCCGCTCACGGCGATGCGTTGCGCGATCGAGCTGCCGATCGTACTGTAGAATTCCTTGTCGGTCAGATCGGCCGCCAAAAAAGCGTATCCCACGACGACGCTCTTGGACGCGTGTAACGCCTTCTCGGCCGCAAGCAGATAGGCGACCTTGACGTCGAGCGGCACGTCGGCGACCTGCTTGTGGACCGGCGTCGACCATTCGTCGACGTACCGTTCGGCCGGCATCACGGCGCGAATTCGCTCCGCAATCGACGCGGAAGCACGCGCGATGTCGACGGCACGCGCAGCCGTCTCGTCGAGCGCCGCGTCGTCGAGCCGGTCGCTGCCGGCGAAACCCCACGCGCCGTCGACGAGCGCGCGCACGCCGTAGCCCGTCTTTCGCGAACGATCGATACCGCGCACCACGGCGTTCTGGACGTTGATGCGCTCGGTGCGCGCATCCCAGAATTGTACGTCGGCGTATGCGGCACCGCGCTTCGTCGCGGTATCGAGGACGCGAGCGCCGCGTGCTTCGTGATGACGATCCATGCCCGAAACTACGACCAGCGTCCGATAAGGCCCCGCCCTGCCGAAGCGAGAAACCCGCGCCCGTGCGTATCCGTCTCTCGTCCGCGCCATCGCTGCTCGCTGCTTGCGCGACGGTCGCCTTCTCATCGTTCCCGATAATCGGTATCGCGGCTCCCGGCTTCGTCGATGCGACGTTGCCCAACGGCTTGCGCGTCGTCATCGTGCCGAACGCGCTCGCGCCGGTCGTCTCGACCGACCTCGTCTACAAGGTCGGATCGCGCGACGATCCGGCCGACTTTCCGGGCATGGCGCACGCGCAAGAACATATGATGTTTCGCGGCACCAAGGCGCTTTCGACGGCCGAGCTAGGCACGATCGCGACCGCGCTCGGCGGCAGCTTTAATGCTGAGACGTCGGACACGCTGACGCAATACGAATTTACGGTTCCTGCGGCCGATCTCGATGCGGTGTTGCGCATTGAAGCCGACCGGATGCGCGACGTCTTGGATGCGCAAAACGAGTGGGTCGACGAACGCGGCGCGATCGAACAAGAGGTACTGCGCGACGAATCCGCACCGGGCGGCGATTTCTTTCGGGATGCACAGGCGGTGGCGCTAGCCGGTACGCCATACGCGCGCCCGGGCGTCGGTACGCGAGCCGCATTCGAGCGGCTGACGGGCGCCGATCTGCACGCGTTCCACGCCAAGTGGTACGCACCCAATAACGCCGTGCTCGTCGTCGCGGGAGACGTCGATCCGGCGAGCGTGCTGGCGCGCGTGCGCGAACGTTTCGGCGCGATTGCGCGCAAGACGCTGCCGGCGCATCCCACCGCGCGGCTGCGTCCGCTCGCGCGCACGGTCATGCGCCGGACGACGACGCTCGTGTATCCGCTCGCGGCCGTCGGGTTCCGGCTACCGGGCGTCGAAAGTCCGGACTTCATCGCGTCGTTCGTGCTGCAGCAGATCCTGGGATCGTCGCGCGGTCCGCTGCGCGCCCTCGTGGATACGGGCCGAGCGCTCGACGGCGAGTGGATATCGATGCCGTACGTCCCCGAAGCGCAACTCGGCTACGCGACGGCGGCACTCGGCCCCGCAGGCGATCCGGTTGCGATGTCGCACGAGCTCGAAACGATTCTGCAGGGTTTCGCGCGCGCCGGCGTTCCCAAAGAATTATTCGAAACGACCAAACACCAAGCAATCACTGGCCAAGAGCTCAGCCGCAATTCGATCTCTGCGCTCGCGTCGGATTGGGCGACGACGATCGCGCTCGATCGCGAGCCCTCGATCGCGCGCGAGCAAGAATTACTTGGCAAGGTGACGCTCGCAGACGTCGACCGCGTCGCGCGCACCTACCTCTCGCCCGCGCACGCAATCGTCGCGGCCTTGCAGCCCTCGGCCGGTGCGTCGCAGAACGCGCCGCCCGCGCCGGCCGCGCAAGGCCCCGAGAAGCCGCTCGCCGTCAAGCCGGCGACGACGCAGCTGCCGTCTTGGGCGGCCGGCCTCATCTCCGGTACGAGCGTGCCGGCGTCGAACGTTTCTGCCGAGCGATCGACGCTCCCGAACGGTATAACGTTCGTGTACCAGCGAGCGACCATCTCGGATTCCGTCTTTCTGTACGGCGACGTGCGCTCGAACCCGGCGCTTGAAGAGCCTGCCGGCAAAGAGGGCGTCTCGGCCATTCTCAACGCAACGTACGATTTCGGCACGCGCGATCGCGACCGTACGGCCTTCGTGCGCGCGCAAGACGAGATCGATACGGAGCTAAGCTTGGGAAGCAGCCGGTTCGCGATGCAGACTACGGCCAAAGCCTTCGAGCGCGGCGCCTCCCTATTAGCGGAAGGCTTGCTCCGGCCCAAGCTGGATGCGACGACGTTCGAAGCGGCGCGCTCGCGTACCGCGCAGCAATTGCAGACGCTCGATAATGGAACGGCATCGGTCGCTAACCGCCGGGCGGCGGAGAAGCTGTATCCGGCAGGCGATCCGGCGCTCCGCGAGCCTACCGTCGCCGGCCTCGGCGCAATAACGCCCGCCGACGTCGCCGGCTATTACGCGAAGACGATCCAGCCGAACCGGACGACGATCGTCGTGGTCGGCAACGTCGCGCCGGGCGTTGCGCGGCGCGCGCTCGAGCAAGCCTTCGCGGGATGGAAGACCACGAGCGAGGCGCCGAATCTCGACCTGCCAAGGCTCGCGCTCAACGCTCCAGCCGACGTCCACGTCGCGCAACCCGCGCTCGGTCAAGCCAGCGTGCGGCTCGAGCAGATCCTTACGACCGACCGCCGCTCTCCCGATTACGACGCGCTGTCGCTCGGCAACGTCATCCTCGGCGGCGGCTCCGGCGGTCCCGAACAAAGCCGACTCTTTCGCAATCTACGTCAGAACGCGGGGCTCGTCTACAGCGTCGAATCGCAGGTGAGCGCCGGCCGGACGCGCGCGCAGTTCTCCGTCGACTTCGCAAGTTCGCCGCAAAACGTCGAACGGATTACCGGGCTCGTCGCCGCGGAGGTCGCGAAGCTGCGCAGCGAACCGGTCGGCGCATTCGAATTGTCACTCGCTAAAGCGTCGATCGTGCGGCGCTCGGTCGTCGCCGGAGGGTCGATCGGTTCGATCGGCAGCGCGCTTTTAAGTGCGGCATCCGACGGCGAACCGCTCGACGCCGATCGCCGCAGCGCCGAGCGCATTCTCGCGACCGATGCGTCTGCCGTGCGTAGCGCCTTCGCGACGTACGTGCATCCCGAAAACTTCGTGCGCGTCACGGTCGGACCATAGCGCGGGGCCAAGTGCTGCCCAGCCCCTTATCGGTGCGCGCCCGGGATCGCCTGAGGCGTTACTGGCCGCCCGGGTTCGTGATGAGTGAGCCCCCGGCGACGGGGATGGAAACGGCGGCACTTGCGGCTAACGCTCGCCCGGTGAAGGACGTGGCGTTGATCGTTACGGATTGGTTGGCGAACACGTTCCCGTAGAACGTCGCGCCGCCCAGGACCGCCGACGAGCCGATTTGCCAATACACGTTGCACGCGCTCGCGCCGTTTATAAGATTGACGTTGCCACTGACCGTGCCGCCGCCGGTCGTCGTTAGTCCGGTGCCCGTCTGAAAGATGAAGACGCTTTGCTGGTTTCCGGCCCCGTCCAGCGTGAGGTTCCCCGTGGCGATGGAGAACGTCGTCGCCGATTTGTATACGCCTGGCGGGAACGTACCGGGCGGGTCTGTCGAACCTGGAACTTTGGTGGTCGAAAGGTCGGTTCCGCCGGGGAAGGTTGCCGTTGCGGGCCGGCCAGCGGCGGTGTTGTACGCAACGGTCAGCGCAGTTTGCGCGTTCGCCGGAGTCGTGCGGTCTGGGTTGTAGCCGAACGCGTAGATGGCGTTTGGACCGTCGGTGTCCGTTCCCGGCGGATAGAATCCGCTAACTGCGGTTCCTGGAGAGACGCCGATGAAGTCGTCGTTGACACCGTTCGTCGTCGCCCCCGTCGCGGCGGTTACGAGCGTGTTACCGACGTTGGTGACCGTCGAACCGGCCAGAACCGCGAACGGGGCCAAAGCCGGTCCAAGTGCGATGGTAGCGGGACCGCCCTGGTTGCACGATAACAGTGGCGTCGGCGTCGGCGTCGGCGGCGGCGGAGGCACCGGCGTAGACGTGGGCGTCGGGACTGGCGCCGCCGAAGGTGAGACTCTAGGTGTCGGCGAGCCGCTGGGAGGCGGCGAAAGACCTGGTGTCGCTGAGACACCCGGAGCGGGCGAGGTGCCGGGCGCCGGTACCGCGTGAAAGGGTGGGACGGTGCAGTTACCGCACCCGCCGCCGCTGCAACCAGCGAAGAACATCAGGGCTGCGGTCGCGATAAACGGCCGAGGCGTTAGTACACGTGACGCCCATTGCATTTGAGTTTGGTCCTCCGACCGCCTAAAGTTTCACGCCGAGGCCGATGTACGGACCGTCGTGCGTCTGACCGATCGGTGCGTTTTGTTTGGCGACATAGCGGTCGCCGTTATAACCACCGTGAACGTATACGGGGGAATGAGCGAAGACGAGCGTGAGGCCGATATCGTACTTCACGATCTGGTACTGCTGCCCGTACGTCTTTCCGACGTTGGGACTAGCCGGATCCGTGACCGTGTAGTTGCCGCTCGCGCTTGGATAGTAGAAGACGGAGCCCGCGAACCCGACGCCCGGGCGGAGATCGGGTAGTTTTTCGATTCCCGCGCCGACAGCGTTGAGATTCGGATATCCGTAATTCGTCGTCGCGTGCAGGTAGCCCACGCCGACGTAGATGCGTGGCGCGGCGACCAAATATTCCAAGCGTCCGTCGAGCGAACTCTGCCGTGCGAGAAACACGGGCGTACGTGCTGTGCCGCCGTCGATCGTCGCGAAGCGAGTGTAGTGATTGGCGAGCGAGTCGGTTACGTTGTCGCTCGTGACGTAGGCGTCTTCACGAAAGTCGCCCTTGAGGGCAAAGCGTGAATCTTTTGGCGCGTATACCGCGCTCAGCACGTACGATTCGGGACAATACTTGCCGGCCGAGAACTCGTTATAGTTTCGGGGCGCTGCATACGCGGCTTGAATGAACGCTTGATAAGAAGCCTGCGTGGGCACCGCTGTCGGAGCCGGGACGGACGGCGGAACCGGCGCGGCACTAGGGCTCGCGATAGGCGGGGCGACGGGTTGCGGCAGCGCCGGAAGGTACCGCACGACGACGACTCGTTGGCCCGGAACCCACTGCACGTAGGCGCCGAGCGCTTCGGAGATGACGCGCACCGGTACCAGAACGATACCGTCGTAGAGCATCGGCGGCACGTCGAGAGGCCGCGTTTCACCGTTGATGACGACTTCCGGCTTGCCCAACGTCACGGAGACGCTGGAGCCACTCTTCGAGGCGCTGATCGTCTTGCCGTCGGGCGACGCCGCAACCAGCGCGCCCATCTGCTCGAACATGCTGCGCAGCGGCACGTAAATGTGGTTGCCCTTCACGAGCGCCGCGAGCACACGACCTTTTCTAAGGACGTCGGGCTTGGCGTAGACGGTGTGATCGTTGAACAGGATCGGAATCTGGCCGGAGGGCGCGCTGCCGAAACCGGCCGTGACAGTCGCTGGTGCCGGCGTGCTGGAGGCAGCGTCTGCGCCGTCGATAGACGCGTAGGCGAGGACCGCGAAAGCGGCGGCCGCGGTCAACAAGCGCGTCCAAGACGTCCCGTTCTCGCATTTGTCCATGCCCAAAAGCATCGGTCGCTTGCCTGACGAATGTGAGGTCAGTATCTGAGCAACTAGTGTCGTGAGTCATGAGTCCGTTGATTAACTGACTGCGACATGCTATCGTGACTCATGGCTGGCCGTCCTCTGCATGAACTAAAGGCAACCGAAGCGGAGGCCGTCGAGCTTAAACGCTTGGCACGACGACCG